>ENA-OUPQ01000009-OUPQ01000009.1-human-gut-metagenome-genome-assembly--contig:-NODE-9-length-146783-cov-16.3738_pt1 | contig 146783 bp, 144 predicted proteins | sample MGYA00237946_ERZ548807 | MGnify/ENA primary metagenome ERZ548807 (study PRJEB26490, sample SAMN05194714) | human gut metagenome | biome: terrestrial biome; feature: human-associated habitat; material...
CATTGCGACACAGAAATCCATCCTCACGGATTATGTGAAAAAGCAGGGATGGCACTTAGCAAAAACGTATGTGGACGACGGTTACTCTGGTACAAATTTCCAAAGACCAAGTTTCCAGAACATGATTAAGGACATTGAAAGCGGTCTGATAAACTGCGTTATCACGAAAGATTTATCTCGTCTGGGGAGGAACTATCTTGATTGCGGACTGTATCTGGAAGTGTTTTTCCCAGAGCATAATGTGAGGTATATAGCGGTCAATGACGGCGTGGACACGCTCAATAAATCCGCTATGGACATCACGCCTTTCCGCAACATCCTAAACGAAATGTATTCCGCCGATGTGTCGGTCAAGATAAAATCGGCGTACCGAGCGAGGTTTCAGCAGGGGAAATTCATGGGGACGACAGCACCATACGGTTACGTCAAAGACCCCGCCGACCACAACCATCTGCTGATAGATGACAAAGTTGCCCATGTGGTAAGGGAAATATTTGACCTTGCGTTAGCGGGCAACGGAATCGCCAAAATCCGCAAGCACATCAACAAACAGCATATCTTACGCCCCGCCGCTTATGCGGCGGAGCAGGGGGCAACAGGCTATGAGAGGTATTTTGAGGAGAATGAGGAGAACCGTTATATTTGGAGCGAGAACAGCGTAAGGGGCATTTTAAGAAGCCCGATATATGCGGGAAACCTTGCAGGCTACAAGCGGATTGCCGCCAACATGAAAAGCAAGAAACGCCCCTCTAAGCTGCCCGAAGAATGGGAAGTGATACCAGACACCCATGAGGGGATAGTCACGCAGGAGGAATTTGATACCGTACAGCAGCTTATTACAAGCCGCAGATTACCAGAAAACAAGGGCGGCTTTGAGAACATCTTTGCAGGCGTTATTAAGTGTGCGGACTGCGGCTATGCGATGCGGGCTATGAGTGCCAACAGGAGGAAACGCCCCGACATCATCGACTGCGTACAATATTCCTGCAATAATTATGGCAGATACGGTAATATCATGTGTACCGCACACAGCATTGAAGCGAGGGACTTGTTCAACGCTGTCCTCACCGACATCAACCGATTTGCGGATATGGCAGTCAATGATGAAAAGGCAGTGAGGGCGATTGAAAAGCGGCTCACGGAAACAGACCAGAGCAAGGCAAAGGCACTGGAAAAGGAGCAAAGAAAACTGAACAAACGCCTTGCAGAACTGGACAGGCTGTTTTCCTCACTCTATGAAGATAAGGTGATGGAGCGTATTACCGAGCGGAATTTTGAGATGATGTCGGGAAAATACCAGAAAGAACAGCTTGAAATTGAAGCAAGGCTGAAAGAGGTAACGGAAACGCTCAGCGACAGCTATGAGAAGACGCAGGGTGTCCGTGATTTCCTCTCCCTAATCCGCAACTATCAAGGCATTAAGGAACTGGACGCAACCATCATAAACGCACTTATAGACAAGATACTTGTTTCGGAACGTGAGAAACTTACAGACGGAATGGTGCGGCAGGAAATCAAGATTTATTATAAATTCATCGGCTTTGTCGGTGAATTACATATCACACCGACAAAGCGGTGGACTGCGTTAAAGCCTAAGAATTGTACGGTGTGCGGTGTTGAATATGTTCCCCGCTCTGGCATATCGAAGTATTGTCCTGCTTGTGCCAAGAAGATACAGAGGGAGAAATCAAACGAGAGCAAACGCAGGAGCAGGGAGCGAAACAGACAGGCATGTATTGAACTGTCCGCAAAAAATGACCGACTGATATGACTCAGCGTGAGGGCAGAATACTCAGACAAGGCAATCAAAATTCAAAGGTTAAAATATTCCGCTACATTACCGAGGGAAGTTTTGATGCGTATTCGTGGCAGCTTCTCGAAACAAAGCAGAGATTTATCACGAGCTTATTGTCGGGTTCATACATAGAGCGTGAAGGCAGTGATATTGAGAACACCGTTTTGAATTATGCTGAAATCAAGGCTCTTGCAATAGGTAATCCACTTGTGAAAAAGCGTGTTGAAACAGCAAACGAACTTTCTCGGTATTATACATTGCAAAGGAAATTGGTCGAAACAAGGACTCGGCTCGATAAGGAGTTTAAAGAACTTCCCACAAAAATTGAACATCAAAAAGAGCTTGTAAAAAAAGCACTTCAGGACAAGCAACTGTATGATGAATATATTAAAAATTTGGCTGTACCCGTTACACCCGCAGATAAGACCCGTGAAGCAGAGCGCAGGAAACTTTTGCGTGAAACACTGTTTGACACAGTTAAAAACAATGTATTGCAAAGCAAAGAAAGAACAGCTTTTAAATATTGCGGATTTGAGGTTATTTTGCCTGCAAATATGACAAGAGAAAAGCCGTTTGTTTGGTTGCAACGAAATGGCAGATATTATGTTGAACTCGGCGATACAGAGGTTGGCGGTCTTATAAGAATCGACAACTACCTCAACAATCTCGATAATCACATAGAAAATCTGCAAAAGAGATTATTCAATATGAATGAACGTAAAAAAGGTATTCAAAAGGAACTTTGTAAAGATGAAAACTATGCAGATGTTATTATCGAATTGAAAAAAAGACTTTCGGAAATAGACGATAAATTGGGAGTGAACAAAAAATGAGCGGAAAAGAACAAATAAAAAATGCAAATATTCCACAGATGAATATTAACAAACTTGTAGACGAATTGTCGACGGCATATTGCAATATAATCAATGCAAATGTCCCAATCAGAAAATTTCCGTCAGTTATGCTGTGGGGACCTCCCGGTGTCGGCAAATCACAGGCGGTTCGTCAGATTGGGAAAGAAATAGAAGCTCAAACAGGTAAAGAAGTACATATTACCGATGTGCGTTTGCTCCTTTTTAATCCTATTGACCTGCGAGGAATTCCAACTTCAAACGCAGACAAGACGCTTGCGGTTTGGTTAAAACCGCAAATTTTTCAAATGAACGAAAGCGATAGCGTAGTCAACATTCTTTTTCTTGATGAAATTTCCGCAGCTCCTCAATCTGTTCAAGCGGCGGCATATCAGATTACTCTTGACAGAGTTATCGGAGAGCATAAACTTCCTGAAAACTGCATTGTCATTGCTGCCGGAAACAGAACAACCGACAAGTCCGTAGCTTTCAAAATGCCCAAAGCTCTTGCCAACCGACTTATGCACATTGAAGTTGAAGGTAGTTTTAACTCATGGAAACAGTGGGCTATCCAGAACGGATTAAACGAAAAAGTTGTTGGATTTCTTACTTTTAGGCATGAACATCTTATGAATTTTGATTCTAATGCCAACGACCTTGCTTTTGCAACACCTCGTTCGTGGGAAATGGTAAGTAATATTTTAAATTATGTCAATTCGGATGTTGACAAGGTATATTCACTCATAGCCGGCGTTGTCGGGTTTGGACCTGCCATTGAATTTCGAACATGGTCAAAGGTGTATAAGGATTTGCCAGATATTGAAGAAATATTTGACGGTAAGCAGTCAAAACTACCTACTCGCACAGATGCTATGTATGCGCTGTGTGCTTCTATGACTGCTTATGCCAGAGAGCATAAAGATGATACACAACGCATAGCAAATTCAATAAGATATGCCCAACGAATGACGCCCGATTTTTCAACGGTTTTGTTAAAAGATTATATGTATATAGAAAAGGATTACAGAAAGAAACTTCTTAATATTCCTGAATTTTCCAAATGGTTAAACTCGAAAGGAAAGTTGTTAAATGGAAATATCTAATGAAAAAGCAAGGCAGTATATCAATCGGCTTCTTTTGGCTCGAATGCGAATTTTATGTAATCACGGTTTTTACGGTTTGTTGTTAATGCATATGATTTATTCTATTGATGAGGGTTGCGAAACTGCCTATACCGACGGTGAGCGAATTGCATTTAGTCCGACTTTTCTTGAAGAACTTTCCGATAAAGAGTTGGATTTTATTATGATGCACGAGATACTCCATGTGGTTCTTCAACATTGTTTAAGAGGCGAAAATAAAAATGACGAACAATATAATATAGCTGCCGACATAGTGATAAATTCAACTATTATGCACGAAAATGATGACAAGGCAAGCAGTATAGCATTGTCAAAATACGGTGTGAGTATGCACCTTGCCCCTGACGGAAAGGAAGGTTATCTTTACACCGCCGAAGAAGTTTATGAGATGTTACAAAGCAAGCGAAAATGCTCTGATAGCGGTAACTTGAAATCAAATAATTCGGGTAATGGCCGTTCTGAAAACGGGCGAGCGAAAAAAGAACAGCAATCAAGAAAAAATATGGATAAGCCCATTGCAAAGAGATGGGACGACCATTCTCAATGGGGAAAATATGAGGAAAACAGCGAGCTTAGAGATGTATGGGTGAAAAACTTTGCAGAGTGCTGCGAGGCTATTAAAGTTCGTGATTCCTCTAATAACAGAGGAACGCTTCCTATGTTTGCACAGCGCATGCTTGAAAAATTAAAGAAACCGCAAACAGACTGGAGAACGATATTGAATGATTTTATTCAGGAAGAAATTTGCGATTATTCCTTTTCTCCACCGGACAGAAGATTTCAAGACAGTCCGTTCTTCCTTCCCGATTTTAACGAAATGGGCAAAAATGATGAAGTTAATGATATTTTGTTTTTCATAGATACCTCCGGTTCGATTTCTGACAATGATATGACCACTGCCTATTCCGAAATTAAAGGTGCTATTGACCAATATGACGGAAAATTGAAAGGATGGCTCGGTTTTTTTGATGCGGCAATTATTGACCCGAAGCCATTTTCGTCATTTAAAGAATTTATTGATATAAAACCTGCCGGCGGAGGCGGAACGAATTTTCAAATCATTTTTAAGTATGTCAATCAGTATATGAAAGAGAAAAAGCCAAACTGCATCATCATTTTAACTGACGGTTATGCTCCGTTTCCCAAAGAAGAACTTGCAAATGATATTCCTGTCCTTTGGTTGATAAACAACGAAAAAGTAACTCCGCCGTGGGGCAAAGTCGCAAGATTTACCGCTTAAAATATAAAACGCTCCTAAATATGTTAAAAAAACAGTCATTTCAATGTATAAAAGAAATGGTTGTTTTGAGTGTATTTCACATTTTTTCATCTGTTTCGTAATGCGCAGGCCGTCGGTTCGAGTCCGACCAGTAGCTCCAAGGGCAGGGATAATCTCTGCCTTTTATTTTTTCTTTATAACCTTGTCAAACGGCTCAGTTGGACGAAGTTGCGAGTGCATCCGACAGCTCCAAAACCTGCGTAAACACGGCGTTTTCGCAGGTTTTTTCTTTTTCAGAAATGCATTTCAAAATTCAATATGCAACAAAAAATCTCACTCAAATTGGCTGAGTGAGATTTTTTCAATTTGCTTGTTAATTAGATTTACAGTCGCAAACAATCTGCGCACAGAACTGACTCTGTATTACTTTTATACATCTTTCAACGCTAATTCGCCTAAAGAAATATCAATATCATTCAAGCTAAGAACATAATTATTGTCTAGAGCATTGATATATGTATAATACACATAATCATTTGCGCTTCCGTTTTTATCCGTCTTTTCCGATAAAACAAACGCAGAATTCAAATTATCGTGTACCGACAAGCTTTCTCCTTCGATATTCGTCACAACCAAATAGAACTCATTTGTATTTTTATATCGGAATACATTTATTAAATTTTTATTTGCCGAATCAATTGATTGATAAATGTTTTTCAGTTCATATCCCATTCCTAATTTCCACCCACTCGCAGTTTTCGGAGCGATATTGTAAATATAGCTGTCCCCTTTTTGTCCGACAACCAAATCAGTATTCCCCCCTTCCACACATATTATGGGCGTTCCCTGATTATGATATTTATATGACGCTTCGGGAGTTGAAAAAGTTACAAATAAATTTTCAAAAGGAATTAGAGCCGAAACAACAAATAACGCAACGCTTACTGCAATTATAACAATCTTTTTAGTCTTACTTTTGTTAACCTTATCTTTTTTCAAAAGCAAGAACAAGACAAGTGACAAAACAATAATTCTGATAACTATAAAAATCATAATATACTTCTAAAAACATTATTTTTCATCACTGTACAGATATCTGTTTGCTCGTTCGTCAACAATTGCGTGTGGATTGTCTCTTTTGATTCTGTCTATAACCGTTCTGCTCAATTCGGGAAATCCGTCATAAACATTCGGTATGCTGACCTTTGACCCGTCACGCAACATTAGCGTCATACCTCCGTGAAGAGGCTTGCCCGTGCGTGCAGAATATTTTATTTCACGGACATCTCTGTATTTAACATCATATACTCCTCGCATATACGGGAACTGAACATAATCATCGTGTACCTCCGTCGGATTTTTGTAAACAGTTTTAACCTGAGGCACAAGAGAAAACATTATATATATAAGCACAAGTACGGGCCATACAAACCGAGCCGTGCTTGTCTTGTCGATAACAAATGATATTATGCAAAAAGGAATCAAGACTGCCAAACACCCAAGTACAGTAAATATAACATAACTTTTTTTACATTTATAATTTTTCATTTTTATTCAATCCCCGCCTTTTGATACCCATTGCTTCAGCACATTTCCGAGTGAGAAACAATTATAATGCAAGATATGCAATATCTGCAATATTTGCGGTATATACATTTCAACTGTTTCATGTGTTGCTAATTACACATCTAAAAGATTTACTATTCTCAGGAGCACCTTCGAAATATAATACATTCTTTTCATAATAAAAGATAAGTCCAACTCCATGAAAAACGACATTAGAGAGAGCAGTATAATTTTCAAATATTTTTCCGTCGATAGTTTTATCAAAGGCAGACATAACATAGCATTTTTCATTAGATGAAAAGCTTAAAATTTCTGCAACGTCCTTCCATGATGATACCGTCAGTAATTCATTATATGGGTTCTTAATTATATCCTTCTTAATCCGCCAAATAAAATCATAACGTTTTTTTGAACGAAGCATATATTTTGCACGTTCTCGTTTTTCATCTATTATAAAATCATCAATAATCCTATTTTCAAATTTAATATCCATAATTCTCTCCAAATATTTTATAGTAGTAATGATATCGAGATTGTTACTTATACGCACACTTTTATTTTGCACAATTATTCACTTTATCTATAACATAGTCAGCCGTAGCACATGAAGCTTCGTCAACACAATCAAAATAAATCCTGTGCTTAATATTCTTTTTCGACCTGCGAGTTGTTATGTTTAATAAAGAACAGGGCTTATCTCCTTTTTCGGTTGAAATAAACAAAGCAGTAATTCTTTTCCCGAAAAGCTTATAAGTGAATTTGTAACACTCTTTTATTTCAGAATAATATAGCTTATCCCGTGTAACCTCAAACGCTTTCCTGTCATAATCAGGGAATTTTATCATTTAAACGCCTCAAAATAAACCTACATTGCTTTAATTACAGGAAACTGTCCTCTGTGTTATAAAATGTCGATATAAAATTCAGCGTTTAAATCAGATAATTTTTTTAAGACACACGGATTGAACTTAATTATAGGAAAAGTTTCCCCGGGGGTAAACCAAACGCCGACAACAATATCACCTTCAAATTGAGACAAAATTTCTTTCAAAATATCCGTCTTATTTTTCAGTTGTTCCAAGGCACTTTCAACAACAGCATTAACATCTAATGTATCAAAGGACACTTTAGCGACGCCGAAACTTACCTCATCTGCATACAGCGGAAAATTCTCCCAAAAATATTCAATATTCTTTTCTTTCAAGAGTTTCTCTATTGAAAATACATCATAACGCTTTGGACTAAAGCACAGCGAAATTGAACAATTTATAATCTGCATAAAATATTCTCCATTGCTACTTTGGAACACAGGGAACTGTCCTCTGTGTTACTCACTATTAGACGACCATTCTTTTATCAATGTTAGTTCATCATTAGTATAAGGCGAATCAGGATTCATTTCAAATACACTGATAATCCATTCAGCAATTTTACCATTATTAGGATACTCTTTTAAAGCAACATCTAAAAACCATCTAATCAAACCAAATGTATCTGATGTCCAAACATTCTTAAACATTAAGAAATCGCAAATTAAAATATAAAAATCTAATTCATGGTATATAGAAAGTACATATAACAAATAGCAAAAAACATTCATGTTATATTTTTCTGGGAAAATTATGGAAATATTATCTAATGAATATACGAATTTATTATTTTTTAACAAAATAAACAAATCATTATATTTGCCGTTAACTAGCAGTTTAACATATTTTTTCATCGTTTCACCCAAGCATCCCCTCTGTGTTATTTATTCGCTTTAATTCTCTCTAATTCTTTGCGCTCTTTATTGCTCATTATTCCAAATCCGCATGCAGCAAATATCATTCCTAAAAACATTGCCAACAAAGTATTTTTAGAGATAATAAATGTAACAAAAAAAGCAAAAGCATATATGACCGCATTAAGCGAAAAGAATAAAATCCATCTTCTTTTATGTCTTTTATATTCCGGACTTTTTATCAACTTTAAGTTTTCCTCATAATCCTTTGGCTTTTTAACATGGGCAATCTTGTATATAATCTTAGAAAAATCAATAAATATAATAAAAGCAACACATACACAAATAATAATTCCCATAAATAGCAAAGCTATATAATCAGGCATTTGCATCATTATTTACTCCTAACCACATCAATTATAGTTTTCGGTACTGTAAACTTTATCTGTGTTATTCTATATATGACATTCTGCCGACCTTATAACTTCATAAAGTTTTTGTTTTATCGGTAAGTTCTTTTCAATCGCCAGCCTGTTTTGCGCTGTTTGATTAAGCATATTAAAATCAAATAATACATTATCGTCAAGTAATTGCTTAATTAAGCTCAATGCAAAACTGCGATTCTTATAATTTGTATCATTTATGGCACAAATAAGTTTATCAATATAAGAGACTTCCTCTAAAATAAACAAAGAGCGATATACAGCAATTTTAACCCACCGACTTTTTTCTTCGGTTTCGAGAGTTTTCAAAAATTCAATTGTAGATTTTTTATTAACCTTAATATTTTTCTGAATATCTCCTATGCTTAATACCGCATACCCTCTGACTAAATATCTGCTGTCTTTTGTCATTAGTTTAAGCTTTTTCAGAGTTTCCTGCGAAAGACTAAAATATAACGAGTCGCAGGCAGAGGCACGGACAAGGTAATCAGAATCAGTCAGAAGATTTAACAATATTTTCTCACTCTCAATTGTCGGAAACAAAGCCAACACCTCGCTGACTTCCAAACGAATTTCTTGACTTTCGTCGTTTGATAAAACGGACAACATCATCCAATCGTTATCATCAAGATTTGTAGATTCTTTTAACTTATCAATAGCTTCGAATTTTTTATCAACAGATAATTTGTCAAACATATTTTATTTTAACCTCTAATTTTTCTTGTTTCTAATTATCTCTTTAACTTTTGATTGAAGCATTTTAACTCGTAAATCTTCGTAGTTATTCGCATACATAGAAACATAAAAGGATTTCCCTGATTTTGTTTTAATCTTAAAAGAATCGCCTTGTCTGCTCCAAATAAACTTTTCACAATCGGAATAATATATTTTCTGTGCTTTTCGGAATATAGTATGGTAAATAAAATAATCTTTGCTTTTATAGAAGTCGATTTTCCATATTATAAAATACAGTAAAAAAACTATACAGAATAATACCAATAAACCAAAAAACAAAATACAAAACTTTTCTTCCTGCTGATAAGCCAATATTGTGAAATATGCCAACATAGGTATAGCAATTACAAATACAATGGGGAAAGCTTTTGGAGCTTTAATAACAATGTAATCCCTTTTTGTGTTAAGCAATATTTTCTTATCATTTTCTTTGCCAACAATAAAAAATAATATTGATATTATAATCGGAATTAAAGTTAAGCTCAACAACTGAACCAACATTCTATCACCACCTTAACTTCCATTTTGAAAAAGCAATAGTTATAGAATTTAATACATTATTAATAGTTGTCGAAAAAACAACAGAAAGCTGATATAAAACCGCAACCATAACAAGTACAATAGCGACAATGCGTTTTCTATTTTTAGTACGTTTTGTAAAAAGCAATGCAAGCAAAATTGCAATACATGCTATAACAAGTCTTATCACATAAAACATAATGACACCACTTATTTGAATTGCTTAAGGACTTAGTAGTGGTTGCGTATTTTCGTCAATCGTTTTTACATACAATTTTATTTAAACGCTAACTTATTTAATGTAATAGTAACAAAAATATTAATCTAAGTCAATCTCTTTCGGGCGGTGATATTTTTGCGCTTTTTGCACAAGTCTGAAGTGTGATTTTGCATAATAAACGGAGTTAAAATTCAACCGTTTTCTAAGACTCTTAAAATTGCAATGCACGAAAAACGGTGCAAAGGGAGTGATATATTATTTGAAACGGAGGGCAAATATGAAGCGTTCAAAAAATGAGCCTATAATTGAGCTTGCAAAAAAATCTCACTCTTTTTTACGGAGTGAGATTTTTTTATCAATTTTCAATTCAAGACTGTCATTGAACGCTTATAAATTCAATCCGTTTTCGTCGGATAAACTACACTTTTTATTTTCTTCCGCCAGAGCCAACGCCTTGAATTTTTTCTGCTTTTTCAAATATATGATTGCAAGGGGAAGATCCGCAAGTAACCACGCCGCAGGTGCCGCATAGCATACTGCATTGAAGCCGATAAGCGGAGTAAAGATAAGAGCTATCGCTATTCTTCCTATCAGCTCGCCGGCACCTGCAACCGCATTTGCATATGTAAAGCCCAAGCCTTGCAGGGTATTTCTTAAAACAAACAGCACCGCAACAAGGCTGAAACACTCTGCCGTTGCAATAAGGTACTTATGTGCCGCAAACAAAACCTCTTTGTCAGGCTCTGTCATAAACAGCCTTACAATCGGCATACCGACAGAAAGCAACGCCCCGCTTAAAACAAGCGAAAGAAGTATATTGAGTATAAATATTTTTTTGACCGATTTTACAATTCTGTCGTAATTCCCTGCACCGTAATTTTGACCGACAAAGGTCTGTGTGCCTACGCTGAGTCCGCTTAACGGTATGTTGGCGAGATTTTCGACCCTGCCTGCTGCGGTAAAGCCTGCAATGGTAGCTGTGCCGAATGAATTTACCGCACTTTGCAAAAACATTGAGCCTATTGAGGTTACGGTAAACTGAAGAGAAACGGGTATTCCCAATTTCAGCTGTGCAAGTGCTGTTTTTATATCGGGCTTGAGATTTTCTTTTGAAATATTTATGCTTTTGTTGTGCCTTAAAATGTAATTTCCCGTAAGCACAGCTGCGGTAATGTGTGAAATAAGCGTTGCAAGAGCAGCACCCTCAACGCTCCAATGGAATACCGTAATAAACAGTAAATCAAGGACGAAATTCACAAAAATACTTATTATAAAGTAAAAAAGCGGTTTTCTGCTCTCCCCTACCGCCCTTGAAATTGCGGTAAAATTGTTCGAAAGCATTTGAAAGGGAATTGCGAAATAAAGGATGTTCACATAAGCGGCGGAAAGTCCGAGAATTTCATCGGGCGTTCCGATAAGCTTCAAAAGCGGTGTGGAAATGATGTGTGCGATTACGACGAGCAAAAGTCCGAGCAGAAATGATACTGCGATACTGCTTCCTGCATATCGGTTGACCTTTTCCTGATTTTTTGCCCCGAATGCCTGTGCTACGGGGATTGTAAATCCGCTTGTAAGACCGAGTGCCGCACCGATAATAAAGGAATTTATCGAGCCGACTCCGCCGACAGCCGCAAGAGCGTCCGTACTGACATACCGACCGACAAGTATGTTGTCAACCAATGTGTAATTGTACTGCAAAAGCGACGAAGCCATAATCGGCAGCGAGAATTTAACAATACTTTTTATAGGCTCGCCGTTGAGCATTGAGATTTGTTTCATCCTTGTTCATTCCCATAAGTTTTTTCCTATTATATATCCTGATTATTTGTTTTTTCAATACTTAAAAAGCATTTTTTTGAAAATGTCGTATAATTTATTCCGGCTAATAAACAAGCGTTGATTTTTTTGCTTATTCCGAAATAGATTGTAAATTTCAATATGCAATAAAAATCTCACTCTTTACTGAGTGAGATTTTTTTCATTTATTCGATTTTTTAATGCATTTATTTCTTTTTCGTGTACAGCTTTGTCAAACTGAAACTTATGTTCTTTTCCATCGCAGTCCGTGAAATAGAAATAATAAACATAGACCACATTGCCTCTTCTCATTGATGTTTTCAGCTCTGTTTTTGCGTTTTTTACCTCTGAATATCTGTATGTCTTTTCGTTAAACGGAGTTGTCCGAATATAGAAATCATTCTCTCTGACACACACCTTAAAGTAAAAATACCTGTTTATCAGCGGAATTGAAACAAACAACGACAAAATAAAGCCTGCCAAAAACATAAGCCCTACAACAAAGATCTTACCGTTTCCGCCTCTTAATTGGTCAACAGCCAAAGTTAAAAATACTATGCTGACTGCCGAGGCAAAAATCATTGGAAACACTCCGTAAAACTTACCGTCAATTATGTATCTTTGTTCATTACTCATCTTCTTCATCTTCTGTTTCGTTGAAATAATCCTTGTCTATTTTCTCAAGCAAAAACACTATTTCATCATATTGATATGGTCTGAACGAAAATTTCTTTACTTCGCCGTTCGGTGTTCTGTAATTAAAAAAGCAAGCTCCTGCACCGTTTGTTGAATTTCCCGTGCTTTCCCAAGCCTCTGAAATATCGATATATTTGTATTCCTTTTTATCCCACGGTGCTCTGCAATGACAAAATGAGTCCTCGCCTATCAACAGCTTTACAAACAAAACTCGGTAAATAACCGCAAGAGTGATTATTATCATTATTATCGCTAAAGCCAAAATAAAGATTACTCCGTGCGTTGCCACCGCAACAGCAGTAAATATTGCTGCCATTATAAGCGACACCGCCACATCTGTAGCATTACCGCCCGCAACCTTATATATCCATTTGTTATCCATATTATTTAAGCCCTTTCTTCTTATGTTTTATACAATTATATCATAATGCCGCAGAAAACAAAAGACCCAAGAATAAAATCCTTGAGTCTCTGTGTAACATTATAAATCTGCTTTATTAAATTTCGGACACGCCGACTTTAGCGCCTTTAGTTTATACAAGTCCGACGTCCTTTACCGTTTCGCCGTTATAAACATACACCCTGTTTACACGGGCAGGTATTCTGCAGGGTAGCTCATAGTTAAAGGAATAAGCGCTGTTTGACAGCTCCTCCATTGAAATATGGGCGTCCTTTTGAGTACCGACTATAACGACCTCATCATTTACATTGCAATCAATATCGCTGACGTCCACCATAAATTGATCCATACAAACTCTGCCGAGTATTTTTGCGTATTTTCCGTTTATGATGACCTTTCCCTTGTTCGATAGGCAGCGTGGGAAGGCGTCGGCATAGCCTATCGGAATTGTCGCAACCTTAGTCGGCTTATCGGTTTTGTAAGTGCCGCCGTATGAAATCTCTCTTTCGGGCTCAAGCACCTTGATATGAGAAATTTTTGTGTACCAGCTCATTATCGGCTCAATGTCGAGCAGGCTCTTGTCAACCTCCTCCGACGGATAAAGGCCGTATGTGATAATACCCATTCTGCACATATCAAAATACTCGTCGAAATTCATAATACCTGCGCTGTTGTTAAGATGCTTAATCGGTATTTCAATTCCCCTGTCGCCGAGCATATCGCAAAAGCTTTTATATTTATTTCTTTGCTCAACCGCCTTAGACAAATCCGCTTCGTCAGCAGTCGCAAAGTGAGAAAACAAACCCTCGGCAAAGATATTTGGAAGCTCTGTTATGCGTTTGCAAATATCGGCACTTTCTTCATTGACCTGAAAGCCTATTCTGCTCATTCCCGTATCAATGCAAAAATGAAACGGTACGTTCTTTTTTTGCTTAACCGCTTCTTCGGAAAGGGCAGCTGCATCGGCATATGAAAAAATCGGTATTCTTATATCATATTTAACCGCAGCCTCAATATCAAACGGAAATACTCTGCCCAAAATCAGTATCGGCGTTTTAATTCCCGCCCGTTTGAGCTCAATCGCCTCTTCGATACACGCAACTCCGAAAAAGTCACATTTATCGTCAAGGAACTTACCTATCTCAACAGCTCCGTGACCGTATGCATTAGCCTTGATTACGCCGAGAACCTTAACGTCGCTCGGAAGCTTGTTACGCACGCTGTTGAAATTATGCTCAAGCCTGTTCAAATCAATTTTCAAATAAGTACGGTGCTCCATTATTTTATCGCCTCGATCAAACCTACTGTTTTTATGTCATTTTGTGAAAAAGCCTCATTGAGCTTTTTTACAAATGTAAATGCCTTTTCGCTGTCGCCGTGTACACAAACGGAATGAGCCTCAATGCCAATTTCCTCGCCCGTATAAGCAACGACCTTTCCTGTTTTTACCATTTTAATTACTCGCTCAACAGCCAAGTCTTCATCTGTAATCATTGAGTTTTCAAGCGACCTCGCTCTGAGTGAGCCGTCAGCCTCGTATGCTCTGTCGGCAAAGACCTCGCTTGCATATTTCAAGCCCTTTTCCCTTGCCGATTTTATCATTTGAGAGCCTGAAAGTGCCATCAAAATCAGATTTTTATTGTAATCGGTAATTGCGGCTACTATTGCGTCCGACAGCTCCTTGCTATTAGCTGCCTGATTATACATAGCACCGTGCGGCTTAATGTGAACTATTTTGTCCTTTCCGACTATATCCCCCAAGTCCTTTAATTGAGTTAAGGTATAGTCGTAAACCTGCTCCGGTGTTACATCAAGATTTGTTCTGCCGAAATTTTCCTTGTCGGGATAACCCGGATGAGCTCCTATATCAACATTGTTATCAATGCAAAGCCTTGCCGTGGCTTCCATAATAGCATGATCGCCCGCATGAAATCCGCAGGCAATATTTGCGCTGTTTATCAAAGGGATAATCTGGTTATCAAACGCAGCACCCTCGCCTAAATCGCAATTCAAATTGATCTTATACATATAATCACCTAATACTTCAAGTTAACATTTTTCACATCGGTTATAAACATATGACCGGGAGAATGTGTTATGGCAATTTCGGGCTTCGTTTGCATTACAGCATTTTGAGGCGTGACTCCGCAAGCCCAGAACACCGGAATTTCCCCTTCGTTTATCGTTACGCTGTCGCCGTAATCGGGCTTTGTAACGTCCTTTATGCCTATTGCCTCGGGATTTCCGATTTGTATCGGTGCACCGTGAACTCTTGGCATAGAGGCTGTAACATTGACAGCTTTAACAACCAAATCATTTGGAATGGGACGCATCGACACAACCATATTTCCGTGAAATTTTCCGGCTGACTGAAGCTTGATATTCGTATTAAACATAGGTACGTTTTTGTTTTCCTGAATATGCCTTACGGGAACATCAGCCTCCAAAAGCTCACTTTCAAAGCTAAATGAGCAGCCGATAAGGAAATACACAAAATCATCCTGCCAATAGTCCGTTATGTCCGTAACTTCTTTTTCAAGAACGCCGTTTCTCCAAATTCTGTATTTCGGGAAATCCTTGCAGACGTCGCCCTCGCTCGCCATTATTCTGAACTGCTTTGAGCCGACATCGCCGACCTCCAAAATCGGGCAAGGCTTAGGATTGCGCATACAAAACAGCAAAAAGTCAAACGCATAGTCCTTTGGCAAAATGCAAAGATTAGCCTGTGCGTAGCCGTTGCACATACCCGATGTTTGAAAATCTATTTCACCTTTTCTTATAAGCTTTTTAACCTCTTGAGGTAACATATTTGAATAGTCCATAGCCACTCCTAAAATAACCTGTCAATATACTTTTTCTGCTTATTTGCTATCTTTTCGGCAGTATCAACATCAATAATTTCAAAGTTGATTTTGTCGTTCGATTTAACCTGTGCAAGCTTCGGCAAATCTGCGCCTATTACAGTTGCGATTTTTGCGTAGCCGCCTGTTGTTTGGTGGTCTGCCATTAGTATAATCGGCATTCCCGAATTTGTAATCTGTATTGAGCCGAAGGTTATGGCGTCGGAAATAATCTCAAGCTTTTCCTTTCCACGCAAGGCAATGCCCCAAAGCCTGATACCCATTCTGTCAAAGTCTGATGTAACGGTGTATCGCTGATTTGAAAACAGTGCCAAATCGTTCTCGGAAAACATATCCTCCTGAGGCCCTAATACGACTCTGATTTTTACAATTCTGTCATAGGTGTTTTCGGCAAGCTCTCGCTTTTCGATATTTTTAAGCTTAGAAGCCTTGCCGACTTTAACGGTATCCCCTGCCTTGAGCTTTCTGCCGTCAAATCCGCCGACGTTAATTTTAAGGTTCGTTGAGGCACTTCCCATAAACAGCGGAACATCAAAGCCGCCTGCAACCGCAAGGTAGCATCTCAAGCCCTGCTTCGCAGTCTTAATGCTTAAAACGTCCCCTGCCTTTGCCGAGTAAGCCTTGTTTGTTCTGATTGGTTTGCTGTTCAAGGAAATGTCAAACCGTCCGCCCGAAATTGCAAAAATATGCTCCTCGGTAAATTTAGCCGTTATACCGAGCATTGTCATTTCAATAACGGGGGCGTTTGCGTCATTTCCGCAAAGCTTGTTTGCAATTCTTGTTGAATAGGCATCCATTACACCGCCTTGAGTAAAGCCGTCCTTCATTACTCCGAATCTGCCTAAATCCTGAATGGTTGACAGCATACCTGCCGACATAATCTCTATCATAATTCAACCTCGCTGACCGTAGGAATATAGGTGCCGCTTGCAGTCTGCTTTTCAATTTCCGAATATTCCGCCTTATCGATACTGAAAAACTTTATATAATCGCCTGCTCTGTATAATATGGGCGACTTCTTTGATTTGTCAAATACCTTAACGGGGGTTTTGCCGATCAACTGCCAACCGCCGGGCGACGCAATGGGATAAATACCCGTTTGCTCTCCGCCGATACCGACAGCGCCCTCGAATATTTCAAGTCTCGGAGTTTTCAATCTCGGAGTGAAAAGCCTCTCGTCCATACCGCCGAGATAAGCAAAGCCCGGCAAAAAGCCCAGCATATAAATCAAATAAGGCTTTGATGTATGGATTGTAATAATCTCTTCCCTTGTAAGCTTGGTGTGGCTGCATACCGTCTCCATATCCAATGCAAACTCGTCATCGTAGCACACGGGAATATTCCAAACTCTCGCCGTGCTCTTTGCATGGCTTTCGCCGTCCCTTATGAGTGCCTCGATTTTCTTTTTGAGCTTCTTTGAGCTGATTATCGAGCAATCATAAAAGACAGTTAATGACGCAAAGGTCGGCACAAGCTCAATAACTCCGTCGATATGCTTTGCTTCAAGCCTGTCGCAAAGAGCAGTTACCTGTGAATTGACCTCTTTACTTATTTCATTTTGAAATTGTACAGTAACAGCGCTGTCGCCGTTTTGCAAAAATGAATACATCATTTGAAATACCCTTTTTTAATTGTTGTTTCAAACCACGCAGCAGTCTTATCTTCAACCGTGTGGGGATAGTCAATAAGTCCTCGCATAAGAGAAATCATAGGCAAAACAATATTCTTGCCGATACCGTCGATATACGGTCTTGCCTCGCCGTACATATCAAGCATACCTGCTTTCGCAGCGGCGTCCATTACCGCCGCTTCCTCTTCCTCCGTATGAAAGAGGCTTACATCGCCCAAAAGGAATGACGTACAAGCCATAAGAGCGTTCATACCCCAATCGCTTACGGTTGCGGTAATTATGTTGTCGGCAGCGGTATCAGCCAAAATGCCGAAGCCCGTTCCTGCCTTGCAGCCGCCCTCCTCGGCATAAGGAATATATTTTCTTATATGCTCCTCGATAGCGCCCATTCCGAGCTCATTGCCGAGGTCGCCGATAGAGAGATTATATACGCCTCTCTTTTGACATTCCCTGAAAAGAACGTCGTATTTTGCCTCAACATCTGTTGTATTTACACCGATGGCATTGTGATAATAACCGTTTTTGTTTCTTCCCGGCGCTTCATTTGAAATAATTGCACAGGGCAAGCCGTGAGAAAGTATCTCTGCGGTTTGCTCGTCCTCCTTGCCCTTATCCTTTGTAAAGGGAACAATGCAAATAGTATTGTCGGGGATATTGTCAATATCGTATGTAACATTGACCCCCAACACCTCGCTCATAGCCTTAATTGCCTTTTCGCATTGCTCGGGTACAATCATAACAGGCTTTGCGCCGAAGGCTCTTATTATAAACCGTGAAAAAACGGTTGACGAAATAATTCCGTCCGTTTCCGCCTCATTCCACGGAAGAAGTATAAAGCCAGTTAAAATAAAGACCTTTTCGCCCTTTTTTATATTCTCCACAAGTCCCTCTGCTCCGTTGAGCGACAAGGGCTTACCTGTGTATTTAATTGCTCCGTCATAAAGAATTCTGCAAACGCCGTAGCCTCTCGGGTCAAGGTTCATAAGCCAGTCGAGGTTATAGCCGACATTAAGTTTAGTAAGCTCCGTCCTGTTCATTATGCTTTACACTGCTCCTCAAAATCTTTAACTAAAGCGTCCTGAATTGTTTTCAGCATTTCGGGAGCTTTTCCGCCTACGCTCTTACCGTCAACCGTCTTAACGGGAATACAGAAAGAGCCTGTCGAATGAACAACAACCTCATCTGCCGACATCAATTCGTCGAGTGTGTAATCTCTTTCCTCAACGCCGTATCCGAGCTTCTTTGCAAATGCGAGAAGTCTGATTCTTGCCGTACCCGGAAGCACCATATCATCAAGCTGATGCGTGATAACCTTGCCGTCCTTAAATATTGATACGTTTGAGTGTGCGCACTCGGTAACTAAATCGCCTCTGTGGAAAATTGCCTCCTGACATCCTGCTCTGTCAGCTGCGGTAGCTGCAAGGCAGGACGGAATGAGGTTAAGCGTTTTACAATTACAATAAAGAAATCTCTTATCCTCATATGTAATAACGTCAATCGGCTTATATGTATCCGCAACATGACAGGGAGTAAGCGTAATCCACAAATTGCCCTGCATATTTTCGGGATAAATGTGACCACGAAGTCCGTTTCCACGTGTAACCTGCATATAAACAAACTGATCTCCGTCGTCAACCTTTCTGACAAGCTCTCTGAGCAGTTTGTCAAGCTCGTCACGCTCAATCGGAATATTCATACCGAGAAGCTTTGCAGAGTTATAAAATCTTGTAAGGTGTGCGTCCATATCAAAAACGATATGATTATGAGCATAGGTTGCGTCATAAACGCCGTCGCCAAACCAACAAACTCTGTCAAGCATCGGGATTTGCATATTCTCGATTTCATCGTATTTGCCATTATAATACCCTAAATTTTTCATTATGAATACCTCCGTAAAGCAAAATAAGGTCTGCGTTTTGCAGACCCCGTTATCACTATTAGATTATCATATTTACTTTTATATGTCAATAAAAAATCGACTGTGTTTTTGTAAAAAATTTACTGTACACTTTTTAGCAATTTGTACAAAACACGGCATTTTCAACTCTTTTGAGCAATATATTTTTCATTTTCGACCAAATAATAGTGAAATTTTCTAATCCTCATAAAGCTTTAACGCATTTACCATATCAAGCTTACACATTTCCACAAGCTCTTTAGGCTCGATTATTTTGATTTGACTCGCATCTAACATAACGCTCACCTCAAATTTGATTTGTAGCCGTAAGCATATTATGCAATAATTGATGTGACCTTTTTGGTGCACAAAAGGATATTTGTATTAAATATCGCTTTGTGGTATGATAATGATGCTGTGATTTTTGTAAATTACTTTGAAATGATATATCGGAGGATATAATTATGGATATAAGGGAACAGATACACGCTCTGTCTGACGAAATGCTTGAAAATCTCGGGAAGTTGGTTGCGATTGACTCAACGCTCGGCACTCCGTCCGAGGATAAGCCGTTCGGAGAAGGTCCTGCAAAGGCTCTTGAAGCAGGACTTGAAATTGCAAAATCTTTAGGCTTTAAGACCGTTAACCTTGACAACTACTGCGGTTATGCCGAAATGGGCGAGGGCGAGGAAATTGTCGGTATTGCGGGTCATTTAGACATTGTTCCCGTCGGCGGTGATTGGAGTTATAACCCGTTTGAACTCACTCGTGAGGGCGACTGCGTATACGGTCGTGGCACAACTGATGACAAAGGTCCTGTTATTGAGGCTTTATATGCTATGAAATTCCTTCGTGACTCAGGTGCAAAACTCAATAAGCGTGTTCGTTTGATTATGGGCTGTAACGAGGAGACGGGCTCTAAATGTATGGAGCATTATAACGAGGTTTCGGAGGAATTGTCCTGCGGCTTTACCCCCGACGCAAGCTTTCCGTGCATACACGGCGAAAAAGGTCATATGACAATGACAGCATACTCAAAAAGCACAAAAATAATATCTATGGACGGCGGCTTTGTTTCAAATGCGGTATGCGATAACTGCATGACTGTAATACCGACAGAGGATTGCCTTAAAGAAAGGCTTAAAAAAGCGCTTTCCGAGACAAAATTACAAGAGTACAGAATAACAGAAAACGGAAATCAGCTTACAATTTACGCAAAAGGCGTACCTGCACACGCAAGCACACCTACTCTCGGCGTAAATGCGGCGGGTGTTACTATGGAATGTCTTGAAAAGGCAGGCTTCGAGGACGATTTTGTCAAATTTTACAACAAGCATATCGGAACTGCCTGCGACGGCTCGGGTGTCGGACTTAAAATATCCGACGAGTTCGGTGAGCTGACTTTCTGCAACGGAATTGTCAAAACCGAAAACGGAGTTATATCCTGCACTATTGATATTCGTGTTCCCGTGACCTTTACGAAAGATGATATTTTGAAGCGGTTAGAGGGTAATTTGGAGGACGAAAACGGATATATCGAAATCGAGGAAATCGGCAATCCGTTATTCTATCCGAGCGATTCTCCGTTGGTTAATGCTTTGTATCAAGCGTATGTTGATGTTACGGGCGACACCGAAAACAAGCCTATGGTAATCGGCGGCGGAACTTATGCAAAATCATTGAAAAATATCATTGCGTTCGGTCCCGAAAAAATCGGAAAAGACTATCGTATCCACGGCGCAGACGAGTTTATCCTTGTTTCCGAAATGGAAGAAGCCGTGGAAATTTATATTAAGGCAATCGAAAATTTGCTTGCTGTTTAAGCTCAAAAATACATTGTGCAAAAATAAACCCACTGTTCTGTATGAGCAGTGGGTTTTGTTGTATCTGTTATTCTTTTATTCTTTCAAAAGGTCCTTATAGAGCTTAATGTACTCATTTGCCGACTTGCCCCATGAATAATCACATTCCATACCACGCTTAACAAGTATCTTCCAGCCCTTTTTGTTCTGATAGCCGTCAATCGCTCTGTGTATGGTGTGAAGCATATCGTGTGCGTTGTAATTTGAGAATACAAAGCCGTTGCCCTCTCCGTCGCCCGAGTCCTGAATACTGTCACGAAGTCCGCCTGTTTCACGAACAATCGGAACAGAGCCGTAACGAAGCGCAATCATCTGCGAAAGTCCGCAGGGTTCAGACTGCGACGGCATAAGGAACATATCAGAGCCTGCATATACCTTCTTTGAAAGCGGAGGATTAAAGCCGAGATTGATTGCAACCTGATCGGGATGACGGCGAGCTATATCCTTAAAGAATTCCTCGTACTGCCATTCGCCCGAACCGAGAACCACAACCTGTACGTCGGTCGTGACGATAAGCTCCTCAAGAACAGCCTTTACAAGGTCAAGTCCCTTATGCGAAACAAGCCTTGTTACCATTCCGATAAGCGGTGTATCTGCCTTTTGGGGAAGTCCCATAAGCTCCTGTAACGCCTTTTTGTTTTTCGCCTTGCCCGATGTAAAATCGGACGTCGAATAGGTCTTGAATATATCCTTATCCGTTTCGGGATTGTAAAGGTCAACATCAATGCCGTTGAGTATGCCCGACAATTTCCAGCTTCTCTCGTTGAGTATCGGGTCAAGTCCGTGCGAGTACCACGGGTCAAGGATTTCATTTGCATATGACGGGCTTACGGTGGTAATTCTGTTTGCCGACTCGATAGCACCCTTCATAAAGTTTACGTCATTGTCATACTCGACAACCGAGGTGTACTCCGCAGGAATACCGAGCACCTCGGGGATAAGCTCTTTTCCGTATGTTCCCTGATACTGAATATTATGAATTGTAAATACGGTTTTAATGTTTTCATAGCCCGGAGCCTGTGCGTACATTGTGCTGTAATAAACGGGTACAAGTGCCGACTGCCAATCGTTGCAATGAATTATATCGGGCTTGAAATCAACGTGCGGAAGCATCTCGAGAACTGCTCTTGAGAAGAAAGCAAATCTCTCAGCATCATCATAATAACCGTAAATCCCATCTCTCTTAAAGTAATACTGATTGTCAATAAGATAATAGATTACTCCGTTATATTTTGCTTCAAACACACCGCAATACTGCCTTCTCCACGCAACGGGAACGGTAAAGCTTGTGATAAAGGTCATACTGTCCTTTAACTCCTGCTTTATGGTGTCGTACATAGGCATTACAACCCTGCAACCTACCATTCTTTTCCTCAAAGCCTGCGGAAGACTGCCCGCAACATCACCGAGTCCGCCCGAAGCCATAAAAGGCAACGCTTCACTCGCTACATATAAAACCTTCATATTCATTCCTCCACTGCATATTTTCGTACTTTGAAAGTTAATTGTAACAATTTTTGTTAAATTACAATTCCCTTTCCGATATAGAACGGATAATTCTCCGCACCCGACAAATTCTTGTTCGGTGTGATTACCGCAATTTTATCCATTATAACATAATCAAGCGACGAGCCGGAAGCTACAAAGCTCTCCTGCATAACGATTGAATTTCTGACAACTGCGCCCTTTTCAATTCTGACGCCCCTGAAAATTATTGAATTTTCAACCTCTCCGTCTATAATACAACCGTTTGCTACAAGTGAGTTCTTAACCTTTGAGCCGATACCGTAGGTTGACGGCATATCGTCTCTCGTCTTTGTATATACAGGTCTTTCGCTGTTGAAAAGCTCGGTACAATTATTTATATCAAGCAACTCCATACTCGCCTTGAAATATGTGCTTAAAGAGTCAATCGTAGCTGAATAGCCCTTTGCCTCAAAGCCGTAAATATTGAGCTTCCCGACATTGCGCTGAATTAAATCGGTCTCGAAATCTGTATATCTCTTGCTTATAGCCTCATTCATAAACCTTTCAAGCAAGGACTTCTTCATAAACATAACGCTCAAGGAATAGTTACCTGTCTTTTTGGTAACGGGAGTAACGTCAATCTGCTTTGCCTTGCCGTCCTCGTCGAGGTCAAGCACCAAAACATCGGAAAGCGACGGGATTTGACCGTGCTTATATACAACTGTAATATCCGAATTTTTCTCGGTATGATACTCTGTCAACGCTTCAATATCAATGTTTGAAATTGTATTGCAGTCCGATAGCAAAACATATTCCTCGTTCGCCCTGTTGATAAAGCCCATAATACCCTTTAAGGAAGCTATTTTATCGTCATTTCCGCCCTGCTCGGCAGTTGAATACGGCGGAAGAATTATAAGCCCCTTTGTCTTTCTTGAAAGATCCCACGGCTTACCTGTTCCGATATGATCCATAAGCGAATGATAATTTGCCTTTGTGATAACGCCGACATCTTCAATGCCTGCGTTGACCATATTTGAAAGAGTGAAATCTATAAGACGGTATCTGCCCGCAAACGGAACAGAGCCCATTGTCCGCAAGCCTGTAAGCTCGGGAAGGCACTCGTCATATGAATTTGAAAATACTATACCTACTATATTTTTCCCTGTCATATCACTCAGCCTCCTTTACTCTGTCCGAGTCAATCATTTCTTTGGGATTAACCTTTGCACCGTCACCTACATTGACATTTGCTCCGACTACGGCAATACCCCACTCGGCTCTGTTTTCACTGTCCTCGGGACGTGAGCCGACAGTCGCTTTTTCGCCTATAACGGAATTTTCGGCAACGATTGAATACTCGACGTCCGCACCTGCTTTAATTGTAGCACCGGGCATAATTATCGAATAACGAACCTTTGCACCCTCTTCAACCGTAACATTGTCAAAGAGAATTGAATAGTCAACGTGACCGAACACCTTTGAGCCCTCGGCTACCATTGAATTCTGAATATCTGCACACGGTGCGATATACTGCGGAGGCGCAACGGGAGTTTTTGAGTAAATCTTCCAGCTTGTGTCCGACAAATCAAGGTCAACCTTAGGATTGAGAAGGTCAAGGTTAGCCTCCCAAAGCGAGTCTATCGTTCCGACGTCTTTCCAATAGCCGTCAAAGAGATATGCAAACATTCTCTCCCCCGCATTGTGCATTGCAGGAATTACATCATGTCCGAAATCGTTGGAGGATTCCGGATTGTTCTCATCGTCGATAAGGTACTGACGAAGCTTTGACCAAGTGAATATGTAAACGCCCATAGACGCCTTATTGCTTGTGGGATTTTTCGGTTTTTCCTGAAATTCGGCGATTGAATTATCGTCATTAAGCACCATAAGACCGAAACGGCTTGCATCCTCCCACGGAACCTCAAGCATTGCGATTGTACACGCAGCATTATTCTTTTTATGATATTCAAGCATCTTGTTATAATCCATTTTGTATATATGGTCGCCCGAAAGCACAGCGACATATTCGGGATTATAACGGTCGATAAAGTTTATGTTCTGATAAATTGCGTTTGCGGTACCTTTGTACCACTCCATGCCTTTAATCTGCTGATACGGAGAGAGCATATGTACTCCGCCGTGCGCACGGTCAAGGTCCCACGGCTGACCGTTGCCTATATAATCGTTAAGCTCAAGCGGTTGATACTGCGTGAGTACGCCGACAGTCGTTATACCTGAGTTTACGCAGTTTGAAAGCGGAAAGTCGATAATTCTGTACTTACCGCCGTAGGGAACTGCGGGTTTGGCGATATTCTTGGTCAGTACGCCGAGTCTTGAGCCCTGTCCGCCTGCAAGAAGCATCGCAATACATTCCATTTTGCGTGCCATAAAAATTCCTCCTTGGATTTAAGAAAAGATATTCGGTAGTATATATTTTATCTTGTCTTTTTCAAATAAATTGTCGTCATAGGCGGTAAATCAAGAGAAATACTTTGTTCAAATCCGTGCATATTGATACTTTCCGTATGAATAACACCTTTGTCTCCCTTGCCCGTACCTCCGTAGCACTCGTCATCGGAGTTGAATACTATTTTATATTTACCCTTGTGCGGAATACCTATTCTGTATTCCTGCCTTTCAACATTCGTAAAGTTGCAGACAACGATTACTTCCTTGCCCTTTTCGTCCATTCTTCTGAAAGCGATAACCGAGTTGTCGCTGTCGTCCGATGAAATCCACGAAAAGCCTTCCCAAGAATAATCAATCTGCCACATAGGAGAGTTTTTCTTATAAAATTCATTTACTGCCTTGAAATATGATTGAAGCTGACAATGTTTATCGAAGCCGAGCAACAGCCAATCGAGTCCTTTTTCATAATTCCATTCGATAAACTGCCCGAATTCAGAGCCCATAAACATAAGCTTTTTACCGGGATGAGCCATCATATAGCCTACAAACGCCCTGACGCCCGCAAATTTTTCGTCATAACTGCCGGGCATTTTGTTTATAAGTGAGCATTTACCGTGAACAACCTCATCGTGTGAAATCGGAAGGACAAAATTCTCCGAAAAAGCATAGAACATTGAAAAAGTAATGCAATCGTGATTATACTTTCGGTGTATGCCGTCAAGACTGAAGTAACGCAAAATATCGTTCATCCAGCCCATATTCCATTTAAAATTGAAGCCGAGTCCGCCCATATAAACGGGCTTCGAAACCATCGGCCAGGAGGTGCTTTCCTCGGCAATCATCATAGCGTGCGGAAATTCTGCAAAAATATGCTCGTTGAGCGTCTGCAAGAATTCAACCGCTTCTAAATTTTCACGTCCGCCGTTTTTATTTGCAACCCATTCGCCGTCCTTGCGGTCATAGTCAAGGTAGAGCATTGAAGCTACTGCGTCAATTCTTATGCCGTCAAGATGAAATTCTTTAAGCCAAAATGTTGCACTCGACATAAGGAATGAGCGAACTTCATTTCTGCCGAAGTCAAATACTCTTGTTCCCCAGCCGTAATGCTCGCCCTTTCTCGGGTCCGCGTATTCATAAAGCGGAGAGCCGTCAAATTCATAAAGGCCGTGCTCGTCCTTCGGAAAATGCGCCGGTACCCAGTCAAGAATAACGCCGATACCCGCTTCGTGACATTTGTCAACAAGATACATCAAGTCCTCGGGTGTGCCGTAGCGTGAGGTTGCGGAAAAATAGCCCGTTACCTGATAGCCCCAGCTTCCGTCAAACGGATATTCCGTAAGCGGCATAAACTCAATGTGAGTATATCCCATTTTCTTAACATAAGGGATAAGCTCGTTCGCCAAATCCCTGTATGAATAGAAATTACCGTCCTCGTGTTGTTTCCAAGAGCCTGCGTGAACCTCGTATATGTTTATCGGAGAGGAATAAATGTTTGAGGAATTGCGTTTTTCAATCCACTTATCGTCTTTCCACTCATGGCAACCCTCAATTTCATAGAACTTTGAGGCAGTACCGGGTCTTGTCTCGGAATGAAAAGCGTACGGATCGCATTTTAGAACAATATTACCCGACTTTGCGGTTATGGCAAATTTGTATGAGTCGAACTGCTTTATGCCGTCAACTACACACTCCCATACTCCTCCCGATTTCGGAAGCGCAGTCATAGGTGTTGCCTTTACGTCCCAATCGTTAAAATCGCCTACTAAACCGACAGCCTCGGCATCGGGTGCCCACACTCTGAAAACAACAGAATTCTTCGTTTTCCTGTGTGCGCCGAAATATTCATAAGCGTGAGAGTTACTTCCCTCGTGAAAAAGGTAAAGCGGTACTGCACGCTCTTTCTCTTCTTTTTTAACATAGGTTTTTGACATAAACACTACCTCTATATTCATTATCTTAATTATTTTATCAAAATCCCAAAAAAAATTCAAGTAATCTTTGACTATTTTATTCAATAAATGAACGAACTTTGCGAGTGACTTTTGTGTAAATATACCAAAAAGTGCCTTCTTTGACAAAAAAATCTCCCGTGCTCAACAACACAGGAGATTTTTGTTAATATTACTCTATCGTGCTTTCGGTTACATTTCCTCGAAGAACAAGGGCGTCATAGGTTCTGTCATACTCAACGCCGCCGTGCTCAATTTTTACAATTCGGTTTTGATTATCCGCACTCAGCAATTTCGAACAAAGGATATTGAACAGGTTATACATTTCCTTCGGCTGTGACGTCTTTTCGAAAAAAATCCCTATACTCACACAGCCTGTATGCTGACGTGTTCCGGAAATAACAGTCCCTCCGTCTGCCGCGTCAGTCGTCAATAATTCGCCGTAGACAAACGACTTAATTCCGATGCATATGCACGGTATTACGTCAAATTTCGGGATATTCCCCCTGAGCGTATGTGCCTCAACGACATTTACGGGAAAATGACTGACCTCGCTCGTCGCAGCTGCCGCCGCCTTGACCTCATCAATTATATTGTTTGCATTCAAATTTCAGTGCCCACCTTTTCCTTGATTACCGCCCATATATACCAAACGTTTTCGCCGTTATATATCTTCTCGCTCTTTTGCACCTCATAACTTTTACCGTCTGCCGTATAGAGAGTCACGGAAGAGCCCATTTTCCTCAAATCCTTGTCAGCAGGACCTATGTAAAGATAATAGTTTTCCTCGGCAAGACCTATTTCGGTATTTGTGCCTGCAACATACATCTTGTTTTTGTATCTCAACGGCTGCACAAGAGCGTTGAATATTTCCGAATTGAGCTTTTCGCTTGTGATATATACGGATCTTCCGTACCTTTTAAGCAGGCTCTCCAAGCTGTCCGATTTTCTCATACTTATTACACCTGCCTAAACACAAAATCCATATCCTCGAGCAACGGTGCGGCGGCGATAATCGACTCATCACGCAATACCGAAGCCTTTTCAAGTGCGAGAGCAGGACTTTGAGAAATCGTAACATCTCCCGCCTTAAAGGAAGTAGGTGTGTCGTCCTGCGCCGCATTGCGTAAAAGAAGCCTGTAATAACTCAAGTATACCGCCGCATTGATAACTCTCGGGTCTTTTGAGTTTTCTGTCTTTTTAAGTCTTTCGGTAAGCTGGGCGCAAGCCACCGAAACAGTCGGCATAATATCAAATGTATCGTCCTCTGAAAGATTCATAATTTTTCTTACTGCCTTTGCGACCTTGACAACATCAATCATTTTATACCTCCGCTTAGACGGTCAAAACCTTTGACGCATCTGTAAAGATTTTTGCAAAGCCCGAAATCTCGGTAATTGCCGCACGTTCAAGCTGACGGTCAATGAGTTTATCGTACTCGGTTGTAATACCGCCTGCCTGTACCATTTCAAGCGCATAGTTCTTATCAAGACCGATAATCTTGCCCGAAGCTACGGCAGAGCTTTTAAGAAGCTTTGCGCCGAGAGGTGTAACAACCTTGCCCGTGCCGTGGAAATTAAGACCTGCGACAGCGTCCTTCATCTCAGGAAGAACAAGGATTTTAGCCGCAACATCAGGAGAAACAATCATTGTGTTAAGTGAGTACGGATCAAAACCGTTCCAGAAATTAACAAGGTCCTGATATGTAATCTCGCCTACCTTTGCAACAGCCGTTGCTTTTGCGGCATTATCATTACCGTCGCCGTCTGTGATTACGGTAACTGCGTCATTGAGCTGAGTTGTAGCGATATATGCGCCTATCTGTTTGAGCATAACCGTAAACAAATCAAGTCTTTGGAAGCGCAGAGCCTCATAGGAAGCGACGAGCACTCTGCCTCTCTTTTTAAGTTTTACAAGATTTGACTGCACATTCACGCTTGTTTCGGGAATGACAGCACCCTCCGCAACATCCTTGAGCTCCTTTTCAGCCTTTGTCGGAACAGAAGCGATAGTTCTGTAATCCATACCGTTAATCTGTGTCTTTGCGGCAACGATAAGCGGAAGAATATCAGCCTCCTCCTTACCCTTTTTAACGGCTCTTGCCACGTATTCGGGGAAAAGTGCCGCAGAATCGGTGGTTTTGAAGAACTTTTCGATTGTGTCGCTGCCTGCACCGCTTACCTTGATGTCAAAACGCTTAAGCTGTCTTTCAAATGCGTCAAGACCGTCAAGGGAGGTTCCCTTGTAATTTTCGGAGGGGTCAACGCTTTCGAGTTCTGCAGTAAAGCCCTTGCCTGTTGAATAAAGTCCCTTATCAAGTTTAATGTTTTCATAAATTGCCATAAATATACTTCCTTTCTTTTAATTAAAATCTGAACTGTGAGTTTTCATTCGGATTTTTCTCCGGTTTTTCCTTTGCAAGCTGAGGCACAACAAAGCACTTCTTTTTTTCTTTGAGTGCTGCGTTGAGTTTTCTTAAATCTTCGGTTGAAATTGCTTCGCAGATGCTTTTTGCAATGTCATTCGAGAGTGTTTCTACTGTAAAGGCAAAACACTTTACAGTATCATTCTCAAGACTTTCCCTATATATTTCCGCATCCTTTGCCTTTTCCGTTAAACCGTTGATATAGCTTGCTATTTCACGTGCTTCTTCGGCTGAAACGGTGATTTCTCCCTGTGCCGAATTTATAGCTTTAAGCACATCATTCATCTGTCTTTTCTCTCCTAAATCAAATTTTTTTGTAACCCCTGCATTTCTCTGTGCAGGCACCGCCACAAAAGACCATTCATACGCATCCGTAGGCGAAATAAGCTCGTGATAGCAGAGCTGTCCGTTGTATTTTCTGCCCTTTTTGTGAGTACACACTCCGAGTCTTACGTCCTTAGAGCAAACCGAGCACACGCTTTTTTCAACCGAACATCCGATGCTCACTTCTTTTTTAATGCCCGTCTGTATTTCCTCAATAAGCGTTTCATACTTTTTGATTTTAGGAATGTAACAATAAGCCTTTAAATAAACATATTGCTCGCCGAGAGAATTGAGCTTTGCTTCATCTCTGATAACCTCGGTTTTGAACGTTCTCGCCGATTGATCCTCGCTGTTCATACTGTGGTTTTTAATCGCAGTTTTTCCGACGAACAGCTTTGCAAGCTTTTCAATCGACTCAACCGTGAAGCGTTCAAAATCCCTGTCAACCTCATTGTCACAGAGTATCACGGAAAAGACGAACACATCGTTCTTTGTGAGCTTTTTCTGTGAAAAGCTGTTGATAAGCGCCAAGTCCTCCTCGGTTATTTCGGGCAATTCCTTTTCAAAAGCCGAATCGTAATTCTTATTCATCCGTACCTCCTTTCCCGTCTGTAAGACGACTGTATATTTCATCTGCCTGTGCGTTGAGATACCTTGCATTAGCGTTCTCCAACGTATCCATAAGCGTAATATCGTCCCAAACGACCTCAATATCATTTGTATATCCGTAAGCCCTTAAATGAGCCTTGCAGATTTTTTCAATAACCGGTGTTAAAACACGACGATAATGCTCAAGCTCCGTTGTCAGCGTGTCCGCCTGCTGTTCCGCCATTCTCTCCGTTGTTGACCAAGAAAGGCCGAGCATAAACGGCGGTATTCCCATTTTTGCGATTATCTGTTCAAGCAACTGCCTTACGGGAACTTCGCTGTCGAGCACCTGATTATCCGCACCGATTACCTTGACATCTACATCGCCTACTGCGATAAAGTCACGCACCTCCGAGCTTTTCATAGCAGATCCCCATTCCTCGGCAATCTGCATTGCTCTGTCCTTTGCGTAAGCGCCCGACATTGCGTCGTCCTTTGGCTTGTAGGTAACGGCAAATCTGACATTGCCTACCCTGTCCCAATTTTCGCCTATCGCATTGTAGATTTTCAAAAGTACCGAGCTTACAAACGGCAAGCCTCTCAATATCGACGTGCCCGTAAGCGAGCCTGCTTCGGCATTAAGAGTTGAAAAAACAACTCTGTCCTGAAACTCCAACGGCTGTGAGCCGAAATTCTCGCTGTAACAGACATCAATCTTTCTGAAATCCGTTTTGTTGCGCTTTAGCACTACGCTGTCCTGCGGTGCATTGTAGAGATAGACGACCCTGCCCTCATCATCAATGACCATTTCCGCAACCGAAGTGCCGTATGTCAGAAGCCTGTCGAAGTAAACATCAATAAAACTCTGCAACGAACATTGCCCCGAATCGACAGGCACATTCTTTATAAAATCCGCTATAATCCTGTCAAAGCGTTCATCGGTTGTCTGTACCTTGAAGCCTCCGATAAGCCTCAAAATCTTATAAATTGCGGCGTCGATAATCGGCACCGATTCACGCAGGCTGTGAAAAAGTGCATTGCTTATCGGGTCAAACGCCGAATAGCTGTCCAAAAGCGAAAATCGGTTTGAGTTTCTGCTTGTACCTCCTGCAAGCACAGGCACAGAGCCTTGTGCCGCTTTCTTTTTCTGTTTGAATATTGCCAAATTAAAGCCTCCTTTCTCTTGCAAGGCTGACCGCAAAGAAATCGTTTGAACCTTCTTTTGTAACGGCAGCCGTAAAATATCTCATATCATCCATTGCGTGATCGTTTTCCTTCCTCGGAGCGTCATACTTTGCACCCTCATCCCAACGATAAAGCGAAAATTCTCTTATAATATCGGGACAGGTCTTGCAAATTCTGATTTTTCCTGTTTTCAGCGCATCGGAGGTCTTGTGAATACCTGCGAGCACATCATTTTCCGCCTTTTTCACGGTAAACTTGCCGTGTCGCTTGATACATTCAATAAACGAAGCCGCAGACGGATCTACAACAACAAATTCCAATTTTCTCTTACCGACAAGCGAGACGAGTGAACGGTAATACTCCTCATCGGTCATTTGAAAGCCTTTTTGCCTTGAATCGTGGTAGAATTCGTCTATCCTGTACCAGCTTTCGCCGTGCTTACCCCATAACCCCATTGAAGTCGGATTGACTGTTCCGTAGTCACACGAGACGCAGAACTTATCAAAACTATCCGGCACTTCGTATATGTACTTTTCGTTGAAAAACGGATACACAAGTCCGTCGGCGGCAACCCATTTCCCGAGTACAAATCTTTCATAGAAAGCACCGCTGTACAAGGATTTATACCTCGCAAGCATTTCTTCGGAAAGTGACGGATTGTCCTCCATAACAAAGTGCAGATAAAAACAGTTCTTTTTGTCACATTTCTTTATCCATTCCTTATAAAACCAATGGGATGGGTTTTCGGGGTTGCAGTTAAACCAAAGCTTTGAGCCGTCAACCGAGCAACGTGCAATCGCCTGCTCACAAAACGAACGGGGCATTAGAGCCACCTCATCGAGCATTACTCCGGCTAAGGTCATACCTTGAATGAGAGCCGCCGAGGACTCGTCCTTACCGCCGAAAAGATAAAATCTGTTTGTTATATTTCCGAATGAAATCTCAATCAGATTTTTAGATACCTTTTCTTCGCACTTGAACCCCAAATCACGAAGCAGAGGCAAAAGCGGAGTAATGACATTACGGCGAAGTGATGTGACAGTCTTTCCGCAAAAGGCAAACGAGCAGTCCGAGAACCCGTAAAATGCCCAAGATACGAAAGATATACACATACACACCGTTTTTCCGCTTCTTACTGCTCCGTCGCAAATAATGGCGTCGCAGGATGAGAAAGGACTGTTTTTGCACCACCACGTCAGGAGAGTCAACTGCTTTGGTGAAAATTCGCTGAATGAATTAAGCTTCATCGCTGTCATCACCGCCGTAAGAAGAATATTCGGGTGTTCCCGACAGGAAGTCAACGGATTTTTCGAGAGCCTTGTAGAAAGGAACTGCCGAGCCTGTACTCTCCGAGGTTTCAAGTTGAGCTAAACATTCAAGCGCTTTCTGGCGGTCATAGAATTTAATTTCCATACCACCGCCCTTTGGAATTTTAATATCGGATACCGAAAACAAATCCATCTCCTCTAAATTCTCACGCTCGCCGTCAAGCAACCTTACAGCATCACTCACAGAACCGAAAGCAAGCCTGCGAAAGCCTGCCGCCGCCTCGTTTACAGCACTTTCAAGACGTGAAAGTCGGGCAATTTCCTTTGCAACCGCTTCCCTTGACAGCAATCGTATTCCGTTTAACTGCGGCATTACCTTGTAGCCCGCAAGTGCCGCAGCTTCCCTTGCGTTTCGGAGCTTTACATACAATGCACAAAACTCCTTTTCTTTCTTTGTCAGTTTAGTTGTCATACATTTCTCCTTTCGTTTGTGAAAAAGTCCTTTCATAAATAGTTATAACTCGGGGGTAATGTAAACCAAAAACCGTTACATTTTCGCAAAAATCGAAAAAATTTTTTATAATTTAATTTTTAAGCGAAAAACTATTGACAACCAACAAGCAATGTATTATAATATCAAAGCCGTAATCAATGACGGCATAAAATGGCGGCATAGCTTAGTTGGCTAGAGCGTTCGGTTCATACCCGAAAGGTCGTAGGTTCAAGTCCCACTGCCGCTACCATAAGGCGGCCCGGTGGTCAAGCGGTTAAGACACCGCCCTTTCACGGCGGTAACACGAGTTCGATTCTCGTCCGGGTCACCAAAAGAAAAAGAGTATCCGCAAGGATGCTCTTTTTTCATATCCAATTTGATTTTTATAACAAAGCTTAATATCAGAACAATTTATAGAGAATCGAACTCATAGTCCATCTTTTTGCGTAGCAAAAAGGGACATATAATAGGATGTTTGCGAAGCAAATGAACAAGGCGAAGCCTTGTTCGATTCTCGTCCGGGTCACCAAAAGAAAAAGAGTATCCGTAAGGATGCTCTTATTTTTTATCTAATTCATTTTTAGTAGTAACATTAAAATGTGATTAAATAGAGAATAGAACTCTTAGTCCATATGGTACACGGTAGGGCGGTGGCTTGCTGCCGCCGTTAGATTGTCGCTGATATATGATAATATACGGCAGATATGATATAAAAATACACCTACAATCCGTAGGGGCGAACTGTGTTCGCCCGTTTTTTATTTGCTATGAATTGACGGGCGACCGCAGGTCGCCCCTACGGTTGTGCGAAATTTTTCAATGTCATATTAGCCGTAAATCATTATATATCATACCGTAGGGACAGGGCTCGCCCCTGTCCGCAAAAAATTACATATTAAATCAAATTCACAGACAGCCGCAAGGGCTGTCCCTACGGTACGATATTGAATTCAATTTGATAACAACCGCAATGATTTAGTGTAGGAATTTGCTTTTATATAAAATTTCGCAAAACAATTTAATAGACACAATTAAAGCCAATAGTTAATCAATCGGCTTTTTTAATCGCTTCTTTAGTTATTTTGACCAAATATCGCTCTGTTATTTCTACTGCAAGGCGGTGTAATTTATAGTATAATGGGACTATATTAAAATTTTCAAAAGGAGCGCACCATGTCATCGAAAACTTATCTTCCAAAAAAAGAAATGTATTCATTCTGCCTTGCCGCTATGGGACAGGGAATGATATACGCTATGATGTCAAGCTACATAAGTGACTATTATCTGAACGTTTTGCAGCTTACACCCATGTTCGTGCTGTTGCTTATGCTTCTTGCAAGAATTTGGGATGCAATCAATGATCCGCTCATGGGTATGATTGTTGACCGCAGAACCACAAAGCACGGAAAAATGCGTCCGTATATAATTTATGCCGCAATTCCGATTGGCGTGCTTACGGTGCTTATGTATTTGAGTCCTAATCTTGAAAAAAAGGAACTTATGATATACTCGGCGGTTGTCTATGTTGTTTGGGGTATGATTTATACAATGGCTGACGTTCCGTTTTGGAGTTTGCCTAATGTTTTGACCCCTGACGCAGACGAGAGAGGCAGAGTAATCTCTATCGGCAGAACGTTCAACGGCGTCGGCTCTGCTGTTCCCGAGGTGCTTTTCCTCGTTATCGGTCTTACACTTCCGAAAATCCTCGGCACATCCGACGGACTTGATTATAATAAGAAAAAGTATCTTATTATGGCAATCGTTACGGTTGTTATCGGAATTATACTTTACGCAAATTCATATTTCAGAGTTAAAGAGAGAGTTGTCATTCCCGACAGAAAGCCTCAACCCGGTGAACCCAGTCAGCTTTCAAGAATTTTCAAGTGCAAACCGCTTATGCTCGTTATCGCAATGGGAATACTTTCTTCAGGCAGATATATGGTGCAGGCGGCGGCAGTTCACGTTGCGAGATACGCTTTTTATATAGGTCCCGATTTGAACGGACTATCCGATGCAGAGCGTGTGGCGGCGATTGAGGCAAGCGTTTCTTCGGTTAAGACAATTTTCCAAGTTTGTGCAATAGTAGGTATGTTCGGCGCAATGCTATTTATGCCCGTGCTTATGAAAAAGTACGATTATAAAAAGATTGTAATTGTAACCTGTTTGCTCGGCTTCGTTGCAAGCATATTCACGACGCTTATCGGTTGGTTTACAATGAACCTTTATATTTGTATTCCGTTCGTGCTTATTTCCTGCATACCGCTTGGCGTTCTCAATGTTATTTCTTATGCTATGATAGGCGACTGCCTTGATTATATGGAACTTAAAACAGGCTTTAGAGATAACGGTCTCGGCTCAGCTTGTCAGGGCTTTGTAAACAAACTCGGCAACGCACTTGCCACTTCGGGTATCGTTCTCATGTATATGTTCATAGGTCTTGAACCTGAAAAGATGTATAGCTCGACTGCGATAGTAGCGGCTACCGACCTTGCGGCAGGACACCGTTTTGCAATGTTCTCGCTTGTTTCGATAGTTCCCGGTATCAGCCTCTTGCTGTGTGCAATTCCGATGTTCTTCTATAAGATTTCGGGCGACAACAAAAAGCGTATACTCGAAGAGCTTGCCGAAAAGAGAAAAGCGGAAGGCATTGTAATAGAATAATAAAACAAAGCATAGTAAAACCCCTCTTGAATTTCAAGAGGGGTTAATTTATGTTCACTTATTCGGTTATGAAATTATAGCCTTCGATAATCGACTGAACTTCCTTTGAAACAACTCTGAAAATATCGCTTCCGAGCTTCTTGTAGGTTTCATCGTCTTCCTTTCGGCAAATCATAGCAAAGGTCTTGCCGACCGCTTTCAAAACATCTTCCTTTTTAACTGCAAGATAATAAAAGCTGTACTCGACACCGTCGGAAAACTCTTTGTAAAATTCACCTGCGTTTTTCATAACACGGTCATAAATAGTATTTGTTGCCGTGCTTTTGAGCAGGGTGTTTGGTAAAAGCCTGTTAATGCAATATTCAGCCGTAAAGAACACCAAAATCTTTATCTGCAAAATAATCTTCGGGGGATAATCAAGCGTTCCGATTTCCTCCTCAAGTGAGCGCCTAAGTTCAGCACTGTCAAGGAAACGCTCGGCAAGATATTTACCAAGCTGTTTAGCCTTTTCGGTGTTGCCGTTCATACGCTGAGTATTCATCTCTTCGATCAGAGCGATACTGTCAAGTGTGTCGTTTTTCGGTTTGGCATTAAAGATTTTAATATCGTCGTCCATAATAGACCTCCGTATTGGATTATGCGTTTTCGGCAGCCTTTTCCTCGGCAAGCTTCTGTGCTTTTTTAAGCAAACGCTTTTGCTTTGCCTTATAACCCATAAGCTTTGAAAGGGCGTCGTCGGGTGTGCCGTAGTCGCCGATCGAAATAACCTTATCGTTATAAAGACCGTGGAAATCCGTACCGCCTGTCATAAGTAATTTATGCTTTGTCGCAAGCTTTTTAAGCTCGTCCTGCTGTGCCTCGTCAGCCGACGGATGCCATACTTCAATTCCGTCAAGACCGCATTCGATAAGTCTCGGCAAGGAGTCGAGATTGTCAAACATATACGGGTGAGCAAGAACAGCTACACCGCCTGCGTCGTGTACCGCACCGATAACCTCTTCAATATCGGGGTATTTCGGGTCAACAAGAATGTTGTTGGGCGAGTCCTTGCTGAAAAGCTCGTTGTAAAGCTCGCCGTAAATCGAGGTTGTATAACCCGATTCCATAAGTGCCTGCATAATGTGAGACTTATAAATATTGGTTGAGCCCGTAGCGCATTTAACGATGAATTCTGTGGTTACGGGGTATCTTTTAGCGGTGTGAAGCATCATAATATGAGCCGCTTTTTTCCTTGCAAGAGAATTCTTGTGGCAAAGTCCCTCAAGTCTTGCAGGCATATCGCTGAGATAGCAAAGAATGTGAACTTTTTTGCCTGTCTTTGTATCGGTTGCCGACAATTCAACGCCGGGGATAACCTGAATACCGTATCTCTCGCCGATTATTTTACCTCTGACTGTTCCCGCAAGGCAGTCGTGGTCTGTAATCGCAATGGTGGTAATACCTCTTTTTTTAGCTAAAATAATTAAGTCTTCAATACCGAGAGAACCGTCTGAAAGTTTAGTGTGACAATGTAAATCTCCGTTCAATTTCTTTCCTCCTCAAAACAATTAAGTATCATATATTTCACTGAAAATGAGTTATGTGTAAATTTAAGCGCATAAATCCTCAATATACTATATATATAATTATACTTTCATTTTCGCCAATTTTCAAGGGTTTTATTTTAATTTTGAAAAAATCTTCACCCGCAAAAGATTATTCTTTCAAGCTCCGATGCCGCAAGTGACGAATGAACACCTTTTCTTTTAATAAGGCAGATATTTCTTTCAGGAATAGGAGGAGCAACATTGAGAATTGTGAAATTGGACAAATCTTCTTTTTCTAAAAACTCCTGCGGAACAAAGCCTATTCCGAGATCTGACCTTACCATAGGCAAAATTTGGTCGGCAGAGCTCGCTTCGATTTCAGGCTCAAAAGTTAATCCCGACGAGTTGAAATAATCTGTAAAGAATTTGTTAGAACCTGTTCTTTCGCCAAGTCCGATAATAGAATATTGGAGCAGTTGACGGGCTGTAAGCGTTGTTCCCGTTTCCAAAGACAGTTTTGAACTGCATACAGGCGCTTCTTTTACGCTTCTTAGCTTTACGGAATGTAATTCCGACGGTAAATCAAACGGCTCTGTTACAAGCGCAAAATCGGCAAGGCCGTTTTTGAGCATTTCAATAGCCAGCGGAGTTGTAAGGCTTGAAATTTTGAGTTTAACGCCCGAGTAATTGCTTCTGAACTTTTTGAGTGCAGGCAAAAGTGAACAGTGAAGCGCAATTTCGCTTACGGCAACCGTAACCTTGCCCGATTGCAGGCTTTTATCCTGCTCGATTTCTTCCTCGCCGAGCTTTATACTCTCGACAGCCGTTGCAATTCTCGCATATAGCTTTTCGCCCTCGGGTGTGAGAGTCACACCGTGCCTGTGGCGGATAAACAACGTGCATCCGAGCTCATTTTCAAGCTTTTTTATAGCCCTTGTTATGTTAGGCTGATTACCGAACAGCACATTTGCCGCAGCCGTGAAACTGCCGTATTTTGCAACGAAATAGAAAATTTTGTAATAATCGTAGCTGATGTTCATAGCTTTTCTCCATATAAAAATGATATATCAAAACTTAAAATTTACATTTTACATATATCTTAAATCAAATTATAATATATGCGTTCAAGAAAAGCAACAGTAAAAATTCAAAAGGAAGCGACGGATATGAGCAAGATTATTTGTATTGGTAGACAGTACGGAAGCGGCGGACGTGAAATAGGAGAAAAGCTTGCACGCACTCTTCAAATTCCATGCTATGATAAGCTGCTTATTAAAAAAGCGGCGTTTGAATCGGGAATGAGCGAGGAATTCATCTCAAAAACCGAAGAGTCGCCTATTAACAGTATTCAGTTTTTAAGCGGTAATCCGTATGCGGATATGGCAGGGATAGGGAATGCGTTTTATTCCGAAAGTCAGCTTGCCTATGACGCTGAAAAAAGAGTTATCGAGGAAATCGGCAAAAAAGGCGATTGTGTTATAATCGGTCGCTGTGCCTCGGCGATACTTCCTAAGGACGAGGTGCTGTCGGTGTTCATCTATGCCGACCATGAGGACAGAGTACGCCGTGTAATGAATAGAAACCGTCTTGACGAAAGGGCGGCGGCTCACAGAATAAAGCATATGGACAGAATGAGAAAACAGTTTTTTGATTTTTATTCGGACACTCAATGGGGTATGCCCGAAAGCTATAATATTATGCTCTCAAGCAGTGCACTCGGTATGGATATATGTGTAAATACAATAATAAAATGCTTGAAGGAAATGGAAGGAAAAGAAAATGAATAAGGATTTGACAGTCGGAAAACCGCAATCGGTTTTGTGGAAATTCTGCTTGCCGCTTTTCGGAAGCATAATTTTCCAACAGCTTTATAATATAGCAGACAGCTTCGTAGCAGGTAAATTTGTAGGCGAAAACGCCCTTGCGGCAGTCGGAAACAGCTATGAAATCACGTTAATTTTCATTGCTTTTGCTTTCGGCTGTAATATGGGCTGCTCGGTTGTCGTTTCAAGATTTTTCGGTGCAAAAGAATTCAAAAAGGTTAAAACCTCCGTATATACCGCCTGCATTTTCAGCGCAGGACTTTGCGTTCTGTTAATGCTTATCGGAATATTCGGTTCAGGTGCATTGCTTCGTCTTATCAGAACTCCCGACATTGTTTTTGCGGACTCGAAGCTATACCTTGACATATATGTTTGGGGACTTCCGTTTGTTTTCTTCTATAACATTGCGACGGGTATTTTTTCGGCGTTAGGCGACTCGAAAACTCCGTTTTATTTTCTCGCCGTATCTTCGCTCTCAAACATTGCGGTTGATATATGGTTTGTAAAATCTTTTCATATGGGTGTAGCAGGTGTTGCATGGGCAACATTCATTTGTCAAGGCATCAGCTGCATACTTGCGATTGCGGTGGTTTTCAAAAGACTTAATAAAATCGACAAGGAAAAGAACTGCCCGATTTTTGACAAGAATATCTTAAAGCAGATTGTTATAATCGCTATTCCGAGCACCCTGCAGCAGAGTTTTATTTCAATCGGAAATATAATCATTCAGGGCATTATCAACGGCTTCGGTGCTCCCGTAATGGCAGGATATTCGGCGGCGGTCAAGCTCAATAACCTTGTAATTACTTCGTTTACAACCCTCGGAAACGGAATTTCAAATTACACCGCACAGAATATGGGTGCAGGAAAGCTTGTCCGTGTCAAGCAAGGCTTTACGGCAGGACTAAAAATGGTGTGGCTGTTGAGCCTGCCGCTGTTCGCACTCTACTTCTTCAAGGGCGAGTTCTTCCTCAAACTCTTTATGGACGAGCCTACCGAAACAGCAATATTGACGGGTATAACCTATCTTAAAATACTTTCTCCGTTCTATTTCATAGTTTCCGCAAAGCTTGTCGCAGACGGCATTTTGAGGGGTGCGGGAATGATGAACAAGTTTATGATTGCAACCTTTACAGACTTGATTTTGCGTGTTGTTATGGCGGCGGTTTTCTCGAAAACACCGCTTGGCGCAACGGGAATTTGGTGCGCTTGGCCTGTCGGCTGGTGCGTCGCAACCGTTCTGTCGATTGTGTTCTATGTAACAGGTCCGTGGAAAAAGGAAAAAATTCAGAAGTAAGCATAACAAATAAAAATCGGACAGCCAATTTATATGGCTGTCCGATTTTTATTGCTCAAGGATATTTTGCATTATGAAATTCTAAAGCACAAGAGTATAAAATTGATGTTATGCCTACGGTTTAATTCAATTTTCAATTCATTGTGCTGTCTTTACGGCAGACCTTGCGCTTGTGCCCCTGCTCGTCAACGATATAGGTATTGTCAAGCTCTGCGACAAGGTTTTTCTTGAACGCAGCAAGGTATTCCTTACGAAGCTTCGCCTGTTCGGCTTTTTCCGCCTCGGTCAAGCCCTCAGTCTTTTCTTTATGTGCCAATTCGTTTATTCTTTTTAATCTCTCTGTTTCCATTTCAATCTTCCCTTACAGTATTTTTTACTTTTATATGATAACATAAAGCAATATCGGTTTACAAGTAAATAAAAATATATTAAAATATGTATAAATAAAGACGAAAAAGGTGCGATATGAATTTTATGCTGCCTGAAAAAGTGAACAGCATTATTAAGCTTCTCAAGGCGAACGGATATGAAGCGTATGCCGTCGGCGGTTGCGTGCGTGATATGGTTATGGGCGTTGCCCCCAACGACTTTGATATTACGACCTCTGCCCTACCCGAGGAGACAATGCAAGTTTTCAAAGACTTTAGAATTGTTGAAACAGGCGTTAAGCACGGCACGGTTACGGTGATTTGCGACCACGAACCGTTTGAAATTACGACTTATCGGATAGACGGCGATTATCTTGACAGCCGTCACCCCGAAAGCGTGAGCTTTTCCCGAAAGCTTAAGGACGACCTTGCAAGGCGTGATTTCACGGTGAACACGCTCTGCTATAACGAGGAGGACGGTCTTATCGACCTTTTCGGCGGTATAGACGATATTGAAAACAAGATTATCCGTTGCGTAGGCGACCCCGAAAAGAGATTTTCCGAGGATGCGTTGAGGATTATGCGTGCACTCCGATTTTCTTCGACTCTCGGTTTTTCTATTGACGATGAAACAACAAAGTGCATACATTCTCAAAAGGATTTGCTTAAAAACATTGCCGTTGAACGCATCAGAGATGAATTTACAAAGCTTCTTTGCGGTAAAAAGGCTTTCGGTGTTTTAAGTGAGTTTCACGATGTTATTGAGGTATTTATCCCCGAATTTGCCGAGCTTACCGACTGTGAACAGCACACGCCTTACCACGTTTACGACGTAGGCTGTCACACACTCCACGCTCTGCGTGACGTTGAGAATGAAAAAGTGCTTAAAATAACTATGTTTTTCCACGATTTCGGAAAGCCAAAGGCTAAATTTACCGACTCTGACGGCATTGACCATTTCAAGTGCCACGCTTCAATCGGTGCTAAAATGAGCCGTGAAATCCTCAAGCGTATGCGCTATGATAACAAGACTATTGAAAAGGTATCGACGCTTATCGGCATACATTCAGAGGCGTCCCCGAGGACGAAAACCGACGCAAAGCTTTTGTTGAGCGAGGTCGGAGAAGAAAATTACAGGGATTTCATCAAGGTACGCCGTGCAGATTGTCTTGCAAAGGCAGATCCCCATTCCCACGACGAAAAGCTCAAGGTTATGCAAGACCTGCTCGATGAAATAATCGAAAACAACGAGTGCTATCGGCTTTCCGATTTGGAAATTGACGGAAACGACCTTATAAAATTAGGTCTTTCAGACGGTAAGGATATAAATTTAGCGTTGCAGATTTTATTTATTGAGGTTTTGGTTGACAATGAAAAAAACAATAAAAACTACCTTGTTTCAAGGGCAAAGGCTTTATTAGAGGAAATTTGATGACAAGAAAGCTACAATACGCAATTCCAAATGAATATTCATCAAAGCGGGTGCTTGATTTTCTCAAGCACCTCGGTTTTTCGCACCGTCTTATCACGAAATTGAAGCAAAAGCCCGACGGAATATTATTAAACGGCGAGCATATTCGGACAATTGACCCTATGAGTGAGGGCGACGTGCTCGAAATAAATCTGCCGACGGACAAAAAAGAAAGCATTTCAATTCCCGTTGAAATGCCGCTTGATATAATCTATGAAGATGACGATATTTTGGTGCTGAACAAGCCTGCGATGCTTGCTGTACACGAAAGCCACAATCATTTGGGCGACACGCTTTCAAATGAGGTTGCGTTTCATCTTAAAAAAGAGGGCAAACCGTCGGTTTTCAGGGCTGTCGGCAGGCTCGACAAGGGCACCTCGGGACTTATGGTCTGCGCCCTGAACAGGTATGCCGCTTCCCGACTTTCCGGCAAGATTAAAAAGCAATATCTTGCGATAGCAACGGGCATTTATGAGGGCGAGGGCACGATTGACGCACCTATCTACCGCCCCGATCCGATTTTGACAGTAAGAACGGTTGACGAGCGTGGAGAAAAGGCGATTACGCATTGGACAGCCTTGAAAAATGACGGCGAAAACACACTTTTGAGAGTAAAACTTGAAACAGGCAGAACGCACCAAATCAGAGTTCATTTTGCCTCGCTCGGCACACCGCTTGTGGGCGACACAATGTACGGTACACCCGACGGGAGAATCAGCCACCAAGCGTTGCACTGCTGTGAATGTCAGTTTATTCACCCTGTAAAGAATGAAAAAATGCACTTCTTTTGCGATATGCCCGACGATATGAAAAAGATTATAGAATAAAAAACACCCTCGGATATGAATTTATATCCGAGGGATTTTTATTGTGCATCTTGTCTTGTTGCGCTTTTTATTCCCAATTTATATTGAGTGCGTCAATTTTAAGACCGTTATTTGTAGGTTGCCAATCCTTGCCGAGCGAAACGCTGTCCTGCGAGCATTTCATATTGACTGTGAGCAAGTTTGTGCAGTTGAAAAACGCATAATCTCCAATTACCGTAACGCCCTTTGGAATGGTAATTTCTTTAAGCGACGAGCAATAACCGAAAGCATCTTTTTCAATCAATGTAACATTTTCGGGAATTGAGAAATTCTCCATTGCCGAGCATTTGAAGAACGCTTTTTCACGGATTTCCGTCACGCTGTCGGGAAGCACGATTTCCCTTATGACAGAGCATTTATAAAATGCCTTTGTAGCGATTATTTCAACGCCGTCGGGAACGATATATGTACTTTCCTTAACCTTTTGCGTTTTGCCGTCGGAGGCGGTTTTTTCGACCTCCGTGACATCTTTCGCAAGCGGATAGAAAAGTAACTGCTTCATATCCTTTGTAAACAACACGCCGTCAACCGAGCAATAATACTCGTTTTCGGGGTCAACGACATACATTTTAAGTTTCTGATTGTTTTCAAACGCCCAAGAACCTATCTTGCTTACATTTTTGCCTATCTTTATAACCTCTGCATTTTCAAGGTTACAGCCCGAAAAATCGGCAATTTCCGTTACGGGTAAGCCATCATATTCGTCGGGAATTTCAAATTCGGTAATACTCGATTTGTTTGAAAACTCCTTGACCTTGCAGGAAGCTTCGCCCTTTTCAAACACAAGTGTTTCGCCGCCGAGACCTATTCCCTCTCCACAGCCCGAGAACAGAACGCCTATCAAAATTACAAGTGCAAGAATTATCGCTGATTTTCTTTTCATACTGCCGCCTCCTGCTCTTTTGATTTCGCCTTGCCCTCGACACGCTCTTTCAGTTCCGTAACGCAGCGTTCGTATTTTTCCTTTGTCAAATCGTAGAAAACAAACGGAACAGTTACGAACACAAGCGAAATTATCGTAGCCCAGGTGTAAATTGAAAATACGTTTGTGAGAATTTGCGAGTCATAGAGAACGTCCCAGTCTGACGTAAAGCCTATAAGCTTGAGGAGATATGGAACAATGTAGCTCAAGCCCATTGTTACGGGATTTAAGAACCATGAGAACACGCCGGACATTGAGTCCGCACGCTCGCCGAAGCGCCATTGATGATAAATCTGAACATCTGCGCCGAGTCCCGTGCTGACGCCGTCAACGACAGGCTGAATTGTGTTTTTAAGCGTAAGAGAAATTAGGAAAATATAGATATTTCCCGTCTTTACCGCAAGGACTATGCCGAAGCACATAAGAATTGTCAACGCCCTTGAAATGAGAAGGATATTACGCTTTTCAAATTTGCTTGTGAGTATCGGGCACATAATGTTGCCGACGGTCATTCCGACAACAACGATATTTGCCGCAATTCCCGAAAACCACTCCATTCTCAGCGAATAGATAAACCACCAAGCAAGCAGGTTTCCTATGTGCCACTGATAAAGTCCGAGTGTGTTCGAGATGTTTATAATCCAAAAATACTTGTTTTTAAGCACGTTTTTTGCGCCCTTAAAGAACGTTACCTTTTCTCGTTCTTCAATCGGCGGTTCAATTACACGCTCCTTGCATTTTACAACGAACAGCGACACAAGCACTCCCAAGAAGCTGAAAATCGGAACGAAAACCTTATATGTTTTAAGGTTTAAGTAGCCTCCCGTTACCGAGATGAGCAACGGTAATACCATACCGATAATCGACGGGAAAAGTCCCGTTATAATCGGCACTATCGAATAAAGCCGCTGTCGCTCCTGTGAGTTTGGCGTGATAAACGCCACAAGTCCGTTGACACCTATAAAGTTATTATAGAAGAACAGCACAAGCGAAAAACCGAAGTTCAAAACTATCAAACGCTTCGTGTAGCTCATTTCAAGAAGCGGAAGATACGGAATTATCGAGGTAATAATCGCCGCAGGCAAGCCGCAAGCTAAAAGCATCGGCTTCAATCTGCCGTACTTTGCGCTGAACAGACGGCGGACTGCCCATGTGAAATAGTTTGTAAGTCCTGCGACAAGCAGGTTGTTTCCGACAAGCTGCGGAAAACCCTTGATGATAAACTCAAAGCTTTCAGACGGAATAAAATAACAGCATATTCCGATGATAATTTCCGACAGGTACGCAATGTGCGCAAACCGTTTCATCTTTGGCGTGAGTCTGCCGTGGTTTTCGTAAATCAAAACGCCGACAGGATTGAACACGATAAGAATGTAGCTGATTATCGTTCCGATTATTCCGATTACGGTAAAATCTAAGTTTGAAATTCCCATAATTGAGCCTGTAAAATAGGTTGCGGAAAAGGTCATTATAGCCGAAAAGGTCATATAGATATATGTACCTGCCTGACCCATCGTATAAGCCGCCACCTCGGAGAGTGAAAGGTACTCGCCCTCGTTCGGCTTATTCCAATGCTCCTTGACGTAGGACGGCACTCCCTTTACCTTGCCGACAAGCTCCTTGACTTTCATAGTATTCCCCCCAATAAAAAAAGGGCGGATATTAGGTCCGCCCTGTAATTTATAAAAATCAACCGTTAAGAAGTGCAAAAATCTTCTTGTTTGACTTATAAAGATTTACATAAGCTTCATAGTTTCTGTCATATACCGACTTTAACGAATAGTCCGGTATGAAGGTTTTTGCTGCGGGAATAAGCTTTTTAGCCTGTGTTATATCGTCGATAATTCCCGTACCGACGGCTATTGTGATTGCCGCACCGACTGCACCGATGTTCTGAGGACTGTCAACCGTTTCAACCGTTCTGCCCGTGCAGTCTGCGAGGATTTGACAGGTAACGTCGGAAAGTGCGCCGCCGCCGACAAATCTCAATGTTTTAGAGGTCTGTATCTTCTTCTCCTGCGTTTCAAGGAACCAACGAAGATGGAAGCAAACGCCCTCGTAAACGGCTCTTATCATTTCGGATTTTCCCGTGTCGAGGCTTATGTTGAAGAACATTCCCCTTGCGTTCGGGTCCTCAAACGGACAACGGTTTCCGTGAAGCCACGGGGTAAAGATTACTCCGTTAGAGCCTGCCGGAACCTCGCTGATTACAGCCGCCATATATTCAAACAGGTTTGTATAAACCTTTTCGATATCGCCCTTTCCACGTCTTAAATCGTGGCTCTTATCAAGATATATATCAATTTCGTCAAGTGCAAGATGATCCTTGACCCACTCAACGCATTTACCTGCGGTTTCAAGCTCCGCAAAATAGTTGTAATATCCGTCCTTTGCACCGACAATAGCCGCTATCATTGAGGCAGTATCGACTATGGACTTATCGACAACGGTTGATACCCAACCCGATGTGCCCTGATAAATATGCGTATCGCCGAGCTCAACAGCACCTGCTCCGACGCCGATAAGCGAAGCATCTCCGCCGCCGCCGAATACCGCTGTACCCTCTTCAAGTCCAAGCTCCTTAGCCGCCTTTTCGGTAAGCTCGCCAACCTTATCTGTGGATTTTACGATTTTTGCAAGATGATTCATATTTACGCCGAGCATATCGCACATTTGCTTGCTCCACGTCTTTTTCTTAATGTCGTAAATCATGGTTGAGAAAGCCGAGTCGTGAGTCATAACAAATTCGCCCGTCATTCTCGCGATAAGATATTCCTTGACGTCGAGCCATTTATATACCTTGCTGAAATTCTGCGGCTCGTTGTTCTGCGTCCACTTGTATTTCCAAATCGGATCCTTTACGGAAAGCGGTGCTGCGCCCGTAATCGCAAGCGACTTCAACACCTTAACAGCATTACCTCCTGCTATCTGCGGTGCGCCGCCCATTCCGTCCTTTAATTCCTGAGTTGCACGCTGATCCATATAGCTGAACGCACGTCTCACCGCATTTGCATCCTTGTCAACAAGCACCACGCCCTGCATCTGCGAACAGAATGAAATGCCCGAAATCTTTTTCTTATTGATTTTGGACTTTTTCATAACTTGATTTGTACAAGTACGCATAGCATCCCACCACTCGTTGGGGTCCTGCTCTGCGCCGCCGTTCGGCATAACATACAGCTTATATCCCTCGCTGTGAGCCGCTACAAGCTCAATCCTGTCGCTGATGGAAAAAATACAGGTCTTAACGCCCGTTGTTCCAATGTCGTAAGCTATTACATATTTTCCTTCTGCCATCGAAAAATCACCTTTTCCCTAATATATAAATACCTTTTATTTTTTCAATGCGGATTTAATAAATTTCAAGCATTGCTCGACAACGAAATCATCCTTTTCAAGTATGCTGTCGCCTGCGTAAATCTTAAAGCGTTCCTTGTAATAATCGCACGCATAGGAGAATTGAAGCGACATAAACATATTGTCAAGAAGATAAGCTGCAAACGCCGAATCAATATCCGTTCTGACGTCGCCCGCCTTTTTGCCCTGCTCGATAGCCGTATAATAAATCCTCGCCGTCATAGACTCCATTTCATTTGCGAAATACCCTGCAAAACGTGGGTTGCTCTCGTTGGTCATAACGTTGTAGAACTTGATTATAAGCTCGTTTTCTTTTGAATACTTCTGAATGGTGCGAAGTATCTGCTCGACCTTTAGAAGTATATCCTCATCACTCTGTGAAAGAGCCATGAGCAAATTGTCCATAGTCGCAATATTGTAATTCACTATGGTCAGGAACAAGTCCTGCTTATTGTCAAAATACTTGTAAAGCGAGCCGACGCTTATCTGAGCTTTTTTGGCAATATCGTTGATATTTGCGTTCTCAAAGCCTTTGAGCGCAAACTCCTTTGTTGCGACGTTTATAATCCTCTCCCGTTTTTCCTTTGAGATATTGTCAAACGTCGGCTTATGGTGTTTTTTAAGATCCAAAAGTTATCACCTTATCGTTCCGAATGGCATATGACAATTACTGTCAGCCGTGCCTTTATATACCTAATCATTTTATCATAAAATAAGCCGATATTACAAGAAAAAAACTAAAAAAGCCGCTAATTTCAACAATATATAAAATTCACTTGCCGATATTTGTATATATTGCACATAGAAAATAATCTTGTTCACAAAAGCGGATAATGATATACTGTTACAAAGCTTATTTCGGAGGCTGAAATATGAATATTATCAATAAAATTATCCGCAAGCTGTCGGGTGCGGAATTGGCACAGCAGCAAGCGGCGGCGGTTTTGGGCGGAAAAGCAAACGAGAGTATCGTTTCCCTGCTTCGCAAGGCAGGTGCGGACGGCTGCGTTTTGCTTAAAAATGACGGCGCTTTGCCGTTTAATCAAAAGGACTCCGTTGCGGTTTTCGGCAGAGTTCAGAACGATTGGTTTTTTGTCGGAAACGGCTCGGGCGGAGATGTTTGCACGCCGTACAAAATAAGTCTTATCGACTCAATCGAAGCTGAAAAGCCGTTTAAGATTGATGAGGAATTAAAGGAAAAATACAAGACCTTCAGCAACACCCACAAGGTTGACCCGGGCTTTTGGGCACATTGGCCTCGTTTTTACCCCGAAATGAAAATATCGGACAGCGAGGTTAAAAGAGCCTCCGAGAGAAATACAAAGGCACTTGTGATAATCGGTCGTTCCGCAGGCGAGGACAGGGAAAACGTGCTTAAAAAGGGCAGTTATTACCTGACCGACGCCGAAACGAGGCTGCTCGATTCTGTCACAAGGCACTTTAAGAGCGTTACGCTTTTGCTCAATGTCGGAAGCTTGCTAGACTTTGAAAAAATCGCTTCGTATAAAGACCGCATTTCCTCAATTATGCTTGTTTGGCAGGGTGGTATGGAAAGCGGTAATTCCGTCTGCGATGTGCTTTCGGGCAAGACCTCTCCCTCGGGAAAGCTCACGGACACAATAGCTCTTCGATATGATGATTATCCCTCGGCGCACGACTTCGGCAACAGAGACGAAAACAAATACACCGAGGATATTTTTGTCGGTTACAGATATTTTGAGACCTTTTGTCCCGAAAAGGTGCTTTATGAGTTCGGCTTCGGGCTTTCTTACACCGAATTTTCACAAGAGATTATCAAAGCGGATTTTTCCGACGGCAAATTCACAGCCGAGGTTAAGATAAAAAATATCGGCAAGGTATCGGGCAGAGAGGTTGTTCAGTTATACGTTTGTGCACCTCTCGGGAAGCTACCGAAGCCAAAAAAGGTGCTCACGGCGTTCAAAAAGACCAAGCTTTTAGCACCTGATGAGGAAGAAATTGTCACGCTTTCCTGTGACGAATACTCTTTCGCTTCATTTGACGACGACGGCTCGACGGGGAACATAAATTGTTATGTTACAGAGGGCGGAAATTACGATTTTTATATCGGCAAAAGTGTCAAATCTTGTGTAAAGGCTTTTTCCTTTACGCAGGGCGAAACAAAGGTGTTCGAACAGCTTACCGAAGTCCTCGCAGTGCCTGATTCTATGCGGTTTAACAGACTTTCCTATAAAATTGAAAACGGCAAAATCACGCCCTGCCATTCCCCCGTTCCCTGCCGAACAACTAATCTTCACGATATAATTTTGAAAGAGCTTCCGAAAGGTCAAAAATACACGGGCGACCGCAACATAAAGCTTCGTGACGTGCGTGACGGCAAGGCAAAAATGTCGGATTTTATCGCTCAATTAAGTCCCGACGAATTGGAGCTTATCACTCGAGGCGAAGGGCCTATGAATTCCTCACTCGGCGCAAAGGGTAACGCAGGCGCTATCGGCGGCGTGAGTAAGTCCTTGCGTGAAAAAGGTATTCCGCCGATTATCACAACCGACGGCCCGTCGGGCATAAGGCTTCTGTCCTCCTGCTCGCTTATGCCGTGCGGTACGGCTCTTGCCTGCACTTGGGACCCCGAGCTTATCGAAAGCCTTTTTGACGAAATGGGCAAGGAAATGGTTGAAAAAGGGTCGGACGTGCTTTTAGCACCCGGAATGAACATACACCGCAACCCGTTGTGCGGACGAAATTTTGAATATTATTCCGAAGACCCCGTATTATCGGGCGAAATGGCGACGGCGACCGTATTGGGAATACAGAAAAACGGCGTCAGCGCCTGCCCGAAGCATTTTGCGTGCAACAATCAGGAATACAACCGAAATCACAACAATTCCGTTGTTTCGCAAAGGGCATTGAGGGAAATATACTTAAAGGGTTTTGAAATCTGCGTTAAAAAGGCAAAACCGTGGAACATAATGACAAGTTACAACAAGATAAACGGTGTTTGGAGTCATTACAACTACGGGCTTTGCACTTCAATTCTTCGCAACGAGTGGAATTATGACGGCGCAGTTATGACGGATTGGTGGATGCGCTATGCCTCCTCCCCCGAATTTCCTGAGCTCAACGGCAACGCATACAGGGTAAGAGCGCAGGTTGATGTGCTTATGCCGGGTGGCAAAACAGCTATTAGCAAGTCCTTTGAGCCTGACGGCACACTTCTTGAAACCTATCAAAAAGACGGCGGCATAACTCTCGGAGAACTGCAAAGATGCGCCGAAAATGTGCTTAATATGGCACTTAAAACAAGCAAAGGTAAAAATTTATAATAAACGGAGCAAGCTTATGGAAAAGTATCTTATCAATCCAAATCAGAAAATCAGCAAAATCAGCAAGGATATTTACGGCCATTTCAGTGAGCACCTCGGCAGATGTATCTATGACGGAATGTATGTCGGCGAAAACTCGGATATTCCGAACGTAAACGGTATGCGCTGCGACGTTGTAAACGCTCTAAAGGAGATGGGAATCCCCGTTTTGCGTTGGCCGGGCGGTTGCTTTGCGGACGAATATCATTGGAAGGACGGTATCGGCGAGAAATCCAAGAGAAAAAAGATGATAAACACCCATTGGGGCGGTGTGGTCGAGGACAATTCGTTCGGCACGCACGAGTTTTTTGAGCTTTGCCGTCAGCTCGGCTGTGACGCTTACATAAACGGAAATGTCGGCTCGGGTACTGTCGAGGAAATGAACGAATGGGTTGAATATATGACCTTTGACGGCGTGTCGCCTATGGCTGAATTGAGGGCTGAAAACGGTCACAAGGAGCCGTGGAAAATCAAATATTTCGGCGTAGGCAACGAGAGCTGGGGCTGCGGCGGAAATATGGACCCCGAATACTACGGCGACCTTTTCAAAAGATACAACACATATGTCAGAGATTATGATTCAGGCTATCACATAAACCGTATTGCCTGCGGTCCTAACGGCAACGACTATCACTGGACAAAGCAGGTTATGGACAAGGTAAAGCACCACGCAAACGGGCTTGCGCTTCACTATTACACCGTGCCGACGGGAAATTGGGATCACAAAGGCTCGGCTACCGAATTTGACGTAGCTGAATACGACTCTACAATTTCAAAAGCATATGAAATGGAGCTGCTTGTTAGCAATCATATCAAAATGATGGACAGCGTAAAGCCCGACCATAAGGTAAAGCTCATAATTGACGAGTGGGGCACTTGGTTTGACGTTGAGCCGGGCACGAATCCGGGCTTCCTCTATCAGCAAAGCACAATGAGAGACGCCGTTGTTGCAGGTCTTACTCTCAATATTTTCAATAAGCACGCCGACAGAATTATGATGGCTAACATTGCTCAGACGGTCAATGTTTTGCAGGCGGTTATCCTCACGGACGGCGACAAAATGGTGCTTACTCCGACCTATCACATTTTCAAAATGTATAAGGACCATCAAGAAAACACGCTTGTCGGCTCATTCCTCACAACAAAGGAGCTGACCTCGGAAATGAACAACAAAAAGTCATATCCGCAGCTGACAGAATCGGCTTCGATTGACGAAAACGGCGTTGTTTATTCGACAATTACCAACTGCTCGGCAAGTGAAGCGGTTAAAATCAAGTGTCAGATTGCCGACACAAGCGTTACAGAAATCAAGGCGGAAATCCTCACGGGCGATATTCACGATAAGAACGATTTTGAGAACGGCGAAAGGGTTACGGTAAAGGCTTTTGACGATTTCGAAACGACCGCCGACGGTTTTATTGCCACAATCCCCGCCTGCTCGATTGTGAAATTAATAATAAAATAATATGGAAAAATGCAAAAGATGTCTGCTTCGTGAAAGTGCCGAGGCTGACGTTTACGAGGATATTAAAAGCCGAATTGAAAGGCTGTCCGAAAGCGACAGGGCGGACGAACGTACCTACAATTCACGCATTGAAATTTGCAAAGCCTGCGAGCACTTGATTTCAGGCGTCTGTATGAAATGCGGCTGCTACGTCGAGTTCCGTGCGGCGTTCAAAAAGCAATCCTGCCCGATAAAACGGTGGTAAAGCCGTTGCGGAGTGCGGAGTGCGGAGTTAGTAATTGGTACTTCGCACAGATTAAACTGTATATCCAATAGTGTAGGGCAGGGGCTTGCTCCTGTCCGACAAAAGCTCCCTTGTAAAGGGAGCTGTCGTTTTTTTGGAACAAAAAAATGACTGAGGGATTTTATAAATTCATATAAAATCAATCTTATAATCCCTCCGAGTTGCCTACGGCAACCCACCTCCCTTTACAAGGGAGGCTAAATATGCGGTTGTGCAAAATCTGCAAAAGTTGGTGCTTCGCACAGATTAAATTATATATCCAATAGTGTAGGGCAGGGGCTTGCTCCTGCCGTTGATTGTTAATATAATATGTAATTCACGGCTAAAAATCATATTGAAATAAACGCACAGCCGTAGGGGCGACCTGCGGTCGCCCGTCAATTCATAGCAAATTAAAAACGGGCGAACACAGTTCGCCTCTACGATATAATATAAAGATATTTTTTTAACCGTTGATTTGATATGATTTAACGGCGGCAGCAAGCCACCACCCTACCGTGTGCCATATGGACTATGAGTTCTATTCTCCGTTTTAATTTGTTATTATTTTTTATTTGTACTTCTGTTTTAATTTCAATATAAAACAAAAGAGCATCTAAAAGATGCTCTTTTTCTTGTTGATCCACCGGAGAATCAACAAGGCTCTGCCTTGCTCGTTGCTTCGCAACACCGTATTTTTTGTCCCTTTTGCTTCGCAAAAGATGGACTATGAGTTCGATTCTCCGTTTTAATTTGTTATTATTTTTTATTTGTACTTCTGTTTTAATTTCAATATAAAACAAAAGAGCATCTAAAAGATGCTCTTTTTCTTGTTGATCCACCGGAGAATCAACAAGGCTCTGCCTTGCTCGTTGCTTCGCAACACCGTATTTTTTGTCCCTTTTGCTTCGCAAAAGATGGACTATGAGTTCGATTCTCCGTTTTAATTTGTTCTGATTTTTAGCTTTGTTCTGAAAATTAAATTACATATAAAAATAAAAGAGTATCCTTGCGGATACTCTTTTCTGGTGATCCACCGGAGAATCGAACTCCGGACACCTTGATTAAAAGTCAAGTGCTCTGCCAGCTGAGCTAGTGGATCATATATATAAAGCGGAAAACCGCTTTATAATTTGCCTTATTTATCTTACAAACAAAAGTTATTTTACGAACAAGAGAACAATCCATGCAGCGAGAACAAGCACGAAGAAGAAAATTCCAAAATACTTTGTGAATTTTTCGAGCTTAGCCTCAATAGTTCTGCCCTTATTCTTACCGAAGAAGGTATCAGCCGCACCTGAAATAGCACCTGAAAGACCGGCTTCACGGCTCTGCTGCATAAGAACAACTACGATTACTACGATTGATGAAAGGATAACAATTGAGCCGAGAATAATTTCGATTGCTGACATACTAACTTCCTCCTTAACGACTTGCATTTTTTCAACGCCCGAGTATTCTATCATATACTAAGGTAAAAAGCAAGCGTTTTTTGAAAATTTATTATAAAATCTGATAATTTCTTTTTTTGTGCATATAATATTGACAGCAAAGGACAAGAAAAAAACAGCGTTTGCAGTCCCTTTGCTCCGTCTGTGAAGCTTTCGCAGGCGGTTTTTTAATTCAAAAATCCAATGATATAATTTGCAAAATTCACAACACTTGCACTCTGTGTGTTTGCCCCCGACTTTCCGAGAAAAAAGCAAACCGCACTTGCCAAAAGCATTATAATCGCAATAAGCATAAGCGTCACGGGCAAGCTGTTGTTGACAGGCAACGGCTCGTCGATAGGTCTGTAAATAATGGTAGGTGAAACTTCCCCGTCGTTCCCTACAACGACACGTTCCATTTTTGCATTGTCATCCGGTGCGTCTGCGTCGCCCATCATACCTATCAATTCAACTTGACACTCGGGGCACACTTCGACCGTATCGGGATAAATTTTTCTGCATTTGGGACAAATCATTGGGTTCACTCCGTTTCAGGCTTTTATTTTAACATTTTACCTGCATAAAGTCAATTTTTTTACTTGCATTTTTCGGCAAGAGTCAATATTTCAAGGAAAATCGACGGAATAAAGACCGCCGACAGCATTTCGCCCGCACATATCAAAAGCTCACTTTTCAAAATCAGCAGCGTGTCGAAATTGCCGATTTTGCCCATAATAACCGAGCAAAACGCCGCCGAAGCATACAGCGAAAATACGACTGCGCCGCCGTATTTTATCGAGAGCTTTGACAGCCTGTTCATCCCATTTACGCACTCGCAAAGGGATGTTATTATTCCTGCCATTTTATCACCTCTGCTTCCATAATAAGGGCTCGACGCCTCAAAATCAATTATCAAATAATGGAAGAAAGAGAAAAATCACGGCTTTAACGCTTTACATTGTGGAAAAACTTTGATATAATACAATATATAGGATTTAGAAAATTTTTAACTTGGATGTGATATATTTGAAGTGTCCTTTTTGCGCTTTTGAAGAAAGCAAGGTAATTGATTCCCGTCCCACAGACGAGGGAGAGCGTATCCGCCGCCGCCGTGAGTGTATCAAATGCGGCAAGAGATTTACTACATATGAGATTATCGAGAGCGTTCCGATTTTTGTCATTAAGAAAGACAAATCACGTGAGGCATTTGACCGCAACAAGCTTTTGGGCGGTATGATGAGGGCTTGTGAGAAGCGTCAGGTCACTATCGAAACTCTTGAAAAAGCAGTTGATGAAATTGAAGCTAATCTTCAGAACTCACTTGACAGAGAGGTTACCTCAATTCATATCGGCGAGCTGGCTATGGATAAGCTCAAGGATATTGACGAGGTTGCGTATGTTCGCTTTGCCTCGGTTTACAGACATTTCAAAGATATTAACGCATTTATGGATGAGCTTTCGACCTTGCTCAAGACAAAATAAGTAAGAAAGATTTATGGCACACCCGAACGAGTGTGCCGTATTTTTTATAACAGTCCGAAGCTTACGGACAATGCCTTGTTGATTTTATTCATTTCGCTGTCGGGAAGATTGCCCATACGCTCTTTAAGTCGCTGTTTATCAAGCGTTCTCACCTGTTCAAGAAGCACAACCGAGTCCTTTTGAAGTCCGCAGTTATCGGCATTTACGCTTATGTGTGTGGGCAGTCTGGTTTTATACTTCTGACTTGTGATGGCGGCGGCGATTACCGTCGGGCTGTACTTATTGCCCACGTCGTTTTGAACTATCAAAACAGGTCTCATTCCGCCTTGCTCGGAGCCTATAACAGGGCTTAAATCCGCATAGTAGATTTCTCCTCGCCTTACTGTCATTTTTATCACTCTCCAAAGGTAATTTATGTGTCCTTAAAACTATTTTTACCCGTAAATTACCTCTATAAACATTTTTTCGGGGAGCAATACATTATATTATTTTTGACGGACGCTTGTTAATGTTGCGTTTTTATGAAAATTGTGGTATATTTTTAATAGCATAAGTTAGGAAATTCGGAGGACTCTATGGCTTTGGAAAAACTTGTAAGCGTTTGTATGAATGCGTATAACGCAAGTAAAACAATCGCTCAATCGCTTGAAAGCGTGCTTAATCAAACCTATAAAAATTTACAGATTATCATTGTTGACGACTGTTCGACAGATAACACGGCGGAAATTGTCAAAAGCTATGACGACGACAGGATAGAGCTTTACACCCTGCCGAAAAATTTCAATATTTCAAACGCCAATAATGAAGCGCTGCACCGTGCAAAAGGCGAATATATTGCTCATATCGACTCCGACGATATTTGGGTTGAGGATAAAATCGAAAAGCAAATTAAATTCCTCGAGGAAAATCCGCAATACGGAGCTTGCTTTACCCATGCAACGCTCATAGACGAAAACAGCAAACCTTTTACAAGCGGTGAACTGCCCGAAGGATTCCTTAATTTATTCAATCATGAGAACATGTCACAAGCAGGCATTGTAAGAGAGTTTTACAACCGTTCAAACTTCCTAAACCACAGCAGTATGATTATGCGAAAGAGCGTTTATGAAAAGCTCGGCGACCACGATTTGACGCTCAACAAGCTTCACGACTATGACTATTGGATTCGTATGAATTTCATATGTCCGCTTTATATTTATCCCGAAAAACTTGTGCTTTACCGTATTTGGCACGCCAACAACAGTACACTCGGCAATGCGGAAACAATCGGTCACAACGAGGAATATGTGAGGATAGCCTACAAGCTTGTAAACAACTGCCCGAGGGAAATATTCTTAGAAGCGTTTGCCGATAAATTGAAATTAAAGACAGAGCATACAGACGAAGAGCTGGAGCTTGAAAAGGCTTTTGTTTTAGGCGGTGCGCTTCCGATGTACCCCGACAACAAAATTTTGGAAATGCAAAAGCTTGACGAGCTTTTCAAGGATAAAAAATATGCAGAGCTTGCCGAGGAAAAATTCGGCTTTACAATTAGAGATTTATATAATCTTCATAAAAACGAGATTTATTTTGACAAGCGGGAAGCCGACGGAATAAAGGAGAACTTAAATTCCTTCAAGAAGCTGTACGAATCGGAAAAGGAGAGCGCAAGGCTTGAGCGTGAAAAAAATGCCGAACTCTCAAGGCTCAACGCCGAATCAGAGCAGCGAATTCAAACACTCAACGCTCAATATGCCGAACTTTCGGGTCGGTACAGCCTTGTCGTAAACAGCAGGTCATACAGGCTTTTTTCACCGCTGAGGAAAATTAAGGCTTTTTTGAAGAGCTTGATTGCAAAATAATACTATGATAAAAAATCAGACCGAGTATCAAAAAATACTCGGTCATTTTATATGCTTCTGAAATTTGAAATTATAAGAGGCTTGCGGCAGCCTTGTCTATATAAACCTCAACGTCGTGGTGGAACTGCAAAATCGAAGCGGGGCAAACGGGTGTAACGTCGCCCGAAATCATTGCCGATATAGCGTCCGCCTTGTCAATTCCCGTTGCGATAAGCACGATTTTCTGCGCTTTCATAATTGAGCCTACACCCATTGTAAGAGCGTGAGTGGGCATCGGATTTTCGTCAAAATACTTTGAGTTTGCGGAAATTGTACTCTGTGTGAGTTTAACCTTAAAAGAGCCTTTTGAAAAGCGAATTGACGGCTCATTAAAGCCGATATGTCCGTTTCTGCCTATGCCGAGAAGCTGAATGTCAACCTTAGCTTCGTCGAGCATATCGTCGTAATTTTCACATTCCGCTTCGATATTTTCGGCATTGCCGTTGAGGAAATGAACATTCTCCTCTTTAATATCGGTGTGGTCAAACAGCTCTGCGTGCATAAATGAATAATAGCTGTTTTTATCCTCTTTGGGAAGATTAACATATTCGTCTAGGTTGTATGTCTTAACGTCCTTTAAGGAAACATTGCCCTTTTTGTATTCCTCTGCGATATACTTATATGTCGGAATTGGCGATGCGCCTGTTGCAAGTCCGAGTGTAATGTCGGGCTTTTTGTTAATTGCGTCAACAAAGAGCTTGCCGACCGCCTTTCCGATTTCCTGTGCGTTTTCCATTATGTATATATTCATACAATCACTTCTCTTCTTTCATTTTTCTTCGAAATATAATTGTATCATAAAACATAAAAAATTCAACAATTATTTATATTTTCATTTTATTTGTAATGAAATTTATGGTACAATTAGGAAGTAAGCCAAAGGATAGTATTTACGGAGGCAATTATGATAAAAAACGGTATTGATATTGTCGATATAAAGCGGATTGAGCATTCACTTAAAAGCGAGGGCTTTAAAGCCCACGTTTACGGTGCAGACGAACTTAAAGAGCTTGAAAACAAAAGGTCTGAAAGCTATGCGGGTGCTTTTTGTGCAAAGGAGGCTTTAGCAAAGGCTCTCGGTACGGGCGTTCGTGGATTTTCGCTCTGCGAAGTTCAAATTTTGCACGACGAATACGGTGCGCCGTATTTTTCTCTTTCGGGAAACGCCCAAAAAATCGCAACGGAAAAAGGACTTGAATTTTCACTTAGCATAACTCACACCGACACAATTGCAATGGCTTCGGTAATTGCTTACAGTAAGGAGGACCGAATATGATTAAAATACTTTCTTCACAGCAGATAAGAGAAGTTGAAAATATGGCTAACGAGGGTGGAATTACATTTCTTCGTCTTATGGAAAATGCAGGCTCTGCGTGTGCAAAGGTCATACGCAACAAGTTTGACGACACAGGGCTTCGTAAGGCTTTGATTGTTTGCGGTAAGGGTAAAAACGGCGGTGACGGTTATGTTATCGCACGCAAGCTCTCCGAAAACGGCTACAGGGTAACGGTGCTTTTGACTATGGGCGAGCCTGTTGCCGACACGGCGAGGGAAATGCTTGAGCGTATAAAAAACAGCGGCGTTCAAATTGAAAACTACTGTGATAATGATGAAAAATATGACCTCTTAATTCAAGACAGCGATATTATTGTCGATTGCGTTTTCGGAACGGGCTTTTCGGGTGTTCCCGACGAAAGACTGCAACGCCTTTTCAAGAAAATGTCCGATAGCAACGGCTACGTTGTGAGCATTGACCTGCCAAGCGGTATGTGTGCGGACTCGAGCGAGCTTTCAGCACCGTGCGTAAAGGCGGATATGACAATTTCGGTAATTGCGCTCAAATATTCTCTTGTATATTATCCCTCTGCGGAATTTGCAGGAGAAATCCAAGTAGCTTCAATCGGTATTCCCGAGGATATTTTACGCTCATTTTCGGGCGGCTACACGCTTAACATAAACGATATAAAATCGAAAATGCCGAAACGAAGCGAGCTTTCCAACAAGGGCGATTTCGGCAAGGCTTTGATTATAGCAGGAAGTTATGAAATGCCCGGTGCTGCGCTTCTTTCCTCACAGGCGGCGTCGGACTGCGGTGCGGGAATTGTAAAGCTCGCTTTTCCCGACAAAGCGTACCCCGTTATGATGAACACTTGTCTCGAAAAGGTGCTTATTCCCCTGCCCTCAAACAGATTCGGCAGAATTTCCGCACTTTGCGAGGCTCGAATTAAATCGGAACTTAAAAACTGCTCTGCCGTGCTTATAGGCTGCGGTCTCGGCAACGATTACGACACAAAGCAGGTTGTAACCTCTGTACTTGAAAATTCCGAAGTACCGATTGTTTTGGACGCCGACGGCATAAATTCAATGTGCGAGAACATAGATATAATAAAAAACGCAAAGGCGAAAGTTATAATAACTCCTCATCCGGGAGAGGCGGCAAGGCTGCTCGGCTGTTCGGTAAGGGAGGTACAGGCGGACAGGATAGGCGCTTGCAGAGACTTAGTAGAGTTCACGGGCGCAACCGTTGTGCTTAAAGGCTCACGCACGGTCGTTTCAAGCAACGGCGAGGATTTTTACATTAACACAACGGGAAATTCGGGACTTGCAACGGCAGGAAGCGGAGATGTACTTGCAGGCATAATTGTATCGCTGATTTGTCAGAAGATAAGCCCCGACCTTTCCGCAGTTATGGGAGCATTTATCCACGGCTATGCAGGTGACGTTGCAACCGAAAAATATTCAAAAATGGGTATGACGGCACAGAAGATAATAGCAGAGCTTCCGAAAACGCTTTCCGCCTTTGAAAAAGGGTGATAACAATTTATGAAAAAATTCCTGTTTGCAACAACTGCGTTAATTTTTCTGCTTACAGGATGTTCAAATGCAACAACAGGCAGGGCTCTTAATCTGCCCGAGGAAATTTCAGCCGATATTTTAATTGAGCACAATTCGTCGCAATCTTCGGCAAGGCTCACGAAAAGAGCAGACTATATAAATCTCTGCTATTCCTCGCCGAAATACATAAACGGTCTTACGCTCACAAAGGACGAAAACGGCTCTGCGGCAGAGCTTTCCGGCTTGAAAATTTCGTCTGTCGAGAATTATTTTTCCGACAATTCCGCAATTATTGTACTTAACAAAGTTCTGACAGCGGCTCAAAAAAGCGGCACGGTATTGTCGCAGACAAAATCAGGTGATTTTCTCGTTTTTTCGGGTGAATATGACAGCACGGGCTTTCAGCTCAAAACAAATTTACAGGGTACGAAAATCGTTGAAATTTCAGTCCCCGACAAAAATTTAATATTTACATTTAATTAAATAAAACTAAAAAACGACGGCTTACTTCCTGTGAAATAAGCCGTCATTTTTAATTTTTATATTTGCTTTTCTTCGGTTTTTCCTTTTCGGGCTCGTCGGTGTGCTTCATAATTACAAACTTGTTCATCGGGAAGATTATCGCCACTGCAACAAGCATTGAAACGAGCTTCGGTACCCAATCAATAAGAAGCTTTATGTCCGTTACGCCACGCATAACGGGCTGCAACGCACCTGCAATCCAAGTTTTAAGGCAAATTACGACAAGCACCATTGAAAAGTACATCAAGGCACTTTTTACAACGCTGTTGTTAGCATTAAATGTCGCTTTTCGGTTGATTGTAAATGATACGATTTCCGCAAGAATTGCCGAGACGAAGAACGCCACGAACATTCCCGTTGTATCATAGTGAAATACAAAGAAATCAAATTGGTTTGGCAGTTTCGCAGGCAAAAGATAGCTCATTATCAAAAATGAAATTGTTTCCGTAAGACCTGCAAGCATTGAAATAAGCGAAAACTTGATAAACTGAATTACGGTTTCGTGCTTTTCCTTAAATTTCTTAAAATCAGCCATATAAATACCCCCTAACCTTTATGATTATAAACTAACATTTATAAAGGGTGTTTGTCAATATATTTTTTTGTGAGTACCGTTATTTGTACTTAAATATTCTAAAGGTATTGACTTTATGAATGAATGTGGTATTATAAGTACGAACATTTGTTCGGAAAGGAGAGTGGAATATGTGTTTTACGCAGCTAAATTCTTAAAATGTTTCGGCGTGATTATTATGTAAAGGAGCAGTTGAATTAAATGAAAAACAGCACGCAAATTATAACTAAGGACCTTGCCGAGACTGACGAATTTGTAATTGTTCAATTTACGGAGGTTATTGACGGCAGGCTTTCTGTAAGCTTTGAAAAGGGCATTAAGGATGCCGACGGAGATATTATCCGCTTCGAAAAAATCTAAGGCTTACGAAAAATCTGCCTTTGTCCTGTCAATTTCAAGTATTTTTTTATTGAACACTTTTGCATTATATGGTATTATATAATACGACAATTTTGGAAGAGGTGTTTTATGGAAAGAGAAAAGTTCGGTTCAAGACTCGGTTTTATTCTCGTTTCGGCAGGCTGTGCGGTAGGTATCGGTAATGTTTGGAAATTCCCTTATATTTGCGGAATGTATGGCGGTGCGGCTTTTATAGTAATGTATTTGGCGTTTTTGGTTATACTTGGCTTCCCCATTCTCGTTTCGGAATTTGCGATAGGCAGAGCAAGTAGGTACGGTATGGGCAGGGCGTTTGAAGCGCTTGAACCCAAGGGCACTAAATGGCACAGGCTTAAATGGATAAGCATTGTAGGCTGTTTCCTTTTGATGTCATTCTACACAATGGTTGCAGGTTGGATGCTCTACTACACATACCTTGAGCTTACAGGCAAGCTTTCGGGACTTTCGGTTGACGGCGTTGCGAACGCATTTTCCGCTATGCTCGGTCAACCCTTGACAATGGGATTGTGGGCATTTGTCTCTATCGTTATATCGTTCGGCATCTGCGCTCTCGGTGTTAAAAACGGCGTTGAAAAGGTAACAAAGGTTATGATGACCTTGCTTATCGTTCTTATGGTTGCACTTGCGATAAACTCCGCAACACTTCCGAACGCAAGCGAGGGCTTCAAGTTCTATCTTGTTCCCGATTTCGCTTCGGTTAAGCAGTCGGGCTTCGGTACTGCGATTTTTGCGGCGATGAGCCACTCGTTCTTTACATTGAGTCTCGGTATCGGCGCTATGGAAATCTTCGGTAGCTATCTCGGTAAAGAAAAGCGTCTCGGCGGCGAGGCTATAAGCGTTATGATTTTGGATACGCTCGTTGCTTTGACGGCAGGATTTATCATTATCCCCGCTTGCTTCTCATTCGGTGTTGAGCCGGGTGCAGGTCCGTCTCTTTTGTTCATAACCTTGCCGAACCTCTTTAATCAGATGCCTCTTGGCAGACTTTGGGGCACGCTCTTCTTTATCTTTATGTCGTTTGCGGCTCTTTCAACAGTAGTCGCTGTATTCGAAAACTTGATTGCGGCATTTATGGATATGAAAAAATGGGAACGTAAAAAGTCGGTTGCGGTAAACTTTGTTATCGTAACTCTCATTTCAATTCCTGCGATTTTAGGCTTCAATGTTCTTTCAAAATTCCAGCCTCTCGGCAGCGGCACAGGCATTATGGACCTTGAGGACTTCATTGTTTCATACAACCTCTTGCCTCTCGGTAGCTTGCTGTTCGTTATGTTCTGCGTTAGGCGTAACGGCTGGGGCTTTGAAAATTTCCTCAAGGAAGCAAACGCAGGCGAGGGCGTAAAGTTCCCGAAATGGGTCAGAGCATATATGCAGTATGTTTTGCCGATTATCGTAATCGTCGTTTACCTCAAAGGATATTACGACACCTTTGCTTCACAGAGCAAGCCGGTGCTTATCGGTTGGATGACCTTTGCGCTTGTTCTTTTGGGCGTAATCTTCGGCGTGTCGCTCTTTACGGGCAGAAAAAAGAAAGCTAAATAATCAATATAACATATAAAATTAAGCCATAGGATGAATACCTATGGCTTTTGTTTTGGTTGCAGACAAAATCAAATTTGGTGTTCGATTACCCGCAAATTTAATTAAACGGCGTAGGGCGATGGCTTGCTGCCACCGAGGAAATTAACGAATATATTGCGGTTATCTGCTGTTATCAAATTGAAAATTTATATTGACCAGTAGAGACAACCCTTGCGGTTGTCTGTAAATTTGATTTAATATGTATTTTTTTACGGACAGGGGCAAGCCCTGTCCCTACGGTATAATATCGAATTCAATTTGTGCTTCCGCCCCATCTTTGAGGGGGCTGTCATTTTTCCACGAAAAATGACTGAGGGAGTTTATTCAAAGCCTGATGTAATCCGTTTTACTCCCTCAGTTTCGCTTCGCTCAACAGCTCCCACTAAGAGGGAGCGGAACTTCTTTGCTAATTGCTTATAAAACCTCGGCGACAGCAAGTCACCGACCTACCAATTTGCAGATATATGACGGCTAACGGATATTATTAAATTTGATAATTGATTAAAATTCAGCCTCTCTTTACGCAAGAGAGGCTGAAAATGCGGATTGAAATGCAATCACTCCGTTATTTCGATTTTTCCGTCAAGATATTCCTGCAATTCGTGCAGTCTTGATTTATCGAGTGCTTTTGTATTTTTCAACGGATTTTCAATTTTAAGCTCATCATACTTGAAAAATCCCATTGTGTGAAACGCCAAAAGCTCGTATTTCTCAAACTTGAACCGCTTTGAAAGCTCGGCATATTTATCCATATCCGCTTCGGTGTCGTTGATATCGGGAACAACAACTGTTCTAAGCCACAATCTGATATTTTTTTCGCTTGCGTACTCGCCGATTTTTATAAAGCGTTCAAATTCTCCGCCCGTGTATTTCTTATAGTCCTCGGCATTGTAAAACTTAACGTCGAGAATAACCATATCGGCATTGTCAATCGCCGTTTTTACCTCGTCGGTCAATTCAACGCTTCCCGAGGTATCAAGGCAATATCCGATATTTTCCGATTTTAACAGCGGAGCGATTTCATTTATAAATTTTGCATTGAGCAACGGCTCACCGCCCGAAAAGGTTACTCCGCCGCCGTTTTTGAAATAAGGCTTATAGCGTTTAACTTTTTTGAACAGCTCTTGTGCCGACATATCAATTTCGCCCTTATGGTGCCAAGTGTCCGGATTATGACAATATGCACAACGCAAAGGGCAGCCGCTGAAAAACACATCAAAGCGTATTCCCTCGCCGTCAACTGCGGCAAGACTTTCAAATGAATGTATATTCGCCATAGCTTATCTCCTTATCTAAAATTAACGGGCGGAAAATCCGCCCGTTTTGTTGTCCGAATTTTACATTGACTGATGGAATGTACGGGCAATAACCTCTTCCTGCTTATCACGAGTGAGCTTGTTGAAGTTTACCGCATATCCCGATACTCTGATTGTGAGTGAGGGATAGAGAGTCGGGTCGTTCATAGCCGCAATAAGCTTTTCTCGATTAAGAACGTTTACGTTAAGATGATGTGCGTCCTGCTCAAAATAACCGTCAAGCATTGTTGTAAGGTGCTCAATCTGCTGTTCTTTATCACTTCCGAGAGCGTCGGGTGTGATTGAGAATGTGTTTGAAATGCCGTCCTGACAGCAAGCATAGTTAAGCTTTGCAACCGAGTTAAGAGAAGCCAAAGCGCCCTCACAATCTCTGCCGTGCATGGGGTTAGCACCGGGAGCAAACGGTTCGCCTGCCTTACGTCCGTCGGGAGTAGAACCTGTCTTTCTGCCGTACATAACGTTTGATGTGATTGTAAGAATTGAAAGAGTATGTCTTGCACCTCTGTAGCAAGGAGTCTTGCAGAGTTCTTTGTAGAAATACTCGATAAGGTCTTTACCGATAAGGTCTGCTCTGTCATCATCGTTGCCGTATTTCGGGAACTTGCCCTCAATCTTAAAGTCAGTGATAAGACCTCTGTCGTCCTTTATAGGAGTAACCTTTGCATACTTGATTGCCGACAAAGAGTCGATAGCAACCGAGAAGCCCGATACGCCGAATGCCATCAAACGCTCAACGTCTGTGTCATGGAGAGACATCATAAGTCTTTCATAAGCGTATTTATCGTGCATATAGTGAATGATATTCATGGTGTTGACGTAAAGTCTTGCCATCCAAGAAAGATACTTCTTATATGCCGCATAAACCTCTTCAAATGTAAGAGTCTTTTCCTCAAAGATTTCGCCCTCGGGAGCTATCTGTACACCCTCGATTTCATCCTTACCGCCGTTAAGAGCCATAAGGAGAACCTTTGCAAGGTTACATCTTGCACCGAAGAACTGCATCTGCTTGCCCATCTTCATTGCCGATACACAGCAAGCGATTGCATAGTCGTCGCCGTACATTCTTCTCATAACGTCGTCGTTCTCATACTGAATTGAGTCCGTATCAATGGAAACCTGAGCGCAGAAGTCCTTAAATTTCTGGGGAAGTCTATCCGACCAAAGGACCGTAATGTTCGGCTCAGCCGATGAACCGAGGTTATAAAGTGTCTGTAATACACGGTACGAGGTCTTTGACACCATATGCTTACCCTCACAGGTTACACCTGCAAGAGCCATTGTAACCCAAACCGGATCGCCTGCGAAAAGGTCATTGTATTCGGGTGTACGCAAATGACGAACAAGACGAAGCTTGATAACAAGGTCATCGATAAGCTCCTGTGCGTGTACCTCGTCAAGAATACCCTCTTCAATATCTCTCTGAATGTAAACATCCATAAACTCGGCAATTCTGCCTATTGAGTTAGCGGCACCGTTCTGCTCCTTAATTGCGCCGAGGTAGCCGAAATAGAGCCACTGAACTGCCTCTTTTGCTGTTGAAGCGGGCTTTGAAATATCATAACCGTATGAAAGAGCAAGCCCCTTGAGCTGATTCATAAAGTCAAGCTGCTTTGAAAGATCCTCAAGAGTGTGGATTGTCTCCTCATCAAGAATTTCTTTCATACCGAGTCTGCGCTTGTCCTCTTTCTTCTGCTCAATAAGGTAATCCATACCGTAAAGAGCAATTCTGCGATAGTCGCCGATAATTCTTCCTCTTGCGTATGCGTCGGGAAGTCCTGTAAGAATACCTGCGTGACGGGCAGCCTTCATAGTGTCTGTGTATGCTCTGAAAACACCTGTATTGTGAGTTGTTCTGTAAGTAAACTCATCCTTGATTTTCTCCGAAAGCTCATAGCCGTATGCGTTACAAGCCTGAACTGCGTTTCTGAAGCCTGCGAACGGTGAAACTCCTCTTTTAAGCGGCTCGTCAGTCTGCAAGCCGACGATAACGTCCGTGTCCTTGTCAACAACATAACCCGGCTCGTGTGAAAGGATTGAAAGTACCCTTTCGGTATCGACGTCAAGCACACCGCCGTTGTCATTTTCCTTAATGAGCAACTCGTGTACTCTGTCCATTTCTCTCTTTGTTCTGTCAGTAGGTCCTTCAAGGAAAGAGCTGTCGCCGTCATAAGCTGTGTAGTTCAATTTGATAAAGTTTGATACATCAATTCTGTCGCACCATGCGCCCTTACTGAAACCTCTCCATGCTTCCATTTCTTTTACCTCCGTATTTACATTTATATTATTCGATTAGCCGCCCTTACCGAACACAAAATACTCTCACCGTGTCCGCAGTCCTTGCAGGCTGTTTTACCGCACTTACCGCAGCAGGTTGAGCTTCCTTTGCAAAGCTCTATATCTCCGCCGTGAATTACAAGCGACTTTCCGTAAATAATAGCGTCTGCCGTCTTTGCCCTTGCCGAATTGTAGATTGAAGCGACGGTTGAACGGGCAATATCCATTTGGATTGCACATTCCTCCTGAGAATACCCGAGAGTATCCATAAGCCTCATAACCTCGTACTCGTCAAAGGTAAGGTCAACAACCTCGGCGTAATCGCCGAACGGTCTGAATCCCATTACCTTGGGGTATGCGCAAATTCGTCTTAATTTTTTCGGTCTTGCCAAATTAACCCCTCCGATAACTGTTTTTTTCAACCTTATAAGCCTATTATATAGCATTTTTGACATATGTCAACAACGTTTTTATACGGTAAATTTTGGAAGTATAAAAATAGGCGTTTTTCTCGCTGTTTCAAGGCTTTCAAGCACTTAAAAAGCGTCTTTTTTGAGCAATAAAATATATAATTACAATAATATTTTGCGACACTTTTCACAGTTTTTGTATAGTTTTTATAAATATTTATTTTCCTTAAAAAATCGCAAAAAAATCCCCGAAATTCAAGCGAATTTCAGGGAATATTATATCAAATTATTCAGCGTGATGATGCTCGTAATTGCAACAGTCTTCTTTGAAAAGAGCCTTGTCATATTCAATGCCGTTCTTTTCATAGTAGTCCTTGATAGCGGCCTTTATAGCCTCCTCCGCAAGAACAGAGCAATGAATTTTAACTGCCGGAAGTCCGTCAAGAGCCTCAACAACAGCCTTGTTTGTAAGCTTGAGAGCCTCCGAAATGGGCTTGCCCTTAATCATGTCTGTCGCCATTGAAGAGGTTGCGATAGCAGAAGCACAGCCGTAGGTGTTGAACTTAACGTCTGTGATTACACCGTCGTTTACCTTGATATACATTTTCATTATATCTCCGCACTTAGCGTTACCGACCTCGCCTACACCGTCTGCGTCCTCGATTTTACCGACATTATGCGGACGAGCGAAATGCTCCATTACCTTCTCTGAATATTCCATTATAAATTACCTCTTTCTTTCTGCAATCTTTCCCAAAGCGGAGACATTGAACGAAGTCTTTCGATTATCTCGGGAACACAGTCAATAATATAATCAATTTCCTCTTGCGTATTGCTCTCACAAAGAGTGAGCCTCAACGAGCCGTGTGCAACCTCGTGAGGAAGTCCTATGCTCAAAAGAACATGGCTCGGGTCAAGTGAGCCTGAAGTACAAGCAGAACCCGAAGAAGCTGAAACACCTTTCATATCAAGATAGAGAAGAAGTGACTCGCCCTCTACACCCTCAAAGCTGATATTTACGTTACCGGGAAGTCTGTTTTCACGGTCGCCGTTGAGCCTGCTTGACGGAATTTTCAAAAGTCCGTCAATAAGTCTGTTACGCAAAGCGGTCACTTTTTCCATACTCTCGGCAAGATTATCGTTAGCCTCTTTAAGTGCTGCCGCCATACCTGCCATAGCGTAAACAGCCTCCGTGCCTGCTCTCTTGCCTCTCTCCTGTGCGCCGCCCTCGATAAGATTGGGAATTCTGATACCCTTTCTCATATAAAGAGCGCCGATACCCTTAGGTCCGTGGAATTTATGGCTCGACATTGAGAGCATATCAATATTTTGCGCCTTAACATCAATCGGAAGGTGACCGACAGCCTGCACAGCGTCGGTGTGGAAAATAACGCCCTTTTCATGGCAGAGCTTTCCGATTTCTGCTATCGGCTGAATTGTGCCTATCTCATTATTTGCGTACATTATTGTAACAAGTGCGGTGTCCTCACGAATAGCGTTTTTAACATCCTCAAGTTTAACAATACCGTTATCGTTAACGGGAAGATACGTAATTTCGCATCCAAACAGCTCTTCGCATCTCTTAACCGTATGAAGCACGGCATGGTGCTCAAAGGCGGTTGTGATGATATGCTTTTTGCCCTTTTTCGCCATAACCTCGGCAACACCCTTGATTGCCCAGTTATCAGCCTCGCTGCCGCCCGAAGTGAAATAAATCTCGTTGGTATCAGCATTGATTACCTTCGCAACAGTCTCCCTCGCATTTTGAACACCGTGGTGAGCCTGTTGACCTATGTCATAAAGGCTTGACGCATTACCGAATGTATCCGTAAGATACGGCATCATTGCATTAAGCGCCGTTTCTGATAATTTTGTTGTAGCCGCATTATCGGCATAAACCTTCATAAATACATCTCTTTTCCATCGAAAATATTCAATTCATACTTTTTTTGTCTGAAATCGCATATATCATACAACAATAGTATGATATTGTCAATAACATTTTATAACATAATTGTTCAGAAAAAAATTAAATTTCCGTGAACAGCCTTTCAGCATATCTGACAGAGCCCATTGCGTCCTTTGAATAGAAATCTGCACCAATTCTGTCGGCGTAATCCTGAGTCAAAACCGCACCGCCGACCATAACCTTGCACTCGGGATAAGCCTCATGCAGGCGCTTTATCGTAATTTCCATATTTGCGACCGTCGTTGTCATAAGAGCTGAAAGTCCGACGAGCTTTACCTGTTCCCTTTTTGCTGTTTCAACCACAAGCTCGGGGTCAACATCCTTGCCTAAGTCGATAACATCAAAACCATAATTTTCAAGCAAAACCTTGACGATATTCTTGCCTATATCGTGAATATCGCCCTTTACGGTTGCAATGACAATCTTGCCCTTTGGCTCCTGCTTTTCGCCGTCGGCTGTGAGCTTTAGCTTTATCTCGTCAAACGCAGCCTTTGCACAATCGGCACTCATCAAAAGCTGTGGCAAGAACATTTTACCCGTTTCAAATGCTTGTCCGACAACATCAAGAGCAGGGATTATATAGCCGTCAATAACTTTAAGCGGATCGGTATTTTCAAGCATAGCCTTTGCACAATCGGCGGACTGAGCTTTCATACCTTTAATGATAGCGGTTTTCAAATCAACCGTTTCTCCGCTTGCGACAGCCTCAACCTTTGCAATGTTATTTATATAGTTTTCGCAGTTATCGTCATAGCCTTTGAGAGCGCAATACGAATAATAAGCGTTCATCATCATATCGCTCAAGGGGTTTATGATACCTGCGGAAAGTCCCGAATGCATTGCCATTGTAAAGAAAGCCGTGTTTATTATCTCTCTCGACGGCAAGCCGAACGAAATATTTGAAACACCCAAGCAGGTGTTCACGCCGAGTGTATTTCTCACATAATCGAGTGTTTCAAGGGTTACTTTAGCATTGTCCTTGCCTGTGCTTACGGTCATTGCAAGTGCGTCGATAATAAGGTCGTCTTTTGACAGTCCATAGCTTTCCGCTGTTTTAATCATACGCTTTGCAATTTCAATCCTGCCTTGTGCGGTATCGGGTATGCCGTTTTCGTCAAGAGTTAAGCAAACCACAACGCCGCCGTACTTTTTAGCAAGCGGAAAGACCTTTTCCATACTTTCCTTTTTACCGTTAGCCGAATTTATAAGTGCCTTACCGTTATAGATGCGAAGTGCTTTTTCCATCGCCTCAAAATCAGAGGTATCAATCTGAAGCGGAATATTAAGCACGCCTTGAACGGTTTTTATCGCACTAACCAACATTTTCGGCTCGTCAATCTCGGGCAAACCGACATTGACGTCCAAAACATCAGCCTTTTTGTCAGCCTGCGCCACCGCCTCGGAGACAATATAATCCATATTGTTTTCAACAAGTGCGGCTTTCAGCTTTTTTTTGCCTGTGGGGTTTATTCTTTCGCCGACAATCACGGGCTTTTCCCCAATCAGCGTTGTTTTCGAGTAAGAAGTAACCACTGTAAAGTGCTTTTGCTTTACAGGAGAAACCGCTATTTTTTTGCATTTTTCGGCAGTCTTTTTTATGTGCTCGGGAGTTGTTCCGCAACAGCCGCCGACACAGTAAACGCCGAGTTTTGCAATTTTTTCCATATCGTCGGAAAATTCCTCTGCGCTGACTTTATAGCTCGTTACTCCGTTTACACATTCGGGCAAGCCTGCGTTTGGATTTACCAAAATCGGCGTACTCGAATACTTAACAGCCTCTTCTACGTGCTCAAGCATTTCCTTAGGTCCGAGTCCGCAGTTCAAGCCAATCATATCTACGCCGAGTCCCTCAAGCGTAAACACTGCGGTTTTCACATCCGCACCCGTCAATAGCTGTCCTTTTTCATTGAATATCATCGAAACAATCAGCGGAAGCTCTGTATTTTCCTTAACGGCAAGCGTTGCCGCCTTGATTTCGTAAAGGTCGCCCATAGTTTCAAGCAAAACAAGGTCTGCACCTGCTTTTTCTCCCGCTATAGCCTGTTGCTTAAAAATATCATAAGCCTCATCAAACGGCAAATCTCCGTACGGCTCAAGCAATTTACCCGTTGTGCTCATATCAAGCGCAACATACACATCACGGTCTGCCTGTTGTGTGGCTTTTTTTGCAATATTAACGCCATCGGTAATGATTTCCTCAACCAAATGACCTGTACCGTCAAGTTTTAAGCGATTCGCACCGAAAGTATTTGCGGAAATAATATCCGCACCTGCGTCTACATACTGCTTGTGTATTTTATAGAGAATCTCGGGATGCTCAATATTCCACATCTCGGGCAATTCCCCTGCTTTTAACCCGTTTTCGATAAGCAAGGTACCCATTGCACCGTCGCATATAAGCATTTCCTTACCAAGCTTTTCCTTAAACTTCATTCTTTCACGTCCTTCTGAATTCGCACTCTGTGTTACCGCAATTTTCACACGAATTTATATTACAGTCCTTATCCCTCGTCAAGCCGATAAACGCACTGACCGATTTTGTCGGTATCATAAGGCAGTTGTCCGAAAGATAAACGCCTATTCTTTTGGTGATGTCAAGCAGAGCAAAAAGTTCTCTTTGTGAGGTCAAATCAAGGTCTGCATACCCCGGAGAAAATCTCGGACGCAGATAGTAGCCGTTTTCAAGCTCTTTTTTTGCAATCTGCGAGCAAACCTCGTCGCAATAGCTCTCACAAGCCGCCGCAAGTGTAGCCTGCGCCAAGACAGCCTTTGCCGAATTTGACGAAATGTACTTACGAAGCATTATATCGCTCGGAGTACCGAGAGTCGCCGCAAAAATCAAAAGCCTGTCCGAATTTTTAAGGTGTGAAACAAGCTTTTTGCTGTGAAAAGTCATATTTTCAACGGTTATCGACTCTTCCGTCTTTGTAAACTCAACCTCTTTGTATATACTTTTAGGGTCAGAGCAAAGCTCTACCTCTTTTTTCAATTCTTCTATCATCTCTGCGGTTTTCGGGTCGGGAGAAGCACCCCTAAAGCCTGAATATCGCAAGATTTCCCGTGTATCGATTACCATTTTATCAGCCCTTGTTACAGCAGGTTCCCTTTGTTTTTTGCTTTTTCACAAGATATTCAAGCGTTATTGAATCGACAACCTCATTTATTGCGGCAAGCACATTTTGCCAAATTTCAATCGTCACGCAATCATCACAATGCTCACAGTGATTTTCCGAGTCGGCAAGGCAAGACACCGGCGCAAGACTGCCCTCTGTCACACGCAATATTTCACCGACGGTATATTCCTTCGGTTCTTTCAAAAGCTTATAGCCGCCCTGTGCACCCCTTGTGCTTTCGACAAGTCCGCTTTTCGACAGCATTTTTATAATCTGTTCAAGATATTTTTCAGATATTCCCTGTCTTTGCGATATTGTTTTTATCGATACATAACCCTCGTCATTGTGCATGGCAAGGTCAAGCATAAGCCTTAAAGCATATCTGCCTTTTGTTGATATTTTCATTTTTGTCACCTTAAAAAAATTCTAAAAATTCAGTAAATATATAATAATACAATTTTAGTAGGAATTCAATAAAAAATAAAAAAACTCGGAGACTTTGACAAAAGCTTCAGCCTCCGAAATAAATTATTTGTTACTTTCTTTTATTAGGCTTACGCCCTTAAAGCCTGTAAAAACGCAATAGACTATTATCCCAACCGTCATTGCCGTCTTAACCGCCGTTAATATATTTATGGTCTTGGTAAACGCCGATATTACTCTTAAATCATCTGAAAGTTCAAACATAGTTTTCTCCTTTACTTGTTATCAGGCTTTGATAAAAGCACTGCGTGCGCAATGGACGGTATGCTCTCGCCCTGCAATGACGAAGTCGGAGACATCAAAGCACCTGTAGCGACAAACAAAATTTTAGAAAACTCTCCGCTTTCAAGCCTGTTCATAAAATATGTGTTCAGCACAGAGCCTCCGCAGCCGCAACCCGAACCGCCTGCGTGAACATCCTGTTCTTCTCTGTAATACATCATCATTCCGCAATCGTTGTATTGAGCTGAAATATCAAGAGAATAATCTTTTTTCAAAAGTTCAAGCAAAAGCTCACTTCCCACAAAGCCGAGATCACCCGTGACAATCATATCCAAATCGTCGGGATTCATTCCCGTGTCCGAGAAAAAGTCAGAAATCGTCATTGCCGCCGCAGGTGCCATGGCAGCACCCATATTTGTTGAGTCCTTAATTCCCAAGTCAACGATTTTTCCGAAAGTAACAGCCTCAACGCAGGGCTTGTTCGCAATATGCTTTGCCACAACGCTTGCACCTGCTCCCGTAACCGTTCTCTGTGCTGTCGGCGTTCGCTGTCCGCCGTATTCAAGCGGTAAACGAAACTGCCTTTCGGCTGAACAAAAATGCGAGGAGGTTGCCGCAACAGCGAGCCTTGCCGCTTCGCAATTTACAAAAACACTTGCAATGCCCAATGAGAGAGCCATTGTCGAGCAAGCACCGAAAAGTCCGATAAGCGGTATACCGAACTCTCTCAACGAAAAAGTTGACGCCGTGCATTGATTGAGCAAATCGCCAGCAAAAATATATTCAACCTCTTCAATCGGTTTTTCAGATTTCATCATTGCTCGCAAAACCGCTTCTCTTTGTAAGCTGCTCTCGGCTTTCTCAAAGGACTCCTCGCCGAGCGTATCATCCTCAAATATATGATCAAATTCCTTCTTCAACGGCCCTTCGCCCTCGGTTTTTCCGACTACACCCGCACTTGCGATAATCGACGGCCTTTCGTTTAGCTTCAATGTATATTTTCCCAAACGCTCAATCATAAAATCACCTATCCTTTAATAAGATTTTTAACAATAACAGCGATTTTATGCAAAAATAAAATGCTTGAATTCAGTGGAATTTTATCGGTACTCCAAACCGCATTAACAAACATAGGCTCCCTCTGACGGGCAACATATGCGACCGCCGCCTGTGGCGGATAAAGGGAGTATCTGTTGGCGCAGCGGTCGATTTTGTGCGGCGCTCCAAGCCGCATAAACAAAATCGGGACACCGCAAGAGGGCAATAGGTGGCAGAGGAAGGCATAGTTCTGCGTACAATTAAGTTAGCAGAACAAATCCACACCCGTTTTCAAAGCTAATACCGCAAAAAAATAAGGACGGAAAAATCCGTCCTTAAAATTTGATGTTTAATTATTTCTGACCGTAATATGCATTCTTGCCGTGCTTGCGGTTATAGTGCTTTGTGAGTAAATAATCCTCAATTCCGACCTGCTTTTGCTCGACTGCGGCAATTTCTTCGGTTCTGAACGCCATCTTTGCCACTTCTTCAAGTATAAGCGCATTTTCAACCGCCTTAAAGCAGCTTTTGCCCCAACAAAACGGACCGTGTCTGTGAATAAGCACCGCAGGACAGTCATTCGGATTTATACCTTCGTTTTCAAAGCATTCGACTATGACCTTGCCGGTGTTGAGCTCGTATTCGCCCTCAACCTCTGCCTTAGTAAGACCTCTTGTGCAAGGTATATTGTGATTTGAAAAATCGGCGTGAGTTGTTCCGTAAGCCCTTATGCTTCTGCCCGCCTGTGCAAATGACGTCGCCCAAGTCGAATGGGTGTGCACAACCGAGCCGATACCCTCAAAGCTTCTGTAAAGCTCAAGGTGCGTCGGTGTGTCAGACGAGGGATTGAGCGTACCCTCAACCACATTGCCGTCTAAATCGACAACAACCATATCCTCGGCTTTCATTGTGTCATAGGGAACACCCGACGGCTTTATGACGACCAATCCGCTTTCCCTGTCGATTGCCGAAACGTTTCCCCAAGTGAGAACTACCAAACCGAATTCTTTAAGTTGCATATTCGCCCTGTAAACATCCTGCTTTAACTGTTCAAGCATTATTTGTTCCTCCAAATAACGTCGTTATATTCAAGCTCTTTTCTGAATTCGGGGATTTTTGTGTCCTTATTTATATACACAAATTCAATTCCCATAATCTCCGCAAAATCACGCATATGTTCTGCCGTAAGGTCATAAGAAAGAACAGAATGGTGCGAGCCGCCTGCATATATCCAAGCCGCCGCCGAGGTTTTGAAATCGGGAAGCGGTTTCCATAAAACACCTGCAACGGGAAGCTTCGGCATATCGTGCTCTTGCGTTTGACATTCAATGTCGTTTACAATCATTCTGAATCTGTCGCCCATATCAACAAGCGATACAACTATACCCGAGCCTTTTTTAGCCTTGAAAACAAGTCTTGCAGGGTCCTCTCTGTCGCCTATTCCAAGCGGATGAACTTGAATTTTCGGCTTTTCGCAAGCAACCGTCGGGCAAACCTCGAGCATATGAGCGCCGAGTATCATCTCATTGCCCTTTTCAAGATGAAGCGTGTAATCCTCCATAAAGGCAGTACCCTTGCCGATACCCTCTGCCATAGTCTTCATAATTCTCGTCATTGCCGCAACCTTCCAGTCGCCCTCTGCTCCGAAGCCGTAGCCCTGTCTCATAAGATCCTGCGCCGCAAGTCCGGGAAGCTGACGAAGTCCCTGCAAATCCTCAAAATTCGTATGGAAAGCCTTGAAATTTCCTCTGTCAAGGAATTTCTTTATAGCTACTTCCTCACGAGCCTGATAGCGAACAGCCTCTGTGTTATCAGTATCGAAAATATAATTATTTTCATAAGCGAGCATCTGCTCATCAATTTCTTCCTCGGTTACCTTTTCAACCTCCGAAATAATATCGCCTACGCCGTAATGGTCAACGCTCCAGCCGAGCTTAATCAAAGCCTCGACCTTGTCGCCCTCTGTAACGGCAACATTTCTCATATTGTCGGAAATACGAAGTACCCTGAGCTTTCTCGACTCTGCCGCACCGACAGCAGCTCTCATCCAAACGCCGATTTGCGAGGTAAAATCCTCGTCCTGCCAAAAGCCGACAACGACCTTTCTGTTCATACGAAGTCTTGCGGCAATATAGCCGTGCTCACGGTCGCCGTGTGCCGACTGATTAAGATTCATAAAGTCCATATCAATATCGTTCCACGGAATTTCACGGTTGAACTGCGTGTTGAGATGAAGATACGGCTTTCTCAACGCCATAAGTCCCTTAACCCACATTTTCGAGGGCGAAAAGGTATGCATCCAGGTTATAACGCCTGCACAATTTTCGTCATTGTTTGCCTCGTTCATTATGTTGTAGATTTCCTCGCTCGTCTTAACGCAAGGAAACCATTTTACCGTACACGGAATGTTTTTATCTGCGTTGAAGCCGTCAACCATTATTTTCGAATGCTTGTCAATTTCAACAAGGGTATCCTCGCCGTATAAAAACTGCGAGCCGACAACGAAATAGAAAACAGAATTTTTCATAATTTACCGCCTTTTTAATAAGATTCAAAAGTCGCTATCTGACTTTGTATGTCAAAAACATTATATTATATACTTTTTTCATTTTCAAGAAGCAGATTTAAAAATTTTTCATTAACAAAAAACGGTACTCAATTTTGAGCACCGTCAACGTAAATGTTATTGCGTATGTGCGCTGAAAAAGGCGAGCATTTCGTCTATCGTCTGCTTGCTTTCCTCAAGCTCGGGATATGCAACGCTCGTTATATGTCCCGAGGATTTGTTGACCGTCAAGCCCCAATCCCTGTAAACGTGGTCAATTCCGTACTCGATCAAAACCTTGTCAAAATGCTCTGCCGAGGAATGAAGAATATCCCTTGTACACGATACCGTGTAGCACGGCGGCAATTTGCCGAGGGGTATGACCTCCTCCGGCTGTAAGTAGGGATAATACGGCGAGTTCTTGTAGTCAATGCCGAAATAGCAGGATATAAGCGGTGCATTGAAGCCCGCTTTCATCTCATACATACCCGAAACAAGACCTAATGCGTCAATTTGCAGTCCCGATGGAGAAACCCCGTAAAGCTCTTGAAGCTGCGGACTTGTTTCAACAAGCGAGGTGTAATAAGCAAGATTTCCTCCTGCCGACTCGCCTGTTACATACACCCTTTCAAGGTCGATATTATAGCCGTCCGCATTATCATAAATCCACTTATAAGCCGCCATAACGTCCTGCACCTGCGAGGGATAGAGAACGTCGGGCGAAAGTCTGTAATTTATACAAACCACCGTATAGCCCTTTTTGGCAAGCACCGAGCAATACACTCTGTTATAGTCCTTATTGCCCATCATAAGACCGCCGCCGTGAATTTCGATTATCACGGGCAGTTTCTCATTTGTGCCGTCGGGATAATAAACGTCAAGCATATGCTCGTCTGTGCCATCGTCGATATACGGTATATCCTCAATACGGGTAACGCCCTTTTCCATTGTCTGCGACGATAGGCGGTTTTCGTCAAAGGCGTCCATAATATCCCAAACAATAGAAACCGCCTGCGTTACAAAGCCCTTGTTTGTAAGCTCGCCCATAGCGTTAGGGTCTGCCTTATTGAGCTTGGTATCAAGAATGAAAAGGCTGTTGAAAATGGCGCCAAGCTCTCTTCTTACTTCCTCTGATTGAAGGTCGCCGTCCGAGAGAATGAGCTTTTTCAAAAGCGAATAGAGCCGTGAAAAAACAGTCCTTACCTGCGCCTTGATTTCGGTGTCTCCGTTTGCCTCCGCAGCCTTGATAAGGCTTTTGATTTCATCGCTTCTGCTGTCGAATTCAAAATCAAGCTCGCTTGAAACTACAGCTTCATTATCGGCATCCGTCTTGTTCACACGGAGCAGGCTTGAAAGCTCGGCACTCTTTGCAAACAAATTTGTCTGCTGACATATCGGGATTGTTAAAACTATAACAAGTACAAGTGAAATTATCCTGTTCAAACGCATAAATCATATCCTTTATTTATTGAAAAAAGACGCAACGACAGACGCTATGAACATCATAACGTCTGCCGTTCTTGTATTTTTGAAAACCTCGACCATACGGTCCGCAAGTTCCTTAAAAGCTCTCATAAAGTCACCTTATTTTGCAACGATGTTTACAAGTCTGCCCTTAACATAAATTTCTTTGATTATATTCTTTCCTGCAAGCTCCTGTGCAACCTTTTCGTCTGCCTTTGCAGCCGCAATAGCCTCGTCGTTGGAAGCGTCGGCAGCAATTTCAATCTTTGCACGGATTTTGCCGTTTATCTGAACTGCAATCTCAACGGTGTCGTCAATGCACTTAGCCTCATCATATTCGGGCCATGTGCCGTCCTTTGCAAGCATCTCGCCATAGCCGAGTGTTGACCACATTTCTTCCGTGATATGCGGTGCAAACGGGTTTACAAGCAGGAGAAGCGTTTTAAGCTCTGCACGGTTGATTTTGCCGTTGTCATAAATCTGATTGAGGAGAGTCATCAACGCTGCGATTGCCGTGTTGTACTTCATACCCTCAATATCTTCGCTGACTTTCTTAATAGCCTTATGCATTGCGGAAGAAAGCTCCTTTGAATACTCGTCGCCGTCGGTAAGAATTTCCTGAAGCTTCCAAATACGGTCAACAAATCTCTTACAGCCCTTAACGCTCGACTCACTCCACGGAGCAGCCTGCTCATAGTCGCCCATAAACAATACGTAAGTTCTCAATACGTCTGCACCGTAAACATCGACAACCTCGTTCGGGTCGATAACATTACCCTTTGACTTACTCATTTTAACGCCGTCGGGTCCTAAGATAAGTCCCTGTGCTGTTCTCTTGAGGTAAGGCTCCTTGAACGGTACTGCGCCGATATCATAGAGGAAGCGATGCCAAAATCTTGAATAGATAAGGTGGCGTGTAACGTGCTCCATACCGCCGTTATACCAATCAACGGGACCCCAATATTTAAGCTTTTCGGGGGAAGCCAATGCCTTGTCGTTGTGGGGATCGATATAACGCAGGAAATACCAAGAAGAGCCTGCCCACTGCGGCATTGTATCGGTTTCCCTCTTTGCGTCTGCGCCGCACTTCGGGCACTTGCAATTTACGAAAGAATCAATCTTTGCAAGCGGGCTTTCGCCGTCCTGACCGGGCTCAAAATTCTCAACCTGCGGCAATTTAAGCGGAAGCTCGTCATAGGGAACGGGAACCATTCCGCATTTTGGACAATAAACAATCGGAATAGGCTCGCCCCAATAACGCTGACGGTTAAACGCCCAGTCCTTCATCTTATACTGAACGCCCTCTTCGCCGATGCCCATTTTTTCAAGGTGCTCAATCATCCTTGCGATTGAATCCTTTTTATTATCCATACCGTTGAGGAAATCGGAATTTACCATCTCGCCGTCGCCTGTATAAGCCTCAACCGAGATGTCGCCGCCCTTGATAACCTCAACTATATCAATGCCGAACTTCTTTGCAAAGTCATAGTCTCTCTGATCGTGAGCCGGAACAGCCATAATTGCACCTGTGCCGTAGCCCATCATAACATAGTCGGAAATATAAATCGGGATTTTCTTGCCATTGACAGGGTTTTTAGCTGTAAAGCCTTCAAGCTTTACACCTGTTTTCTCCTTAACAAGCTGTGTTCTCTCGAACTCGGTCTTTTTAGCACATTCCTGTCTGTATGCCTTGACCGCATCCATATTGCCGATAATGTCAGCGTACTTGTCGATTATCGGGTGTTCGGGTGCCATAACCATAAAGGTTACACCAAAAAGCGTGTCAGGACGGGTTGTGTAAATCTTGAAGCTCTCATCAACCTCATTTACCTTAAAGTTTACGAATGCGCCCTTTGACTTGCCGATCCAGTTTACCTGCTGAAGCTTGATATTCGGGAGATAATCAACCTCGTTGAGTCCCTCAAGGAGCTTGTCTGCATACTTTGTAATGCGAAGATACCAAACGTCCTTTGATTTCTGAACAACGTCGGAATGGCAAATATCACACTTACCGCCCTGCGAGTCCTCGTTTGAAAGTACAACCTTACAGGACGGACAGTAGTTTACCAATGTCTTATCTCTGAAAGCAAGTCCGTTTTCAAACATTTTAAGGAATATCCACTGTGTCCACTTGTAGTAGTCCTCTTGTGTTGTATCAATAACTCTTGTCCAATCAAAGGAGAAGCCTACCCTTTTAAGCTGACTTGTAAACTTTTCGATGTTCATATCGGTAACTTTTCTCGGGTGAATACCTGTTTTAATAGCATAGTTCTCCGTGGGAAGTCCGTAAGCGTCAAAGCCTATCGGAAAAAGCACATTGTAACCCTGAAGTCGTCTTTTCCTCGAAACAACCTCAAGTCCCGAATAAGCCTTTATGTGTCCTACATGCATACCTGCGCCCGAGGGATAAGGAAACTCTACAAGTCCGTAAAACTTGGGTTTATCCGAATTGTCAACGGCGTTGAAAACGCCCTCATCATCCCATTTTTTTTGCCATTTTTCTTCTGTCTGTCTAAAATTATAATCCATAATTGCACCTCTGTATCGGATGTGATTTTTATTCAATTATCCACTTTGAAACGTCAACCTCTTTTGCGTCCTGCCAGAGCTTTTCAAGGTTGAAATTCTCTCTGTCGGCAGGAGTGAAAATGTGGACAATAACTGTTCCGTAATCAAGCAAAATCCAGCCTGTCGATCTGCCCTCTACGTGATTTGGCTCTTTTCCGAGAGCCGTCAGCTTTTCCTCAAGCTCTTCGGCAAGCGCCTTTATATGCGTTGATGAAGTACCGCTTACGATTACGAAATAATCCGCAACCGAGCTCAAATCGGTAATTTCAAGTGCTTTAATGTCCTCCGCCTTTTTATTATCGAGAATTTTGACGGTGTTTTCAAGCAGTTCCTTTGTCTGCATTGCTTTCATCCTTTCTCGCTTTTTCCTTTTCGGAAATTGCGACTTCATTATATGCGAGAATGCTGTCGGGGTGAACGACTGCTCCCGCTTCAACATTTTCCTTTATTGTAAACTGCAAGCCGTATAGCATTGCTTCTTCAAGGCTTCTTTCAGCCTTTTCCCTGATTACGTCAACGTCGGGGTAATTGCGTTCTGCGGAAGTGTAATCGGCTATATACAAAACCTTTTCCAACAGCGACATATTATCCCTTGCCGTTGTGTGATACCTGACCGCAGAGAGTATATCCTCATCCTTGACGTTAAGCTCGTGCCTTAAAAACACTTCCCCACTCATTGCATGCCATATTTTCGGGTTTGCAAGCTCCGTGGGTGTCATTTTATGCGAATATTTTTCGATTAACTCCCTTTGAGTTTCGTAATCGGTATCTTTCATTATATCGTGAATAAGACCTGCCGTAAAGGCTTTATCCTCGTCGGCTCCGTATTTTTTTGCAAGCCTTTTTGCCTCGTCCGCAACGTTCAGCGAATGATAAAATCTGTACTCACTCAGTCTTTTTTTGATTTCCTCGACAAATTCTTCATTTCTTTGGGTATCCATAAAGTCCTCTGTCCTCGATATATTTTCTAACTTTGCTATCAAGATAGCAGTCGGTGTTTTCGCCTGCTTTAAGCAGCTTTCTAAGTTCTGTTGAACTTATCTCAAACGGTTCTACGGGGGAAATTATTATTCCCTTGCCCGAAAGTTTGTCAATCGGTATTTTAAGCTCGGTTTCGGAATATCGCCTTAACTCGTCAAGGCTTTCCTCCTCGCAACGAGAAGCAACGCACAATGTACACATATTGAGTATTTCACGGTATTCATACCACCTTGAAAACATCAAAAACATATCCGAGCCGATAATCAAATACAAATCATCATCGGGGTACATTTTCTTAAGCTCACGCAAGGTATAAACCGTGTAGCTGTCGGTATCTCGCTTAATTTCAATATCGCTGACTTGAAATCTTTTATCACAAAACGCAAGTCGGCACATATTGAGCCTGTCCGTGTCGGACTCCAAGCCGTCTGCCGATTTATGTACCGGAGCTTTATCGGGAATTATCAAAGCTTTGTCAAAACCGAGCTTTTCCGAAAATTCCGTAACAAGCCGTGTATGTCCCTTGTGCGGAGGGTTAAATGTTCCGCCGAAAACACCTATTCTCATATTATTTTCTCACTGTTTTTTTCTTTTCGTGAAGCTTCGGATTGTATCTGTATAAAATCATAACTCCGCCGATAACTCCGACAACCTCCGAATTTGTTTCAAGTGCCAATTTCTCGGCAATATCTCTCGGTGTGTCGGGGCAAGTTTCTCGCAAAACCTTTAATTTAATAAGCTCTCTTGCCGTGAGTGCGTCCTCCGTCTGCTTAATAAGCGTATCGGATATTCCGCCCTTTCCCACCTGAAAAAGCGCCTGAAGCGTATTTGCCTGTGATCTGAGAGCTGCTCTCTCTTTACTTGTCATAATTTCTCCTGTTTATGTTTTATTGTTTATTGCAATCTTTATATATTTTTATCTAATTATATATACTTCTTAACTTCCTCTGCAAAAAGACGAAGTGCGTTACCTCTGTGGCTCACCTTGTCTTTTTCTTCAGGTGTGTATTCCGCAAATGCTCTGCCGTCAATGTAGAAAAGCGGATCGTAGCCGAAGCCGTTAGTTCCTTTTCTCTCATAGCCTATTTTGCCGTGGCACTCACCTCTGACGGTAAATTCTCTGCCGTCGGGGAAAACACAGCAAACGCAAGCGACATACTTTGCCGTTCTCTTATCGTCGGGTACATCCTTTAAGCAATCGAGCAATTTATCATTGTTCTTTTCATCATTTCCGTGGTCGCCCGCAAACCTTGCCGAATAAACACCGGGAGCACCGTCAAGAGCGTCAACCATAAGTCCCGAATCGTCTGCAATACACGGCATACCGCTTTCCTTACAACCCGAATCAGCCTTGAGCTTTGCATTTTCTTCAAATGTTGTGCCTGTTTCCTCAACATCCGTAAGGTCAATTCCAAGCTCGTCTGCTGTTTTAACATTTATACCGAGCGGAGATAAAATTCTTTCAAGCTCGGCTCTTTTTTTCATATTATGAGTGGCGATTAAAAAGTCCAAAAAATCCCCTCTTTTCTTTTTTCTCTTTCTTTTCTTCCTGTTCTTCGGGTTCGTCTTTTTCCTCGGTTACTGCCTCTTCCGTCTGAGGAATTTCCGCATTTTCTTCTGCGCTTTCCTCGCTCGGCACAACCTCATCAAGCATTTCAACGGCAAGCTCGTCGATCATCTGCGCCGTCTGTTGTAATTGCGAAACTCCGATTTTATCTGTCTGAGAGAGGTTATTCTCTCCTGTTGTTTTTTCTTCCTGTGAGGATGAAACAGCTTCTTTACCGCTGTGTTTATCTTCATCTGCGCCGTCGCCGTGTCCATCGACACCAGATCGTATATCGCCCAAGATGTTTTCAGTAATCTTTTCGCTTTCATTTTCATCCTCCTCATATTCTATCTTTTGGAAAAGTCCGTCGGCAAATGCCTGCGGATTAAACGGCTGTAAATCGTCAATCTGCTCGCCGACGCCGATAAATTTAACGGGTATTCCCAATTCATTCTTTATCGCAAGCACAACACCGCCTCTTGCCGTGCCGTCAAGCTTTGTAAGAACAATTCCCGTAATCTCGGCAACTGCCTTAAACTCTCTCGCCTGATTCACCGCATTCTGTCCCGTTGTTGCGTCAAGCACCAAAAGCACTTCACGGTCGGAATAGGGGAGCTCACGGTCAATAACTCTGTATATCTTTGCAAGCTCCTCCATAAGATTTTTCTTATTGTGAAGTCTGCCTGCGGTATCGATTATTACAATGTCGGTATCTCTCGCCTTTGCGGCATTTACGGTATCGAAAACAACCGCCGCCGGATCTGCACCCTCTGCGTGCTTGACAATATCGACGCCCGAACGGTCAGCCCAAATTTGAAGCTGGTCAATAGCCGCTGCTCTGAAGGTGTCCGCCGCACCGAGCAAAACCTTTTTGCCCTGTGCTTTATACATTGCGGCAAGTTTACCGATAGTCGTTGTCTTGCCTACACCGTTTACGCCGATTACAAGGATAACGGACGGTTGTGTTATCAAGCCCATATCCTCACCGCCGTAAAGCAGCTCTGCAACAACATTTTTCATTTCCGCCTTGATTTTGTCGGGGGTTTTAAGCTTCTTTTCAGCTGCGTTCTTCTTGAGCGTTTCCGTAATCTGAACAGCCGTTACCATTCCGACATCCGCCATAACAAGAATTTCTTCAAGCTCGGCATAGAGGTCATCGGTAACCTCATCGACATTGTCAAAAAGGTCGTCGATTGCACCCGACATTTTATTTCTGGTCTTTGTAAGACCAAAATTGATTTTACTGAAAATTCCCATTGGTTTTTCCTTTCGGCATTATGCCAAACCGAGTTTTTTAGCCATTTCGGCAGTCTTTAATTCAAGCAGCTTTGATACGCCCTTTTCCTGCATTGTTACGCCGTAAAGGACATCTGCTTCTTCCATTGTGCCTCGTCTGTGAGAAATGAGAATGAACTGTGTGTTCTTCGTCATTCTTCTGACGTAGCTTGCATATCTTGAAACGTTTACGTCGTCAAGAGCCGCTTCGACCTCGTCAAAAATACAGAACGGAGCAGGTGTAACCTTGAGTATCGCAAACAAAAGTGCGATAGCAGATATTGCCTTTTCACCGCCTGACAAAAGGTCGATATTTTTAACATTCTTTCCGGGCGGCTGAACCTTGATTTCAATATCACATTCAAGCAAATCAAGCTCGTTTTCAAGCCTTAATTCCGCCTTGCCTCCGCCGAAAAGCTCCGAGAAGGTTTCGCCGAAATGAGCGTTGATTTTGTTAAAGCTTTCTCTGAACTGTGATGCCATCTTGCCTGTCAAATCATAGATAAGCTTGTTAAGCTCGTTCTTTGACTTTTCGACATCGCCTATCTGCTTCGACATAAACTCGTACCTCTCGGAAACCTCCTTGTACTCGTCTATTGCGGAAACGTTTACAGAGCCTAACGCTTTAATCTGTGCTTTCAACTCTGAAAGACGCTTGCCCGCCTGCTGATAGTCGTCGATTTTAATATCAAGCGCCGCAGCCTCACGGCGTGTTAATTGATACTCGTCATAAAGCTTTGCGCTGAGCTCATCATACTCCTTACGCATTGCAACTTTTTTCTCTTCAAGTCTTGCAAGCTCATTACCGAGCTGCTCACGCTCAACGGTCTTTGAACGCTCCAAAAGTCGCAAATCGCTCTGCTGTTTCTCGTATCCGTCACGGCTTTCGATAAGAGCGTCGATTTCCTGCCTTGATGCACTTGAGCCCTTTTTGAGCTCCTCGATATTCAGCGAAAGATTTTCGATATTTTGAGTTAACTGCTCGTTTTTCTCGTTGATTCTTGCAATCTCCGAATCAAGCACCTCTGCCTTACCCGTGTGTCCCTGCTTACGAGCGTTCAAGTGAACAAGGGTGTCGGTGTTTGTTTCAATGTCTTTATTGAGTGACATTATTTTAAGACTTAATCCCGAAGCCTTTTCGGAAAGCTCCTCACGCATAGCGATAATGTTTTCTCTGTCGCCTGTGAGTTTTTCAAGTTCACTCTCTTTTTTGGCAATAAGCTCGTTCAATTCCTTAACACGAACAACCGCATTTGCTGCGTTTTCGGTTATAGTATCAATTCTCTTTTGAAGCGTCTGCTTTTCCTCTGCAAGTTCGCCGACGCCTCCCGATACGGTATCAAGCTGTTCCTTGGCAAGCTTTAAGTCGCCCTGAAGTCTGATTTTCTCCTCGTTCTTACGAAGCAAATCGCCCTGCGCACCCTCTAAATCCGCAAGTGCCGCCGCCTTATCCTCACTCAACTGCTTGAAGTCCGACTGCAACGAAGCCATTTCATTCTTCATCGCTTCAAGTCCCTTTGTGAGCTTTTCAATCTCGTTGCCACGGCTCAAAATACCGGCGTTCTGCGTTCTTGAACCGCCCGTCATACTGCCGCCTGCATTGATAACCTGTCCGTCAAGGGTAACTATCTTAAATCTGTAAGTGTATTTTTTAGCAATTGCAACCGCACAGTCAAGGTCATCACAGACAACCGTCCTGCCAAGAAGTGATTTAATAATCTCACGGTATTTCGAGTCGGTTTCGACAAGCTCAGACGCCATATTGACATATCCGAACTCATCATCAAGACCCTTTTCCGTAAGCGTTCTGCCCTTAATTGCGGAAATCGGCAAGAATGTCGCTCTGCCCGAGTGTGAGATTTTAAGGAAATTGATAGCACGCTTTGCATCGCTTTCCGTCTCGGTTACGATATTCTGCACCGCCGCACCCAAAGCCGTTTCGATAGCGGTAGAATATTTATCCCTTACCGTGATAAGCTGTGAAAGAGGTCCGTGGATACCACGAAGCGCACCCCTTTGCTGTTCACGGATAACCGCCTTAATAGCGCCGGAATAACCCTCCATACTCTTTTCAAGGTCAGACAAAATTCTTATTCTGTCCTCGGTCTTGTGAAGTTCTCTCTCTTTTTCAAAAAGCAACGCTTCACAGTCCGACGCCTTTTTACCTCTCGACTCCAAACGCAAGGTGTAGCCGTCGATTGAGTTGTTTATGGAATTTATTTCATCCTCGCAGCTTTTGAGCGCTTCCTGTGCCTGCTCGTGCGATTTCTTGTATTTTAAGTAAACCTCTTGCCTGCCGCCGAGTGTGCTGTCAATTGCGGAAATACGGTTTTTGATTTCCTCAATAGAAGAATTTGCCGTTTCGCTCAACACTCTGCAATCCGCAAGTTCAACCGAAAGTGCCGAAGTTTCCGCCGACAGCTTTTGTGCCATATCGGAGAATGTTGCGTTATCACTCTTAAAACTTTCTTCCCTTGCGGTAAGTTCGGACATCTCGTTTTCAAGAGCCGTAACTTCCGCCTTTGCTTGCTCGATAGCCTGCTCGGCAGCTCTTATTCTCTCGTCAAGATGCTGTTCCGTTTCGTTTTCGTCCGACTTATCCTTTTTAAGCCTTTCGATTGTTTCGTTATTATGTAAAATCGAGTTTTCCTCAACTTTAAGTTGAGTTTCAAGAGCCGAGATTTGCTCGTCCGATACCGACGACTGCGCTCTTATCTCCTCAATTTTTATATTGATATTTTTAATTTCCTGTGCCGCAGAATCGATTTTTTCCTCGATAGCCACAAGCTCGTCCTCTGCCTGCTTGTAGTTCACCTCGGAGGTTGAAATTTTATGATCCTGCTCACGAAGTCTGTCATTAGTGCGGTCAATGGTGTTAAGCCAAATACCGATTTCAAGGTCCTTGCGTTCCTCGGCAAGCACAATAAACTTCTGTGCTTTTTCGCTTTGAGCTTTAAGCGGTCCTACTCTCGTTTCAAGCTCCGTTAAAATATCACGAAGTCTGACAAGATTTTCCTCCGCCTGCTTGAGCCTTTTAGTAGCGTCTGCACGCCTATAACGGAAATGGGAAATTCCCGCAGCCTCCTCAAGCATTTCTCGTCTGTCGCCCGTCTTTGAAGAAACCATATCGGCAATTCTGCCCTGTCCGACAATAGAATAACCGTCACGACCGAGACCTGTGTCCATAAACAACTCGTTTATATCACGAAGCCTTGAGGACTCGCCGTTTATGAGATATTCGCTCTCGCCCGAACGGAAATAACGTCTTGTGACAGAAACCTCGTCATTGTCGTTTTGAAGCGTTCTGTCCTTATTATCAAGACGGAGAGTTACTTCGGCAAAGCCCTTTGCCTTTCTGATATCCGTACCGTCAAAAATAACGTCCTCCATCTTCGAGCCACGCAAATTTTTAGTTGACTGCTCGCCTAAAACCCATCGCACAGCGTCCGAAATGTTACTTTTTCCGCTTCCGTTAGGTCCTACTACGGCTGTTACGCCTTTATTAAATTCAAGTACCGTTTTATCGGGGAAAGACTTAAATCCCTGCATTTCCAGTGCTTTAAGAAACATATCATTTTTCCTTCACAATAATATCAAAATCTTCTAAAAAATCATTTCCCTTTATTGTACAATAAAATCCTTGATTTTTCAATGCTTTTTCATTTCTTTTTAACTGTCCTTTTGCCTTTGAAAGCGACTTTTCGGGAACTTCGATTACATATTCGTTTTCACGGCTTTTTTGTGAGAGCTTCGAGAGCATTTTTTCAAGATAAATCTCGCCCTCGCACAGCTCACGAAATGCCGGATGATACGCACCTGCAAGGTATCCGTCCTCGACATTTCCGCCTGAATGAAGTCCGAGCCTTATAACCTTTATGCCGTTTTCACGAAACATCACGAGGAGTTTTGCACACAATTTTACCGCTTCGTCAAGGGTTTGAGGAATATACTCACCGCTTTTCATACAGTCGGCAAGCGGAGTATTTTCAAGCACGATTGTCGGATAAATTCTAACAGTATCGGGCTTTAATTCAATCAATTTTTCGGCAGTTTTTATGTCCTTTTCAAAATCAGAACCCATAAGTCCCGTCATCATCTGAAGTCCTAATTCAAAGCCGTTTTCACGAATGAGCATACTCGCATTTTCAATATCCTTTGCGGTGTGTCCTCGCCTGTTAATACGCAAAACCTCGTCATCTGTGCTCTGTGCTCCCAATTCAATGGAGGTTACACCGTATTTTTTCAAAATTTCAAGCTTATGCTCATTTATACAATCAGGGCGTGTGGAAATCCGCACACCCTTGAAATAATTTTCGTCTATATATTTTTTTGCCACCGAAAGCAAAGAAATCATATATTCCTCGTCAATAGCCGTAAAACTACCGCCGAAAAATGCAATTTCAGAACTTTCCGGAGAGGTGTTTCCGCTTTTTATCGCAATTTCACAAGCCGTTTTCACATCTTCTGTCGAAAGCGCCTTAACAGAACCTGAAATTGTCTTTTGATTGCAAAAACTGCATTGATGCGGACAGCCTGCGTGTGGCACAAACAAAGCTACATTTGCGTGCTTTTTCAAATTCCCATCAACTCCAAAGCCTGCTGAGCCGCCGCCTGCTCGGCTTTTTTCTTGCTTCCCGCGACACCCTTACCGATAACATTTGAATTGAGATGCACCTCAACCTCAAAAGTCTTATCGTGATCGGGTCCCGACTCGCTTACAAGCACATATTTAAGCTCTTCGCCGTGGTTTCTCTGCACAAGCTCCTGCAAAATGGTCTTGTAGTCCTTAAAGCTCGGCTTTTTCTCAACATAGGGAGCCACGAAACGCAAAACAAACTTTTTCGCTTCGTCGATTCCTCCGTCAAGATATATAGCCGCTATAACAGCCTCAAACGCATCCGACAAAACCGACGGTCTGTTCCTGCCGCCCGTCATATCCTCGCCGTGTGAAAGCTTGATATAATCTCCGAGTCCGATTGTCTTTGCAAATTCGAAAAGCGACTTTTCGCAGACAGCGTAGGAGCGAAGCTTTGAAAGTTCGCCCTCGTGGAAATCCTCATGACGTGAGAAAAGATACTCGGCTGTTATAAATCCCAACACCGAGTCTCCCAAAAACTCAAGTCTTTCGTTGTCCTTATATTCTCTTAAAACTTCGTTTGCATAAGAGGAATGTGTCAACGCCCTGTCGAGCAAACTCTTATCTTTAAATTGATAGCCTATTGCTTTTTCTAATTCAGTCACTATTTTCACCGTCTTTCATTGACTGAGAAACAATATCTATAAAACCGCTGTCGATATATCTGATAGCCTGTCCTATTGCATTTTTCAATGCGTAAGCGTCCGACGAGCCGTGAGCCTTTATAACAGGCTTTTTAACACCGATAAGCGGTGCACCGCCGTATTTTTTATAGTTCATCTTTTCCTTAAACTCGTCCATTCCCGACTTTATGCCGAGATATGAGAGCTTGGAAAGCAGGTTTTTCATAAATATTGCTTTAATCTGATTTGTAATTGATTTTGCAACGCCCTCGTACATTTTTACGATAACGTTACCCGTAAAGCCGTCTGCTACAACGACATCCGCCTCTCCGAAGGCTATGTTTCGCACTTCGATATTTCCTGTAAAGTTTATTGAACGCAAAGCCTTTAATTTCTTATAGGTTTCTACCAACATCGGAGTACCCTTTGTCTCCTCTGCACCTATGTTTGCAAGTGCGACACGGGGAGAAGATATACCCATTATCTTTTCCATATAAAGACTTCCGAGCTTTGCAAATTGGCAAAGCATATCGGGAGTACATTCAACATTTGCACCTGTATCAACAAGTATGAACGGACCTGCGCTCGTCGGCATAACAGCACCTAAAGCGGGACGCTTTACGCCCTTTATTCTCTTGACTATAAGCGTACCGCCTACCAAAATAGCACCCGTACTGCCTGCTGAAACGAAAGCGTCCCCCTCGCCCGAAGCCAATGCGTCAAGTCCCACGCCGAGTGAAGTACCTCTTTTTGATTTGAGTATTTCCGTTGGCGGAGTTGTCATTTCGAACACGGTGTCAGCCTGCTTTATTTCAAACGGAGAAATATCAAGAGAATTATCCTTTGCGCATTTTTCGATTTTATCCCTGTCGCCTGTAAGCATTACATCAACGCCGTATTCTTTTTTAGCCTCGATACAGCCCTTAATTATTTCAAGCGGTGCATTATCTCCGCCGAAAGCGTCAACAATTATCTTCATATACCGTTCTCTCCTTTGAACGACTCCAAGTCGCCCATTGCCCTTTTAGCCAAAGCCATATATCTTTCGCTTTTATCTCTTATCTTATCGGGAAGCGGCGGCAAAACGCCGAAATTCGCACCCATCGGCTGAAAGCTCTTAACCGTTTCGTCGCTTATATATCGTGAAAGTGCGCCTATCATAGTGGTTTCGGGTAAAGTGAGAGTTTCCTTTCCCGAAAGTCTGCGAGCACAGTTAAGTCCTGCCATAATTCCCGAAGCCGCCGACTCCATATAACCCTCGACGCCTGTTATCTGACCTGCAAAGAAAATATACGGATTTCCACGTAAACTGAAATCGGAAGAAAGATATTCCGGTGAATTTATAAATGTATTCCTGTGCATTACGCCGTAACGCAAAAATTCAGCATTATGAAGCGCAGGAAACATTGAAAACACCCTTTTTTGTTCGGGAAATTTAAGATTTGTCTGAAAGCCGACAAGATTATACATAGTACCCTGCTTATTTTCTTTTCTAAGCTGGAGATTTGCCCACGGTCTGTGACCTGTCCTCGGGTCAACAAGACCTACGGGTTTCAACGGTCCGTAACGCATTGTGTCCTTGCCACGGGAAGCTAAAACCTCAATAGGCATACAACCCTCATACACATCTTTTCTTTTATCAAAAGAATGAAGCTCTGCACTCTCTGCCGAAATAATCGCCTCATAAAAAGCTTCATACTGCTCTTTGTTCATAGGACAATTTATATAGTCGTCCTCTCCGCCCCTGTCATATCTTGACTGAGTAAAGGCGAAGTTCATATCCACGCTGTCGGCCGATACAATCGGAGCCGCCGCATCATAGAACGAAAGTCCGTTTTGACATAGGGAATGTATCGTTCCCGAAATACCGTCGCTCGCCAAAGGCCCTGCCGCAATGATAACAGCATCAGCCTCGGGCAATTCCGTTACCTCTTTGTTTATGATTTTTATATTTTTGCATGCCTTGATTTTCTCTGTTACAGCCTTTGAAAAAAGTTCTCTGTCAACAGCCAAAGCGCCGCCTGCGGGAACAGCCGTTTCAAGTGCCGTTTCAACGCAAACGGAAGAGAAAGTACGCATTTCCTCTTTCAAAAGACCTGCCGCCGAATTAAGTCTTTGTGCTTTCAAGGAATTTGAGCATACAAGCTCTGCGAATAAATCGGTTTTATGTGCAGGGGAATGTTTTTCGGGCTTCATCTCATAAAGCTCTGTTTCAATCCCCGCCATATTCAGTTGCCACGCCGCCTCGCACCCTGCAAGACCTGCTCCGATAACAGCTGCTTTCATTTATTCTTCCTCTTTTTTAGTTCTTTTCTTGCGCTCTGCCTTTTTTTCAAAACCGCATTTCTCGTCAAGGCACACGAGCAATCCGCCCTTGTGCTTGAACAAAGATTTTCCGCACTGCGGGCAAACCTCGTCGGTAGGCTTATCCCACGTCATAAACGTACATTCGGGATAATTGTCACAGCCGTAAAAAGCATAGCCTCTCTTTGATTTCTTTTCAATTACATTACCGCCGCAAATCGGGCATTTTGCATTTGTCTGAACAACATACGGCTTTGTGTTCTTGCACTCGGGATAACCCGGACAAGCAAGGAATTTTCCGAATCTGCCGACCTTAACGACCATCATTCTTCCACATTTTTCACACGGAATATCGGTAACGTCCTCTTTGAGCTGAATTTTAACGCCCGACATCTCCTCTTTAGCCTTTTCGAGAGTTTTCTCAAATCCGTCATAGAAGGTGTGGAGCATTTTTATATAGTCAACCTCACCGCTTTCAACCTTATCGAGATCGGACTCCATATTTGCGGTAAACTTGACATTTACTATATTCGGGAACTGCTGTTTGAGCAAATTAACAACCGCTTCGCCGAGTTCCGTGGGTTTTAACTGCTTTTGTTCTCTAACAACATATTCTCTTGAAAGAATCGTCGAAACGATAGAAACGTAGGTACTCGGTCTGCCGACGCCCGTTTCCTCAAGAGCCTTGATAAGAGCCGCTTCGGTATATCTTGCAGGCGGCTGTGTAAAGTGCTGATTGCCGTCAAGTGATTTGAGTTTGAGAATATCATTTTCCTTTATCGGAGGAAGAACGCTCTCGCCATCCTCGTCATCATCTGTTGAAACCTCATAAAGCTTTGTGTAACCGTCAAACTTAACAGTATAGCCCGAAGCCGAGAACTCGCAGAATTTGCCTTCAGCCGAATCCTTTTCGGTCGCTGCCTTAATTCCTACCTTTACGGTATCCTGTATGCAGGCAGCCATAAGGCTTGCCATAAAACGCTTCCAAATAAGCGAATAGAGCTTGAACTGCTCAACGGTAAGGCTGTCCTTTACCTTATCGGGGGAAAGCGACGGTGTAGTAGGTCTTATAGCCTCATGTCCGTCCTGCGCATTTGCCTTTGTCTTGAAATATCTCGGCTTGTCGGGAAGATAATTCTTTCCGTAAGTTTCTGTGATATACTCATTAGCAGCCGCACGAGCCTCCTCGGAGATACGAAGCGAGTCGGTTCTCATATAGGTTATAAGACCCATTGTGCCAACGCCCTTGATTTCCATACCTTCGTAAAGCTCCTGTGCTATCTTCATAGTCTTTCTGCCTTGATAGCCGAGTTTTCTCGAAGCGTCCTGCTGAAGCGTGGAGGTTGTAAACGGAGGTGCGGGCTGACGTCTTCTTGTTCCCTCTTTAACGGAAGCAACCGTGTACTGTGCGCCGTCAAGTCTGTTCAAATATGCGTCTGCCTGAGCCTTATCCGCAATTTTAACCTTGCCTGTTTCATCTCCTATAAATGAAGCGGCAAAAGACTTTCTTGAGCCGGGTGCCGTGAGTTTTGCATCAAGAGTCCAATACTCCTCGGGTACGAAAGCACGGATTTCTTCTTCTCTGTCAACGATAAGACGAACGGCAACAGACTGAACTCTGCCTGCCGAAAGTCCTTTTCTGATTTTCTGTGAAACAAACGGGCTTAATTTATAGCCGACAAGTCTGTCAAGTATTCTTCTTGCCTGCTGTGCATCAACAAGGTCAAGGTCAATTTTTTCGGGATGCTCTATACCCTTTACAACGCTTGTCTTGTTAATTTCATTGAATTTAACTCTGTTTTTGTCATCTGTATCAAGTCCCAAAACGGTTGCAAGATGCCAAGAAATAGCCTCTCCCTCACGGTCGGGGTCGGTTGCGAGATATACGCCGTCCGATTCCTTTACCATTTCCTTAAGCTCTTTTACAAGCTTTTCCTTGCCCTTAACTATCGCATATTTAGGCGCAAAGTCATTTTTAACGTCAACGCTGAGCCTTGACGAAGGCAAATCTCTGATATGACCTACGGAAGCGGTAACCTTATAGTCCTTGCCGAGGTATTTCTGAATTGTCTTTGCCTTTGACGGTGACTCAACTATTACTAATTTCGACATATTAAAATCATCCTATACTATCACTAAATTTTTTTATATTTTCTGCCGGGAAGAACTTCAATAACACCTTGCATTTCAAGTTCGGTAATTCCCGAAAGCACTTTTACAACATTAAGTCCCGATTTTTCGACGATAGTGTCAAATTCCGTATCGCCGTCCAAAGCGGCATAGATTTTCTTTGCGGTTTCGCTCGCCGTATCGGGTAACGGCTTCGGCTCTGCTTTTACAGGCTCTGTATCGGCTTTCGATACCCTGCTCTGCGTCTTTTCGGCTCTTTTGTTATAAGTATGATTGACATTGCCCGAAAAGTCCTCGGCATTTCTCGAAAGCATAATCGCAAACGGCTCGTCCGCAAGCGAAAGGTCAAATCTTTCAGGGAATTCGTCCATAAAATCCTCAACAATTTCTCTTGCATTGAAAAGCGGCTTTGCGCCGTTGTTTATGATTTCGGAAGTGCCCGAATAAGCCGAAGAAAACAAATCTCCGGGTACGGCATAAAGCCGTCTGCCTTGAGATAAAGCATTTTTAGCGGTTATAAGTGAGCCGCTTCTCTCGCCTGCTTCAACGACAACCGTCGCAAGCGACATACCCGAAATAATCCTGTTTCGCTTCGGGAATGAAATCCTTGACGCCTGCGAAAACGGCGGAAATTCCGTTATAAGAACTCCGTTTTTCTTTATCCTGTTACGCAAATCCTCATTTGTTTTAAGGTAATTTGTGCCGAGTCCGCAGCCGAGCACCGCAACGGTTTTCTTATCCACGCTCAATGCTCCCTCGTGCGAAGCGGCATCAATTCCGAGCGCACCGCCCGAAACTATTGTCATGCCCGCAAGCGAAAGCCTTTGTGCGATTGCACCTGCGACTTTTATTCCCTGTACTGATGCGTTTCTCGTTCCGACCATAGCGATATTTGACTCTGTCATAAGCGTTTCAATATCTCCGTCGGCATAGAGAACAGCCGGTAAATCCGAAATCTGCGTAAGTAAAAACGGATACTGTTCATCCTGCGGAGTTATTATCTCCCATCCGTTTTCCTCACACGCTCGCATTATACTGCCCGACTCAGATGGGCTATGTTGAAGAAGTCTGTCAACGTGCTTTTGGTCAATAATGCCCGAAATTCGCCATTCAAAACTTCCCGCCTCATACAGCTCTCTTGCAGAGCCGAAATATTCGATTATGGGTTTTATTTTAGCCCCTGTGCCATAGGCGTTTTGAAGCCAAATCCAATACTCGCAGTCTCTCATCTCATTATTTCCCACATTGTGATAACGGCGGCAACAGATGCGTTAAGCGACTCTGCCTCGCCTTTCATTTTGATTGTAATTCTTTCCCTTGCGGTGCTTTTAACAGCCTCGGTAACACCGTTACCCTCGTTTCCGATAACAGCTATTACACCTGCGGAAAAATCTGTTTTGGTAATGTCACGGGCATTTTCATCGGGAACGGTTGCGGCAGTAAGCATACCTTCGGAATTCGCCCTTTCAAGCGTTTCCGCAAGGTCGTCAACTGCGATAATCGGTATGCGCAAAAGACTGCCCATTGACGCACGCAACGCCTTTGGATTATACATATCACAGCCGCCGCATACAATTATTCCGTCAATGCCCAAAGCCTCGGCGCTCCTTGCGACAGAGCCGAGATTTTGCGGATTTTGCACATTTTCAAGCGCAATATACTTCTTTGTACTCTCGATTTCAAACGCTGTTTGGCGTTTCATTTCGACAACGCAAAAAATCCCCTGCGAATTGACTGTATCTGAAATTTTTTCCGAAACTTCATCAGTTATCAAATAAACGTTTTTTGCACAATCGGCAATTACGTCCGTGTAATCGGAAAACTTCGTAACAGCATCTTGGGTAAAATATGCCTCTTTTATCACATATCCGCTTTTAGCCGCATCAAAACAAAGCCTTGCGCCCTCCAAAACAAAAAGCGAGGTACTTTTTCGTTCCTTTGAACTCGAGACTAGCTTTGCGACTGATTTGATTTTTTCATTATTTCTTGAAGTAATTTCAGTATAATTCATAACGCAAAAATTAACCACGCCCCGAAAACAAGGCGTGGTTCCAGCTTATTTAAGTGCTGCTTTTGCCTGCTCTGTAAGAGCTGTGAAAGCTGCGGGATCTGAAATAGCGATTTCAGAAAGCATTTTACGGTTTAATGAAACGCCTGCCTTATTAAGACCGTTGATGAATGTTGAGTAATTCATACCGTTCATTTTGCAAGCTGCAGAAATTCTTGTAATCCAGAGCTTTCTGAACTCTCTCTTCTTCTGCTTTCTGCCGATATATGCATACTGACCTGACTTCATAACTGCCTGCTTAGCAGTCTTGAAAAGTCTTGACTTTGAGCCATAGTAGCCTTTTGCGAGCTTTAATGTTTTATTTCTTCTTTTGCGAGTCATCATCGCACCTTTAATACGTGCCATTTGTTATTCTACCTCCGAAAATTTGTGAAAACGGTCGAAAACCGCATTTAATTTATTGATTATTTGTAAGGAACAAGACGCTTGATCTGCTTCTGATTCGTTACGTCTGCAACTGCGGTCTTGCGAAGATTTCTTTTTCTCTTTGTAGACTTCTTGTTGAGAATGTGAGACTTGTAAGCGTGTGCTCTGATCGGCTTACCGTTCTTTGATAATTTGAAGCGTTTTTTAGCTCCCGAATGTGTTTTAATTTTAGGCATTTCTATTTCCTCCTGAATGATTTGTTTACTTATTTGGTTTTAGCGCTCAACGGTGCTAAGAACATAAGCATCTGTCTGCCCTCAAGCTTTGCGGGTTTTTCTACTGATGAAAACTCCGAGCAAACCTCGGCAAACTTCTTCATTGTTTCCTCGCCGATTTGCGGATGAGCCATCTCGCGTCCTCTGAAACGAATCGAAACCTTGACCTTATGACCGGTCTTTAAGAATTTCATCGCCTGATTAGCCTTCGTATCGAAATCGTGCGTGTCGATGTTGAGAGAAAGTCTGATTTCCTTAGTCTCGATTATACGCTGGTTTTTCTTTGACTCCTTCTCTTTCTTCGTCTGCTCAAATCTGTACTTGCCGTAGTCCATAATCTTGCACACGGGAGGCTGAGCCTGAGGCGCAATTTTAACGAGGTCAAGGTTTTTCTCCTCAGCCTTTTTAAGGGCTTCCTTAGCGGACATAATACCTAACTGTTCTCCGTCCGCAGAGATAACTCTGACTTCCTTATCACGGATTTCTTCATTGAGTTGCATTTCTTTGACAGCGATGGATAATCACTCCTAAACAATAAATTAAAGCGTGAACAAAAACCGTTCACGCTCAATACACACAATAAGACCGTAGCCTTAAAAGTATTGACCTGTTTCATTAAAAATCACAGGTGAGAACGGGCGTTCTTCTTTGTTGTGCAGATATTATACTAAAACGCAAGCCGTTTGTCAAGCGTTTATTTCAAAAGTGTTCCGAGAAACGCAAACCACTCTCTGACAATAGATGTAAAGAGTGAAAACGGCTTTGATTTTGAACTTATGTTATACGGTTCTATGCCGTTTCTTTTTGCAAGCAAAGTTGAACGGAACTGATGAAATTCGGAAGTTATTATAACCGCTTCGTTTCCCAAATTATTTTCGTTCATTATTCTTTTTGAAAAGAGCATATTTTCCGCCGTCGAGGTCGATTTGTCCTCAAGGATTATCCGCTCTGATGAAATACCTTTTTCAATCAGAGAATTTCTTATAGCCTCGGCTTCGGATATGTTTTCATCGTCGCCCTTGCCGCCCGAAGCTATTACAACGGCATTTTCATTTTTCAGAAGATAATCATAAGCCGACACAATCCGTTTTTCAAGCATTTCACTCGGTGTTTCGTCATTTACCTTACATCCTAAAATGATTGCGGGCGTGTTTTCGGGTATGTTCTTCGGTTCTGCTGTGAAAGACAAAATTTTGACCGTAACCGCAGTACAGTAAACCACAAAAATTATTAAAATTACTAAAAGAAATTTAAGCAATACTTTACCGCCTTTTTGCTTTTATTTCGGATAAAATTCCGAACGGCATACCTATTATATTATCGAAATTCAATATAAATGTCACAGTTTCACACATTGACAGACAATTATAACAGCTTTTCAACGTCCTTTGTGTTAATTCGCTTTGATACGATAAAGGTCTTACGCTTGAGTTTACCTTTATCGGTTGAATATGTACCGCTTTCCTTTTCCTCTGTTGAGAAAATACCGTAAGACGAGGTAACTGCCGTACCGTCGGGCAAAATAACATTTCCGCAGTATCCCGTATCGGCATTTGTTGTAATGCAAGGCTCTTTCTGGTCGGGAAGATATGTGTGCGCAACCTTTATTCTGTAATCGCCCTCTCTGCCGTTTTTGAGGTCGTCATATGTGCCTACCCACGCAATCCAACCCTCGGAATACCAGCCTCTGAATTTCTTTTCGCTGTACATTTTGTTTTTCTTTTTATCTCTCTCGATTGAACGGAAGGTTATAAACAATCTGCCGTCGGGAAGATAATCCGCCTTATGTCTTTCACCGTTTATCGAACTCGGTGCAAAAACAGGCTCCGACCAAGTTTCACCCTCGTCAGTTGAGAATGACAAAAGCGAATTGACCCTCTTTGAATTGCTTCTCGTTATAAGCATAAGCTCGTCGCCGTTTCCTGCGTCGCTTCTCACACATTCAACCTCGCACATCTGCGATTTTCTCTCGATTTTTCTATGCGCCGAGAAATACGGTACGGGCTTTGTCCAATTCATTTTGCCGTTATCATCAAAGGTCAAGAATGTCTTGTAATTGACAAAATGCTTGTCGTGGAAAAGTCCCATCCATTTATCAATGAACTTGCCGTCTTTTTTAAGCCTTGTCAACGAGCTCATTGCGACAATCGGATAAATTTCACCCTTGAAGAAAAGCTCAAACTCCGAAAAGCTCTCGCCCTCATCATCGGAAACAGAGCAGTTAAAACCGCCGACAGAAGATTTTTCGTCCCACCACTTTGGGTTTCCGCAAATAAGAATGAGTTTATCGTTCCAATCTCTCTCGCTGAAAGTGAGTCTGTAAACCGTGGGAGTTTCCTTTGAAAGTGCCCAATTTTCAGGCGGATTTTTAACACCGTCGCCGTCGAGATAGCTTTTTCCGCCGTCAATGCTTCTCTTTGAAAGCACCTTCCCTCTGCCGTGTCCCTCGGGGAAAAATGTCAAAATATCCCCATTCTTTAGCAATATGCTGTCGGGATGTCCCAAATAGCCATTGCCCTCGTCAACTATCGAATATTCAAAAAGATAGTCAAGACTCTTGTCCGTGTTGCCCGGTTTCTTAGAAAGGTCAATCTGCTTTATCGAATAATTCTGTCCCTTATTTCTCATAATTCTTCTCCATTAAAAAAAAGACCGCCGAGAAATCTCGGCAGTCTTGTGACTTTACTTGTGACTTTAATTATTTTGCTTCGTCGTCCCAGCCGAAGTGATATTCCATACGATCCGTGCAATTGAAGGTCAAATCTTGTTTTCCGAGATAATCAAGATCTCCGACTCCGTTCACAACTGTCGAAACGCTCATATTTTTATCATAGGTTGCGGACAATATGTTGTCCGTAACGGCATTAAATGTTGCTGTAATCGTACAGCCGTCGAACTCAACCGAATAATCATCAACCGTGAAATACGAAGAAGCCTTTTTCATTTCGTCAAGGATTGCCTTTTTGTCATGCATTGAATATGCCTTGAGAACGGAAGCCGCATCATCTTTAAGAACTATTGTGATAATTCTTGTAATTCCCGTAACGACCTTAACCTCTTTTTCCTCTTGCTTACCCTTTTCGTTCGTTACCTTTTCTGTATAAGTCTGAGTTTCATAAGCAAGTGAGCTCACAGCCGAAACAACGTCGTCCGCCGTAAGCGAGCAAGCCTTATCCGAGCCCTTTAGATACATAATATCTGTAAGGTCTGCGCCCTTTTCGGTTGTTGCATCGGGGAGTAATTTACCTGCGCCCTTTACGGTAAAATAATCAAAGAATTTCGCCGCAGTCTTAACCTTGCCGTCGGTATCGTTTCCGTCCTGCGTGAATTTGATTGTATTTTCGTCTGTCCAAAAGCTTTCTTTGTACTGCGTAATAGGCTTTTCGCTTTTTGCGCCGTTTACCTTGTCGACAAAGTACTTCACAACATTCGCTTCATTAGCCTTAATAGAGTCCTTTTCCTCCTGCGAAAGAAGGTCAAGTACCTTTTCCCACAAGCCGTCCTCGCTGAATCTTGTGATTATTTCATTATAGCTCAATTCGATTGTTATATCGTCTGAAAGCTTGTCATATTCTTCAAAAAGAGTACCGAGCTTATCCGCCGGAAGAACTGTTTTAAGCTCGCCGTAAGTAAAAGTAAAGCTCGAATCTTTAAGATCAACCTTTGCGGTAACAGCCTTCGGCACTTCCGTTTCTCCGCCAAGAACGTCCTCAGCCGTGCAGGAAGCAAAAATCATTGCTGTCATAACAATACAGAGTATAACGGAAATTGCTTTTTTTAACGAAAAATTCATACAATCAAATCCCCTTTTGCGTTATGAGATAATAATAACACAATTTATACTTATTTAACAATAGGAAATTTTATTTTTTTAATAAGTGTCCTTCAAGCCCTCGCTGTCATACAAGAATGCCGTTTCAAGAAGAACATTGATACCCGCTTCAACTGTTTTCGGCTCAAGAATATCGGGTTTGTCGTCTCTTGTATGATAATAGCTTGCGGGAGTCGGGTCCATAGCCGCAAGAGCAGAGGCCTTGAGTCCGCCCTGCTGCATAGCCGCAGCATCGGAGGAGCCGAAGAAAACCTTTGCATAGGGAAGATTTAATCCTGCATTTTCGCTTGCCTTTTTAACCATAGCGGAAACCTGACTGTCAAGCGTTACGGTACCGCTCATATCCTTATTATATACTCCCATAAAGTCGTAATCCTTGAGAGTGTCAACCGCAATCGCAACCGTTTCAATTCCGTCGTTTGCGTGCTTTTTAGCATAAGCTCTCGCCCCTCTCAGACCACATTCCTCGCAGCCTGTCGAAATTGCAACAACATCTGTATTTTCGAAGCGAATATCATTTGCTTCCATATAGCGAATAACAGCCATTGAAGCAAAAACGCCCGTAAGGTTATCGTTTGCACCGGGGACTACAAGCTTCCAGTTTACAAAGATTGAAGCAAGGGCTACCGGTACAGCCGTAACAAACGCAAGCACGATAATTACAATGTTGAGCCAATTCGGAACATTAAAGAATGACACAATGTCAAGCACCAAATTTATTCCGATTGAAACTATCGCAGCTGCAATCATTTTAACAAGAAGCTTACCGCCGCCGAGATGCGTATAATACCATTCGTAAGCAGAGTCGATATGACCTGCAAAAACAATTCTCTTTTTTGTTTCGCCCGAAGCCTTGCGAGTACAAACAACATTACAAGATTGCCTTTTCGGGAAGAACGGATCAAGCATTTCCTTATAGAAAAGGAACTCGCCGACCATAAACGCTATCGACAAAACGGTACATACCGTTGCGGCAATTCCAAGACCTGTATTAGCCGCCTCAATCGCATTAAACTGCTTTAACAAAAGGCAGATAATCGATATAAGCATAAGCACAACGTCAATAACAACCCAGCTCATAAACGCCTTGGGATGAACTTCAAAATCCTCTATTTCAACGCTGTCGCAAACATTTTTCATTGATTCCGCAACATAAGATTGAGCCTTCCTCTCGCTCTCCTCTCCGGATTCACGAGGACCTATCTCGTTGCAAACTTTTTTAACCTCACGCACCGCATAGTTTGTCATTTCACGGAGACGTGACGGATAATTTGAATTACTTTCACTTGCTTTCATTAAGCTACACTCCTGTCTTAAAAAATAAACCAATATATTTTATCACATTTTTTTACATTTGTCGATAATAAATCAATATACTATTATATTTGAATTGACAACGGCAGATAAATTGAATAAAATATATTCATTCACTTGTGAAAGGCAAAGGACATGGAAAACAATAATAAAAAAGGTATATCTAAAAGAACGTTACGCACAAAAATTATATTGCTTGTTATTCTTGCGGTAATTATGGTACCGCTTATCATTTTATATAAATCCGTCGGAGACACCACTCCGAAGATTAAACTTTATGACCGCAATCAAACCGAAAGTCCATCGGAAAGTCAAGAAGAACAAACCAAAGATCCTCAACCTCAACCTGAACCTCAACCCGAGCCTGTTAACGAAGAGCCTCAAGCAGTTCCCGAAACAAAGGCTGCCGAAAAGAAGCCTGCTACGGTAATTCCGATAACAGATGCGGAAAAGTGGAATCTTGCGATAATAAACACAAAATATCCGCTTCCCGACTCTTACGCTCCGACTCTTTCAAATGCGATAAGCGGCAGTAATATACAGCTTGATTCAAGAGTCAGCGAGCGTTATGGCGAAATGTATGCGGCGGCAAAGCTTTCGGGCTGCGTGCTCACTCCCTATTCGGGCTATCATTCCTATGCACTTCAAGAAACAACTTACAACAGAAAAGTTAATTTCTATGTAAATCAAGGAATATCGGCAGAGGAAGCAAATCAAAAAGCAAGTGCACAGGTGCTTCCGGCAGGTTGCAGCGAGCACAACGCAGGTCTTGCAATGGATATTGTCAGCGCAAGCTCGGATTTTATCAACACAAAAGAGTACAAGTGGCTTTGCGAAAACGCACACAATTACGGCTTTATTCTTCGCTATCCGGAGGATAAAACGGCTATAACCGGTATGAATTTTGAGCCGTGGCATTGGCGATATGTCGGAACACAAGCCGCAAAAGAAATGAAAGAAAACAATCAATGCCTTGAAGAATATCTCGGCTTGGCGTAAATATAAAGTTTAATAACAAAATTGACCCCCGAATATATCTTTATCGGATATACTCGGGGGTTATGTTATATTTTTTTTATTCCTGACTCTCTATAAATCTTTTCCATTATTTCAATATCTTTTGAGTCGGCGTTTTTAATTCTTGCAAATTTCTCTCTTGCGGTTTTATTAAACACTCGTTCAACAAGTCGCACAATCCAAAAAATCGGCAAGAGAACAGGTGCCTTTTTCAGTACAGGGAAAAGCAATTTCATATGTTTGAGCGACGGAAATAATGACTTAAAAATATTCTGTGCCTTTGAACGCTTTTTGCCGTCTAAATTCGCAACGCCCGTGTTTTTAACGGGTGGACCCAACACTATGAAATTCTCCGTGATTTCAAGTGATTGGTCTTTCTTGCACTCTGAAAACATCTGCTTTGACACCGCTTCGATTTTCTTTGCAAAATCCTCAAGCGAGAGCTTTTGAAACTCTTTTTCTATATATGAAAAGTCAAGCGTCTCCGACATTTTTTCACACATTAAATAAATATCCATAGTCGGTCTGAAACACGCACCGCCTGTGGTAAAATGCTCGGCAAGATGTGCCATTGTGTAGATATACATATCGCTGTCTGTCATTACGTATTCGTGTTCGCTGATTTTCTTTGCCTTATCCCAAACCGAAAGGAAATAGTCATACATATAATATTCTTCCACAAACAGCGTATTATGAAGTTCAACCGTCAAAAACGGCTTTTTGGTAAGCACAATGTCTTTTCCGTTATCCATTTTTTGTTCAAAGCCGTGCGAGAGCAATATTTCCTTTGCCCTTTCAACATCGCTCAACCGAACAAGCACGTCCATATCCGCCATAAATCGCAGTTCGGGTAAAGGATACAGCTTTTTCAAATGAGAACCCTTGAGGAACATAAAATCAATGCCGTTTTCAGAAAACTCTTTCCTGATTCTATCCGCTTCAGCCTGTTGGCTCATTTCACGGGCAACGACTGTTCGATATGACTTTTCAAGCCTGTCATTATATTTGAATTCCTGCTTTGCAAAGGCAATATAGCCGATAGCCTGCAAGGAATTTTTAACAACAAGCTCTATAAGCAAATCTTGGTTAATATCCTCGGGAATTCTCGGTATTTCCCTTGAATTTATAACAGCTCCGACCGCTTTCAAAAGGTATTCTTTTGTAGCAATAAGTTCCGACATATTTTCTCCTGTTATACAAGTTTATACAAGTGTAAATTCCGCAAGCAACGGGAAGTGGTCGCTCGGATAAACGCCGTCAAAGGTGTCTGTTACGACCTTATAGCTTTTGACATTTATGCCTGTTTTTGAAATCATAAAGTAGTCGATACGGTTTCTGTCAAGCTCCTTGCCGAAATTCTGATAAGTGCAGGAGTCAACTGTGTTGTCAACCTGATACCTTGCGTCAAGGAAATCCTTTGTAACATTTTCATAGGTTACGCTTCCCTCTTCGGCGTTGAAATCGCCCATAATCATACTCGGCAGCGAACCGAACTGTGAAATTTTGTCGAGCACAACGCCTATGCCGTTTATTCTTGCCTCGTCACTGACATGGTCAAGATGTGTGTTGAAAACGACAAATTCCTTTTCGGTTGATTTTTCTTTGAGAATGACATAGCTGCAAATTCTGTAACATTTTGAGTTCCAGTCCTTGCTCATTACCTCGGGAGTTTCCGAAAGCCAGAAAGAGCCCTTGTCCACAAGGTCGTACATATCCGTACGGTAGAAAATCGGGCAGCCCTCGGAAAATGTTGACTCGTCACGGTATGTAATAACCGAATCGAAGTCCGTGAGGCAATCCTTGAGATATGCGTACTGCCACTTTGTAGCCTCCTGGAAGCCGATTATCGACGGCTTGTTGTTCTCAATGTTTTTAATTATAAGATCGGCACGGTAGAACCAGCTTTTCTTACCCGTATCGAGCGGATTTATGCAGCGCAGATTTGCGCTCATAACCCTGATAGGTTCGTCAACTTCCTTGATGTCCGTAAACTGTGCGGGCTTCTTTTCAGCTTTGTAATGCGGATAATATCTTAAAAGCAAAAACGCCGTTATCGCCGCCGCAACAAGTATCAGCACCAAAACGATTATAAAAATCTTAACCCCTTTTTTCATAATTACCCTCCGTTAAATAATTCGTTGAGAAAAGCGAGAATGTTATTTTCGCTTATCAATGCATTGAAACAGCACTCATCGGTCAAAAGGTCAATGTTTTCCTCGGAATATTCGACCTGCTTTGACAAATAGCGGGTGTTGAACGGCAAATCCCAGTTCACACAGTCAATGAGAATTTCAAATACCGTCATCATAACCGCAAATTTGAAATGAGCCGATATATCTCCGTCAAAGCACGCCTTTATAAAGTACCTGAAAACGAAATACGAAAGAGATTTTTCATACCGCATTTGTTCTTTAGACGAAATTTTACTAAAGCGCTTTTTTATGTCATCAAATGCCAGTGCTTCAAGTGCTTCGGTATAACCGTCCCACAATTCGTCAAAGGGCGACATCTCTTTCATTATTACGACACATTCTCCGTAGAATGCGTCCGTACCGCTCTGCGTTCCGACGTCTTTAACGCCTGTTTCGCCGAAGCATTTTTTCACCCTTTCGGTAAAGGGCAAATCCCGTCGGTTGATAACGGAAAACAGCCTTTGCCGAAGTGCAAATATCTCTTCGCATACTTCCTCGGGTGTGTCGTCGTCCGTCGCCTCTTCGGTTTCAACGCTCTCATATTCGAGTACGCCGTCGCCCTCGAACAAAAGCCTTACCGCTTCTTCACAACAAAGTCCGACTCCTGCGTCCTTATACTCGCCATACCACTCGTAAAACCTCGGATGCTCACGGCATATATCGCAAAGCATATCCTCCGAATGTTCGAGAATGATTTTACAAAGTCCGTCCTTTTGGAGAAACGGGCAACGCTCATCCTGTGTTAAAACAAAATGCGCCACACCGTCGCATACGGCAATATTTTTTTGAAAACTTTCTGGCATAAGCCTATATTTATCGTATGCAGCCGAGTCAATATCAATCTCCCAGCCGATACAACAGCTGTCCGTACAACGATTTGCTATACATTTGAAATCTCGGTAAAATGTGGGGAATGTAAGTATCATATTACTCCGATTTGTGCGCTTCCACTTTATTGAGCGTACATTTAACTCTGTATGAGTCAATTCTGATTTTGATTTTCTTCGTCTTTTTAGGTCTTTTGAAAGTGATAATTTTCTTATATCCGATTACAGTTTTCTTGGAAATTTTTCTCCAAGTGCCAAACTGCTCGATATAAACCGAAAACTTCTCTATCTGCTGACCCGTTGCGATATTTTCCTGCAACACAAGTGCGTCAAACTCCGTCTTTTCGGGGAATTCAAATACAATTTCGGGCTTTTCGTCCTTTTCGTCAGCCTGCCAGAAAAGAGTATCGTCGGAAGAAATTATATTCTTTGCATTTTCGCTGTTTGAAGAAGCTGTTACCTTTGCGTTTTTCAAAAGGTCATTCGGGAAGCGTCTTTTAAGCGTGCGTCTGAAGCTGTCGAGCAAAAGCACATCTGTTTCATAGATTTTACCCGTCTTATCGGGCGGAATATTCAAAAGTAAAGTCGAGTTGTTTCCGACAGAACTCAAATAAATTTTCATCAGCTTTTTAAGTGATTTTTGTTTGTAATTTTCGCTCTCGTGGAAAAACCAGCCCGGTCTTATCGAAACGTCAACCTCGGACGGATACCAAATAAGCTCGTCCGCATCCGCTATCGCCTTTCTCGAGCCCATATCCATAATCATTTGGCTGTGGCTCTTGCGGAATTTTTTGTTATCTTCTTTTTGAGAGTTTTCAGCGGTAAATTCGTTAATAGAATAGTAAGACGGAACAACGCTCCATTCGCTCTCTCTGCCGACACCTGCCTCGTTGCCTACCCAACGAACATCGGGACCGCAAACATTGATTGTAGCATTCGGTTGAAGCTCACGCATAACCTTATAATAGCCGGGCCAATCGTATTCCTGAACCTTGCCGTTTTTACCCTCTCCGCACGCACCGTCAAGCCAAATGCAGAAAATGTCACCATAGTTTGAAAGAAGCTCTCTCAACTGATTTTTATAGTATTCGTTATATTCTTCGCCCTTACCGTAACTTGCTTCGTGTCTGTCCCACGGAGAGAGATAAATGCCGAATTTCAAGCCGTATTTTCTGCAAGCATCGGAAACCTCTTTTACAACATCGCCGTTACCGTTCTTAAACGGGCTTGCTTTTACGCTGTAATCGGTATATGCACTCGGCCAAAGGCAGAAACCGTCGTGGTGCTTACAGGTCAAAATCATAGCGCTCATTCCGCCGTTTTTGATAGCTTTTGCCCACTGCTCGGCATCAAAATCGATAGGATTAAACAGCTCGGGAGAAGCCGTACCGTCGCCCCACTCGTTACCTGTAAATGTATTCATACCGAAATGACAAAACGCATAAAATTCAAGCTTTTGCCAATTCAGTTGGCGTTCCGAGGGAACGACCTGCGCCGCACGCTTATAAGCCTCGACCATAGTAACACCTGCTTTTCATAATATTCTATTAAAGTATATCATATATGAATACCCTTTTCAATCAAATGTTTGCAACAAAAAGCCGCCCATATAGGACGGCTTACATTTTGTTATATTGTAGCAATTCTTATTGTGTTTGTGTTGCCCGTGGTGTCGGAGGTACCTCCGGTTATAAGTATTCTGTCGCCTGTTTTCAAGTTCAAGGTCTTTTTCGCCATCTGCTTTGCCGTATAGAAAAGCACCTCAATAGACGGATAAACCTCGCACATTACGGGGGTAACGCCCCAAGACATTGAAAGCTGATGATAAGTCTTTTTGTTTACCGAAAGACCAATAATATCGACGGGCGGGCGGAATCTCGATACCATTCGAGCCGTCATACCCGAAATCGAGCATACAACAATCGCCTTTGCGCCTATATCCATTGCCATACCGCAAACGGAGTGTGAAATAGCGTCCATCTCGTTGCGAATACGAAACTCCGTGTTTGCAAAACGCTTTTTGTAACGGATATTCTGCTCTGTGTTTTCGGCAATTCTCGACATCGCTTCAACCGTCTGCACGGGATATTTACCTGCCGCCGTTTCACCTGAAAGCATAACGGCACTCGTTCCGTCGTAAACCGCATTAGCAACGTCGGAAATCTCTGCCCTTGTAGGTCTCGGATTGGTAATCATCGACTCAAGCATTTCCGTTGCCGTAATAACCCTTTTACCAAGCATACGGCACTTCGTGATAAGCTCTTTTTGAATTGCGGGCAGCTCCTCATAGGGAATTTCAACGCCCATATCTCCCCTGCCTATCATAATACCGTCGCAGACGGAGCATATATCCTCAATATTGTCAATTCCGGCTCTGTTCTCGATTTTAGCAATAAGGCTTATTGCCTTTGCACCGTTTTCATCAAGAAACGCTTTTATATCCTCAATATCCTGCTTACAGGATACAAAAGAACAAGCGATATAATCAATATCGTTCTTTATTCCGAAAAGCAAATCCGCCTTGTCATAATCGCTCAAATATTTTTGCTTCAACACTTTTCCGGGGAAGCTCATACTTTTTCTGTTTGAGATAACTCCGCCTGCATCCGTTCTGCAAACAACATTTTTTCCGTCAATTTTTGTGACGGTAAAAATCAACAATCCGTTATTTACAAGGATTTTATCGCCAACCGACATTTCCTTTGCAAGCTCCTTATAGCTTACGGATACTCTGTTCTCGTCGCCCATAACATCCTCGGCGGTAAAGGTAAATGTGTCGCCCTCTTTAAGTGTACATTGCCCGTCTTTGAAAAGTCCGACACGGTATTCAGGACCTTTTGTATCAAGCATAAGAGCAAGCGGTTTATTAGCCTTTTCACGTACCGATTTCAAAAGGTTGATTCTTTTCTGCTGTTCCTCGTGTGTGCCGTGCGAAAAATTAAGTCTCGCTACATTCATTCCCGCCTCAAGCATTTTTTGCAAGGTTTCTTCGTTTTCGCAAGCAGGACCTACGGTACAGACAATCTTCGTTTTTCTCATAGTCAATCCTCTTCTTTCTTTAATGAGGGCCTATCAAAAAAGGGACAAAACCGCAGTTCTGTCCCCTATCATATAAAATGACAACAGCATAAATAAGTCGATTTCGACCTATGACAGACTCCACCACATATACTGCACAATTATTTTAACACGGCATATAATCGGTTGTCAATTTATATTATTGTCGAAAATCAAAGCATGTATTCCGCCGATTTTATATAATATAACCTCCGTCAGCAATACTTCTTTATTTCAAGCACAAGTCTGCCTTTTTTAGTTGTCTTGACCTCTTCCGAAACGATAAATCTTCCATATCCTCGGACGGTTATAATGTCATTGTCGCTAACTGTTTTAGAAGCGGAAAGTGTCAAAACAGAATTTATAAATACCCGTTCCGAAGCAATGAGCTTTGACGACTCACTTCTTGATAAATTGTAAACCGCACCTATAACAACATCAAGCCTTTTTGACGACGCAAAGACAGTTATCGTTTCAAAGCTTTCCGCCGTATTTTCGGGGATTAAAGACCGTTTCGCTTCAACGCTCGTGTGCCGTACTCTCGTCAGATTTTCGCAGATATAATCCGCAATATTTTCAATGCAAATAACATATCCACATTTACCGTCAACGATTATATCGCCAACGGTTTCACGCTTAATTCCGAGATTCATAATCGAGCCTAAAAAATCCCTGTGCGTAAGACAGTCGGCAAATTTCTCGTTAAGAGGCTCTATTTTAACGCAGGTTATAGGGAAATCGTCATTTTCGACATTCTCGCCGAAGCCTGCCACAACCCTTTGAGCGTCATCATATCCGCCAAATAGAACGCACGGCAGATACATTTTTTTAAGCTCGCTTATTTCGGGCAAGGTCAAAAACGGAGAAAAGGTGTTGTATCCTCGCTCATAAGCCCTGTTATAAAGTTCTTCAAATCTTTTTTCAAGCATAATATCACTGTTCATTTCAAATTTCAAATGAATAATAACATAAAGCTGTGTAGTTTTCAAGGGAAATGTTTGTTACTTGTAGTACCATTTGTTTTTACTATGGTATGATATTAAAATATTCGCACACCCGTAGGGACAGGGCTTGCCCCTGTCCGAACAAACCGCAAAAGTTGGTAGCTATACGCTGCAAACGACGACGTGGTAGGGCGGTGGCTTGCTGCCGCCGTTAGATTGTCGCTGATAAATGATAATTCACGGCTGAAAGCAATATATAAATCCGCAAAAGTTGGTAGCGACAGTGAGCCGTCGAGAGGGCGTTTACAACCGAACAGGCGAGCCGAGCGTGATTTTTGCGGAAAAGGAGGAGTTGCATAGCGAGTGAGAGACAGCCAAAGGCTGTTGCGAACGATACGGTGCAAACGACGACGTATCGTAGGGGCGAACTGTGTTCGCCCGTTTTTAATTTGCTATGAATTAGCAGGCGACCGCAGGTCGCCCCTACGGTCGCATATATTTTCAGTTTTTATAAAACATAGGCTCCCTCTGACGAGGGAGCTGTTGAGCGAAGCGAAACTGAGGGAGAGAAAGCAATAAACAGCAAATTTTCGTTATCTCTCCCTCAGTCATTTTTCTTCGAAAAACGACAGCTCCCTCGTCAGAGGGAGCCTGCGTTTGTGCTAAATTTTCAATTTATTATATACTTTATTATATACTGAAAGCTATTATAAATACGCTGATTTCCTCAGCGGCAGCAAGCCACCGTCCTGCCGTGAAAAATACACAAAAAATACGCTCCCAATTTCTTGAGAGCGTATATAATCCGAAATAATCTTTTATCTATTTGAGAACTGAGGAGCACGACGGACCTTGTTGCTTCGCAACGGTCCGAAATTTTATTATCCGTTCGCTCTGCTTCGCATACCGCTCACGATGATATAGCACTCGTCGTTCCAAAAAGGAAAAAGGCACTCCGTAAGGAATGCCTTGTATAGATAATCTTTTATCTCTTTGAGAACTGAGGTGCACGACGAGCGCCCTTGAGTCCGTATTTCTTTCTTTCCTTCATTCTCGGGTCACGAGTGAGGAAGCCTGCCTTCTTGAGTGCGGAACGAAGATTTTCGTCGTACTGAAGAAGAGCTCTTGAAAGACCGTGGCGGATTGCGCCTGCCTGTCCTGTTACGCCGCCGCCTGCTACTGTGCAAACGATGTCGAACTTCTCTGTCAAGCCTGTAAGTGCGAGAGGCTGACGAACAACGAGCTTCAATGTTTCAAGACCGAAATAATCATCGATATCTCTGTTGTTGATTGTGATTTTACCTGTACCTGCATATACACGAACACGTGCTACTGATTTCTTTCTTCTGCCTGTACCGTAAAAATAAGGTGTTGAATCGTACATTTATTTTTGCCTCCCTTTCTTAAAATTCTCTTACAGTCGGCTGCTGTGCTGCATGAGGATGCTCAGCGCCCTGATAGATGTGAAGTCTTGTAAGAGATTTTGCTCCGATTGTGTTAGCGGGAAGCATTCCCTTAACTGCCTTTTTAAGTACGAACTCGGGCTTCTCAGCCATAAGAGTCTTGTACTGAACCTTTTTCATATTACCGATATAACCTGTGTGGTGGTAATACATTTTCTTCTCAAGCTTGTTGCCTGTAAGAACCATTTTTTCAACATTTACAACGATTACGAAATCACCGCAGTCTGCGTGAGGTGCAAATGTGGGCTTGTGCTTACCACGAAGAAGATGAGCAGCTTCAGCAGCGATGCTACCGAGTGTTTTACCTTCAGCGTCAAGTACATACCAGCTACGAGTGATGTCGCCTGCTTTAGGCATATAAGTTGACATAACTTTTTCCTCCGAATATTATTTTTCTTTATTGCTCGGATATGATACCACCTAAAAGCGATTTCGTCAAGACATTTTTTCATATTTTTTAACGGACAAGGGGGTTATCTCTTGTTTTCGCCGTTTTTCTTATTATTTTATAGTGTTTGCTCGTTTATTATTTTTGAAAAATTCGCAAAAAAATCGCAGTTCCAAGCATCTGCCCAAAACTGCGATTGTAAAATCTTCAATTATCTTTCGTCCAACGGAAGATATATCTGTGATTCGCCGACGCTCTTATATGCCGGGCGGATAATCTTATCGGTATTGATAAGCTCCTCAATCCTGTGAGCCGACCAGCCTACAATTCTTGCAATTGCAAAAATAGGCGTGAACAATTCAACCGGAATACCGAGCATACTGTAAACAAAGCCGCTGTAAAAGTCGACGTTTACGCTGACACCCTTGTATATCTTACGCTTTGCGCCGATAACATCCTTGCCGATTTTCTCAACTGCGTTATAAAGTGCGTAATCGTCCTCTCTGCCCTTTTCAACAGCAAGAGCCTTTACAAACTCCTTAAACACCTGCGCTCTCGGGTCGGAAACGGAATAAATAGCGTGTCCCATACCGTAGATGAGTCCCTTATTGTCAAACGCCTGCTTATCGACAAGCTTTTCAAGGTAATGCTTGACCTGCTCCTCATCCTTTGTATCGGTAACATTTTCCTTCAAGTCGTTCATCATCTGAACAACCTTTATGTTAGCTCCGCCGTGCTTCGGTCCTTTAAGAGAAGAAAGAGCCGCCGCCATAGTCGAATATGTGTCAGAGCCTGACGAGGTTACAACGTGGGTTGTAAACGACGAGTTATTACCGCCGCCGTGCTCCATATGCAAAATCAAAGCCGTGTCAAGAACTCTTGCCTCAAGCTCCGTAAACTCCTTGTTGGGACGAAGCATACGAAGTATGTTTTCCGATATAGACATATCGGGGTCGGGGCGGTGAATATAAAGGCTGTCATTGCACTCGATATGATTATATGCGTGATATGCGTAAACCGAAATTGCAGGGAAACAGCTGATAAGACGCAAGCACTGATTTAATACATTTTCAACGCTTATATCAGAAGCATTTTCATCATACGCCGCAAGAGCCAACACACTCCTTGTAAGGCTGTTCATTATATCCTTAGTGGGAGCCTTCATAATTATATCTCTTGTGAAATTAGTCGGAAGTGAGCGCATACACGCAAGCACCTGCGTAAATTCATCAAGTTCAGCCTTTGTCGGAAGCTTTCCGAAAAGAAGAAGATATGTAGCCTCTTCAAATCCGAAGCGATTATCTCCTCTGCCGCTGATAAGGTCAATTACATTTATTCCTCTGTAAGAAAGCTTGCCTGCGCAAGGTATTCTCTCGCCGTCAACCTCTTTAAATGCAATTATCTCGGAAATTGTGGTAAGACCTGCAAGTACGCCTTTACCGTTTTTGTCCCGAAGTCCTCTTTTCACGCCGTATTCATCATAAAGACCAACGTCGATATATCCGTTGTCTCGGCACATCTGGGCATGAATTTTATTGTAGTTTTCAATATCCTGTTTTGTCAAATCCATGTCATTTCTCCTTTCGGGTTAATATATCATTCAAATTATACACTATTATACCACATAATTGGTTAAAATATTGTTAATTTTTGTAAAAAAACAGGCAAGAGCGATATGAAAAACCACTCTTGCCGTAAATACATATCTTTATAAATCAGATTTTTGCCAAAGCCTGCTCAATATCGGCGATAATATCCTTGACATTTTCAATTCCGACAGAAAATCTTACAAGATCGGGTGTTACGCCGCACTCGATAAGCTCTTTATCGGAGAGCTGACGGTGAGTTGAAGAAGCAGGATGCAAAACACAGGTGCGTGCGTCTGCAACGTGAGTAACGATCGCCGCAAGACGGAGGTTGTTCATAAACTCCTCTGCTTTTTCTCTTCCGCCCTTAACGCCGAATGAAATTACACCGCAAGTGCCGTTTGGCATATATTTCTGTGCAAGGTCATAATCCTTGCTTGATTTAAGTCCCGGATAATTGACCCAAGCGATTTTATCGTTGTTTTCAAGGTATTCGGCAACCTTTTGAGCGTTTTCACAATGTCTTTCAACACGGACTGCAAGGCTTTCAAGACCTATGTTGAGCAAGAAAGAATTGAACGGCGACGGTGTCGAGCCATAATCTCTCAAAAGCTGAGCTACAATCTTTGTGATATAGCCTGCCTTACCGAAATCCTTTGCATAGGTAGCGCCGTGATAACTCTCGTCAGGCTCTGTCATACAAGGATATTTGTCATTCTGATACCAGTCAAAATTACCGCTGTCAACAACACAGCCGCCGATAGTCGAAGCGTGTCCCTCCATATACTTTGTGGTTGAATGAGTGACAATATCCGCACCCCACTCAAAAGGACGGCAGTTTATCGGTGTCGGGAAAGTGTTATCAATAACAAGCGGAACACCGTTTTTATGTGCTACATGGGCAAATTTTTCAATATCAAGAACATCAAGCGACGGGTTTGCGACAGTTTCGCCGAAAACAGCCTTTGTGTTGGGCTTAAATGCCTTTTGAAGCTCCTCCTCGGGCAAGGTCGGGTCAACAAAGGTCACATCTATGCCGATTTTTCTCATTGTAACATTGAGAAGATTAAATGTACCGCCGTAAATTGTAGCTGAGCTTACAATATGGTCGCCTGCGCCTAAAATATTTATAAGTGCAAAGAAGTTTGCCGCCTGACCCGAAGAAGTCAATACAGCCGCAACACCGCCCTCAAGCTCTGTGATTTTTGAAGCCACCGCATCATTTGTAGGGTTTCCGAGTCTTGTATACATATAACCGGGCTGTAAATCAAAAAGTTTCGCCATATCAGCCGAAGTATCATATTTAAATGTTGTGCTTTCGTAAATCGGCAGAACTCTCGGCTCGCCACTTTTGGGCTGCCAGCCTGCCTGAACGCATTTTGTTTCGATTGAACAATCGGGTGTGTATCCCATTTTATCTACCTCTCTTATTATAAATTAGCCTTGATAGCCGTTAAAAGTTCATCATAAGTTTCATAAGCGGGGAGCTCGGGATAATCGGCTTTGATTTTATCCGTGCTCTTGAAGAGGAAGCCTGCCTTGCTCGCCTTAATCATTCCCAAATCGTTATAGCTGTCTCCGCTTGCAATCGTCTCGAAGCCGATTGACTGAAGCGCCTTAACGGTTGTAAGCTTGGAGTTTTCAACTCTCATTCTGAAGCCGGTAATCTCACCGTTATCCGCAACCTCAAGAGTGTTGCAGAAAATTGTCGGCATACCGAGTTTTTTCATCAAAGGACCTGCAAACTGAGTGAAAGTATCACTTAAAATGATAACCTGTGTAAGACTGCGAAGCTCGTCAAGAAATTCCTTTGCACCGTCCATAGGCTCGATTTTAGAAATCGTTTCCTGAACCTCTTTAAGTCCCAAACCGTGCTGTTTGAGAATATCAAGACGGTATCTCATAAGCTTGTCGTAATCGGGCTCATCTCTCGTCGTCTTTTTAAGCTCGGGAATACCGCTTTCCTCTGCGAAAGCAATCCAAATTTCCGGTACCAATACGCCTTCCATATCAAGGCATACAATGTTCATATCACTCATAATTTTACTCCATTCTTAAAGTTATGACTTGCAAATAAATTATATATCATTCATAAAGAGATTTCAACAGTTGATTACCAACCGTCAATCTCTCCCCTTTGCAATGCTCCGACAATTTTTTTCCGAAGCTGCGGATAGTCCTTTTCAAGCGAAAGCAAAAGCTCATTGACTGTCTGCCTCTGCGTAACCTTATCGGCAGGACATTTGCTTTTTACTATCGGCAGTTCAAGTCGTTTTGATGCTCGTTCAACATCTTTTTCGTAACAGAAAACCATAGGGCGTATCAAATACAAATCCTTATTCGATAAATATGAAACAGGTGAAAAACAGCCTATTATTCCGCCGTTAAAAAGATTCATTATAACAGTCTGTGCCGCATCGTCCAAATGATGCCCGAGCGCTATTTTATTGCACCCTGCCTCTTTGGCTGTATCGTGCAGTATTCCCCTGCGCATTTTAGCACAAAGCGAACAGGGGTTTTTCTCTTTCCTATCGACAAAAATTACTTTATAAAGGTCTGTTTTCTTGACTATATACTCAACGCCCAATTTGTCGCAAAGCGTCTGAACAGAGCTGAAATCTCCGTCCTCAAGGTTAAAACGATAATCAAGCGTTATCGCCACGACCTCAAATTTTTTCGGATAAAACTCTTTAAGTCTTGCAAGAGCGTACAAAAGAGCAAGCGAATCCTTACCTCCTGAAACACCGACGGCAATTCTGTCTCCCTCGTCGATCATATTGTATTTGTCAACCGCCGCCCTCGTAAGGCTCAAAAGCTGTTTCATTAAATCACCGTAAAATATTTTACCGCATTTTGCGTTCAATGTAAATAAAAAACATATTTTGAAATATAAAAATCCCGTCCACACGTCAGTATGAACGGGATTAAATCACTTATTGATTTTTAATTTCAATCTTCTCTTTTACGTTTTTTAATGCAAACGGGAATGGCTATCGCCGCTGTGACAGCTACCGCAGCCGCACCGACAAGCGAATAGGTCTTAAAGCCTGTCTTTGCAATATTGGCCTTTTCAACCTTGTTTGCATTGTTCTGTGTGCCGTTGGTATCGCTTATGCTTCCGCCCTGATTTGCACCGCCTGTCGAGTTATCAACAGGCAAAGGACAGCGGCAAGCATACGTTTTGACACTTTCATTTTTCCACCTCTAAGCAATGTTTTTATCCATAATCTTACACAATAATAATACAAAATTTCAACAAAAAATAAAGAGTTATTTACCTTTTATCCAAAAAAAATAGGCAACCTGTATTAAAGGACTATTAACATTTTAGTTAAAAAGGCAAAAGAATAAAAGTCCATATAAAACATCTTTAAAATTACACAAAAAAGTCCCCCGAAATATGCTTTCGCATACTCGGGGAACTCAAACGCATTTATTGTGCTAAAAATGTAATTTTGAAGCAAAACTGCCTTATTAACACTCAGCCTTATGTTGTATGCTTATGCGTTTTCTTCCTTCATCTTCGCAAAGCATTCGCTGCAATAAACAGGTCTGTCGTCTCTGGGCTGGAAAGGAACTTTAGCCTCTCCGCCACAGCTTGCACAAGTTGCTGTGAACATCTGTCTCTCACCTTTTACCGCATTTTTTCTTGCGTCACGGCAAGCCTTACATCTCTGAGGCTCGTTTACAAAGCCTTTCTCAGCGTAAAACTCCTGCTCGCCTGCTGTGAATACGAACTCATTGCCGCAATCTTTGCAAATAAGGGTCTTGTCTTCGTACATTTTAGTAACCTCGCTAAAATAAAAAATATTTTTACCCCCAACGGACTTGCACCGTTACATAAATCAAAATGCTCTCCTTCGAGAAGGGCTTATTATTTGAATAATTTAAGTTTCTTCCTTGCTCTTTGAAGTGTTCCGTCAACAGCCTTAACGGTTGCGCCTGTCTTATCGGCTATTTTCTCATATGAAAGACCGCTTATAAACAGAAGCAACGTTTCACGTTCTTTCTTTGAAAGTTCGGAATCAATAAACTCAAAAATTCTTTTATATCCGTCCTCGCCGATAAGCTGTTCCTCAAGCGACTGTGAGGTCGCCATCTCCGAGTCATCGGTTGAAAGAGAAATTGCTTTATCGAAAAAGACGCTTTTCTCCGAACGCTTACGAATTACGGAAAGAAGCCTGTTTTTAACACAGATATTGAGATAGGTTTTGAAGCTTGCGCCTGCGTCCTTATTATATGTTCCGATAGCACAAAGAACGCCTATCATTCCCTCTTGAGAAAGGTCAGCGAATTCAAAGCCGTTGCCCGAGAAGCTTCTTGCCTGCGCCTCGACAATGGGCAAAGCCATATCAACAAGCTTTGAAACAGCGTCCTTATCGCCCTGCTGTGCAAGAGTGAGAAGCCCCGCAATTTTTTCCTCGGAAAAACTGTTAATACAATCAGACAACCCAATTACCTCACACAACAAACATATAAAGCAAAAGCATAAAACTTATCCACAATAGAATAATTATAACAGATTTCTAAATAAAGTCAAGTTTTTTGTACAACTTGTTGAATTGCATTAAAACAGACGGCTTATTTTGTGTAAACTCCACAAAAGCAAGCCGCCTAAAGCTTAAAGAATTACATTTAAGAGAATAGTCAGCACGCTCGCCGCCATAAGCACGGCAAGAAAAACACAAAGACCTTTAACAATTTTTCGATTATTGAACATATCTGTTTTCACCTTGCTTTCCGTTATTTAATACCCATAATCTTTTCCATATCGCAGGAAATTTCATTTGTAAACGCCTCAGCCGACGCCATATCCGAAGCCACAGCGGTAATATAAATCTTTATCTTCGGCTCTGTGCCCGACGGACGAACGATTACGCCGCTGCCCGAAGGAAGCTTATAAGCCAAAACATTTGATTTCGGAAGCTTGATTTCCTCAACCGCACCTGATTTAGTGTCCGTTCTTGTGCTGAGCTTATAGTCAGAAACCTCAACAACCTCTCTGCCTGCAATCGATTTCGGCGGATTATTACGAAGTTCGGTCATCATATCGCTCATCTTCTGCATACCTGCCGCACCCTCAAAGCCGAAGTTGAGAAGCGTGTTCAGGAACATACCGTATTCCTTGTATATGTTCTGCATTTGATTGTAAAGGCTTATACCTTTACTCTTATAATAAGCCGCCATTTCGCAGATAAGCATTGAAGCAACAACAGCATCCTTGTCTCTCGCGTGTGCGCCTCTCAAATATCCGTATGACTCCTCCATACCGAGGATAAAGCGATCTGTTTCATTCTTCTTTTCAAGCTTTGTCACAAGCTCGCCGATATACTTAAAGCCCGTGAGCAAATCCGCAGTTTCTGCACCGTATTTGCTTGCGATAACAGAAACGAGATGTGAGGTGACAATCGTTTTTACGACAATCGGATTTTTCGGAAGCTTATCCTGCTCTTTGAGTGAGGAAAGAATATACTCTGTGAGCATAATTCCGACCTCATTGCCCGTCATAAGCTTATATTCGCCGTTATCAAGCACCGCAATTCCCACTCTGTCGCAATCGGGGTCGGTAGCAAGAAGCAAGTCAGCCTTTCTCTCCTTTGTCATTTCAATTCCGCACTCGAAAACCTGCTTGATTTCGGGGTTCGGGAACGGACAAGTCGGGAAATTACCGTCGGGAAGCTCCTGCTCCTTGACAACTCTGACGTCCTTTATGCCTATTCTGTCAAGAATTGCACGGACATGCTTATTGCCTGTGCCGTTAAGCGGAGAGTAGATAACAGACAAGTTAGCTTTTTCGCAAACCTCGGGGTTAACCCTTGCTTTAAGAACTTCATTATAGAAACTCTCGACAACATCATTTGAGATATACTCGATTGTGCCGTCAGCCAAAGCCTTATCAAAATCGGCAAGCTTTGCACCCGAGAACATGTCGACATTTTGAATAAAGTCATAGGTTTTAGCAGCCGCTTCGTCGGTCATCTGATAACCGTTGGGGTCATAACACTTGTAACCGTTATATTTTGCGGGGTTATGGCTTGCGGTTATGATAATACCCGAACTGCACTTATAGTAACGAACGGCATATGAAAGCATAGGTGTCGGAACAAGCTCCGGATAGATATACACCTTAATTCCGTTACCTGCAAGTACCGAAGCCGCCGAGCGAGCAAACACATCTGACTTAATTCTTGAATCGTAGGCAATCGCAACCGACGGATTTTCAAATTCCGAGTTGAGATAGTCCGCAAGTCCCTGCGTTGCCTGATTTACGGTATATACATTCATTCTGTTTGTGCCTGCGCCGATTACGCCTCGAAGTCCTGCGGTACCGAATTCAAGGTTTTTATAGAAGCGGTCAAGGATTTCATCCTCGTTGCCGTTAATATTTTTAAGCTCATCAACAAGATCTGCATTGGCAGTTGCCTTTTCACTCCAAAGCTTATAAAGAGCGTTTATATCATTCATAGTCTTAACACCTCTTAAAAAAATTCATATATATTATACTCACTTTATATGTCAAAGTAAACAAAAACTTGTCAACGAGCCCACTCTCGGGAAAATTGATAAGCCGAAACCGATTTGAGTATCAAAAAGCGCCCCCGTTACGGGAGCGCTCCGTTTGTTTTATTTTTCGTTTAATTGCCTTGAGTAAACCTCGTTTCCGTCCGAATTATATCCCGTAACGGTATAAATTTTTGAATACTCATTTGACAAATCTATGCGCTTGACAAAACAGTTGCTCGGTTTAACCTCAAATTCTTCCGTCTTTTCAAGTCCTTTATAGGTATATGTACAACTTACCTTTGCGAGCTTTGCGGTATTAAGTGAATACAGATAAGCCGCCCGACCGTCCGTGCCGTCATCGCCCGTACATTCAATAAAGAACGTGCCGACCTCTTCTTTGGGATAGGAAGCGTTTGCATAATACGAATACCTGTTCTTTATATCAATACCGAAACACTTAGGATTACGGAAAACAAGCAACTCACTGCTTCCGTTTCCATCATCTACGGTTTTGGCAAAGACCTCGAATGTTGTGCCGGCGTGTTTGAGAGTATCAACCTTTTCAAACTTATCCGCACCGCCGTTTTCCGAAAGAATATCCGCCGCCGACTGTGAACCGCCCAAGCAATATGAAATATAGCCCGTCAAAGCAATTGCCAGCACCGCAACGACCGATAAAATCATAATTGGCTTTTTGCTATTTCGCATACAATCACTTCCAATATATTTTAATTATATTATATTATAATATATATAATTTGTCAATTTTTCAAAACACACAAGCAATTTACAAGCAAAAACAAAAGGCAGGACAAAATTGTCCTGCCTTTAAGAATTGATGTTATGCAAGCACCTTTGAAAGGAATTCCTTGAGTCTTTCATTCTTCGGACGGTTGAATATTTCGTCGGGCGTACCCTCCTCGACAATTCTACCGTCGTCCATAAACAAAACTCTGCTTCCGACTTCCTTTGCGAAGCCCATTTCGTGCGTAACGACAATCATTGTCATACCGCTGTCGGCAAGCTCCTTCATAAGGTCGAGCACCTCGCCTACCATTTCGGGGTCAAGTGCAGATGTCGGCTCATCAAAGAGGATAACGTCGGGATTCATCGCAAGAGTACGAACAATGGCAACCCTCTGCTTTTGTCCGCCCGAAAGCTGTGACGGATATGCGTCCGCCTTATCCTCAAGACCTATTCTTTTAAGCAATTCCATTGCCTGCTTTTGAGCCTCAGCCTTGATTTCCTTTGTGCTTTTAATTTTTTCGTTCTCGGGATTATTGCGGCGGAGCTTTTTCATTCTCTTTTTCTCGACATAGACGGGAGCGAGCATAATATTCTCAATAACCGTTTTATTGTTGAAAAGATTGAAATGTTGAAATACCATTCCCATTTTCTGACGGTGAATGTTAATATCAACCTTCATATCGGCAATATCAACGCCGTTGAAGATAATACTGCCCGAGGTGGGGTCCTCCATACAGTTAAGGCAACGAAGGAATGTCGATTTGCCCGAGCCGGACGGGCCTATAACAACTACCTTTTCGCCCTTTTCAATGTTAATGTTAATATCGTGGAGGACGCTGACATCGCCAAACGATTTGTTAAGGTTAACGACTTCTATCACTCTTACTCAAGCTCCTTTCCATCAATTTGATAAGACCGCTTATTATAAGAACAAGCGCAATATAAATCAACGCCATAACTATATAGGGCACCATAAACTCATATGTGTTCGTACCGATTTTTCTGAACGCGACATACAAGTCAAGCGCACCTACGAAGCTGACTATCGAAGTTTCCTTTATCAATGCGATAAACTCATTGCCGAGTGTGGGAAGAATATTCTTTACCGCCTGCGGAATAACAATCTTAGTCATTGTTGTAGCGAAGCTCAATCCGATAGCACGACCGCCCTCCATCTGACCGGGGTCAACCGACTGAATACCGCTACGCATTATTTCTGAAATATATGCGCCCGAGTTCATACCGAACACGATTATAGCAACCGTAACCGACGGAAGATTTATACCTAAAAGGGGTAAGAATACATAATATGAAAGCAAAAGCTGTACCACCATAGGCGTACCTCTGAAGAAATTTACATAAAAACTGCAAATTCCGTTAAGCACCCTCGGAAGCACCTTATATTTTGGAGAAACACGGACTATCGCAATCAGCGTACCGATAATTATACCGATAATCAAGCCCATTACAGCGATTTTAACGGTGTTGGAAAGACCGGTTAAAATTTCAGACCTGTATGAAGCGGCGTTAGCCCCTTGAAACAGAGAAATAAATTTCTCAACCTTGTACTGAAAATCACTCATAAATACATTCCTTAAATTACTGAATATTTTATCTTAACAACGCAATAGCCTCACCGATTTGGTGAGGTTATCACATTCTTTATAACTGCATATTATTTTGTGCCGTTAATTGATGCTGTAATCGAAGCTGCGGGTGCTGCGTCAACGATTACATAATCAAGGTTACCGTTGATCATATCCTGTACAGCAAGAACCGCACTCTGATAAGGCTTAGTTGAAAGCTTGAGACCGTTGCTCTCATAATCGCCCTTGTTTTCCGAATACTGCTGACCTGTTGTACCGGTCTGGAAGCCGATTGTTGTCTTGCTGTCAAATGTCTTGAGAACATTGAGAACATCATCTGCTGTTTTGCACTCGTCAAACTTGGTGTCGTCGCTGCGAACGATAAGCTTCTGAGAAGCCTGATAGTAAGAGTTGGAGAACGTAACATTTTCCTCACGCTTGGGGTCTACTGTAAGACCTGCCATTGCGATATCGCACTTCTGCTGACCTACTGAAAGGCAAACAGCGTCAAAGTCCATATTTTTGATTACAAGCTCTTTACCGAGATAATCTGCAAGAAGCTTTGCAATTTCCATATCAACGCCCAAATACTTCTCGCCCTCTGTGTATTCAAAAGGCGGGAACTCGGCATTTGTAGCAACTACAAGCTGATCCTTTGATGAATCTTCAACAGCCGAAGTGATTGCAACCGGTGTGCCGTCACCGAAATTGTGGTTGAAGATTTCATCCATTTTTCCGTTTGCTTTAATTTCTGCAATGAATGCGTTTACCTTTTCGAGAAGCTCGGGCTGAGTCTTGTCAACGCCGAAAGCGTATTTCTCTTCGGTCAACTCGATGTCGATAACCTTTGCGTTAACCTTTTCCTTTGTGGTATTTCCGCAAGCTGCAAAGCAACCGGCAACCATTAAGATTGCAAGAACAACTGACATAATTTTAACTACTTTTTTCATTATGTATTCCTCCTGAATGTTTTTGATGTTTCGTATTATACACTATCCTGTAATAAAATGCAAGTAAAATGTATAAAAATTCATAAAATTATTTATTTTTTTTATTTTTGAACACGATAAGCTTTGAAAATACGTAGTTCAAAACCACAACCACGACCGACACAATTACCTTTGCAAGCGCACCGTCAACGCCGAAAATCCTTTGATTTAAGCCGATTTTAACGAGTAACGGCACTCCGAATATCTCGATAACTCCGGTAACGGCTCTCGCCGTAACAAAGGAAATGAATTCTTTTATGCATATATTCATTTCAAAGCTTTTACTTTCAAAAACCCATATTTTATTCGTAATAAATGCAAAAATAACGCCTGCAACCCAAGCGACCGCATTGCTGACGGTTATTTTTACACCCTCCTGTATGCTGTCGGGCAGAGCGAAAACCAAAGCGGTATACACAGCCCAATTTACTAAAGTCGTAAGCACGCCGAAAATAAAATAGGTTATTAACTCTTTGTATTTAATTACAAGTTCTTTAATTTTATTCATATAATATTCCTTTTATTTTGTAAGCTCTGTAAACATTTCTAAAAACTCACGCTTTGTATCGGCAATCGGCTTTATGCTGTTTTTCAAATCCACACTGATAGGCGTTGCTTCAACATTTATTTCCTCGCCGTTAAAAAGCATAAACTCATAATAAAGCATTGAGTCGTCGATACCTCTCGTAAGCCTTATTTCTTCATCTGTAAGCTCTCCGATATATTTTGAAAAAATAATTTTCTGATATTCTCTTTCAATTTCCGAGAAATACGGAATTTGCTGCTTCAACGGTCTTGTCATATCGCCGATATATGCCTCTGCGCTGTCATGAAGCAAGCATAAAAGCTGAACCTTTTTACCGTATCCCCTGCTTCCTGCCTCCAAGGCGCAGTTTATGCTGTGCCTTGCAACGGAAAAGAATGTATTAAAATGACCGTTGGCTCTTGTAAGCATAGAAAGAGCGTGCGCAATATCAATAATATCGATGCTCTCCTCCGTCGGCATTGTCGGGTTAAGCCTTATGTGGCTTATTGTCGTTATATAATTTTTATTAACCATAATAGCTCCTGAAAATATATGTCATTATTATCATACCATTTCCTTCGCCTCTTTTCAAGTTAGCAAAAGGAGTGTATAATAGCAGTGAGGTGATTTGATGGGTGAATACTACCGCACCTTTAACGATGAGATGACGGAAATGTTTTCACAAAAGGTTTATAAGCTCTCGCTTGACGGTGGTATGACCTGCCCAAACAGAGACGGCAGCATCGGCACGGGCGGCTGTATATTCTGCTCTGCCGGCGGAAGCGGAGATTTTTTGCAAAAGCGTTGTGAAAGCATTGACCTGCAAATCGAAAGGGCTAAAAGTCAGGTTTCAAAAAAATATAAGGGCGACAAATATATCGCTTATTTTCAAAGCTATACCAACACTTATGCAAGCACAGAATACCTCGAGAGCATTTTTTATCCCGCAATCAACAATCCGTGTATCGTAGCCTTGTCAATCGGCACACGCCCCGACTGTCTTGGAAAAGATGTACTTACCTTGCTCAAAAAGCTGAATGATATAAAGCCAGTATATGTCGAGCTGGGGCTTCAGACCTCAAACGAGCAGACGGCAAAGCTTATCAACAGAGGCTACACGCTTGATGTTTTCGACAAGGCGATGTCCGGCCTTCGAGAAATCGGCGTTAAAACGGTCGTGCATATAATTTTAGGCTTACCGCACGAGACAAAGCAGGATATGGCCGCTTCTGTAAGCCATGCCGTAAAAAGCGGCGCCGACGGAATAAAGCTCCAATTATTGCACGTTCTCAAAGGCACCAAGCTTGAAAGAATGTATCTGAATAAAGAGTTTGAAACATTCGGCTTTGACGACTATATAAACACGGTTTGCGATATGATAAGCCTTGTGCCTAAAAATGTAACAATTCACAGAATAACAGGCGACGCACCGAAAAAACTGCTTGTCGCTCCGCTGTGGTCGGCGGATAAAAAGAAAGTTCTCAATGCAATTAACAGAGAACTGAAAAATCGAAAAGAAAGCTCATAAAAAAGAGACGGAAACCTGATTTAAGGCTTCCGTCATTTTTATTAAAGAACGTAAATTATAACGTCTCTTGCTCCCCACTGTCTGCACTGTGCGGTTGTGTTCATAAACAAATCAACCGTGAATTTGCCCTTCTTGACAAATCCGCCCGTATCTGCCGCTATGCAATAGCCGTAAACTATGCCGTCGGTTGATACGATATATAATTCGGTGCCGTACGGGAACTGATTGGGGTCAACCGCAATGTATCCCGGTTTTACCGTTCTGCCGCTTGCGGTTTTAGCGCCTGCCGAAGCAGAATAAGCCGCAGCCTTGCCCGTTACAACTCTCTTGTATGAAGTCGGTACTCCGTTTTCAAGAGTAAGGCTTGAGGGAGGTGTAAGCTCCGAGATAGGTGTTCCGCCGTTTTTAAGAGCAGCTACGGTAACCGCAGGCTTCTCCTTTGTGCCGACCGTCTTAATCTGCGGTACAGCCTCCTTTGTTACGGTTTCGCTGACAACGCTTGAGGATGCGCGCTTGCCGTCAACAATTTTGTCCGAATAAACAACTGTCTTTGAACCGTTCACGCCATTTTGAGTAATTTTTGAGTTTCCGAGGAAAAGCTCATCTGATTTTACGGTCTGAGTTGTGTATTTGATTGTTTCCTGAGCAGTTCTCTCAACATACTCCACACGGTAAACGGTAATCTGTATTCCGTCATAAAGCTCTGTTTCCAAAGACGGTGATACCTCATCATTCTCGCCGAGTGTAACGCCTGCCTTAGCAACTGCATCCGAAACCGTTCCGTCGCCTGTTTTCAATTCGGTTGTTGCTCCGTCCGCCGTAAGCGAAACATTATACGCAGTCTGAAGCTTAACATTCATTGAATTTTGAAGCACAGTCTTTTCGGGGAGATTTACAAGAATATCCTCGCTGAGCACAACGCCCTTAGCCGAAAGGAAATCCGCAACAGTACCTGCAAATTTTTCATTTGTAACATTTCCCTGAAGATCCGTAAAAGTAATATCCGCTGCACGGTAAAGAACGATTATACTATCCTGTCCTGCCGTAAAGCCGTCAAGCTTGAGAACGTCATAATTTGTAGTAACGATTCCTGCTTGATCGACAATATCCTGCGGATTTGATTTGAAGGTCGTAACCCTTGTAATTTCCGAGCCGTCATAAATATCAACATTATATGTGCTCGGGGAGGCAGCAAATGCGGTACACGCACACATAACCGCAAGAATGATTATAAGTGCTGTTGCTCTCGAAAGAGCCGCACGTGTTGCGTTTGCATAGCCTTTTAATTCTTTTATCATCATTTTGCTCCTTTAACTCATACCTCTTCGTTTTGAAATTTGCCTGAAGAAGCTGTTGGACGTCTCCGTAAATTTCCGTGAATTTCAGCCTGTCGGCTAAGAGAAATAAACGAATTTTTGACGCCTCTGTTATTCTCGCGCTTTGACTTTTGTCATTATATTTACTAATTTGTGAATTGTCAAATTTTTTGAAATGCGTTTTTTGTGCAAATTGCACAATGAGAAATGTCAAAATATGTCAATTCACGGTTTTTTAGGCTAAAAAAAATTCAGCACACTAAAGCGTTTTCGGTGAATATTTGTGTAATTGTTAAAAAATTATGCTTTGTGGCGAACGCACCCCCGTTTTTCGCTTGAAATCGCTCTCAAAGCACCTGATTTTTGCCAAATATTCTATATATAGTATATTAAATTGTGGTGATTTAATTCATTTTAATGGGATATTTTTGAAAAATATGGCTGTTTTTTCATTCAATCCACCTCTGAGGGTATAAAATCACCTAAAAATTGACATATTTTATGGGAATTTACATTTTTCTTTAATTTTAATAGAATTACTATTATATTTATGATAAAATAATCAAGTATAAAAACACGGTCACAAGAGGTTAAAACAATGAAAAGCTTTACGATAAAAAGCAATGATTCAGAGCAAAGGCTCGACAAATTTATAAAAAAAAGCGTTCCGAATTTACCGCAATCCTTGATGTATAAATACATTCGCACAAAGCGTATAAAGGTAAACTCAAAGCGTGCGGAAATCTCTACGAGGCTTCACGTCGGAGATACAGTCGATATGTATATCAACGACGAATTTTTTGCCCCGAGTGAGAAGCACTATGATTTTATGAAAGCGTCAAAAAGCCTTGACATTATATACGAAGACGAAAACATACTTTTGTTAAATAAAAAGCAGGGAGTCCTCTGCCATCCCGACGACAGAGAGTACATTGACACGCTCATAGGTAGGGTTAAACGCTATTTATATGAAAAGGGCGAATATGATCCCGATACGGAGAATTCATTTGTGCCGTCGCTTGTCAACAGAATAGACAGAAACACGGGCGGAATTGTAATTGCGGCAAAAAATGCGGAGAGTCTACGCATACTCAACGAAAAAATGAAGCTTCGTGAGCTGCACAAGTATTATCTTTGCGTTACCGTGGGCACTCCGAAAGAAAAAAGTGCAATCCTCGGCGGTTATCTTGTAAAGGACGAAAAAAGCAACACGGTCACGGTGTCGAAAAAAGCCTCCGAAGGTGCAAAGAGCATTAAAACAAAATACAGAGTGCTTGAGAGCATCGACGGCTTGAGCCTTGTGGAAATTGAGCTTCTCACAGGCAGAACTCATCAGATTAGAGCGCATATGGCGTCAATCGGCTGTCCGCTTTTGGGCGACGGCAAGTACGGCAGAAACCGTGACAATAAAAAATTCGGCGGATACAAAAAGCAAATGCTTTATTCCTATAAATTGAAATTTGATTTTACAACAGACGCAGGTAAGCTTGCCTACCTCAATCAAAAGGAATTTGAGGTTCAGGATGTATGGTTCAAAGAGGAATTTTACGCAGGAAATTTAGTGTAATTTTCTATACTATTATATATAGGTAATTTTTAAGCGGTTTTTAATCGGATAATTTTAGCACATAATTGCAATATTCGCTTTTATGTGCTATTATTCTTTTAGTTTGAATTTTTGGGGTGAAATAATGTTTTCAAGAGTTGCAAGCGTCGGACTTTTCGGATTGGAATCATATCTTGTTGAGGTTGAAGCAAATCTCGGTGCAGGACTTCCGAGGTTTGACATTGTCGGACTTCCCGATACCGCAGTCAGCGAATCACGAGAAAGAGTAAGGGCGGCAGTTCACAACAACGAATATGACTTTCCCGTATCAAGAATTACCATTAACTTAGCACCTGCCGACAAGAAAAAAGAAGGCCCTGTTTACGACCTTCCGATACTTGTGGCAATTCTGAAATCAACAGGTCAATTAAGAGCTAATACGGATAACTGTGCTTTTGTCGGCGAGCTTTCGTTAAACGGCGAGGTGCAGAAAATCAACGGTGTTTTGCCTATGGTTATCAGGGCGCAGCGTGAAAAGGTCGAAAACATTTTCGTTCCGTACAACAACAGGCACGAGGGTGCAGTTGTAAAAGGTATAAACGTCTATCCCGTTAAAAATGTTCGTGAGCTTCTCGATCATCTCAACGGAATTAAGCTTATAGAGCCTGTGTCCGAGGACGATTATCAAGAGCTCGGTGTTGCGCTTGACCTCCCCGACTTTGCGGATGTCAAGGGTCAGTATCAGCCGAAAAGAGCTTTGGAAGTTGCGGCGGTAGGCGGACACAATATAATGATGATCGGCCCTCCCGGTTCGGGTAAAAGTATGCTCGCAAAGAGAATACCGTCAATTCTGCCCGATATGACCTTTGAGGAATCGCTTGAAACAACAAACATTTACTCTGTTTCGGGTAAACTTCCGAGTGGTGTTTCGCTTGTAAAAGCAAGACCGTTTCGCTCTCCGCATCATACTATTTCTCCCGCAGGACTTTCGGGCGGCGGAACGGTCCCGAGGCCGGGTGAAATCTCGCTTGCCCACAACGGAGTGCTTTTCCTTGATGAATTGCCCGAATTTTCACGCAGTTCTATGGAAATTCTCCGCCAACCGATTGAAGACGGCAAAATTACAATCGCAAGGGTTGCGGCGACATATTCCTATCCCTGCTCCGTGATGCTTGTTTGTGCAATGAACCCCTGCCCGTGCGGAAATTTCGGACATCCGACAAAGCCCTGCACCTGTGCTAAGGGTGCACCCGCAAGATATTTGTCAAAAGTAAGCGGTCCTTTGCTTGACCGACTTGATATACATATTGAAGTGCCTGCCGTTGAGTATGACGAGTTGTCCTCAAATGAAAAGGCGGAGTGCTCGGCGGACATCAAAAAGAGAGTTGACGCCGCAAGGAAAATTCAGCAGGAGCGACTTCGTGGCTCGCACATTTCCTGCAACGCAAAGATGACTTCGGCAATGACAAGAGAGTTTTGTCAAATTACCGACGATGCAGCAAAGCTGCTTAAAGCCTCTTTTGAGCAACTCGGACTTTCAGCAAGAGCATATGACAAGATTTTAAGAGTGGCAAGGACTATTGCCGACCTTGATAATTCCGAAATCATAAATTCCGACCATATTCTTGAGGCGGTACAGTACAGAAGTCTTGACAGAAAGTTCTGGAAAAATTAAAAATTATAGCAATATATAAGAAAACGGCTGTAAAGGTTAATTCCTTTACAGCCGTTGCTTTTATGCCGCTTAGCCCTTGATATTCTTATATTCGGGCTTTATTACTTTATCGGTCACACCCCTGCCGATTGTAAATTCCGGAGTTCCCATTGAACCCGGCGCTACTTCATACTTGTCAAAGACGATAACAAGTTCGCCTTTCTTATTCCAATAGAAATTGCAATCCGCTTCGAGCTTTTCAAAGTTCTGACCGAAATCTTCGTTATCCACCCAATAAACCGCATTGGAATCCTTTTCCATTCTACGCTTCATTTGGCGTTTAATTTCCGCTTCGACAGTGCTATAAAAATCATCATTCGCCGCTATATCGCTGAGCTTCACAATTTCACCCTTTGTCTTGTCGATATGATAATATTTATAATAAGTGTTACTGCTTCCTGCCGCCTCGTGAACGGTGATTTTAAGAGTAAACCATTTATCCGTATTTGTCACAACATCATAATCAACATAAATAGCACTGTGTCCCTCGTTGCCTATTTCTTTAAGCTCCTCGTTAAATCTGTCCGCAAGGATTTTAGTTAATTCCTCGACATCCTTATTTATATAATCCGCCGCACCGCTTTCATCCTCGATTTTAGGAACATTGATATCCATTTCGTGATAATCGTCTGAATAAAAATAATTTCTTATTGTAACAACCTTGACTATCCTGCCGATAACAGGCACGTCGGCAAGTGATTTTGCATAAGCCTTACTGAAATTCGGCATAAGCACCAAGAAAAAGAATACCACGCAAGCCGCTGTGGAAAGAATTTTCGGGAAAATCTTGATTTTACTTGCCGATTTATTCGTTTCGGGCAAAGAAGCAAGTGCATTTTCAACCGCCTTACTTACATTTTCGGGTACTTCTATGCTTTCTTCCTTTGCTTTTTCTTTTATATAATCGTCAAATTTATTCATTCTTGAAATCCTCCTTTAAGAGTTCTCTGAGCATTTTTCTTGCACGGGAGAGCTGTTGTTTAACCGCAATAGCCGTAGAATTTGTAACCTCAGCGATTTGACCTACCGAAAGATTTTCATAATAATACAGCACAACAACCGTTCTGTACGGCTGCTTTAAGCTCTCTACCGCAGAGCGCAGAGCAATAGAGGTATCGTCCCTTACGGGTACTGCTTGTGAGGCTTCGACCTCTTGAATGGGAATTACCTTGGAGTCTTTTCGTACAAGCTCGACCGCCGTGTTATGCACAATTCGTAAAATCCACGGCTTAAACGCCTTAACGCTTTTAAGCGTATCCAAATTCTTATATGCCCTGTATATTGATTCGCTGAGCACCTCTGCGGCGTCGGCATCATTTTTCACAACAGAAAACGCAAGTGAATACATAGCTTTTTCATTTTCTGTTATTTTCTCACAAAAGGCGTCTTTGTCAATCAAGCTCACTCCCCCTTAATTATTTCGGATGTTTTACGGCAAATCCACTCACCCCACTGCTTATAATATTTAGCATACAGATGAGCGTTGTCTTGAGTTTTATCAGCCGATAAATTTCCGTCGGCATCATCAAAAACGGGATTTGCGTCTATATAAAATACTTTCTTACCGTCGGCAAGTTTTGAAAGCTCGGAATTAAGCCTGTTGATAGCGGTGTTATTAATTACCTTGTCGGAGTCCGAACGGCTCTTTGATACGTGCAGATTTGCTTGAACAAAGATTGTAGCATTCGGCTGTTTCTCTTTTATAAAGCTGATAAGCTCTCCGTATTTAGATGTGATGCTGTCAAAACTGTATCCAAGCTCGTTAATGCCGAGCATTACATATATTTTATCGTATTTTTTATTAGACAGCAACTCATTTAATGTAACTTTTCCGACCTTTGGCACGGAAATTCTGTCTTTTTGAGCATTGAACACGCTCATACCGACAGTCGCAAAGAAATCTGCGTTATCAAGTCCCGCATATTCCCTAAGTCCGACCGTTCTTGAATCGCCGATGAACAACGCCTTTGACAAAGCGTCGGGATTTACAGGCTGTTGCGACGGCTCGGGGGTGCTCGGTGCCGTAGTAGGCTCTGCGGTAGTGCCTTCGGTCTGTGATGCGGTTACGGGTTGAGTGTCGGGAGTTGTAATATCTTCTTTTTTACCCGAACAGCCGTGAAGCGAGAACACAGCGGTTACGGTAACGGCTAAAATCAAAAGTGCAAGCGTTATAAAATTCGATTTTCTCATTTTGCAGTCTCCTTAAAATCTAAAATACAAAAACGGGTCGTCAAAGCCCTTATACATACAGTAAATACTTGCGGAAAATATCGCAATCAACAATATCGGAACAAGCACGCTGTTCCTTATGCGTTCGAGAAGCTTATACGGAAGCCTTGTCGAAAACAAAACAGAAATGATAAAGAACGGATAGTATTCCTTCAAATATTTAAGATAATCATACTTAAATATCGACAACGCACCTGTGCCGAAGAACGGGAAAAGCCTTGTAAACAAAACTCCGAGCTCTCTCATATCCGACACCGCAAACACCGCCCACATAAGCGGAATAATTAAAATCATATAAATATGACCGATTGCGGGGTGGGAATTGAGAAATTTCCCCGTCAAGTATTTTTCCGTCGCTATCAATAAAAATAATATAAATCCCCACAGCAGGAAATTATAACCTGCACCGTGCCATATTCCAGTTAAGAGCCAAACAAACAACAGGTTAAACAGATTTCTCGCCTTTGAGCATCTGTTTCCGCCAAGCGGAATGTAAACATATTCTCTAAACCACGAGCCGAGAGTTATGTGCCACCGTCTCCAAAATTCCGTTACGGTAAGGCTCATATACGGATGGTCAAAATTTTTAGGTAATTTAAAGCCTAACATTTTTCCGAGTCCGACCGCCATAAGCGAATATCCGAAAAAGTCAAAATATATTTGAAACGAATACGCAAACAAAGCCATCCACGCAAGCGGTGTCGATACGCTCTCAAAGCCGATTGCAAGCGTTTGCGACCAAAGCTTTCCGATTGGATTTGCAAGTAAAACCTTTAAGCCCAAGCCGAACACGAACATTCCCAAACCGCAAAGCACGGCAGAAGCGTTTATTTTTCTGCTTTTAAGCGATCCCTTAACACGAGAATATGTGACGATAGGCCCTGCTATTAACTGCTCAAACATTGCGATATAAACGGCATATCGCAAAACGCTTTTTTCAGCCTTTGTTTTTCCTCTGTAAACGTCCGCTATATATGATATGCCCTGAAATGTGTAAAATGATATTCCTATCGGAAGCCCCAATGACGGTATTTGCGAGAGCTTCGGAATAAACGGTGCAAGCTGAGAAAATACAAAGTCCGAATACTTGAACGCACTTAACGCTATTAAATGGAACAATATGCCCGACACAAGTATTGCTTTTTTGTGCTTTTGATATTTTTCAATTCCGACTCCGACCTCAAAATCAACTATTATACTCAAGACAAACAATGCAAAATGATAAGGTGTTTTGAGCGTTCCGACAAGGTAAAAGCTAAGGCTGCCGATAAGCAACACGGCATTTTTCCACTTGTCGGGGACGATATAATAGCAAGCGAAAAACACCGGCATAAATATTAAAACAAATTTTAGACTGCTGAAAACCATAGCTTTTTACCTCTCTGATATAAAGACGATTGAAAGTCAGAAAAGGTGACAAAAAAAATTCGGTGCAATCAAAAAAGATTACACCGAATCGGATTGTTGATTATTTATTCGTCAATTTTCATTTTCTTGCCGTACTTAATTTGGTTTACAATAAAGCCGATAAGAAGCAGCAACGCCAACGGAATTAACAGTATAATAAGAAGTAATACCGAAATTATAATTATCGGCAAACCCTTTTTACTTTTAATTGTATGCTCGGGTTTTATTTCTTGCTTAACTTCTCCCTGCTCGCCCTCATCATAGAACGGCATAATCGGAAGTTCTGTTTCATAAGCGTTTATTCCTCTGTTATGAATAAGCGGCTCGGCAAAATCATAAAGTGAGTCAACCTTTAACAGCTTTTTGAGGTCGATATGTAAAACCGACAAAATCGAATCGAATATGCTTATAAGTCCCATTGCGATTTTATACTGCGGTTGATCGGGATTATAGAGATTTTCTCCGCCGTAAAGATTTAATACCATATCGATTATAAAATCAACTACGCTGTCATTCTTTATGTCGGCATAATCTTCCTTTTTAAGTCCCGTTTCTTTTTTAGTCCATTTGGCAACCGTACCGATTGTAAGCTTATTGAGAAACTTTGCGACAGGCTTTATAAGCCAACCGAATTTATAAACGACCTTTTTCTTAATGCTCATCGAGGTAACCATATTGGCAAAGGTTTCCGTGTCGCCTGCGGCGGCCTTAACCATATCCTTTACCATACCGGCAAGCTGATTTTTGAGATACTCCTGCATATCGCCCTGCATTTCAAAATCAGGTTCTTCGGTTATGAAATCCGTCGTCGTCTTAACGCTTTTGCCGTCGTCATCAACGGTAACCGTTCTGATTGTACCCGGATAGCCTATCGGAGAAGCCGTTGCGATAGTATAAAAGGTGTTTCCTCTTTTCGAGGTTATTTTATCTATGCTGTGAATATGGGTGTGACCCGTGAGCATAAACTGCATACCGAGGTCGGCAAACTGCTCACGTCTTACGTCAAAATCGCCGAACATATCGTTCTTTCCGATAAGTCCGTAAATCGGAGACGGCGCTATTAACGGGTGGTGCGTCATAGCAAGCACAAACTCGCCGTTTGCCCTCGCCTTTTCAACCTCTGACCTTATCCACTCAAAACAATCGTCGGAAACGCCACTTTTACCCGATAAATTATTATCGTCATTTATCGCAAGCAATCTGTATCCGTCTTGAAGCTTTACGGAATACGACATACTCTGTCTATGCACGCTATCCGCCTGATCGGGTCCGAACTCACGGTACATATCGTACAAGTCCTCACGCCTTGCGGCAGGAATATCGACCTTTTCATCATTTCTGTAAGCATAGGTCTTTCCGTCGTCCTGAAAATCGTGTGTCGCCGTTAAAACGAAAACTCTTTTGCCCGATTTTTTAAGGTCACGGAGCATCTCTATAAATTCCTTATGCGAGTCAAAGTCGCCGTTGGACGTCGTGTCACCCGAAAGCAACACGATGTCCGTGCGATTGTCTTTTTTTATCTGCTCAAAGGCAGCTTTAAGCACTTCCTCCGCCCTTTCAAGCAAAAGCTGGCTTTTTGAGTTGCCCTTTTCGTAAGCCTTGCCGTCTGTTCCGAGCTTCTTCGAGTAATAATGCGTATCGGTAATAACCGTAACCGTCAAAGGTTGTTTTGCCATATATCTACCACTCTTTCAATATCAGTTTATAGCCTTAGTTGCGATTTCTTCATTGAGCCTTGCGATAATATCGGAAAGAGCCATCGAGCCGATGTCGCCCTCGCCTCTTTTTCTGACCGAAACCGTCTTTTCTTCGACTTCCTTGTCACCGACAACGAACATATAGTTGATTTTCTGAAGCTGTGCCTCACGGATTTTATAGCCTATCTTTTCGCTTCTGTCGTCAACCTCAACTCTCATACCGTACTTTTCAAGCTCCGACTTAATCTCATATGCTCTCTCGTGATGACGGTCTGCAATGGGAAGAATTTTAACCTGAACGGGAGAGAGCCAAAGCGGGAACGCACCTGCATATTTTTCAATAAGAAGCGCAAGAGTTCTCTCATAGCAGCCGATTGACGTTCTGTGAATGATATAGGGAATTTTCTTTGTGCCGTCGGCGTCAGTATATTCCATACCGAACTTCTCTGCGAGCATCTGGTCAATCTGAATTGTGATAAGAGTATCCTCTTTGCCGTGAACGTTCTTAATCTGAATATCAAGCTTCGGGCCGTAGAAAGCCGCTTCGCCTATACCGATTTTATAGGGGATTTCAAGGTGGTTAAGAATTTTCTCCATAACGCCCTGTGCTTCATCCCACTGTTCCTGAGTGCCGATATACTTTTCCTTGTCATTCGGGTCCCACTGTGAAAATCTGTATGAAACATCATCATAAAGGCCGAGTGTTTTAAGCATATATATCGCAAGCTCAAGGCAGCCCTTGAACTCACTTTCAAGCTGGTCGGGACGGCACATAAGGTGTCCCTCTGAAATTGTGAACTGACGAACACGGATAAGTCCGTGCATCTCGCCCGAAGCCTCGTTTCTGAAAAGCGTAGAAGTCTCATTGTAACGAAGCGGTAAATCACGATAGCTTCTTGCCCTGTTAAGATATGCCTGATACTGGAACGGACAAGTCATAGGACGAAGTGCAAAGCACTCTTTTGTATCGTCTGTCGGATCGCCCAAAACAAACATACCGTCAAGATAGTGATCCCAGTGTCCCGAGATTTTATAAAGGTCGCTCTTTGCCATAAACGGTGTTTTGGTAAGAAGCCAGCCTCTCTTCTGTTCCTCATCCTCAACAAAACGCTGAAGAAGCTGAATAATTCTTGCACCCTTCGGAAGCATAATCGGAAGTCCCTGACCGATAACGTCGCTTGTTGTGAACAGCTCAAGCTCTCTGCCGAGCTTGTTATGGTCTCTCTTTTTAGCTTCTTCGATACGAGCCAAATGCTCTTCAAGTTCGGCAGCCTTCGGGAAAGCAACGCCGTAGATACGCTGAAGCATCTTGTTCTTCTCGTCGCCTCTCCAATAAGCGCCCGTGCATGAGGTAAGCTTAAACGCCTTAACGCTGCCTGTTGACATAATATGCGGACCTGCGCAAAGCTCGTTGAATTCGCCCTGCTTATAGAAGGTTATATTCTCGCCCTTTGCTGCGTGTTCTTTGATAAGTTCAACCTTGTAAATCTCGCCGTTGTCCTCAAAGTATTTGAGAGCCTCATCGGGAGTCATCTCGTACCTTTCAAGCGGCAAATTTTCTTTTACGATTTTCTTCATTTCAGCTTCGATTTTCTCAAGAATTTCAGGTGTGAAATTAACCTCGGAGTCAAAATCATAATAGAAACCGTTGTCAATAGCCGGACCTATTGCAAGCTTTGTATTGGGATAAAGGCGTTTAACAGCCTGTGCAAGAATGTGCGAAGCTGTGTGCCAAAATGTTTTTTTACCGTCTAAATCGTCGCCGAAGGTAACGATTTCAAGCTCGCAATCCTCCGTTACGGGAGTTCGCAAGTCACAATATTCTCCGTTAATTCTGCCGCCGAGAGCCGCCTTGTAGAGTCCCATACCGATACTCTTTGCGATTTCAGCAACAGTGATGCCGCTTTCAAATTCCTTGACATCGTCTCTTAAAGTTACTTTAATCATACTTATTTCTCCTTTCAAAAGAAAAAGCACCTCATCCCAAAATTATGGGATGAAATGCTCATAAATAACATTCCACGGTTCCACCCGTATTGCAAGGCAAACGCCTTACCGCTCTGTGCGACCTTAACGCAGTCATACGGAACGGCTTAATCAATGCTTTCGCCGTTCGCTCTGGAGTGGTATCCGACCGTGCCGTCCGATTTCGTTCCAGCCGTGCGAAACCTCTCTTTGCTCGGGCATCGGTTTTCATTCTCCGTCAACGCTTTGCTTTTATTACATTATATTATACATTTTATGCATTGCTTGTCAAGAAATATTTTCATTATTTTTTTCAATTTATTTCAAAATCAGAAAGCAAGTCATTCGGCTGTACATTTAAGCACTTACATAAACAAGCTAACTCATAATCTGTAACTTGCCTTTTATTCTTTTCTATTTTGCTTATCATCTGTTGGTCAATATTAACATTCATAACCTGCATTTTTGCAGCAAGCTCTGTTTGAGAAATATTCAATTCAATACGTCTTTTCTTAACTTTTTCGGAAATGATATTCTTATTCCCAAAATACTGTATCTGTTTCATTTTTATCACCTTTACGTTAATATAACGTATTGACTTTATCATAAATTCGTGCTACAATTACGCTACATTAACGTAACGGCGGCTGATATAATGCAAAAAAATAATAAAACATACAAAATAATTATTACTTTGCTTGTGTTAGTAATATTTGTTTTAACTTTTATTTTATGTTTCAAATCATGTTCGGATAAAAATGATATTATCGCTCCTGAATGTTCTGTTACCGAAGATTTTAGCGAGAGCACTGCACCTGAATATGGCAACGAAGCTACTGAAAGTACCACTTCAAAATCCTCAAACGCCACAAAGAAGCCTATGTCCGGCGCAAACGGTACGCAGGGTGCGAACGACAAAACACCCAATTTCCCTGCCGCTTTGGAAAGCTTACCGGGCGGCGAAGAAAACGGCTCTGACATTACTAATCGCAATACGGCAATTCCGGGATATGAAGAATTAAATCTTAAAGCAAACCGAAAGCAGCAAAATATAGCTTTAAGCAATCCGTCAAAGAATAACTGCTATTTCAAAATTACACTTATGTTAGATGACGGAACTATACTTTGGGTATCAAATTACATAAAACCCGGAGAAAATTCGGAAGCAATTTGCTTAAATAAAGAGCTTGAAAAAGGCAGCTATAACGCTGTCTTAAAATATGACTGCTTCTCTTTTGACGGAGAAATGAACCGTCTCAACGGCGCTCAAACGAAATTATCCCTTAGGGTTAATTAAATATTTTATTTAAGGAGAAATTTTATGAAAAAAGCAATGGCAATCTTATTGGCAATGTTAATGGTGATTCCGTTTGCTACCATAGCGTTTGCGGCAAACACAACCACATTAACCACAACAGTCCCGGGAGCAGCGTACACGCTTAACATTCCCTCCGACCAAGAAATAGCGTACGCAGCTACCTATACAGAAATTGATACCCCGACAGTTACAAATTCTTCCGGATTTGCTGAGGGTAAGAACCTTTATATTACAGCAACATACAATGTGTTCTCATCTTCAACCACTGATACAACTATCCCATTTATATTAAAAATCAAAAACACCACACTTTTAGTTGACTGGACAAGCGGAGTTAAACCGGTGTTTCTCGGTCAAAAAAACGGCACTGTCGACACCAATCTCACTTTTACTAATGGTTACGCCGATCCTTGCCACGCAGAAAATTGTTATATATTTATCGATTCAACCGACTGGGGTAAAGCTGCTCCCGGAAATTACACCGCAACAATCACGTTTACAACAGAAGTTGCAAACGCATAAATGTAAGGAATTTAATATGATAGCTGATGAAAAAATACAAAAAATCATTGATGATATAAGGCTTAAAGCAAATAACAATTCAGAACGACAAGCCTATATTAGCATAAAAGAATATGGCATTACGGCGAATTCAGAAAACACAGAATACGTCCTAAATCAATTATTCGAAAAAGGCATAATCTCAAAAGGGAAAACAATTGGTAAAGGACTTCTGTCTTGTATTGTTTCCAAATAATAACATTTAATCTATGACAGAGACGGTATTTTCCGTCTCTGTTTTTTTCAATTCAAAAACGCTTAACAAATTATTTACAAATTTTTACGCATAAATCATTGACAAATGAGGAAAATAACGTTAAAATTAACACTGTTAGCACTCAGAGATAAAGAGTGCTAATGAGTGCCAAAGCAATCAGCGGTCAGGTGGTGAGATAAAATGGAAATGACCGATAGAAAAGAAAAAATACTTGCGGCGGTTGTCGAGAAGTACATTCAGACTGGTGAGCCGATTGGCTCAAAAGCTCTTGTCGATTCACTCGGACTTTCCGTTTCATCAGCAACCGTAAGGAATGAGATGTCTGACCTGAGCGATATGGGTTATCTCGAACAGCCTCACACTTCGGCAGGTCGTATCCCGTCCAATCAGGGTTACAGGTACTATGTTGAGCATCTTATGACAACCTGCGATATGTCCCCGAGCGAAAAAAGCATCATAAGCTCCAAGCTTCGTGAGTCCTCGGGCGAGCCGCAGGCGGTGCTTGAAAAGGCAAATAACATTCTTGCCGATTTAACGCATTGCACAGCGGTTTCAACAACTCCGTCGGAAGCGCAGGCGGTTGTCAAGAGAATTGAGCTTGTCCCGATCGGAACAAGAACGGCTATGGTGGTTATGCTCACCACAACAGGAATGTTGAAAACAAGAGTTTGCCGTACAGACAAGGAAATTACTATTGATATTGCCGAGAATTTCTACAATATCGCAAAGCAGTATTTCATCGGAAAGCCCGCATCGGACATTACAATTCCTAAAATACAGACTTTAGCATTGTCCCTCGGCGAAAAAGCTCTTACAATGACTCCCCTGCTTGTTGCGTTGTGCGACTTAGCAGAGATGTCGGAGAGGACGGAGCTTCTTTTGGAGGGACAGTCAAATCTTCTCGGGCACAAAGAATTTGAAACAAATGCTTTTGAGCTTATGGAATTTTTGAGAAGAGCCGAGCCGCTTAACAGGATTTTTTCACAGAGAACGTCAAACGACAGTCCGAGCGTACTCATAGGTAAAGAAAATCTTTTCAGAGAGCTTCAAAATTCGACTATGATTTTTTCAAAATATTCGATAGGCGGTCACGAAAGCGGAACGCTTGGAATTATCGGCCCTACAAGAGTTGATTATGCACGGCTTATACCGAGCATCAAATATTTAACAGATGTTGTCGGAATAATTCTTTCAGACAATATGGAGGATTAACATAATGGCAAAAAAAGACACAAAGAAGCAGGACCAAGTGCTTGACGAAGGCATAGAGGTTGAGGTTGAAAATAATAAAGAGCCAAGTGAAACGGAAGCTCTTCAAGCTCAGCTTAACGAAGCCAACGAAAAGTTCTTACGTACCCTTGCGGAGTATGACAATTACCGTAAACGCTCAATAAAAGAAAAAGAGCAGGCTTACGGCGACAGCAAGGCGGCTGTTTTGACAGAGCTTCTCCCCGTGCTTGACAACTTTGAAAGGGCGGCAAGCAATAAGGAGGCTTCGCTTGAGGATTATCAAAAGGGAATTGATATGATTTTCAATCAGTTCAACGATATTCTCAAAAAAGCAGGCGTTGAAGCGTTCGGAGAAAAGGGCGATGAGTTTGACCCGAACATTCACTCGGCGGTTATGCACATAGACGACGAGAACGAAAAGGAAAATGTTATAGTCGACGTTTTCTCAAAGGGCTATAAGCTCGGTGACAGAGTTCTCCGTGCAGCAGTAGTTAAGGTAGCAAATTAAATTTACTATATAATAAAAAACAAGTATTTGGAGGTATATATCATGGGAAAAGTTATAGGTATTGACTTAGGTACAACAAATTCATGCGTAGCTGTTATCGAAGGCGGCGAGCCGGTAGTTATCGCTAACGCAGAGGGTGCAAGAACGACTCCGTCAGTTGTTGCGTTCTCAAAAACAGGCGAAAGAATGGTAGGTCAGGTTGCAAAGCGCCAGGCTATCACAAACCCCGACAGAACCGTTTCTTCAATCAAGAGACATATGGGCTCTGATTACAAGGTACAGATCGACGACAAGGCTTACACACCGCAGGAAATCTCGGCTATGATTCTTGCAAAGCTTAAATCAGATGCAGAAAGCTATCTCGGCGGCAAGGTTACAGAGGCTGTTATCACAGTTCCCGCATACTTTACCGACGCACAGCGTCAGGCTACAAAGGACGCAGGTAAAATCGCAGGTCTTGAGGTAAAGAGAATTATCAACGAGCCGACAGCAGCTGCTTTGGCTTACGGCATCGATAAGGAAGATGACCAAAAGGTTATGGTTTATGACCTCGGCGGCGGTACATTCGATGTATCGATTATCGAAATGGGCGACGGTGTTCAGGAGGTTCTTGCAACAGCAGGTAACAACCATCTCGGCGGCGACGACTTCGACCAGAGAATTATCGATTGGCTCGCAGACGAGTTCAAGAAGGAACAGGGCATCGACCTTCGTTCAGACAAGATGGCTATGCAGAGATTAAAAGAAGCTGCTGAGAAAGCTAAGATTGAGCTTTCGGGCGTTACAACCTCAAACATCTCACTTCCGTTCATCACAGCAGACGCAACAGGTCCTAAGCACCTTGAAACAACTCTTACAAGAGCTAAGTTCAACGAAATGACAGCTGACCTTGTAGAAGCTACAATGGGACCGGTTCGTCAGGCTCTTTCAGACTCAGGTCTTAAGGCTTCCGATCTTCATAAAATTCTTATGGTCGGCGGTTCTTCAAGAATCCCTGCTGTTCAGGAAGCAATCAAATCATTCACAGGTAAAGAGCCATTCAAGGGCATCAACCCCGACGAGTGCGTTGCAGTAGGCGCATCAATCCAGGGCGGTGTTCTCGGCGGCGATGTTGAGGGCATCCTTCTTCTTGACGTTACTCCCCTTTCACTCGGTATCGAGACAATGGGCGGCGTAAACACCAAGATTATTGAAAGAAATACTACTATCCCCACAAAGAAGAGCCAGATTTTCTCAACTGCGGCTGACAATCAGACCTCTGTTGAGGTTCATGTTCTTCAGGGCGAGAGAGAATTTGCAAAGGACAACAAGACTCTCGGCGTATTCCATCTTGACGGAATTATGCCTGCACCCCGTGGCGTTCCTCAGATCGAGGTTACATTCGATATAGACGCAAACGGTATCGTTCACGTATCGGCAAAAGACCTCGGCACACAGAAGGAGCAGTCAATTTCAATCACTTCTTCGACAAACATGTCAAAGGAGGATATTGAAAAGGCTGTCAAGGAAGCAGAGCAGTTTGCAGAGCAGGATAAGAAACAGAAAGAGGCTGTTGACACAAGAAACGAAGCAGAACAGCTTGTTTATCAGAGTGAGAAGATTATTTCCGAAAACGGCGATAAATTCTCCGAAGCTGATAAAAATGACGTTCAGCAGAAGGTTGACGCTTTGAAGGAAGCTCTCAAGGGCGAGGATATCGAAGCTATCAAATCCAAGAAGGAAGAGCTTACACAGTCCTTCTATAAGGTTTCGGAGGAGCTTTACAAGCAGGCTGCGGCTCAGGCACAGGCTCAGCAGGGTGCTGACGGCGCACAGGGCGCAAACAACGCTCAGGGCGGCGCTAACAAGGGCGACGACGGCTACTATGAAGCTGATTACACCGACGTTGAGGACGGCAATAAATAATTAAAATAAAAAGCGGGAGAAGCGTACACTTCTCCCGTATCCCCATTATTTCGGAGATAGAATATGGCTGATAAAAGAGATTATTACGAAGTCCTCGGCGTTGACAGAAACGCTACGGAGGACGAAATTAAAAAAGCATACAGACAGACTGCCAAGAAGTACCACCCCGACCTTCATCCCGGCGACAAGGAAGCCGAGGAGAAGTTCAAGGAGGCTAACGAGGCGTATGAGGTTCTCTCTGATGCCGACAAAAAAGCCCGTTATGACCAATTCGGTCACGCAGGCGTTGACCCCAACTATGGCGCAGGTCAAGGCGGCTACGGCGGAGGCTTTAACGGCATGGACTTCGACCTCGGAGATATTCTCGGAAGTATGTTCGGAGGCGGCTTTGGCGGCTTCGGCGGAGGTCGAGCAAACCCAAATGCTCCTCAAAGAGGTTCTGATACGCAAGCAAGCGTTACCATTTCGTTTGAAGAGGCTGCAAAGGGCTGTAAGCGTACCGTCGATACTATGAAAATTGATGTCTGTGATGAATGTCACGGAAGCGGTGCCGCACCCGGAACTTCTCCAAAAACCTGCCCCGAATGTCACGGCAAAGGTCAAGTTACCTCGCAGCAGAGAACTCCTTTCGGTGTTATTCAAACTCAAAAAGCTTGCTCTCGCTGTAACGGTAAGGGAACTGTTATTGACAATCCCTGTAAAAAATGTCACGGTGCAGGCAGGATAAGAAAACCGTCAACGATTGAAATCAGTATCCCGGCAGGCATTGACGACCGTCAAGTCATCAATGCAAGAGGACAGGGCAACAAAGGCATAAACGGAGGACCGGCAGGCGACCTTAGAGTTGTTGTCAATGTTCGTCCGCACCCGATTTTCGAGCGTGAGGGTTACAACGTTTGGGTTGAAATGCACATAACATATCCCGAGGCAGCTCTCGGCTGTGAGCTTGAAGTTCCTACGCTTGAGGGCAAGGTTAAATATCATGTACCGGCAGGAACTCAGTCGGGCGACGTCTTTAAGCTTCGCAACAAGGGTATTCAGACCCTTAACGGCAGAGGCAAGGGCGACGAGCTTGTCAGAGTTATCGTTGATGTTCCGAAAGACCTTAACGAAAAGCAAAGAGAACTTCTCAAACAGCTTCAAAATGAACTTAACGGAAATTCAAGCAGAATATCCGAGGAGAAAAAAGGTTTCTTCGGAAAGAAAAAGAAATAATATAAAAAAGCAGATGGGAAATCATCTGCTTTTATTTTTGTGAAAAATGTGATAGAATAAGAAAAAATCAGCAAAAGGAACAACGCTATGTACGGACTTTTAGGCGAAAAATTAGGGCACAGTTTTTCCCCCGAAATTCACTCTATGCTCGGAAATTACGAGTACAGGCTTTTCGAGGTGGAGAAAAATGAACTTGAAAACTTCATAAAGCACGGTGATTGGGACGGTATAAATGTTACCATTCCATATAAAAAAGAGGTTATGCCGTTTCTTGATGAGATTTCCGAAAACGCACAAAAAATCGGAAGCGTAAACACAGTCGTTCGCAGAAGCGACGGCACGCTTTTCGGCGACAACACCGACTACTACGGCTTTTTGTACACGGTCAAGCGTAGCGGAATAAATTTCGACGGCAAAAAGGTTTTGGCACTCGGCACGGGCGGTGCTTCGCTTGCGATAAAGGCGGTTATTTCAGACCTCGGAGCTCGGAAAATCATAAGCATTTCACGAAACGGAGAAAACAACTATCAAAACATCAAAAATCATGCTGACGCAGATATAATCGTCAACACCACGCCCGTCGGAATGTACCCGAAAAACCTTGTTTCTCCTGTAAAAGTTTCTGACTTTACACATCTTTCGGCAGTGTTTGACATAATCTACAATCCGCAAAAAACGCAGCTTATTTTAGATGCTGAAAAGCTTGATATACCTGCATTTTCAGGACTTTCAATGCTTGTTGCTCAGGCTAAGAGGGCAAGCGAAATATTCTTCGATAAAGAGATTGACGACAGCGTTACGGAGAAAATTCTTAAAAAGGTCTCAACCGATATGAAAAGCATTGTTTTAATCGGTATGCCGGGCTCGGGTAAGTCCTCAACAGGCACTTTTTTGGCAGAAAAAACAGGCAGAGAATTTTTAGACACCGACGAAGAAGCAGAAAAAATCGCAGGGCTTTCCCCTGCCGAAATTATAAAAACTCAAGGTGAAAAAAGCTTTAGAAAAATAGAAAATGACGCTGTAAAAAGCATTTGCAAATTAAGCGGTAAAATTATCGCAACGGGCGGCGGAGTTGTCACGAACGAGGATAATTTTGATGCTATAAGACAAAACTCAACAGTATTTTTTATAAACCGTGATATTTCCGCTTTGCCGACAAATAACCGTCCGCTTTCACAGAAAAATTCGCTTGACGATATGTTCAAAATCCGTTTACCGCTTTACAGAAAATTCTGCGATTTTGAAATCGACGGCAACGGCACAATAGAAGAAGTTGCACAAAGAATACTTGAAAGGATTGATGAAGAATGAGAAAAATTCTTGTAATCAACGGGCCGAATATAAATATGCTCGGCATCAGAGAGCCGAAAATTTACGGTAATCAAAACTATCAAACGCTCATAAGCAGCATAAACGCTTGGGCAAATGAGCTCGGCTGTGAGGTCGAGTGCTTCCAGTCAAACCACGAGGGCGACATAGTTGACCGTATCCAAAAGGCGTATTCCGACGGCACTTATGGCATTGTGATAAATCCCGCCGCATACACGCACACAAGCGTTGCCATACTTGACGCTCTTAAAGCCGTAGGATTGCCTGCGGTGGAGATACACATTTCAGACATAAACGAGCGTGAAGCGTTCCGCCATATTTCATACGCAGGGCTTGCCTGCGAGGAGCACTATATCGGACTCGGCTTTGAGGGATATAAAAAAGGTATGGAATACCTTGTGAATAGAGATTAAAAAATGTAACACCCCGTAGGAACAGCCCTTGCGGCTGTTCGACATAGGCTCCCTTGTAAAGGGAGCTGTCATTTTTTTGGGAACAAAAAAATGACTGAGGGATTAAAAAACACATCGCAAAAGCGGTAATGATATACAATGCTCCGCATTGATTATGGCAATAGGGCGTGGGCTTGCTCCCGCCGAGGAAATTAACGGATATATGACGGTTATCGGCTGTTATCAAATTGAAAAACAGACGAAACTTAAGGTTCCCTCTGACGAGGGAGCCTGTGTTTCATCAAATTTGAAAATTTATGCGACCGTAGGGACAGGGCTTGCCCCTGTCCGCAAACCGCAAAAGTTGGTAGCGACAGTGAGCCGTCGTGAGGGCGTTTACAACCGAACAGGCGAGCCGAGCGTGATTTTTGCGGAAAAGGAGGAGTTGCATAGTGAGTGAGAGACAGCCAAAGGCTGTTGCGAACGATACGCTGCAAACGACGACGCAGTAGGGCGGTGGGCTTGCTGCCGCCGTTAAATCACAACAAATCAACGGTTACAAAACAGTTACATTTTTATATTATATCGTAGGGGCGAACTGT
>ENA-OUPQ01000017-OUPQ01000017.1-human-gut-metagenome-genome-assembly--contig:-NODE-17-length-135222-cov-18.0249_pt1 | contig 135222 bp, 122 predicted proteins | sample MGYA00237946_ERZ548807 | MGnify/ENA primary metagenome ERZ548807 (study PRJEB26490, sample SAMN05194714) | human gut metagenome | biome: terrestrial biome; feature: human-associated habitat; material...
AAGCAAGCAAGCAAGCAAGCAAGCAAGCAAGCAAGCAAGCAAGCAAGCAAGCAAGGGCATTTATGCCTTGATTCGTTTTGCATAAAATTCAATAATTGCTATATTTGACCACAGGGCAAGTCTGCCCTGTGGATTTTTTATTATGGGGGAATTGTATATGAACAAAATCGCAGACATCATCAAATATGAAGGTGACAACAGCACATTTATTTGGAAGCACCCGTGTGAGGATTTCAACACTCTCACTCAGCTTATTGTTCACGAAAATCAAGAAGCAATATTTTTTATGAACGGTCAGGCGCTCGACTTGTTCGGTGCAGGTCGATATACGCTTGAAACACAAAATATTCCGCTTATCGGAAAAGCTCTTAATATTCCCACAGGCGGTAAAACTCCGTTTCATTGCGAGGTCTATTTCATTAACAAAACCGAACAGATGGCAATTAAATGGGGAACTGACTCAAAAGTTCAATATGTTGAGCCGACATACGGCTTTCCGATTTCAATCGGTGCAAGCGGCGAAATGAGCTTGCGTGTAGAGGACAGCAGAAAGCTGTTGTTAAAGCTTGTCGGTACGGAAACATATTTAGGCCGTGAAAAGCTTGTGCAGTTCTTCAGAGCTTTCCTTATGACGAGAGTTAAAACCTACATTGCACAGGTTATGAAAACTAATGCGGTAAACATTTTTGAAATTGACGAAAATCTTACCGCATTTTCAGAGAACATCCGCAATCTCCTCGTCCCCGATTTTGCAGATTACGGTATAAGCCTTGAAAGATTTTTCATAACAACGATTGTAAAGCCGGACGGCGACAGACAATATGAAAAATTCAAAGAACTTCACTTTAGACAATATGCAGATATTGCCGAGGCAAAGCTTCGTCAGCAGACAGAAATCATCAATGCCGAAACTGAAGCACAAAAGGTTGTAATTGATTCAAAAGCACAAGCGACAAAGCGTGCGCAAGAGGGCTATACATATCAACAGGAAAGAGGCTTTGAGGTTGCTGAAAAGGTAGCCGAAAATGAGGCTGTCGGACAGTTTACCAATATGGGCGTAGGACTCGGTACAATGGCAGGCGTTGGCGGTGCGGTAGGCTCGGTTGTCGGAAATGCCGTAAACGGAGCAATGAATACCGTAGCGGAGCAGCCTGCACAATCGCAACCGACCGATGATATGGCAGTTTTCAAAGCAAAGGTTGAAAAGCTTAGTATTATGAAAAATTCGGGAATGATTTCCGACGAAGAATTTGAAAATCTTAAAAATCAGTTGCTTTCAACAATTCTTTAATGGGGTGAAAATTATGAAAAAGAATTTTAAGTTTTATGCAGTTTCGTGGGCATTGTTGTTTGCAGTTTACAATGTTTTGGCTTTTGCCGTAGGCTTTAAGAACAACGCAAGCTTTTGGACGGCATATATTACAAGTGTAATCGCTATGTTGCTTCAGCTTGTTTGTGCAAAAATTTCCTTCAAGCCTGAAAAGCTTGACCGTTTGTTCTTGAACATTCCTGTAATCAGCATTACATTTACCGGAATGGTTGCATCAATGATAATCGGTGCTGTTTGTATGGTTATACCGAGCGTTCCCGTTGTTGCTATTATCGTTATCGAGTATTTAATTTTAGCATTTACGTGTATTTCCGTTCTCAAAGCAAATGCGGCAGCGGAGATTGTCGACGAGGTAGGCGAAAAGGTTAAAGAGAAAACGCAGTTTATTAAGCTTACAACAGTTGACGCTCAAAATCTTATGAATTCCGCAAAAAGCGAAAGCGTTAAATCGGCTTGCAAAAAGGTATATGAAGCGCTGCGTTATTCCGACCCGATATCAAGCGAGGCATTGGCTCATGAAGAAGCGGAAATTGCGGACAAAATGGCAGAGCTGTCATCTGCCGTCGCTTCGGACAATGCCGATTTGGCAGAAAGCATTTCAAATGAAATCACGGTGTTTGTAAAGGCAAGAAATAATAAGTGTAAGGTGTTAAAATGAATAGTGTTGAAGATAAAGAAACAAGATTTGAAATGGTTGATATGCACCAGTTCTTTATTGATAAAATTGAAGTTGCAATTTGCGAAAAAAGATATATTGAAGCTTCTTGGCTAATTTATTCTTGTATGGAAAATCGCTTTTTTCGCGTGCTGTGTAAATATAAAAACCAATGCGATTATTGTAAAGGAAAATGCAAAAAAGATAACAACGAATTGTCTATAAGAACTAAAATAGCTTGCGTAAAGCGCCTTTGTGAAAGTGGCGTTTCTTGCATATCTGAGTCATTTTCTATTGGACAATTAGATGAAATCAGTAATTGGATTAATCAACGAAATAAAATGATGCACGATTTGTTGTGCTTGGATACATATAAAAAAATTGATGAAAAATTCAAGTCGTCTGCTTTAGAGGGTAAAGCTCTTCTTGATGGCTTATATAAATCTTGTACCGAATTTAGAAAACTATATTTTGATAGTGAATATATTTTCGAATTTCCCAAAGAAGTTATGTGTAAATGCGCTTGTGCAAAAATAAGAAATAAGTAGTTGCGTTGGGGGGTACGTTAGTTTTCAAATGTAAAATATGCGGCGGAAATCTTGAGGTGGAAAAGGGTCAGACAATCTGAAATTCGGCAATTATAATATGCACTAATTTACTTGTAAAGGTAAGAAATAATAAGTGTAAATTATTGAAAAGAAGGAGGTCTATTATGGCTACTATCGGGACAAAAGAAGCTGCTGAAAGATTGGGGCTAAAGCAAAATACGATTTCAAAATTATGCAGAGAGGGGAAAATAAAAGGTGCAGAACAGGATTCAAAAGGCAGTCCGTGGCATATACCTGAAAGCGCAATTGAAGAAATGTTGAAATTAAAGAAAAACAAATGATTTTGGAGGAGTAATTTTATGAAACAATTAACTTGTGAAATGTGCGGCGGCACAGATTTGATGAAACAGGATGGTGCTTTTGTTTGCCAAAACTGTGGAATGAAGTATTCGGTAGAAGAAGCAAAAAAAATGATGATTGAAATTGATAACACAAAAAAATTAACCAATCTTCATCTTAGAGCTGAAAACGCTATTAAAGTTAACGATTATAAGCTTGCTATAAAATGTTATAACCAAATACTTGAAGAAGATCCTAATGACTGGAAAGCGTATTTTTATTCATATTTCCTTGACTTCGATAATAAAATGGCAACAACATACTACACGCAATTAGGCCAGATACTCCTATTGCATACGAAATGGCAATTAAAAATTGTAGTACTGACGAAGCTAATTCAAGAGTTACGGCAATAACCGAAATATTTTCTTCTAAGCTTATGGCAGACGGTAAATCGAATAAAGCGTGGTTAAGAGAGTTAGACAATATTGAACCGAGGCTTGTTCTAAAGCTTGAAAAAATAAAAGAACGTGAGGAAAGATACCGTAACAGGCGTGAAATTGTTTGTGACAAAACCGTATATATAGATTATGTATTCAGGTCAGCCGAAAACAAACTTGAGGATTTTTTAATAAACAATAAAATCGAAGAAAGTGTTTGTAAAAAGTGTCTACTTATCATCAGGCAAGATAAATATCAAATAACTAGTATGTCTTTCTCTCCTGAATACAGCTCGCCGGATTATTTTTTTAGTGATGTGTATAGAGATGAATGCGCGAAAAAGCTCAATGAACTTGATCCAACTTTTGAAACACCGTCAAATAGCAATACAGATAGCAACTCTAGTGGCGGTTGTTATGTTGCAACCTGTGTATATGGCTCTTATGACTGTCCGCAGGTTTGGACTCTTCGTCGCTATCGTGATTATACACTTGCAGAGACTTGGTATGGCAGAGCATTTATAAGAATGTACTATGCTGTAAGTCCTACTTTTGTAAAATGGTTCGGGCACACAAAGTGGTTTAAGAAAATGTGGAAAGGTAAACTTGACCATATGGTGGAAAATCTAAAGGCTGATGGTGTTGAAGATACACCGTACACAGACAAAAATTGGTAATATAAACATAAAGTACACTGCCCAACCATTCACGCAACACACTATATTACACACAAAAAAGCAACCCTTGTGTAAGGGTTGCTTTTCGTTTATTTTTGTGTCGTTAGGTAACATTTACTTTTGCTTTACAATTTTATGTTTTTCTTTCCCGAAAATTACTTATCCTTCTTCTTATCAAGTATAGCGATTGCTTCTTTTGACATCGGGACGAGGATAATGAGGTTTATAATTGTCATAAGACCGATTCCCACGTCGCCGAGATCCCAAACAACCGTGTACTCCTGCAAGCCGCCGATAAAGAGCATTACAAGTGCGATGATTTTATAAATCGTCTGACTTGTCCAGTTGTTTCCGAAAATATATGCAACGTTTGAACGGGCGTAGAAAAGTATTCCGAGGAAGGTCGAGAAGCTGAACAGGAAAAGAATTACCGCAATGAATATTGTTCCTGCATAGCCTAAATGATACTGCATAGCTGTTTGAAGCAGCTGCATACCCTGTAAGCCGTCCGTCAATTCTCTCGGAACGAGCAGCATAATCATTGCCGTACAGGTGCAGATAACCATAGTGTCGATTATAACACCGAGAGCCTGTACCATACCGACCGTTTCGGGCTTTTTACCCTCTGCCGCAGCCGCCGCACAAGGAGCAGAGCCTGAGCCTGCTTCATTTGAGAACAAGCCTCTTTTGATACCGTTCATAAGAACCGCACCGAAGCCGCCGCCTGCAATTTGCTTTATGCCGAATGCCTCTTGGAATATTCTTGAAAATACCGACGGCATAAGAGTTATGTTTTTACCGATAATGAAAAGCGTGATTACAAAGTAAAGCACAGCCATAATCGGAACAATAATATCGAGGATTTTAACGGTTGCGTTTTTACGAAGAACGATTACAGCCGCAAGGATAACAATGGCGATTGTCGTGTAAAGCGGAGGGATTGAAAAAGCGTTCTCAAAGGACGACGAAACCGAGTTGCTGATAACCTGACTTATACCGCACCAACAGATAAGACCGAAGATTGCGAATAAAACGGCGAGAACCGATTTGTTGATTTTTTTCTTTCTCTTTTCTTCGACGAAATCGTGTATGTAATAAGCAGGGCCGCCGTGATAGCCGCCGTAAAGCGGATCCTTTTTCTTGTGAAGCTGAGCGAGTGCGCCCTCGACATAAGCGGTCGAAGCACCGAGGAATGCGGAAACCCACATCCAGAAAACAGCACCTGCACCGCCCACGGAAATTGCGGCAACAACGCCTACCAAGTTTCCCATACCTACTCTTGTGGCGGTGGAAACAATCAAAGTCTGAAATGTTGAAAGACTGCTGTTGTCGTCGTTTTTATCACCGAGCGCCCTAATCATCTGAGGGAATTTCCTAATCGGCATAAACTTCGTTCGGACAGTAAAAAATAAGCCTGCCGGAATCAGCAGGACAACAAGTAGGGGAATACCTATTGTTGTATTTGCCAAGTGGATGGTGAACAAATCTCCCCACAGGAATTTGTACACTGCTTCAATAAGTTGTGTCATAACAAATTTGCAAAGGTCGGGTTTTTAAGACCTCTGCTCTCCCTTTTCATAATAATTAACCCTGAATATTATTATATCATAAATTATTTGTGCGACAGCACAAACGGAACGAAGTGACGGCGGCAACAGCCGCAATTTAGTCATTCAATGTTCTCCGAAACGGTCAAAATCTTTGATTTTGCAAGCGTTTCGTGAGGTTATTATATCATAGATTTTCTTGAATTTCAATCAAATAAAATATCGGCGGTCAATATTTCTTCCTTTTCGCCTGCTTTTGCGATAATTTTCCCGCTTTTTCCGCAGAAAAGCGAGCTTCCGCCGTAGACAGTTTCGCCTGCCGTACCGCATGAGTTACAAACCGCATAGTAAACCCCGTATTTTTCGGCGTGTGCCTTTGCGAGAGCTTCGAGCTGATTTACACGAATATTAGGCCATTGCGATACAGTAAAAACAATATCGGAATTTTCCGAAGCGGCTTTTACGGGATTGTCAAAGCGAATGTCAAAGCAGATTATAACAGAGCATTTAATCCCGTCAAGAGTAAAGACACAAGGTGAATTGCCTGCCGTAAAATACTTATCCTCGCTCATCGGATAGAAAAGATTTGTCTTGTCATATTCTAAAATGAGTTTTCCGCTTCTGTCAAAAACGCAAGCGGTGTTATAACATTTCCCGTTTCTTATGTTGGCTACGCTTCCTGCGACAATATTTATATTAGGTTCTTTTGCCAATGAGCCGATTTGCGATTTAACCCGTTTGCAATTTTTGTCGCAGAGGTTTTCAAAATCTTTTTTCGGTAAAAATCCCGTGTTCCACATTTCAGGCAAAACTACAGTGTCGCAACCGCCTTTTGCCGCTTTTCGAATAAGAAAATCAGCCCGATTGAAATTTTCATCGGGCTTTTCATATGTCATATTCATTTGTATAAGACTGATTTTCATAAGCTCACCGTCAAATCGTTTTTTCAGCGTGCCTTGTAACGTGACAGCCGATATTTACCGCCGCAGGCAAGCCTGCAATGTGCGTTGGGGCAACTTCGATATTAACTGCAAGTGCTGTTGTTTTTCCGCCGAAGCCCTGCGGACCTATATCGGTTTCGTTTATTCTTTTGAGAAGCTCTGCTTCCATTTCGCTGTATACGGGATTGGAATTTCTGACGCTGACCTCACGGCAAAGAGCTTCTTTTGCAAGATATGCGCACTGCTCAAAATCTCCGCCGAAGCCTACGCCTACGACCATAGGGGGACAGGGATTACCGCCTGCCGATTTTACCGTGTCAAGCACGAAATTTATCAAATCTTCTTTTGTCGCCGACGGAGTGAACATTTTGAGCTTGCTCATATTTTCACTTCCGAAACCTTTTGGGCAAGCCTTGATTTTAACGCTTTCGCCCGCAACGATTTTTGTATGAATAACGGCAGGGGTGTTGTCCTGTGTATTTACACGGTCAAGCGGATCACGAACAACGGATTTTCTTAAAAGACCGTCCGTATATCCGTCCGCAACGCCTGAATTTATGCTCTCGTAAAGGTCGCCGCCTACAAAATGCACGTCTTGACCGATTTCAATAAAAATAACCGCCATTCCCGTATCCTGACAGATGGGAACATCAAGCTCCTTTGCACAGTCAAGGTTGTTGATAAGCTCTCCCATAATCTTTTTCGGGAGCTCGTCCGTTTCAGCCTTTTGACCGCACTTTATACAATCGCAAAGGTCATCGGGGAGAATTTTATTAGCCTTGATAACAAGCTCTTTTACTGTATCTCTTACCGTTTGAACATTTATCTCTCTCATTATGTCACCTAAAAAATATGCAGGCAAAAATGCCTGCACCGTTATTTTACTTTCTTCTTGAATATGAACTGCGTTTGCCGTCGGTCGCTCTTTTAAGGTCGGTCATTTTCTCGTCGCTGACCTGCTTGAATTTAGCCATCATATCCTCAAAGGACATAGGGCCGTCGTTCTTGGGCTCGGGAGTTCCTTTCCAAACGTTGGAAGCGTTATTCCTCGGCTTGCCGTTTCTTCTCGGCTTATCACGCTGTTGCTCGTCTGACTCCGGATTGTCCGAAGCTTTTTTAATCGAAAGGCTGATTTTGCCCTCCGGCGTGATGTCGATAACCTTAACCTTGACCTGCTGGCCCTCTTTAAGGTGATCGTGGATGTCATTAACATAGCTTGATGACACCTCGGAAATATGTACCATACCGGTTTTATTGTCAGGCAAGCTGACGAAAGCACCGAAATTGGTTAATCCTGTAACTTTTCCCTCAAGTATTGCGCCGATCTCGACCATAAAAAAGATAGTTCCTCCCCGAAAACAAATTCAGTTGTTAGGCGTTATATTGTAATATACCTTTTCACCCGGTTTAACATAGCCCAGCTTTTCACGGGCAACACGCTCGATGTAGCTGTCCTTATCGCTGTTGTCGATAACGTCCTGTAAACGCTCGTTTTCGGCAACCTGCTGCTCGTATTGAGCGTTCAACTCATCGACCTTGTTTTTGCGGTCTTTTATGTCCATTTGAGTATTGATAAGGCTGATTATAAAATAGCCTGCAACAAGAAGTAAACATACGGTAAGGATAAAACTGAATTTCTGCTTTTTAGGAGCTTTTTTCATTTTCTTCGCTTTCATATTTTTTCTTCACTTCCGTCCTCTTTGGTTTATGACATAATTTGTGTATATTATTATTTAAATTATATAACAAAGACTTGTCGTTTTGCAAGAGGATTTTTGCGGTTTTTACTGATTTTTTCGTTGATTTTCGGGTTTTTGCCGTCGCTTTTTTTATAAATGCGGATACTCTTGAGAAAATCTTGCGAAAAGGTGCAAAAATAAAACGAAATATCTTTTTGAAAAACGCTTTGACTTTTTCGACGATTTTTGTCGAAAACTTTACCGCTATTATACCGAAAGAAAGGTAATAAATAAAAAATCCGAGCGCTTCGCCGAACAGAATGTAAAATCTAAGCTGCCCGTCGGTCACGGTGAGGCAAAAAAGAAAGGTTGTCACCGAGGCTGTGAATACAAATATAAAATCGGTTATATATAACGCTCTTTTTGAGGAGGAAACGCTCATCCTTATGACACGTAAAAGGTCATAAAGCACACCGATTAAAACGCCGAAGCCGAGCGAGAAAAGAAAATTTTTCGTCTGTGAGGAAAGGCTTGTTATATACTCCATTATCTGAATACCTTAGAGAAAAAGCCACCGCCCGACTGCCGTTCTTCCTTGTCGGCATAGATGAGAGCGTAAATATCACCCTCAACAAGCAATTCGCCCATTTCGAGACTCAGCCTGTTAATATGTAAATCGTTGCCTTTTACCGTGAGCTCACCCATCTCCGTATATACTACAACCGACTGTTCGTCAAAGCTGTCTATGTCGGAAACTCCCGATACCGTTAAATGATGCCTGTCCTCCATAATTATATTGTGAGGGATTCGCTGATTTGTTATTCCGCTGTTTTCTGCCATATAAAAACCTCCTTTGTCCATATAATATGCCTTGATAACATATAATATGAAAACAAAGGAAATTTAATTACGGTTTGTCTGATTTTTAATGCTTTCTTTCGATAGTAATTTCGTAGTCGTCGGGTTCTTTGTTGTAAAGCGCTTGTTTTATCAAATCGGTGCTCTTGTGCAAGTCTTTGAATTTCTTGAAGTGTGAGAGCTTGCCCACAACACAGTCGATTATTGCGGAAAACGCTTGATATTCGGGTGTGTCGGGGGAGTAAGGCTCGTTTCCGCGGTAAACATTTTGCAAGACCTCAAGAAGAAAATCTCTGATTTTTACATTTTTAACGCTGTCGGGAATTTTCTTTGAAATTAAGAAAAATTTTCCGAGACTTCCAAAAGTCCACTTTTTAAGTCCTTTTCCGACTATTTGAAGCGGTACTTTTAATTTATATACTTGCTCTTTTGTCATACTGAAGCCCGGTGCCAACTCTGCAAGGTGGTCAATGTCATCTGCCGCAGAGTCGAGTATATCATTTAATAAGAAAAGGAAATGGCGTCTTAAATATTCGTCAACGGACAAACCCTTTCTGTCCCAATCGAAGTCGTCTATGGTCTGCGTTTTGATGTCGATTGCTTTATCGTCTATATGTACTTTTCTTATACAGGACGGGTAGCCGACCATTGACGAGGTGTTTATGTCATAATATACATTGCCCTTTTTCGTAACCTTTTTGGCGATATTTTGCATGTGAGTGTGGCCTGTAAACATAACTTCGATGCCCTTGTCGGCAAGGAAGGTGGTTGTTTTGTCCCAATCCCCGAGCATATCACGGGACGAGATAAGCGGATATATTGCAGACGGCGGAAGCGTCGGGTGGTGCGTCATTGCAAATATATAATCGCCTGCCGTGTGCGCCTCGTCAATCTGTTGTTCTATCCATTTTAATTGATTTTCGGAGTATCCGCAGAAAACTCTGTCGCCGTCGTCATTGAGGCATAAAAGCCTGTAACCGTCCTGTAGCTTTACGCAGTAGGAGTGGCTCTCTCTGTCAACGCTCAAGGCCTTACTAAGTCCGTACTCGAAGTACATATCAAAAAGCTCTTCCCTCGAGGTGTTTGTCGCAGGAACGGTCTTGTCGCCGACGCATTTTTTTGCCATACCCGTATTGTTGCCCTCGACGTAATAATCGTGCGTTGCGGTTATAAGGTAAATATCCTTGCCTGCGTCTTTAAGGTGTTGAAATCTCGGAAGCAGGTCGAGATGACTTTCCATTGCGCCGTCATTTGTGAGGTCGCCGTCTATCAAAACTATTTTTGTGTCGGTATCGGCAATCAGCTTGTCGAAATATGCGTCGATAATCGCACCCGTCTCCGCAAGGCACTTTTGCTCTCTTGCGTTGACCCTATCGTAAGCCGTTCCGCTTGTGCCGAGAGCCTCGCCGTAGTGGTGTAAGTCCGTTATCAAATAAAAATCCAAAGGGGAAGCCATATTTTTACCTCCTTAGAGCCTTTTTATTCATTATGAATTACTTGCGCCGAAATGTCAACTAATATAATGCTTCGTATATCACGCCGAGCCTGTCAAAAAGTAGCTCGTCAATGTCGGGAGTGCGGTATTCGGGGAAATTGTCTGCGTTGACTATCGGTATCGAAAATAGGAAAGAGGTTTTTTCTCTGTCTGAATTCATCAGCATACAGCCGTTGTAAAGCCTTGCGGTTCTTGAGATGAAATTCAAGCCGCCCGTGCCGTCAAGGGAACGAAAGTAATCTAAAATCGGAAAATTTCCCGAACTTTCAAAAGAGAATACAGCTCTGCCACCTATCCTTTCAAGACAAATGCCGATATAATCCCCGTGAGAGTATTTGACGGAATTTGAAACGGCATTTAGTATTGCCCTCGTTATGAGCTTCGGGTCGGCAAGTGTAAAAATATCGTCGCTGTCGGTTAGAAAAATAAGACGCTTTTCGCTTTCGCACAGCACCGCATCACAACAAAAAACGAGATTTTCGGCTAACTGCGTAAGATTGCATTTATATTTGCAGGGCTTTTCGGGGAAGTCGAGATTGTTTATTTTGCGAAGCAGAAAGAATGCGTTTTTAAGCAACTTCTCCTTACAGGTGCAATCCGAAAGTATAATTTCATCAAAAACGGCTTGCAGCTTTTCTCTCACACAAGGGAAATCGGCATCGGGGAAAATCATACGGTTTATCTGCTCAAATTCGTGACAAAAGTTCATTATATGCACAACTCCTTTGTGAATAGTATATCCTTTTTGCGTTACATAACGCATATTTTGGTTAGTTTGACAAAAATATGTCAACTGACAATAAAATTGCTTGCATATTTGTACTTTTCGGTATAAAATAATATCGCAATAAAATTTATATTCTATTTTGGAGGTAATATCCATGTCAGTTAAAGTTGCAATTAACGGCTTCGGCCGTATCGGACGTCTTGCTTTCAGACAGATGTTCGGCGCAGAGGGTTACGAAGTAGTTGCTATCAACGATCTTACAAAGCCTTCTATGCTCGCAAACCTTCTTAAGTATGATACCGCACAGGGCGGTTACTGCGGAAAGATCGGCGAAAACCTTCACACAGTTTCTGCTGATGACGAAGCAGGCACACTTACTGTTGACGGAAAGACTCTTAAAATTTACGCTGTTGCTAACGCAGCTGAGCTTCCTTGGGGCGAAATCGGCGTTGACGTAGTTCTTGAGTGCACAGGTTTCTATTGCTCAAAGGACAAGGCTATGGCTCACGTTACCGCAGGTGCTAAGAAAGTTGTTATTTCAGCTCCCGCAGGCAATGACCTTAAAACAATCGTTTACTCGGTAAACGAAAATACTCTTACAGCGGATGACCAGATTATTTCTGCTGCATCATGCACAACAAACTGCCTTGCTCCCATGGCTAAGGCTCTTAACGACTATGCTCCCATTCAGTCGGGCATCATGGCTACAATCCACGCTTACACAGGCGATCAGATGATCCTTGACGGTCCTCACAGAAAGGGCGATTTGAGAAGAGCTCGTGCAGGCGCAGCTAACATCGTTCCCAACTCAACAGGCGCAGCTAAGGCTATCGGTCTTGTTATCCCCGAACTTAACGGCAAGCTTATCGGATCTGCTCAGAGAGTTCCGGTTCCGACAGGTTCAACAACAATTCTTACAGCTGTTGTTAAGGGTGCTGACGTTACAGTTGACGGCATCAACGCTGCAATGAAGGCTGCTGCTTCTCAGTCCTTCGGATACAACGAAGAGCCCATCGTTTCTTCGGATGTTATCGGTATGAGATACGGCTCACTCTTTGATGCTACTCAGACAATGGTTTCTCACATTGCTGACGACCTCTATGAAGTACAGGTTGTTTCTTGGTACGACAACGAGAACTCCTACACATCACAGATGGTTAGAACAATCAAATACTTCGCTGAGCTTTAATTCTTAAAATTCAGTAAAAGCCGTCAGTCGAAAGACAGACGGCTTTGTTTTTATTTGTGAATTTTTTTGTTATGACTTTACAAATATTAAAGTATGTGCTACAATATAGCTAATTCTATGTTGAGTATCATAGCTATCACTGCTCAACGTTGAATAATATTTTTCTAAGGAGAGTTCCTAACATGAAAAAATTGGCATGCCTCATGGTTGTAGCTGTCCTTCTCGCTGTAAGCATGATTCCTTGCTTCGCTGCTTCAGGAATCAATGATTGCGAGCAGAAGATTATCACATATGTTAAAACAGCATATGTAGTTGACGGCAAAACAATTACGGTTCCCGCTGAATACATCACAGCACTTGAGAATGTATTCACAAAGGTTGACGTTACAGAGAGCCAGCACGCTGAAATCACGGCTATCCTTGATGAAGCTCTTGCTTACTGTAAAGCAAACAACCTTACAAAGCTCGAAGACATCACAGCTAAGAATGCAGCAGCTACCCTTATCGGTTACGCTAACCGTGCTTTGGGTGTAGTTGGTTACCACGTTTCAACACAGGGTAGCCTCGCTGATGCTGACCACGGTCTTCTTATCATTGCTGATGCTGAAGGCAACGTAGTTGCTAAGCTTCATCCGGCAATCGTTAAGACCGGTGCTGACTATTCTTCAGCAGCAGTTTGCGGCGTAGCAGCTCTTGCAGTTCTTGCAGCAGCTGGCGTAGCAGCTAAGAAATTCCGTAAGGAAAATGAAGACTAATTCCGATAAAAATCGGAGTAAGAAAGGCTATCGGAAGTATTTTATAATTCTTCCGATAGTTTTTTTAATATGCGGATATATGCTGTTCTTCGCTTGTCTTACCCCGATTATTGACCCCCTGCTTTCGGCTTATAAATTAGCGTTTTCAAACACTAATTTCAATACCATTGACGAATCAGGGACGAGCAGCATTTTCAATGGTTCAACCGGTGTTCACAGCGGTCTTTTGAATTACGACGACTTTGAATTTCCTAATTACGGAAGCATTTTCGGTAAGATTTCCGTCGAGGGAACTGAAATAAATTGTGACTTGATTTACGGAGACGATACGGCTCTTTTGAAAAAAGGTGCTTGTTTATCTCTTTACAGTCATATTCCCGGCTGCGGAAGAGGCGTTATGATAGCGGCGCACAACAACACGTATTTCCACACCTTGCCCAATGCCAAGGAGGGAACTTTAGTGCATCTTGAAACCAATTACGGTTCTTATGTTTACAAAGTTTATCGCTCTGAGGTTATAAAGGAAAGTGAGCGTGCGAAGTATGAAGCCGAGCTTAACGGGGATAAGGAAACTTTAATTCTTTACACCTGCTATCCGATTGATACGCTTGCCTCAACTCCGTACAGATATTTCGTATTTTGCGAATTTGTATCGGGTCCGCAGGTTAATTTGTACGAATAGGAGGGCGGAATATGACAACTAAAACCAAAAAAATCCGTTCTTTTGTTTGCGGACTTGTCTCGTTTATTCTCAGCATTTCATTGACTCTTTTGTTTATGCTTGTAACGCTTCGTTTTACGGTTTTGAACGCAGGCTATGCAAAAATGATAGCGCAGACATCGGACTATTCGACACATATGCAGCAGGAGCTCAAGGAGCAGTTCGGATCATACGGAAGTGCCTGTAATGTTGACGAAAGCTTCTTTGATGACATATTCGAAGAGGTTATAACACCTAAAAGAATTGTAAAGGATACACAGACAAGCCTTGAATTTTTCTATAAGCACGATGCCGAGGGCGAAATTGATACCTCGGAGATTGAGGACAAAATTCAAGAAAAGCTGATTGCTTATGCCGATACAAAGGGCTTTGAGATAAACGACTCGCTTCGTGAAAATCTCAAGGTTATGTGTGAGGAAATGGGCGACCTTTATGTAAAATATGTCGGAATGTTCAACACTTCGTATTTTATGTCCGCTTCCAATATCCTCAAAAGATATATGCCCGTTCTGAACGGCGCAATGATAGCACTTGCCGTATTGGCGATTTTTGCAACGGTGGTTATCAGGCTTTCGTTTGCAAAGGTCAGAAATTACACAAGATTCTATATCTATGCCTGCTCGGGAAGTGCGTTGATGCTTGCCGTTGCACCGATTGCGGCACTTATTATGCGAATTGGCAGTAAAATAAACGTTGCAAACGCCTCTCTTTTCAGCTTTGCTTCAAGCTTTATAAACTATTCGTTTGTGGCAATGCTTGTAGCGGCGTTGATTATGGGCGTTTTGACAGGTTGCATAGCGTATGTCAGAAATAAGGCAAATAAATAATCATGTTAAATATACGGCTTCTGTTCGTTTCGTTCGGGAGCCGTATTTTTTCTTGCACTTTAGCGTGATATAATGTATCATAGTTAGGATATTTGTTTTGAGGTGAGTATATGCTTAACACAAGAGCTTCGGGAGTGCTTATGCACCTGACGTCCATACCGTCAAGGTACGGAGTGGGAGTTATGGGTGATGAAACGAAGCGGTTTATAGATAAAATAAAGGGAATGGGATTTTCGTATTGGCAGGTTTTGCCGTTAAATCCGCCCGATTTTCACGGCTCTCCGTACACCTCGGATGCGGCTTTTGCGATTTCTCATATGTTTGTTTCGCCCGATGAGCTTGTAAAGGACGGCTTGGTGTCCGCAGAGGATATTGAACGTTCTGTTTATTACGGCTCTCCGTATACAGCCGATTACGAGTTTGCATATTCCGCAAGGCTTGAGCTTTTGAGAAAGGCATATTCAAATGCAGGCGAAGCGATAAAAGCAAAGGCGGAAAAATTCGCAGATGAAAATGAATGGTGCAAAAGCTATTCGCTTTTTATGGCGGCAAAAGAAAAATTTGACAATAAGCCGTGGTATGAATGGGGCGAGGACTTCGCACGATATGAAAACTGCTTGAAAAATGCCGACAAGCTTAAAACCGAAGCGGATTTTTATGCATTTGTTCAGTATATCGCTTTTTCGCAATGGAAAGAAATTAAGTTTTACGCAAATGATCGGGGCGTAAAAATTTTGGGCGATATGCCGATATACGTTTCAATGGACAGTGCGGATGTTTGGAGCAACAGGCAGCTTTTTGAAATTGATGAAAATGATTTTTCAAAGAAAAGAGTAGCGGGAGTTCCGCCCGATTATTTCTCGGAAAACGGTCAGCTTTGGGGCAATCCGCTTTATAATTGGAGCAAAATGGAAAAGGACGGCTTCAAGTGGTGGATTGACAGGCTCAAAGCCTCGTTCAAGCTATTTGACACGGTTAGAATTGACCATTTCAGAGCATTTGCTTCTTATTGGGCAGTGCCTGCGGAGTCTGAAACAGCCAAAACAGGCGAGTGGGTTGACGGCCCCGGAATGAAGCTTTTTGACAAAATTAAGCAGGAGATAGGTGAGCCGCCGATTATAGCGGAGGACCTCGGAACGTTCGGCGAGGATGTAATAAGACTGCTTGACGATACTAAATTTCCGGGAATGAGAGTAATACAATTTGGCTTTGATCCGAATTGCGACAGCACGCATTTACCGCATAATTACCCGAAAAATTCGATTGCTTACGTAGGAACGCACGATAACACGACCTTGTTGGCGTGGCTTTGGGAGGCAACGCCCGAGCAGAGAAAATTTGCCCTCGATTATTGCAATTTCAAGGGCGATAATTGGGGCGACGGCGGATATTACAGTCCGTCCTGCCGTGCGATAATTGAAACGGTATGGAGAAGCCCGTCGCTCATTGCAATTATTTCGTTCCAAGACCTGTGCGGCTTCGGCTCGGATGCGAGAATGAATGTGCCGGGCAGGGCGTTCGGAAATTGGCAGTTCAGAACAACCGAGGAAACAATCGGTATGGTTGACGACGATTATTACAGATATATAAATTATTTGTTTAAGAGATAAGCGTTTGAAATTTTGTAGGTTAATATACGGTTGTTATCGGCTGCTATCAAATTAACGATTATATGAGAATAAAGCCTTCCTCTGACGAGGAAGGTGGCACGCCGTAGGCGTGACGGAAGGAGAGATAACGAAAGTTTGATATTTATTGCTTTCTCTCCCTCAGTTTCGCTACGCTCAACAGCTCCCTCGTCAGAGGGAGCCTGAAAGTGCGGCTGTGCGCAAATCGCAAAAGTTGGCACTTCGCACGAATTGAAAAATATATCCAACACGGTAGGGCGGTGGCTTGCTGCCGCCGTTAGATTGTGGTTGATTTATTATGATTCATGGTTAAAATGCCATTAAAATCCATCCACAACCCGTAGGGGCGACCTGCGGTCGCCCGTCAATTCATAGCAATTTAAAAACGGGCGAACACAGTTCGCCCCTACGATATGATGTTCAATTTTATTTGATAATAACCAATAGTTCATATGTGTTTGTTAGTCTGCCCGACACGGCAAGCCACCGCCCTACCACGTCGTCGTTTGCACCGTATCGTTTGCAACAGCCTTTGGCTGTTTCTCACTCGCTATGCAACTCCTCCTCTTCCGCAAAAATCACGCTCGGCTCGCCTGTTCGGTTGTAAACGCCCTCACGACGGCTCGCTGTCGCTACCAACTTTTGCGGATTTGCGGACAGCCGCAAGGGCTGTCCCTACGGCTGTGCGAATATTTTTATATTGTTTTCAGCTGTGAATGTGAATTTAATTGCCTATTTACAAAATAAATAATGTGTGCTACAATGAATATGCAGTGAATAGGTACCTATTCATTGTAACTCTGTTTGAATTACTTAAACGATATTGTTATGGTAATTCTTTTTATCGTGCTTAGTATGTGGCTAAGCACTTTTTTTATTGCCATTTTTCCACCCCCCTTTTGAAGTGGAATATCTATGTAAACACCGCCTATAATCTTCTTAATACAAATATAAAAATCCCACTATGCAAAACATAGTGGGATAAATTTATGTGTAAACTTTTGATTTAGTTTGCCGCAATGTATACTAAAACGCTCTTGGCGTCCGCTATCGAAACAGTGCCGTCACAGTTCATATCGGCTGCCCACGCCTGCTGTTCGTCAAGTGTTGACATTTCCGCAACAGATCTGAGAACAAGCTTTGCATCAAAGAGCGAAATCCTGCCGTCTGCATTGACGTCGCCGTCAGCACCCGAAAGCGGTGAAAGCATGTGAGCGTTCCTGTCATAGTTCATAAACTGAGGATACTTTGCGTTGGAATAAATGTTTGTGTCGGGAGTGGCTGTAAGTATCCACTTGAAAAATTCGCCGTTGTCGTTAGCATCCTTGTTGCTGTATTCAACGTGCTTCATATTTTTGATAAACCACGTGTTATCCGGCAGATAAGCCGTGCGTGCATCGATAACCCTATCAAACGAAACGTGCGGTGCTTTCTTAGCAATGTCAAGCGTTTTTCCATATTCGGCAACGGTTGCAAAGCCGCTTGTGTGTATAGTTTCGATTACCTGATCTCCCATAAGGCTTGCCGCTGAGGTAACGGGAGCGTTTTGCAAATTGTAGTGCGAAACCACCGAAACGCAGATGCCGTCAGCCTGTGCCGACTTGAGAATTGAAGCGATTTTTGATTGAACGTTGTAGTGATAATCGTCAATTCTGTTTTTGAGAGTCTTTTTCTGCTGTACCGTACCGTCGCTCATTCTCATGAACATATATGTCCTTGCGGAATTGTAGCAGGACTCGGGGACGAACGCCCAAAAGCCCGTGGTGTATCCGAAGGCAGGGATTAAGCAATCCTCGTAAATTCGATCCTTATTGTATTTGAACAAGTCACCGAGTATAGGAATGATTTTTTCGACAATGCCTGTTGAAGAGAGAACGGTGCTTACCTTATCTGTTCCCAAAACGTCGCTGAGTATATTGTAAAGCCCCTGAGCGTCGATTGACACGTCACCCATAAAGAGCTTGCCGACCATTTCAAGTCCCGTGTAAGCTGACGAAAGCATTGTTATATTGCTTAAATCGTCATATCCGTATTTTGCAAGGTAAGCGGACATAATAATGCCGCCCATACTGATACCTGAAATTGAAATTTTATCGTGACCTGAGGTCTTTTTGATATTTTCTACATATTCGTGAATTTCATCCGCAAGAATAAGCGGATCGACACGCCAGTCAAGTCCGTACACCCAAACGTGATCCTTGCCGACTGCCTCACAGGCAACGTCAACGATATCGTTGTTGAAAATCTCCTTGACATAGGCATAATCGTAGTTTGAAACGGGCTCCTTAAACTGCTCGATAATCTCGACGTTCCTGTGTTTAGGTGTTCCGTCGGGAGAGCAGGAGATGGGATCAAGCACCTCGTTTACAATCGGGATAAACTCATCGCAGAATTTGTCGAAATCCGCCCTCGTTCTCTTTGAAGTAAGAAGAGTTGTAAGGGGAGGGAGAGCCTTTTCGACAGCCTTTGTAATTGTTTCCGCCTCGGGTGCCCAAACGCTCTTGCCCGTTTTGGTGTCAACAAGCAGATACTGTGAAAAACCCGAGATTACAAGCATGGGATTTTTGCCGCAGTTACACACCCTGTTTGCCGCAAAAGACGGTGCGACGCAGCTGAATATCAGAACTAAGGATAAAATAACACTAAAAGATTTTTTTAAGATTTTCTTTGACATTATACTTCCTCCTCGTATATTGAAATACAAAATTATTGTAGCACAACAAAACGGCAAGTGCAATAATTTATATAAAATTAAAATAATGTTTCAACGATTTTTGTGCAATTACACGGCGAATAGCGCCAAAAATCAATATGACCCGAATCAATAAAATATTTGTAATTTCGGTTTTCACAGGCAAAGCTGTCCGTTCCGACGATTATCAGCTTGATTTTCATTTTTTCGGGATTTATGCTTTTGATAAACACGCTTGCACTCTGTCCGACCTCGACGCCTTCTGCGTATTCCGCAAGCCCCGCAAGGTTTGGAGAAAGTTCTACAAACACGCCGTAAGGCTCTACGGAACGGACAATTCCCGTGACCGTTTCTCCCGAATGGAAAGCATTTGCGTTTTCCTCCCAAGTACCGAGCAATTCTCTGTGTGAAAGAGTTATTCTGCCGTTTTCGTCAATACATCTTATAACCGCTTTTATGTTTTGACCGATAAAAAATCTTGAGTGCGGGTTAGGTATTCTTGAAACAGAAACAGAGTTAATCGGCAAAAGTGCGGTTATGCCTCGTCCGATGTCGCAAAATGCCCCGAACGGTTCTATATGTGTGATTTTTGCGTCTATAATATCTCCCGTGCGAAGTGTTGAGATGTAATTTTTTCGGCAGTCTGCCTGTGATTCGGTTCTGCTTAAAATCGCAACGGGGGCTTCACCCGACAGGTCAATTTCTGTAATATAAAAACCCGTAGGTTTGTTGACTCTCGAAATAATCGCAATATCCTTTACACTCGCATCCTTTACGCCCTCGGCGCATTCATCGTGCGGCATAAAGCCATTTATATTGCCTAATTTGAAATGAAGATTGTGGGCGTTGTCGCACATAAGAGCCCTCGCTTCGAGATAAATCCGTTTTTCACACGCCTCCTTGAGCAAGCCTTCACTTGCAAATATTTTTTCCGTCTCCCTTGAATTGAAAACGGCTCCCTCGGGTAAATATTTTTCCATAATGATTACCGTGCCTTTCAGATTTCTGATATTTTTGCAATTTACTCATAAATTTATATGCCCGAGGAAGTGAAATGAGAATTGCAGTATTTAATTTTTTCGGATATTGTGGTACAATATATAAAAATCATTCGGGAGGTATATTATGGACGTGCGTGTGGGCGACGAGCTTGTGATGAAAAAGGCGCATCCCTGCGGCGAAAACAGGTTTGAGGTTTTGCGTTCGGGAATTGATTTCAGACTGCGTTGTAAGAAGTGCGGACGGGAAGTAATGGTGCCCCGTATAAAGATTGAAAAAAATATTAAGAAAATAATTCGTGAGGAAAGTCCAAATGACCGATAAGTTAAACGGAATAGAAGAAAGATACGAAAAAATCAACGAGATGTTGTGTTCGCCCGATATAATAAGCGATCAGCAGGAATATGCAAAGCTGATGAAGGAGCAGAAGAATTTAACGCCTGTCGTTGAAAAATTCAGAGAATATAAACAATATGAAAGCACGCTTACGGAGTCAAAGGAGTTGCTTGACGCAGGCGGACTTGATAAAGATTTCAGAGAGCTGGTTCAAGAGGAGTTTGAACAGGCTAAAATTGATGTTGAGCGTTGCTCGGAGGAACTTAAGGTTTTACTCTTGCCGAAAGACCCCAATGACGAGCGAAATGTTATTGTCGAAATAAGAGGCGGCGCAGGCGGAGAAGAAGCGGCTCTTTTTGCGGGCGAACTTTTCAGAATGTACTCTATGTATGCACAGTCAAAGGGCTTTAAGGTGGAGATTTTGTCGGAAAATCCCACGGAACTCGGCGGATACAAGGAAATTGTTTTCAGCGTAGAGGGCGAGGGCGCATATTCACGCTTTAAGTTCGAAAGCGGAGTGCACCGTGTTCAGCGTGTTCCCGAAACGGAAAGTCAGGGCAGAATTCAGACCTCAACCGCTACGGTTGCCGTTTTGCCCGAAGCTGAGGATGTAGACGTTGAGCTTGACCCTGCGGATTTGCAGATTGACGTTTTCCGTTCGTCGGGTGCAGGCGGTCAGAAGGTAAACAAGACCTCGTCGGCTATTCGTGTAACGCATCTTCCTACGGGAATGGTTGTTGAGTGTCAGGACGAGCGAAGCCAATATAAAAATAAGGATAAGGCGTTGAAGGTGCTTCGTTCGAGACTGCTTGAAATCGAGCAGGCAAAGCATGACGCTGAAATCGCAGGCGCAAGAAAGGCACAGGTCGGCACGGGCGACAGAAGCGAGAGAATAAGAACCTACAACTTCCCGCAGGGCAGGGTGTCTGACCACAGAATAGGGCTTACTCTTTATAAAATCGAGCAGATAATGAACGGCGACCTTGATGAGATAATCGACGCTCTTATCACAGCCGATACGGCAGAAAAATTAAAGGCAGAGGAAAATTGATGATTACTCGGGTAATTGACATCAGAACAGACGAAAAAGAGGCTTTGAGCGAGGCGGCAAGGCTTATAAAGGACGGCGAGGTTGTGGGAATACCCACCGAAACCGTTTACGGTCTTGCGGCAAACGCACTTGACGGCGAAGCGGTTAAAAAGATATATATCGCAAAGGGCAGACCGTCGGATAATCCGTTGATTGTTCATATCAGCGATATTTCGGAGCTTGCGCCGCTTGTAAGGGAGATACCCGAAAAGGTAAGGCTTATGGCTGAAAAATTTTGGCCCGGTCCTCTTACAATGATAATGAAAAAAAGCGATTTAATTCCCGATGTTACCTCGGGCGGACTCGATACCGTAGCGGTGCGTATGCCGAAATCCGAATACGCAAGGAAGATAATCAAGGATTGCGGCTTACCGCTTGCGGCACCGAGCGCAAATTTATCGGGAAGCCCGAGTCCTACAAACGCAAAATATGTTTTTGACGATATGAACGGCAGGGTACCGCTTATAATTGACGGCGGAGGCTGTGAAATCGGTGTTGAGTCAACGGTTATAACCTTTGCGACGGAAAAGCCCACGCTTTTAAGACCGGGCGGTGTTACGGTTGAGCAAATCGAGGCTCTTATCGGCGAAATCGATATTGCTTCGGCTGTTCTCAATAAGCTAAAGGACGGCGAAACGGCAGCTTCTCCGGGAATGAAGTATAAGCATTACGCACCGAGCGCCGACATAACAATAGTAAAGGGCAACTTTGAAAAATTTGTCGATTTTGTAAAGGATAAAGATTGTTTTGTGCTTTGCTTTGAGGGCGAGGAGCAAAATTTTGAAAATGCCGTTACATACGGTAAAGCCGACGACGGACTTTCTGAGGCTAACAGGCTGTTTGACGCACTTCGTGAGCTTGACGAAAGAGGAGCTGAAACCGTTTATGCAAGATGCCCCGAAATAAACGGCGTGGGACTTGCGGTTTATAACAGGCTTATCCGTTCGGCAGGCTTTAAGATAAAGGAAGTATAGCGTAAAAAATTTCGCCTGTTCAGGCAACGCAGGATGAAACGGCGATTTTCAATAAAATGTTTGTTGTTGAAAGGCTATGGTGATTAGTATGAAAATTATCGGACTCACAGGGCAGACGGGTGCAGGTAAATCCACCGTCGCAAGGGCACTTGAAAAAATCGGATATTATCATATTGATGCAGACCTTGTCGCAAAAGAAGTGATAAATGCCGATGAAAATGTTATCTCCGCACTCGCACAGGAATACGGGGAAGATGTTGTTTTGTCCGATGGCGGTATTGACAGAAAGCTACTTGCTAAAAGGGCTTTTTCGTCAAAAGAAAATACGGACAAGCTAAGCAAGATAACTCATCCTGCCGTTGTAAGGCGAATAAAAATCATAATTTCACAAAAGGAACAGGAAAACGCTTTGGGTGTAACGGTTGATGCGATAGGACTTTTTGAAAGCGGACTGTCAAGCCTTTGCGATATAAACGTTTGCGTTGTCGCACCCGAGGAAATACGCCTTGAGAGGATAATCAACCGAGATAAAATATCGCTTGAAGGTGCAAGACAAAGAATATCGGCACAAAAGGGCGAGGACTTTTTCCTTGCAAACGCCGATAAGGTTATAAAAAATTATCCGCCTTACGGACTTTTCGAGCAGATAAAGGAAATTGTCAATGATGACTGATAAAAAGAAAATCGCATTATCGAAAATAATTGCGTTAATATTGACATTCGTTGCGGTTGTATCGGCTGTAACCGTGCTTTTTGTAAGAGCAGGCTACAAGCATAGATATCCGCAAAAATACACAGAATATATAGTGAAATATTCGGAAGAATATTCCGTTCCGAAAGAATTGCTGTATGCTACGATAAAGGTTGAAAGCGGATTTGACGAAAACGCAAAATCATCCGTCGGCGCAATAGGTCTTACGCAGATTATGCCCGATACTCTTATGTGGCTTCAGACTAAAACGGGCGAAAAATACACCGAAGCGGATTTGACAAATCCCGAAATTTCAATAAAATACTGTGCGTTCTTTTATTCGATATTGCTTGAAAAATTCGAGGACACCGAAGCTGCCGTGGCGGCGTATCACGCAGGTATAAACAGGGTTGACGGCTGGCTTAAAAGCCCCGAATACTCAAAGGACGGCAAAACACTTGATAAAATTCCGTCGAGGGCGACGGCACACTATGTAAGCAAGGTAACAAAAGCCGTAAATATTTACGGTAATCTATATAAAGAGGAGCTATGAAAATGAGTAAGGAAAAATCAAGAGCAGAAGAGCTTAAAGAAAAGCTCTTTTACAATCCGAAGCACGCTTCGGAGGTTATTTCGCAGGAAGAAACCGACAAGGCAGACGCATTTTGCGAGGAGTACAAGAGTTTTCTGAACAAGGCAAAGACAGAGCGAGAAGCTGTTGTTTATGTTCTTGAAAAGGCAAAGAAAAACGGCTTTGTTGAGTTTGACAGAGCGAAAAAATACAACGCAGGCGACAAGGTTTACTATAACAACAGAGGCAAATCGATAATCCTTGCGGTTATCGGTAAAAAAGGTCTTGAAAACGGCGCCCGTCTTTCGGCGGCACACATTGACTCTCCGAGACTTGATATGAAACAAAATCCGCTTTATGAGGATACGGAAATCGCATATTTCAAAACTCATTATTACGGCGGTGTTAAGAAGTATCAATGGACGGCAATTCCCCTTTCGCTTCACGGTGTAGTTGTAAAAAGAGACGGAACAAAGGCTTATGTAAATGTCGGCGAGGATGATAACGACCCGAAATTTGTTGTGACAGACCTTCTTCCGCATCTTGCCGCAGAGCAGATGAAGCGTACCCTTGCAGACGGAATAAGGGGCGAGGAGCTGAATATTTTAATCGGCTCACGTCCGTTTAAGGATGACGAGGCAAGCGAAAAGGTCAAGCTCAATATTATGAACATTCTCTTTGAGAAATACGGCATAATCGAGAGTGATTTTCTTTCGGCGGAGCTTGAGGCTGTCCCGGCTTTCAAATCCTGCGATATAGGCTTTGACCGCAGTATGATAGGCTCTTACGGACACGACGACAGAGTTTGCGCTTATCCTGCGGCAGAGGCTATTTTTAACGTTGAAAATCCCGAATATACCGCAATTACCGTTCTTACCGACAAGGAGGAAATCGGCTCTGACGGCAATACGGGCCTTAATTCCTCATATTTCAAATACTTTGTAGCGGACCTTGCAAATATGCAGGGCGTGAACTATCATACAGTGCTTTCAAACACTCATTGCCTTTCGGCTGATGTAAACGCTGCGTTTGACCCGACCTTCCCCGATGTTTCGGAGAGAAGAAATGCTTCCTATATTAACAAGGGTGTTGTTATCACGAAATACACAGGCTCAAGAGGTAAGGCAGGCACAAGCGACGCTTCGGCTGAATATATGGGCAAAATAAGAAGTATGCTTGACGGTGCGGACATTGTATGGCAGTCAGGCGAGCTCGGTAAGGTTGACGCAGGCGGCGGCGGAACGGTTGCAATGTATCTTGCGGCACTTGATATTGACGTTGTTGACCTCGGTGTTCCGGTGCTTTCAATGCACGCTCCGTTTGAGGTTGTCTCAAAGCTCGATGTTTATATGGCATACAGAGCATTTAAGACTTTCTTTGAGGAGAAATAAGTTGATTTCAGAGCAGATCTATACGGTCTGCTCTTTTGTTTATAAATTCTTTCCGATTTGTTAACAAAGTGTTAAACATTGCATAGTATATTGCATTACAAGATAGTATGTGATATATTGTAATCGTAATAAAGACAGCAATGCGGATAGTGCGGAAAGGAGAGGCACAATGAATACGCAGTTCAAAAAGGGCGTGCTTGAGCTCTGCGTTTTGTCACAGCTGCGGCAGGGTGACAAATACGGCTATGAGCTTGCGGACGCTGTGGGAAAGCAGATAGATGTTTCCGAGGGAACGATTTATCCGTTGCTGAAGCGTTTAAGGAACGAGGGATATTTTGAAGTGTACCTCAAGGAGTCGCCCACGGGACCTGCGAGGAAATATTACAGACTTACCAAAAAGGGTTGCGACACACAGGCGGCACTTGAAAAGGAATGGAACGAATTTACCCTTTGTGTTTCAAATTTGTTAGGAGGCGACGGTAATGACCAAGGTTGAATTTTTACAGGAATTATATAATTATCTCTCAGGCTTTTCGCCTGCGGACCGTGATGAGATAATACAGGACTTTGAGGAGCATTTTTCCGCCGGTCTCGAGCTTGGGAAAAGTGAAGAGCAGATTTGCGAGGAGCTCGGTACTCCGTACAGTTGTGCTATGCAGTATGTAAATTCGCAGCAGGTTTCGCCGTCTGCCGACACAAAGGAACAGCCGAAGCAAAGTCAGGCGACCGCCAATGTCGGCTCGCAAACAGCTCAAAAACCGAATTTCGACAGACGCAACAAAACCTTGTGGATGCTAATGTTCATCTTCCTTGTTTTGTGTGCATTCGGCGTTTATCCTGCCTCGGTGGCTCTTATGCTTTCTCCGATAGCGGTTGCGGTAGGCTCGATTTTTGCCGTTGCACCACCGTTTACGGGAGCGATGATAGGTTTTCTCGTTTCATTTAGCGTGATGCTTTTTTCGGCAGGTTTGCTTGCCTTTGCGGTTATGACCTATCTTTTAAGACTGAGCTTCCGCAAAGCCGGAATATAAGGAGGAACGGATATGAAAAAGCTGATAATTATAACAACGGTTGTCCTTTTAGCTTCGATTATATCAACTCTTTGCTTTACGGCGGCGCTCGGAAATGACTTTATAGCGTTTGCTTCGGGCAATAATATGAGCATAGAGGAAGCACTTGACAGGCTTGAGGATGATTTTGAGGACAGGTTTGAAGCGCCGGATGACGACGATTTCAACGAGCCCGATTTTGATTATGATTACGATATGTATGATTACGATTAAGGCGTTTACGATACAGATATAGAAAATACAAAGTGTATTAACGGATGGGATAATTATGGAGAGAAAAAACAAACTCGATACAGAGGTTGTTTTGACTGAGGGGACGGAAAGTAAGCGGCTCACATACGATAAACTGTTTTGGCTGTTTATTGCAGGCAGTATATTGGGCGTGATTATCGAAGGTGTTTTTTGCCAAATTGCAAAAGGGCATTGGGAAAGCCACGTGGTTTCGGTTTACGGCTCTTTCAACATACTTTACGGTGCGGCGGCGGTTTTGTTTTATGTTGCGGCGGATAAATTAGATTGCAAACCTAAATTTGAGAAATTTTTGGTATTTTCCGTTGTGGCGACAATATTGGAGCTTCTTTGCGGACTGCTGTTAAAAGATGTTCTCGGTATGCGTGCGTGGAGTTATGACGGCAGTTTTATGAATTATCAGGGCATAATATGCTTGGGCTTTTCGATAATGTGGGGACTTGCAGGCACGGCTTTTTGCAAGCTTTGTCCTAAAATCGATATGCTTCTTGAAAGGCTCAAGGGCAAGAAATGGCATATTGCCTGTGTTGCAATGAGCGTGTTTATGGCAGTAAACTTTATAATGACTGCCGCTTCCATATACAGATGGAGTGAAAGACATTACGGACTTGAGGCAAAAACCAAATTTGAAGAATATCTCGACGAAAGAACACCCGACAATTGGATGCAGGCACGATTTGTCGAATGGGAATTCTTGACAGATATCGATTTTTAATTAAAATAATAATCAAAAATAAAAATTAAAAGGAGTAATAAATATGAAGAAAAAGCTTTATAAAAGCAGCAGCGACAAAATGCTCGCAGGTGTACTCGGCGGATTTGCGGAGTATATCGGAGTCGATTCAACCCTTGTAAGACTTGTTTATGTTCTTATTGCAATGTTTTCGGCAGGCTTCCCCGGAATCCTTTTCTATATTATATGCGCTCTTGTAATTCCCGACGAGCCGTTTAATGTTGAGCAGTAATTTCATATTTCGCCCGAAAACGTCTGCGATTTCGTAAAAACAACAGCATAAGGCGACACGGTTTTCACCGTACCGAGGATATAATTTTTTTGTAAAATTATGTATAAGGTACGGTGATTTTTTTGAAGGCTTCACAGACGGCAAGGCGGGTATATCTCGACGCAAACGCCGAAAAAATAGAGAGAATATCAAAGCGGATCATAGCTCAAATGCTGTGCTTTCTGCTCGGACTTTTATGCGGCTCGATAAATGAGCTCAATGCATTTTCGCCGTTTGCGGTTGCGTTTGTTACGGCTGTATCGGGCAAATATACGGTTTCGGCAGGCTTGGGAGCAGCGGCAGGCTATATTTTAACTCAGGACAACCTGTCGGCACTTAGGTACATAGCGGCGATAATCTGCTCGGTGATTTTGATAAGACTCACAAACGAGCTTGAAAGGCTTAAAAAATTCAGGCTGCTGCCGTCGTGTATCAGCTTTATGTCGTTGTTCCTGACAAGTATGGCGGTGCTTTTTGCAGATGAGACTTCCGTAAGGTCGTTTTTTATCTTTTTAAGCGAGGCGACGCTCGGCTTTGCCTTGTCGTTTGTGTTTTCGTCTGCGTTTGATGCCCTGACGGTCTATTCCTCACAGGGCGGATTTACGGCGAGAGATATTGTAAATGTGGGCGCATTACTGTCCGTTGTTCTGCTGTCGCTTTCGGAAATTACCGTGTTTTCTGCTTCGCCGGCGAGGATAATCGGAATTTTTGCGTTGTTGCTTACCTCTTTCGTTTACAAGGAGTCGGCAGGGACAAGCCTCGGGGTGGAACTCGGTCTATCCCTTTCTTTAAGTCAAAGTGTAGGTGCAATGGGCATTTCCTATGCCGTTGTCGGACTTGTCACGGGACTGTTTTCACGCTTTAACAGATTTGCCGGTACGGCGGCAGGGTTTCTTGCTTTTTTGGCGGTGTTTTTATTTGAAAACGGCAATTTAGATAAAATTTATCTAATTGTTGAATTTACCGTTGCCTGCGTAGCGTTTTTGTGTATTCCCGAAAAATATTTGCGTGTCATTACAGGCGGCTTTTATGAGAAAAGAGAGCCTGTAAATATAAATTCTCAACGTCTTGCATTGCTTGAAAGACTTAAAAATGCGTCGATGGCTGTTGAGGAGGTATCGGAGACCGTGAATGCTGCTTCCTCGCTTCTCAAAAGCAATATCCCTGAAACGGAGCTCGATGTTTATTCGAGAGTGAGGGCAAGCGTTTGCACAGGCTGTCGGTTAAATTCGTTTTGCTGGAGCAAGAATTTTGCCGACTGTAAAAAGGCGTTTGACGCTATGAGTGAAGCACTCAAAAATAACGGGGTTGTAAATCCAAATAAGCTTCCGCCGTTTCTCAAGGGCTGCTGCGTGAAATCGGACGAGCTGACGGATAGCTTTAATAAGCTCTACATAGGCTTTGTTTCGTCGAGGGCGGCAAAGGAGAGGGTCGAAAGAATGAGGAGCATATCCTCACGTCAATTCGGCGGTATATGCGATATGCTTACCGAAATATCCGAAGAATTCACAAAGGAAATTGACTTTGCGGATGAGCTTTCGGCTGAAATCGAGGAGCTTCTTATTTCTTCGTTTAATATTATACCGACTGCGCTCGTTTGCAGAAATGCCGAGAACGGCAGGCTGAAAATAGAATTTTCATTTATAAAAGCTAATGAAAAAATAAACGAATATGAGCTTCGCAGGGCGCTTGAAAAGACCTGTCGGGTGCAGCTTGACAGACCGTCAATTACAGCCTCGGGCGATGAGGCGTGCGTTTGCTTTTGCGAAAAGACATTTTTCAAAGTGGAGGCAGCGGCTTCAAGGAGCACGGCAAACAAGGATAAATATTGCGGAGACAGCTTTGAGAGCTTTTATGACGGTAAGGGCAATTTTAATGTTGTTTTAAGTGACGGAATGGGCACGGGAATGAGGGCTGCTGTCGATTCCTCGCTTGCAAGCTCAATGACGGCAAAGCTTTTGCGCTCGGGCTTCTCGCATTCTGCGGCATTTAGGCTCGTAAATTCCGCATTGCTCTTGAAATCCACCGAAGAGTCGCTGGCAACGCTTGACGTGCTTTCGATAGATTTGTATTCGGGCAACGCAACGCTGTGTAAGGCAGGCGCCGTGGCAACGCTTGTACGTAAAAACGAGAGCGTAACGGCTGTAAACCGTGCGTCAATGCCGTTGGGAATTCTCGACGAAGCGGATTTCGTATCAACACAATTCAAGCTTCGCAAGGGCGATACAGTCGTAATGGCAAGCGACGGCGCATTCGAATATTCTCTCGATACGGCAAAAAAGTTACTTTCAACCGAAAAAGACACTTCTGTGGACAGCCTTGCGGAGAAAATAGCCGAGGCTTCAAAACACGAAAGAAGCAAAAAACCGAAAGATGATGTTACGGTGATAGCACTCAAATTAGTGCTAAATGAATAAAAAGTATAGAAAAAAACTGAAATTTTACATAAAAACCAAAGATTTGATTGACAATCGGCGAAATTTATTGTAAATTTTATATGTATCGATTGATAATGTGCAATTATACGCCAAGAAGAATTTGAAAGGGGATATTTTTCAGATGGCAAAAAACAAACCTGTTCTGACTCCCGAGGAGTTGGAAGCTAAAAATGCAAGGAAGGAAGAGAAGAGAAAAATCTTCGGAGAGACCTTCTTTAAATCACTCGCAGTTCTTATGTCTATTGTACTTGTTTATTCAATAGTTTACATAGCATTCGGACAGGGTACGACAATCGAGCAGAAGGTTGTTACACAGGGTAGCTCGAATGCCGGTAACGGCGGTGCGGCTCAGGGCGCCTCAAGCGCAGGCGGTAGCAGTACGGCAGGCGGAGCTTCTTCAAGCGGAAACACATCAAGCGACGCTCCTGCATCCGATGCTTCAGAAGCTAAGACAGTAGCTGAGGCTCTCAACAGCGCAACAAAGGCTGCTGTTGACTCAAAGGCAGGCTACGATTGGGTAAGAAAGTGTGAGTACACAACTCCTATCGACGTTGGTAACGCAACAGGCACACTTAATAAGGTTATTCACATGGTTGACGAAAACGCAGACCTCAACTCTGTTGTCGGCGGCTTCCTCGGAGTAGGCGATAAGAACCTCACAATCAAGAAGGGCGAAGACGCAGCGGCTGCTATCGACTATCACGGCAAAAACTATGCTCTCAAGGCTACATCACTCAAGCCCGAGGACCTTAAGGGCCTCAAGGTTGACGGCAACAGCTTCGAGTTCACACTTGACAACGTAACCACTCCCGCAAAGGACGGTTCAAACTCACTTTCAAGATTTACAAACGACATTATCACAAAGGATGAGGTTGAGGCTGAGATTAAGGCTCAGGTTTCAGTTGTAACAGTTAACTCACTTGACGGCGAATACACAAACATCAAGGTTAAGGGCACAATCACAGACGGTAAGCTTGTTTCTCTTGAGTATGAGACATCAACAAGCGCTAAGCTTGCACTTAAAGCACTCGGTATCGGTATCAACGGTTCAGGTGCTATCCACACTACTGCAAGCTACAAGAACTTTGTATACTAATTTCTTAGGAGGAAACTCAAATGGCAAAGAAAGAGAAAGTTCAGTTAACTCCTGAGGAGATTGCTGACAGAAAAATTCGCAGATCGAACGGTTGGACTCGCTTCTGGGCTATTTTCCTTTCGTTCGCAATCGTTGCAGGCGTATTCGCTTTTGCTCGCTCACAGGGCCTCGGCCCTGCTTCAAGCGACGAGACCACAACTGCCGTAAGCGGCGGTGCTGCTAACGCATCAAACTCAAGCTCATGGGATGACGGCTCATCAAAAGGCGGTTCGTCAAACAACGCATCAACACCTGCAAGCTCAGGCAATGCAGGCTCGGCAAATGCAGGCTCAAGCGACGCTGCTTCCGTTGCAACACTTATCAACAACGCTACAAAGGCTGCTGTTGACGCAAAAGCAGGCTACGATTGGGAAAGACATTGCACAGTTGACAACATTAACGTTGGCTCGGCAACAAACATTCTTAATAAGATTATTCAGGGCGTTGACTCCAATTCAGACTTGAACTCGGTTGTCGGCGGCTTCCTCGGCAGAGGCGATAAGAAGGAAACCTGTCCGAAGGGTATGACTCTTGACACAATCGACGTTAAGAAGGACGACGGCACAACAGAGAAGCTTTATCACGGTTCAAGCTACACTCTTAAAGCTACAACTCTTCAGCCGAACGACATTCAGAACCTTTCGGTAAACGGCGATACATATGAATTCACACTTGCTGATTCATCAAATCCTGACAGAAGCGGTAACACGGCTGTTTCAAGATTTACAAATGATATCGTTGTTCTCGACGAGGTTAACACAGAAATCAAGAACTTTGTATCGGCAGTTACGGTTACAGGACTTAACGCTAATTACAAGAACATCAAGGTTAAAGCTGTTATCACAGACGGCAAGCTTCAGAGCCTTGAATATTCACTTACTGCCGACGCAGAGCTTCAGCTCAAGGCAGGTCTTAGCATTACAGGTACCGGTAACCTTGCAGCAAATGCTAAATATTCTAACTTTGTATACTAATTTTTAGGAGGCAACTAATATGGCAAAGAAAGAGAAAGTTCAGTTAACTCCTGAAGAGCTTGCTGAAAAGAAGCTCAAGACCAGAAAAGGCTGGGCAAGAGTAGGTGCTATTGTTTGTGCACTTGCAATTACTGTTGCGGTTTATGCGGCAGGTTCAAAGGGCGGTCACAAAATAAAGCAGGTTGAGGAAAAGGTTCCGGTAGTAACTCAGATCGTTACTGTTGCAGCTCCGGCAGCTCCCACAACCGAGCCCACAACGCAGGCTCCCACAACACAGGCTCCTGCAACACAGGCTCCCACAACGCAAGCGTCATCTTCAGGCAGCGATTCTGCATTGGGCGGAATTATGGATACGCTTTCAGGTCTTATCGGCGGAATGGGTGATATTGACTTCTCCGGCGCAGGTGATACCATTGAAGGTCTTGGAAATACCGCTAAGGATTTCTTCTATGACATTGCAGACAAAATCGAAAACGGCGGCGACATCGGTGATATCGGCGGCGATATTATCGGCGGCATCGGCAAATAAAATATTCCCGATAAAATAAATCACACCTCGAATGAGTGAAAGCTTGTTCGAGGTGTTTTTATATGCTCCGATATACCGTTTTGCAAGGCGACGGGTGCCGATTAACGGCTTTTTAGCTTTTTTGATACCAAAGCTACATTTCGACAGGTAATTTCAGGCAAATACTATATGTTGTGGCTTTAAAAATAATCGACAAAATACGATAAAATGTTCAGTAAATGCCCGCATTGACTAAAACTTTGTTCAAAAAACGACGAAAACTAAAATGTTCACATTTTGTTCATAATTTTGTGGAAATATTGCCAAAATTCTTTGATTAATTTGCCCAAAAATAACAATTTTATTTGTTCAAATCGGAAAAACGGCACTAAATCGTGAATAATTTATTGACTTTTTTATAATAAAATTCTATAATTTTAATAACCATAGGAATGGTGTAATGGGCGAAGTATCGAATTTTTTAGATACGGTCGTTATGCCCTCGCTATATTCGGCGGGCAAAAGCCTGTTTTGATACACATCCTTTGGTAATAATTTACTCGGGTGTGTATCATCGTCTCCCACCGACTTTAATAAGTGGGAATGGTGGGAGGCTACCGAGTTTAACAAGACAGCGTTTGCGGACTCCTCCCTTAAAGGGGCGGTCAGAGGCAAGAAACAAACTGCAGTCGCAAACAGCCGATGCGGCACCCCCGTCGGCATTCGATTAACGGGGTGCGGACATTAAATTTTTAATGTTAAAACAATTAGGAGGTAAACAAATGAAAAAGTCAACAAAATTGTTGAGTGTAATCTTAGCAATTCTTATGATTTTCTCATCTCTTTCGGTTGCGTCTTTCGCTGCAAAGACAAGGTATGAAAATGTTACAGACCTTGAAGCTTTGGAAGCATACAACCCTAATGGTTCTGTAACAAGACTTACAACCGATGAGAGATTGTCGATTCTTTTCGACCAATTGGAAATGTTGTTGAGTGAGGCAAACATTTCAACGGTAGTTGATCTCTCGATACTTGGTAAGCTGAATATCGACTTAAGATCTATAGATGCACTTTGCAAAACCGTGGATGATGTTTGTGACTTTATCCAGGGTAAATATTGGTTGTTATCGGGAGCTGGTATTGCATACAGCATAGAGAATAAAGCTTGGGAAAGAGGAATGAATCGTGAGAAAGACACTCCCACAAAGATGTTAACCGAGCTTTTTGAACTTGTTAGTGCAAACGAACTTTTCATAAACCGTCTTATCACCAGTGGTTTGGACCTTGGTGTTGCAAATAACTTATTGCCGATTGACAGAAAGGCAATAAGTGCTCTTATTCAGGATGTTCCCGGCACAATTAAGAAGCTTGTTTTCCCGCTTCTTGCAAGACCGGATACAGCGGTTTCTGAGATCGGTACCTTTACCAATACAGCGGGTAACGGCGGTGTTCTTTCAGTACTTGACAAGATTATCCCCGAGCTTCTCTCAAAGCCGATGCTTTGGACATCATACAGAGTTAACGCTAATGGCGACGATCTTAAGTACACTGCAGAGCTTCCGACTGCTGCAGGTCAGACTTTGAGATATTTCGTTGTTGAGAACGGCGGAGAGCAGATTGCTCAGTATGATTATAACTTTGCACCCCTTATGGGTTCAAATAATGAAGCCGGCACATGGACTAAGACTGTTACTTATACAAAGACTCTTGAAACAGAGGGCGGAGACACTTATGTTTACGCTGCTCCCGCAGGTTACTCGGGAGACCAGACTCTTAAATGGTATAAGAACGGTGATGCAGGTTATCTTCTTCCGTCAGTTAGAGACGCTATCAACAATGGTACTCTTACATTCTCAATAAACGGTTCTGACAGCGCTCTCGGACTTCTTTACAAGTTCATTCCTTATGTATTTGCAGAGATGGCACCCGTAGTTCTTAACGGTTCTGTTAAGAAACTTCTTGCAGGTGCTCTCGGTGTAAGCTTTGCAAAAATGACCGCAGCTGAAGTTAATGCAGTTAAAGGCTTGGCAGCAGCAGGCGATTTCTTCACAAAGCCTCAGGAGTTCTATCTTTGGGAATACTCTGATTATAAAGTAATCGACGGTGTTCCTTATTATCGTTTCGAGGATACATACTTCAAGGGTACACTTCCCGAAAAACTTTCAACATATTATTATATGTTCAACTGGGATTGGAAGATCACCGACGATTTCGTTAATGATTTCATCCCGTCAGTTAACGGTTCAACAATCGGTAACTCTGCAAAGGGTTATGATACAATTCTTGGCGGCCTTAACGCTTTTGTTTATAAGGTAATTGACACAGTTCTTGTACCGAGCTTTAATGTAAACGGCAAGGACTATGACCTTAGAAAAACAGGTCTTGGCTGGGAAGACGGCGGCCTTGATAAGGTCATTGACAACGTTCTTCGTGCAGCAAGATATGCATTCAGCATTGCTCCCGAAGAAATCTTCGACGAGTATTACAGCGACGCTAAGCTTTCACCGTACTACAACTTGATGATGAACGGCACAGTTAAGCAGGCTCTTACAGGTCTTGCATGTGCAGGCATCAAACTTCTTATGCCTCAGGCACAGCTTCCCACAGCGGACAAACTTTGCAAGACAGTTGGTACAGACAGCGCTGATGATGTATCGGTTCTTGCACTCGGTTCAGTTGTACTCCGTGAGCTTTGCACACAGTTTATGCCCCAGTACAACTTCGACAAACTTATCTACGCTGATTACAACACCAAGACAATCCTTACAGGCGCTGACTATGACGCTAACTATTGGATTGATACAGCGCTCAATATCGGTATGGACTTCGGTATGTATTACTTGCGCAGCCTTGCCGACCTCGGTGAAGATGATGAAGCAGCAGGCTACTATTCAGTAATGAGCAACCTTAAAGCTATCCCGTCAAATACTCCTACAGCACTTGTTTACAAGGCTGGCGGTACTTATGTTGTTGAAAGCGGTAAGAAGATTCCCGCATGGCAGTACAAACTTGACTGGGTTCTCGACTGGGGACTTAGCACAGCTAAAGACTGGACATGGAACTTTGAGAAGTTCATTGATTGTGGCAGCACCGTTGATCTTGCAACATATCAGGATCCGTGGGCTAAGCTCAACACAATCCTTCTTAAGATTCTTCCTCTTGACCAGTTGCTCGACGGCACAGGCGTTACAACAGCAAGCAACACTTGGCTTGAGAATATCCTCAGAGGCAAGCTTGTAAAGGGTATCGCTGACTTAGATCTCCCGACAGTTGCAAGTGCATTTAAGATTCCGAACGGACTTCTTAGAAACGCAAATGTTCTTACACAGGCAGTTACACTTGTTAAGGGACTTATTAATGTAGTATTCTACAAGCTCACAGGCAACTACGATGTTATCATTTCGGAAATCAAGACAGTTGATGATGTTTTCAATCAGGCTAACCTTAAAAAGATGCTTGCAGGCACTATTAAAGGTAGCGGACTGAATTGGTCTCAAGTGTCACAAGGATTGATAGGAAAACTCCAATATCTTGTACCAAACGGTCTTCTTGCTCCTGCAATGCCGATAGTCGGTATGTTCCTCGGTTGGAAGACAGGCGCTCAGGAATTTAAGGACCCGTCAATTTACTTTACAACAAGTGGCAATGACACATATCTTCATTCTGCAGCTACAAACACCTTGAAGATTACCAACAAGGCTTCGGGTATGCTTGAAAAGCACAGAAATTCTAATGTTCTCGATAATCCTTATGTATTGACAATCAATTCAATCGAAGTTGACGAGGGCGTTACAGTTGCAGGCAATTTCCCGCAGACACTTAACCCCGGCGCAACTGTTGAAATGAATGTTACTGTACCGGCTGACACGGAATCTGTTGCTACATTCAAGGTTAAGTATTCAATTACAGGTAAAGACGGCAAGGCTATAGGTACAGAGCAGACAAAGATTATTTATGCTCGTTTGACAAGTAACTGGGACCAGGAGAATGATATGGTTTCAGATGGTTCGGCAAATAACGGTATACTCTCGAGCCAGCATAAAAAGTATACATTCACAAAAGACCTTTTCACAACTGTAACAACCTTGACCGGTGAAGTTCAAAATAACGAAAAGAGATCAAAGAACTTCGCAAAAATTTATGAATCTGTTGCTCCGGCAAGCGGAGATTTTGCACAGTATTTTGAAGCACAAACCGACCGTGCAGAAGCAGAGTGGCCTGAAACTATCGACGCTAAAGGCCAAGGCGGAAACGGTTCAGCATCAGGTTTGCTTTATAAGGCTAAAGCAGGTGTAACTTCTGCTACAGAAATACCGTACGGTTATTATGATGGCGGCCAGGTTGCTGTTAGATATGAGTGGAAGTACTTTGGCAACAAGGTAGGTACTGCTGTTTTCGAATATGACTTCGTTTACTACAATGACTATGATATAGAAAATGTTGCAAAGTCATATATCGACAAGAACCTTAAGGCTTCTGATTTCGGTGCTGACGCTCAGGCGGATTTCACAGCATATGAAACTGCTCTTAAGCAGGTTAAATTCCTTGCAGACGCTCCGAAGACGGAAACTTATACGGATGACGAAGATGTAATGTCTCAGATTCCGGGAGCAATCGCAGCACTTGACAGCGCTTATAAAAAGCTTATGAAGAATCCGATTGTCGGCGATACAGCAGATGTTAATGACATTTCAGCAGCTATCGACGCAATCGCAGCGGCAAAGGGCTACGAAATTGATTACGAGAACTACGAGCTTTACGAGTTCTTCGCTTATGACAAGGCTGTAAAGGCAGGTTATAAGATGATCGATTCTACTAAGGGTCCTGCTAAGCCCGAAAAATACATTGAGGGCGAGAACCTTTCACAGGCAGTTATCGAGGCTATCGCAGCTGCTAAGGGCGGCAACATTAAGACAGGTATCGACGCTACTGTTTCTGCTCCCTCTGAGGAAGCTATGACCAAGTACAACGATGCATTGGCTAACTTCGTTGCTCCTGTATATTCAACAGTAAATGTTGAAGACGCAATCGCAAGAATCAAATACTACTTCGGCTTTATGGATGCTAACATGAAGACACCTGTTGTTAAGGACTTCCTTAACCAGGAACTTTCAATTGCAGCAGCTAAGGGCTACAAGGAAGCTGATTACAGCGCAGATTCTTGGGCAGCTTATACTAAGGCTCTTGCTGACGCACAGGCAGTTGCAAAAGATGCAAATGCACGTCAGTCACAGATCTTCGACGCTAAGTATGCGCTTATGAAGGCTCAGAACGATCTCCTTCCGAAGAAATATTCAATGAAGGATAACGGTTATCTTGACGGCGAGCTCTCAGCTCTTATCGAGCAGGCTAACACAATCGTTAACCACAGTGATCTCTTCACTGTTAAGGCTAATGTTGATGCTACCGAAGCTTGGAAGCAGCTTGTTCAGGCTCTCGGTGTTGAGTACAACGTAACAGTTGACGGTACAGACTACACAGGTATTCTTTACAACCACTCAGCACTTACATTCAAAGCATATGACAGACTTAACTCCAATAAGGAAAAGGCAAAGGTTGACGCAGCTTGCAACAAACTCCAGGCAGCTCTCAACAACTTCGTATCAAGCGTTACTCTTGATCCGACAGGTTCAGGCGTTGTAAACCAGGTTGCACAGGATGTTAAATACATTCAGGGTATCACACCCGGCACTGTTACAACAGCTGATGCTATTCTTCAGAATATTAAGGCTTCCAATGCAGCAGCTAAACTTGCTGTTACACCTTCTAAGTCAAACGGCTATGGTACAGGTGCTATGGTTAAGGTTTCAATCGACGGTGTTGGCGTTGTTGCATCTTACTATGTTGTTGTTTACGGTGATGTAAACGGTGACGGCGTAGTTGACGCATTCGACGCATTCGCAGTTGATAAGAACGTTAACAGCCTTACAGCTCTTGACGGTGTATATGCAAAGGCAGCAGACGCTGACGCAAGCGGCGAAATCTCAGTTGCAGACTTGACTCCGATCATGAGTGCAGCTGTTGGTAACGCTAATGTAATTTCTCAGACAAGATAATTGACACAGTCAGTTATTGATTAAAAAAATGGGGGTGTCGGGTATGCCACTCGACATCCTCACGGAAATTAAAAAATCGCTTACATTTAATCGGCTTGTTCATATGGCTTCGGCGGTGCCTTTCGGTAACACCACAGCCGACAGGTTTTCCAAAGCAGAGTGATAGCTGTTTTTGAAATTTCCGCTGATTCAAAATATTGAATAACGTAAATGTATTGACATTTATGCTGATTAAGTGTATATTTATTGGGAAAACAGAATAAGGAGGCTAATAATGGTTAAGTCAAAGAAAATCCTTAGCCTTGCTTTAGCTTTTGTAATGGCTTTGAGTGTGTTGACTATGGGCGTATTTGCCGCAAAGACAACTCCCACAGCTACATTTACCGTTTCTTCTTCGGCTTCCGAGGTTGCAAAAGGTGATGAAGTTACAATTACTGTTAAAGCAAACGCTACAGAAAATTTCTATGCCGGACCTATGTCGCTCCCGATTGAGTATGACGCATCATTGTTTGAGTATGTAGCAGATTCAGCTACAGTTGAAAACATTTATGGTGCAGGCACAACCAAATCTGATGTTAAAGCAGAGGCTGGTAAGCTTACAGTTGCACTCATTCCTTCGACAAGCGGTGCGGTAACAGCTCCCAACCTTAACGGAGCAAACCTTACTGTGCTTACATTCAAGCTTAAGGCTATCGGCTCAACAGGCTCAAGCACAGTAGCAATCGCTAATGACCAGAAAACACTTGCTAACATTAACGGTAAATTCTACTGCGGTTCGTTCGACGGCGCAGATCCTAAGACTGCCGAGCTTACAGAAATGGGTCAGACTCTTAACAGAGTTTCTGCAACAATTTCTTACAAAGGCGCAGCAGTAGAACCTGCTGATCTTGCAATTAAGAGCGAGTTCGCTTCAAGCGGTATTATAATTGATACACATAAAACATTCGGCGGTAAATTTGCCGGCGTAGTTTATGGATTTGATTTGGGCGGTGCAGTGCCTAAGGCAGCTTTCTATACAGCGAGACTTGAAGCTACAAATGGTGGCTCAATTGAAGTTGTAAAAGCACCATACGGAGGAAGAGCACCATATGGTACCGGTACTACAATTATAGTTAAAAACGCTGACGGTTCAGTTGCTAAAACATATGTTGTTGTTATTATAGGCGATGTTAATGGTGATGGCGTTATTTCTACAAAGGATTTGCAGATTGTTTTCACCCATATCAATACTACAGACGAAACGAAAAAGTTAACAGATGAAGTTTTGATAATGGCTGCAAATGCGGCACCTGCTAAAGGACGAACTCCGGCGCTAAAAGCCAAATCAATGTATAATATTGCAACTGATGACTTGCAGGTGATTTTTACATCAATAAATGGAACTACTTTAAATCAAATGACTATTGCAGAAACTCATGCAACATATAATAGTTATTACCAATAAAATAGAATTAAGTTAAGGAGGATAAAGTAACATGAAAAAAATAATTAGCGTTGCTTTAGCTCTTGTAATGATCCTTGGCTGTTGTTCGTTAATGGCTTTTGCTGTTACAACAAAAGCGGCGTTGGAGATTTCGGTTGAGCCTAAGGAAGCAACGTATAAAAAAGGCGATATTGTTACTTTTGAGGTCTTCTATGAAGCGTTTAGTAATGAACTTGTATTAAATGCACCTGCTCGTATTTATTTTGGATATGATTCAAGTGTCTTTGAGCCGATAGAAGATCTTAGTGCTGATATAAATGCCTGGTCAACAATTAAAACAGTTGTTTATAAAGATTATATAATTGCTGATTCAGTAAATGCAGAAATGTCATCTAGCTCTGTAAAACACAATCCAGCTATATTAAGTGCAGTAGATAAAGCTAAAGGTTGGGACTCTACTTTGATGTCGACAGTAACTACTGCAATAGGATCGGGTTATGATTTTAGTACCAAAACACCTGTTTTTGCTTTCAAACTTAAAGTAAGAGAAGATGCAAGTGATGTAGGTTCTTACACTGTAGGTGTTACGGATTACTGTAAGAATAGTGAGGATCCGCAGACAAGCCTTGCTGTATGTGAAGTAAATGGTGACCTTATGGGCGGAGTTCCCGATGCTACTGAATGGGGTTTTCCTTATAAGGATATGTTTGCTTTAAATGACGCTACTGTAAAAGTTGCTTCTTCTACTCCTGCAGGTCCCGCAGTATCAAAGGCTAAGAGCCAGGTTAAGATGACCGCTACAGGTAAAACAACAGTTGCTGACGAGTTCAGCTTCAGAGTAATATCCAAGATCAGCGATTCTGATTGGGATACTTACTTCAAGAACACAGGTGTTGAAGGTGCTAAAACTGATTACATCACAGCTGTAGGTATGGTAGCTTACAAGGGCGCTGCTGCTTTCGACGCTGAAACAGCTAAGAAAGTTGTTGCAGGCTCAGCTGCTGAAAATTATACAGCAGCTACAACTGATTACATCAGTAAGGTAAGCGACACAGCCGATGCTGAGTTTGGTGCTATCATTAAGGCTAACCACTCAACACTTAATAACGATGTAACATACATGGGCTTCGTTCAGTATGTTGACGCTTCGGGCAACGCACAGACAATCTTCTACGAGACTGCTGGAACAGCTGCTCTCTCAACGAACTATAACAATATTGTAAGTGCTTATCTTGCAAGATATCCGTTCGCAGCTTAACTGAAACGGTTTGAAAGATAATTATTACAATAACTTGAGAGGAGAAAATTTGATGAAACAAATTTATAGCGCACCTGATTTCGACGTTTCAGTTTATGAAGTAGAAGACGTAATCACCCTTTCAGTAGGCACAGGTCCTGTTGAAGGCGGCGGAGACGGCTGGATTGAGATATAATCTGACGTCAAATCGTGCAAAATAACTAATACAAAAAGCAGGGTAAGCAATTACCCTGCTTTTTTCTTGCGTAAAATTCATAGCCGACACGGTAGGGCGGGGGCTTGCTCCCGCCGAGGTAATTAACGGATATATGATAATTTACGGCTGTTATCAAATTGAATTGAACATCATATCGTAGGGGCGAACTGTGTTCGCCTATTTTAATTGTCAGATGAAATTGACAGGCGACCGCAGGTCGCCCCTACGGATTGTGCGTGGATTTTAATTACATTTTAGCCGTAAAATTCATATCCGACATGGTAGGGCGGGGGCTTGCTCCCGCCGAGGTAATTAACGAATATATGATAATTTACGGCTGTTAATAAAGTTGAATTGAACATCATATCGTAGGGGCGAACTGTGTTCGCCTATTTTAATTGTCAGATGAAATTGACAGGCGACCGCAGGTCGCCCCTACGGATTGTGTGAATATTTTAATATGATATTAGCCGTGTATTATGATAAATCAACCGCAATCTAACGGCGGGAGCAAATTCTCCCGAATTCTGGCACCCTTTTGTTTGCTTTGCAAACATTTCCCCTAACAGGGGAATAACCCCCGCCCTACGTTGTGAAATTGAATTTGCGGATATATAAAAGCTAATTTACCAACACAAAAAATTAACTATACAAAACCGCAAAATAATGTTAAAATATATAATAATGCTTAAAAGGCGGTGAGGTTACGGAATTGTTTGATATTGCCGGACTTAAAATTCGTATGGATTGCAAGGACGGGATGCTTTATGAACGCTCAAGGGCATATTTGAGCAAAAACCAAGACGGCAAAGAGGATTTTACCGTCGCAATGCCCGATGAAATATTAAAACAAAAAGCCGAAGCGTTGCCACAGCTCACAGCTGACGAATGTTACTACGTCTATATGGGCGAAGCGTTCTATTATAACCTCTTAAACCATAATGGAATTTTACTTCACGCCTCTTGCATTGAAAAAGACGGCGTTGCGTATTTGTTTTCGGCAAAAAGCGGCGTCGGAAAATCCACTCACACGCATTTATGGTTGGACAAATTCCCCGACGCACGAATGATAAATGACGACAAGCCTGCTATTCGCTTAATCGACGGCGAATATTGTGCTTGCGGAACGCCGTTCAGCGGAAAGAATGACGAGAGTACAAATATTGCAGTTCCGATTAAGGCAATTGTCTTTCTTGAACGAGGCACAAAAAACAGCATTTCAAGAATATCGCCGCAAAGTGCGATACCGTTATTTATGGCGCAGACAATTCGCCCGTCAGCCGCAAGCGTGATGGATAAGCTTTTGACGGTGCTCGACGGTGTGCTTAAAAATGTACCGATTTACCAGCTAAAATGCAATATTTCCGAGGAAGCGGTAATGACCTCATATCTCGGAATACAAAATGACTTATCAAATGGAGAAAAGCAATGAAAATCAAAGACGGATATATAATCAGAGAAGTTGCAGGAAGTAATATTGTTGTTCCGATAGGTGACGAGCAGATGTCGTTCGGCGGAATTATGACACTTAATCCCGTTGGCGCGTTTATTTGGAAACTGCTTGAAAACGGCGCAACAAAGGAAGAATTGGTTGACGCTGTTCTCAATGAATATGAAATTGACCGTGACACAGCTTCAAGTGATATTGACAAATATATTGCAAAACTTCGTGAAAAGAACATAATCGAGGACTGAGCCGTGGAAAAGAAGAAAATACACCTTGCACAGATTATGCCGATAATCGAGGATAAGCTGTCGCAGGGCGGAACGGTTGAAATGCCGATAACGGGTACAAGTATGTTGCCGCTGCTTGTTCAGGGCAGGGATACGGTGATTTTGGAAAAGTGTGACAGGAAGCTTAAAAAATATGATTTACCGCTTTACAGACGTCCCGACGGCGCATTTGTGCTTCACAGGGTCGTGGGCGTGTCGGATGATTCGTACACAATGTGCGGAGATAATCAATGGGTTAAGGAAAACGGCATAACCGACGGTATGATTATCGGGCTTGTTCGCACAATAAAGAGAAACGGGAAAGTGATTTCCGTGAACAGCAAAAAATACAAAGCGTACTGCCGTTTTTGGAGTATGCTTTTTCCCATAAGGAAATACATTGTTAAAATCAGAGGAAAATTGTAGAAATGAAAAACACCGCCGCATTGAATTGGATAAAAAGCAATTCCGTTTCGGAGCTGCCTAAAATGGTGTCGCTGATAATTTGCGACGCTCTTTATTCCGTGTGCGGAGTTTCAATGGCGGTGTTTGCAAAGCTTATTATAGATTCGGCGCAAAAGGGCGATAAAGACGGACTTATTCATAATGCTATAATTTTATTGCTTGTGATAGTCGCTCAAATATCGCTGAAATTGCTGTCAAAGGCTCTCGAGGTGCGTATTTCGGGAAAACTTGAAATGAAATACAAAACCAAACTCTTCGACAGCATATTAAAAAAAGATTACCTCAAAATCACGCAGTATCACTCGGGCGAGCTTATGACAAGGCTCACAAGTGATGTTTCGGTCGTAAGCCAAGCGGTGACAACGATTATACCTGCGATTGTTTCAACGGTTACAAGACTTATCTGCGCATTTGCGGTGCTGTTTGCGCTCGACAAGTGGTTTGCGCTTTTGTTTTTGATTGCAGGACTTGTGCTGTTTGTTTTTACAAGAATTTTCAGAGGCTCAATGAAAAAACTTCACAGGGCGGTGCAGGAAACAGACGGTTCGGTTCGCTCCTTTATGCAAGAGTCGATTGAGAGCGTGCTCGTAATTAAAATATTCAATGTCGGCAAGAAAATTTTAGAAAAATCAGCGGTATTACAGAAAGATAATTTTGACGCTAAAATAAAAAAGAACAGGTGGTCGATTTTTGCCAATTTAGGATTTTCGGCAGCTTTCTCATTAGGTTATTTATTCGGACTTGTGTGGAGTGGCGCAAAGCTTTGTGCAGGCAGTATGACTTTTGGTACGCTTACGGCGATTATGCAGCTTATCAACCAAGTTCAAGCTCCGTTCACCTCGCTTTCGGGCATTGTTCCGCAGTATTATTCAATGATTGCTTCTGCGGAGAGAATCATTGAGATTGAAAATTTGAGCACAAGCAAGAACCTTAACGATAAAAACATCAACACAGAAAAAGTTTATTCAGAAATGCAAGAGATTTGCTTTGACAACGTGTCTTTCGGTTATGGCAGAGATTCGGTAATCGAAAATGCCGATTTCACAATCAAGAAAAACGATTTTACGGTTATTTCAGGAATATCGGGCATAGGAAAGAGTACTTTGTTTAAGTTGCTCGTCGGTGTTGTTCTGCCCGACAAGGGTGAGATTTACATAAAGTGCGGTGAGAAGAAATACGGCATTGACAAATATATGCGGGGACTTTTTGCTTATGTTCCGCAGGGCAATATGCTTTTCAGCGGGACAATAAGAGATAATATACAATTCTTTAACGGCTCGGCAAGTGATGAGGATATTATGCGTGCGGTGAAAATCAGCTGTGCCGAGGAGTTCGTCAACGAGTTGCCCGACGGTCTTGATACGGTGCTTTTGGAAAACGGACACGGTCTTTCCGAGGGACAAATTCAAAGACTTGCAATTGCCCGTGCGGTGTTGACCGACGCACCGATTCTTTTGCTTGACGAAGCTACATCCGCTCTTGACGAAAAGACCGAAAAACAGGTGCTTTCAAACATAAGAGAGCTTAAAAACAAGACCTGTGTTATAATTTCACATAAGACAGCGGCGTTTGAGATTTGCGATACCGAGCTTAGAATTGCGGATAGAAAAATCATTACGCAGAAATTAAGGTGAATTTGTTTTTTGTTGTTGTATAATCAAAATATATCTGCTATAATAATTCAGTATGGTTTTATTATGATTTTAATTAAGGGAGAAATATATGAGTTACAGTTCAGACGATAGAAAAGAATACGAGGACGGGCTTAATTTTGATTCCGTACTTATGTATCTCAAAAAGCTTTTGAATAAATGGTGGTTGATTGTATTGTCGGCTGTCGTTGTTGCTCTTTTGGGATTCGCAGTTGCGAAAGCTACTTATGTTGACAAATATTCTTCACAGATTATGTTTATTGCAAGTAACAGGGATTCTGCAATTACCGTTGCAGGTCAGTCGGCTTCCGATATTAACGCTTCCGTTTCACTTGCAGAGAGCTTTAAATATGTCTTTACAACAACCGAGCTTGCTACTAATGTTGCTAATTCCTGTGGGTATCAGATTACAGCAGAACAGGTCAAAAAATTTATATCTGTAAACTCGATTGAGGATACATCAATTATTTATTTAACGGTTACAACGACCGATCCAAAGGTTTCATATGGCATTGCCAAAGCGTATGTTGAGAATTATCCGTCTGCAATCGAAAAAGCATTTCCGAATACAAGACTTGCGGTTATCGATCCTCCGTTGCTTCTGGAAAAACCGAATGCAAATAATGACACGCTTATTTATACGATTCTTGGATTTGTGCTTGGTGTAATACTCGCATGCGTATTTATTATATTGTCCGTTGTTATTAAAGATACAATCAAAAGCAGCGATGAAATCAGTGAAAAGCTGGATGCTAAGTTGCTCGGCAGTGTCAATAAAGCTAATTCCAAAGCTAAGAATGATTCCAAACAGAGTGTTCTTATTACCGATAAAAAGACAGGTTTCTCATTTATCGAGGCATATAAACTTATCAGAACTAAGATTGAATACGCTTCTGCAAAGAAGGGGTATAAGACGATTGTCGTTTCAAGCACAACCGAGAGTGAAGGTAAGACTACAACAGCAACAAATATTGCTCTTTCACTTGCACAAAACGGAAAGTCGGTTCTTCTTATTGATGCCGATTTGCGTAAACCTTCGGTTGCAAAGACATTGGGCTTTGCCGCTACCGATGACGAGGGTATATGCGGCATAATTTCCGGCGATAAGACCCTCAAGGAGTCAATTAAGTATTCCGAGAAATATCAGTTGTTCGTTCTTGTTTCGGGCAAAGCTGTCGATAACTCTTCTGAAATTCTTTCTTCACCTAAAATGGAAGAGATTATTGAATCCGCAAAGAAAGAATTTGACTTTGTCATTATTGATACAGCGCCGTGCGGAATTCTTGCAGACGCTTCGATTATCGCAGGTTATGCCGATACGAGCATTATGATTGTTAAGCAGGATTGTGCTCCGGCAAGAAAGATTAAGAGAGCAATAGACAATATCGAGAACTCGGGAATAGAAATACTCGGTTGCATTTATAACAATGCCGAGAGAGGTTTTGGCAAACCGTCTTTCTATGGTAAAAAGAGTGGATATGGTTATGGATATGGATACGGATATGGTTACGGCGGCAGTTCTGTTAATTCAAAACATAACGATAAGCAATCAAGGTAAAATTTAATAAACAGATGAAAGCACAAGATATAGTATTTTATCTTGTGCTTTTTTTCTGTGTATGGCATTTTGTATAAAGTTATACAAAAAAATATACGAATTTTGCAAAAAAATTTATATATTTGTTGACGAAAAGCGTATTTAGTTGTACAATAAACTATAAATATGTGTATTATTGCGCCCATTTTTAAAATTCGAGTGGGGGCAAGCGTGAATTTTACTTAAATTCGACTTAAAAGTGCAACGTATCGGAGGGTGCTTTATGGATATGAATATGGACATCAAAGATGTCATAGCCAAACTTAAATCAGGCAAGGGCGGTAAAAAGAATGCGAGGAAAAAGAATGCGTTTAATGCGTTCTTTGAAAAAAATCCTAAAATGAAAATTATTTTGCCGCTTGTATTCGTCGTTATTGCGGCTGTGGTTGCGGCGTTGATAATTATATCGGGCATCAAAACGGACTCAGGGCTCGACGAAACCGTTACCAATCCGGCACAGTCGGTTGACGTTCTTCCGATGATTGAAAGAAACGAGGGAGAAACCGTTGCGGAGGGTGTAGACCCGTTCTCCGAGGACGTTATTGCAAACGCAAAGATAAAAGGTATGGTGTATAACTCTGACGGTTACAGAACGGTAATCGTGGAAACGAAGCTTCGTTCATATGTGCTTCAGGTCGGAGATTACGTGCCCGGCTCAGAGTGGCTCGTTGAATCCATAACAGACAGCTCGGTTACTTTCTCGCTCGGCGAAAAGAAGAGAACTGTCGAAATGAAATAATTCGGTAAAACAATATCTTTTATATAAATAATTGAGTTTCTTAGGGGGAACACACAATGTACAACAGTTCAACAAAAAAATTGAAAGCTGTTTTGGTTGCGATTTTGGCAATCGTATTGCTTGTCAATGCCGTGTTACCTATGACGGTAATGGGTTCAAGCAAGAAGAATTCAGGCGATTACCAATATTATGTAATCAAGTCGGGGGACACCTTGACAAGAATAGCTAAAACTCACGGCGTTACAGTCAGCGACATTATGACTGCTAACAATCTTTCTGACGCTGACAGGATCATTTCGGGAAAGGTAATTAAAATACCGCTTACCGAAGAATCATCTGCTTCCGCATGGTCATCATCAAGACTTTCTCTTAATCTTGTTGATGCAAATGTCAAGGATGTACTTTCGGCGATTGCGAGAAATGCGGGTTATACTATTATTTTTGTCGGTGATGCAAGTTCGACACTTACGGTTAATCTTGAACAGATGTCGGCACTCAAGGCTATTGACTACGTTACAAGACTTGCAGGACTTTCATATCTTAAAGACGGCAACACATTGATGGTCGGTACAACATCAGAACTTAATGAAAAATTTGTTGATAAGGTTGTAATGACTAAGTTCACCCTTAAATACATAACAGTCGGTGTTCTTCAGACACAGGCAAGCGCACTCGGCTTGTCAAACGTTCAGTATGTTTCTACAGAGACTGATGACAGCACGGTATATATCAGTGCAAATCCCAAAGAGCTTGCTAAAATTCAGGAGCTTATAAATCTCCTTGACGTAAGCAGTAACATCAACGCAGGTGCGGCTCTTGTTGCGGCTAATTTCAAGGAAATTAACCTTACAAATATTACGGCTGCCGAGTTCAGCGGACTTCTTTCTAACCTTGGACTTGATCCCGGAATTGTTGTTGCTTCAAGACCTTATACTCTTTACACATTTGTTACGGGTTCGGCTCTTGCGGATATAAAAACAATAAAAGAAGTTATTGATAAACCGCTTTCAGGCGCTAATCTCAATGCATCGAAGAAAGATCAAGTAGTGGAGGGAACTACACCCGATACAAGCACAGGAACAACAGAACCTACTACAAATCCGGGCTCAACTACAGCACCGAGTAATCCTCCCGCAACAACACAGTCAACGAAGATCCTTCGTGAGATTGAACTTGAATTTATTGATAGAACTATGGCTGTTGAAATTATAAACAGCTTCCCCTATGAAGTTACGGTTTACGGTCCCGAAAAGATGACTAAGAAGTTCTGGCTTATGGGAACTGAATCGGAAGTAAACAATGCAGAGGGTAAGGTTAGAGAGTTTGATACAGAAAGTTTTGCTAACAGTATGAAACTTGAAAACACATTCTTTATATATGACCTTCAGAATTGCACAGCTCAAGAAATGCTTGACAGACTTGCAAACATAAATCTTGAGAATGTTACATTCAAAACCAATGCATATCCGACAATTTCTAAGGCTCTTATAGTTTATTGCGATTATGCAAAGCAAGAGCAGGTTAAGAACTTGCTCAATGCAATGGATGAAGCAAGCACTGCTGAGGTTATGAACAGAGCAATTGAGGTAACCGCAAGTGAAACGGTTGCCAAAAACAGAATTGCCGGATTGATGAGCGTTCATCCCGAAATTCCGACAATGGATCAATTTACATTTGTAACGGCTGAGTCTAAGACAGGAACCGGAACAGCATGCACCACTTATGTTAAGGCTACACCTGAAATGGTAGATTACATTAAGGGCTTGCTTACAGAGTTGGATTCGGCAGCTTAATTGTTAAAATTGGGTGCAGGAATAATATCTTTTCTTGCACCCTATACGCATATTTTTAGTTAGATGTTAAAATTTTAGGGAGTTGTATTCAGTGGTTTTTACAGGCAAAGAAAGCTCTTATCCGTTCGTGATAGAGGACCTTTTAAGACATACGGCGGAGGTTGGAGGCTCCGACTTGCACTTGGTAGCGGGAATTGAGCCGTGCGTCAGAATAAACGGAGACCTTAAGCGTCAGACCGATTTCCCGAAGCTCGAACCGGAAGATATTGAGAAAATGCTTCTCGATATAATGTCGCCGTTGCAGAAAACAAAGCTTGAAGAGGATTGGGAATTGGACCTTGCGGTAGCGGTACCCGGAGTTGCTCGTTTCAGAGGAAACATCATCATCCAAAGAGGTACGCTTGCGGCGGTATTCAGAGCTATTCCGTTTGAAGTCCCAGAGCTCGAAAAACTCGGACTTCCCTCGGATATTAAAAGACTTTGCAATCTTCCGAGAGGACTTGTACTTGTTACAGGACCTACAGGCAGCGGTAAATCAACAACTCTTGCCGCTATGATTAAGTACATAAATGAAAGATACGAAACAAATATAGTTACGGTTGAGGACCCTATCGAGTTTTTGCATACTCATATGAAATCAACAGTACGTCAGAGAGAGATAGGAAACGATACTCACAGCTTTGCCAATGCGCTTAAAACTGTTTTGAGACACGACCCCGATACAATTATGATCGGCGAGATGCGTGACCCCGAGAGTATTTCGATTGCAGTTACAGCAGCTGAAACGGGACACCTTGTTTTCTCGACTCTCCATACGCAGACCGCACCGATGACAATTTCCCGTATTATCGACTCTTTCCCCGAGGGACAAAAGGGACAGATAAGACAGCAGCTTGCGAACTCTTTGAAGGCTGTTATTTCACAGCAGCTTATTCCTACCATCAACGGCAAGGGAAGATGCGTTGCGGTTGAGTATATGATCGACACCCCCTCTGTTAAAAACCTTATCCGTGAGGAAAAGGAGCATCAGCTCTATGCGGCTATGCAGACAGGACAGATGCAGGGAATGCAGACTATGGACCAAGCTCTTTTAAGACTTTATAAAGAGCAGAAAATTTCAAAGGAATCCGTAATTGAATTTTGCGTTGATGAAAAAGAGGTCAGACGACTTCTTATGACATCGGGTTACTAATATAAAAGGGGGCAAATGCTTTGGCATCCTTTACTTACGACGGTATGAACCGCCAGGGACAGAACGTCCACGGCGAGGTTGTTGCGGACAATTCCTCCGCAGCTATGGATAAGCTCCGTGAAGCCGGAATTATCGTTACCGACATCAAAGAAAAAGTTATCAATGAGAAGAAAAAGTCGGGCGGTAAAAAGGTTTCTATACAAGACGTCGCTGTTTTCGCAAGACAGATGGCAGCTATGATTTCGGCAGGTGTTCCTGTTACAAGAGCGTTAGCGACGCTTGCAAAACAGACAACCAACCCTACACTTGCGGCTGCTATTGTAGATATTTCGGAAAATGTTGAAAGCGGTATGCCTCTTTCGGACGCATTCGCAATGTATCCGAAAATTTTTGACGACCTTTTCGTAGCTATGATTGCCACAGGTGAGGTCGGCGGTATTCTTGAGCAATCCCTTATCAGCCTTGCAAACCAGTTGCAGAAAAATAAGGCGTTGAAGGATAACATTAAATCGGCGGTATCATATCCTAAAAACATCGGTATTTTTGCTATTGTACTTCTTCTTGCAATGCTTGCTTTTATGGTTCCGATTTTCCAGAAAATGATTCCCGCCAAAACCGAGTTGAACGGACTTACTCAGTTTATATTTAACGCTTCTAACAGCTTGAGAACACAATGGTATTTGTGGATTTTGGTTGCGGTTATTATAATTGTGGCTTTGAGATTTATAATCAAGAGCAAGTTTGCACATGATTTTTGGGAAAAGAACAAATTGCATATGCCATTGCTCGGTGACTTTATTACAAAAATGGTTGTTGCACGTTTTTGCAGAACTCTTGCGACGCTTCTTTCGGGCGGTGTTACCGCTGTCGAGGCATTACAGAGTGCAGGCCCCACATCGGGCAGTGACCTTATAAAAAAAGCGGTTGATAATGCCATTACCGATATTGAAGAAGGTAAATCAATTTCGGATTCTCTTGACAAGAGTGGCTTGTTTCCGCCTATGGTTACAGGTATGATTGCAATCGGTGAGGAGGCAGGTACATTGCCCGAACTTCTTGACAAGGTTGCTGAATTCTATGAGGAGGATGTCGAAACGACATCAAGAAACCTCGGTTCTATTATTGAGCCTATCGCACTTATCGGTATAGGCGGACTTGTCGGTGCAATGCTTATTTCGTTGTACTTGCCCATATTCACGGCGACAACTTCTGTCGGCTCATAAACAGGGAGAGAAAACTATGGCTAAAGTTAAAAGTATAATCGGTCTTGAAGTCGATTCAAGAGAAATAAGAGCAGTTGAAATCACTCGTTCAAGCGGTGCATATTCAATTTTAGCGTGCGGAAAAGCACCGTTGGTCGAGGGAACTATTGAAGAAGGTTTCATAAGAGATCCCGACCGCTTTAACGTTGCGTTGACCGAGCTGCTCCAAAGCGGCGGTTTCAAAAGCCTTGACGTTGTTGTCGGCATCAACAATGAAAACGTTATTATGAGATATGCGACTTTCCCGAAGATAGACGATGATAAGCTTCGTAATATGGTTCTCTTGCAAGCTCAGGAGTTCATTCCCATTCCGATACAGGAAATGGAAATTGACTATGTTGTTGCAGGCGACGGCGTAAATGATGAGGATCAGCCCATTACACATGTTATGCTTGTTGCGGCAAGAAGAAATATGATTGAGCAGTACATAAATATTCTCTCGGCTTCAAAGCTTCAGGTAACGGACGTTGATTCCTCGGTGCTTTCGCAGATAAGAGGCCTTAAAGCAGGGCTTGTCGGCGACGAAAAGTTTGCTCTTTTGAATATGACCGACGACCTTCTTAACTTTATAGTTATCAAGGGCGACGAAATTTCAATGGTACGTTCTATAACAACTCCGGACAGAGTTGCCGACAGCGTGAACAATATCTACAAGCTTGAGCCGAACGAGGAAACTCTTGCTTCTGACGTTGAGGAGATCGGTGCAATGCTGGCATCCGAAACTGCTTCGTCCGTAAGTTATTATGCGATGCAGAACGGCGACAGCCCGATTGAAAAGATTTTCTTCACAACGACAGCTGATCAAAGTGCTCGCTTGTGCGATATAATTAAGGATACGGTTATGGAAATGCCCGTAATTGTTCCCGATTTTTATTCAACCTATAATTTCGGACTTGACCGAAACGTATTAAACGAATTCGCAGGCTGTATCGGCCTTGGAATTCAGGCATTGGAGGGTTAAGCAGTGTTCAAAGTTAGTTTGTTACCGGACAGTTACAGACGCAGGCTTGAAAACAGAAAGAAAGTTGACTTGATTTCAAAAATTGCGCTTGTAATTCTTGTTTGCCTCTTTATTGTCTACGGAGGCGTTGCGGTTAAGGGCCAAATCCTTAAATCAAAACTCAAAACAATTCAGCGCAAAAACAGCGCTATTGAGAGCGAATTCCCTGCACTTCAAGAATACCAAAACATATACAATGAGTTGGGCGAAGTAAGAAAAATGATTGAAAGCATCACTCCGCAGGATCCTGATGCAGTCGCATTTTTCACTTTGATTTCAAATCAGACACCTGACTATGTTCAAATCACACAGATAAACCTTGAAAATTGGTTCAAAGAGGGAATTTGCACCCTTACCTGTACAGTTCAAGACTATCAAGATTACAGGGACTATGTTGAACTGTTCAAAACTGAGGAAATGCAAAAAGTTGTCAAGACTGTTGAGACTACAAGTATCACAAGGACTTCAGGCGAAGACGGAAAAAGCGTTACCTTTACACTTGTATTGAGTATGTCGAACGGCGTTAACGTTACGGCAGGAGCTCCCGTATATGAGACAGTTACCGACAAAAAGGGCGAGGCTGTAACAAATGAGAGCGGAGAGGTTCAGACAACACAGGTTACAACTACCGCAGCGGCAACAACGACCGAAACTACTACGGGGGAGGCTAAATAATTATGGCTTTAAGCGATGTTATTAAAAAGAAGCAGGCTACCGGCGATGGCTCGGAAAAGGAAAAAGCCGCTAAGAAAAATCCTCTCGACGACGTCAGATTGGTAATTGCCGTATTGTTTATCGCTTGTATAGGACTTATCGTTCTTACCGTTTTCGGTGCGAAGGGTATCGATGAGACGGAATCGAATATTGAAAAGGCGAAAGCTCAATACAAACAAAATCAGCTTGCTATCGCAAACCTCAAGGCTTTGCAGGCACGCAGCGGCGAATATAAGGAGCAGATAGCCGAATACGATATAATGATTTCAAAGGACCCGCTTGATCAAATGCAGATTATGATTGATCTTGAAAAGGATGTTGAGACACATAATTGCAGTCTTACAGAGCTTACCTTCGGCGAGCCTGAGAAAAACGAGCAGAACGTCAATCAAATAGCAGTTAATCTTACAATTACCGGCTCATACAGGGATATTATAACTTTCTGCCATGACACGGTAAGCGATAAGCAGATTAAGCGTATAGATACAATCAATATGACAGGCTCTGACGAACAGAGAACCGCACAGATTGTACTTATAGAGTTTTCAAGATAATATTCAATGGGCATATTTTCGATTGGAGAGAGATTAGACAATGGCAAATAACAATCTGATAATACCCGGAAGTATGGGTTCAAGACTGGTTGCATCCGGAATTATCACAGAGGAGCAGCTTGCCGAGGCATTGGAAATACAAAAAACGAGCAAGGAACTTATCGGCACAATCCTTACGCAGTTAGGCTACTGCACAGAGGACGATATAGCAAAAACCCTTGCTAAAAAGACAGGCTATAAATATGTTTCAATCAATGAGATAGGCGTCAATGTTTCAGCGGCTAACCTTATCACACCCGAAATGGCGTTGAGGAACCACATTCTTCCGCTTTATCAGGATGAAAAGACCTTGTATGTCGCAATGAAAAATCCGAACGACATCATCACGATAGACAACCTTCATCTTATGACAGGGCTTGAGATTTGCCCCTTGGTTGCTCCCGATATGGAGCTTACCGCTGCAATCGAAAACTTTGCAAATATGAACTCGTCACTTGATAATTATGACGAGGACGAAGCAAACGACGACCAAAATGTATCAGAGGAATTTTCCATTGATGATAAGCCGGCGGTTTTGCTTGTCAACCAAATTATAAACAATGCCATTAAAGCAGGCACATCCGATATTCATATCGAAGCGCTTGAAAAGCATATGAGAGTTCGTTTTAGAATCGACGGTGTTTTGCAGGAGGTAATGCAGAACCAAATCAAGCTTTTCCCATCTGTCGTTTCCCGTGTTAAAGTTCTCGGCGGTATGGACATTGCGGAGAAGCGTATTCCTCAAGACGGCCGTGCTACCGTTAGATTTGAAGACAGAACACTCGATATTCGTATCGCTACAATGCCCACCGTTTACGGCGAGAAAATTGTTATGCGACTTCTTGAAAGATCGCAGGGTGTTGTAAAGCTTCACGACCTGCACTTCTCCGAGAGGCAGTTTGACAGATTTGAAAAAGCAATTCATATGCCCTACGGCTTCCTGCTTGTTACAGGACCCACAGGTAGCGGTAAATCTACAACTCTTTATGCTACACTTGCCGAGATCAGCTCGGATGATAAAAATACAATTACACTCGAGGACCCGGTTGAGCGCCGTATGGCAGGTATCAATCAGGTTCAGATGAATAACAGAGCAGGTATGACCTTTGCAGCGGCTTTGCGTTCGGTATTGCGTTCCGACCCCGATATTGTCATGGTCGGTGAGATTCGTGACGGCGAGACTGCAAAGATTGCCGTCGAAGCGGCTCTTACGGGACATATGGTTCTTTCGACCCTGCATACAAACGACGCACCGGGTGCGGTAACCCGTCTTAATGAGATGGGAGTTGAGCCGTTCCTTGTTACCTCCTCGCTTGTCGGCGTATTGGCACAGCGTCTTGTCAGACGTCTTTGCCCCAAGTGCAAAGAGGCATATCAGATAAAGAGGGATGACCTTCTCAAGATATTCCCCGACCTTCCGCTTGACGAATATCCCGATGAGGAATTTACACTTTATAGACCTAAGGGCTGTATAACCTGCAATAACACAGGCTATAAAGGACGAGAGGCTGTATTTGAATTCCTTACGGTAACAGAAGAAATGAAAGAACTTATCCTTGACCGTGCAAATGCCGCAGAAATTAAAGACCTCGCTGTTAAACAAGGTATGCACACACTTAAGGACGAGGGTATTTATAAAGTAATGCACGGCAACACATCAATAGAGGAAATATTGAGAGTTATCGTTTAATTTATACGGAAAGGTGATTCGTATGAAAACAAGGCTTAAACAGAACAGCGGTTTTGCATTGACGATTGTTATTGCTTTGCTGTTTATACTTTCGCTTATGGGCACGGCTATGTATGCTTATACAATGACGAGCCTTAGATCAGTGCGTTTTTTGTCTGACCGAAAGAAAGCAGAGTATCTTGCACAAGCAGGTGCGGAAGCCACGGCATACGCATATCAACTTGCCGTTAACAATAAGGGCGCAGATGAAGATGTCAATGAATTTATTGTCGAAACCAGTAAAGACGGCGATGTAATTGAAACAAATAAAATATACCTTATTTGGAACAAATCCGTTGATCCCGCAGCGTATCAATATGTTACTGAAGACGGTCTTAATCTGTGCACAGATAAGGATATAATCGGATATTACCAAGTTGAAATAACTAACTCGGTTGAAATTAAAAAAGGTAAATTCTTAAAGACTGAAAAAAACCCCGACGGCTCGGGCGTTGAAGCCGAAGAAGAAGTCGAGATGAAAGACAAGAAGCGCCGTTTTGTCAGTCATGGTTTTGCAGTGGTAGGCAACGATATAAACAATGTTGTTCCCGCAACGGCAACGGCAAGAATTTCCGAACCGGTGCAGGGACTTGGTACATTTTACAATTACGACGGCGATAAGGCGGGGATTATAAATCCTAAAAATGATGCGTTTACCAAACTCGGAATGGTAACCACCCCGTCAAAGCTTGTATATAATACAAAGCATTTAGGAAGTTTTGAGCTTGAAATAGCAGCACGCACTACACCTGCGATGCTTGGTTATTCTTCGGGCAATCTTGTTTTGAATGCACCTACAACAGGAACAATCAAGTTCGCGCAGAATCAGGATAATATAGTTTCCTTTGTAGGAATGAGGGATTTATTTATAAACACCGACATAGATGTCACACCCTCCAGAAAATGCTTTAATGTTATGTTCTTAAAGGGCAACAACATTGTTATAAACGGTGATATTGAAATTTACGCTTACGGTTTTTACAGAAAAACCAAGTTGCAGAGTACCGAAAACTTTAACAAATTTAAGGAAGCTATAAAAGGAAAATATAGGTTCAGTACCGTAGTTATAGGCACTCCGAATCCAAAGGTTGCGACGATAGCCGATCCTATATCCAATAACATATACAATATAGGTCGATGCGGTAAAGTTTTCTTCGGCGGTGATGTGTTTATAAACATAGAAATGCCGAATGTAGGCGTTTACAGATACAAAGCCTTTTCCGCAGGCGATGTCTACTATTTTGACGACGATGCTCCGAGAAATTCAAAAAGTGAAAACGAATACGGTATTGATTTGCTCAAGTATTTCCTTGACTATTCAATCGCAACCAAGAAGTATTCGCAGAATGTACTTAACAGATTTGAGGATTTGATTGAGATTTATTATCAATATTCCGGTGAGTCACCGACGCAGTATGTTGTTGGCGACGGTAATGGCAATATAACCAAAAATCTAATGAGAAAAATCGATGTTGATAAAAATGTCAAGGATACATATAGTTCGATTATTCCGCCCGATCCGTCAGATTCAACGGGACTTATGTGGGAATAAGCATTTTTGTAATAAATTAGGAGGAAAGCTATGAAAAGTATTTTTAAAAAGTTTAAAAGTACAGTGAACAAAAAGCAAGGTATGACACTCGTGGAAACACTTGTGGCTATGGCTATACTTATGCTTATAATCTTTACATTTACACCGCTTTTCCTTCAAAACTTTAAAAATATCCGTACAGCAGGCGAAATCACGGGCTCTTCGTTTGAAAAGGCGAGTTTGCTTGAAAGACTTATTGCGAATAAGGGTGAAAACGCACCCGGATATGAAATTTCAATAAGTGATGTTCCGCTTACAATGACAAAGCAGGACGATACAGATAAATCAATAACTTTTGGTTCGGACAGCTCGGCAGGTCAGGTTAACGGTACGCTTATTGCAAGCAATCCGAATACGGCTAACTCTTATTCAACATTCTACACAAATGATAATACGAGCCGTATGGTTTGTTTCCCGAGCAATCTCACCGACGACTTTTTGACAACGGAAATTACGCTTGTTCCAAAAGGTTTTGTTTTTAACTCTGCGGCAGAGAATAAAAACGCAGACCAAGCAGGCTGGCATTTTAGAGTCAGATATACAAATGACCAGGGTGAAAAGTATGTTGTTGATAAGCAGTACTATGACATTCGTTATAAAAAAGACGGCGATACGACAGTTGCAATCTTCACGCTCAAAGGCGGCAACAATGTAATTTGCTTTGAACATTCGCCGCTTTGGATTGAATACGGACAGGGTGTAGGAGACCTTCAATACACAGCGAAAATTGAAGTCGGCGCTCCCGAAATCATACTTGTCGGCGAAAAGTCTTCTAACGGCAAATACTATTATTATGCCACAAGCGGCGTTAATGAGAACGGCGAAATGGACCTCATTGCAAAAGAAATGACGGGTGCACCGCTTATTTCGGCAATGAATGATGTTGAGTGGGTCGGCATCGGCAGTGGTGATGACGGCAACGGCGGAGATAACAAGTACGGCTACTATGTTATGGGCGGTGACGCAGGACAGGTGCGCCGTTTCTGGAGAAATGAAAAAACAGGAAACTACTACTGGGGCGGAGATAAGCTCTGGCAGTATAACAGATACGCGTACATTAAGCCAAGCGGTGACAAAGAGAGCGACGGTTATGAGAATATAACTCCCGAAATTTCAACTCAAGCTTCGTTTAAAACGATATACCGTTCGCCTTACACTGAAATCACATGGGACGGAAATAAAATAAAGCAAAACTACCTCTTTAAAGCTAAATTGGCAGGAGGTATGGATTATAAGGCTGTTACAGCTAACTATTTCACGGCAAATATTGACGCAAGTGATGCAGGCAAGGCGTTTTTGACGCTTGGCGGCGTTATAAAGCAATCAGACGGAACAGAGTATTACGGAAGCAACTCCTCCGCATCGGAACGCGATAATGACGAGATGCGCACATGGATTACATACAATCCGAGTAGTATGAGATCCAGAAAACTCTCATATCAGGGTTATAAAGAGGCTGTAAACTACGAGTATCCCGATGATAAATCGCTTATAACAATAACCTCCGTAGGTGCAATTAAAATTGATCCTACAAACAAAAACTATTATCCCGTACAGAATAAAACTCAATGGAATGAAGATGTATATCCGACACAGTCATATACGCTTTATTGCGGAAGAATCCCTGCTGTTATGGATATTTGGGGATGGAAGATTAGGCATTTAGGTTCATACTGGCATACATATATTCCGCTTGTGACATTAGGCGTTGCTTATAGCTCCAATGAATCGGTAACTCCGTCGGGAATTGAAACTCCGTTGGGAAATGGTGCGTGGTACCCGACAGGCAAATTCGGCGACACTTATGCGGAAAGTACAACATTGGATAAAAAAATATTCAAGTCGCTCAAATACGAGGACCTTTTAAACTTCTTTACTACGGAAAATAAGCATAAAGATATCGTATATCCAAAGCCTCTCTTGGGAACATTAGTATATAATACCGACAGATTACGTCGTGCCGGACAGGCGATGGCTGAACAGGGTAACAAGTATTATCTTACAGACGGTAAAGAAATCGATGTTACAGTCGGTTATCTTTCATATCCGTTTGCAATAGGCCTTGAAAACCCATCATCATGGGACGCAAAAGGCGTTACTCATTCCGACGCGTATTTCGAGAAATTTGATAAAAATTTAAAAGGTTCGTTTTCACACTCATTCCAATCGGCAGGACTCAGAGAGAATATCACAATGCTTGATATTGACAGCTATTATGATGATATAACGGGAAACAATATCTCGGTTGCAGTCGGCTATACTATGGGTTTTGTATTCTCCGACTATGACTGGGCGTCTCGTTTGAGCGATATTTCAAATATGGGCATTGTATATATCAGAGCTACCGGTGACGGAAGTGACAGTGACGAAACAGGCTCAATGGCATCCGGTAAAGGCTGGTCGCTTAAAAAGGAAACAAACGTATTCCATCAGTTCTATGGAACAGACCAGTATCAAGACAATAGTACAACAGGAACAGCAAAGGGCTGGGATACAGCGTATCACAGGTCGTTTGTAGGAATTTCAACCAAAGACTGGGCACCGCCATCAGTGGGATATTCACCAATAAGAGAGCCGGGATCAGCTAAGTACGGTACAAACACGCATCCTATGGTTCAGACAGAGTGTACAACGGTTCGTTGGGGACTTACCTGGGACGGAAAACCGCAGTTTATGTGGGGCACGGATAACGGTTCGTTGTTTAGCTGGGGCTATAACTATGAAGATCCGACAAAGTCCAAGATTACGGCAGTTACAAAAGAGTTTGAAAGCTATATGTGGGCTGACAGAATCGGTGCAACCATAGGTAAAAAACTCAGTGATTATAAAGACAAAGAAAAATTCTACGATTACACAAGCGTAATCAATAAGGCCTCGGATACATATGGCTTCGTATCAGTGTTGAAAGGAATAACCGACGTTGAATATGCCGACGATTATTGGGTAGCGGTAGGAACTCAAAGCGGTAAAGCTCCCGAAACATATTGTGCTTCAGAGAAGTGCTATTCGGGTAACGGTAAAGCAGGTTCATATATCAATGTTAAATATTGCTATAATGAAGAAAACAACCTTTACGCTTGGAAAGCGATTAAGGTTGCCAATGAAACCAACATCAACTTTATTTCCATTACCTATTCTGAGGGTATGTGGTATCTCACAGGCTATGCAGATACAAACGGTAACGGAAAAAATGATGCAAACGAAAGAGCATATATTTACTATGCTAAGGACCCGTCTGATGAAAAATCGTGGCGTCTTGCAAAGACGCAGGGTGCTGACGGTAAGTACACAGACGATACAACAGCAGTATACTTCGACGCAAGAGGAAACAAGCAAGATGTTGTGCTTACAGGCGTAAACGCAATGGCTTCGCAGGGATAAATTTTTGGAAAGGACGGCAAAACTATGTTCAAGCTATTCAATAGAACTAAACATAATAAAAGGGGCTTTACCCTTGTAGAACTTATTGTGGCAATAGCGGTTATGGCGCTCGTCCTTTCCTTGACAGGTCAGCTTTGGAGTTCTATATACAAAAGATATGAAATGGTTGAAAAGCAGTTCTTGTTGCAGTCGCAGGTTACATTTATTGTTTCGCAGTTCCAAGAGGATGCGACAAAAACTTCGCTTTCGACCGCAACAAATGCCGACATTTTCTATGAAGAGCCTGCAACGGTCGAGGCTGACAAAAAGTTTGCTTCTTGCCCCGAGCTCGGAGCATTTACCGAAAATGCAGACGGCACGCTGACATTTGAAAAACCGACCAATCAGTATACATATTATTTCACTTATAAGGAATATTTCTATTCTCTTGCGCCCATTCATTCCGTTGACGAAAACGGAAAAGTGACGATTGCGTCAAATAATGTTGCAAGGAAATTTTATTATCAGTTTGACGATCCGCTGAAGCTCGATGTTAAATTCAGCGTAGGCGTTGATGCGTTCCAATGGGACACAACCGCAAACAAAGAGGCGGAAAGCCCGACGGACACTTCGGGAAATGCACTCAAGCACAGATACCTTGAAAACGGAATTACGGTGTCTGTAAAGAGTAACCGTGAATATCTGCCCGCAAGGTATGATATAAACTCGTCTTATTCGTTTGACAATATGAAAACTAACGGTCAGCTTATCAACTGCAACAATGAGATGGGCTACTATTTCACAAATGAATACTCGGCAGGTTGGGACGCAGGCACGGACACGGAGGGCTACCCGTCTAACAGGGAAAAAAGCGACACGGCTTATCCGAACGCTAAGAGGTCGGGCAATATCATAAGGTTTATTTCTTACAATGACTCGCTTGCAGGTGCGCTTAACGCTGATTCAAGCGGCGGCGGAGGCTTGGCGTTCGTTTGCGGAACAAGGTGGCTTATGGCAGGCACGAGTATGGAAAGTGCGGTTGTTGACACCTTGCGTAACTTCAGGGACGACACGCTCAAAGGCACATATCTCGGCGATATAATCATTGACAAGTATTATAACGAGTGGTCGCCCGCAATAATCAAAATCGGCTCAAAGAATGAGACGTTAAAGAATATCGGCAGGACGGTTGTTACCGATACGGCTATACTTATTGCAATGGTAAATGGAAATTAAGCGTATTTTTACAAATTTAACGCAAATTGACAAAAATGTTGTAAAAAATTTATAAAAAACACTTTACAAACTGTATTTTTTAGTTTATAATACAGATAAAGGTTACGGAAATTTCCCGTTAACTTTTTAGCTTGGTATTTTGGGCAACCCACCCATTATATAATTATTCTAATATGAAAAAGGGAGAAATTTATCATGAGAAAACTTATGAGTAAAAAAGGTTTCACACTCGTTGAATTGATGATTGTTGTTGTTATCATGGGTATCCTTGTAGCAGTAGCAGTTCCGGTTTACAGTGCTGTAACTAAGAACGCTGAGAAGAAAACTTGTCAGGGAAATCAGAAAATTATTAAGGAAAACCTTACAAACTATCAGATGACCGGCGGTAAAGACGGTACACCGTTGTCAATTGCTGATTTGAAAACACAGATTGAAGCAGGTAAGGAAAACGCGACATTCAAAAACATGTTTGACGGTGGTAATCTTCCGACTTGTCCTACTGACGCAACAGCTAAATATACAATTGACGTTACAGATGAGAATGGCACTATAACTTATAAAGTTGCGTGCACAAGTTCAGCAGCAACTGAACACAACGCAGCAGCAGGCAAATAATCAAACCCATAATCTGTAATTTACTGATTGATGATTTGAAAATTTAATTATAAAAGAGCGAGGTTTATGCCTTGCTCTTTTTATTTTTTTGTTTCTTTTAGTCGGAATATGTGGTAGAATAGAGAAGTAATATATATAACGCTGGGGGCTTTGATTTGAAAAAGGAATTTAAGATAAAGGATTGCTTCCTTTCCGCTTTGTTGGCAGGGGTTGTATTTTGTGTTTTGCTCGCTGTTGCGGGGGTTTATCCGTTCGGAAACGGAATAATTTTAAAATATGACTCGATTTATCAATACGCACCGTTTTTAAATGAGGCGGTTACGAGAATAAAGGACGGTGCTTCACTGCTCTACTCTTATTCAATAGGCGGAGGAAATTTCTATGCGACAATGCTCTATTATCTTGTAAATCCGTTTAATGTTGTCGCTCTGTTTTTTAAAGAGGGCGATATTGCAAACGCTTTTGCCTTGATAATCGGGCTTAACACCTGTGCGATTGCGTTCACTTCGTGCCTATATCTTAAAAAGCATTTCAACAAGGGCGGACTGCCTGTAATTGCGTTCTCCTTGCTCTACACATTCAGCGGATTTTATATGCTTTACCACTATAACACAATGTGGCTTACGGCACTTTGGCTGTTGCCGTTGATTGCCTTGGGCATTGAAAATATTGCAAGCGGAAAGTCTTGGGTGTTATATCTCGTTTCACTGTGTTTTGCGATAATCTGCAATTTCTATCTCGGCTTTATGCTCTGCATTTTCTCGGTGCTCTATTTCTTTACTTGCCTGTTCTCACAGGACATAAACAACAAGAACGACGAGGACAGGGTTTCGCTCACGGGCGTTTTCGTAAAGTTCGGCTTTTCGTCATTGCTTGCGGGCGGTATAGCGTCGATAACACTTTTCCCGATTGTCTACTCTCTGTCAAACGCATTCACAAAAAATGCTTTTGCCGACGAGTCTTGGTACTTCTTCAATCCTTTGGATTTCGTGTCAACGCACTTGACGGGTATTTTCCCGAATACAATAGCGCTTACAAATAAAACTTTGCCCGGTGTTTCCCTCGGAGCACTCGCATTGATTTGTGCGTCAATGTATATCTTCTCAAAAAAGACCTCGAAGAATGAAAAAATCGCTCACCTTGTACTTGTTGCAATCTTTTGGGCTTCATTTGAAATTCCGAAGCTCTATTATATCTGGCACGGTATGAGTGCGCCTGCGGGACTTCCGTACAGATTTTCATTCATATACTGCTTTATCCTTGTAAAACTCGCGTATCAAGTTTTCCTTGAAATTAAAGACATTAGCAAGGCTTCTTTCATTTTACCCGCTTTGATTATTGCGGTAGGCTACATAAGACTTATCACAAAATCATACGAAGCATTTAAAATGCCGATTATTATAGGCGGAATTTCAACCGTTATAATATTTGCGTTGCTCTTGCTTGTAAGATTTACAAAAAAAGAAAAATTCTTCAAAGCAACCGCTTTAATACTCGGTATCGTTCAGCTTGCGCTTTGCGGACAGGGTGTAATTTCCGGCGTCGAAAAAGACAGGTATATGCCGTATCTTGAAAAGGTAAACAAGGCAAAGGAAATTATAAACAGCGACGATTTTTACCGTATGGACTTCTCCGAATACGGCGGTACGACATTAAGCGACGGCACAAGTTATCAAGTCAACAACGGCTCTGTGTACGGATTTAACGGAATTTCGATTTTCTCGTCAATGACCGACTCCTATTGGGCTCCGCTTCAATTCACTCTCGGCAATGCGGGGAATATAGGAAATTCATACGGCTATGCAATGCAGACGCCCGTTTACAACACTCTTTTTGATGTCGACTATGTTATGGACAATGCGAATGCGCTTTCAAACAGCCTGTATTATGAGAAAATCGGCGATGCTGACGGGCTCGGAATATACAAGACTAAAAACACATTGGGCTTAGGCTTTATGGCAAATTCAGACCTTGTGGATTGGGAAGAATACAACACGAACTCCTTTGTTTCACAAGCGTCCCTCTGGCAGACCGTTACAGGTGCGGAAGGTGTATTTGACTATTACGATACCGACTTGACAGATATAAAAACCAACGGTTGCGATATTGTAACGAACTTCGTTTCGCCGGAAGAAAATGAGGACGATGGTCACGATGAACATGACGGTCACAAGCATATCGGCGAAAATGAAATTCACGGAATTCTCAATGCTTTAAAGGGATATTACAGATATAAAATTACCGACAACAACTACTCGATGACCTTTACATTTGTTCCCGAAAAGACGCAAAATATTTTCTTGCTCGTTCAAAGCGGTAGCTTGGACACGGTAAAGGCAAGTTCAAACGCTTCAAGCAAGACATTTACTTTTGACGAAAAGCAGTTTATCGATTTGGGTGTTTGCGAGCAGGGTGTTCCGATTACATTGGAATTTACATCTTCAAACGGCGACAAGGCACTTGAAAATTTCAAGGATAATAAAAACTCCATTGACGACGCTTTGTATATGCTTGTCGCAGGTGTAAATGACAGCGTATATGAGCAGGGCGTACAGGCTATTAAGGATAACGGCACGCTTAAAATTGACGAGTTCAAGGACTCTTACATTAAAGGCACCGTAAACGCTTCAAAAGACGGCGTTATGTATGTTTCAATTCCTCGTGACGAGGGTTGGACGGTTACCGTTGACGGCGAGGCGGTTGAGCTTCTCAAAAACGAAAGCCATATGACGCTGTTCAACATTTCACAGGGCGAGCACACCGTCGAAATGAAGTATTTTCCGCAGGGACTGAAAGAGGGAATTTTCGTTTCCGTCGCTTCGCTTTTGGCACTTGCCCTTGTAATGCTTCTCTCGAAAGTTCGCAAAATGAAAGCGGAAGTTTTGGCTCAGGAAGAAGCGAAAAACACACAAGAAACTCCCGAAAAGGAAGACTGATTATGAATTATGAAACTTATTTACTTGCAATGAAAATATACTTTTCGGTGTGCGTGTTTATCGTCGGAATATGTATCGGCAGTTTTTTGAATGTGCTCATTTACCGTATTCCGCTCGGTATGGACTTCAAAAAAGGCTCGTCGATTTGTACTTCGTGCAAGCATCCGCTTAAATGGTACGATTTGTTTCCGCTTTTCAGCTGGATTTTCCTCGGCGGTAAATGCCGCTACTGCAAGGCGAAAATTTCCCCGATTTATCCGATAGTCGAAAGCGTTACGGGCATATTGTTCGTGATGTCGTTCGTGTTCGGCTGCGGTTGCGATTTCAAACTTCGGCTTTTAGGCTATTTTATGATTTGTTCCGCACTCGTCGTTATATTTTGCATCGACTGGAAGCATATGTTTATCCCCGACTCAATGTGGATTACCATTCTTTTAGGCGGTATTGTAATTTATATCGACTCGATTATCGAAAACGGCTTTGACAAAAATGAGCTTATCGGCAGGATTGTGGGATTTTTCCTTGTAAGCGGTCTGTTCTTGCTCGTTTCGTACATTAAACCCGATTCAATGGGCGGCGGCGATATTAAGCTTATGGCGGCGGCAGGCTTTGCGCTCGGCTGGAAAAATGTCTTGCTTGCATTGATGATTTCGGGCTTTGTCGGTACGCTTTATCTGATTTTTTCAAACACCCTCAAAAAAGAGAATATGAAAAAGGAAGTGCCGTTCGGTCCGCATCTTGCCGTGGGTATTTTCGTTGCGCTGATGTTCGGAAATCAAATGATAAATTGGTACACGGGTTTGTGGAATTAAATTTTAAGGACTGTAAAATTTACAGTCCTTTTTGTTTGCCATATCGTGCGTTATATGTTAAAATTATTTATGAATTGAGGTGAGACTATGCCGAAAAATACAAATGCCTGTCCGCTTTATAAAAAGTGTGGTGGCTGTCAGCTGCAAAATATGCCGTACAGCGAACAGCTGAGCTTTAAGCAGGCAAGGGTTATTAAATTGCTCGGATCATTTTGTCATGTGGACGAGATTATCGGTATGGATAAGCCGTATAATTACAGAAACAAGGTGCAGGCGGCGTTTTCGACAGATCGCAGGGGCAATATAATTTCCGGCGTATATCAGTCGTCAAGCCATAAGGTTGTTGCGGTCGAAAAGTGTATGCTTGAGGACGAGAAAGCCGACGAGATAATCGGAACCGTTCGCAAATTGCTTAAAAGCTTTAAATTAAAAGCCTACAACGAGGACACTCGGCAGGGTTTTTTACGCCATGTGCTTGTAAAACGAGGCTTCAAAAGCGGTCAAATAATGGTCGTGTTGGTTACGGGAACGCCCGAATTTCCTAAAAAGAGGTCATTCGTAAACGCTCTTTTGTCAAGGCATCCCGAAATCACAACGGTAGTTTGGAATTATAATCCGAAAAAGACGAGCCTTGTTCTCGGCGAGCGTGAAGAAATATTGTTCGGCGACGGAAAAATCGAGGAACAGCTCGGGAAATACACCTTTAGAATATCGCCCAAGGCATTTTATCAGATAAACCCCGTGCAGACGGAAATTTTATACAACAAGGCGATTGAATTTGCTGAGCTTACAGGCAAGGAGACGGTTATTGACGCATATTGCGGTACGGGTACGATAGGAATTTTCGCCTCCGATAAGGCGAAGCAGGTTATCGGCGTGGAATTGAATTCCGAGGCGGTCAAGGACGCCCGTGAAAACGCAAGGCTTAACAAGGTCGAAAATATCAGATTTTTCAATGCCGATGCAGGCAGGTTTATGGTCGAAGCGGCAAAAGAGGGCGAAACGGCGGATGTGGTCATAATGGATCCGCCGAGAAGCGGCTCGGACAGGGCATTTTTGTCAAGCGTAGTGACTCTTTCACCGAAAAAAGTTGTGTATATCTCTTGTAACCCCGAAACGCAGAAAAGAGATTTGATGTTCCTTGTCAAAAACGGCTATAAGGTGCGAAAAATCCAGCCTGTCGATATGTTCCCGCATACGCTGCATGTGGAGACGGTTGTGCAGTTGGAAAAAGTGAAATAAGGAGAGAATATATAACGAAAAAATCGATTGGGAAAATCTCTAAAAGCAAGCATACCTCACTTCAAGTGGGGAATAGTTATAAAAAAGGAGAAATGTTATGTTAAAGCATATTGTAATGTGGAAATTTACCGACGGCTGCGGTAACACAAAAGACGAAAACATTGAAATTGCAAGAAGCGGTCTTGAGGCATTGCCCGAGAGCGTTCCCACCCTCAAAAAAATCACATTTATTAAAAATGCGGTTGAGTGTGACAGGAACTTTGATGCGTTGCTTATCGTTGAAACCGAAAACGAAGCGGATTTAGAGGCTTACAAGGTTCATCCCGAGCATCAAAAGGTTGCGAAGTTTATAAAAGAGGTAACCGTCAACAGAGGTGCGGTTGATTTCTACGATTGATTAAATTTTAAGGCAAAAAGAAACGGCAGACTTGTGTCTGCCGTTTTTCTGTGTTTGTGATTATTCAAAGAATTTCTCAAAGAATGATTTTTCTTCAGGCTCTTTCTTTTTAAGAAGCTCCTTTGCGTGCTCGGGATTGGTTTTCAACATCTCGAACAAGGATTCATCTGCTTCGTCATCAGCCTTTTTAGTCTGATAAAGACCTGCGCCTATCCAACCTGCGATACAAATTGCGAGAACAAGGATAGCAGGAAGCGGAAGCGGATTACGTCTTGCAACGTCTGCCGCAAATGACGGAAGTGCGCTTGCAAATGCGAGTGCCGCCGAGAGTGTAGCAGCCTTTAATATTTTGATAGCTTTTTTCATCTTAAATCCCCCAGATTTATTTTAATATGTTAAGCGTTATGCTTGGGCGCGTATTTCTTCCAATTCGTTTGCGATATATTCGTCCATTGTGGGCTGTGAACTCAACTGCTTTTTGAAGCTCTTGCTTGCGGCCACGCTTATTACGACATTCGCAAGGAAAAGTGCAGCTCCTATCGCATAGCCCCACCAAATGACATTGCCCGAGAAAACATCGATGCTGTTTGACATAGCGTTTGTGGCCGATATTGAAAGGAGCACAGCCGAAGCAATCCAGCCTGCCGTTGCGACAATATTAAGGAATATATTAAATCCTGCTTTGAGTGAAACTGCTGCGATAAGTACAACGAAGAAATTGAGAACGCCTGCAACAACCGCAATGAATGCAAAAACGATTGCGAGCATTAAGAACTTGAAGGTTGAGCCGAGAGCCGTTGCGCTCATAAGCTGAAAGCCGCCCATAAAATCGAGCTTTGTTATGTAATTCAAAATGAGCGTCAGGAATGAAACCGTCGAGGTATCCTCGTAGAACGGAAGCGAAAGCGATACCTTCATAAGCGGCACTACAAGACCTACCAACGGAAGAAGCGTTGCTACAAGTCTGACTATCCTAAACGGACTTCCGACTGTTGCACTTTTGAAATTGCTGAGCCTGTAATGAAGCTTTGCGAAGGAGGTTTCAGCCTTGTCGGCGTCCTCCTCAAGTCTTGCCTCCCAATTATAGTTAGGGATATTTGTGCCGCAGCTCTTACACTCGGCACGGAATTCATACCATTTGAGCTTTTTGCCGCAATTAGGACATTTTGCCATATAAAATCCACCTTTGAAAAATTTATTTTTTCTTAAATCTTATTACATTCCATGAAAACGGCTTTATGTGAATATCACAAGCTCTGCCGTCGGTTGTGGGCACGGGAGCGAGCGAGGGCTTAACCGGTGCCGAAACAAAATTATTTCCGTCAAGAGCGCCGAAGCCTGCCATTTCAATGTGCTCAACAGCCTCAAAGCCGTCAAGGTCAAGCATATTTACAGACAAGGTGTAATCCTCACTCTTGCATCTGTTAACCGCAAAGACGGTAAGCTCCGTTTCGTCGTCGCTTACGGTGGCGATACAATCCATATCGGGAACGTCGGTAAACTCTTTGGAGTCGTGCTTATCGCAGGTTACATTTGAAAGAAGCACGGAGCCTCTTGCGTAATTTGAAAGGTGCATAAAGGGGTAGAAGATTGTCTGCTCAAAAATGCCGCCGTTATTTTCCGTCATAATCGGAGCGATAACGTTTACAAGCTGTGCAAGGCAGGCAATTTTAACTCTGTCTGCGTGCTTTAAGAGAGTCATAAGCATAAGAGCGACAAGAAGTGCGTCCTCAAAATTGTAGTAGTCCTCAAGCTGATGCGGTGCAACCGACCATCTTTCAACATAATCGCCGTTGGAATGATACCAAACGTTCCATTCGTCAAAAGAGAGATTGATTTGCTTTTTAGAGTGCTTTTTGCCCTTTACGGTGTCGCAAATGCAAATGACCGTTTTTATAAATTCGTCCATTGCCATACTTTTGGCAAGGAAGCTGTCGGTATCAGCCGTCTTATTGTCGTAGTATTGATGGAGCGAAACGTAGTCAACCTTGTCATATGCAAGGTCAAGGGTTTGAAGCTCCCAATCGCCAAAGGTTTTCATACCGAGGTTTGAGCTTCCGCTTAAAACAAGCTCAATATCGGGATCAACCCATTTCATTACCTTTGCGGACTCCGAGGCAATTCTGCCGTATTCGTATGCGGTCTTGTGACCTATTTGCCAATCGCCGTCCATCTCGTTTCCGAGACACCAAAGCTTTATGTTGTGCGGCTCTTTAACGCCGTGCTTAATTCTTAAATCGCTGTAATATGAACCGCTTTTATGGTTGCAGTATTCAACAAGATTTCTTGCTTCCTCGGGACCTCTCAAGCCGAGATTTACAGCCATCATACAGGTTGTGTCAGCCTTTTTACACCATTTCATAAATTCGTTGGTGCCGAAGCTGTTCGGCTCTGTAACGCCCCAAGCAAGCTCAAGACGTTTGGGCCTTTCCTCGACAGGGCCGACGCCGTCTTCCCAATTATATCCCGAAACAAAATTGCCGCCGGGATAACGAACAATTGGAACATTAAGCTTGCGAACCTCGTCGATAACATCCTTACGGAAGCCGTCCTCGTCGGCGGTTGCGTGCGTGGGTTCGTAAATTCCGCCGTAAACTGCTCTGCCGAGATGCTCAATAAACGAGCCGTAAATTCTCGGGTCGATTTTTCCTACTTTGAATTCGTTTACTACGGACAATTTAGCTTTCTTCATAGTGAGCCACCTTTATTATTTTAGCATATTAAAATGCTGTTTTCAATATTTTTTACTTGCTCTTTGCCGTCGGAGCTTCGGTTGTGGTTTCTGCCTTGTTGTAAATAAAATCGTGAAGAATGTCACGGTTTTTTTCAAGATTTATTACCAAAACGTCCTCGCCGTTTTTCCTTTCGCTCTTGTATGTTTTGTTTGCGGGAATTTGCTGCTGAGCGATCGTGTAGGACATATATTTCGGAGCGTTCATACCAAGCTGCATAAGCTCGTCCGAGGTAAGATTTGTTTTAATCATAGGCATAATATCGTCGAGCATACCGATAACCTCGGCAGGATTTGCCACAGCCTTTTCGAAAATTGCGGTTATTACCTTTCTCTGCCTTTGAGTTCGCATAAGATCGCTGTCAAGGTAACGAATTCTTGAATACCAAAGAGCCTGTGCACCCGTAAGATGAACGGCGTCTCCGCTTTTGATTTCCTCGGGGAACGCACTTGCTTCAACACTTGTCATATGGTCCTTGCTGTTGATGTACTTGGCTTCCTTTTCTGTGATTGCCACGTCGATTCCGCCGAGCGAGTCTATAATCGTTGTAAACATATCAAAGTTTACAAACATATAGTTGTCGATTTTGATTTTATAGTTGTATTCGAGAGTGTCAATAAGCAGCTGTGTTCCGCCTTTACTCTGTGCCGCATTGAGCTTTCTCCACTTGTAGCCGGGGATGTCAGTGTAGGTGTCACGAAGGAAGGAAGTAAGCTTTATCTGATTGTTCCTTGTGTCAATCGAAACAAGCATCATAGTATCCGAACGAGTCTTTTCGGCATCTTCGCCCTCTCTTGCGTCAACTCCGATAAGTAAAATGTTGCGCACTGCGTCGTCGTGCTTTAATTCGGAGGCTGAAACGTACTTGTTTTCCTCAAGCGGAGAATAATCAACCTTTTTGGTAAGCGATTTTGCATAGCCGAGACCTGCGCCTGCCGCACCGCCGACAGCAATAAGTAAAACAAGAAGGATTATAAGAGCGACTTTCCAGCCTGCCATTTTCTTCTTTTTACCGTCACGGTTTTTCTTATCACGGGGTTGCTTGCCCGAAGAAATATCCCCGTCGATTACATCGTCATATATTCTCTGCTGAGAAACACGCCTTGCCTTTTCCTGCGATGCCTTTGAGTAGTTATAGCTGTACGGCTTTTTCTCCACAGGTGCAGCGGGTATTTTCGGTGCGGATTGCTCATCAATAAAATACTCGTCGGTGAAATCTCTGCGAGAGTCAATCTCATCATTATCGTTACCGCTGAATATATCTTCAAATTCATCTTCAAAGGAATTGTTCTTTATATCGTTTTTATCGTCTTCCGAGGAGCTCATAACATCATCGAATGCGTCGTCGTTAAACTTAAAGTCCTTAGGATTCATTTTTATATCTCCCGTCATTAAATTTAATAATTCTTCAATTTACTATTCTAACTTATTTGACCGTTTTTCACAATATATTTTTGTAAAAAAGTTGCAAATTTTTATAAAACATATTATATAAAGAAAAATATCTTGAATCGGCAATGAAAACCATGTATAATTATGATTAGATTTTTCTAAGGAGCATTGTATGCTGGGTAAATATGTCAGAGTAAGGGTCGAAAGACCTATGGGCTGGCACGATGTTGAAACCGGCACTGTTTACAGGCTCAATTACGGAAGCGTGGAAAGCGGGCTTGACCCGAGGTCGCCTGTCAAGGGCGCATATATTATGGGAGTAACGCATCCCGTTCGTAATTTTGAAGGCAGAGTTGTTGCCGTAATTAAATTGCCTGACAGACAGGGTATTTATATTGTCGTGTCGCCGAAAAGTAAGAAGTATATCGTCAACGATATTAAACGTGCCGTCTCGTTTATGTATAAAGACGGCGAGTACACAATAGACTGCTTATATGAGCGTTCCTGCGGAGCGGTTGTTTTCAGATTTATAAACGGAGAACGCAGGTTTTTGCTTATTAAAAACAAGCGGAGCTGCCATTGGGGCTTCCCGAAGGGTCACGTTGAAAATGATGAGACCGACGAGGAAACCGCCAAGCGTGAGGTTTTGGAGGAAACGGGAATACACATCAAAATATTTCCCGGCTTTAAGCATAAATCCGAGTACACGATAAGAGGCAGGATTGAAAAATCCGTGCTTATCTTCCTTGCAACGACCGATGACACACAAACGGTTATTCAGCCCGAGGAAATCGAAGATTATATTTGGCTCGGGTACGATAATGCCATTTCGACGCTTAATTATCCGAACGATAAGGATATTTTGTCGCTCGCAAAAGCGTATATAACCAAGAATAATATTTAAGGAGAGAATTATGGCTGAAACACTCGCTCATTTTTTTGTCGATTTATTTCAGGATAAAATTCCGCCCGAGCTTACGATTTTTGTAATCTCGCTATTGCCTATTCTTGAGCTTCGTGGCGGTATGATTGCCGCAAGACTTCTCGGAGTCAGCTTTCTGAAGGCATTTGCCATTTGCTATGTCGGAAATATGCTCCCGATACCGTTTATTCTTCTTTTCATTAAAAAGATTTTCGAGCTTTTAAGGAAATATCCTTTCTTTGAAAAGATAATAACAAGGCTTGAGGCAAAGACCGAGAAAAACAAGGATAAGGTTTTAAGGTATAAGTCATGGGGCTTGCTTATCTTCGTTGCAATTCCGCTTCCGGGAACGGGAGGCTGGACGGGTGCGCTTATGGCGGCGCTTCTCGATATTGACTTTAAGCGTGCTTTGCCGATAATCTCGCTCGGCGTGTTTATAGCAGGCTTGATTATGTCGCTTGTAACATACGGAATTTTTTAATAAGCTTTATTAAAAAAGAAAACCACCGATACGCTCTTTGTGAGTATATCGGTGGTAATTTTTATTTGCGGATTATTTTCTGATGCCTCTTTTTTCAAGGAAAGCATAGATTCTGTCAGCAGGATCAAGGAGACCGCTGATCGACATATCGTGGTTAAGAGTGTCGATAATGTAAGCAACGTACTTTGACATATCAACTTCACAGTACCAATCACGCTTTAACAATTCGGGAGTTCTGTAAACAAGGTTTGTTGTGAACACCTTGTCGATAAGTCCCTTCTCATAGAATTCGTCAAATCTGTCAAGTCCCTCGCAGAAAAGACCGAATGCCGAGAAGATGAAAATTCTCTTTGCACCAAGTTCTTTAAGTTTAGTAGCAACTTCAAGCATCGACTCGCCCGAGGAAATCATATCGTCAACGATCATAACGTCCTTGCCCTCAACGTTGGTGCCGAGAAATTCGTGTGCTACAATCGGGTTTCTGCCGTTAACAACCTTTGAGTAATCTCTGCGCTTATAGAACATACCGAGGTCAAGACCGAGTACGGTTGAATAATAAATACATCTGCCCATACCGCCCTCGTCGGGAGAGATAACCATCATATGGTCGTTGTCAAGGTTAAGGTCCTCAACGCTGTTAGCAAGAGATTTAATCATCTGATAAACAGGCTGAACGTTCTCAAAGCCTTTAAGCGGAATAGCGTTCTGAACTCTGGGGTCGTGAGCGTCAAAGGTAATGATGTTGTCAACGCCCATTGTGTTGCAAAGCTCCTGAAGAGCAAGTGCGCAGTCAAGGGACTCTCTTGTTGAACGCTTATGCTGTCTGCCCTCATAAAGCATGGGCATAATTACAGTAATTCTGTGAGCCTTACCGCCGATAGCGGAAATTGCTCTTTTAAGGTTTGCGTAGTGCTCGTCGGGGCTCATGGGAACCTCGTGACCGTAGATTTTGTAAGTCAAGCCGTAGTTGAACATATCGGCAACAATGAAAATGTCATAGCCTCTTACCGACTCAAAAAGTGTACCCTTACCTTCGCCTGTTCCGAAACGGGGGAACGAAGCGTTGATGATGTAGGAGTCCTTTTCATAGCCTGCGAAAGCAATGCTGTTCTTGTGCTCCGACTGCTTCTGAGCACGCCATTTAACAATGTAGCGGTCAATTTTGTCTGCGAGCTCCTCACAGCCGGGCAATGCGATTATGCCTAAGGGTCCGTAAGGTATGTTAGTAAATTCTTCTGTGTAATCGGGCATTTTAATATCCTCCTGAAATGCGGCGTTTTTTATCGATTATATTTTACTATATTTCGACAAAATATTAAAGTCTTTTTAACTATTATTTTTTAATTCAGTCAAATGCATAATCAACAGTGATAACACAGAAAAGTCTTTCGTCTATTTTGCTTAACTTTTCACTTATTAAGCGTGTTATTTCTGCCGATGAACGTTTTTCGTCATAGGTTAAAACGACGTCAAAAATCAAATTCGTATGTGTAGTGCCGTCAACAACCCTGAAATCGTGTATCGAGAAATTCGGATTTATCTCCTTGACTGCGTTTTGAGTGATTTCACGAAGCTCGTTTATTCTCTCGTCATCCACCACAATCGGGTCAAGATGAATTGAAATGAGCATACCGTATTTTTTTCGGATTTCGTGCTCAATCAAATCAACGGTGTCGTGGCTCTGCATTATATCGACGTCGGACGGAACCTCGGCGTGAGCAGAGGCAAAAAGCCTTGACGGACCGTAGTCGTGGATTATAAGGTCGTGAACGCCGACAATGCCGTCATAGGACATAATCTCGTTTTTAATTTCTTCATAAAACTCCTTTTCGGGAGGCTGACCGAGAAGCGGAGCGAGCGTTTCCTTGACAAGTGAAATGCCCGACCAAAGAATTAAGACTGATACGGCAGCACCGAAATAGCCGTCGCAGTTGAAGCCTGTTTTATGGGAAATAATCAGCGAAACAAGCGCAACAAAGGTCGAAGCGGTGTCGGAAAGGCTGTCTGTTACAACGGCTTTTGTGGCGGTGGAGTTGATTTTCTTGCCAAGCTTCCAATTGAAAAGAGCGAGCCACAGCTTACCGAGTATCGAAAGCACAAGCACGACGATTGCAACGGTGCTGAATTCAACAGCTTCGGGCGTTCTGATTTTCACAACGGAGCTTTTGAGCAATTCAACACCCATAATTATTACAAAAATCGAAACCGTGAGAGCAGATATGTATTCAATTCTGCCGTGACCGTAAGGGTGCTCCTTGTCGGCAGGCTTTTCCGAAAGCTTGAAGCCGAAAAGAGTTATAATAGACGACCCAGCGTCGGAGAGGTTGTTTACGGCGTCGGCGGTAACGGTAATGCTGCCCGTCATAATGCCTGCCAAAAATTTCGATATACACAGAATAAGGTTTATCGCAATTCCGACCGCACCGCTTAATTTTCCGTATGCGCCTCTGACCTTCGGGTCTTTGGTGTTTTTACTGTCTTTAACAAAAAGTTTGATAAGAAGTTCTGTCATGGTATCCCTTCAAAGAAATTATTTCTCAAAGCCCGAAAAGCCCTTTGTGAACAAAAGGTCGAGCATAAGAGCGACGTCCTCGGGAGTTTTTCTTGTGTCCGAGGTATCGGTAAGCCAATATCTGACTATACCGACTGCGCCTGCCTCAAAATATGAGTATATATAATTGTATTCCTCCTTAAACGTCGACGTTTGGTTGTAGCGTGTGAATTCCTCAAAGCAACGCTCTGCCATAAACCTTTTAAGCTTCATTGAAAAGTCAATATCGCCGTTGCTTCCTAAAAGCGCAGAGCAGATGTCCCTGTTCTTTTCAAGAAATCTGCAGCAGTCAACAAAAATGGGGTATGGGCTTGAATTGTGGGAATTTGCGGAATACTGATTGATAATGCCCTCGAATTCTTCGAAAAGCTCGTTTTCAATTTGCTCAACAAGGTCAAAAATATCCTTGTAATGAAGATAAAAGGTACCCCTGTTTATCTCAACAAGGTCTGACAGCTCACGAACAGAGATTTTTTTAATGCTCTTTTCTTTCATCAGCTTTGTAAGTCCCTCACGCAAGAGCTTTTTTGTGCGTCTGACTCTGCCGTCAATTTTTTGATTATCCATTGATAGCACTCCCTTTTTATTATTATATCAGCAATTATACTATAAAAGTGTACATTATTCAACATATTTCTATAAAATAATAATTGAAATTAACAAATGGTTAATACAGTTTAATCAAAAAAGTATTACAATACATGTAAAGTTGTGCTATACTATAAGAAATATGGCATAAAACAAAAAAGAGGTGAAGCCTATGGCAGCAAAAATGCTTGACGAGGTATTGTCAAAGGAACACGAGACAATGGCTAATGAGCAGGCGGCAAGCGAGCAGGCGGACAGAATTATCGACGAGGCAAAGCAGAAGGCGAAGCAGATTGAGCTTGATGCTCTTGAGGAAATTCAAGAGTATGAGAGCGAGCAGCTGAAGCTTTCCGAGGAACGTCGCCAAACGGCGGTTGCCGAAGCGGAAAAGGACGCCCGTGCTTTTGTAGAGGTGCTCAAGGGAAAGGCTGACGCAAAATTTTCCGAAACGGTCGGAACGGTCAGAAGCATAATTGTTGACTGAGCCGATGATTTTACTGTTATCAATAAATAAGAAATGAGGTGATGACATACGGCAAAGCTTAAAATGCAAAAAATCGAGCTTGTTGCAACCATGCGTGAAAGCAAAAGTGTAATCGACTTTTTGCAGCGCAAGGGAATAGTTGAATTGACAAGCCATGAGCTTCCCGACGGAATGTTAAATCCCGATACCGATTATAATATTTCACAGCTTGAAAAGTTTACTCAAACTGCGAAAAAGGCAAAGGAAACGCTTTCACAATATGTGCCTGAAAAGAAGTCGCTTGTTGACTCCTTTAAGCCGCCACGGGAAATGGAGATGTCAAAATTTCTTGATATGTCCGAGTCGGCGGATAAGACCATGAATATGTGTTATGATATATTGGGCGCTCAAAAGTCTATCGACAACGCTCACGCACAGCAGATAAGGCTCAAAACCTCCAATGAGGCTCTTGAGGTTTGGAAAGACCTTGACATACCGACTAAATTCAAATCGACAAGGTATGTTACGGTGCTTATAGGAACGTTCCCCGACAGTCAGACCGACGCATCAATCAAGGAAGCGTTGGCAGAGCGTATTCCCGAAATCGAGGCTATCGAAACGGAGGTCGTATATACATCCGAAATGCAATCCTGTGCGGTGGTTATGTGTCTTAAAAAGGATGCTAATAACGTTACGGAAGCGTTGAGGTCAATGGGATTTGTGCGACCGACGGAGATTTCCGATAAAACCCCTAAGGAAATGCTCAAGGAAAACCGTATAACCATCAATGAATTGGATAAACAAATTGTCGAAGCGCAAAGTGAAATAGTCGCTATGGCATCTGCACACGAAAATATAAATTTCTTAATTGACTATTTCACAATGAGGGCGGATAAGTACGAGCAGTTCAAAAAGGTCTCGCTTTCGGAAAATGTGCTTTATCTTTCGGGATATATCCCCGTAAAGTACGCCGAAAAAACGGTTGAACAGCTTGAAAATAAATTTACCGTCGCAATTACGCTTTCAGATCCCGAGGAGGACGAGGATATACCCGTCTTGCTCGAAAACAATGCTTTTGCTTCGGGAGTTGAGGGAATAACGGAAATGTATTCTCTTCCCGGAAAGAATGATATTGACCCGAACGCAATAATGTCATTCTTCTATTATTTATTCTTCGGAATGATGTTCTCCGACGCAGGCTACGGACTGTTAATGGTTATCGCAACGGCGTTTATATTGCTTAAATGCAAGCCTGAGGGCAACAAGAAAAAGACGGTTATGATGTACTTTTTCTGCGGAATATCGACAATGTTCTGGGGCATAATGTTCGGCAGCTTCTTCGGAGACTTGATAAATGTTATAAGAACAAATTATCTCGGACTTCCCGAAATGCGACTGTACTTATGGCTCAATCCGCAGGGCGACGACCTTATGACAACAATGCTTTGGTGCTTCCTGTTCGGTATCGTCCATCTTTTTGTCGGACTTGCTATCAAGGGCTACCTTGAATGGAAGCAGGGCGACCGCTTCGGTGCGATATGTGATGTGCTTTCTGTTTATCTCGCAGTCGGCGGCGCAGCTCCGATTTGTGCGGGAATGATAATCGACGTACCCGATATTTATAGGACGGTCGGCAAGTATTGTGCGCTTGTGGGCGTTGTGCTTATAATTCTCACGGCAGGACGTTCGTCAAAGGGCATATTCGGAAAGTTAGGCTCGGGTCTTTATGCGCTTTACAATACAATTTCGGGATATTTAAGCGATGTGCTTTCGTATTCGAGATTGTTGGCGCTCGGACTTGTAACGGGTATTATCGGAAGCGTTGTAAACCTTATGGGTACGCTTCCCGAAAATATGGTTATTAAAACAATACTATTTATAGTTGTGTTCATCTTAGGACACACAATCAACTTCGGCATAAACGTAATCGGTGCTTATGTTCACACAAACCGTTTGCAGTATGTCGAATTCTTCTCAAGATTTTATGAGGGCGGCGGAAGAGCCTTTAACCCTCTTAAAGTAAATTCTTCAACATTCAAACTCAAGGAGGAAAATAATAATGGCTAATTTAGGTTTGGTATTTGCTATCGCAGGCGCAGCTCTCGCAGCATTTTTAAGCGGTATGGGTTCTGCAAAGGGCGTAGGTATGGTCGGTGAGGCTGCCGCAGGTCTTGTTTCGGAGGATCCGTCAAAATTCACGAAGGTACTTATTCTTCAGATTCTTCCCGGTACACAGGGACTTTACGGCTTTATCACAGCAATTATGGTAATGATTAAGATTAAGCTTTTAAGCGGTACTCCCGTTGAGCTTACCGCCGCACAGGGACTTCAGATTTTGGCCGCTTGTCTTCCGATGGCTTTCGTCGGCTATTTCTCGGCAATCGGTCAGGCAAGAGTTGCCGCTTCCGGTGTTTCGGTCGTTGCCAAGAAGCCCGCAGAGCAGAGTAAAGCAATGGTTCTTTCTGCAATGGTTGAGACTTATGCCGTACTTGCTCTTCTTACATCACTTCTCATGATTTTGAGATTAAACTTCTAAGGAGTTATTTCTATGACAGGTCTTGAAAAGATACTTTCTACAATAGAACAGGATTCAAATGACCGCTGCCGTGAAATAACCGAGCAGGCACAAAAGCATGCGCAGGAGATTATCGACGCCGCAAGTGCCAAAGCGCAGGAGGACATCGCTAACGCAAAGGCTTCTGTTGACAAAAAAGTTGCCGAGCATGACGGCGCAATCGAAGCCTCTGTTTCAATGACAAAAAACAGAATAATTCTTGAGGGTAAGCTTGATATTATTTCCTCAACTCTCGACAGAGCGCTTGAGGTTATCAAGGCTCTTCCGAAAAAGGAATATTTTGAAATTCTTAAAGGACTTATTCTTAAAAATGTCAGAAAGGGCGAGGGCGTGCTTCGTCTTTCCAAAGAGGACACGGAGAAATTGCCGTCGAATTTTATCGACAGCATAAACAATGCGCTTAAAAGAGGATATAAAATATCACTCGGACAGAGTGCGGATATTGACAGCGGATTTATTCTTGTCTATGGCGATATAGACATAAACTGTTCCTTTGACGCCGTCGCTTCGGCTAAAAGGGAGGAATTGAGAGATACTCTCAATGAAATGTTATTCAACTGATAAAGGAGGGAAGCGTTATGAAAACACAGGATTATCTTTATGCGGTGTCGGCACTTCGTGTAAGTGAGGAAAACTTGCTTAAAGAGTCTGATTTGGAACAGTTAATAAACGCTCCCGATTATAAAAAGGCGATTGCACTTTTGACTGAAAAAGGCTATGAAAAGCCCGACGGAAACGATTTTTCGAAGATGCTCGACGACAGACTTTCGGAGGTTTGGGACAGAGTTGCGAAAAGTGCGCCCGAGGCAAAAAGCCTTAATATGCTGATAATTAAAAACGATTTCCAAAATCTTAAAGCGATTATTAAATCCGAGGTCATAAATGATGATGCGAGGAAATATTTTGTTTCTCCCTGCGTTTATGACCCCGAAAAAATGCTTGAAGCTATAAAGGAAAGACGTTTTGCCGATTTGCCCGAGCTTATGCGAGAAACCGCAAAAAAAGCGTTTGACGCCATAACCAAAACGGGCAACGGTCAGTATTGCGATATAATTACGGACGTCGGAACGCTTGAAGCGATACTTTCGTATGCGGAAAACGAGGAGGATGAAACCCTCAAAAAATACGCTTATGAAATGTGTACGGCATGTGATTTGAAAACCGCTTACCGTTGCATTAAGACAAAGAAAAACGAAAACTTTGTCAAAAATGCCGTCTGCGGAAGTCCTATGCTTTCAAAGGACAGTCTTGTTTCGGCGGTTATGTCGGGAGAGAACGATTTTTCCGAATATCTCACCTCGAACGGACTTTCAAAATACGCTTCGGCTTTTGAAAAAGGCACATCTGCGTTTGAAAAGCTCTGCGACGACGAGCTTATAAAGACGATGAAGCAGGCGAAAATGACCGTGTTCGGTATAAGTCCGCTTGCAGGCTATTATGTTGCAAACGAAACCGAGATAAAGTGCTTGAGGATTATTCTTTCGGCAAAATTGAGCGAGGCTTCGGATGAGGTTATAAGGGAAAGGATGCGTGAGCTGTATGTATAAAATCGGCGCAATGGGCGACAGGGACAGTATTTACGGCTTCGCAAGCATCGGAGTTGATATTTTCCCGACCGACGATGATTTGACCGCAACGGTTAAAACGCTTCGTCGCCTTGCAGACGGCGGATATGCGGTTGTATTTATAACCGAAGCCGTCTATTCGCAGATTGATGCGGAAATCGAAAGATATAAGGACAAACCGTTACCGGCAATTATTCCCATACCCGGCGTTTACGGAAACACGGGTATAGGAATGAAGCAGGTCAGCAGCTTTGTCGAAAGAGCAGTAGGCTCTGATATTGTAAAGTAAACCGAACCTTGAAGGGTGGTAAAAAATAAAATGAGTAAAGGTACAATCTTAAAAGTATCGGGTCCGCTTGTCGTGGCTGAAAATATGAGAGACGCCAATATGTTCGACGTTGTTCGTGTAAGTGAACACAGACTTATCGGCGAAATCATAGAAATGCACGGTGATAAGGCTTCAATTCAGGTATATGAGGACACCGCAGGACTTGGAACGGGCGAGCCTGTCGAATCAACCAACGAGCCCTTGAGCGTTGAATTGGGACCGGGACTTATTAAAGGTATATTCGACGGTATTCAAAGACCGCTTGAAAAGATAATGGAAATTGCAGGCAACAGCCTTACAAGAGGTATCGAGGTTCCGTCGCTTCCAAGAGATGTTAAATGGCATTTCTTCCCGACTGTTTCGGCAGGCGACGAGGTTCGTGCAGGCGACGAGGTCGGATCTGTTCAGGAAACAGATATTGTAAGACATAAAATAATGGTTCCGTTCGGCGTTGATGGCAAAATAAAGTCCATCAAAGAGGGCGACTACACGGTTGAGGAAAAAATCGGTGCAATCGAAACCGAAAACGGCACAACCGTTCCGCTTAAGCTTATGCAGAAATGGCCTGTAAGACGAGGCAGACCGTACAAGAAAAAACTTCCTCCCGATATGCCGCTTATCACGGGACAGAGAGTTATCGATACACTTTTCCCGATAGCAAAGGGCGGTGTTGCGGCTATCCCCGGTCCGTTCGGAAGCGGTAAAACCGTTACACAGCACCAGCTTGCAAAATGGGCGGAAGCTGATATAGTTGTATATATCGGCTGCGGCGAGCGTGGAAACGAAATGACGGACGTTCTTAACGAGTTCCCCGAGCTTATCGATCCGCACACGGGAAAATCTCTTATGGAGAGAACGGTGCTTATCGCAAACACCTCGGATATGCCCGTTGCTGCCCGTGAGGCATCTATTTATACAGGTATCACAATCGCAGAATATTTCAGAGATATGGGATATTCGGTAGCACTTATGGCTGACTCGACCTCACGTTGGGCGGAGGCTCTTCGTGAAATGTCGGGACGACTTGAGGAAATGCCCGGCGAGGAGGGCTATCCCGCATACCTCGGCTCAAGACTTGCGCAGTTCTACGAGCGTGCAGGCAGGGTAGAGGTACTCGGCTCAACCGAGCAGGAGGGCGCACTTTCGGTAATCGGTGCGGTATCACCTCCCGGCGGCGATATTTCAGAGCCTGTTTCGCAGGCAACATTGAGAATTGTCAAGGTGTTCTGGGGACTTGATTCGGCACTTGCTTACAAGCGTCATTTCCCTGCAATAAACTGGCTTACGTCATATTCGCTTTATGCAGATGACCTCGGCGCATGGTTTAACAAGAATGTTAATCCCGAGTGGATGAAGCTCAGAACGAGAATGATGGGCATACTTTCGGACGAGGCTTCGCTTGACGAAATCGTTAAGCTTGTCGGTATGGACGCACTTTCTCCCTCCGACAGACTTAAAATGGAAGCGGCAAGAAGTATTCGTGAGGACTTCCTCCATCAGCTTGCTTTCCACGAGGTTGACACATATTCCTCACTTAAAAAGCAGTATTATATGATGAGCCTTGTGCTTTCGTATTTTGACGCTTCAAACGAGGCTCTTACAAAGGGCGCAGACATTGAAAGACTTGTCGCAATCCCCGTAAGAGAGGCAATAGGCAGATTTAAGTATGTAAAAGAAGAAAATATCGACAGCGAATACAAGCAAATTCTTGAACGCTTGTCAAAGGAAATCGCTGACGTTATCAATGCAAAGGAGGAATTCTGATGCCGAAAGAATACAGAACAGTCGAAGAAGTAACAGGTCCTCTTATGCTTGTTCGTGAGGTTGAAAATGTCAAGTATGACGAGCTCGGCGAAATAGAGCTTGCAAACGGCGAAACAAGGCGTTGTAAGGTGCTTGAAATAAACGGCACAGACGCACTTGTTCAGCTGTTTGAGCCCTCAACAGGTATCAACCTTTCAAACAGTAAGGTTAGATTTTTGGGCAGAATGATGGAGCTCGGCGTATCCGAGGATATGCTCGGCAGAGTCTTTGACGGCTTGGGCAGACCTATTGACGGCGGTCCCGAAATCATCCCCGAAAAGAGAATGAATGTAAACGGACTTCCGATGAACCCCGCTGCGAGAGCTTATCCGCAGGAGTTCATACAGACGGGCGTTTCCGCAATCGACGGACTTAACACACTTGTAAGAGGTCAGAAACTTCCGATTTTCTCAGCTTCGGGACTCCCTCACGCACAGCTTGCCGCACAGATAGCAAGGCAGGCGAAGGTAAGAGGCAAGGACGAGAAATTCGCCGTTGTATTTGCCGCAATGGGCATTACCTTCGAGGAGTCTAACTTCTTTATCCGTTCATTTAAGGAAACGGGTGCAATCGACAGAACAGTTATGTTCTCAAACCTTGCAAACGACCCTGCAATCGAGAGAATTGCCACACCGAGAATGGCGCTTACAGCCGCAGAATACCTTGCATTCGATAAGGGTATGCACGTTCTTGTTATTATGACGGACATCACAAACTATGCAGATGCGTTGCGTGAGGTTTCCGCCGCAAGAAAGGAAGTTCCCGGCAGACGTGGCTATCCCGGTTATATGTACACAGACCTTGCGTCCATCTATGAGCGTGCAGGCAGACAAAAGGGCAAGGACGGCAGTATCACAATGATACCGATTCTCTCAATGCCCGAGGACGATAAAACTCACCCCATTCCCGACCTTACAGGCTATATCACAGAGGGACAGATTATCCTTTCCCGTGACCTCTACCGTCGTGGAATTATGCCGCCGATTGACGTTCTTCCGTCGCTTTCAAGACTTAAAGACAAGGGTATCGGCGAGGGCAAAACGAGAAAAGACCACTCAAACACAATGAACCAGCTTTTCTCGGCTTATGCAAGAGGTAAGGACGCAAAAGAGCTTATGGTAGTCCTCGGCGAAGCGGCTTTGACGGATATGGATAAGCTTTATGCAAAGTTTGCTGACGAATTCGAGAAAGAATATGTAAATCAGAGCTTTGAAACGGACAGAACTATCGAGGAAACACTTGATATAGGCTGGCGTCTTTTGAGAATATTCCCGAGAAGCGAGTTAAAGCGTGTCAGCGACGAGCTTCTTGACGAGTATTACGATAAGAAGTAAGTGTATAAATCTTGAGGATTTGATATTATGGCAGTAATGAATGTAAACCCTACCCGTATGGAGCTTACGAACTTAAAGCGTAAGCTTGTTACGGCAAGAAGGGGTCACAAGCTTCTCAAAGACAAAAGAGACGAGCTTATGCGCCGTTTTCTTGAACTTGTAAGGGAAAACAAGGAATTGAGAAAGCAGGTTGAGGACGGTATCAAGCAGGCAAACGCTCATATGTCGGTTGCACGCTCGGTAATGAGCGACTCGGCATTGAATGTTGCGCTTATGCTTCCTATGCAGGAAATGTCTCCTGAGGTTGACGAGAAAAATGTAATGAGCGTAAGGCTTCCCGTGTTTGATGCGAAATTCAAAACGGCAGACGAAGCGGATATTTATTCTTACGGCTTTGCGTTCACCTCGACAGACCTTGACGAAGCGGTAAAATCACTTTCGGATATTATGCCGCTTATGTTAAGACTTGCAGAGGTTGAAAAATCGTGTCAGCTTATGTCGGCTGAAATCGAGAAAACACGCCGTAGGGTAAATGCCCTTGAGCACGTTATGATTCCGAGATACGAGGACACAATCAAGTATATTACAATGAAGCTTGACGAGAACGAGAGAAGCTCAACGACAAGACTTATGAAGGTCAAGTCAATGATGCTTGAGGAGGCTCGCCAAAAGGCTCTTGCCCACGATAACGAAATGGCAAAAAGAGCGTAAAAGAATAGTAACAAACCACGCCCCGAACAAAGCTGTTCGGGGCGTGAAATTTTATGCGACCGTAGGTATATTTTTATATCATATCAGCCAAAAATTGTCATATATCAGCGACATTCTAACGGTTGTAAACAATTACTATTTTTATATTATATCGTAGGGGCGAACTGTGTTCGCCAGTTTTTTGTTTGTTATGAATTAACGGGCGACCGCAGGTCGCCCCTACGGTTGTGCATTGATTTTATAATTTAATATTAACCGTAATCATCATATATCAACAACAATTCAACGGCAGGAGCAAGCCCCTGCCCTACACCATTGGATATATAATTTAATCTGTGCGAAGTACCGACTTTTACGGATTACGGACAACCCTTGCGGTTGTCCGTGAATTTGAATTTACAACCAACCGCCATACGCTGTAAAATTAAATTTCTGATTTCTTTTTCGGCAATGAAACGAGCATAACGGTTCCGTTTTCGGTGCTTTCTTCGGCTTTGACCGTACCGCCGTGAAGCGAGGCGATTTCCCAAACCAATGCGAGTCCCAAGCCCACTCCGCCGTGTTCTCTACTTCGTGATTTATCGACACGGAAGAACGGCTGAAAGATGCTCTCTCGGTACTGTTCGGGTATGCCGAAGCCGTTGTCTTTAACTCGGATAAGAATATCATCATCCTTTTCGCTAACGGAAATTTGAACCTTTGAGTTTGAACGATTATATCTTATTGCATTTTCGGTAAGGTTGAAAATCATACGGTAAATGAGCGTGTCACTTCCGATTATCGTGGCGTTTCCGTTATGTTCAAGGGTAACTTTTTTGTCCTCGGCAAGCGGAGTGAGGTCTGCAAACACTTCTTCAATCATAGGAGAAAGCTCGATTTTATCTGTGCATTGAACGGTGTTGAGTTCGCTCATTTCAAGCAGAATTTTTGTCATCTGTGACATTCGTTCCGTCTGTTCCTGCAAAAGAGATAAAAACTCGGCTGTTTCGGGCTCCAAATCGCTGTGCTCGACGGGGAAAAGCTCAATTTGCGCCTGCATAAGGGCAAGCGGCGTGCGTAATTCGTGTGCGGCGTTGCCCGTAAATTGCCGTTGTGCCGAAAACCCCTCGTCAAGTCGGTCAATCATACTGTTAAATGATTTGCTGAATTGCTTGAATTCGGGTAAAACGTCTTCGCTGACCTTCATATCGGATAAATTGCTCGGCTGTACGTTTTCGACCTGTGAGGCAAAGCTTTTCAACGGCTTGAGTGCATGACCGCTGACGAAATATGCGAGTATTCCGCCAAACAGCGTGACGGCAACCGTGATATACCAATTCGTTGTGCTGAAGGACTCCTGCGCTCCGTTGACGATTATAGTCAGGTCGGGATCAGCCTTTTTGCTTTCGGGGTCAAAGGAGTCGGGCTCGCCCTTTTCTACATCGGAATAAGAGGATAATCCGTTAACAATCGACTCCATATAATGCTTACCCGAGAAGCTTATCAGGCAATTCATCAACACGCAGGTAATGCACACAAGGGATGCGGTCATCAGGGTAATTCGCCATTGTAAAGAAAGCTTTTTCATTTATTTCCCCTCCATAACATAGCCTTCGCCGATGCGGTTGCTTATCGGGTCGTAGCCAAGAGCCGTGCGCAGCTTTTTTCGAAGCGCCGATATATGCACTCTTATTGAATTGCTGAAATTGTCAACGCTGCTGTCCCATACGTGTTCAATTAACTCCTCTTGGCTTATAGGACGACCTTGATTGAGCATAAGATATTCAAGTATGCCCGTTTCCTTACGGGTTAAAGACAAGGTTTCGCCGTTTACGGACGCTTTTCGTGCCTTTGTGTCAAATGAAAGCTCACGGCAGGTTAAAATAACGTCGTTTTGGGTGAAACGTCTGAGCGTGAGATTGCGTATTCTTGCGGCAAGCTCGTCCAAATGAAACGGCTTTGCAAGATAATCGTTTGCGCCTGCGTCCAAGCCTGCGACCTTGTCGGCAACCTCACAGCGAGCCGATAAAATCAGCACCTTTGTATCAAAATCTGTTTCACGAAGCGTTTTGAGAACACTCATACCGTCCTCACCCGGTAAATTGAGGTCTAATACAACAAGGTCAAATTTTTCAACTGCGAGCAGCTCCGTTGCGGCTTTACCGTCATAGCAAAAATCTACGCTGTAAGCAAGGCTTTTTAAACTGCGGACAATCGTGTCGCAAAGAGCCCTTTCGTCCTCGACAACCAAAATATGCATATAAACACTCCTAACGCTGATTTTTTTAACATATATTATATTGTAGCATACCGAGAAAAAACAAAAAAGTATATTTTGAAAATTTACTGTGAATTCGGTTTGGTATATATAAAAAGGTGGTGTACGCTGCCGGAATACATATTACAGTTACATTTTTAACAATTTCGGGTAAATTTACAGCCGTCGAAATTTGCGAAAAAACACGAAAAAAGTAATTATTGTACAAAACGCCGAAAAGCCGTTCAAAATTTCACAATCTTTTTCTCAAAAATAGCTAAAAAACATTTACTGAATGTCAAATTAGCATATATGCTTTGGTAAAATATATATAATTTTAAGGTGGAAAGCTGTTTTAATCTATTGCTTGATTCATAAAGCGTACATAATCCGTGAATAAACATAGAAAAAGGGAACGGAGGAACTTAAATTGTCTGATTTGAGGTTTATTCAGTCGTCTTTCACGGGCGACGGAGTGTTTCGGGATAAGAAGGCTGATTTCGAAACAACCTATATTCTTAAAAAGCAGATGAAAAGCCTTTATCCTGCCGGCGGCTATACCGTTGTCGGTCAGGTCGGAAAGGGAGACGAGGAAATCGGCGTGCTTGTTTCTAACGAGCAGGAGGAAAAGGTATACAAGCCGAGCAAGCCTGCGTTTTCCTGCGTTAAGGGGTATATCGAGGTTGGCGACGGCAAATATTTAGCCGTTGTCAAGAGCGCACTTCTTATGTGGCTTTTGTATTTGCTGATTGCGGCGGCTGTGATTGTCGGCTTGGCACTTCTCATTAAGAATTTCGTACCGTCGAATGATGATGAGCAGACAACCACAAATCCGATCGGCGTAATCGATCCGAACGCAGTTTTGGGCAACGGCGAAATCTCTGTACCCGTCAAGACGGACACAAAGGGCGCGCAGATTAAAATAAACGGTATCCCCGAAATGAAGCTCAAGGCCGGCACAAAGGAGCAGACCTTTGTTTTCTCAAATCCCGAGGAAAATCCCTGCTACTTCGTTATTGAAATTGAGCTTGCGGACACGGGCGAGATTATATACACCTCGAACCTGCTGCCGCCGGGATATTCAATTTCCGCTTTCACAATGAATAAGGCTCTTGAGGCTGGAACCTATAACGCAATAGTCCATGTTAAGACTTTTAGCTTTGACAGCGAGCAGAGAAAGCTTAACAATATGGATATTAAAACGACGATAATCGCTTCTTAATAAATTTACTATTATATATTGATTTTTTTTGGAAAGGAGTTGCAGTTAATGCAAAGGGATAAGAAAATTAAGCTCGGAAAAAGCATAACTGCTTTGCTGTTGAGTATCGTGCTGTTGATAACAACGGTACCGTTTACTTTGGCGGCAGGTCCGGGCACATACGACCCGATACCGACCTTTAACGACAATGATGCACGTGAGGTGTCGGCGTCAATCAATGCCGATGGGGGAATTTCGGTCAGTTTCCCAGCGGCTACTGTCAGCGTGCTTAAAACGGCGAAAACTATTTCAGGCTATATGTTAGAGCTTGTTGACCTCGGTACATACACCGAAGTTCACACAAGCACGGTTTTGTTACGCAAGATGGTTAATCCCACCGGTGCCTCGCCGTACACGGTTGAGATTACGGCGGACGAAATCAAAACGAAGGTGCCTGCAGGTCTGTCTGATGACCACCGTTACAATGTTACGGTAAGAGCATATGACAGCGAGGGTTGGTTCTCTGAGTCTGTAAACGCTTATGTTTCCGACGTTCCGACTTATGTGTACGATATAAACGCTTATGCACCCGTCACAAACAACGGATTTGCTGTGCGTGAAATCCTTACCTTTGATAAAAAAGGCGGTGCGGACAGCCACGGTTCATTTTCGGACAACGGAACCGAGGAGAGAACTGCTGCTGTCAACAATGCACGCGGTACATCCGGCTCGTTTGACTATATGCAGGAGGGCAATCACTTTTCAGTCGGAGGCCGAACCGAAGGCGTTGGCGTTAAAGACACGGGCAACAGCTACGGCTACTCAATGCGTATCGAGTCTGCCGCAACACCGGAAAGCCCTCAGTCTATTGATACAACATGGAGCCGTCAGACTTGGGACCCGACAGGTGCTTCCGAGGTTTGGTACTATATTGACTTCTCACAGGTCAGCGTAACAGGGCTTTCATTCCGTTTGCGTTCAAACGATAAGTGGTTCGCTCAGGACTTTGATAACAACTATACAGAAGATGAAAACGCTTTCAACAGATACGGCGATATAATTTACTCAACTGTCGGCACTACAAAAGCGGGTTATACGGGTGAAGATCCATATGTATTCCTGCAGCAAACGGACGGCGGCTGGAAAAAGGTTATGTTAAACGACGGTACAGTTGACCTTGACCACTTCAAGGGCTATGTCCGTATACCGCTTCAGTTTATGTGCTCCGAAACCGACTCCGTTGTCACGGATTCCAATGAGGATTTCGGGGTGAATAAGCCGGTATCGGATTTATATGTTTGGAATAATGCAGGGCAAACGTCTGCAAATATTCAAAAGTATTATAATGAAAAGATTAAGCTTTCACAGGAGGTACTTGTCGACCCTGCCGGTACTTCGATATCCGATGCTCTTCTTGTAAGGCATTATGTATTTAGAATTAACAAGTTGTCGTGGTCTAGCGGCTCTTCCTATCACGACGGCGGCATGATGCTCGCACCTTGTGTTAACACGGCTGACGGTAATAAGACAACAGCCGACACACCCAGAAGAGCTTATATCGACAAGACCAAAATCGGTACGGGCGAAGACCCGGTTGTAAACCGTGAAAACGGCTACAAGGCTATTGAGGACATTATGTCGGCAGGCTTTAAGTTTACGGGCTGCACATATGATCCGGCTTCTACGAGTCTTGAAACCAACAACGGCAGCGTAGGTAAAAAGATTTTCCTTGATAATGTATTGTTCTACCGTACAGACGGTCAGAAGTACAGCGAAAACACGCTTAACGGAGCAGTAAATACCGGCTCCCCTGTTAAGAATTACTATGACCAGGAAACTGAAATCCCGCGTGCTATATTCAATGCTTGCCAAAAGTACATTGAAAGCCCCGATTCTTATGATTACCGTGCTGTTAAGTATATAGAGGACTTGATAAACGGTTATAAACAATCTATTGAGGATTATAACAAATCCGAAGAAGCCGCAAAATGCGGTACAATCGACGCTTCGTTCCTTGAGGATTCCGCTCTTGATACCAAAGCGGCAGCTCTCGGTATGACCGAGGCTTGGGAAAAATACAAGACTGCCAAGCAAGCGTGTATAGATGAGGGAACCCATGGCTCGGCTAACTCGGGTGCAGATGATTTTATTCCGATAATTTCAACAAAGCTTGAGCAGCTTCCCGACTTTGACGAAAATACTCTTACGGTAAGCGATGAGGATAAAGCCGTCGTTAAGAGCGTTTATGAGATTTATATCCGCCTCAACCTAAGTCAGCTCACAATGCTCGGCAAAGCGGAGGAGGAGAAGCTCTTAAAGTACTTCAACTTCATTGAGGAAGAGCTTGCCGATAACTCTGTTGTAATAGGTCAGGCGCTTACAAACAACAAGGTTATACCGTTCGGCGACTTCAACTCTTTGGAAAAAGGCACCAGAAGTTGGCAGCTCGAAAACTCGAAATATGCCGGTCAGGTGGGCAAGGATTATTACTATTCTAAGGGATATTTGACATATCAGGTTCCCTTTGCCTCACTTTCGGCGCATAGTGAAGATACCGCAACGCCTACACTTATACCGACCGGCGCTCTCGGTAATGACCCGCAAAGAAACGGTATTACAAGTTATCGCCAAAACGGTACCTCGGCAATCATTACGTCAAACGGCCTTGAGGGCAAAAATGCTGCAACGGTTACCATAAATAACCAGTATGCCGAAGACAGAAAAGGCTGGTACAACTGCATAAGTATTACAAAGGGACTTGTTGACAAAGACCCGAGCAGCAGCGGCGACTACTCTGCGCTGAGAGCCAACAATATGTCGTCTGAGAAGCTCGGCGATTTCGCCAAGTCATATAACAAAAACGAAATAGGCGAAACTGACCGTTTGGCACTTGTATTCTACGCCGATTTCTCTCAGCTTGAAACCTTCACAATGGCGTTTAATATCAGCTCCTACTATGAAGGTGCCGCTGAGGACTACACCCTCGACTTCGGCAGCAACAACGAGGCTTCTTACTTCTACCTCATTAACCCCAAGACGGGCGAGTGGGTTAAGTGTACTCCCAAGGATGAGGGCAAGAGAAGAATTTACGCTTACACTTCGGATTACGGCATAGATACAGGAGACGGCGACTACCTGACTCTTTCTCACTACAAGGGTTATGTTATGGTTCCGCTCTTCCAATTCGCAAGAGGCGTTCAGGGTATTTCGGCAACCTCTAACTATCGTATAGATGAAAAAGCTGAGTCCCTCAACAACATCTTCCGTGTTACAATAGGTATAGCGCCCTTGTCAAATTACGACGATTCGTCCGTAAACGGAAAGAGTGCAACCGCAATGAACGGTAAGAGCTTTACAATAGACTCAGTAGGCTTTACTTACAGACAGGGCACCTCGGCATACGGTGCAAATGTACAAAACAGAACCGGCGACGTCTCATTCGACGATTATGCACAGGTTAAGTCACTCACTTCAATGCAGTTTGAAAACGCGGTAGCGGATATTAATATTTATAAAGTAAACACCCGTACCGAAAAGATAAACACGGCGCTTGCTCTTTATGCACAACTTTCGGATTATCAAAAGGCCATACCTTCTGTTGTAAGAGCATACAGCGTACTTGAAAAGTATAAGAGCATTGACGACGGCATCACTCTTATCGACCCGCCGAAAATTGCGGTTGCCGATTTGAAGGCATTGATTGAGGCTATGCCGATTGCCGCAACCGGCGGTTCCGTAACAGGTAGCAATACCTTACCTTATCCGGGATTTGTTATTGGTACCGATGAGAACGGAGTAAAGAAACCGCTTGTAAACTACGGCGCATATAATCTCACCGCAGCCGACGTACAAAACATAATCGATTGGTATGAGCTTTCTTATAAGCGCTATACCGACGAGGCAATTGCTGAGCTCGGCACGGATAATGTTACAAAAATGGAAAACCTTTATAAGGTTGCAAAACGCTTGAGACTTCTCGAAGAATACCGTGACGGATACAAGAGTGACTCCGGAACAGATATAATCGGTATTAAAGACCTTAACACTTTTGTTGCTTCAATGTACGGCAAGACCGGTAAAGCGACCGACCTTACGACTGACTTAAGGCTTATTCCTACAAATCAGACTGCGGCGCTTGAAAACTACATTGAAAAATATAACGACCTTGATTATTACGCTAAGTATATCTTAACCGATAAGGCAGACAATTTTGCAAGTGCTCCTCAGTATAAGAGTTATGCTAAGTCAGCCGAGGCGGTTAACAAGGTGCTTACCAATATCAAGACCTACACCGACGATATTACCGGTAAGACGGTTAAGGGCGGCATTGTTCAACTTGAAGAGAAGTACACGGAACTTTACAATACCGTTAAGGGAAAAATGGACAGCAACGCTATTCAGAACCTTACCGAAATAATGGAAGCGGTTGAAGAGTACAATTCGTTTAAGAGCTATGTAAGGCAGATTCAAGAGGTTAATGACGGTAACACCGTTAATTCCTCGGACGGCGAAGCTCTTCACGGTATTATAGATATTATCCGTCTTTTCCCGAGATATAACGCCGATACAACAGATAAAACGATATATCTTTCAAAGGATAAGCTGAGTGAGACGGATACATATTCAGTAATCTACTCAGAACAGCTTCCATTGGCAACACCTGTTAATACGCAAATCAATTTGACCTCCGCAAACGGAAAGTTGCAGAACGCACTCGGCGAGAATGCGGCATATAACATTAAGGTTACCGTAAACGGCAGCACAAAGACATACAGTGCGGCTGATTTGACGGCAGGAGTTAAATTGAGCGATGTTGCCAATAATACTCTTACCCAGGGTGCTCCCTTAACTGTAAATGTTGAGGTTTCCGTACCTGCGGAGCTTGCGGTTGCAAATGCAATTTCCGATAAGCTTGTATTCACCTACACTGATGATGCGGGAACGGTGCTCAAGGACAGCACGGGCAAGGATCTTAAAAAGACGCTTGAGGTTATTTATACACCCAACGACGCATACACGGTTACAATTCCTGCGGAATTTAACGTTGCGTGGGACGACTCAACAGACCAAAGCGTAGATTGTAGGGTTTCGACCTCACTTAAAGCAGGTGCAAAATTGAATGTTGCGGTAACCTGTGACGGTACACCCGATTCGGCAGGAGCTTACAAGGGCGCAGGTCAGCTGACCTCTTCAAATCCGTCATTCAATCTTACTTACAACTACAAGGGCTTTGACCCGAGCGACTTTACAGGTATCAATACCGACGTAGGACTCAACACCACACCGTATCTTACAGTAAGCGGTTGGGATGCTGTTCCGGTCGGCGAATATAAAACAACATTAACTTATACGGTTACTTACACAGACGCAACACCGTAATAAAGAAGGGAGTAAACAAAGATGAAGAAATTTTTATCGGTTGTTTTCGCATTGATTTTGGTTAGCGTGTGCGTTTTGCCTGCCTTTGCGGATTCAATGACTATTTCAACCGGCAGCGGCGTAACTGATGATTATCAGCTTACATTCCCGGCAGACACAAACATTCCGTGGGAGTCGTCATCGTACGCTCTCGGCTCGGTTACGGCAACGGTTATGCGTTTGTCACCTGACAAAAAAGTCAAGGTTTCAGTAGCTTCGGCTAATGATTACAACCTTGTAAGTACAGCTTCGGCTTCAAGCAAAATCGCTTATACGCTTACAGGCGCAGACACAATCGCATTCTTCGCAGGCGACTACGGCAAGAGCTTTCCGCTTTCGGTTTCAATAGCGGACGCACAATGGCAACAGGCTGCATCAGGCGAGCATACAGATGTTCTTACTTTTACAGCTGAATATACAAATGCTTAATTTGAAAGGAGAAATCGACATGAAAAAAGTATTGTCAGTAGTTCTCGCAGTAATGATGCTCGCTCTTATCGCAGTTCCGAGCTTTGCTGCAACAGTAACTACCGCAGGTGCAACAGATGTTATTGTTAAGACTTCAACAACTAAAGAAGACGGCACAAGCGGAGAAAACTATTCAATTGAAATTCCTGCAGATACAGTAATTCCGTGGGGCACAGAGGCAACAGATGTCAGCTACACAGTTGAAGCACACCTTGCAAGAAATAAGGGCGTTAAGGTTGTTGTAGCGGGCACAGGCGCAATGAAAACAACAGACGGCGCATATTCACTTGCTTATGCTCTTGAGGGAGCAGTTGAGTACCTTGCAACCTCACCCGTTGTTTATGACGAAACAACAGATTCAGGCATTAAGCAGGACCTTAAGGTTAAAATCGACAGCGTAAACTGGAAAAAGGCAGTAGTTGAGGAGTATTCGGATACACTCACATACACCGTTTCAGTTGAGGCTATATAACAGGCGAAGGGAGATAAACTGAAATGAAAAAGATAGTTTCTATTATTCTTGCAGTTCTTATGCTTGCAAGCATTTGCGTTCCCTCATTCGCAGCTGACATCACAACCAACGGTGGAACAGGCGATGCAATCGTTAAGACAAAGACCGTTGACGAAGCAGGCGAAAATGCTGAAAAGTTCATCGTTTCAATCCCTGCAACAACTGAAATTCCGTGGGGCAAAGCTTCTCAGGATTTGACTTACAGCGTTGAGTCACATCTTGGCTACGGCAAGAAGCTCACAGTTAACGTTTCGGGACACGGCGTTATGACCTACACAGTAGGCGCTGATTCAATGACACTCGATTACACATTGGGCGGCACAACAGCTTTCACAGCAGCAGGTCCCGTTGTTTATCCGGCAGCTGACCAGACAATCAACGTAAATGTTGCCGACAGAGCTTGGAAATCGGCAGTTGTAGGCGAATATCAGGACACACTTACATTCACAGTTGCAATAGCAGAAGTTTAATGAGAGGTGCTTAAAATGAAAAAAATTCTTTCAATTGCAGTAGCAGTTCTTATGATAGCTGCTATTTGTGTACCTTGCTTTGCGGCAACAATCGACAAGACAACACCCGACGGCAAGGGCACAGCACAGGTTAAAACCGATATTTCAGCTGTTACGGACAACGGCACTTTCGTAGTAACAATTCCTGCAGAGATGCCTATTCCGTGGAACACAGCAAACACAGACAGCGCAAAAGATTTCACATATTCTGTTGAAAGTCAGCTTAAAACAGGTAAGCTTGTTCAGGTTGACGTAGCACAGAATAACGCTAATATGACATCGGCAAGCGGCGCAACACTCGCTTACACAATCACAGGCGACATTACAGCTGTTAAGACAGCAGGCCCCGTTGTAGCAGCAGGCACATTCGTTAAGACTGTAACCGTTAATGTTGCAGGCACAGCATGGGCTAACGCAGCTATCGACGAGTACAGCGATACGCTTACCTTCACAGCACAGGTTGTTAACGCTTAATTTATAAGGAGAGTTTACAATGAAAAAAGTAATTTCTATAATTCTTGCAGTTATGATGCTCGCAAGCATTTGTGTTCCTGTATTTGCGACCGACATCACCAAGGACACACCTGCTCCGCAGACAGCAACACCCGACGTTAAGACAAAGCTTACAAAGACTGACGGTTCTGACGCATACACATACACAGTAACTATCCCTGCTTCTGTTGAGGTTGCTTGGGGCGATACAACAGCACAGAACGCTAAATACACAGTAACATCACAGCTTAAGCTCGGCGACACACTTAAAGTTAAGGCTGAAGCTAATGATGGCGGTAAGATGACAAACGCAGGCACTGCTTCTACTCTTACATTCACAGTTGCTAACGGTGAAGAGGTTGTATATAATGAAGTAAACAACGCTGTTGATTCAGCTACTACAGTTACAATCGCAGACTTCTCCGGAGTACCGATTGCAGAGTATACCGGCACAATGACTTATACAGTAACATACACAGCAGCTTAATTGCAATTTGGTATTATAAGGAGGTGGTTTCATGAAAAAGGCTTGCAGCGTGATAATGTGTCTTATTTTAGTTTTGACCATGCAGTTTGCAGTATTTGCCGAAAACGTGAACCTTAGCACAATAGTACCTGATTCGCATGAAATTACCGTAACCTTTAACGAGGGAGGCTATGTTCTCCACTCGGGACGGAGAATGACCAGCGGAGACAAAATAATCGTCAACCGTTTTGACGGAGTAACGCTTGATATTATTGCTAAACCCGACGCACACCTTAAAGCTGTTTTTGTTAACGGCGAGGATGTAACCGCACAGGTTGTGAACGGACAGCTCAAGCTCGAAAATGTTGCAACGGATATCGATGTTAACTTTGTTTTCATTGAATGTAACGACCCGTCTGTTACCGATGACCCATGCGTAAGAATGAGTCTTAAAGGTAAGGTCTATAAAGGTGAAGATTTAATGCCCTCGGCAAAGCTCGAATTTGACTTCGGTGAATTCGACACAACTGCCGATAAAAAAGGTGCATACAAGCTTGATGAAATAAAGGACGGCAGACATACCGTTTCAATTTATGACAAAGACGAAAACCTTGCAGGTAAACAAGAGTTTGTTATCAGCGTAAGCGATACGGCTACCGAAGTTTCGGTTGTTACGCTTGACGACGGAACAAGGATTGTTACCGTGCCGAAGGACACCTCGGAGCTTTGGCTCAATTTTGTTGTAAATGCAGACGGAAGCGTTGATATTATCCCGTCGGGACCCGATGGCGAAGAGCCTACTCCCACGCCTACGCCCGATCCCACACCGACACCCGAACCCGATAAGGATAAGGGCGGTATTATCAAGGACCATCCGATCATCTCAAAAACAGGTGCTCTTATAAAGGAAAACCTTGTGGCAACCTTTGTTCTTGCACTTGACGGCTTGTTCATTTTGTTCTTTATCCTTTGGCGTAAAAAGCGCAAGGACAAAGAAGATGAAGGTGCGAAAGTTAATTAAAAGCTAAAGCATATTAAAACCCCTGACCACGTGTCAGGGGTTTATTATTGAAAAAATATTGCTTGAAAAAATTTTGTGTGATAGAATGGTTGTAGAAATAATTTAGGAGTTTTGATATGGAAAAAGGTAAAATTCTCAATTCAAATCAGCTCAAATTGATAGCGATACTCGCAATGACGGTTGACCATATAGCGTGGGCGGCTTATTCGGGCTATCCGACGGAAATTTTACCGCTTGTAATGCATATAATCGGCAGACTTACCTGTCCGATAATGTGCTATTTTATCGCAGAGGGTTATCATTACACCAAAAACATAAACAAATACACCGCAAGGCTTTTTGCGTTCTCGATTGTCTCGCATTTTGCTTATATTTTCTTTTCGGAAAGCTTTGTTGACGCAAAATCGTTCATTCCGTTTTACTACGGCGACTTCCTAAATCAAACAAGCGTTATGTGGTCGCTTGCGTGGGGGCTTGTAATGCTCCGAGTGGCAGATTCAAAGAAAATAAAAATGCCCGTAAAAGTTCTTGCGATTATTTTAATCTGCGTTGTGACCTTGCCGAGCGATTGGAGCTGTATTGCCGCACTTTGCATTATGGCGATTGGCACGAACAGAGGAAATTTCAAAAAGCAAATGACCTGGATGATGTTCTATGTGTGCCTTTATGTCGTGGTGTATTTCTTCGCAATAGATGCGGTGTACGGCGTTTTACAGCTCGGCGTTGCACTTTCAATCCCCGTGCTTTCAATGTATAACGGCAAAAGGGGAAGCAATCCGAAAATCAACAGGTTTATGAAATGGTTTTTCTATATCTATTATCCGTTGCATTTAGTTATAATAGGCTTTTCAAAGCAGTATTTTAACAGTCTGTAAACTTTACGTATTGACATTGTTAAAATGTTGACATATACACTTTTTTAGTTTTATAATAAAATTGTTGAGAGGATTTCTCACGATATATAAAAACATATAAATAAGTGTAAAAGGAGTCAAAATTATGGCTAACAGATTTGTACTTAATGAAACAAGCTATCACGGAAAGGGCGCAATTAACGAAATTGCAACCGAGGTTAAGGGCGGAGGCTTCAAAAAATGCTTCGTTTGCTCAGATCCCGACCTTTTGAAGTTCGGCGTTACCAAAAAGGTTACCGATGTTTTGGAAAATGCGTCGATTGACTACGAAATATACTCACAGATTAAGCCTAACCCCACAATTGAGAATGTTCAGACAGGTGTTGCCGCTTTCAAGGCTTCGGGTGCTGACTGCATCGTCGCAATCGGCGGCGGCTCGTCAATGGACACAGCAAAGGCTATCGGTATTATAATTGAAAACCCCGAATTTGAAGACGTTGTATCGCTTGAAGGCGTTGCTCCGACAAAGAATAAGTGCGTACCGATTATCGCCGTTCCGACAACAGCAGGTACAGCGGCTGAGGTTACAATAAACTATGTAATCACAGACGTTGCAAAGAACAGAAAAATGGTTTGCGTTGACCCGAAGGATATTCCCGTTGTCGCAGTTGTTGACCCCGATATGATGTCCTCAATGCCTAAGGGACTTACCGCAGCAACAGGTATGGACGCTTTAACTCACGCTATCGAGGGTTATATCACAAAGGCCGCTTGGGAACTTTCGGATATGTTCCACCTCAAGGCTATTGAAATTATTTCAAGATCGCTTCGTGGAGCAGTTGAAAACACCGCAGAGGGCAGAGAGGGTATGGCTCTCGGTCAGTATGTTGCAGGTATGGGCTTCTCAAATGTCGGCTTGGGAATTGTTCACTCAATGGCTCATCCGCTCGGTGCAGTTTATGACACACCTCACGGCGTTGCAAACGCTATAATTCTCCCGACCGTTATGGAATATAACGCTCCCGCAACAGGCGAAAAGTACAGAGATATTGCAAAGGCAATGGGAGTTGAGGGCGTTGACGCAATGTCGCTTGATGAGGCTCGTAAGGCTGCCGTTGACGCAGTTAAACAGCTTTCAAAGGATGTAGGAATTCCTGCCGACCTCAAGGATATTGTTAAACCCGAAGATGTTGACTTCCTTGCTCAATCGGCTTATGACGACGCTTGCCGTCCGGGTAACCCGAGAGACACAAGCGTTGAAGAAATCAAACAGCTTTACCTTTCACTTATGTAATTTATTAAAATAAAACAAAGCACCGAACATGAAGCATTTGCCTCGATGTTCGGTGCTTTGTTTATATCGTTACCCTAAATTATGCTTGTCGGTAATTGATATGGTCGGCTTTGAATAACCGCCCATATTGAAAACAATGATTTCGTTTTCGTCCTTTAAGAGTGTGCCCGGTATGTAGAGTGATTTTTGAGGTCCTACCTTCCAAAATCTACCGAGATTGAAGCCGTTTATGTAAACACAGCCTCTGTTGAAGCCGTCAAGATGAACAAAGCAATCTGCTTTTGAATCGGTCTTGAAGCTGCCCTTTAAGAATACAGGCTCATCTTTTTTTACGCTTGATGAATATTTAAGCTTGTCGAGATTATCAAGCGGAAGAGTCCATACGTCATAGCTCATAAGGCGTTGAATACCGAGGTAAATATCGGAAATACCCTTGCGGTCAAGCATATTTTCTCCGTAGTTTACTCTGCCCATTGTATCGACAAGAACGCCGATTTTCCTCTCGCCCGAAAGAGCAGGCATAAGGAACGGGGAGCTTTCGCCCTTCTTTTTCTTGAAGATAACGTCTTTTAATGTTGTCTTGCCCTCAACGGAATAAACTGTACGGTCAATGCCCGTCTTTTTCTCCCCGTCAAAGTAAACCTCGGCGAAGTCGTGAACATTTTTAACATACATAGGCGAAGCATTGTACTTGCCTTTTAAGGTCGTTTCGTAATAAATAAGACCGAAATTCTGACCGAAATATTCCATTCCCTCGGGAACGGGAACATGGTGTTTTTCGCCGATATTGTCGAGGTTTTCAAACAATGAAGCGGCTTCGGTAAGCTCTACCTTGCCGATTGACTGAAGCTTCGGGCTTTCGGGAAGCTCGGTAAGCTCAATGCCCTGCTTTTCGCACAAAAGCTTTCTCACAGCGTGATAGGCGGGTGTGTAGTCGCCCCATTCCGTGAGCATAGCGCAGTAGTCATAGCTTGTAACCGTCGGCTCGTATCCGTGACCTTGGTTTTGGTTAGCACCTGCGGTGAAGCCGAAGTTTGTGCCGCCATGGAACATATACATATTAAAGCTTGCGCCGTTATCGACAAAACCCTTGATTTCATTTACGATTTCAAGTGAATTCCTTGTATGGTGCTTGTCTCTCCAATGGTCAAACCAACCGCACCAAAATTCACCGCACATATTCGGACCGTCATTTTCAAAGCCTTTCATAACATTAAAGGCTGTTCTTGAGCGTGAGCCGAAGTTCAAAACCTTGTAAATGTCGGGCAACGAACCGCCGGAAATCATATTATTCGTGTTTCCGTCGGAGGTAAAGAGCAAGCAGTCAATTCCGCAATCTCTTGTGAGTTTTTCTACGTAGCGGAGATAGTCTTTGTCGTTACCGTATGAGCCGTATTCGTTCTCAACCTGTATTGCGATTATGTTACCGCCGTGCGACTCAAGATGCGGCACAAGCCTCGGTAAAAGTTCCTTGTAAAAGCGGTCAACGCATTTGAGATAATCGGGATACATACAGCGGATTTGCATATTTTTATCCTTGAGAAGCCAAGCGGGTAAACCGCCGAAATCCCATTCGGCACAGATGTAAGGACCCGGACGGACTATTGCGTAAAGACCGACCTTTTGTGCAATTTCAAGGTACTTTTCAATGTCGAGAATACCCGAAAAGTCAAATTCACCCGGCTTTTTCTCGTGCAAATTCCAACAAACGTAAGTTTCAACCGTGTTGAAGCCTGCCGCCTTGAGTTTGGTCAGGCGGTCTTCCCAATACTCGGGGACGGTGCGGAAATAGTGTATAGCACCCGAATATATGTCAAAAGGCTTTGAGTCCATATAGAATTTCTTGTTCTTTATTTCAAGCATATTTTAATCCTCATTCACAGCGTTTTGAGTTACTTCCTGCATTTGTTCATATTTCTTTTCAATGTCGGCAACGAGTGCAAACTGATCCCTGCAACGGACAAGGTTATGCTCGGGATATTCCGTTTTGAAATAAACGTCGCCGTCAAGATAGTCAGTCAAAAATCTCATACCGCATTCAAGTGTCATAAGCTTTGCCGAGAACGGAAGATAGAATATTTCCTTTTCGGTAAGGCTGTCTTTTGCAGTTGAGAGATAGCCTCTTGTGTAAGCCTTATAAAGTTCAAGACTCAAGGAAACTTTTGAAAGGTCCTTTTCGTCCTCGCTTGCGGTGTTTGCACCGAAGCGGATGCTGTCTCCGAAGTCATAAAGCGAAAGGCCGGGCATTACCGTATCAAGGTCGATAATGCAAATGCCCTCGTTGGTTTCGCTGTCGAACAAAATATTGTTGAGCTTTGTGTCATTGTGTGTAACACGAAGCGGAAGCGCATTTTTTTCAAGCTCTGCAAGGAGCACCTTTGTATCCGCCTCTCTGTCGAGAACAAATTGAATTTCATCCTTAACGCTTGAAGCTCTGCCCGAAGCATCTCTTTCAACAGCCTTCAGGAAATCATTAAATCTTGAATATGTGTTGTGGAACTTGGGAATAGTCTCAAAAAGCTCATCAATCGGATAATCCGAGAGAAGCTTTTGAAAATTGCCGAAGGATTTACCTGCGTTGTAGAAAACATCAGCCGACTCAATGATATTGCAGGTGTATGCGTTGTCAATGTAGTCATAACATCTCCAGCAATCGCCGTTTGAATCAACGGCATAGTATTTTCCGTCCTTTGCAGGCAGGAAATTAAGCGTGCGGCGTTCATAGTCACCGAGCTTATTTTTTATGTGTGAGGTAACGCCGACGATATTTGACATAAGCTTGTCGGTGTCCTTAAATACATAAGTGTTTATTTTCTGAAGCGTATACCTTTTCGGGCAACCGTCTCCGTCCTCAAAGTTGATAACATAAGTAGAGTTTATATGACCGTCGTTTTTGACCTTGTAGCCGACATAACTGCCGTCAAGGTTGAACGAATCGGCAATAAACTCTATATCAAAAGGAGTTTCCATATATTTACCTTTCCCCAATAACATAGTATTGTTACAATTATATTACCTTTTCAATAATAAGTCAACAAAGTTTGTGCATAGTGTCAAGAGGATTACCCTTAAATAATTTTTATTAACAAAATAGCTCTTTACACAACGGAATATTTACTGTAAAATATATGTGTAAATTTATGTAATCCGCACGGCGAAAATCCGTGGCGGAGGTACGGAGGAATTTGAATGGAACCGGTTTATAAGAGAATACTTTTAAAGTTAAGCGGAGAGGTGCTTGCCGGTGAGCAGGGACACGGCTTTGACTTTGACGTTATAAGCTCCGTTTGCGATTGGGTCAAGAAATGCGCCGATACAGGCGTGCAGATAGGACTTGTTGTCGGCGGCGGAAATTTTTGGAGAGGCCGTTCAAGCGGAAGCATGGACAGAACAAGAGCAGACCATATCGGTATGCTTGCAACTGTAATGAACTCGCTTGCACTTGCGGACACACTCGAGCAAAAGGGCGTGCCGACAAGGGTTATGACCGCTATCGATATGCGTCGTATCGCAGAGCCGTTTGTAAGAGATGAGGCTGTCAGACACCTCGAAGACGGTAAGGTTGTTATCTTCGGCTGCGGAACAGGCAGTCCGTTCTTCTCAACCGATACAACAGCGGCTTTGAGGGCAGCTGAAATCGGTGCCGATGTAATTCTTAAAGCGACAAATGTTGACGGCGTTTATGACAAGGACCCCAACAAGTATTCGGACGCTGTGAAGTACGATACGCTTTCACATTCTGAGGTTTTGAACAAGGGACTTGCGGTTATGGACAGCACGGCGGCTTCGCTTTGCAGAGATAATAACATTCCGATTCTCGTTTTCAACCTTGAAGACCCCGAGAATATTCTCAGAGCCGTAAGCGGTGAGAATGTCGGAACTTTAGTAAAATAATAATTTCAGGAGGGCAATAATAATGCAAGAGGTATTTGATTTCGCAACAGAAAAAATGGAGAAGTCCATAAAGGCACTTCACAATGAATTTGTTACAATGAGAGTGGGCAGAGCATCTCCCGCTGTTCTTGATAAAATCGTAGTTGACTATTACGGTGTACCCACCCCCATTCAGCAGATGGCTGCCGTTTCGGTTCAGGAGGGTGTAAACCTTATCATTCAGCCGTGGGATATTTCAACACTCAAGCCCATTGAAAAGGCTATTCAGACCTCGGATTTGGGAATTAACCCGACAAATGACGGCAGAGTAATCAGACTTGCTTTCCCGCCTCTTACCGAGGAGAAGAGAAAGCTTCTCTGCAAAGACGTAAGCAAGTATGCCGAGGAGTGCAAGGTTGCTATCCGTTCTATCAGAAGAGACGCTATCGAAAAGCTCAAAAAGATGAAGAAGGACAGCGTTATCACAGAGGATGACCTTCACAACGGCGAGGATAAAATTCAGAAGATTACAGACAAGTTTGTAAAGGAAGCTGACGAACTCGCTGCCAAAAAAGAAAAAGACATTATGGAAATATAATCTGCCAAAAGCCCCTCTTTTGAGGGGTGTTGTGCGATTATCGGATTTTTATGAAAGGCGGTTAATATGGACTTAAATAATTTACCGACCTTTGAGGTGTTGCCGAAGCATATCGGTTTCATTATGGACGGCAACGGAAGATGGGCAAAGGAAAGAGGCTTGCCACGCTACAAAGGACATATCGAGGGTGCTAAAACTTTCAGAAAAATAGGTGAGTTTGCAGGCGACCTCGGAATTAAATATCTTACCTTTTATGCGTTTTCGACTGAGAATTGGAAACGCCCGAAGGAAGAAGTATCCGCAATAATGGATCTTTTCAGAGAGTACCTCAAAGAGCTTGACGAACGCAAGGCGGAGAATGAGGAAAAGGGTATTCAGGTGAATTTCATCGGCGACAAGTCGGGACTTCCCAAGGATATACTTGCAATGATGAAATACAGCGAGAGGATAACTAAGGATAAAACAAAGGTTTACCTCAATATTGCGGTAAATTACGGAGGACGGCAGGAAATTGTACATTCGGTGCAGGAGCTTGCAAAGCAGGTTAAAAAGGGCAAGCTGAAGCCCGACGACATAACCGAGGAAATGATTTCCGACAATCTTTACACGGCAGGTATGCCCGACCCCGATTTGATAATCCGCCCGAGCGGCGAGAAGCGACTTTCAAACTTCTTGCTTTGGCAGGCGGCTTATGCGGAGTTCTGGTCGTCGGATGTGCTTTGGCCTGATTTTTCGGAAGATAATCTTGTTGAGGCTCTTCGTAATTTTGAAAAAAGAAACCGCAGATTCGGCGGAATATAATTTGTGTGGATTGAGGGATTTTTATGCTTAAAAGAACGATAACCGGCATTGTGGCGGCGTTGTTCGCAGTAGGTGTGCTCGCATTTAGAGATACGCCCGCACTTTCGATTGTTGTGGCGATTTTTACAGTTATCGCCGCAAGGGAGATAGAAAAAGTAATAGGAATCAAGAACAAGGCAATATACTATATAAGCCTTGTGTTTTCGGGGCTTGTTCCGTTGTTTTATGAGTTCAGACCCGAGCTTGAGCAAAGGGGAATTGTCATTCCCGTAACGGCAATAGTTGTTATTTATTGCGTTGTTTTGTTTATGCTTATGCTCACGGACTTTGAAAACACAAAGTTCGAGGAGGTTGCTTCGGTCATTATTTCGACAACCTTTGTACCGTGGAGCTTTTCGACACTCATTTTCTTAAACGATATGAGCGAAACATATCCCGACAAGTTCGATTTCCACTACGATTTGTTCTTTATATTGCTCGGACTGTTTGCCGCTTGGCTTTCGGACTCGTTTGCATATTTTTCGGGAAGATTTTTCGGAAAGCACAAGCTCTGCCCGAAGATTAGCCCGAAAAAGACTGTTGAGGGTGCAATAGGCGGTATTGTCGGTGCGGTTGTAAGCAATGTTGTGTTGTTTACCGTCTTTGACAGATGCTTCTTTACGGTACATACAATCGGTTACGGTTGGGTTATATTGGTTTCGCTTGCACTTTCCGTTATCGGAATATGCGGCGACCTTACAGCTTCGGTTATAAAGAGAAATTTCGGAGTAAAGGACTACGGAAATCTTTTCCCCGGTCACGGCGGAGTTATGGACAGATTTGACTCTGCCCTGTTTGTACTTACAATGCTTTATGCATTCATTACTTTATATGGAGTCGTATGCTGATGACTGAAAATTTATCAATTTTAGGCTCAACGGGTTCAATAGGTAAGCAAAGTCTTGATGTCTGTCGCAAATGCGGTTACGGCGTCAAGGCTTTAACTGCTTTTTCGAGTGTTGATGAAATCGAAAAGCAAGCCCGTGAATTCAAGCCCGAAAAGGTTGCGCTTATTGACGAAAAGGCGGCAGCCGACCTTAAAATTAAGCTTGCCGATACCGATATAAAGGTGTTAGGCGGTATGGACGGCGTATGCGAATGTGCTGAAATTCAGAGCGCCGATACCGTGCTTAACTCCGTTGTGGGAATGGCAGGACTTAAACCTACGCTTACCGCAATTTATGCAGGAAAGAAAATTGCCCTTGCGAACAAAGAAACGCTCGTAGCGGGCGGTCAGCTTGTAATGAGCGAGGCTAAAAAGCATGGAGTTGAAATTTTGCCCGTCGATTCCGAACATTCGGCAATATTTCAATGCTTGCAGGGTAAACCTACTAACAAGGCTTTGAAAAAAATAATACTCACAGCATCGGGCGGACCGTTTTTCGGTAAAACCGCAGAGGAGCTTCGTGATGTTACGGTTGAAAAAGCGTTGAAGCATCCGAATTGGTCCATGGGTGCAAAAATAACCATTGATTCCGCTACAATGATGAACAAGGGCCTTGAACTTATCGAAGCGGTTTGGCTGTTTTCCGTTAAGCCCGATGACGTCGATATTGTTGTCCACAGGGAGAGCATTGTTCACTCGGCGGTTGAGTATGACGACAACTCTGTAATAGCTCAATTGGGACTTCCCGATATGAGAATACCGATTCAGTACGCCTTGACTTATCCCGAGCGCTTTGAATCTCCCGTCGGAGAACTGAGCCTTTCACAGATAGGCAAGCTCACGTTTTTTGAGCCTGATTATGAAACTTTCCGTTGCATAAACCTTTGCAGAAAGGCTATAAATATGGGCGGACTTTATCCTGCGGCGGTAAACTCTGCAAATGAGCAGGCTAATCTTATGTTCCGTCAGGGCAAAATCGGATTTTTGGATATTGCCGACAGGGTCGAAGCGGTGCTTGAAAAAACTCCGCATTATGATAATTATACTTTCGAGGATATACTCGAAATTGACAAATTTGCAAGAGAAATAGGTGGTTAAAATATTACTTGAAATTACGGCTTCGGGTGTTTGGTCAAAGGTGTGGACTATTGCGGTTGCACTGTTGTTCTTCGGCGTTATTATTATGATTCACGAATTCGGACACTTTATCTGTGCAAAGCTTTGCAAGGTAAAGATAAACGAATTTTCAATCGGTATGGGCCCCGCTGTTTTCAAAAAGAAAAAAGGGGAAACAACCTATGCCGTTCGTTGCCTTCCGATAGGCGGATATGTCAGTATGGAGGGCGAGGACGAAAACAGTACAGACGAGCGTGCGTTTAACAACAGACCTCTTATTCAGAGAATTCTCATTGTTGTCGCAGGTGCGGTAATGAACCTTATACTCGGCGTAATCATTATGGCGGTATTGTTATCAACCACAAAGGATTTGATAGGCACAAATACCATTCACAGCTTCTATGACGGCGCAACAAGCGTTAATTACGGCTTGCAGGCAGGCGATAAAATCGTCAAAATCGACGGTCATAAGGTCTTTTCCGAAAGGGATTTGAGCTTCCTTATGGGCAGAAGTCAGGACGGTGTTATCGACTTTACAGTTGAGAGAAACGGCGAAAAAGTCGAGCTCAATGACGTTAAGTTTCAGACAACCGAGCAAAACGGCGTAACGCTGATAACCTATGATTTTATTATCGTCGGCGAAAAGCCAACCTTTAAGAGCGTTTTGAAAAACTCGTTCACACAGTCGGCTTCAATCGCAAGACTTGTATGGTTGAGTCTTTTTGATATTGTAACGGGAAGATACGGTGCTTCCGAGCTTGCAGGGCCTGTCGGTACTGTCGATATTATCGCTGATGTCACAGCTTCGGCGGCGACGAACAGAAATATGGACGATTTGCTGTTTATAATGGCGCTTATCACGATAAATCTCGGTGTAGCAAACCTTTTACCGTTACCGGCTCTTGACGGCGGCAGACTTTTCTTCCTTATAATCGAGGCGATAAGAAGAAAGCCGATAAATCCGAAATACGAGGGCTATGTTCATGCGGCAGGCTTGGCATTGCTTATGCTTTTGATGGTGTTTGTAACCTATAATGATATTGTAAGAATTATTCGTTCTTAAAAGGGGTGCAGGATATGGAACGCAGAATTACAAGAACTGTTAAAGCGGGAAATGTTGAAATCGGCTCGGGCAGTAAAATTACCGTTCAGTCAATGCTCAACGTTCTTGCTCACGATATAGAGGGAAATGTTGCGCAGGCTGTTGAGCTCGAAAAGGCAGGTTGCGAAATCGTCCGCCTTACAGTGCCGGATATTGAGGCGGTTAAAACGCTTTATGCCGTAAAAAATGCGGTTAAAATACCCGTTGTTGCGGATATCCATTTTGACTATAAATGTGCGCTTGAAAGCGTGGCGGCAGGCGTTGACAAGATCAGAATAAACCCCGGTAATATCGGCTCTGACGATAGAATTAAGGCGGTTGCCGACGCTTGCAGGCAGAAAAATATTCCGATAAGAATCGGCGTGAATTCAGGCTCTCTCGAAAAGGATTTGCTTAAAAAGTACGGTCACGTTACACCCGAGGCATTGTGTGAGAGTGCGTTGCGGCACGCTTCTTTGCTTGAAAAATTCGACTTTAACGATATAGTGATTTCGATTAAATCATCCGATGTGCCGACTATGGTTGCGGCTTACAGGCTTGTTGCACAGCAATGCGATTATCCGCTTCATCTCGGAGTTACCGAGGCAGGCACCCGTCATATGGGTATGCTTAAATCCGCCGCAGGTATCGGTGCGCTTTTGCTCGACGGCATAGGCGACACGATAAGAGTTTCGCTTACGGCTGATCCCGTTTCGGAGGTTGCGGCAGGCTTCGACATATTAAAGGCGGTCGGCATTAAAAAGGATTGTCCGCAGATAGTTTCCTGTCCGACTTGCGGAAGAACTAAAATCGATTTGATTTCTCTTGCCGAAAAGGTTGAAAAGGAACTTGCAAATGTTCATAATCCGATAAAAGTTGCTGTTATGGGCTGTGCGGTAAACGGTCCGGGCGAAGCAAAAGAAGCTGATATAGGCGTTGCGGGCGGTGACGGCTACGGGCTTATCTTTAAGCATGGTGAGATACTCAAAAAAGTTCCCGAAAACAAAATTGTTGAGGAGCTCTTAAAGGAAATAGACAATTTATAACTAAAGACGTTTACATTAAGGATTTACATATAATATGAATGGATTTTACGATTTGTTTGCAGACTTTGCAGATGAGCTTACGAAATATGACAGAGCACTTAAAAACGCAAAAGTTTTGAGATTGCTCAAAAGCAGTGATGAAGCAGGCGACAGCGTTACGGCGGTCGTCTTTTTCCCTATACTTATGTCGGAGAGAACAGTTGATACGATAGGCAGGATTATTGCAAACGGACTCGGCATTTCCGAGTTTTCAATCGAGCCTGTTTTTGACGGCTCACTTTTGACGAATAAATATGACGGCGAATTGCGTGAGATTATAAAACGCAGAGTTGTTGTCGCAAACGGCTTTTTGGAGGATTGTGTTTTCTCTTATGAAACAGATGGCGAACTTCACATAGAACTTGCTCACGGCGGTAAGGACGTGCTTTGCACGGCAGGTTGCGACAAGGCGGTTGAGAGGCTCCTCAAGGAACGCTTTAATGCCGATTTGAAAGTGTTTATCGAGCAGGAAGGGGAAACGGAGGACTCGGCGCAGACGCTTATACAGAAACAACAGAAAATTGACGAGCAGATGCGTGAAAAGCAGATTAAAGCAAAGCCTGTCAAGAAGGACGAGCCTTTGAAAGCTGAAGTTATCGAAGAGGGTTATCCCTACTACACCGACAGCTTAAAGGTTATTTACGGCAACAAAATCAAGGGTGCACCTATGAAAATGGCGGATATTACTTCTGCCGATGACAGAGTTACCGTTTGGGGACGTGTATTCGGCTTTGAGTCACGTCTTACAAGAAACGGCGACAAGTATATAATTTCATTTAATATTACAGACAATACATATTCGTATTCGGTAGTTATTTTTGAAAAGAAAGACTACTGTGACGATTTGCTTGAATATATTTCAGACGGTAAATATGTTGTTTTGGCAGGCTCAATGTCATTTGACAAGTACAGAGGCGAAAATGTTATCAATCCGAGAAGCATTTGCCTTGTCGCACCGATTGAAAAGAAGGACAACGCTCCCGAAAAGAGAGTCGAATTGCATTTGCATACAAATATGTCCTCAATGGACGGAATGACCCCTCCCGCCGAACTCGTTAAAAGAGCGATAAGCTGGGGGCATAAGGCTATTGCAATTACAGACCACGGCTGTGTGCAGGGTTTCCCCGACGCAGCGAACGCCGCAAAGGGTAAGATAAAAATTATCTACGGCGTTGAGGCTTACTTTGTTGACGATATGAAAAATCCCGAAGCGGAGATTAAAGATTTGCCCACATATCATATGATAATTCTTGTTAAGAACTCGGTGGGACTTAAAAATCTTTATAAGCTCGTTTCGATGTCAAATATAAAGTATTTCTACAAGAAACCGAGAATGCCAAAGTCCGAAATCTTAAAGCACCGTGAGGGCTTGATAATCGGCTCGGCGTGCGAGGCAGGCAATCTTTACAGAGCGATACTTGACGAGCTTCCCGACGAGGAAATTGCCGAGATAGCTTCGTTCTATGATTACATTGAAATTCAGCCGACGGGCAACAACAGATTTATGCTTGCGGCTCATTCCGACCCGAACGCAAAAAATCCCGAGAGAAATAAGAGATACGATAAAATTACCTGCGTTGAGGATATTGAAAACATAAACCGCCGTCTTATATCCATTGCAGACGGTTTGGGCAAGCCTGTTGTGGCTACGGGCGACGTGCATTTCCTTGACCCTGTTGACGCACAGTACAGAGCTATCCTTATGGCAGGACAGGGCTTTGAGGATGCGGACAACCAAGCGCCGCTTTATTTCAAAACCACAGAGGAAATGATGTCCGACCTTGCCTATCTCGGCGAGGAGACGGCGAAAGAGGTCGTTATAACAAACCCGAATAAAATCGCAGATATGATAGAAACGCTTCGTCCGTTCCCCGACGGTACATATCAGCCGTCGATTGAGGGAAGTGAGGAGCAGCTTCGTGAAATCTGCTGGGCAAAGGCGAGGGATTGGTATGAAAAAGACGGAGTTGTTCCCGAAATTGTAACCAATCGACTTAACAGAGAGCTTGATTCTATCATTGAACACGGATTTGCCGTGCTTTACATAATTGCACAAAAGCTCGTTTGGGACTCGGAGGATCACGGCTATCATGTAGGTTCGAGAGGATCTGTCGGCTCGTCATTCGTTGCGACAATGGCGGGAATTTCCGAGGTAAACCCGTTAGTTCCGCATTACAGATGTCCGAAGTGTAAATATACACAGTTCTTTGAACACGGAGAATACGGCTCGGGCTTCGATATGCCGCCTGCAAAATGTCCCGAATGCGGCACCGATTTAATAAGAGACGGTCACGAAATCCCGTTCGAAACCTTCCTTGGTTTCCACGGCGATAAAGCACCCGATATCGACCTTAACTTCTCGGGCGAATATCAGGGTAAGGCACACAGATACACCGAAGAATTGTTCGGTTCAAGCCATGTGTTCAAAGCGGGAACAACTGCATCGGTTGCCGATAAAACCGCTTATGGCTTTGTAAAAAAATATCTTGAGGCAAAGGGTAAAACCGTTTCAAGAGCAGAAGAGGACAGGCTCACAGTCGGTTGTACAGGAGTTAAGAGAACGACAGGACAGCACCCCGGCGGAATGGTCGTTGTGCCGAATGCGTATGATGTTTATGATTTCACCCCTGTTCAGTATCCTGCCGACGATACAACGAGTGATATGGAAACCACGCACTTTGACTTCCATTCGCTTCATGATACTATTCTTAAGCTTGATATTCTCGGACATGATGTTCCGACGCTTTATAAACACCTTGAGGACTTGACAGGCATACCCGTAATGGATGTTGATGTTTGCGATCCGAAGATAATCGGACTTTGCACAAGCCCCGAGCCGCTTGGCTTGAAGCCCGAGGATATTGACTGCGAAACAGGAACGCTTTCAATACCTGAGATGGGAACACCGTTTGTTCGTCAAATGCTTATCGAGGCTCAACCGCACACGTTCTCCGACTTGTTGCAGATTTCTGGACTTTCACACGGTACGGATGTTTGGAACGGTAACGCACAAGACCTTATCAACAACGGCACTTGCACGATTTCAGAGGTTATCGGTTGCCGTGACGGCATTATGACATATCTTATCCACGCAGGACTTGAATCGAGTATGGCGTTCAACATAATGGAGAAAACAAGAAAGGGTATTGTCGCAAAGATAGGCTTTCCCGAGGGCGCAGAGGAGGCAATGCGAGCTTGCAACGTACCTGAGTGGTATATGGAGTCCTGCCGTAAAATCAAGTATATGTTCCCCAAGGCTCATGCGGCGGCGTATGTAATTGCGGCGCTTAGACTCGGTTGGTATAAAATATATAAACCGCTTGAATATTACACGGCGTTTTTGACCGTGCGTGGCGGTGACTTGGACGCTTCAACCGTCATAAAGGGCAGAGATGCAGTCCGCCAAAAGATGAAAGAAATTGACCAAAAGGTCAGAGAAAAAACAGCTTCGGCAAAGGATAAAGACCAATACACAGCCTTGCAGGTTGTAAACGAGATGATGGCGAGAAATATCGAGCTTCTTCCCGTTGACATTTACAAATCAAAGGCAAAGGATTATATAATCGAGGACGGAAAAATCCGTATGCCGTTCGGCGCACTTTCGGGTGTAGGCGACAGTGCCGCAATTCCGCTTGCTGCGGCAAGGGATGACGGAGGCGGAGAATTCGTGTCCATTGAAGACTTCGCCGCAAGAGCAAAGGCAGGCAAATCCACAATAGAATTGCTAAGAGACTGCGGTGCGTTCGGAGATTTGCCCGAGTCCTCACAGTTGACCTTGTTCTAATGCAAAAACTTGTTTGAAAGGCAGATTTGTATGAAAGAAAAACTGATAAAATATCTTGATAAGGCATTTATAACGCTTATGGTAATCAATCTTGTGTTGATTATTCTCGGCAGTGCGTTTATATTGTCCGACAAGGCATTTGTAAAGAATGCACAAAGAACAAAAGGATATATTTCACATATTGAAAAGCAGGATGACGGAAAAGAAAAATATATCTTCACTTACTTTTTAAACGGTGAAACGTATGAAACGGAATATAAATTTGTCGACAAAGACACCTATATCGGTGATGAAATGTATTTCTATTACAATCCCGAAAATGCAGTGGATATTTATATTAAGACAAAAACCGTTTGGTATGTGCTTGTTTATCTCGGATTAGGACTTGCCGCAGCAGAAACAATCGCTTACTTGCCCTTAAAAAAACGAGAGGTGCTTTATAAAAATAATGTCAAAGCGGTTTGCCGTGTGATTGAAATCAAACCGGCTTGGTTTACAGGCAAGGTTATTGTCTGCGACAGTTCAAGCGTTCCCGGAAGAAAGGGTAAGCCGTTTTCAAGCGGTTCTGTCAATAAAAAATACGCAAAGAGCGTTAAAAACAAGTCGCTGACTGTATATTATCATCCGAAAAATCCGAATATATATATTGTTGATACAAAATAATATATAAATTATTTCTTACGAAAGGGGAAGTATTATGACAGCATTATGGATAATTCTCGGCATTATTGCGGTGCTTATCGTCTACACGCTTATAAAAGCGGCGTTTTGGAAATCAAAGCCTGCAGAAAATGCGGAGAAGCAAGAACCCGAAAAAGTTGATTGCGAGCGCTACTGCAAAAATTTGAGCGACGCTATCAAAATCAAAACAATTTCTAATTATGACACGAGTTTGGTTGATTGGAATGAGTTTGATAAGTTCCACAAGTTCTTGGAGGAACGCTATCCGCTTATTCACAAGACAATGACAAAGACCAAAATCGGTGATGCAAGTCTTGTCTTTAAGTGGGAGGGTAAAAATCCGTCTCTTGACGGCATTGCTCTTTTGGCGCATCAGGACGTTGTACCGATAAACGAGGGTACTTGGGACGATTGGGAACACGATCCTTTTGAGGGCTACAATGACGGCGAGTTTATCTGGGGCAGAGGCGCTCTCGATATGAAAAACCACCTTATTGCGGTTATGGAGAGCATAGAGCAGCTTATTGCCGACGGATATGTTCCCGAAAGAAGCATATATATCTGCCTCGGACACAACGAGGAAGTTGTTGCCGCACCCGATAACGGCGCAAAGCAGATTGCTAATTATCTCAAAGAGCAGGGCGTTCATCTTGAAGCGGTTATCGACGAGGGCGGTGCTATTCTTCCCGTAAATATAAACGGTGTTCTCGATTGTAATCTTGCAGGCGTCGGAATTGCCGAAAAAGGAAGCATAAACTACGAGATAAGCGTCAACGCAAAGGGCGGACACTCCTCACAGCCACCCGAGCACACGGCTATCGGTCATCTTGCCGACGTTATCAAGGACTTAGAGGGTCATCAGTTCAAGGCGAGTATGTCAAAGGTCGTTTATGACCTGTTTACTCAAATCGGCAAGCGCTGCACATATCCTGTAAGACTTGTTGCGTGCAACCTCAATATATTAAAGCCGATAGTTCTTGCTGTAATGAAAAAAATACCGCCTGCGGCTTCGCTTATTCGTACCTGCACGGCTGTTACAATGGCTTCGGGAAGTCCGCAGTTTAACATTTTGCCGCAAAAGGCTACAATTACCGTAAACTTCCGCACAATGCCCGGTGTTACATTTAACGATGTAGAGGAGCATATCAGAAAGTCGGTCAAAAATAAGGATATTGATATTAAATTCCTTGTCGGTAAAGAGGCCTCAAAGGTATCACCCACAGACTCAAAGGCTTATTTGACAATCAAAGAGCTTTGCGAGAGTGCAGACAGCAAAAACCTTGTTGCGCCGTTCCTTGTAATGGGCGGCACAGACTCTTGCAACTATGAGTGCGTATGCGATAATATTTACAGATTTTCACCGTTTGTTTCGGATACAAAGCTCTTGCTTTGCACTCACGGAACAAATGAGAGATTCCCTGTTTCGTCTGTCGAGGGTGCGGTTGCATTCTTTAAGCGTTATATTAAAAAAATGACTCAAGATTAAAGAATTATAACAATAAACGGACATTTCTATTTGAAGTGTCCGTTATTTTTTACAATAATTGCGTTTATGCGTAAAAAAATTGAAAAAACAGTAGCATTATATATTTTTTTCTGTTATAATATCAACGGTTAATTCTGTCAATGGGCATTTTATGCTCTTTTGACAACCATATTTAATTAGTTAATAATTTTTGGAGGTATGTAAAATGGCAAACAAATGGGTTTACATGTTCAGCGAAGGCGACATGACCATGCGTAACCTTCTCGGTGGTAAAGGTGCTAACCTTGCTGAGATGACTGCTATCGGTCTTCCTGTTCCCCAGGGCTTCACAATCACAACTGAAGCTTGCACACAGTACTATGAAGACGGCAGAAAAATAAACGACGAAATCATGGCTCAGGCTATGGAAGGCGTTAAGAAGATGGAAGAGATCAACGGCAAAAAGTTCGGCGATCTTAACAATCCGCTTCTCGTATCAGTTCGTTCAGGTGCTCGTGCTTCAATGCCCGGTATGATGGACACAATCCTTAACCTTGGTCTTAACGACGAGGTTGTTGCTGCTATGATCGCAGGCAACCCCGATCCTAAGTTCGAGAGATTCGTTTATGACTCATACAGAAGATTTATCCAGATGTTCTCAGACGTAGTTATGGAAGTTGGTAAGAAGTACTTTGAACAGCTTATCGACGCTATGAAGGAAAAGAAGGGCGTTGAGTATGACATCGAGCTTACTGCTGCTGACCTTAAAGAGCTCGCTGAGCAGTTCAAGGCTGAATACAAGAAGCAGCTCGGCGAGGACTTCCCGTCAGATCCGGTTACTCAGTTGAAGCTCGCTATCGAGGCTGTTTTCCGTTCATGGGACAACCCCCGTGCAAACGTTTACCGTCGTGATAACGACATTCCTTACTCATGGGGTACTGCAGTAAACGTAATGCCCATGGTATTCGGTAACCTTAACAACGAATCAGGTACAGGCGTTGCATTTACACGTGATCCCGCTACAGGTGAGAACAAGCTTATGGGTGAGTTCCTCATCAACGCACAGGGCGAGGACGTTGTTGCAGGCGTTCGTACTCCCATGCCGATTGCTCAGATGGAAAAAGAGTTCCCCGAAGCATATGCAGAATTCCTTAAGGTTTGCGATACACTCGAAAACCACTATCATGATATGCAGGATATGGAGTTCACTGTTGAGAACAAGAAGCTCTATATGCTCCAGTGCCGTAACGGTAAGAGAACTGCACAGGCTGCTCTCAAGATTGCTTGCGACCTCGTTGACGAGGGACACAAGACAGAGGCTGAGGCTGTTGCAATGATCGATCCCCGTAACCTTGACACACTTCTCCACCCGCAGTTCGACGCTGCTGCTTTGAAGGCTGCTACTCCTATGGGTAAGGGCCTTGGCGCATCTCCCGGTGCTGCTTGCGGTAAGGTTGTATTCACAGCTGACGACGCAGAGACTTGGAATGCAAAGGGCGAGAAGGTTGTTCTTGTTCGTCTTGAGACTTCTCCCGAAGACATCACAGGTATGAAGGCTGCTCAGGGTATCCTTACAGTTCGTGGCGGTATGACCTCTCACGCAGCAGTTGTTGCTCGTGGTATGGGTACTTGCTGTGTATCAGGCTGCGGCGACATCGTTATGGATGAAGAAAACAAGAAGTTCACTCTCGGCGGTAAAGAGTTCCACGAGGGAGATTATATTTCAATCGACGGTTCAACAGGTAACATCTATGACGGCGTTATCCCGACTGTTGACGCTCAGATCGCAGGCGAGTTCGGCAGAATTATGGCTTGGGCTGACAAGTACAGAAAGCTCAAAGTTCGTACAAACGCTGATACTCCCGCTGATGCTAAGAAGGCAAGAGAGCTCGGTGCTGAAGGTATCGGTCTTTGCCGTACAGAGCATATGTTCTTTGAGGCTGACAGAATTGCTGCTTTCCGTGAGATGATTTGCTCGGATACAGTTGAGGAGAGAGAAGCTGCTCTTGATAAGATTCTTCCTTATCAGCAGTCAGACTTTGAGAAGCTCTATGAAGCTCTTGAGGGCTGCCCCGTAACAATCCGTTTCCTTGATCCGCCTCTCCACGAGTTCGTTCCCACAGAGGAAGAGGACATCAAGAAGCTTGCTGACGCACAGGGCAAGACAGTTGAGCAGATTAAGGCTATCATTGCTTCTCTTCACGAGTTCAACCCGATGATGGGTCACCGTGGTCTTCGTCTTGCAGTTACTTATCCTGAAATTGCAAAGATGCAGACAAGAGCAGTTATCCGTGCTGCTATCAACGTTCAGAAGGCTCATCCCGAGTGGACAGTAAGCCCCGAGATTATGATTCCGCTTTCATGCGACTCTAAGGAGCTTAAGTTCGTTAAGGATATAGTTGTTGCTACCGCTGACGCTGAAATCGCTGCTGCTGGCTCTTCAATGAAGTACGAAGTTGGTACTATGATTGAGATCCCGAGAGCTGCTCTTACAGCAGGCGACATTGCTAAGGAAGCTGAGTTCTTCTGCTTCGGCACAAACGACCTTACTCAGATGACTTACGGCTTCAGCCGTGACGACGCAGGTAAGTTCCTCAACGCTTACTATGATAACAAGATTTTCGAGAACGATCCCTTTGCTAAGCTCGACCAGACAGGTGTTGGTCAGCTTATGGAAATGGCAGTTAAGAACGGCAAGGCTGTTCGTCCGTCACTCCACTGCGGTATCTGCGGTGAGCACGGCGGCGATCCGTCATCTGTTGAGTTCTGCCACAAGATCGGTCTTGACTATGTTTCATGCTCACCGTTCCGTGTTCCGATCGCTCGTCTTGCTGCTGCTCAGGCTGCAATCGCTGAGATGTAATTCGGATTTACGAATTAAAGCGTAAAGCATAACTTATAAGTTAAACCCCGTATCTCGCAAGAGGTACGGGGTTTTGTTTGGTATTGACAAGGAATAATTTTGTTGATATAATAAAATTAGCTTTGAGGCATAATAAATTAAATTTTAGACATTGTATTTTAGTGTTTATTCCTGTTTATGCAAGTGAACCCGAGTAAACGAAAGAAAACAAAGAATTAAATTTAACTTATTTGGTCTGACAAGGCTTCTTTGCGTACGGAAGAAGTGCATCGTCGGGCTATTATTATGCCTTTTAGTAAATTATTTACTGAAAGGATTTTTTATTATGGATAAAAAATTAGGTTTTGAAATGGTACAAGGACAAATTGGTTATAGGTTTAAGAATATCAAGTTGCTCAATCAAGCGTTCACTCGTCGCTCTTACACGGAGGAAAACGGGGGCGAAAACAACGAAATTCTCGAATTTATTGGAGATAAAGCGTTGGATTTGGCGGTGGTAAAAGTGTTGGTTTCCAAATTCGGCAACATTGATGATGCCTATATGGGCAAGCCTCAATCGCTGAATTTCAAGTTGCGTGAAATGCTGGAAATGGATAGGGTGGACGATGGCTCAAAGGAGTTCTCCTGCGAATGTACGGAGAATGAGCTTACAAAGATTAAAAGCCGTATGGTAGAGAAAAGAACTCTTGCCAACAGAATCGACGAACTCGGCTTTGCAGAATTATTGCTTATGGGTAAAGGCGACATAAAAAATAATGTTGCAAAAGAAATGTCTGTAATGGAGGATTTATTTGAGGCAATTTTAGGTGCGGTAACGATAGATTGCGGCTGGGATTTTCCCGTTATCGAATCGGTTGTCGAAGCAATGTTGGTACCGGAGGATTTTATTGAATCATATACCGACGAAAATTATGTGCGTATGATTTACGATTGGGAAAGGAAAGTCAACGGTACCATTCCATGGTTTTGGTTTAAGGAAAACGGACGTACGGAGAGTTGGTATTTAAGAGAGCCTAATGTCATTTATCATGAAAAGCCAATTACGGTAGGCATGCCTGTTTACGACGGATTAAAATACAGTTGTAAGTTAAAGCTTTTAGATAATTTGCCTGTGTTTTGTGGTTATGGCAAGTCAAAAAGCGAGGCGAGAATGGATGTTTGCCAATTTGCTTATGAGTATTTGGTAAAAGACGGAACTATCAAGTATATTACAATGAGAGATGAAATTGATGAGCCGTCAAAAAACAAGGCTATAAATCAGCTTGAAATCCTTGCACGCAGAGATTATTTTTCTATTCCTACTTACGAATTTGAAGAATCGCATGATGATAATGGCAATCCAATATGGAGAAGTCGTTGCAGGATAAAAGAATATGACAAGTCGTTTACCGATGTTTCATCGTCAAAAAAAGAGGCAAAAAAGCTATCTGCATTGAAAATGCTGCGGTATGTAATAGCAGAGGATGAAAAAGAATAAAACGGCGAAAGCTAATAAATAAAAGCTTTGCTATCCCTTATGGCTTATGTGCTATAAGGGTTTTTCTTTGTATTGAAGTGTAAATAATAGTGTGCTATAATCAAAAAGAAATAACTCTTTAGGAGGTTATACGATATGAAAATGTTAGAAATCGGAAGCAGGGCAAATGCTTCGGCGGTGGCTCTCGGTTGTATGAGAATGGCAAGTCTTGACGAGAAGCAGGTTGACGGCATAATTGATTGTGCGTTGGAGAACGGAATTAACTTTTTTGACCACGCAGACATTTACGGAAAAGGCGAGTCGGAAAGAAAGTTTGGAGAGTATCTCAAAAGACATTCGGGCGTTCGTGAAAAGATTTTTATTCAGACAAAATGTGCAATTCACGACGGTCAGTACGATTTCTCAAAAGAGCATATTGTATCCTCGGTCGAGGGCAGTCTTGAGCGTCTCGGCGTCGATTATGTTGACTTCTTGCTGCTTCACCGCCCCGATACACTTATGGAGCCCGAAGAGGTTGCAGAGGCTTTTTACATTTTGAGAAGCTCGGGAAAAGTGCGTGATTTTGGCGTTTCAAATCATAATCTTATGCAGATTGAACTGCTTAAAACCGCAGTTAAAAGACCGCTTTGCATAAATCAGCTTCAGTTTTCGATAACAGAGGCGGGAATGATTACTTCGGGTTTGAATGTTAATATGAAAAACGAAGAATCTCAAATGCACGACGGCGGAATTTTGGAATACAGCCGTATTAAAAAGATGACAATTCAGACCTGGTCGCCGTTCCAACAGGGATTTTTCAAGGGCTCGTTTATCGACAATGACGATTATCCCGAATTGAACGAAAAGCTTGCCGAGATAGGCGAAAAATACGGCTTGACGAAAACGGGCGTTGCGGCGGCGTGGATATTAAGACACCCTGCGAATATGCAGTTGATTGCAGGCACAATGACTCCCGACAGGCTTTCGCAGATTTGCAAGGCGGCGGACGTCTCCTTGACACGCTCGGAATGGTACGAAATTTACAGGGCGGCAGGTCATTGCTTGCCGTAAGAGGTAATTATGGTAAAAGAATTGGTTCATGACCCGATTTTGTTGGCTATGAAATCGGAACCGGCAACAAAGGACGATTTACAGACGGCACAGGATTTGGCGGACACATTATCGGCGCATAAGGACTCGTGCGTGGGAATGGCGGCAAATATGATTGGCGTGCACAAAAGAATTATCGTGTTCGATAACAGCGGAGAGTATATGACAATGCTCAATCCCGAAATATTAAAAAAGTCCGAGCCGTATGAAACACAGGAAGGCTGTCTTTCTTTGCTCGGCGGACCGAGAAAATGCAAAAGATATAAGTCCGTCAAGGTTAAATGGCAGACGGCTGATTTTCAAACACGGATCAAGACCTTTACAGGCTTTACCGCACAGATAATTCAGCACGAAATTGACCATTGCGACGGCATATTGATATAATTGATTGGGTGTTATAAATGAAAGAACGTATAATTCAATTCGGCGGCGGGAATTTTTTAAGAGGGTTTGTCGACGATTTTGTAGACAGCTTGAACAAGCAAGGACTTTTTGACGGCTCTGTTGTCGTTGTGCAGTCAACTGCGTCCAAAACAGGCGAGATAATCAATTCGCAGAGCGGAAAATATCATCTGCTTGTGCGTGGAATTGAAAACGGCGAGAAAACGGACAGCATAAGAGAAATTGACTGTATAAGCCGCTGTATAAATGCAAACACGGAGTTTGAGGAGCTTTTAAGCCTTGCTCATAACCCCGATATGAAAATTATAATTTCAAACACTACCGAGGCAGGCATTGAGTACGACAGTGCGTGCAAGTTTTCGGACACGCCGCAAAGGTCGTTTCCGGGTAAACTTACAAGGCTTTTATACGAACGCTTTAAGGCGGGTCTTGACGGACTTTTAATTTTGCCGTGCGAGCTGATAGACAACAACGCCGACAAGCTTAAGGAATGCGTGGTAAAATATGCGGAGCAATGGGCTCTTGGGGAAGCTTTTGTATATTGGCTGTCAAGTGAAAATCGGTTTTGCAACACCCTTGTCGACCGTATTGTGTCGGGCTTTCCGAAAGCGGAGAGCGAAAATATTTTTCGGCGCATAGGTACACGGGATATGCTTTTGGACGTTGCAGAGCCGTATCATCTTTGGGTTATCGAGGGCGATTTTGAAAAGAAAATTCCCCTTAAAAGCGTCGGCGTAAACGCTGTGTGGACGGACAGCGTCGAAATGTATAAAAAGCGTAAGGTCAGAGTTCTAAACGGCTCACATACTCTGCTTGTTTTTCCTGCGCTGCTCTGTGGAATTGAAACTGTAAGCGAAGCGGTTGACGATAAGCAATTATCCGAGTTTTTAAGCACCTGTCTCAACAGGTATATTTTGCGTGCGTTAGGAGAAAACGAAAGCAATATAAAATTTGCAAATGCCGTGTTTGAACGCTTTCGCAATCCGTATCTTGCACACCGTTGGGAGTCGATTTCATTAAATTCCGTCAGCAAGTTTTCGGCGAGAGTTTTGCCGACGGTTGATGACATAATCGAAAGGGGCGAGGAAGCACCGCTTTTGATGTGCTTTTCGCTTGCAAGTCTTATTTATTACTATAAGCATTATGAGCCTAAGGACGTCGAGTCGGCAGTAAGCTTCATAAAATCGAACAGCATTTCCGATATTCTTTCAAACACAAAGCTGTGGGGCAAGGATATAGCTTTTCTTTTGCCTGCAACCGAGCAATGCTATGAAAAAATCGAAGAGTCGGGAATAAGGGAGGCGCTCGGATGGGCTTTGTCGTTATAAACGAAATGGATAATGTCAAGGTGAGCTTGGATAACGGGCACAAATACGCCCGACGGGATATTAAATGCGGAGAGCAGATAATAAAATACGGCTATCCGATAGGTGTGGCAACCGTGTTTATTAAAGAGGGCGACAGAGTTCATACCGAAAATATGAAAACTGCTTTGTCAGGCGTCGGCGAATACACTTATGACAAAAGCAGTACGGAGCTTGAAAAAACACCTCCCGTTACCGTTTTCGCTTATGTTCGTAAAAACGGCGAAATCGGTATAAGAAACGATATTTTTATAATAAACACCGTTGGCTGTGTGAATAAGACGGCGGAAATCCTGTCGAAAAAAACAGGAGCTTTTTCGTTCTCTCATCCATACGGCTGCAGTCAGCTCGGCGGAGATTTTGAAAATACGCAAAAGCTTATTTCGGCATTGATAACGCATCCGAACGCAGGCGGTGTGCTTGTGCTGGGCTTGGGCTGTGAGAATAATAATATCGAAAGCCTCAAGGGTGCTCTCGGAGAGTACGACGAGGAACGGGTGCGGTTCTTAAATGTTCAGGACTGCGAGGATGAAATTTCCGAGGGCGTAAGGCTCATAGAAGAATTAAAAAAGAAAGCGAAAACGGACATAAGGCAGGAGGTGCCTGCTTCAAAGCTTAAAATCGGACTTAAATGCGGCGGAAGCGACGGACTTTCGGGAATAACCGCAAATCCCATGATAGGCAGAATTGCCGACAGATTTGTTTCAACGGGTGCTTGTACGGTGCTTACAGAGGCGCCCGAAATGTTCGGCGCAGAGCAAATTCTTTTGTCCCGCTGTGTCGATAAAGCCACATTTGACAGGGCTGTTGATATGATTAACGGCTTTAAGAGGTATTTTATTTCCCACGGTCAGCCGATAAGCGAAAATCCGTCGCCCGGCAACAAGGAGGGCGGAATAACAACGCTTGAGGAGAAATCGCTCGGTTGCGTTCAAAAGGGCGGACGTTCGCCTGTAACGGACGTTTTAGGCTACGCCGAAAAAGCTGAAAGGTCGGGACTTTCGCTGCTTTGGGGACCGGGTAATGATATGGTTGCCGTTACCGATTTGGCGGCTTCGGGCTGTCATATGATTTTGTTTTCAACGGGCAGGGGAACACCGCTTGGCTCTATCGTGCCGACGGTTAAAATTTCTACCAATACCGCACTTTATAATAAAAAGCCGCATTGGATAGATTTTGACGCACAGTCGGGAACGGATGATGCTTTGTTCTCGCTTTTAATCGACACGGTAAACGGTAAGCACACGAAAAATGAGGAAAACGGCTACCGTGAAATTGCGATTTTCAAGGACGGAGTAACTTTATAAAGCATATACAACTAAAAACGCCTCTCATCAGAGAGGCGTTTTTAGTTGCGAATTTAATTTTTAATGACATGGCTTTTTATTGCCGAAAAGGTTTCATCGGATATATCGTGCTCGATTTTACAAGCGTCCTCGGCAGCCGTTTCCTCGCTGACGCCGAGGGCAATAAGGCATTTTGTGAGGATTGTGTGTCGCTCGTATATCTTTTCCGCAATTTCACGCCCCAAAGCCGTAAGCGTTATATATCCTTCTTTTGAAATGAGAATATATCCGCCGTCTTTGAGCAAATTAACGGCTCTGCTGACGCTCGGCTTTGAAAAAGACATATACTCGCTTATATCTATTGAGCGCACGCTGTCGCTTTTTTTTGAAAGAATAAGTATCGTTTCAAGATACATCTGTCCTGATTCTTGAAGCTGCATTTGAGACACCTCGCTTATATAACAATGATAACATAAGTTGGGGGAAGTTTCAACAACAATCGGTTTTTTGCGGTGGAAATAATTGCGAATATATGATAGAATTTACTCGGTGATTATATGAAACATATATGTTTATTGATAAAACCGTCGTCGGACAGCTGCAATATGCGATGTAAATATTGCTTCTATGAGGATATTGCGCAGAAGCATTGCGAAAAGCTCGGCTTTATGAGTGAAAATACGGCGGAGAATTTAATTAAAAAGGCTTTGTCGTTTGCCGAAAGAGAAATTACCTTTATGTTTCAAGGTGGCGAGCCTACGCTTATCGGTCTTGATTTCTACAATTTCTTTGTCGGTTGTGTGAATGAAAATAATAAAAATTCCCTGAAAATTCATTACGCCATACAGACGAACGGCTATGCGATTGATGAAAAGTGGGCGGAATTTTTCAAGAAAAATGAATTTTTGGTCGGCTTGTCGATTGACGGAAATAAAGAGCTTCACGATTTGAACAGGGTTGACGCTTCGGGAAAGGGTACGTTTAACCGTGTTACCGATGCGGCGAAAATACTCGAAAAGCACAAGGTGGATTTTAATATCTTGACCGTCGTTACCAATGCGCTTGCCCGTTATCCGCAGGCTGTTTACAATGAGTATAAAAAGCGTGGATATAAATATTTGCAGTTCATTCCTTGCCTTAATCCTATCGATTCGCCGAACGAAAAGCTTGATTTCACCCTTACGCCCGAAAGATACGGAAATTTCTTGAACACGATTTTTGATTTGTGGGTAAGGGATATCAGGGCAAATGACCCTGTCAGCATAAGGCAGTTTGAAAACTATGTTATGCTGCTGAGAGGTCAGCCGCCCGAGAGCTGCGGATTTTCGGGCATATGCTCGTTTCAGTATGTTGTCGAGGCGGACGGCGGAGTGTACCCGTGCGATTTCTATGTGCTTGATGAATTAAAGCTCGGAAATGTCAACGAAAACACCTTTGAGGATTTCGACAGACGGCGTGAGGAGACGGGCTTCGTCGAGCTTTCAAAGGAAAAGCCGGAGGAATGTAAAAAATGCGAATTTTTTCCCATTTGCCGCAACGGCTGCAAGAGATATTGCGAGCCGCTTGTTGACGGAATACCGCAAAAAAACAATTTCTGTGAGAGCTATAAGGCATTTTTCAAGCACTCTCTCGGAACGCTTTTCAGACTTTCGCAATATTAAAAATAACCGCAAGCTTGGCTGAGCCTTTTGCTTGCGGTTTTCGTTTTTGTCGCTTCGGATTATTTTAATTCTCTCAAATAAACGCCGTTGTATTTGAGCCTTTCGATTCTGTCGCCCGTGACGAAATACACGTCCCGTGCAATATCCATAAACGGCTTGTCATTGATTGAGTCTGTGTAGAATTCGTCAATTTCAATATCGCCGTAAATCTCTTTGAACATCTTAATCTTGCCCTCACGGTAGCAAATGCTGTGAATGTCGCCTGTTTCAATGTCAATCTCGGTGCCGATATAATTTTTAATGCCTACACGTCTGCATATTTCTTTTAGAATTACAGTAGGACAGGCGGAGAGAATAACGTCATCGTCCTTGCGGATTTTGTCGTAAAAGCTCTTGATTTTATTTTCGTGCTCATCCCAAAAAATAGAAATTTCTTCCTCGATATTGTCAAACTTGGCGCAACATTCCTTGAGAATATAGCCGTAATCGTTTATAACCTCAGATATTGCGAGCTTGCCCGTTTTGTATTTGAAAAATGCTTCGGCAAATTTAGGCGTGTACTTTGCAACCTCTTTCGGATATTTTTTAAGATAGTATAAAAAGAAGTCAAACCCGCTTTCGCCGTCGTATATTGTATTGTCGAAGTCAAAGACTGTCATTGTATCGCCTCCGTATTATATTATAATACCCTTTTTTTAGGCGCTCTGTCAATAAAAAACCGATTATTTTTGTAAGGCCTCAAAAAAGTCGATAAGGCGAATAAAAAAGGCGCACTCCGTAAGGAAGTGCACCTCTCTCGGCGATTAGATTTCCGATGTGTTGCGTTAACAGCCGCAGTCGGGCTTTTTCTCGCAGGAACAGTCATTGTTACATTCGTTTTTCGGCGGGAAAAATTCGTCAACGGGGAATCTGATTTTTCTGAATGTTTCGCAAGGGTCATCCGTATTGCAGTTGCACTCTTTGCGAGGTATGCAGAAATCGTATGCCGGAATGAGCATCTGAACGTCTCTTTCAAGCTGAACGATTGTGAAAATACCAAGCGTGACGGCAACTGCCTTGTCGTGTTGGCGGCTGAAAAGGTCCTCGGGGAATTCCTCGGTGAACGCTCTTTTAATGCATTTTGGCAACGTTACGTTGGAATTGCTGAAGGTGCAGCAGCAGTCGCACGGGCGGCAGAGCTTTGCGTCAAGGGCGATAGGCTCGGCAACCTGTACCTTTGCACGTGGATTTGTGTTTGTGGAAATAAGCTGGTCGTCGTTCGCATCTGCGGTGTATTCCGAAGAATAGACTTTAACGGCACCGTCGCTGCCGTAGAGTACGCATTTCTTCGAGAACGTCGTAAGACCGTGTACTGTAATCGGCGCAAGGCAGCCTGCCGTGTAAGCTTCAATGGCAACCTTGAAGAAAAATGTAATGTCAACCGTGTAGCAGCCCTTGTTAAACGGCACCTTTTCAACGTCGATAAGACAGTTGATTATGTGTGCGCTTCTCAATTTTACATTTACGCAGTTGTTTATTACATTTTGCGCCTCATCGGGGAAGTAAACTCTGAGGTCGGCAAGGCAATCCTTGTCTGCGCAAGAGTCGTAAACACGGTTTGTGTCAATGCAAATTGCTTCTCTGATTTTGCCGGGAATATTGTTACCGCAACAAGCCTTATTCTCTGACATAAGTAATTCCTCCTGTGATAAGTTTTAAGTTTGAAAACTTCATTAACAGTTTATGAGGCGTTTGATAATGTGTTACAAAATTTTTTGTTGAAAACAGACTCTTTTGCAAGTATAATTATCATATTAATATATGGCGGTATTTTTAATGAAATATGTTTACAGAGAATTTAAGGTTATATGGAAGCGATTTTTTGACATTTTCAAAATCGCTTTTGTCGGTATGGACGTAAAGCTTGACTCCGTGTACAGAGAGGTCGAAAGTCAAAGAATTAAATCGAATTTTGTGAACATTATACCGTTTTCTGTTTTTGTAATAATTTTTGAGCTGTCAAGCGCCGTTTTTAACATTGCCGCAGGCGATATTTGGTATTGCAGAGTCGGAACGGGCGTCGCCTGCCTTTCGTTTTTACTTTTTAACATATTGGCATATGTATTCTTGGAAAGAACGCTTGCAAGCGGAGACGCAACCGACAAGAGCAAGGAATATTTTACATATCTTTATTGGGGCGTATATGTGGTTACGGCGAGCCTTATAAATAGCTTTGAGACGATAAGCTCAGGCAGTATAAGCAGCTTTTTTCTGACGGTATTCTCGCTGACAAGCTTCGCAATGCTTGAGCCGAAGATCATATTTATATATTATTTCGTAATAGCGGCAGAGCAGACAGCGGTAACGATTATCACAAAAAGTTCTTTTGAGGTGCTTGTGTTCAGCCTGTTCACGGTTGCGGTCGGTCTGTTTTTGTCAATTTTCAAATATTGTACATATATGAACAGGTCGATTGAAACAAAACGCTTTGAGCGTATTTCGGAGATTGATCCGCTTACGGGCTTGCTTAACCGCCGTGGTATGCAGCGTTCGGTTGACGGAATTTGGAGCTACTGCAAAAAGCACTCTATTCCGATTACCTTTGCGATGCTCGATATTGACTATTTCAAAAAATACAACGATAAGTACGGTCATTCGCAGGGTGACGAGTGTATCAAAATGATTGCCGAGTGCATCAAGCAGACCTTTTCACGCAGGACGGATATTACCTGTCGCTTCGGCGGAGAGGAATTTATCATAATCGTCGCAGGCGAGAGTGGAGAAAAAGCACTTGAACATCTCAAATCCCTAAAGCGTGAAATCGAGAATTTGAAAATCAAATCGGGCTGCCCCGAGTTCAATGAAAACATCACTGTAAGTATGGGCGTACATTCGGTTGACATTGACGCAACGACTATGTTCAGGGACGCAGTTTTGGGGGTTGACGCTCAGCTTTACAACGCAAAAGAACACGGGCGCAACTGCATTTCCCGTAAAAATGAAATAATAAGATAAAGCTCAAATTGAAGTCTTGGATAATTTATCCGAGACTTTTTTATTTTTTTCTTGCTTTTATGCCCTATTTATGTTACAATAAGTAACATTGTTACTATAAGAAACAATTTTAGGGAAGTTAGGGAAATGTTTTATGGGGTATTTGTTGAGAGAAAATTTGACGGAAAGGAATACGTAAACAGCTATGGGATAACATATGAAAACAATTTGATAAGGGATATTTCGGACAGCCTCGATGATATTTGCGAGCTTACGCAACGCTTAAACGATTATGAGGTTGAGCCGACGCATATATTTTGCGTGATAGACGACTTCTTGTGTGAGAGGTACACCGTTTTGTCAAAGCCGATAGAATTGCGATAGATTTGTTGTGCAGTTTGTATAATACGAGCCTCGATAATTTGTTAAACGATACAAACATTGTCTAAAAACGTTACTTTTTCCGTGGAATGTGATATACTTATAAATATTTTTTAGGTACCGTAAGGCGTTTCAACACACTACGGCACAGCGAAACGGAGTGACTAAAGTGGAATTTACCGCTAATGAATTTACATTTCCGTCAGCCTCGGGACTTTGCGACATCTACGCACAGAGCGCTGCACCCGCAGACTTTTCACAGGTCAAGGGTATAGTGCAGATTTCTCACGGTATGGCAGAACATTCTAACAGATATGCACGCTTTGCTATGGAGCTTTGCAAGCAAGGCTATGCTGTATATATCAGCGACCATCTCGGACACGGCAAATCCGTTGCCAATGCGGACGAATTGGGCTTTTTCGGCGACAACGGCGTTGAAAGCGTTGTCGAGGACTTGAAGCAGCTTACAGATATTGCAAGGCAGGAGTATCCCGATTTACCGTTCTTTATTTTCGGTCACAGTATGGGCTCGTTTATGGCAAGAGCGTATATTGCAAAGTACGGTCATTTGATTGACGGCGCAATTATATGCGGCACAAGCGGAACAAATCCTGCGGCAGGTATGGGAATTGCCCTTGCAAAGCAGCTTGAAAAGACAAAGGGCAAGCTTCACCGTTCGGGAATGTTGAACTCAATCGCTTTCGGCACATATAACAAAAAGACTGAAAAGAGAACTGAATTTGATTGGCTTTCAAGAGATCAAAAGGAAGTTGATAAGTATATTAACGACGACCTTTGCGGTTTTTGCTTTACAACAAACGGCTTTGAAACCCTGTTCACCGCACTCAAGCAGGTGTCGGCGAAGCTTTGGTACAAAACCGTTCCGTCGGAGTTGCCTATTTTGCTCATTTCGGGCGACAACGACCCCGTAGGCGAATACGGCAAGGGCGTAAAGCAGGTGTTTGAGGACCTTAAAAAGACAGGTCATCAGAACGTTATTATGAAGCTTTATCCCGAAGCAAGACACGAGCTTCTCAACGAGTTAAACCGTGATGAGGTTATGTCGGATATTGTCGGCTGGATGGATAAAATAATCGCTAAGCAAGAGTAAGAAAAATGGCAGGCTTTTCTCGGTCTGCCGTATTTTTGATAAACGGAGGGATTTTATGGGAGATTTCAAAACGGGACCGCTTATGTATGCGCTTGCAGGCTTTATAGTTGTTTTTGTAATCGCACAAAGTGTATTTTTCATTGTAAAATCGTGGAAACGGGCAAAGGAAATAGGCGTTGAAACGGAGAAACTCAAGCAAACTATGATTTCGAGTATGCTTTTCACAATAGCACCTGCAATTTCAATTCTTGCAACGGTGTTGGCGCTTGCTTCCGCACTCGGAATTGTTTTGCCGTGGATAAGACTCTCGGTTATCGGCAATTTGGCATATGAAACGGTTGCCGCCGAAGCGGCTTTGAACGTGCTCGGAACCTCCGTGTCAAATGAGGTAACGGACGTTACGCAGTTTTCAACGATAGCGTGGACTATGACAATCGGCTCTTGCTTTCCGCTTGTGCTTTTGCCGATACTCTGCAAGAAAATCCACAAGGCAATGGGCAAGGTCACGCAGAAAAGTGCAAGTGCAGGCAGGCTCGGGGATATTCTCGGTGCGGCGGCGTTTATTGGAATAATTGCGGCATTTATTTCAAGGGCAATCGCAGGCGTTCCCTCGGACGGTCCGTCGGCAGGCGTTATGTCAGTTGCAACGCTTATTTCGGCAATGATATTCACGATTGCACTCGACTATCTTTGCAGAAAAAAAGAACTCAAAAAATTAGAGCCGTTTGTTCTGCCGATAGCAATGTTCGGTGCAATGGGAATTGCCGTACTTTTAACGCAGGTTTTACCGCCCGAAATTGCGGCGCTTACTTGGAGATAAGGAGGGAACGGCAATGAAAAAAGAAAGAACCTATATCGACAAGGTGCATACTTGGGGAAGCATATGGTCGGTCAGCGCATTGGCGGCGTTGTTCTTCGTTCCGCTTATGTTCTCAATCAGATATAATGCGTTTCCGCAGTTTTCAACGCTGTTGAAGGCACTTGCGGCTGTCGTTCCGATTTATTGGTCAACGGCGATTGTTGAGGTAATTACATATACACCTATGCTCGGTGCAGGCGGTACATATCTTTCGTTTGTTACGGGCAACATCACAAACTTAAAGCTTCCGTGTGCTATGAACGCTCTTGAAAGGGCGGAGGTCAAGGCATCAAGCGAGGAGGGCGAGCTAATTTCAACCGTCGCAATAGCGGCTTCGGCGATTACCACAACAATAGTTATCGCAGTCGGCGTGTTGCTTTTCGCTCCCGTTCTTCCGCATATAACGGCGGACGACTCCGTTGTAAAGCCGGCGTTTGAATATGTAATACCGGCACTTTTCGGTGCACTCGGCGCATCATATTTTGCAAAGTATTGGCGACTTGCGATTTTGCCGATTTTGGCAGGAGTTGCAGTTTATATCTTCTCTCCGTCAATGCCCGTCGGCACAATGATATTCATAACAATCGTAGCGAGCATCCTCGGCGCATTGGGTATGTATAAGCTGAAATGGGTTAAATAACAAATAAGATAAAAAACACGGGTGGCATTTTATAATGTCGCCCGTGTTTTTGCGTGTGCTCTGTTTATTTTAGGAATGCTTTGCCTTGTTCTATATATATTTGACGGTATTCCTTTTTCATTGAACGGTAAACCCTCAGCAATTCCTCTTCGTCCTGATCGACGGTGTTTTTTGAAAGTCTGTTCAGCAGATAATCAGTAGAAACATTGAAATACTCGGCAATTCTGATAAGCGTGTCAAAATCGGGCTCACTGCTTCCCTGCACATATCCGCCCATCGTTGACGCCGCAACATTTAAGTCGATAGCAACCTGCTTTTGAGTAAGATTGCGTTCTTCTATTAACATTCGCAATTTATCGCTGAATTTCATATGCTTCACCTCTTGTATATTTTAATCTAAAAGACCGTAAAACGCTTGTAAAAACGAGAATACAGTTGACAAAACGAGTACGTCGTTGTATGATTAAAATATATATAACCTTTGGAGGGAAGATTATGCATAAAACAAAGCAAAACAAGGATTTATTGAAAAAAATAGCTGTGGCAATACTTATAATTGCCGCAATGATAGGAATTTCCTATGCCGTCGCAAGATTGGTGCATAAAAACGGCAGCGTGCACGCTTCGACAAACGTTAAGAACGGCTTGTCGGCATATGAGCTTGCGGTGCAGCAGGGCTACACGGGAAGCTTGGACGAGTGGCTTATTTCACTTGAGGGCAAATCGGCATATCAAATAGCGGTAGATAACGGCTATTCCGGTAGCGAAAAGGATTGGTCAAAGACTCTTTCTGCAATGTCGAAAAAAGACAAGTCCGACATAAGCTCTGCTTCTTTCACGAAAGACGGAGATCTTGTAATCGTTCTTTCGGACGGAACGAAAATAAACGTAGGTAAGGCTGTCGGCGCAAAGGGCGAGGACGGCAAAGACGGCGTTGGTATAACGGCGGCGAAGATAAACGAAAAAGGCGAGCTTGTAATTACATATTCCGACGGCAGAAGTGTAAATCTTGACAGGGTTGTCGGCGAAACCGTAAATAACGGCGTAGGAGTTGCGTCCTCTGTTATAAACGAAAACGGAGAGCTTGTTTTGACCTACACAAACGGCGAGGTCGCAAATCTCGGCAAGATTATCGGTACGAACGGCACCGACGGTAAAGACGGTAAAGACGGTGTTGACGGTGCGAACGGTATCGGCGTTGCTTCGGCTGTTATAAACGACTCGGGCGAGTTGGTTCTTTCATACACAGACGGAGCGACGGCAAATCTCGGCAAAATAGTAGGCTCTGACGGTATAAACGGCACAAACGGTGTTGACGGTGTTAGCGTAACTTCGGCGGAAATCAATTCGTTGGGCGAGCTTGTGCTCTCATTCTCTAACGGTCAGCGTGCCAATGTCGGAGCAGTTGTCGGCGCAAAAGGCGATAAGGGCGATAAAGGCGAGCAAGGCTTGCAGGGCATTAAAGGCGATAAGGGCGACGCAGGACTTAACGGCGCTGACGGTATCGGAGTTAAAAAGTCTGAAATTAACAGCCTCGGCGAGCTTGTAATCACGTATACAAATAACCTTACAGAAAATCTCGGAGCAGTTGTCGGCGCAAAGGGCGACAAGGGAGATAAAGGCGACAAGGGCGAGCAAGGCTTGCAGGGTGCTAAAGGCGACAAAGGTGCCACAGGACTTAACGGCGCTGACGGCGTGGGAATAAATGATATTGAAATTTCAACAGGCGGAAATCTTGTTATAACCCTTACAAACGGAACATCGCTTAACCTCGGAAACATTAAGGGCGCCGACGGCTTGGGTATAACAAAGTCGGAGATAAACGCTTCGGGCGAGCTTGTTTTGACCTATTCAAACGGCGACGTCAAAAATCTCGGCAAGGTAACGGGCGAAAACGGTGCGAATGGCGCAAACGGAGCTGACGGACGAGGAATTAAGTCGCTCACACTCTCCCCGGACGGCGAGCTTGTGGTCATAATGTCGGATAATTCAATATCTAACCTCGGCAATATCAAGGGCGAAAAAGGCGACAAGGGCTTGCAGGGCGAAAAGGGCGCTGACGGACGAGGAATAGCCGATACGGCTATTGTCAATGGCGAGTTAGTCATTTATTATACCGACGGCACGGAAAAGAACCTTGGCATAATCGGTTCAACAACCGTTGACTCTTTGCAAATGCTGAAATTCACAAAGCTTGATGACGGAACATTATCTGTCGCAATAAAGAATGATTACAGAACGGTGGCAACTGATATAGTTATTCCGTCATCGTTTAACGGTATGACGGTTACCGCTATAGCTGACGGTGGTTTTACGGACTGTACATCACTTGAAAGAATAAAACTGCCTGACAGTATTGTTTCGATTGGCTTCGATGCATTCGACAGTTGTGCTTTTGAATATATTGATCTTCCCGATACGGTTAACAGTATAGGTATACGGTGCTTTGATCGTTGCATAAATCTAAAATCAATAATTATTCCGGAAGGGGTAACAAAAATAAGTAATTCTTGTTTTACAGGATGCGTTAAATTGTCAAATGTTACTCTTCCGCAATCTTTAACAACAATAAGCAATTATGTTTTCGAGAATTGTAAAAGTTTAACGGAAATAACAATTCCTGAAAATGTTAATTATATCGGACTGGGAGCATTTAGAAATTCAGGATTAACAAAAGCTTATTTTGAAGATTCGACAAATACATGGAGTAGTTATACAGGAGGTGGTACTAATACTTATATCAGCGAAATTCCAAAAGATGTAATATCAAACCCGACTGAAGCAGCGAAGCTCCTTAAGAAATATATAAATAACAATACAGATTTTAGATATGTATATAAAAAAGCACAATAGAAATAAAACATAATTTAGCTTAAAAATAAATTTATAAATGATAGGTGATTATTATGAAAAAGCAAACAGTTATTGTTCTTCAAGGTAAAGGCGAAATGGGTAAAAGCACCACACTTTATTATCTTATTCAAGCATTGAAAAATAAAAAACCATATGATGATTTTGATAGATATGATAAATGTGATGTCATTTACTATAAAGACAAAAAAATAGGAGTTACAACTTCGGGAGACAATAAAGATAAATTAAAACGGGATATTGAAAAGAATCTACCGGAAAACTGCGATATTATTGTCTGTGCGGCAAGAACAAAGGGTAGCTCGGTAGATTACATAAACGATCATTTCAAAAAAGATTTGATTATTTGGTTGGGCAGATTCAGCGCATCGTCAGATAATAAAGATTTCGATATGGAAGAACTCCAGAAAAACACTAATGAATGGCAGGCTGAAAAAATCAAGGATATTATCGATAATTTATAATCAAATGAGGGCTCAAATCGAGCCCTCATTTTCTTGAAAGAATATATAATGTTATCGGCTGTCAGCAAATTAAATTTAATATCCTACACGGTAGGGCGGTGGCTTGCTGCCGCCGTGGGAATTGACGTATTTATAATAACTTTCAGGATATAACAAATTGAAAATTTAGCACAAACGTAGGCTCCCTCTGACGAGGGAGCTGTCGTTTTTCGAAGAAAAATGACTGAGGGAGAGATAACGAAAATTTGCTGTTTATTGCTTTCTCTCCCTCAGTTTCGCTTCGCTCAACAGCTCCCTCGTCAGAGGGAGCCTCGTTTTATCAAAACTGAAAATATATGCGACCGTAGGGACAGCCCTTGCGGCTGTCCGTTGCCCTGATTTTATATGTAATTTGTTGCGGACAGGGGC
>ENA-OUPQ01000028-OUPQ01000028.1-human-gut-metagenome-genome-assembly--contig:-NODE-28-length-114387-cov-15.8423_pt1 | contig 114387 bp, 118 predicted proteins | sample MGYA00237946_ERZ548807 | MGnify/ENA primary metagenome ERZ548807 (study PRJEB26490, sample SAMN05194714) | human gut metagenome | biome: terrestrial biome; feature: human-associated habitat; material...
ATTTTTCATAATGTATTTCCAACCTTTAACAGTATTTTCCTATTGCTTCAACATAGTGATTTAAAAGTGATGGTTTGAAAACTTCGGTAAATCCTGAAAAGCTTAATCCGGACATATAGCAAGCTCTTAAAACCACTTCAGGAACGGCAAATACAACAAATATTTTATGCTTATATTACACAAATATTTTATCATGATTAGAGAGTTGAGTCAATAAAAAGCAACCCCGGCGTTGTGAACAAGTCCGTAAAAAACGGACAATAGAAAAAATCCCTCTTGATGCAGAATGTACATCAGGAGGGATTTTTAATGCCACGAAAATATAGACATATAAAAGACTTAAGGATCAAGTGATATTCAAGCACTAAATTATTCCTTGTTTTCGTCTGTTACAAGCTCTTTAAGGCTCGTTGCAAGCCCTGCAATGCCTTGAATTTCCGACGGAATGATAATCTTTGTAGCCTGACCGTCGGCAGCCTTTGCGAATGCCTCAAGGCTCTTGAGAGTGAGCACCGCCTGATTGGGATTAGCCTGATTTATAAGCTCGATTGCCTTTGCGTTTGCTCTCTGTACGGCAAGGATAGCCTCAGCCTCGCCCTCTGCCTCACGGATTTTTGCCTCCTTAACAGCCTCGGCACGAAGAATAGCAGCCTGCTTTTGAGCCTCTGCGTCAAGAATCTGTGACTCCTTATGACCTTCGGCAACAAGTATCTTACTTGCCTTTTCGCCCTCAGCGGTAAGGATTGCCTCACGGCGATGACGCTCTGCCTTCATCTGTTTCTCCATTGCGTCCTGAATTTCACGGGGAGGAATGATGTTTTTAAGCTCAACACGGTTTACTTTAATGCCCCACGGATCTGTTGCTTCGTCAAGAATCACTCTGATTTTAGCGTTGATTGTATCACGGGAAGTAAGCGTTGCATCAAGCTCAAGCTCGCCGATAATATTACGAAGCGTTGTAGCGGTAAGATTTTCGATAGCCGAAATAGGTCTTTCAACGCCGTAGGTATAAAGCTTCGGGTCGGTTATCTGGAAAAATACAACCGTATCAATCTGCATTGTTACATTATCCTTTGTGATAACGGGTTGCGGATCGAAATCGACTACCTGCTCTTTAAGAGAAACGATTTTAGCAACTCTTTCAAAAAACGGAACTTTTACATGAAAGCCTGTCTGCCAAGTTGTGCTGTACGCACCCAAGCGTTCGATTACGTATGCTTTTGATTGCGGAACAATCTTAATGTTTGCCGCAACAATCGCAAGGACAACAGCTAAGATACCAAAAACTACATAAATCATACTTCATTTACTCCTTTATTTCTTCAACTATAACTTTCACGCCCTCGATTTTCAAAACCTTAACGAGCGTATTTTCGGGAATTATTTTATCATCTATGCTTCTTGCCGACCAAATATTCCCGTTGACCTTTACCTGACCCTTTGCGTTCAGGTTGTCGATTTGTTCAACCACCACGGCTGTCTTATTAAGACATCTGTCTGCGTTCATTGACTGAAGCTTGGTTTTGGTAAACCTTTTAACAAGCGGCCTTGTAGCAACGAGACTCAATATCGACAGGGCAATAAAAACTATTACCTGCACCTTGAAATCCATATGTGCAAATGACGACACGAGTGCGCCCAGGGCACCTACCGCAAACCAAACAGACACAAGCTGCACGGTTGCCGCTTCAATTATCGTGAATGCGGCGAGAAGTATCAGCCAAAATGCCGTAGTGTTTTCGATTATTATCTCGTACAATACCATTCCTCCTTTGTGCAATACACAAATCGATTGTGTATCTGTATTGTATTACTAAAAATTTCACTTGTCAAAATTTATAAAAACGTTCGATTATCAACGTTTTTGAAATACATCGTTATTTTCAAAGGGTAAAAGGTTCAAATATTCTCAAAATGTGTTCACGACATTAAATCTAAAGTTGATTTTAAGGTCATCCACTCTTTTTAGGCGTATATTTTAATGAATTTGTCAAATATAGTGTTCGCTTGACCGTTAAAATATTTTTTAAGAACTTTTACTTTTGTCTCATTTAAGACACTTATAGTGAAAAAGCATTGGGTAAAAGTTCCGAAAGAGTGAATTCATTATATGTGCTTTGACCCGTTACAACCAAAACTGTAAAATCGAGCTTGCAAAATTCAGCCATAACCTGACGGCAAATTCCGCACGGCAAAAACTTATCGCTCAATTCGTTTTTTGTTCCGCCCGCCACGGCAAGCATTGAAAAATTCCGTTCTCCGTCACTTACCGCCTTAAAAATCGCAGTCCTTTCAGCACACACGGTAGCACCGTAGGACGAATTTTCCACATTACAGCCCGTGAAAACCTTACCGTTATCGCAAAACAATGCCGCACCGACCTTATAACCCGAATAAGGAGAATAGGCATTGTTCATACCTTTAATTGCCAAAGCACAAAGCTCTTGTTTAGTCATAAGCTACCTCATTACACAATTTATTATACCTTTGCCGACATACACAAAATCGGCGACCATCAAAACGATAGCCGCCTCAATAGTCTGAATTGTTGGTTATCAATTATAATTCTGTTTTACCTTATTTTATTTTACAAAATTTTTGTTATTTATGCAAGTGAAAGTACCGGTTTTCTGCTATCAAGAAGTTACATGCTGCCGCTCAACTATAGCAGCGTTAATTTGAGAATAAAAATCTTCTTTAGATTGATTGTTAATGTTAATGTTAGAGCCTGAATTATGCATTTTCACTTGATTGTCACACACATTCAAGGAATAAACCGCATCATTAACAATTGCAAATCTTCCTTGCGGACCACTTAGAATTGTGTATGTACCATCTTCATTAGCTTTCGCAAATACAAAGAATTTATCTCCGGGTTTCATTAGAGGGTCATCGGCAATTTCATATATTTTCTTTTCTTTCTCGTCAATTTTACCTGTCATTACTATACGAACCGTTCCATCCTTTTTTCCAAACAAAGAATCCTGTATTTTAGCCGTGAAAACAGTCAGGTCAACCCCATAATCTTTATATTTATGATTGGATTCCCACCCTGTAACTGATATATACGCCGCCAAATCGCAGTTTTCTGTAAGCTCTGAAACATCTTCATAATTGTATGCCCAACTTGCATTTAGATATACTTTTTTATATTTGCTATAATCCTCTGTATCTGAAGCTTTTCTCAAGCCGAGAGTTGAAATAAAAACAATCACAATTGTAAAAACAGCAATAGTAGCTATCTGTAATTTCTTCATATGGCTCACCTCATTTATAATATGATTAAGTTTTAATACTTTGCATTAACACCGTTAACATCATCAGTTTGCGGAACGGTTAATCCATATGTTCCGTAACGGCTATTTGTACCAAAAGTATAACCATTCATAATTGTTCTGTTGTTTCCATAATCAGCTAACCCAAAAACATGTCCCATTTCATGGACAACAACCGATTGTAGTGCTCCGTCATTGTTCCAAGTGCTTGTGTAGGCTCTGTTTATGGTAACCGTTTGTGAGTTCACATAATATGGGTAAGAAGTGCTATAATTTGTATTTGTTACTCCGTCCCAAGTGACCTCGGAAATATTTCCGACGCTCATATACACGTTGAATCCCGAGCCCGGATTGTTAGAATAATGTAAAATCTGTGCTTCTGTGGTTTTTGCTCTCCAAGCACTTGCACCACCGGAAAAGAAAGACACACCCCTTGGATCAGTCCAATTATCATAATAGTAATATATATTTGGATTTCTATGCCTAAAAACTAATGTAGCATATGCATACGTAGACAATGGAATACTTATTAGAATAGCGAGTATTGCAAAAGCAATAACTACCATTTTTACAGAAGTCTTTTTCATTTTTATTCCTCCACTTAATGAAAATCATTAAAACGATAATATAATATTAGCGCATAAGCCACAGGAGAAATGCATATGGCTTATGCGCTTAGTAAGCAGAAAATTAAACACCTATTTATTTTTGATTTAATTTTGCCTATTTTAATAGCATATAAGCCAATCTCGCTAAAGTAAAGAAAAATTAACTTCATTATACCTAACCCCCAAAAATAAAAATGTGCAAATCACTCCACACAGAGTAACTTGCACATTATAAATTTATCTCTCTTTCAACATAATGGTTTGTCGAAATTATTGCAAGCCATCTGTCTATTTTTATTATATTATAAAAACTTATATTTTGTCAATAGAATACAAAGCTTTTTATTTTTTATATTTACACAAAATAGACATCGTTTGCATTATCTGTAACATTTCGAGCAAAAGCTCTCCCCTGCGCCGCTGTAATCAATTCCGAAATACTCGGCGATGCTTGCGGAAATATCCGCATAGGTCTTTCGAATACCGAGATTTTCAGGTTTGATCTTCTTACCGTAAACCACAAGCGGAATATACTCCCTTGTATGATCTGTGCTGTTGTCGCCCGGGTCGCAGCCGTGGTCTGCCGTAATGATAAGAATGTCGTCATCCCGCATTTTCTCAGTAAAAGACGGAAGCCATTTATCAAACTCCGCGAAAGCACGGGCATAGCCGTCAATATCCTGCCTGTGACCGTAGAGCATATCGAAATCAACAAGATTTGTGAAGCAAAGTCCCTCAAAATCCTTTGAAACAGCCTCTAAAGTCCTGTCCATCCCCTCTTTATTGGAATGTGTGAACACGTGTTCCGTAATGCCACGGGATGCGAAAATATCGTATATTTTACCTATCGCATAAACAGTTTTGCCGTTGCCTGAAAGCATATCCAACAATGTCGGTTTCGGCGGTTCAAGTGAAAAATCGTGGCGGTTTGCAGTTCTTATAAACTCGCCGTCTTTTTTAACAAACGGTCTTGCAATTACCCTGCCCACAGCGTTTTTACCGCATAAAATTTTGCGTGCGATTTTACAGTATTCATAAAGTTCTTCAAGCGGTATAACTTCTTCGTCCGCCGCAATTTGGAACACGCTGTCTGCCGAGGTATAGACAATAAGCTTGCCCGTTTTTATGTGCTCGTCGCCGTAATCCTTGATAACCTGCGTACCCGAATAGGGTTTATTGCAGAGAACTCCCCTACCCGTTTTTTCGGAAAACTCATCGATGATAGCCTTCGGGAAGCCGTCGGGATAAGTCGGCATAGGCTTTTTTGAAATAACGCCCGCAATTTCCCAATGGCCCGTTGTCGTGTCCTTTCCACGTGACAATTCGGCGCATTTTCCAACCGCCGCAAGAGGCTTATCGGTACTTTTCAGATAATCGCAGCCTGCGATATTACCGATACCCATTTTCAGCATATTTTCAGCCGAAAACTCGGACGACGCCGATATTCTTTTTAATGTGTTGCAATCGTAATCGCCGAATTCCGAAGCGTCGGGAAGCATACCCACGCCACAGGAATCAAGCACAATCAAAAACACTCTTTTTGACATAAAATCATTTCCTTATAAAAGATTTCCCTGCTTGACCGCTTTTACAATTCGGCTTGTTCCGAGCCTTGATGCACCGAGCTTTATAAATTCTTCCGCATCTTCTATAGATGATATTCCGCCCGCCGCCTTGATTTTTGTATCGCCCGTAACATTAGCCTTGAAAAGCTCAATATCGTGCTTTGTCGCACCCGCAGTCGAAAAGCCCGTTGAGGTCTTAATATAATCGGCATCGGATTTTGAAACAATCTGACACATCTTGATTTTTTCGTCATCTGTCAAAAGGCAGGTTTCGATAATAACCTTTAACAGCTTTCCGTTACATGCTTTTTTGACCTCGTTTATTTCCGATAATATATCGTCATATTTTTTATCTTTGAGCCAACCGATATTTATTACCATATCAATTTCCTCAGCACCGTTTTCGACTGCATCACGTGCTTCAAAGCATTTTGCCGCCGTCGTGGAATATCCGTTCGGGAAGCCGATTACCGTACAAACCGCCGTTTTATCGCCGACAAACTTCTTTGCTTCTTTGACATAGCAAGCAGGTATGCAAACCGATGCTGTACCGTATTTTATCGCATCTGCACAGGTTTCTTTAATTTCGTCAAGCGTTGCCGTCTGTGACAAAAGTGTGTGGTCGCATTTTGAAAGTATATCCTTGATATTCATAGTATTCTCCTATATAAAGAAAAAGCCCTTGCCTTTTCAGATTTTATAAATTTATTGTAGCATACTTTTGTGAAATTTACAATTTAATTGTGATGTGAACAGGTTGCGACCGATGATAAATTATATGAAATTGTATTAGAATTTTCGCTCCCTCGTCGATGAAGCATAAGCACGAATTAAATTTGATATACCACACGGTAGGGCGGTGGCTTGCTGCCGCCGTTAAATTGTCACTGATTTATGACATTTTTTGGATCATATGATATTAAAATATTCGCACACCCGTAGGGACAACCCTTGCGGTTGTCCGTAAATGTAATTATAAATCAAATTTGTTGCGGACAGGGGCAAGCCCTGTCCCTACGGTTTAATGTATTTTTCAAATTTGATAACAACCGTTAATTATTATATACCCGTTGATTTCCTCGGCGGCAGCAAGCCACCGCCCTACACTGTGGGATGTTAATTTCAATCCGTTTTCAACTGCCGCAAGGCAATATCACTCGGCTGAAAGCCGTATATCACTGCGAAGCAATAGAACTCGCCGCAAGGCGAATAGAACTGAAAAGACGATTATTAGCGTAATCATCAGGTAAACAAACATAAATCAAATTCACTTGTACCACCTAAACCGAAACAGGGTGGTAGCGAAACAAAGCCGTTGTGAGGGCGTTTACAACCGAACAGGCGACTTGAGCGTGACCTGTTTCGGAAAGGAGGAACGACGGCGTGAGTGAGGGATGACTTTTTCAATAAAAAAGCCGTCACGAACGATACAAAGTCCGTGACGACGTGTCTATGGGCTATGAAAAAGATATTTTCGGCAGTTTTGCGTATGACTTCGAACTCTCGCAAAAACTTATATTCGGTTAATCATATATGCGACTTTTATTTTATTATTCGGGAATAAGAACATCCCCGCCGGAGATTACCACGTCAGATGCAGAAATGGCACTGTCAATGGTATTCGATTCGTCAATTTCGCCTTCGTATGTTATCTGAACATTTTCTCCCACTCGGATAGCTCCGCTTTCTGCATAACGGGAGATGCGCAGATCATTCAGAAGGATTTTGTACGTGATTCCGTCATCGGGATTGGCGCAGAGAATGGAATCGTCTAACAGAATATACTCATCGGTTATCTCCGTAATCTTACCGACAATGGTATTCTGATACGGCTCATACTCTGCTTCGGTGGAATTCTCTTTTGCATATTTGATAATCTTACTGGCTGCATCTTCTCCGATATTGAAGAGGTATTGGTAATTAAAAGCGTTTGTCCACAGATAGCCATCTGCAGTAACATACATGGCAACTTTATATACGCCGAGAGTTTCAGATGTGATCGTAAAACTGTAATACTCTCTATCATGTGCAACCCATTTCTCATCCTCAACAAATGGTGCATTTTCGCATCCGGCAAGAACTTCCCATACATAGTCATCATTGCTCAGTGTATAGTGTTTTTTGTTCGGACTGTCGCCGTTTACAGAGAACCGCTTCAATTCAATTGCTTTTGGGAGGTCTACCAGCTTGAAGAGCTCACCGAGCGTGTGCGGAGGTTCATAATTATCCCTCTTGAAGGTATAACAACTACCTTCCATCCTCACGGCGACAAGCTGGCTCTTATCAGCATATTTTAACTGATACACTTCAAATTTTTCAGTGTATCTATCTCCTTCAATTTCGTCAATGCCCAATACGGTATATGTTCCAATCAAATCGCCAAGGAGTTCTTCAGACACAAGGCGACCGTTACTTCGGTATACAATACCGTCAATTGTTACTTCAGTGTATTTCTCAAAAACGGTTTGATATTCCCATGGCCATACAATTCCTGATTCGCCTGCCATAATGTTAATGTCTTTATACCTATCGTTTGTGCCTCCTGGTGTAGGTTCGCCGCCTAAAAGCGATGGAAGAACAAGCGCGCCTACAACAATGATCACGGCAAAGCAGGCTGCTATTGAACCCAATTTGAGCAAATGATTTTGTTTTTTCTTGCATTCTGCTGCCGCCTCGACAAGATCCTCATCGAGGTTACCGATGGCATTAGAAAATCTCGGTATTTTCATATTTCAACGCCCTCCTTAATGAGATAGTCCCTTAGTTTGTTTCGGGTGTAGAACAACATATTTTTGACCTTACTTTTGGTAAACCCAAAGCGCTCTGCAATTTCTCCGATAGAATCGAAGTAGAAATATTTCCGGATAAAGACATTTCGCACGTCCTCCTTTTGTGTGCGCAGGAAGTGGCTGACCAGTTTGCCTACGTCCTCGTCACTCACGTCGGGGGCATACCGATCATCCGGCAGTACCGATTCCAGTTCATCCAGGGACAACATTACATCCGCTGACCGTTTTTCACGCTTCATAAACCCCAACCGCTTCAGAGACAGGTTTCTCGCAATCTTACAGACAAAGGACATAAAATTACTCGGTCTTGTAGGCGGAATTGCATTCCACACTCCCACGTATGTATCGTTGACACATTCTTTCGAATCCTCGTGATTGTTCAGAATGTTATAGGCAATACTGTGGCAGAGCTTGCCGTACTTTGCATCCGTTTCCTTGATTGCCTGCTCATCCCGTTCAAAGTAGAGTTCTATGATTCTCAGATCATCCATGTTGTTCACCTCCCTTGTCAGACCTAAAAGCGCTTTCACCCATTAAGTACGTTTTTTCCGGCGTTGGTCTTATAATTAATAAAAATTCGTGAATCTTTTTATCAAATAAAAATGATTGTTTTTCTAACTATATCATATTTCCACATTTCTTTCAATTCCTACAGAAAATGTCGTAAAATTATTTCAATGCATTCAATATAGGAGTTGAAAATATGAGAACATACACCCAAGAATTTGATTTTATATGAAATTTGTTGCGGACAGGGGCAAGCCATGTCCCTACGGTTTAATGTATTTTTCAAATTTGATAACAGCCAAACAGGCGACTTGAGCGTGACCTGTTTCGGAAAGGAGGAGCAGCGGAATGAGTGCGAGGCGATAAAAAAATCGCCGCAAGCGATATGTAGCTTGCGACGACGTGGCGCACCCGACTGGAGTCGAACCAGCGGCCTTCAGAGTCGGAGTCTGACGCTCTATCCAACTGAGCTACGGGCGCTGATAATCAAATTTTATCAAACATTAAATCTAAAGAGGACAATATCGCCGTCCTGCATAATATAGTCCTTACCCTCGGAACGAATTTTGCCGTTTTCCTTTGCCGCCTGCATTGAGCCGAGAGCCATAAGATCATCAAACGAAACAACCTCGGCACGAATAAAGCCTCTTTCAATATCGGAGTGGATTTTTCCTGCCGCCTTAGGTGCTTTTGTGCCCTTTTTTATAGTCCACGCTCTGACCTCAGGCTTGCCTGCCGTGAGGAAGGACATAAGACCGAGCAAGTCATATGAACGCTGAATTAAAAGGTCAAGTCCGCCCTTATCAACGCCGATATCGGAAAGGAACATTTCCTTTTCTTCCTTATCGAGTGAAGAAATTTCAGCCTCAAGCTCTGCGCAAATCGGAAGCACCTCTGCCCCCTCCTTTGCCGCAAGCTCTCTGACTGCATTATAGCGTTCATTGGTTTCAATGTTATTCTTAAAATCGTCCTCGCTCATATTACAAGCGTAGATAACAGGCTTTGCCGAAAGCAAGCCGATACCCGAAAGTATTTCAGCCTCTTCCTCGTCCGCTTCAACAGCTCTTGCATTCACGCCGCTGTCAAGCTCCGATTTAAGCCTGTGGAGAAAATCAACTTCTTTTTGAAGTGATTTATCGCCTTTAAGCTCTTTTTCAGCCTTTGCAATTCTTCTGTCAAGAATTTCAGCGTCCGACAAAAGCAATTCAAGGTTTATGGTTTCAATATCTCTTGCAGGGTCGATTGAGCCCTCGACGTGAATTATATCATCATTTTCAAAGCATCTTACAACGTGAACGATTGCGTCAACCTCACGGATATGCGACAAGAACTTATTTCCGAGACCCTCGCCCTTTGACGCACCCTTTACAAGTCCTGCAATATCAACAAATTCGATAGAAGCGGGAGTTACCTTGTCGGGAGAATACATTTCCGCCAATTTATCAAGTCTGTAATCCGGAACATCGACAACGCCGACGTTCGGCTCTATTGTACAGAAAGCATAGTTTGCCGACTGTGCACCTGCGTTTGTAATAGCATTAAAAAGTGTGCTTTTACCGACATTCGGCAAGCCTACTATTCCTAATTTCATTTATTTCATTCCTTTATTTTGTTTTCGGCACAGAGTATTATACACTATACCTCTTGTTTTTTCAATGCAATTCGTGAATAAATAAACCGCTTAAAAGCTTCGGCTCAAACCAAGTCGATTTCGGAGGCATAATAAGTCCTGCGTCCGCAATCGCCATAAGCTCGTCAAGTGTGGTCGGATACATTGAAAATGCAAGCTTCATATCGCTGTCGGCACGTCTTTCAAGCTCACTAAGTCCTCTTATTCCGCCGACAAAGTCAATTCGCTTATCGGTTCTCGGGTCGTCAATTCCGAGAATGGGGGAAATGAGATTATTCTGCAAAATCGAAACATCAAGGCTCTTTACAGGGTCTTTTTCGTCAAATGTTCCGTCCTTCGCTTTAAGACAATACCACTCATTTTCAAGGTACATACCAAAGGTGTGACGTTTTTCGGGTTTGTATGCAGAAGTGCCGATTTTTTCAACCTCAAATTTCTCGGAAATTTTATTGATAAATTCCTCTTTCGTATTACCGTTAAGGTCTGCAATTACCCTGTTGTAATCCATAATTGCAAGGTCATCGGCACAGAACACTACGCAGAGAAAGAAGTTGAATTCCTCATTGCCCGTGTAATTCGGATTTGCCTCACGTCTTTTAAGACCGACCTTAACAGCGGAAGCTGCTCTGTGGTGTCCGTCTGCGATATACAAGGACGGAATATGGGAAAATTCTTCGGTTATTCTGTTGATAACGTTATCGTCGTCAATTACCCATACCTCCTGACGAACTCCGTCTGACACAAAATCATATTCCGCTTCGTGATATTCTTTCCAAGCGGTAATAATTTCCGTTAATTCGTCATTTTTGCGGTGCGCCAAGAAAATAGGTCCTGTATTTGCATCAAGAGTATCAACGTGGTGAATTCTGTCTGCCTCTTTATCGGCTCTTGTATGCTCATGCTTTTTAATTACGTTGTTCATATAATCATCAATAGAAGCACAGCCGACAATGCCTGTTTGCACCTTGCCCTCACGGGTTTGCTCGTAGATATAAATGCAAGGCTTTTCGTCCTGCTGAAGAACGCCGTCCGATACGAGCGAAGAAAGGTTTTCTTTAGCCTTATCATAGACATCCTCGCTGTAAATATAGGTGTCTTTCGGCAAGTCTATCTCCGCCTTATCAACGTGGAGAAAGGAATACGGATTTCCCTTAACCATTTCCCGAGCTTCCTCGGAGTTCATAACGTCGTAAGGTAAAGCGGCTACCTTGCTTGCGTACTCTTTTTTCGGTCTGATTGCTTTAAAAGGTCTTAAAACTGACATACTTTTCCTCTTTTTCCACAGTGTTTTTTATATATTAAATAAACGATTGACAAAACAATAATGCACGAAAATGCACCGCCTGAGTCAATAAGCACATCTTTAAACTGACACGCCCTGCCGTCAACGAAAATCTGATGAATTTCATCTGACACCGCATATAGCACGGTCAACACAAACGATACAAGCGGTTTGAATTTCAAAGTTGTTGCGCCGAATGCTAAATTGAATAACAAGCACAGACCGCAAAATTCCAATGCGTGTGCCGTTTTCCTTACAAAATGTTGGCTAAGGCTTATCCCAAACAAATCGTAAATCCATTGTATGCAAGAGCCTGACGCCTCTGAAGATTTCACGGCAGGTTGAGCCGATAGCATAAAGATAGTTATCATACAAGCGACAACCAATATCCACGAAAGCACTATTAAAAATTTCCTTTTATTACTCATTTACTTTTTCACCGCATTGATGAAATACATTATATCCCCTGTCGGATAGAAATATATTCCGCTGACGCCCTTGCTTTGAATGAAATAGCTGTATTCATATATAACAGGAAGCATAACTGCTTCGTCGATTAAAACGCTTTCTGCGTTTTTGCAGCTTGCCAAAAGCTGAGAATTATCCCGTGAGGAAGCTCTGACCTGCTGTAAAGCGGCTTCAAAACGATCCGATTTATAATTCAGCTTTGAGTTGTTGCTGAAGCTTCCAAGGAATTCGTTTGCATTGACGGTGTTTGCGGTAAACGGATAAAACACAGCCGAATAATTGCCTGAAGCTACCGTTGAGTCAAGCTCGTCGCCTGCTGCTACGCTTACGGTAACGGCAAATTTAACACCCAATGTTTTTTGCCAAACCTGAACGATTTGTTTAACAAAGGTTTCGTATTCCTCGGTGCATTTAATTTCAAGCTCAACGCTTGACGAACCTGTTTCAAGCAAACCCTGCTCAAAATACTGCTTAGCCTTTGTCGAATTAAAGGTATATACGGAGCCCGTTGCATCCGACGGAGTATATTGCGTTGTGCCGACCTTGCAATACGGCGGAACAAAACTTACGGCAGGCTTAATATCCTCGGAAATTGTGCCTGCAAGCGACAAATCGGCAGAATATGCGAGGGCAAGTCTGATGTTTTTATTTCCGAGATATTTGTCGGACTGATTTAATATAAACGAATAAACCGTGTTTTCAACGCTCTGTGTATTAAAGCTCGATTTATCGGTAATGCGTGAATAGTTGAGATTGTTTAGATACGCAACGTCATAAATACCGTTGTTCATTTTATCCGCAACGGCATCACGGCTTGTGTTCACATAGAATGTTACAGACGAGGGCATAACCTTGTTTTCGCCGCTGTATTCATTGTTGCGGTCAATTCTGATAGAAGTGCCGTCAATCCATTTGCCAACGTTGAAAGGACCGTTACAAAGCGAATACTTGGCGTCAAGTCCGTATTTTCCGCCCGTGAGCTCGTAAAATTCTCTATCACACGGAACAGCACCTGCGCTAGTGAGATTGTAAAGCAGATTATCGTCCTTTGAATTGAGAGTAATTGAAAATGTGTATTTATCGTCTGCGCTGTAAGAGGCTATGGACGAAAAGAGTGCGGAATAGGGCGAATTTATGGCAGGGTCAAAAATCCTGTCAAAAGCAAACGCAAAATCCTCAGCATAAACGTTTATGTCAAAGGTGTCGGCGTAATTCTCCCCCAAAACGTTTTTGTGTCCCGAGAAAAGTGCCCATTGAGCGTCCTGTCGAAGTTTAAAGGTGTACCGCAAGCCGTCGTCAGACACGGTATAGCTCTCGCAGACACCGTTTTCGATTGCTCCGTCCTTATTTATTCTGAAAAGTCCCTCATAGCAGTTGAGGACTATCATTTTTTCGCTGTCGGTCTTTGCGATTTGCGGATCGAGGCTCGTAGGCTCGCCGATAATCGGCACAGCAAAGGATTTGTTCGCCTTTCCCCTGCCGAAGCAACCGCAGAACGACAGCATTATTAAAATCAAAGAAGTGATAACACAAACAGATTTCTTAAACATATTAACTCCGATATTTTAAGCACAAAGCTATTAAATCTACACTTGTTTTTAGATATTATACAACAAAAAATTATTCATTGCAATTCACACTTGATTTTTTTCAAACAATCGTATATAATATCACAGGTGACACGGAGAGTTGTCCGAGCTGGTCGAAGGAGCACGATTGGAAATCGTGTAAACCGCCAAAACGGTTTCGAGGGTTCGAATCCCTTGCTCTCCGCCAGAAATAACGGTATGGTGTGTAACACTGTACCGTTATTTTTTTGTGAATTGTCAATGGGATTCGAACCCTTATAATCTTTTGCAAGACGAAGAACCGTAAACCGATAATTACGCACAATCGTGGGGACAACCCTTGCGGTTGTCCGCAAACCGCAAAAATTGGTAGCGACAGTTAGCAGTCGTGAGGGCGTTTACAACCGAACAGAAGAGCTGAGCGTGATTTTTGCGGAAAAGGAGAAGTTGTATAGTGAGTGAGAGACAGCCAAAGGCTGTTGCGAACGATACGGCGCAAACGACGACGTGGTAGGGCGGTGGCTTGCTGCCGCCGAAATAATTAACGGATATATGATAACTAATGGTTGCTATCAAATTAAATTCGATATCATACCGTAGGGACAGGGCTCGCCCCTGTCCGCAATCTATATCAAATTCAATTCGTACTTCCGCCCCATCTTTGAGGGGGCTGTCATTTTTCCGTAGAAAAATGACTGAGGGAGTTTTTATAATTTGAAATAACCTTTATAACTCCCTCAGTTTCGCTACGCTCAACAGCTTCCTCGGAGAGGGAGCGGAATGTTTAATATAAATTTTAATTTAATAGCAGCCGATAATTTTTTGTCTTTTTGGTTGCGGACAACCGCAAGGGTTGTCCCTACGTATTGTGTGAATATTTTAATATCATATCAGCCAAAAATTATCATATTTCAACAATAATCTAACGGCGGCAGCAAGCCACCGCCCTACACCGCAAAATTAAATTTTAGGATTTATATACGGCTGTTATCAAATTTGAAAATTTGTGCGACCATAGGGGCGGCCTGCGGTCGCCCGCCAATTCATAGCAAATTAAAAACGGGCGAACACAGTTCGCCCCTACGATATAATATAAAAATATAATTGTTGTAACCGTTGATTTGTTGTGATTTAACGGCAGGAGCAAGCCCCTGCCCTACACTATTTGATATGAATTCACATTCACGGACAACCGCAAAAGCTGTATTCTCGCTCTACATATTACAAAAATGTTCTTTGAGATAATCGGTTAAAATTTTCAACACTACCGAGTTAGCGGATTTTGAAAACGCAAAACCGATTGTTCTGTACCATTCGGGTGAAAGAGGTCTGACATCAATGCCGTTTGTTCGCACCGCCTTGATAACAAGCTCCTGTGAAATCGTAACGCCAAGCCCGTTTTTTACAAATGCCATTATTAAATTATCGTCACGAAAGCTGTATGAAATTTCAGGTTTTTCTGTGCAGGTGTCTAAAAGGTGCTGAATATCGTTGTCGCAACCCGGCGTTTCGATTATAAACGGATATTTCATCAGTTCATCGGGCGTAACTGTATCCTTGAACGACAGCGGATGTCCCTTTGGCATAACGGCAAAAAGCGGATCTCTGTAAAGCGGCACAAAGCCGAGCTCGTCCGCCACGATATACGACAAAAAACCGCAGTCAACCTGACCGTGAATTATCCAATCTCTGATTTCGTCATAGTTGCCGTCAAGAATTTGTATTTCAACCTTAGGATATTTTTCGTTGAAGAACTTGACTATCTGCGGCATCCAAAGTGCTGTTACACTTGAAAACGTGCCAATTCGCAGCCTTCCCTCAATTTTATTGTTGATGTTAAAAGCCGCCTGACGAAGCTTATCCTTTTGGTTGACCATTTCACGGATATACGGCAACAATCTGTTACCTCCGTCCGTTAAAACAACGCCTTTTTTCATTCGGGCAAACAGCTTTACACCAAGTTCACTCTCCAAGCCTGCTATCATTTGGCTTATTCCCGACTGCGTATAATTCAACGATTCAGCCGCTTTTGAAAAGCTCCCCGTCTCGCAAATTTTCAAGAAGATTTCATATTTATCCTGCATTTCTCGCATAATATACCTCGTTCATTGTGATATAAAGAATTTTAATGATAAGCAATAAAAATATTACTTTGATTTATATTATATCATATGAAATAATCTTTGCAAGCTTTTTATCAGGTGTGTTATGGAGAAAACTTCATTGTGCTATCTGTTTGATGCCGTGATAACCGTTGCCGTAATATTTAACAGCAGCAAAGTATTTGCCGTCGATACGCACAATATAAACATTCGTGTTCGGTTGAGGCTTATATTCAAACATCGAAATTTCAGTTTCATTTTCGGCAAGTGTATAGTTATGCTCCCCGTCATATTCTAAATATGAAACAAAATTTCCGACAAGGTCAGCGGTCAATTTCGCAGGTAAACCGCAATTTTTCAAAATTTCCGCCTCGCCCTCGTCACCGCAAATGACATATTGCGTGTTTCCGATTAACACGGTCGGCACATAACACGTTGATTTTTTGTTATGATTTTGCAAGCCGACAACAGCAACCGACACGGTTAAAATCAAGCACATTGCTAAAATTACAATTTTGAAAACTGGCTTTTGTACTATTTTTTCGGACATTACTTCATCCCCTTTCACTTATATACTATAAATTGAGGCGGAAATGCTACAAAAGTTTGGTTGCTCAATACTTTTTAGAATGATATAATATGCAACGAGCGGAAAATCAAATTCAATCTCCAACTCAACCGTTGGTTTGTAGATTTTTTATTATAATTCGGCTAAAATGTAAATAAGCAATGAGAGGTGGAAACAAAATGGAGCAAGCTAAAATCGGAAAGTTTATTGCAAACAAAAGAAAAGAACAGGGCTTAACTCAACTTCAATTAGCGGAAAAGCTCGGTATAACCGACCGTGCCGTTTCAAAATGGGAAACGGGAAAATCATTACCCGATGCCTCTTTAATGCCGGAATTATGCAAATTGTTAAAAATCACAATCAATGATTTGCTTTGCGGGGAGGTTGTATCCGTGGAAAACTACAACGAAAAAGCAGAAAAGGCTTTACTCGAAATGGTAAAGAAAGAGGAAATTCAAAACAAAAAGTTGTTAATGTATGAAAAAGTAATCGGCTTCGGCTCAACAATATCTTATTTGATACTGATTTTTGTAACCTCGTTTTTAGTAAAAAACACCACCGCACAGATAGTATTGTTCATTTTGGCGTTTGCTCTTTTGATAATCGGCGTTTCATTTGCGTTAAAGATTGAAACGGAAACAGGCTATTATGAATGTCAAAATTGCCACAATAAATATGTACCGAAGTACAGTTCAGTATATTTTGCAATACATTTTGGCACAACCCGTTATATGAAATGTCCGAAATGCGGTAAAAAGTCTTGGCAGAAAAAAGTTATGAGCAAAGAATAAAAACAGCTACATTTCAGCCTCATTTGTGTAAAGGGAAGTGCCGAACGAACGTGAGGCGGAGGGATTGTAAGGTTGATTTTATATAAATCCCTCAGTCATTTTTTTGTTCCAAAAAAACGACAGCTCCCTTTACAAGGGAGCCTGTGTCGGACAGGGGCAAGCCCTGTCCCTACGGTTTAATGTATTTTTCAAATTTGATAACAGCCGACAACCGGCATATACCCAGTGATTTCCTCGGCGGCAGCAAGCCCCTGCCCTACCGCCGCTGATTATAAAATCGGCAAAAGCATAGAAAAACGTCCCCTGTGTTTACATTGACAAACGGTATAGCTTATGTTACAATGATTTTATTAAACAAAAGGAAAGAAGTTATGCAGAAATTTAACCGTGCAACAGCCCATAATTCAGCCTATTCTGTTTGCTTTGCAAATGGAATTATTTTGTTGCACTCAATTTCGGTATAAATTTTTATTTATAACACAAAGCCGTTGATGTGTAACAATCGTTCACATCAGCGGCTTATTTTTTTGGAGGTATCAAAATGTCAAAAGAACCGATTTTAGAAACCGAAAGATTAATCTTACGCCCTATCACACTTGACGATGCAGAAGCTTGCTTTTCGTGGAACAGCGATGAAAGAGTGGCAAAATATATGTCATACCCTACGCTTACAGACATAAGCCAAACAATTGATTGGATAAAATCTACGCTTACAGTCGAAAAAGAATACAACTGGGCATTTGTTCTTAAAGAGGAAAACAAGGTTATCGGCACAGGTGGAATAGGACCGAGTGACAAAATGGAAGGTTATTGGGGTATGGGTTATAATTTACATTTCGACTATTGGCACAAGGGCTACTGCACCGAGGCTATGAAAGCAATTATCGACTATGTTCACAAAGAATTGGGCGTTAATAAAATTTGCTCACTACACGCTGTTGATAATCCACGTTCAGGTAAGGTAATGGAAAAATGCGGACTTAAATTTGACCACTATTCTAAGTTTACTAAATGCGATAATAGCGTTACCTTTAAAGCAAAAGTGTATACGATGGAAATTGAAGATTGAATAAAGGCTGTTGCAAACGACGACGTTGTAGGGCGGGGGGCTTGCTCCCGCCGTTAAATCACAACAAATCAACGGTTACAAACAATTATATTTTTATATTATATCGTAGGGGCGAACTGTGTTCGCCCGTTTTTAATTTGCTATGAATTGGCAGGCGACCACAGGTCGCCCCTACGGATTGTGCTTTGATTATAATTTCATATTAACTGTAAATTATCATATATCAACGGCAATCCAACGGCGGCAGCAAGCCACCGCCCTACACTGTGGGATGTTAATTTCACATTCACAGACAACCGCATTTTCATTATTTTTTTATGATATACCTCACTTCGTTCGGCGTGATATTTTTGCCTGTGGCAAAAGTGATATTGCGACTTCGTCGCAGTGATATTCTATTCGCCTCTTTAACTGCCGCAAGGCAATATCACTCGGCTGAAAGCCGTATATCACTGCGAAGCAATAGAACTCGCCGCAAGGCGAATAGAACTGAAAAGACGATTATTAGCGTAATCATCAGGTAAACAAACATAAATCAAATTCACTTGTACCACCTAAACCGAAACAGGGTGGTAGCGAAACAAAGCCGTTGTGAGGGCGTTTACAACCGAACAGGCGACTTGAGCGTGACCTGTTTCGGAAAGGAGGAACGACGGCGTGAGTGAGGGATGGCTTTTTCAATAAAAAAGCCGTCACGAACGATACAAAGTCCGTGACGACGTGGAGCGGGTGATGGGAATCGAACCCACACAGCCAGCTTGGAAGGCTGGAATTCTAGCCATTGAACTACACCCGCATATTTAGTTTTGCAACGCTGTATATATTATCAAAAAATACGCTAAATGTCAAGTCTTATAGAGAAATATTTTAATAATTTCACGCAGGACAACGGAATTTCCATTGCCCTGCGCTTTTTATTATTTATTGTTAAGATACTTTTTCGGCATTACCTTTACAAGTATTGTCGCAACCGCTATTTTAACAATGTCGGGAATGATGAACGGTATTACACACATTGAAAGAGCCTGCATAACGCCGATAGCACCGTTTTTATGCGAATACACAAGTACGAACCATGCTGTGCCGAAAGCATAGCACACAATGAGTCCGAGCACCATTCCGAGTACAACAGCCCAGATTTTTGTACCGAGGAGCTTTGTTACAAGCCAATAAACCAAGGCGGTAAACACAAAGCCGATTATATATCCGCCCGTAGGTCCGATAAGCGAGCCGACACCGCCTTTGAAGCCTGCAAACACAGGCACACCGACAAGTCCCAAAAGGATATAAATTACTACCGACAACGTTCCTCTCTTGCCACCGAGCAAGCCGACGGCACAAAAGACGCCGAAGGTCTGCAAGGTTACAGGAACCTCGCCCGGAATTGAAAGCCAAGAGCAAACCGCTATTATAACGGCAAACATTGCTATAAGCACCATATCGAGTATATTCTGTCTGTTGTTTTTATTCTGTTTTTCCATTGTATTACCCCAAAAATTTTATAGTCTGCAAGAACGGGGTAAATCGTCTTTTTTATTCAACTGCAAGAGTGATTTCTCCGTTCTCGCCGGAAAGAGAAACCTTTGTGATTAAGCTGTCACAGTTCTCAACCATATAAGAGGAAATTTTGTCCTCTACATTTCTTCTGATAACATTTCTGAGATCTCTTGCACCTCTTGAATCGCCGCTCATCTTTGAAACAACGCACTCTGTAACGGTATCGTCGTATTCAAGCTCAATTCCCCTGTCTGCAAGTGCAGCTTTAAGCTCATTGAGCATTAACTTGGCTATTCCCTTGTAATCTTCATTTGTAAGGTTGTTGAAAACAACTATTTCGTCAATTCTGCCGATAAACTCGGGACGTAAAAACTCATTGAGCGCCTTAATGGCTTTCTCTCGTTTTACCTCGCCCTTATCCTTGGCAAAACCGAGTGCATTTTCTTTTCTTTCGCTTCCTGCGTTTGAGGTCATAATGATAACCGTGTTCGCAAAGTTTACGCTTCTGCCGTGAGCATCGTTTGTCTTGCCCTCGTCAAGAATTTGCAAAAGAATGTTCATTACGTCGGGGTGTGCTTTTTCAATCTCATCAAAAAGGATAATCGAATAAGGCTTTCTTCTGACCTTTTCGGTCAACTGACCTGCCTCGTCATATCCCACATATCCCGGAGGTGAACCGATAAGTCTTGATACCGAATGTTTTTCCATAAATTCTGACATATCAAAACGAATTAAGGTCTCCGGTGTGTCAAACAGCTCCATTGAAAGCTGCTTAACAAGCTCGGTTTTACCGACTCCTGTCGGTCCTACAAAGATGAATGATGCAGGACGTTTCTGCAATGAAAGCTGAACTCTGCTGCGTTTAATTGCCGCCGCTACAAGCTCAACCGCTTCGTCCTGACCGATAATATGCTCTTTAAGCCTTGTTTCAAGTCCTGCAAGGCGCTTTAAGTCGCCCTCGACAACCTTTGACGCAGGTATACCCGTCCAAAGATTGATAACGGTTGCAAGGTCTGATTCAAGAACCGCATTGTCACTTGCTTTTTTCTCAATATCGGGAAGCTTGTTTTCAGAGGCTAAAAGCTCTGCTCTAATCTCCGCAAGGCGTTCATAATCAATGTTTTCGGTTTCCTGTGAAATTTCATCTTCCTCTGTTTTGAGTGATGAAATTTCATCAAGCAGCATTTCATATTCGCTTATTGACTTATTTCTAAGGTTAGCGCAGGTGCAAGCCTCATCCAACAAATCTATTGCCTTATCGGGCAAAAATCTGTCTGTAATATATCTCTCCGAAAGCGTTACCGCCTTATAAACCAACGGGTCTGCGATTTTAACCTTATGGAAATCCTCGTAATACTTCTTTATGCCGAGAAGCATTTTATAGGTGTCTGCGATTGAGGGCTCTTCAACCTTAACGGGTTGGAATCTTCTTTCAAGTGCGGCATCTTTTTCAATATTTTTACGATATTCGTTAAATGTCGTTGCGCCGATTACCTGAATTTCGCCTCTTGAGAGTGCAGGCTTGAGGATGTTTGCGGCATTCATTGTACCCTCTGCATCTCCCGTTCCGACAAGATTGTGCACCTCGTCGATAAAGAGAATAATATTGCCCTCGGCCTTAACCTCTTCGATAAGACCTTTAATTCTTGATTCGAACTGTCCTCTGAACTGCGTTCCCGCAACAAGCGCCGTAAGGTCAAGCAAATGTATTTCCTTATTTGCAAGCTTAGCCGGTACGTCCCCTGCCGCTATTTTGAGTGCAAGTCCCTCAGCTATTGCAGTTTTGCCGACGCCGGGCTCGCCTATGAGACAGGGATTGTTTTTTGTTCTGCGGCAAAGAATTTGTTCAGTTCTGGCAATTTCCTTGTCTCTGCCGATAATGTTGTCAAGCTTGCCCTCTCTCGCCCTTTCGGTGAGGTCGGTGCAATAAAGATTGAGATATTTTCTCTTCTTTGCGTTCTTTGACTTCTTTTTCTTTTTATTATCTTTTTCCCCGTCATGCTCCTCTTCGCTCGGCTGAGCTTCGGAAAGAGCCGTATCCTCGCCGTTATTTCCGAACATTCCCTGAAACAGCGACAAAGGCATAGCTCCGCCGGGCTGGAATCCGTCCTCGCCCTCGCTGTCCATTATTTGCTTCATCTGTTCGGAAACCTCGTCCATTTCATCCTCGGATATACCCATACTGTCCATTATCTGCTTGATAGGACCGATGTTCAATTCCATAGCGCACTTGATGCAAAGCCCCTCGTTTGTGGTCTTGTCTCCGTCCACCTTTGAAATGAAAAACACCGCAGGATTTTCGTGGCATCTGCTGCAAAGCATATTTTTGTTCATCTGATATTTTTCCTCGCTGTATCAGTTAGATTTACTTTCTTTTTTCTCTTTGAACTGCTTAAGAGTTCCCGGTATGTAGCTCAACAACGCTACAAATGTAAGTATTGCCGAAATTATTACCAATACAATCATAATGCTGTCCGGTAAAGTGAAAACATTTCTCAATGCGCCGACTTCGGGTCCGAAGGTTATTACCAAGCCCATTACAAGATAATAAGCAAAGGTTGCAACCTTACCGTAAATTTCAGCGGCACTTGGCTTTAAGCCGACAGCTATCATAACAGCTCCGACAACGACCATAAGCAATTCCTTTGCAACAAAGAACAGGAACACCCACTTGAACCATATCATTGTGGGATTTTCCGACTTCTGAAAAGTAAGGAAAAGAATTATCGCTATTGTCATCTGTGTAAGTTTATCGGCAACAGGGTCAAGAACCTTTCCAAGCTCGCTGACCTGATTGAATTTTCTTGCAATTTTTCCGTCGAAGAAGTCGGTAAGTCCCGAAAGTACAAGGATTATTACCGCCCAAAGCATTTCGCCTCGATAGAAAAGTACACCAAATACAGGAATAAGTATAATCCTAATCAACGAGAGGAGATTAGGGATTGTAAGACATCCGGTAAAAAGCTTTTTTAATCCGTCCATAATTTTACTCCATTATTTAATATTGCTGACAAATACTTCAGCCGCAGAAATAGCTTCCATCGGGTCGAATTTTTCACACATTTCGACTATCGATGAGCCGTCAACTGCTTGTTTCAGCTTTTCGTTCTCAATTCTCGGCTCGAGATATGACAACAGGCAGCCAACCAAGAATACTATTACCACTCCCTTCACTACACCTATGACGCCGCCGACAAATTTGTCCGCACCGCCGATAAGATGTGATTTTTTCAGTCCTTTTGCCAAAGACCTCAATATAGCCACAAGCACAAGCGCATACAGCACCGACAGCACAAAGAACATTACGTGCTTGAGCACCGCAACCGCTATGGGCTTGACTATATTGCTTTCAAGAGACTGATAAAGCGTGTCGCCGTCCGAGAAATTGCCCTTTGCTATCTGCTCTGCGACAGAGCCAATGCTTATTCCGCATTTCTCCGCCTGCTTCTTCGCAAATTCGGGCATTTCCTCAAAAACATACTTTGCCTTATCAGAGTTTGTAAGCTTACTTGTGTCGCTCGGGAGAACCTCATAAAGTCCTCTCTCGACATTTTTACTGAAAAACGCTTTATACATACCGCTTGCAACAGGCTGAGCTGTCTGCGACGCCAAAAAGATTGCAACAGCAAAAGCCACAAGCTCGGCAAGTGTTTTCATTATGCCTTTTTTTGCGGATGATATAACAACCGCAATTAAGATTAACACTAAAATCACATCAAGTACGATATCCATAAAACTACCTCCGTTTATTTTATATAAAAATTGTAACATATTAATGAACTTTTAACAACTAAATTGAAAAATTTACTCTTAAGAGTCTGCATTTTCGGTTGTTGTGGGCTTTTCGCTTGTACTTTCTCCCACCGTTTTGTAACAATTTATTGCACTCGTAGTTAAAACATATGTGTTATTTCCGTCGGTAAAGCACGAAACACCGTCACTTGCGAGATTGTGCGTTCCGACTGTTTCGCCCTTTTTGTTAAAGGAAATAAGCTGTCTGTCGGTCAAAACGGATATATAGCTTCCGTCACAGGACACGCTTCTGACGTTGGAATTTATATCCTGAGTGAAAAGAAGCTTGCCCGAAGCCGTGTACGCCTTAATAATCTTTGATGAGGAGCTTCCGTATTTTGAGAAAACAGCTACGGTTGTATTGTTGTCGGCGGTATAAATTCTCGAGAGCTTATTGAGCGACAAATCCTCGTCCTGCTTTGAGCTCTTTTCAATGATGCTGAATACGTCCTCGCCCGTTGCAAGGATTTTATTTGAGCCGATAAACTCGACCTTTGATGCGGTTTGTGAGCTGTAGGAATATTCGGAAATCGGCTCGCTGTATCTGAAATCAAATATAATTACCTTTGAATAAAGCTCGCCGTTTTCCGCACCGACAACCGATACCGCCGCTTTTTTGCCGTTATCGGAAATATCGACGGAAACGATAGCCTCCTTGGCACATTCCCACTTAAAAACTTCCTTTTGATTTTTGTTGAAAACGGTAAGCTCAGACATTGAACTGTCGCCTCTTGTTGCAAGGGCAACGCTTCCGTCCTTACCGATAGCCGCCGTTAAAAGCTTATGCTCACTTGTGCCCTCATATAAAACCTTTGTTTTTGACTGAACACGGTAGGAATTGCCGCCGACATCAATCATAACGGCTCTGCCGTTTTTTGAGTATACAAGCGGAACGGAATATGAATGCTGAAGCTCACTCAATTTTTTTGCGGTTGCGTCAAGCACGAACGTTGAGCCATCGGTCAAAACAAGTAAATCGGAATTTATTTTTTCAACATTTCCGGCGGTTGCGCTCTCGAAATAGTACGGGTAGCCGTCGCCGCTTTTGGCGCCTGAAATAACTCCGCTGAAATAGTCGCCGACGCTTGAAAATGTTATATTTCCGAACCTGTCCGCCGCAACAAAAAGAAGCATAAGCACAACGAGGATTATGCACGCCGCCTTAGCAACCTTGATTAAATCCTCTTGGCTTTTCTTATTCGTTTTTTTCTTCTGCTTATTTTCTTTCATTTCCATCACCGTCAAGGCTGTAATTTACTTTATCAAGATACAGTCCGCACGCAACGGCTGTTTTGCCTGCATATTTCCTGTCTTTTTTTTCGATTATTTCGCTGATTTTTCCTCTTTCGATTTTGCCCGAATTTACGTCAAGAAGCGTACCGACTATAATACGCACCATATTGTATAAAAAGCCGTCTGCTTCTATATGAAATTCTATGACATCGCCTTTTCTTTCAAAGCCTATATCTTTAATAGTCCGTGTCTTGTCGTCAACGCTTGAGCCTACCGAACAAAACGAAGAAAAGTCATGCGTCCCTAAAAATGATTTTGCTTCGGTATTCAACGCTTCGACATCAATTTCAAACGGATAATAAAGCGCACGGTTTTCAAAAAAAGGATTTCTGTTTTTTGAATTGAGAATTAAATATTTATATCTTTTTGACACGCAATCATACCGTGCGTGAAATTCATACGGAACTTCCGTTACTGACTTTACCGCAATATCCCTCGGCAAAACGGCATTGAGAGAACGAACGAATTTTTCCTCATTCAAATCTTTTTCCGTTCTCATATTACAACAGAACATATCGGCGTGGACTCCGCTGTCGGTTCTGCTGCAACCCACTATATTCTCACGCACACCGAGTATTTGCTCGATAGCATCTTGCATAGCCTTTTGAACGGTAGGTGCGTTATTTTGCACCTGCCAGCCGTGATAATTTGTACCGTCATAGGTAATTGTCAGCAAATAATTTTTCATCATATAACCGCCGTTAAGTAATGATTTGACACTATTATTCCGACACAGAATAAAACAAGTATGCCGAGTGAAACATAGTCCCTTAAGGCAAGCTTCATAACCTTTAATCTTGTTCTGCCCTCTCCGCCCTGATAGCAACGGCAATCCATTGCAAACGCAAGTTCATATGCCCGTCTGAACGAATTTATGAACAAGGGAATAAATATCGGAATCATCGCCTTGCCTCGTTTTATAAGCGAGCCTGTTTCAAAATCTGCGCCTCTTGACTTCTGTGCAGACATTATTTTGTCAACCTCGTCGATAAGCGTGGGGATAAATCTCAACGCAATAGTCATCATCATAGCGATTGAATGAACATTGATTTTTATAACCTTAAGCGGAGAGAACAATCTTTCAATTGCATCTGTAAGCAAGGTCGGAGAAGTGGTGTAGGTAAGCATTGAGCTTGCTATAACAAGCACAACTATTCTGGCGGTTGTAAAAATTGCCATATACACACCGCCGGTTGTTATGTGAAGCCTTTTCCACTCTAAAAGCACCGTTCCGTCGCTGTTATAAAGAAGCTGCAAAGCGGAAGTGATAAGCACAATTATAAATATCGGCTTAACGCTTTTCCAAATGAGCTTCGGAGAAATTTTTGACATAAGCACCGTCGCAAGCAGCAAAAGTGCCATTGCGCCCATAGCCACAAAATTTCTGCAAAGGAAAATAAAGATTATATAGATAAATGTAAGAACTATTTTCATTCTCGGGTCAAGCTTATGAATGGGCGAAGTACCCGGAAAATACTGTCCGATTGTAATATCCTTTATCACGCGAGCACTCCCCTTTCCTTGAACAGACGGAGAAGCTCCGCTTTAGCTTCATTCACGGAATAAATATCCGTTCTGACATCATAGCCCTGCTTTTTAAGTGCTAAAAATACTTTTGTTATTTCGGGAACGTTCAAGCCGATTTCAACAAGGTGCTCGGCATTTGAAAATACCTCGTCAACGCTTGCAAAATACTCGACCTTTCCCCTGTTCATAACAAGCACCTTATCGGCACTCTCGGCAACGTCCTCCATACTGTGAGAAACGACAATTACAGTACTTCCCGTGTTTTTTCTGTACTGTTCGATCATTTCCGAGATGACCTTTCTGCCCTTGGGGTCAAGTCCTGCGGACGGCTCATCAAGAATTAAAATTTCGGGCTGCATCGCCATAACGCCTGCGATTGCAACTCGTCTTTTTTCACCTCCCGATAAGTCAAACGGCGATTTTTGAAGCATATCGTCTCTAACTCCGACAAATTCAGCTGCTCTGAGTACTCGTTCCTTGATTTCCTCTTTGGAAAGCTTCATATTTTTAGGGCCGAATGCAATATCCTCATAAACGGTGTTTTCAAAAAGCTGATATTCTGGGTACTGAAAGCAAAGTCCGACCTTAAAGCGAGCCTGTCTTGTGAAATTCTTATCTGAATGAATATCCCTGCCGTCAAGTAAAATCGTGCCCGAGGTAGGCTTCAAAAGTCCGTTAAGGTGCTGTACAAGCGTGCTTTTGCCCGAGCCTGTATGTCCGATAATTCCGATAAAATCGCCTTTTTCGACCGATATATTTATATCCTCGATTGCAACCTTCTCAAACGGAGTGCCTACGGAATATTTATATGTTAAATTTTGGGTTTCAAGTATAGCCATTATTTATCTCCGAGTAAAGCAGTAATGTTTTCAACAAATTCGTTGAGGGTAAGAACGCTGTCGTCAACCTTGGCACCCGATTTCTTCATTTCACGGGCAAGGTTGGTTATTTGCGGTATATCAAGTCCGACGCTTCTGAGTAAATCCTCTTGCTTAAAGACCTCCTTCGGCGTTCCCTCGAGCAAAAGACGGGAATTGTCAATTACCGCAACTCTGTCGGCAAGCACCGCCTCCTCCATAAAATGAGTTATGAAAACGACCGACATTCCGTACTCTTTGTTGAGCTTTATAACGGTATCCATAACCTCTTTTCTGCCCTTGGGGTCAAGCATTGCCGTCGGCTCATCAAGAAAAATGCACTCGGGTCGCATTGCTATAATACCCGCTATTGCAACTCTCTGTTTCTGACCGCCTGACAATTTATGCGGTTCGTGATGTCTGTATTCGTACATTCCTACGGCTTTGAGTGAGTCATCAACTCTTTTTCTTATTTCCTCTCTCGGAAGTCCTAAATTTTCAGGTCCGAAAGCCACGTCCTCTTCTACTATTGAAGCAACAATCTGATTATCGGGATTTTGGAAAACAACACCGACAGTCTTTCTTATCTCGTAGGACAAGTCCTCATCAGCCGTATCCATACCCTTGACAAGCACCTTGCCCTCGTTTGGAATAAGTATAGAGTTACTGAGCTTTGCAACCGTCGATTTCCCCGAGCCGTTATGACCGAGAACTGCCACAAATTCGCCCTTTTTCACATTGAATGTAAAATCACGAATTGCAGGCTCGGGCTGCTGTTCGCCCTCGTCCGCATCATAGCAGAAGGTTACGTTATGAAATTCTACAATATTTGTGTTATCCATTAAAAAATTCCTTTATTTATGCCAAATTGCGGAAGCTCCGCAGGGTAATATCATTCCTGTCTGTGTAACGGGAAGTCCGATTTCGTCGCTTTCCGCCACACCGCCGAATTTCGGCTTGATAAGCGCACCTAAAATATACTGCATAACCGCAGGAGAAAGTCCCGTGGTGTATGAATTGATAAGCACCATAATCGGATTGTCCGACAAGACCTGTGAGCACAGCTCAACAAACGAATAAACTTCGTTTTCGAGTTTCCATATCTCTCCGCCCGGTCCTCTGCCGTATGACGGAGGGTCCATAATTATAATGTCGTATTTATTGCCACGGCGGATTTCTCTTTGAACGAATTTAACGCAGTCGTCAACTATCCAACGAACTTTTCTGTCCGCAACACCCGAAGCAACGGCATTTTCCTTTGCCCATTGTACCATACCCTTTGAAGCGTCAACATGTACTACCTCTGCACCCGCTTTCAAGCAAGCAACCGTAGCACCGCCTGTATATGCAAACAAGTTGAGCACCTTAACAGGTCTGCCTGCATTTTTGATAAGTTTTGCGGTATAGTCCCAGTTTACAGCTTGTTCGGGGAAAATTCCCGTATGCTTAAAGCCCATTGTCTTGACGTTGAAATTCAAGTCGCCGTAGCCGATACTCCAAAATGACGGGATTTTGTTTTTTATCTCCCAATTCCCTCCGCCCGAGCTTGAACGGTGATAAACAGCGTCCGCACGTCGCCACGCAGGGTGCTTTTTCGGAGTTTTCCAAATAACCTGCGGGTCGGGACGGATAAGGGTTACATTCCCCCATCTCTCAAGTCTTTCGCCGCTTGAACAGTCAAGCAGCTCATAATCTTTCCAGTCTGATGTATAGCGCATCTGTTAAACTAACCTTTCTTCAATTACCTTTGCAATGCTCTCTGCAAGCGATTTAATTTGATTATAATCCTCGCCCTCAAGCATTACTCTGACAAGCGGTTCTGTTCCCGAAACACGAACAAGCACACGACCTGTATCGCCCAATTCCTCGCTCGCCTCTCGGATTGCAAGCTGAACTTCCTCGTCCTTGTCAAGTCTTGCCTTGCCGAAGTTTGAGACACGGACATTGATAAGCACTTGCGGATAAACCTGCATTTCACTTGCAAGTTCAGAAATCTTTTTACCTGTGTGTTTAAGCACGTTCAAAACCTGAATTGCGGACATTTGACCGTCGCCCGTTGTAGCATAGTCAAGGAAAATTATGTGTCCCGACTGCTCACCGCCGATAGCGTAGCCGTTCTTGACCATTTCTTCAAGAACGTATCTGTCGCCAACCTTGGTCTTAATGCAATTTATTCCGTTCTTTTCACAGAACTTGAAAAAGCCCATATTGCTCATCACGGTAACAACCGCTGTATCTTTTTTAAGTTTATTGTTTTCTTTCATAAACTTTGAGCAAACAGCGATTATCTTATCTCCGTCAACAACCTCGCCGTTTTCATCGACAATCAAAAGTCTATCGGCATCACCGTCAAACGCAAAACCTATATCGCAGTTATTTTCAACAACAAATTTTTGAAGCTGCTCAAGGTGAGTTGAACCGCAGTTTTCGTTAATATTAGTGCCGTTCGGTGTTTCATTGATTATAAAGCACTTTGCACCGAGCCTTGTAAACAATGCTCTTGCGGTAACCGAAGCAGAGCCGTTTGCACAGTCAAGAGCAATTTTCATACCCTTAAAATCGCCGTCGGCAGTCATTGCCAAATGGAAAATATAGTCATCAACAGCCTTTGTTGAAAAAGATATCTTTCCGACATCGCCGCCCAAAACAACAGGCGGAACCTTTGTCTCATCAAGGATAATCTCTTCAATTTCATTTTCGAGTTCATCGGGTAATTTATAGCCGTTACCCTGAAAAATCTTGATACCGTTATACTCGCACGGATTGTGAGAAGCGGAAATCATAACACCTGCGTCATAGTCATATTCTCTTACAAGAAAAGCCACGGCAGGAGTGGGTACAACATCAATGATAAGCACATCGGCACCGACAGAGCAAAGTCCCGCACTGATTGCCGACGCTAACATATGCGAGGACGCTCTCGTGTCCATTCCTATTAAAACTTTCGGCTTATGAGCACAGCTCTCGGTAAGCACCATTGCCGCCGCTCTGCCTATTTTCATTGCAAGCTCACAGGTTAATTCGCTGTTTGCGACGCCTCTTGCGCCGTCTGTTCCGAACAATCTTCCCATATTAAAATCCTCCGAACATATTTTAATTATTACATATCAAGCTTTTGCTGACCGTTTGAAGTATCTCCGAACGGAATACCGAGATGCTCATAAGCAAGCGGAGTTACAACCCTGCCCCTCGGCGTTTTTGACAAAAATCCAATCTGCATAAGATACGGCTCGTAAACATCCTCGATAGTAACAGCCTCTTCGCCTATTGTAGCGGCGATTGTTTCAAGTCCTACGGGGCCGCCCCTGTAATTTTTAATCATTGAGGTCAAAAGAAGTCTGTCGATTAAATCAAGTCCCAATTCGTCGATTTCCATTCTTCCGAGTGCTATTTTTGCGGTGTCAACGGTTATAGTGCCGTTACCCATAACCTCGGCAAAGTCCCTTGCACGCTTGAGAAGTCTGTTTGCAATTCTCGGTGTACCTCTTGAACGGGATGCGATTTCAAGTGCACCCTCATCATCAATGGCAATTCCGAGTATTCCCGCACTTCTCTTTACAATCATTGCAAGCTCCTCGGGAGTATACATTTCAAGACGGCTTACAACACCGAATCTGTCACGAAGCGGTGCGGAAAGCTGACCTGCTCTTGTGGTTGCGCCGACAAGCGTAAACCTCGGCAAATCAAGCCTTATACTTCTTGCCGACGGACCTTTACCGATAATAATATCAAGTGCATTGTCCTCCATAGCGGGATACAAAACTTCCTCTACGCTTCTTGAAAGGCGGTGAATTTCGTCAATAAAAAGCACATCGCCGTCATTCAAGTTTGTAAGAAGCGCCGCAAGGTCGCCCTGCTTTTCAATTGCAGGCCCCGAGGTAACCCTCATCTGTACGCCCATTTCATTGGCAATTATTCCCGAAAGAGTTGTCTTTCCGAGTCCGGGAGGTCCATAGAGCAAAACGTGGTCAAGCACATCTCCCCTTGCCTTTGCCGCATCGATATAAATTTTAAGATTTTCCTTTGCCTTCTCCTGTCCGATATATTCATTAAAAGTTTTCGGTCTTAAAGAGGTTTCAATATCATTGTCAACCTCGTTCAAGTCGGGAGAAACAATCCTGTTTTCGTTATCAAAATCCATTTTCTACTCCTATATCATCGAAAGCTGCTTCAAAGCCTGTTTAATCATATCCTCAACGCTCAAATCCTGACTTAGCTTTCCGACAGCGACCGCCGCTTCGGACTGCGTATAACCGAGCATTGTAAGTGCCGAAACAGCCTCCGAAGCATTACCTGAAGCCGAAACGGTGCTTGCCGCCACAATATCCGCACCTGCCGTCTGCAAATCAAGTCCCTTTGCAAGTTTATCTTTAAGTTCGAGCACAATTCTCTGTGCGATTTTATTTCCTACGCCGTTAGCCCTTGTAATTGCCTTTGTATCACCTGCGGCAATGCTCAAGGCAAGCTGTTCGGGTGTCATTTCAGAGAGCACCGCCAAAGCCATTTTAGCACCTACGCCCGAAACGGAAATAAGTATTTTATAACATTCAAGTTCTTGTTGTGTATAAAAACCGTAGAGGTCAAGAGCATCTTCTTTTACATTCAAGTAAGTGAAAAGCGTTACCTTTTCGCCCATCTTTGCAACATTTTTAAGAGTATTGGTTGTAGCAAAGCACTTAAACGCAACACCGTTACAATCAATCGCAACGCACTGCGCATCAAAGTAAACAACATTACCCGTTACAGAATAAAACATTCAAATTCCTCATTTCAAATTTTTGAGCTTACCCATAAGCGAACCGCTTGAATGGGCGTGGCATATCGCCATAGCAAGAGCATCGGCTGTGTCATCGGGTTTCGGAACTTTTTCAAGGTTTAGGATTACCCTTGTCATCTCCTGCACCTGCTTCTTTTCGGCTCTGCCGTAGCCGACAACGCTCTGCTTTACCTGAAGCGGAGTATATTCGAAAATTTCAGCCTTGTGGCGATAGGCCGCAAGCACGGTTACACCTCTCGCCTGCGCAACATCAATTACGGTTTTTGCATTGGTGTTATAGAAAAGCTTTTCTATCGCCATAGCCTGCGGATGATACTTTTCAAAGAGCATATTCAAGTCCCTGTCTATAACGTCAAGCCTTTCCACAAACGGCATTCCCGCAGGAGTTGTGATAGCGCCGTAGTCAAGAACTTGAAATCTGTTTGCCTCATAATTTATAACACCGTAGCCGACAATGGCATAGCCGGGGTCAATTCCCAAAATTATCATTTTTACATAATACTCCATATTAACTATATGTTGATAATTATACTACAAACACTACATAATAGCAAGAAAAAAGGAGTGAAAAATTCACTCCTTTAATACTGTTATTCAATCTCTTTTACAATGGCTTATTTGTAGTCCTTTTTGCCGTTCTTTTCCCTTTCTCTGATAACAAATCTTGTCGGCGTTCCCTCAAGTCCGAAAACCTCACGGATTTGGTTATCAATATAACGCTGATAGCTGTAATGGAAAAGGTCTTTGCTGTTAACAAAGCAGACAAATGTAGGCGGTCTTGTAGACGCCTGAGTCATATAGTAGATTTTAAGGCGCTTACCCTTATCTGTGGGCGGTTGAACTCTTGTGGTTGCGGCGGACAAAACTTCATTGAGTCTGCCTGTCGAAATACGCATTGAGTTCTGCTCGTTTACAAACTTAATAAGTTCAAAAAGTCTGTCAAGTCTTTGACCTGTCTTTGCGGAAATAAAGATAATCGGCGCATAACTCATAAAGCCAAAGTCGTTCATGAGCTTCTTTCTTTCCTTATCCATAGTTTTGCCGTCCTTATCGACAGCATCCCATTTATTGACCGCAATAATACACGCTTTTCCAAGGTCATGGGCAATACCCGCAACCTTTGAGTCCTGCTCGGTAAACCCCTCTGTGCCGTCAATCATAATAACGCAAACATCTGCTCTCTCGACAGCCATTCTCGCACGGATAACGGAATATTTTTCAATCTGGTCCTCAACCTTACTCTTACGGCGAAGTCCTGCTGTATCAATAAACACAAACTCACCGTACTCATTTGTAATCAAAGTGTCGGTTGAATCTCTCGTTGTGCCTGCAATGTTTGAAACTATCGCTCTTTCCTCGCCCGAAATAGCGTTTATAAGCGAAGATTTACCGACATTCGGCTTACCGATAACGGCAACCTTTATCTTATCCTCGTCATACTCGCCCTGCTCTTCGTCGGGAAGATATTTGATAATTTCATCAAGCAAATCGCCCGTACCGTGTCCGTGAACCGATGAAACCGCAATAGGATCACCGAGTCCGAGATTATAAAACTCGTAAAAATCGGGCGGAACATCGCCGATTGTATCGCACTTATTAACGCACAAAACAATGGGTTTTCCGCTTTTTTGAAGCATCTGTGCAACTTCCATATCGGTTGCAACAACGCCCGAGCGAACATCTGTTACAAGCACTATAACATCTGCACTTTCAATGGCAAGCTGTGCCTGACGACGCATTTGTGAAAGGATAATATCGTCCGAATACGGCTCAATACCGCCTGTATCAACCATAAGCATATTTCTGCCGAGCCACTCACAGTCGCCGTATATTCTGTCTCTTGTAACGCCGGGAGTATCGTCAACGATTGAAAGGCGTTTTCCTATAAGCTTATTAAAAAGTGTGCTTTTGCCGACATTCGGTCTGCCGACAATCGCAATTACGGGTCTTGACATCATTCCACCCCCAAAATATTTTTAAGTAACTGCGTTCCGTCATTCTGCGTCGGAACTATTTTAATATTCAATTCCTTTTCCGCTTGCTTTAGCGTTATATCGTCAAGGAATTTGTTTTTATCTGTTGAATGTGACGTGTAGTCTATCGTCATAACAAGCGGTATCAAAAGGCAATCGCCAAGCGGCTTATCCTTTAATTGAGCAATCAAATCCGTTCCCGTCAAAAGTCCTGCAACGGTAATATTTTCTCCGAAAAAGTTGTTTATAATTTCAACAACATTGACCTTGACGCCGAATTTTTCCTCCTGCACCCTTGCCAACTCGCACATAAGCGGATAAGCGCCCTTACCTGTTGCAAGAGTAATTTCCTTGTTGACGGGTTTTATATCAAATTCATTGACCGCTTCAAGGAACTCATCACGAAGCGAAGTCCAAAGTCCGACACCGTTGTCAATCTGCGGATATTCGTCATAATATTCTTCTTGCGGCATTTCCCTACCCGCAAGTAAGAAAAATTCATCGGCGGGATATGCAAGTCTAATGCCGTTTTTCGCCTTAAATTCAGTAGAGAACTCCTCGATTATATCAATCGTTTCCCCTGCCGTCTGCTTATCATACGGCTTTAAGGGATAGAGCCCGTCACGGAATTTCGTAAGTCCCACGGGTACGGCGGCAATGCTCTGCACAGACGGATACATCTTCGCAAGCTCCGTAAGGCTGAAGCGAAGCTCATCGCCGTCGTTAACGCCCGGGCACAAAACAAGCTGTGCGTTTATTTTAATGCCTGCATCGGCAAAACGCTTAATAATCGAAAGACACTTGCCTGCATTTTTGTTGTTCATCATCTTAACCCTTAATTCAGGATTCATTGTGTGAACGGAAATGTTTACGGGGCTTATGTGCATGGCGATAATTCGCTCAATTTCGTGTTCGGTAAGGTTTGTGAGCGTAACATAGTTTCCGAAAAGGAATGAAAGGCGTGAATCGTCATCTTTAAAATAAAGACTTTCACGCATACCCTTTGGAAGCTGGTCAATAAAGCAAAATATGCATTTATTGCGGCAACTGTGCTGTTTATCCATAAGGAAAGTTTCAAACTTAATGCCGACATTTTCATCGGTAGCCTTTATCCTTACAGTCTTACCCTTTGAGGTTAAAAATTCCATTTCAACAGGCAAAAAACTCATATAAAAGTCATAGTCAAGCACATCGTCAACCTCTTTCGAGTCAATCGAAACAAGCTTATCCCCTGCTCTGACGCCGAAAAACCAGCATTTCGAAAAGGGCTTTACCTCATTGATAATAACAGCCATACGCTCACCTCATTTCCTCAACGATAAAAAGGCGGGGAAGATACTTCTTCTCCACCTTCTGTTCAACCTTGTAAAACAAAGATGCGTTAAGCCTCTTCTTTAACAACAACCTGTCTGCCGTTATAATGGCCGCATACTGCACAAACTCTGTGAGCTCTCTTGTACTCACCGCAGTTAGGGCACTTCTGAAGCTCGGGAGCGCTCATCTTCCAAACGCTTGAACGTCTCTTATCTCTTCTTGCTTTTGAAACTCTTCTCTTCGGTACTGCCATTTTAATATCTCCTTTATGTCCTTAATATACTTGTTTACTCGAGGAATTTTTTCAACGCTTCAAGCCTTGGGTCAATCGGCTTTTTGCAATCACATTTTCCCTCGTTCAGATTTGTACCGCAATAAGGGCAAAGTCCCTTACAATCCTCACGGCACAATATTTTGGTCGGCAAGGATAAAAGTATGTCCTCTCTGATAAGCTCATCAAGATTGAAATGCATATCCTCCACAAGATAAAGCTCACAATTTTCATCATCATTAAGCTTGGAAACCAATGTATGCTCAAACGGCAAAACGGTTTCACGCTTAACGTCTGCGGCACAGCGGTCGCAGGAAGCTTCGATTGTAAACCTTGCATTTCCCTCTAACGAGACAATGCCTGCACGGTTTTTAACGCAGCCGTCAACATTAACCGAACGGATAATGTCGCAGTCATCGGGTGTAAATTCATAGGAAAAATCCTTTGAAGCACCTTCAATATTAAAAATCGTTTCAAGCTCAATAAACATACTACACCTCGTCAAAGTAGCACAAATATTATATACATATTACGGGCATTTGTCAACCGTTAAATTTATTTTCCCTAAATATCTTTTTACAAGCAAACTGCCGCCGTGAAATCACAGCGGCAATGCAATCAAAAATCAAGCTCAGTTAATCTTTTTGCAATACTCAAACATTCTCTCGGGAAGATTCTCGAGGTCTGTTGAAATTGTGAATGTGAAGTGTGTGTCTGTGATTTTTGCAAGCTCGTCAACCTTCTTGAGGAAATCCGCAAGAGCCTCATAATCTCTGCCGCCGATTCTGAAGGTAGCGTCAACGAGAACGTCTGTTATATCGTGGTCGCCTGCACAAAGTCCGCTCAAAAATCCGTAGAAAGCGTCAAATCCGCTGACAGAATAGCTGTCGGTAGAAACAAGTCTTGCACGGTGACTTACGTCGTATGTAAGTTTTGTTTCCTTTTCAACGCAGATAACGTTGCCGTTTGATTTCTCAACCGCTTCGTTGACGTTATCAACCAAAATCTTTGTTTTGCCGGAACCCTTGTGACCGATTATAAGAGATACCATATTATCTCCTCCTGTATATTTATTTATGACCGCTTGTGCGGTAATTTCCTTATTCTGCGAGTCTCTTTTCAAGCTCGCCTTTCTGTGCCTCATAGCCGGGCTTGCCCAAAAGAGCAAACATATTTTTCTTATAGCTCTCAACACCGGGCTGATTGAACGGATTTACACCGAGGGTATAGCCCGAAACAGCGCACGCCTTTTCAAGGAAATAAACAAGATAACCGAATTCATACTCATTCATTTCGGGGAGCTCAAGAATAATGTTCGGAACTCCGCCGTCACAATGAGCAAGAACCGTACCCTGAAATGCCTTTTCATTGACAAAGTCCATTGTCTTTCCTGCAAGGAAATTAAGTCCGTCTGCATTTTCAGCATCTGCTTCAATGTTAATAACGTGCTTCGGTTTATCAAATACAACAGCGGTTTCAAAGAGAAGTCTTTCGCCCTGCTGAATGTACTGTCCCATTGAATGAAGGTCGGTCGAGAAGATTGCGGATGACGGGAAAAGTCCCTTACCGTCCTTGCCCTCTGACTCGCCGAAAAGCTGCTTAAACCACTCGTTCATCATTGTATAATCAGGCTCGTAGGAAACCATCATTTCAACGGCTTTACCCTTTCTGTAAAGGATATTACGAGCTGCTGCGTACTTGTAGCAATCGTTCTTTTCAATGTCGGGATCGGTATACTGCTCTCTTGCGTCTGCTGCGCCTTTCATCATAGCGTCAATGTCGCAACCCGCAGCAGCAATCGGAAGCAAGCCGACAGCTGTGAGGACAGAATATCTGCCTCCTACATCATCCGGAACAACGAAGGTTTCATAGCCTTCCTTATCGGAAACCTCCTTGAGAGTTCCCTTTGCCTTATCTGTTGTAACGTAAATTCTCTTGGCAGCTTCTTCCTTACCGTACTTTTCCTCAAGCATTTTCTTGAAAATTCTAAAGGAAACGGCAGGCTCTGTGGTTGTGCCTGATTTAGAAATTACATTAACCGAAAAATCTTTTTCCTTACAAAGCTCACAAAGCTCATAAAGAGCAGATGAGCTTATGCTGTTGCCGCTGAAGAAAATCTGCGGTCCGCTTTTAACGGTAGCGTTATAATTCTGTGATTTACAAAATTCAATAGCGGCTCTTGCGCCGAGATAACTGCCTCCAATTCCTATAACAACAAGAATTTCAGAGTCGGAACGAATTTTCTCCGCCGCCTTTTTAATCCTTGCAAACTCCTCCTTGTCATAGTCAACGGGAAGGTCAACCCAACCTAAAAAATCGCTGCCCTCTCCGCTTCGGTCATTAAGGGTTTTGCCTGCCTTTGCGATTTCGCCTGCGATATCTGAAAAATCATCCTCCGAAACAAAACCTTTAAGATACTTGGTATTCAATTTAACTGACATTGCTGAAATTTTCTCCTTCGACAACTCATCCGAGTTATATAACTGTTTTATGTCTATATTTTACTCTATATCCGATATTATTTCAACAACAATTTGTTAATTTTTCAAAAATAATTAGGCTTTGTTAAATTATCGACAAAGCGACGTAAGAAATCGTACAAGATAATCAGAGAAAGTCAGTTTTTTAACCGCTTCGGGCGAGCAAAGATTGATTTTCCCTATCTCTTTATCCTCAAGCATAAACCTGACCGTTCCGAGAACTTGGTTTTTTTCAATCGGTGCTTCGACGTCTATTGCAAGGTCGGGAACAAAGGTTATTTTATCCTCCTTGCCCTTTTCTATTACGGCGAATTTCTTTTCTGAAACTATGGGCGATATTTTATCCTGCTCTCCTCCGATTATATTAACATTTGTTATCAATGCAGGGTCAACCGAAAGCTCCGCAAGTGAATAATTCGCAAAGCCCCAATCAAGCATTGCCCTTGCACCCGAAAACCTGTCGTTGCTCGAGTCACTTCCCATAACAACCGCTATAAGCGACAAGCCGTCACGCTCTGCCGTAGCACTGACACAACAACCCGCCTTTGAGGTTGTGCCCGTTTTTAGCCCCGTTGCGCCCTTGTAAAATCTTATGAGCTTATTTGTGTTGACAAGCTGGGTTTCTCCGCCTCTTAAAGTGTCCATCCAAACAGTTGTATAGTTGCGTATTCTCTCGTGCTTTAAAAGTTCTCGTGACATAACAGCAACGTCATAAGCACTTGTTATATGATTTTGAACGGTATCATCAAGTCCCGAACAGTTTTCAAAAACCGTATCGTTCATTCCGAGTTCCTTTGCCTTGTCATTCATCATTTTTACAAATGCCGTGTCACTTCCTGCGACATATTCTCCGAGTGCAAAGCACGCATCATTGGCACTTGCGATTGCCGTAGCTTTCAGCAAATCGTCAACCGTCATCTGTTCACCCTGCTTTAACCATATTTGCGAGCCGCCCATTTTGGACGCCTCCGCCGATGCCGTGACAGTATCGGTTAATGCAATTTTCCCTTGGTCTATCGCCTCAGTCACAAGAAGCAGGGACATTATCTTTGTGACAGATGCGGGATATACCTTTTCGTGAGCATTTTTGCTCATTAGTATTTCACCCGTTGACGCTTCCATTAAGACAGCAGATTTTGCGTTTATCTCGACTTTCATATCGGGAAGTTCTTTTGCATATACATTGACGCTTATCACGGAAAGCATCAAAACAACCGTTAAAATTAAGCCTGTTATCTTTTTCATATCACACCTCCGAGTTTTATGCTAAATTGTATGATATTCGCCGTTGTAAAAATGACTTAATATGGTGTATAATATATAAAAGAACGGAGGCAGACTATGAACGATTACGAAGTTAAAAAGGCAAGAGCCGAACAGTTAAGAAAAGAGCTTAACCATCATATATACAGATATTATATAGAAAACGAGAACGATATTGAGGACTATGAGTACGATATGCTTATGCGTGAGCTGAAGTCCATCGAAGAAGAATATCCCGAGCTTTTGACGGCGGATTCGCCTACTCACAGAGTAGGCGGTACGGCAGATAAAAATATGTTCTCAAGCGTTACGCATATTGTAAAAATGGAGAGCTTACAGGACGCTTTCGATAAAAGCGAAGTGCTCGATTTTGACAGAAAAGTTAAAGAGGTATGCCCCGACGCAACTTATGTTGTCGAACCTAAAATCGACGGACTTTCGGTATCGCTCGAATACTCAAACGGTGTTATTTCAAGAGGCTCTACACGAGGCGACGGAGTTACAGGCGAGGATATTACGGCGAACCTTAAAACAGTCCGTTCAATTCCGCTGTCGCTAAAGGAAAAGCTTCCGTTTATCGAAGTGCGTGGCGAAGTTTATATGCCCAAAGAAAAGTTCTTTGAAATCGTCAAAAAGCAGGAGTTAAACGAGGAAAAGCCGTTTAAGAATCCGAGAAATGCCGCCGCAGGAAGCCTACGTCAAAAGGACCCGAAAATAACCTCGCAGAGAGGACTTGATATTTTCGTCTTTAACATTCAGCAGATTGACGGAAAAGACCTGCAAACCCACAAGCAGTCACTTGATTATATTAAGAGTCTCGGCTTTAAGACAATTCCGTTTTACAATGAATTTGACAATATCGACGACGTTATAAAGGAGCTTGACAGAATCGGCTCAATCAGAGGCACTCTCCCCTTTGATATTGACGGCGCAGTTATAAAAGTAAACCGTTTCGACCAGAGGGAAAAATTAGGCAGTACCGCAAAATGTCCCAAGTGGGCACTTGCATGGAAGTATCCGCCCGAGGAAAAGCAAACGAAGCTTATAGATATTGAAATAAATGTCGGCAGAACGGGCGTTTTAACTCCTACTGCGGTTTTTGAGCCCGTTTTGGTTGCAGGCTCAACCGTAAGCCGTGCAACGCTTCACAATGAGGATTTCATCAAGGAAAAGGGCATACGCATAGGCGACACGGTGATTATCAGAAAAGCAGGCGATATTATCCCCGAGGTTTTGGAGGTCAGCAAGCACGCAGAGAGCTCCGAGCCTTATAAAATGCCCGACGTTTGCCCGTCGTGCGGAGAAAAAGTTACAAGAGAAGCAGGCGAAGCGGCAATTCGCTGTAATAATCCCGACTGCCCTGCTCAGCTTTTGAGAATGTTAATTCACTTCTGCTCAAGGGACGCAATGGATATTGAGGGACTCGGCGACGCTAACCTTGAATTGCTTGTAAACGAGGGTATGCTCAAAACCGCCGCAGATATTTACAAGCTTGATTTTGACAGGGTTGCGGAATTTGAACGTCTCGGAAAGAAAAGTGCCGACAATCTTAAAAAAGCGGTTGAAAAATCAAAGAAAAATGATTTAGGAAAGCTTATTTTTGCACTCGGTATTCGTCATATCGGTCAAAAGGCGGCTAAGCTCCTCGCCGACCGTTTTCAGGATATAGACGGCATCATTTCGGCAAGCAAGGACGATATTCTTTCAATCGACGGCTACGGCGAAATTATGGCAGAATCGGTTGTTGATTTCTTCTCGCACCCGCAGGCGATTGAACTTATAAACGATTTGAAGTCGGCAGGCTTGAATATGAGAAGTGAAAAGAAGGTAATTGACAACAGATTTGAGGGTAAAACCTTTGTTTTGACAGGCACTTTAAGTCAGTTCACAAGAACACAAGCTTCTGAAATTATTGAAACCTACGGCGGAAAGACATCGTCATCAGTTTCTAAAAAGACCGATTTTGTTTTAGCGGGAGAATCGGCAGGAAGCAAGCTTCAAAAGGCACAAGACCTCGGAGTCAAGATAATCTCGGAGAGCGAATTCTCCGCTATGATCAAAGCGTAAATCAAAGCATAATATACAGCAAAAAGCTCTGTTTGAAAATCAAACAGAGCTTTTATTGTTTATAGAATTATTTATAGAGCGTTTGAGTTTGGTCAAATTCTCTGTTACCCGAAGCGATACCGTCAAGATAGAAGTAGTCAAACATATCAAGCACGCCGTCTTTTGAAACATCTGAGGCAATGTAATAAATGCTGTCGGGTTTGATATTTTCCGTACCGTAAAAGGCATCATCAAAAACCAATTTCATATCCGTTTCGTTAACAAGACCGTCGCCGTTTACATCGCCATAGAGGATAACCGTTGCAACCTCATAAACAACGCTCGGATCTATTGCGGATATACATTTTACAATACAGCCTGTTCCGACTCTGTCGAAGCCTGAAAGCTTTTTGCCGTCCTTTGTTATTTCAATCTGAACATTTCTGTTACGGAACTGTGCTTCAACATCTAAAACGGTATTCGCTGTGGGATTCAAGCCTACCATATAGGTATATTGAGTGTTGGTGTTTCTGTCAACAAGAAGCGAAGCGTTATCATTGACAAGGAGCTTGTTGTATTCAAGCTTATCCATCGCATTTTCAAGCTCTAATATCGCATCGAAAATCTCCGTTACGGTAGCACCGCTGTTTTCAAGCACCGTATTACCGCTTGTAATGGCTTTTGTGAGGTCAGCCGAGGTAATGTCGGTAACGTCTGCCATATCGAGCGAATTAGCTTTTTCAATGGTGTTTATAAGATCGGTTTTGTCAACTGTTATAACGTACTCGTCGGAAATATCGCTTTCGTTTCCTGCACCGTTCACAGCCTTAAAGGTGTATGTTTTTGCGCTTGTAAGCTCAACGGTAAGAATATTGCCGTCAAGTGCCTTAAAGCCCGTACCGTCGTTGTAGTAATAAGTTACGCCCGAATCGGAATTTGTCGCACCGAGCATAAAGGTAACATTTTTGTTCACGGTGGGATTAAGCTTACCGCTTACCGCAACGGAAAGTATCGGTTTTGCAGTATCAATCTTTACTGTAAGCGAAGTTGTTTCGCTTTCAAGTCCCGAATAAGAAACAGCCTTAAACTCATAAGTGTGAACACCCTCAATAGCTGTTACCGTATTTGATTTGAGAATTGCCCACTCGCCGTTGTCAATTCTGTATTCATAGTTATAAATTCCCGAGAACGCATTTGAAGAAAGGCTGATTTTAACAGGTTTATTTGTATAACCGCCGTCATAAGTCTCTCCGCCCGAAGTAGCGGTTGCAACAACCTTTTCGGGATTTACGGTATCAACGGTAAAGGTGCTTGATTTGTAAATCTCGCTGACGTTTCCTGCGTTATCGGTAGCCTTTACCTCGACTGTGCCCTTAAACGCCGTGTCGATTACAGGCTTTGCGTTTTCGTCATAAGCTGTCCAATCGCTCTTGACAGTACCGTCGGAATTTACAAGTCTGTAGCTGATGCTTGCAATGCCCGTTTCAGCATCCGAGGCATTGACCGTTATTTCTGCGGTGTTGTTCATAAATACCGCAAACTCGGTTGAGCTTATCGGTCTTACAACAGAATTTCCGTCCTGCTGTTTAACACTTACGCTCTCAATTTTAGGAGTTGAACTGTCAAAATCTGTAATTGTAATTTCCTTTTCGCTGAAAAGTCCGTTTTGAGCGAAAACCATTACTCTGTATGTACCGTTTTTAGTTACGGTAAATGCTTTTTCGTCTGTAATATCAGCGCCGTTTACAGTTATCTTCTTAATACCGGAAGCTCCCGTAGTAGCATTTACACTTACAGTAAACGGAGAATTCGGAGAGGTTATTTCACCCTTAACGAGTTCTATTTCAGGTGTTACGGTATCAATCATAACATAATACGCATCTGACGGAGGACTTTGAGTTCCAGCACCGTTTACAGCCTTAAAGGAATAATTTGCATTTGTATTTTCACGAAGCGATATAACCTCGCCCGTGGTAATCTCCGTCCATTCACTGTTTCCGTCGGTGTAATAATATGTAATACCCGAAAGCGAATCTTCAAGGGTTGAGAGGTCAAATACTACCTCGTCGCTGGTCCATCTGCCGAATGTTCCCTTAAAATCAACACGGATTATCGGCACTTGTCTGTCTATTTTCACTGTGAATGAGGTGATTTTACTTTCAAGGTCAGAGTTAGAAACAGCCTTAAACTCGTAGGTATGAACCCCCTGCTCCGAAGCTGTAATCTTTCCGTCTTTTGAGGAAATCCATTTTCCGCCGTCAACTCTGTAAAGGTATTCGTAAATTCCCGAATAAGCAGATGACTCAAGCGTAATTTCAACGCTGTCCGATACCCACTTGCCATCGGTATATGTTTCGTCCTTAAAGGTGGCGGAAACGGTAACCTCAGACGGAATATCGGCATCAATCACGAAGCCGTCAGAACGGTAATAATCGGAAACATTGCCCGCTTTATCAAAAGCTCTTGCCTGAACATAGCCCTTGAAATTCGGGTCAACAACAGGCTTGCCGTTTTCGGAATATACGCTCCATTTATCGCTTATCGGCTCGCCGTTTTCATCGAGAAGTCTGTACTCTACCCTGTCAATTCCGGCAACTCCGATGTCCTCACTTGAAATTGTAATTTCAACCTGCTCATTAAAGAATTTGCCGAAGGTCAAGGCGTTGAGAAGTCTTGCAATTCCGCCTTTCACCTTGTGTTCAAGAGAAATTGAGTTTACAACGGGTGCAGACTTATCAATGTTATTTACATTAAGCGTCTGCGTATTGGAAAGACCGTTATTCGCTGTTATCACAACGGTATAAGCACCGTTTTCATTTACGGTGAATTCAGTCTGTCCCGTTATATCCTCGCCGTTGAGCGTGATCGCTTTAACGCCTGATTCGCCCACCGTGATATTTTTAATATTTACCGTATACGACTGATTTGTCAAAGCCGTTACAGACTGCTCAAGGGTAAATTTAGGCTTTACATTGTCGAATTTAACTCTGTAGCCCTGCGAAATCTCACTTTCGACGCCCTCGCTATTTACAGCTTTAAAATAGTAAACATCATCGCCATTGGTATTTACAACAAAATAATCTGAAGAAAGCGGTGTCCAATTCGGATTTTTTTCTGTTTTGAAATAATATTTTATTCCGTTGAGTTTATTAGTCGAATCAAAATGGAAAGACACATTTTTCGCTGTCCAATTTCCGTCATAATCTCCGTTAGTAACGCTCAAAACAGGTATGCCGTAAACAATGACAGGGAAGGTTTTTGAAGCACTTCTGCCTGCATGGGTATATGTAACGGTAATCTGCTGTTCCTCATTGAAAAGCTTAGGATTAAAAGCGGATGTATCAACCGTATAATCCGTTACAAATTCAGACTCTGCGTTAGCATAATTTGCCTTAACCGTCAAGCCTGAAAGGTCGAGTTCGGTCACGCCCTCTATATACTTATACTGCGGATTTGTAATTTCAATATCGGTAAGTTCTTTCGATTTAAGAGTGATTGAAAATACACCTCTGTAAGTCTTTCCTGCTCTTACAACGGATACAACTATGTACTGCTCGTCATCGAGTATTTTTTGATTTATTTCACCGACAGTATAATCGGTAACCTCAACACGAAGTTGATCATCTGAAACGGTAGCCAAATCCTCACCGTAGTATTTTTCAAGGTCAGCTCTGTCATAGGTAAGTTCCACCTTGAGATTGGCAAGGTCAAGTTTGGTTTCACCTTCGACATATTCAGTCTTTGTAGGTGCGGTTACGGTAATGCTCTTAGGTTCAACCTCAACGACTGTGATTTTCTTTGTTGCCTCATTATGCGAGGTAAAGTTTCTTCTTCCGAAAAGATGAAGCGTTGTCTCGCCTGCCGTTTTACCTGTAACAAGGCCGTCACTGCTTACGCTCGCAACGGCGTTTTCCATATTGCCCGAGCTGTTAAGTGTATTTGAAGCACTCCACGGAGCATTTCCCTCATCTGTGGGCAAGCCCCAAAGCACCTTAGTAATATCAAGTCTTTTCGGTGTAAAATGAGATTTATACTGAACGGGGAAATCCTTAATTACATAGTCGTTTCCCTCAATTCTTGCAGATGTGACATAGTTTATAAGCGCACCCCTAACGGTAACTTCAAATGCCTTTGTTACACCGCTGATTGTTGCATAAATCATTGTTTTAGCGGAAAATCCGGGACCGTATCCGCCTGCATCAAGACCTTTTACAACGCCGTTTTCATCAACCGAAGCGATAGACGGATCGGCAGATGACCATTTTACTGTTGAAAGCAATGCTTCGTCATGGTCTTCGGGTAAAATGTTTGCAATGCTCAACTGAATGGTCGAATTTTCGGTTACGCTTGATTTACCTGTTATTTGGAAATCGGTGATTGCTTTTCCTGCAATAACATCAATAGAGGTCTCAACAGATGAACCGTTGAAGGTTGCCTTTGCGACAAGTGTTATTACACCGCTTGATTTCGGATTTAAAAGTCCGTTGCTGTCAAGGGTTGCGGTTGAAATTTCGGCAGGAGTGTTCGCTGTTGCCCACACAGTTTTATTTGTGGCGGTGTCCAAAAGTCCCCACTCTCTGACAACCGATTTATTATTGTTAAGCCTTGAGGGCATGAGCGTAGAGGTATACTGTGACGGGCTGTCATTTGGAATCACAGTATCGCCCGAAATTTCAATTCCGGAAAGCGAGCCTGTAACACCCGAACGAATAACAGTTACATTAACGGTAGTCGAAGCCTCACCGATAGTAGCGGTAATATCAACCTTCTTGCTTACCGTTCCACCGTCAAGTCCCATAACAAGACCGTTATTGTCAACTACGGCAATAGTCGGATCTGCGCTTGACCAAACAATGTCACCTGTATAAGCACCGGCGGGATCAACATTTGTTATGGCAAGCTGAAGGGTTTTGCCCTCATAAACATTCTCAACGCCTACTATATCGAAGCTCTTGACGGGAAGGTCTGCGGGGTCAACAACTTCAAATGTAATTTTATCGCTGAAAGCAGCATAAAGTGCGCTTGAGGGCTGCACTTTAACTGTTGCCTTACCTGTTCCGATAAACGTAACGAGTCCGGTATCGGAAACGGTTGCAACCTTAGAAGCTCCTAAGGATATACCGTTATCGATACTCCATTTAACGCCCTGCTTGAGTCTTACGGGGCTGACTGCACCGTAGAGCTGAACGGTTGCGCCGACAGCAACTTTTAACGGTACTTTTTTTCTATTAGTGATATGTACACCTGTCGGTGCAACTGAACCTAACAAGTTTTGAGTTACAAGGACATTGACTTTATCCTTACAGAGCTTCTTACCCTCTGCATTGTATACAGTTGCTGTAACCTCAACATTCATATTGTCAAGATAATTTTTAAGGCTGTCTGCGATTTTATCGCCTGCAATAGCTCTTACAATGCCGACAAGCATGTCTGTATTCATGGTTTCGGGGTCCATTCCGCTGTCCTTGATTGCCTTTTCAATGGACTTTGCAAGGGACTCGCCTATTAACGGTAAAGGACGAACCTGCTCATCAAGCCACAGCTGAATTATAGCTGCCTTTGAGTAGTCATATCCTGTTACCTTACCCGTTTCATCAACGTCGGCAAGCAGCGGAAGATTGCTCTCCCACACAACCGTTGAGCCCTCGGGAATATTATCCGAAAGCTTATAGCCAAGCTGAACGGTATGATACTCCTTCACCTCGACTTTATCGGTTATTTTGTTACCGTTTTCGTCGGTTATTGTAATCGACTCGCCGATGGCAAACACGCTCATTCCGGGTACGAGCGTCAGGATTATCAGCAAAGCACTTAGAAATACGCTTTGCACCTTATTTACAGTTTTTTTCACCATGTAAACAGACCTCCATCCAAATTTTACATATTCATCTAATTTTAACACGTCAGAAAACTTCAATCAACAAAAAAATATTGCGATTTTGTAAATTTTGAATAAATTGTTTGTAAGCACAAAAAATAAGACGGGTGATTATATGAATTTAGCATTTTTCGACACAAAAAGCTACGACAAACCGTCATTTGAACAGTTTTCGGAGGGTAAAAACATCAATATAAAGTTCTTCGACTCCAAGCTTAATTACGACACGGCTCCGCTTGCGTGCGGATTTGACGGGATATGCGTGTTTGTAAACGACACAGTCGACAAAAGCGTAATCGAAAGGCTGTGCGAATACAATGTAAAGTTTATTGCTCTGCGCTGCTCAGGATATAACAATATAGACTTGAAATACACGGAGGGAAAGATTGCGGTGTTCAATGTTCCGTCATACTCCCCTTTTGCCGTAGCAGAACACGCTATGGCTATGCTTCTGACCTCGGTACGAAGAACTCACAAGGCATATCTCAGGACTAAGGATTTTAATTTTTCGCTCAACGGACTTGTAGGCTTTGATTTGCACGGCAAAACGGCAGGTGTAATCGGCACAGGTAAAATCGGCAGGGCTTTTATCGATATATGCAAGGGATTTTCAATGAATGTTATCGCATACGATAAATATCCGATTGAAAGCTCCGATATTGACTATGTAAGCCTTGACGAGCTGTACGAGAGGAGCGATATAATTTCATTCCATTGTCCGCTGACGGAAGAAACCTATCATATGCTCGATAAGAACAGCATTAAAAAGCTGAAAAGAACGGCGATTATAATCAACACCTCACGAGGACCGCTTATTGAGTCAAAAGCTCTGCTGAAAGCAATCAAGGAAAGAAAAATCGGCGGCGCCTGCCTTGACGTGTACGAGGAAGAATCGGATATATTCTTTGAGGATTATTCGGGGCATATTGTTGAGGACGACACACTCGCACGGCTTATCACAATGCCGAATGTGCTTGTAACCTCGCACCAAGCGTATCTCACGACGGAAGCGCTTAACAACATTGCAAAAACAACAATCGAAAACATTTTATCCTTTGAAAAGACGGGAAAATGTGTAAACGAGCTGCATTGCTTAAAATAATATAAAAATTTATGACGGAATGTGCCTTGAGAGGTTGACAAATTTCTAATTTTGTGTATAATACTTTTGTTGCCAAAATGCAATGCACTTGCCGGTGTGATGGAATTGGCAGACGTGCTGGACTCAAAATCCAGTGGTAGCGATACCGTGCCGGTTCGACCCCGGCCACCGGCACCAACTGAGTTCGTACACTATGTGTTCGGACTCTTTTATTTTGTCATTTTATTTTTACATTTATGTTTTTATATCCTATATAAAGCATTAACCCCGTCGCAATTGCAACAGGGTTAATTTTATTTGATTATTTATCTTTGTTCTCTCTTCTTACGATAAGCTCGTTAAGAATTCTTGTGTGCTCTTCATCTGTAAGCGAATACTTAATTGTGGGAATAGCTGAAAGAAGCATACCGATTGCAGGCGGAATAGAAATAAGAAGGAACATCGCCATAGCGTATTTACCGTCAGCCGCTTCATAGAAACGGTATTTGCCGTCAGCCAAGTCAACGTTGAGCTGTGCAATGTTTTCCGCACTGTATTTAACAGCCGAATAAATGAAGCCCGAAATGAGTGATGAAACGCCCATTGAAAGCTTTGTGATAAACGACTGACCCGAGAAGAATACGCCGTCGGTACGGATACCGTTTGTGTACTCCTCATAGTCAACGCAGTCGGCAATCATAATCGACTGAAGAATGTTGATTGAGCCCATAGCCCAAGAAGCAGCGAACATCATAACAGCCATAAGAATAACGTAGCCCATGCTCTGCATAAGGTTGCCGTCAGCAAGCTTGTAAACGCCGAAAATCAAAGCAAACGGAACTGCGCCTGCGATTGAATAGAAGTTGTAAAGCTGCTTTTTACCAAACTTGTTTGCCATTTTGGGAGTAGCGGCTGTACCGATAATCATACCGCCGAGGAGTCCCAAGGCCATAACAAGAAGCTGAATGATTTTTTCGATTTGAAGCTTGCCGTCAACCATAAGGTTAGCAAGGTTGTTGTCGAAGAAATAGTACATAACAAGCGTCAAGCCAACGATTGAAAGAAGCTGAATGGGGCTTCTCAAAATACCCGAAATAAGAAGTCTTCTGAATGGGTCATTGGAGAACATAGTCTTGAAGTTTTCCTTCATTGTGTGTGTTTCGTCTGACTGCTTAACCTTCTCCTTAACGGAAAGTCCTGCAAACTGGAAGAGAACAGTCGCAAACACGGTAAGGATAACTGCGATTATAAGATAGGATTTCTTATCCGCATGAAGAATGTCAAGACCCTGCTTCTGGAACATCGGCGAAAGAGCCTTACCCGCAAAGGTAATAAGCATACCGATAGCACCGACATTTGCTACGATACGAGCAAGAGAAAGAGCCTTTGCTCTGTCGTTTTCGTCGTCGGTCATAAGAGAGGTTACGCCCCAAATCGGAATATCGCCGACTGTGTAGCACATACCCCAAAGGATATAGGAAATTGCCGCCCAAGCGACAATTAAAACGTGCGCCGTGGTTGAGGTGTAGTCGGTATATGTTCCGTTACAGAAAGTAAGGATTGTGATAATACCGATCGGAATCGGAACAAACATAAGGTACGGCTTACATTTACCCCATTTGGTTCTTGTATGGTCAACGATCGAGCCCATCATCGGGTCATTGATTGCGTCCCATACACGGGCAATAAAGAATATTGTCGAGATAGCCATCGCCGGCAAGAAAATAATTGACTGCCAGTAATACTGAAGTCCGCCGGAAATAATGTTGTAAATAATGTTTTGTCCCGCAAGACCTACCAAGTAACCGGTCAATTCCTTACCGGTATAGGTGTTATGCTTGATAGTTCCCTCGGGAGATTGAGAATTTTTGCTCATCTTACCCATCCTTTGTGCGTATTTTTACGCAAAATTTTAAGAAAATTATACCATATACAAAGTTTTTTTTCAAGGTAGCAAATATAATTAGGCACATTCAACAAACGTGTGTGCGATAATTTATTGAAAATACCCATTGTGCGTTGAGTAACGTGTATATTAAGGGAAAAAACAACGGTTTTTCGGTCGAAATGATATTAAAATTTACGCATAATTCGCACGTTCAGCCTCCATTGCGTAAAGGGTACGGTAGAGGGATTGTAAGGTTAGGTTTATGCGATTTTGTATGATTTTATAAAATCCCTCAGTCATTTTTTGTTATACAAAAATGACAGCTCCCTTTACAAGGGAGCCTGTAACGGACAGGGGCAAAAGTTGGTAGCGACAGCGAGCCGCTGTGAGGGCGTTTACAGCCGAACAGGCGAGCCGAACGTGATTTTTGCGGAAAAGGAGGAGTTGCATAGTGAGTGGGAGACAGCAAAAGCCTGTTGCGAACGATACGGTGCTAACGACGACGTGGTAGGGCGGTGGCTTGCTGCCGACGTTAGATTGTTGTTAATTTATGATAATTTACTGCTGAAAATGATATTAATTTACACGCACAACCCGTAGGGGCGACCTGCGGTCGCCAGCCGATTCATAGCAAATTAAAAACGGGCGAACACAGTTCGCCCCTACGGTATAATATAAAAATATAATTGCTTGTAACCGTTGATTTGTTGTGATTTAACGGCAGAGACAAGTTGCATAGTGTAATAAGATAGTATACAGGTTGTGTAAGGACATAGTATACAGTTTTGAAAAATCGGACAGGGGCGAGCCCTGTCCCTACGGTCGCTTAGCTTTTCAAATTTGATAAAATCATTAATGTTTGACTGCTATTGCTTTCTCTCCCTCAGTCATTTTCGAAAGAAAAATGACAGCTCCCTCGTCAGAGGGAGCCTTAAGTTTCGTCTGCTTTTCAAATTGATAACAGCCGATAATTGTTTTGTTTTCGTTGGTTTGTTCGGACAGGGAACAAACCCAGCCCAACTGTGTAAGATGAATAGCTAATTTAATATCTTAATATCCGAACACGCCTGAAAGCGAATCGTCGTCGTCAATCCACTTTTTAACGTGAACTATTCTGTACTCGTCCTTTGTATCTCTGATAACAATATGCTCAATGCCCGAATTTATAATCATTCTCTTGCACATCGAACAGCTGTTTGCGTTCTCGACATAGTCAACATCGTTGCTCTCAAGTCCTACAAGATAAAGTGTGCCGCCGAGCATCTCATTCCTTGAAGCGCTGATAATCGCATTTGCCTCTGCGTGTACGCTTCTGCAAAGCTCGTACCTTTCCCCTCTCGGAATTTTAAGCTCGTCACGGATACATCTGTTCAAATCACAGCAATTCTTTCTGCCTCTCGGCGCACCCGAATAGCCTGTCGATATAACCTGATCGTTTGAAACTATAACAGCTCCGTAATGACGGCGCAGGCAAGTGCTTCTGTGAGCAACAGCCTCCGCAAGGTCAAGGTAATAATTTATTTTATCTCTTCTCGCCATATTTCACACCTCAAAGCAAAATTTATATTAAAATAATATCATAAACATGTTCTTTGTTCAAGATGGTAATTTCAATAAAATTAAACGCCGATAATTTACGTTGCACAATCAAAAAAAATATGATATTATTCTATGCGGTGATAAAATGAGATTCAGAAAATTAAAAAATCTTGATACAAGGCGTGATAATTGCAGCGACCTTCGTATCCCCTATTCAATACCCGATTTTGATTTGAGAAATATTGATAATGTTCACGAATATATCGATTTTTCAAAGCATTTTGCAAATGACGCACCGCTTGTGCTTGAAATAGGCTGCGGTAAAGGTCAATTTGCAACCCAATATGCCAAGAGAAATCCCGATAAAAACATTGTCGGAATCGAATGTGTACCGGGTGTATTGGTAATTGCCTGCGAAAAGGCAAAGGAAGAAAATCTTGACAACCTGCGTTTTCTTGAAATGAGGGCAGAATACCTCCCCGTTTTTATCAAAGAGCACAGCGTTTCGGAAATATTCTTGAATTTCAGCACTCCGTTTCCGAAAGCAAGACATGAAAAGCACAGGCTTACAAGTCCCGAGTTTTTGAGCATTTACAAGAAAATCTTAACTCCCGATGCTTTGATAGTTCAAAAGACTGACAGTCTTGATTTCTTTGAATATTCAATCGAGAGCTTCAATAACAACGGCTTTGAGGTAACAAGCGTTATCAGGGATTTGCACAACAGCGATTTTGAGGGCAATATCGTAACCGAATACGAGCAGAGGTTTGCCGAACAGGGCTTGCCGTTGTACAGACTTGAAGCAAGGCTTAAAAAATAAATAATTTCACACATAAAAAAGTCGGTTCATCGGCTGAGTGTTAATAAGGAAGTATTGGTTTCTCGCATAAAAATTTCTTATGCTTTTGCCAAAAAGCCTCGCAAGGCGACAGCCTTGCTTCACTTCTCGGCTTCAGCATAAAAGAATTTTTATAGCTACGAAACTGCAATGCACTTCAAAATAATATATTTTTGATACAAGAAAAGGCAACCCCCACAGATATGCGTTAGCATTATCTGTGGGGGTTAACGAATTATTGTGCAAAAAGATGTTGTTTTGAAGCAAAACTGCCTTATGAACACTCAGCCTTGCCGACTTTTTGTTTATTTATCCTGTTCTTTGTTTTCTTCCTTTTCAACTTCTTGAGTGAAAAATTCAAATTCTTCGCCCTTGCCGAAAGCTTCCGTGCTGTCGCTCGCCTTGAAAAAGACGGTCAGCGTTTGGAATATAAGTTTAATATCAAGCCAAAGGCTGTATTTTTCGATATACATAAGGTCAAGCACAAGCTTATCCTTTGGCGAGGTGTTGTATTTACCTGCTATCTGTGCGTGACCCGTAAGTCCTGCCTTAACCCTCAAGCGATAGCTGAATTCGGAGAGCATATCGGTATATTCATCAACGTTTTCAACCATTTCGGGACGAGGACCGACAATGCTCATTTCACCTTTAAGAATATTTATAAGCTGTGGAAGTTCGTCAATTCTGAATTTACGCAAAAATCTTCCGACTTTCGTTATACGGTCATCATCACTTGTAACGGAGCGGTTGACAGAGTCCTTTTCTTTCATTGTTCTGAATTTATAAACATAGAAAATCTTACCGTCGAGCGTAGCCCTCTTTTGCTTAAAGAGCACCTTTCCGCCGTCCTCAAGCTTAATGCAAAGAGCACTTATCACAAAAAGCGGTGAAAGAACAATAAGACCGCAGAGCGAGCCGAAAACGTCAAGCAAGCGCTTAAAGAATTTCTGCTCAATGGTAAGTCCCTTGACCTGTGAAGCGTAAAGCGGCTTATCGTCCAAAATTGCCGTTCTGCCTCTCAAAGCGACAATATCGCACATTTCAAAATTGTAATAGATATTCTTGTTGTTGGCATAGCAGTATTCAATTATCATTGTCTTTGAGGAAACGGGAACGTCATACACGAACACGGTGTCGCAGCGGTTGATAATGTCGAACAAATCGGGCGACGTGAAAAGTATCATATCGGTAATATTATACTGCTTTTTATATTTCAAAATCTTGGGTACAACGCTGTTGAGTGCATATTTCGAGGTCGTGATAACACAACATTTTTCGGGCGAATTTATTGTAAAAAAGACGTGATTTCCGAAATATGTCAATGCGATTATCATTATGAGCTGAAGCACATAGACGAGCACAAGTATATCCAAATCCTCAAGTTTAAAGGTTTGGTTGTTAGCCGAGTTCGTGTTCATTATGCACAACTGAACATATGTGATAATATCCGTAAAAAATGTCGCAAGAGAAAGCGAGCTGATTATCGGCTTGCTCTTATTGATGCCTATACTGTATCCGCCGAAAATCGACATTGACGCAAGGCCCAAAACAGCAAAGGTAAACATTGTAACGGCGGCAGTTCTCGAAACGTGCAAAAGCCACGCATTATTTATACCGAAAAGCAAAAAGAATATTGCAAACAATAAAAAAAACAGAGTAAATTTCAAAAGCATTACAATTAAGCTTGTGAACTTTTTTAATTTATTCATAATACACTCCGTAAACACACTAAATTTTGCAGTGAGATAAATATACGCTTTTTTTCGCCGATTGTCAACAAATAGCGCACGAAAGCCGCCGTTTTTAACATTCCCTGTTTAAGCACATATAATGAAACGGGGAGCAAAAAATTACAAGGAGAGTTTACATTGGATATTAGAGAAAAATGCACGATACCCGAGCAAGCCTGCTGCGAATTGAATTTCGGCAGTATAAGCTCGTATTACGGCACTTCGGTATTGCCGGATAAAGTTGTCACGACAATGGCTTATGTGCCTTTCCAAACGGATACAACAATGTACAAACCCGAAACGGCATTGAAATACGGAACGGTTTTCCCTGACCTCAACAAGCCGTTTTTAGGAGGTAAATGTATATGAGCAACAGAACAGCGGCATTATATAAGCTTTCTTCGGTGCAATTTGCGGCATTAGAGCTTCATATATATCTCGACACCCACCCGAATGACCTTGAAGCACAGAAGAAATATAACGAATATATGGCGGCCTACAAGGCAATGCTCAAGGAATTTGAAGCCACCTACGGCGCTATTTCCTGCCCTGCCGACAGTAAGGAATGGCTTAAAGACCCGTGGCCGTGGGATGTAACTAAGGAGTGTGATTGCTGATGTTTCAATATGAGAAAAAATTACAGTACCCTGTCAATATAAAAACCCCAAATCCTAAGTATGCGCAAATCATAATCAGCCAATACGGCGGTCTTTATGGCAGTTGGTTATGATTTATTCCTATACCATTTATAATACAGTTTTCTTTCAAAAGTTAATTATTGTTACACATATTGACATTTTTTGTATTTTATGAGATTATAGAAAAAACAGTGAAAGGAATAAATGTATGATTAAAAATTCTACACACGCTAAGCAAAAAGCCGAATTTTGCTCTTAAAGCCGTCAAAAAACCATAAACCGATATCTTGTATACTGTTTATATCATTTATGGTAATAATTATTGCCGCTTTTTTTATTTTGTTTATACAAAAGAAATTTGCTTTACCCGAAGTTCTTTCAATGACCGCTGATTCTATCGCTATTATTTCTTGCCTTTTTGTTGTGCTACAACTTATAGCATTTGTAAACGATTCCAGATTGCACGAAAACAGAGCAAGAAAAGAAGCAGGACTGGAAATTGCTAAAGGATATGCAAAGGATTTGTTAACACAAATTTCTTTCACAAAGAATGTGCTGAGATACGAATGTGAAACTATATTTACTGATTTTGATTTTTTCAATTTTATTTTATCTAATGAATTTGATTCTTTTGTCAAATCAGACTTACAAGACGATAAACGACTTCAAAAATACTCCGAGATTTTTGAAAACGGAAGCAAAGAAATTCACACCGATAAAATTTTTGAATACGCCAATAGATATGGCATACTTTCTTTTAATAAAGATGATTCTGCGGAATTAACAAATATAAAATTTCGAATTATTTTAGTTGATACGGCAAATCTTTTAGAATGCTATGCTATGTCAATAAACCAAAATGTATCTGATAGTGATATGCTATTTAATTCTTTGCATCAAACATATTTAGGATTTGTAAATATAATATATCCTTATATTTGTATTTCTAACGAAACCGAAGAGATTTTTTATCCAAATGTTATAAAGCTATATAAAAATTGGAATAACAAGAAAAAAGAAAACATGAAAATGAATGCAAATATAAGGGCAGAAGCTAAAGAAAGAATGAATAATAACAAAAAAGACGGCATTCCATTGTAATATTTATTGACAAAATGAATATTATGTACTAAAATAATGTTTGCAAGGAGAAAAGGACTCATTGCAACAGAAAGGGCTATATTATGAATACACCTGTTATATTCTAAAAAATAAAGGAGAGCAAATGCTCTCCTTTATTTTTTTACTTAGAATGAAATAGCATCTACTGCCGCTTAACAAAGCACTTGTTAAGACTTATCCACCCTGCGCCGCTCTTGAGCTTACCCCAAGAGCCTGCCTTGCCGACCGTGCCTTTCGTCTCAACAATCGTGTAAACACCGCCGTCTCTTATTTGTCCGACGATTCTATAAGCTGTTGACGGACCGCTTCGAATGTTGAGATTTTTGTCAACAATTCTAACAAGAAAACCGTTGCTTGTAGGCTGAGGCTTTGCCTCGGTTGCGTAATTAACACCGAGCTTCTCACATATAACCTTGCATTCCGCTTCGGCAAGAGTTTTCAAATTTCCGTCAACAATAAGAAAATTTGCGTCGTGGTGCGAAGTGTGGAAGCCGTGCTCGATAAGATACGCTTCCTTGCAGCCGCTGTCAACTGCACCCTTGATAACGCTGTAATAATCCCAATTGCCCGAGCCTCTGCGTGTCTTCGCCCCTCTATTCTTCGTATTCATTATTCTTGATACTGTCAAGGCAAGAACGCTCGCAAAGCTTGAGCCGTTGAAAATCGAATGATACACCTCAACGCCTATAACATTGTCATTGACTGCACTTGATACTGCGTTCGAGTGCAAGCTCAAGAATATATCAGCGTGATTTCGCCCTGCCGTTGCACCTCTTGTTGTAAGTCCGGGATTTTCTCCGCAAGAGGATTTTGTCAAAATTACCTTGACGCCACAACGCTCAAGCGAAGACTTGAGATAGCCTGCGAGCTTCCACATCTGATTGCCCTCGCTGTAACCTTTCGCTGCCGGGTACTGATTGTAGCCGGTATAATGCCCTGCATCAATTACTACCGTCTTGCTCATTATTTCGCCCCCTCGTCATTCTCGTCAACTCGTCTTTCGTCCTCTGCCGTGCCATATGTAAGCGCTCTCTTCGAGTCCGACAATCCCTCTGTCGTCGGATCGACAAGAATACCGAGAGCAGACAACAGATTTACGACAAGCATTAAGCCGCTTGTCAATGTGTCCTCGCTTACCTTCGGCACAATTTCGAACATTCCAAGAAGTTGATAAAGTGTCGCCAAAATAAGCGTAATCAGCGACACCACGAATGTCTTGTTCTTGAACCTCTGCTTGATGTTGATTTTCATAATTTTTACACTCCTTTGTGAATATTTTTAAGGTCTTCAATCCTATAATTGATATCCTTAATTTTTTGTTCCATTGCCGGTATTCGCTCAGCGAAATTATTATGCATCCGCACCTCTCTTGTAAGCTCTTCAATCTTCGTATCGATAACAGCTTGATTTCGCTCAAGCTGCGCCGTCATATTACGGGAAGTGCTTATCGATGTTATAATAACGCCGAGAAGCGCAAGCCCACCCGAGATTATAGCAACCGCAACCGCATCACTCATTTTTAACCTCGCTTTCCGCTTCAAGAACAGCCTTTGCACTGCTTCTCACTTGCGCAAGTGAGGTCGCCGTACTCAAGCCCTCGGCAAGCGCTGTAAGATTGTTCTTGCTCTCAGTCTTATAAGGCTGTTCAGCATTACAAAGTTCTGCAATCTCTTCATCAGTCATATCCCGATATGCCCCGTTGTCATAAATTCTTGCTTTCATAGGTTCTCCTTTCTTACTCTGCGTCAATTCCATAGATTCTAATTCTACTGCCAGCCTTGAACTTAAGACCTTTATCTACCTCTGCCTTTGGTATTCCAAGCCACCAGCTTGTTATATTTGTCAAATTGTGTTTGCCGTTAGTATCCCTAAATGATATATCAGCTATCACTCCAGAGTGCGTCTGTGCAAGCCCTTGGATGGCGTCCGCCGAAACATTTGAAAGTATTCCGTTTGGCATTAAGGTTAAGTATAAGTATTTGTCTACAATCGGCACGCCGTATAGTTTGCGAACATCGCAAAAAAGCCCGCAAATCCCGGCTGGGAAATTGTATGTTTTGTACATATAATATTTTTGACCATATTCGGAGTTGAAAAATATAGTGTGTGATCCTGTTAAGGTGGTCTCGCCTATAAACAACATAAACATATCTTTTAATTTAATTGGTTTGCCGTTATCGTCATTGGTTACTTTGAGCACTGACACGTCTTCCGATAATGTTATATCGTTTATAATTCGATATTTGCCTATATTTTTCACTTCCGCCGAAATTTCTTGATAGTTTTTCATAATTTCCGACAATGCAGTAAACTCGTCAGTACTCACAATCGTATCGTCGGACACGATCTGCTCAAAGGTATTGAGCTTAAACGGCGGCGTCTTCAGTACCGCCAAGCCGTTATAAATAATGATCTGCGCATCCGCTATGCCTCTAACCGCCAAGCTCTGATTGGTAAGTTCGCAAACAACCGTGTTATCTTTTACGCTTGCAGCGGTCAAGGTCTTTGTGCCGTCGGGCTTGCGGACGGCAAGCTGCACCGTGCACCCCTCGGGTATTGTGTAAGGCTCGCCCTCGCTCGTTAGCGAAGCAACTAAAAACCTGCTGCCTGCATCATTCTGCACCGGGGTTAGAATTACCGAAGCATTTGAATGACTTAGGTCAATCCTTCTAATAACTTCTATCATTTTCCCTCTCCTCTCAAGAATTTATTGATTTAATAAGCTTTTGAAAATTTGCAAGCGTGCCGACGTCCCCGAACCCGAGATTGATATACCGCTTCGCAAGGCAGTCATAGTCAAATGACGTAAGGCTCGTCGCATACTTGTTGCCTTCTCTGTCAATAATCGTGAAATTGTCGTAAGGCTTAACCTCATACATTGTCGCCCCGGCATATTCCACGGTTTGCGACAAGTCAACAATCGACACTTTGCCGCTTATCTTTGGCAGGTCAATACCCTTTGCGAACTCTTCCTTTGCTCTCTTTCGCAATTCAGCATAGATTTGCTCATCATTCGCAAAGCCTTCCCCGCCCCTGCGAATATCCGAGTAGTGGTATCTTTTAATCTTCGGATTGTCGTAATTTGCGATATTTTCTGAATCGATGTAAAGCTCGGGGAGCTTAATAACCTCATTCTGTTCGGTCAGAGCCGTCGGCATTATCCTTGTTACAATATCCTCGTTGCTTGTTGTCAGCCCCAGTTCTTGCAAGTTGTGTCCGTATCGAACAAGCATAATTTCGTCAAATTCATTTTCGGGCTTTACGAAGTTTATTTTGTAATTGTCTCGGCGGAGTTCACCGCCCCACCGATTGATAAAGCTGTTATCCTCGTTTCCGATCAAGGCATCTATCGGGCTTTTAAATTGCCAATACGCTGTAGCCCTTGCGCCTTCAAATACTTCTCCGATTGTGAAATTAGTCGCAAACTGAGTGTTGCTCAACAGCTTCTGGAGTGCTTCTCTCGGTGAAGCATTCGTAGGGCGTGTGTCAAGAATAAGATTGTCGCCCAAATCATAAAAAATATGCCGAGCCTTGTAAGTTGTTGCGTAAGAGCTTGACGAAGTGTCTGTCTCGTATATTCTGAATAATTGCTCATCGGCAGAGCCGGGCAAGGGTGCTTTTATAATATCGCCGTTTTCGAGTTTTCTTTCGTTCTCGTCGTCGATGAACTTCCAATCGTTTTTCACTTCGATTTCAAGACTTAAATCTGCGTTTTTTTCTCCGTGAGCTACGCAACGAAACGGCTTAATATAGTTAATTGAGATTTGTCTCATAACTTCACCTCATTATATTCGATATACGCCGACTCAAAGGTTCTGTCGCTCTTCATTCTTATTGTATTTTTGCCGTTCTTCAAGTAAGGCTTATTTTTATATGTGATTTCATTTGTGACGCATTTTATTTGAATTCCGTCTATTACCGCTTCGCCCACGACCTCAAAATTACCAAAATCTACGCTTGTATATGCGCAATAGTCAGAACTTGGCTTTGCGCTGTCAGGAACGTTGTTTACGATTATTTTCAAAATTGCAGCCTCAAGCCAAATCAATTCTTCGCCGTTAATTTCCACGCTGAATTTAACATCTATGACTTTTTCTGATGCGGGTTTTTTTACAAAAATTTTAAACGCTAACGCTTCAGCGTTTGCGGAGTTAACATTGAACTCGGTCAACTCCTTCGTAAACGCAACCTTCGCCTTGTTTTTTGAAGCCTTATACGGCTGAACCTCAATCGGAATAACCGCCTTATGCCAGCCTCGGAAGAAGCGAGTAAACTCAATTTCCGCATTGATAAAAGCCGAGTAAATGTAATCAAGCTCGTTACCGATTATCAGCTCGCCCGCACCCTTGAGCCACTCTTTGATTTCGTCGATCCTCGCAGGATTGACGGCAATAATCTCAAACCTCTTCGTGTAACTTTCGTACACACCTTCCGCTTCTCTCATATGAAGAGTACCGCTTCGTCCGGGAACGGTTATCGTGTCAATCCTCTCTTTCGGCTTGACAATCGGCGGATATTCTTCAAGATAGATTTCAAAATCCCGGCTGTCCTTGCCGTTAAATATAAAATACTTCTTCATATTTTAACTCCTTTCGCTTTGCACATATTCACAAGCTCGTTAACAACTTTATCCGCAAGCATATTTATATCGCTTTCAGAATTTACAGACATATTTTCAATTTTCAAGCCGACAAAACCGCCGTACTCATTCGTCGTTGAGCTGTTGCTTGTAAGCGTTTTTGAATTCGTAACCTGTTGCTGTGCGAGCGCCCTCGTCGCAACCGATGCGGTCGAGGACAGCTTCCCGAGCCTTGCCTCTACATCAAGCCCCGCAAGTCCCTTTGCGCTTGCCTTGAGCTTTTCCGACATTTCTGACGAAACATCAAATCGGTCAACAAACTCCTCTGCCAAGCTGTCGGCAGACTTCATAAGCTCGGGTGTCTCCGCTTCAACGCCGACAACTCCGCCCTGTATAGCGAATTCAAAAACTTTCTTCATAACCCTTGACGGCGAGTGAATGCCTAACTTGGAAAGGAATCTACTAATAAAGCCTCCGGAAGTGTTGTCCGCTTGGTTGTATAACTCCGGTTCTTTTGCTTTGAGACCGTTAATCATACCTTGTATGCTATCAATACCGGCAGATCGCATCTCTTCCGGCATGTTTTTGAAAGTATTCAAAAATGCCTCTGCCGTTCTCTTGCCCGACTCAGACACTTGACCGCCGTATAAATCAGTATTTAATCCCATTTCGATCCACGAATTAAGTGTGTCTTGATTAACTTTTTTATACGAATCGCTTATCTGCCTATTCACATCATCAAGATTCTGCCAAGCATCCCATACAGCTTTCAATGTTAAATACGTGTTCTCGTTTTGGTTGTTTCTGCGTGCTTCGTCATATGCCTTTTGAGCTTCTATTCTTTGCGTTTCAAGCTCATTTATTTTTTTAATGTGTTCGTCTGTTGCAAGCTCTTGCTCATAGAATGAATTTGTTATAATCGAGTAAGTTTCGCCGTACTTTTGATTCGCCGCCGCTACAGCCTGCTCCTTTTCGGCTGCCGCATCTTCCATCTTCTGCTTAAGCTGCTCTTCTGTTATGGATTTATCCTTTTCAAAAGCCTGCTGCGCAAGAAGAATTTTTCCTTCATATTGTTGTTTTGCGAGAGAAATAACCTCATTCTTTGCGTCGGTTGCAGACTTAATTAAGTCGTCAGCTTCCTGCTTTGTCATAGTTTTGGTATTTTCAGCCATAACCTTGACTGCGTCCTGCTTCTTCGACATCATCTCGAGTTCAGCTTCAGTCAATTCGCCCATTTTTGCAAATAATTCATTAAGTCTGTTAATTTCTTGTTGCGTAAGGTCTCTTCTCTGCTCTGTTCTTAGCCTTGCAATCTCGGTTATCTGATCCTGAACATCCTCAATGCTCTTGTTAAGCTGTGCTTGCTTTTCGCTGTCAATTCCGATAACGCTGTCACGCAAGCCGTTGAGTAAGTTTGTCGCCTCCTCAACCTCGGCATCAAGATTTCCGAAGTTTGAGCATATTTTTTCAATTTCGCTTCCGAGCTCTCTCGTTCCCTCGGTGTTTTTACGATAAGCAAGGTAAAGTCCGCCTGCGACCGCAGCTGCCGCCGCAAATGCTATAATCAGCGGTCCGCCCGAGCCGACAATAGAAGCAAGGCTCGTCGAAGCCGCCGCCGTGCTTCCCATCTCTGCGCCGGTCTTGGATAAGCCCTTAACAAGCTCCTTGAGAGGTCCTGTGTACGTTCCCGTTTTGATTTTGCCGAAAAACTTTATTGCTTTTGCGCCCGTGCCCGTGATTGCACTGATGCCGTTCGACACCTTGCCGAGCGCAGTTATTGTCGGTCCTGCCGTCGCCGCAACAAGTCCGAACTTGATAATCGCTTTTTGCTGTTCGGGCGACAGCTCGCCGAAGCGTTCCGCAAGCTCGCCGACCTTCTTCGCAACATCCTGTATCATTGGCAAAAAATTGTCGCCCAAAATAACCGCCGTCTTGACAAGCTCGCCCTTTGCGTTTTTAAGCTTTGAGGCTGTTGTCTCAAGCCTTTTTGCAACCTCATCTTGTAAGGCGCTTCCGCCTTCCCATTGCTCATTAGCAACCTCAAGTGCAGAGCCGAGAATATCCTCACTTGAAGCGAGGGCAAGAACGGCATTTGACAGCCTAACTTCCGTAAGTCCCATATCCGAAAGCACCGCAACCGAGTTTTCGCCTCTCTTCTGCATCTCGCCGAGTCCCTTTATGAACATATTGAGTGCGCCGAGAGCGTCTTTTTCGTATGCCTTTTTGAAGTCCGCCGAGGAAACGCCGGCTACCTTCGCCCACTTCTCAAGGTCTTTACCACCCTTTGCTACGGCAAGATTAAGCATTTTTGACAGCTTAGAGAACGCCGAGCCGCCCGCTTCCACTTCGATACCGACCGAAGAAAGAGCCGTTGCAATCGCAAACATTTGAGGTTGCGTGTAGCCTACCACTTGACCGGTTGCCGCAAGCCTTGTCGTCATATCCACAATATCAGCCTCAGTCGTCGAAAACTTATTGCCGAGGTCAACAATAACATTGCCGAGAGCCTCATATTTTTCCGAGGGCATATTTGTTATGTTTGCGATTTTGGAAAGCGCCGATGCCGCTTCTTCAGCCGACAAGTCTGTACTCATCCCGAGCTTTATCATAACCTCCGAGAATTTAACAATATCGCCCTTCGCAATGCCGAGCTGTCCTGCAACCTCTTCAACCTTTGCGATTTCTTCCGCCGAGGTTGCGAGCTTAGTTGACATATCAAGCGTTGTTTTCGACATCTGTGCAAATTCTTCGTCAGTCGCATCCACCGTCTTTTTAACTCCGGCGAAAGCATCCTCAAAATCAACTGCTGACTTTGCTGCGGTAACGCCTGCCGTCAATATTGGCACAGATACATTCTTTGTAAGGCTTTTTCCGACGTCGGTCATTCCGTCGCCGATTTTACCCATTCTGTCGCTGTACTTTTGCAGAGCGTCGCCCGCCTTGTTAAACCTGCTTTCCTGCTCTGCAATGGTCTTGTTTGTTTCATCAAGCTTATTTTTAAGGTTGTTAAGCACCGTCTGAGCCATATCGTAATCGTGCTTCAAGTCGATAGTCGTCTTTGACAACTCGCCCTGCTCTGTGCGAGCCTTTTCATAAGCCGCTTCGATTTCGGCAACCTTATTTTTTTGCACTTCGATTTGCTTGGTAAGGCTTTCAGCGCTAAGCTTTGCCTTATCATAGGAGCTTGCGCTTGCACCGAGCTCCGAATTCGCAAGCTTGAATTGATCTTTAAGCTCTCTCTGCTGCTTTACGATTTTATCCATTTTTCGGGAAAATTCCGCTTCACCGTCAACGCCTAAGAGAACTCTTAAATCTGATTTCGTGCTCATTTTTCCGCTCCTTGTCTATCTTAAAATCCGGGCACATCGTCTATGTAGCCCGTTTTGTTATTTTCTTTTTCAATTCCGAGCGTTAAGCTCAACCGACGCTCAATAATTCGCATTGAGCTGTCAAGTATTTCCTCGTCGGTCATTTTAAGAACTTGTCTTGCAAGCTCAAAATAATCGCCGATTACATCCTTTTCCGTCCCGTCTACCGCTTCGCCCGTCTCTGCCGTGTCCGATTTTTCGGGCAAGTACATTTGAAGCCCCGACGTAACCTTTTCGAAATATTCCGTTACTTTTTCCGCTACGAGCTCGTTCGTGAATTTCGCTATCGTGTACTTCTCGTTTTTAGCTCTTATTGCCCCGTAAAGGCAAGCTAAAACCGACCGAAGCTCAAGCTGTGAGCACTCTTTAATAATCTCTGCCGTGTCGAGCGGAAAGCCTTGAGCCTTGCAATACTGCTCCGCATAGCCGAGCGCTCTGTTGCTGAACGCTATTTGACGGATTTTCTTTCCGATTTTAATTTCGTCCGTAAAAATCATTAAGTCCGATATTTTAAGCCCTGTCATTTTTTCTCCTTTTTTAATTCGGGGATAGCGTTTGCTATCCCCTTATTTTCCTTTGCAGTTGACTGCAAAAATCATTTCTTGTCTGTCGGAACGACATTTGCCGCAGCCTGTGCGAGATTTTCTGCGTCAGGCTCGGGAACAGCCGTAAACCAAGCTTTGATTTTTTCCGCTGCGCCTGCAGCTGTGCTGTCGCTTCTCAAGTCGTACTTGATAACACCGTCCGACTCTCTTGCGTAGAATGTGCCCTCGACTGTTTCCGTCTTGTAGGTTGTTGCGTCTCTCTTGTCTGTCTCGTACTCCTCGGCATTCTTCTTGAACGAGCCTTTGTAGAGAACGATGTATTTGTAATTCTTCTCATCCGAAAGCTTTGAACGGCAAAGAAGCGCAAGCTCGGGCGGTGTGTCGGTCTTGCTGATGACAAGTCCGCCTGACTTGTCAATTCTATGCCCGAAAATCAACGCTCTCATATAGTCGTCAAGCTGTGACTCTTCAATCGATACCGTGTAGCCGGTGATTACAGTCTGGTCGATTTCAACTGCATCGTCGCTCTCAAGCGTACCCGTTTTGGTAACGGGCGTCATGGTGCACTTAATTGCTCTTGCGGCATATTCAGGCACTTCGTATGTTGTTTTTCCGCCGGCAACATCCGTTGTCAATTTTGCAACGTAGATATTGTCGAGACCTATCGGAATAGCAACCTTTGCTTTAACTCTGTTCATTGTTTTTACCTCCATATAATTTCAAATTCTTTGTGATGGTATTTTGTCTCTTTTTCATAATCCTCGAAAGAGAGCAGGTAAGCTTTGTAGCCTCTGCGTCTTACCGCTTCGATTATTCTTTCGGCACGCTCGTCGAAGTCGTCATTTTTGGAAAACAGCGAAACTCTGACAATCCTCTCTTGAATTTCATTCTCGTTATCGCTGTCAATCCTGTCATTGTAGCCCGGCACCTTCCACACAATGTATTCCTCGGGTTGAACGCCCAAAACGTCCTTATCCCAAAAGGTGCGAGCCGATTTGATTTTCACTTCTTCCGATACTGCCGTAATCAATTCTTTGATTGTCATTTGTTCATTTCCTCTTGCATTACCTTTATAGCAGCGTTAGCCGCTTTGTCTGCGTTGCTTTGAACGGTCTTATCCCAGAAAGGCTTTGCGGGCAGATCCGACCGTCCAAATTCGGCAACAACAAGCTTGTAAACTTGCTTGTCCTTGTCCCAATTCTTGGCGGCTCTCGGTCCTTTTTTCGCTCCGCTTATTCCTCTCGGGCGAAGCCAAATCGTCGTCCTCGCCGAATTTCGTCCGTGGACGATTGTGCCTCGCCGAATTACTTCTTTAAGGTGCTTGCCCTTGTGTTTCGAGCTCCTGTCATAAGGTGCTGCGGAAATAAGCGCCGGTCTTATGACGTCAGCCATTTTTTCAACGGCTTTTTCGGTTGAGTTAGGAACAACCTTCGCAAGACGGTCAAGCTCTTTGACAAGTGCGTCATTTTCAATCTTCATTTCGAAATGCATCTTAAATCAGCCCGTTCTCGATAATGTCAACACAAGCGTTTGCGGAATTGTTTCCGTTTGCGCTTGAATTTGCTTGATGAAGTATTTTTCGCCCTCAATAACAACCGTTTCCGTTCCGTCTATGCAAATAGGCGACTTCGGAATTTGAATAACTCGGGCAACCTCTACTCCTGCAAGGAGTGCCGAGTAAAAGCGGTTAATACCTACCTTATACTCGGCGAAATTGAAATGTGCTTTTGCACACTCCTTGTTCAGCGGAGAAAATAGAAAACACACGCCGTCCTTGAATGCAATTTTTTTACGCTGTTCCACTCTCTCCGCCTCCAAGCCTTAAAGCAGTTAACTCCGAGGAGTAATCCTCAAGAAACTGATTGTAAGCGTCGCTTCTGAGATATTTGATGCAATCGAAGAATAACTGTTGAGCCGTAGAGGGGGTTTCAAGGTCGAGCTCTCGCCCTGCCTTGTCTGTAATTATGCTTTTTGCTCTTTCAGCGAGTGCTAACACCTTTTCGTTTGTTTCCGCATCATCCCAAGTGATGTTCAGCTCTCTTTTCAACACTTCAATCGTCATTTCTCATTGCTCCGTTCTTTTTATGCCGTTGCTGTTTCTGTCGGTTTTTCGCCGAGCGGAAGAAGCTTACTGATGTCGAGAAGCAAGAAGCTGTTGTCGTCAAGAGCTCTGCCTGTGCCGTAAAGTTTAATCTTGAGGGTTGTTAAATCCTCAAGGAATTTGACGCTCTTGTCAGGTTCAATCTTTCCGCCCTTGCCCGTGCCTACGCCGAACTTGTAGTTTTTGCCGAGTCCGAGAATTGCCTTGCCCTCGGGAACGTCCGCACACTGTGTAAAGGTTGTCGGGAACGGCACGCATTCAAGCTGATATAAGCCGTTGTCGGCGAGCTTTGTTGTCGCAGGCAGCACCTTCTTGAAGTAATCGACGGGGTTGACAATAAAGTCAACTCTTGTAACAACTCTTGCCCTGCCGGTGGTACTTTTTGCAAGCTTTGCGAGTAAATCGCCGTACGTCTTCGGATCAAGATTTGTTACCTTGACAGCTGTCTTGTCGGGATAACCTGTTGAAGTGTTTACCGATACTCCGTCGGAAATGTTTTTAACCATACCGATAGGCTCGCCCTTTACACCCGAACCGCTTATGATGCCCTTTTCTACGCCATAGCCGAGTGCTTCTGTGAGAGCAACTCTTGCGTACTTCTCGATCCATACAGGACCGAGGTCAAGCATATCGTTTGACACATACATAAATGCCGTGCATTTACCGAGTGCGAGCTTCACTATGCTGACGCTTCCCTCAATCTCTTTTGTGATTGCGGTGTTAAGCTCGCCCCAAATAGCAGCCTGCGGACCTGCGGCATTGATAATAAGCTCCATAAGTGCCGAAGTGTTCTGACAGTCTATGAGGTTAAGAAGCGGATGCGCCTCCTGCATATCCTCAAAGATAGCGTTGATTTCTGTCTCCGGAAGTGCGTCTGTAAGTCCTTCAAATGCCTTTTCACTGTCCTTCGCCTTTGCGCAGTCAATAACCTTGTTCCAGTAGGACTTTTCTTCGCTTGTCAAAACCCTCAAGCCTCTTGCAGCAAGGATTTTTTCGTCTGTTGACATCTCACCCATTGCCTTTGCTTCTTTCATGATTGCACTTGATACATTGTCAAGGAAGCCCTTGAGAGCCTTGCTCGCTCTCTCTGTGTCATTTTCCTTTGTAGCAAGCTCAAATTCCGAAAGGAAGGATTTTCTGATTTCTTCGTTAACGATTTCTAAACTCATTTTTTGTACCTCCTAAGATAAAAATTTTTCAAAAATGTCATTAAAAACATTTAACGAACTTGTTTTTCTGTCGCCGCCTGCGCCGTCCGACTTTGTTGTCGGATCTGCTTCGACGACGGTATATTCTTTTTTTGCCTGTGCGTCCCTTTGTGATGGAACAGCAACAAAGCTAAACTCATAAGCGTCCAAAGCTTTGGCAAGTCTTGCGACGCATTTTACATTTTCATAGTCCCTGCCGGGAAGATGTGCGCAGCCTGTCGCCCACGGGGATTTGTATTCTTTTCCGCAGATTGAGCAGAATTTTTTTAGAATCGAACAGCTGACGCTGACCTCTTTCTTTATGCCTGCTTCAACCTCTGCAATAAAGTCAGCCGTATTCGGCAATCTCGGTGTATAGCAATACGCCTCAATGTATGTATACGGCTCGCCGAGTGCCGTCTGCTTTTTTGCTTCGGTAACAACCTTCGTGTCGAATATTCTTGCAACCTGATTGTCCGTATTCTGATGATGGTCTTTTATTCCCGTTTTTCCCTTGAACAATTCCGCAAGCTCGTTAAGGCATTCCGCCGTGAAGCTCTCGTAATCTCTGTCAACCTCATTCGAACAAAGCTTGACCTTGAATGTGAAGATCTCCTCGGGAGTAAAATTGCGAAGCGTCAAAGCGTTTATTTTTTCCATATCTGCTTCGTCAGGTTCATAAGCCTTAATGCAGGCAAATTTTTCAATTTCGTTTGTCATTTTTTAACCTCCGTTTTCATTTTCTTTCATAGCCGTTTCAATCGGCTTTAGATTAGCCGAAATAAAGTGCGTTGAACTCCATTCCGTGCCTAACTTCTTAAGCCCCTTTCGCTCTCGGATTTCATCAATCGAGGCGACGCCCGAGCCGATTGTATTGTAAATCGCCGTGCCGTCTGCGATAAGCTCGTCAATGTCCGACGGTCTTTCAGGCTGTATGCGAATTTGCACGCCCGAAATTCCTAAGTACATATCACGACGGACAAATTTACGGTTCATTTCGTTTGTAAACAGCTTTACAAATTTTTCAACCGTCTGCGTATAAAAATCAGCCTTTAGTGTTTCAGGCTCTTTCGACGAGTGCATCAGCACATACGGCGACATCCCGATTGCCTCGGCAACTCGGCTGTAAACTTGAAATGTCATATCGCTTATATCTGCACTCGTTCCCGTGTTCCTGTATTTTCCGAGTTCCTCGTAGTCAAAATTCTTTTTAAGCGGAAGAACTGCGTTTCCGTCTTGGTAGAATTTACGAATCGCCTCATTGAAAGCCTCGTTCCTCTCTTCCTCGCTTCTTTGAGTGCCGGAGCTTTGAGCGTTGATTTTAAGAATTCCCTTTTGATAAGCGGAATTCTTGAATTTTTTACTCGCTGCATTGAGCACATTTGAATATTCAAGAGCCGTGCAGGTAAGAAGTTTTCTCAATTCCTTGTTGTCGAGCTTGAAATATCCGACCTCGGAAGCGTCAAAACTTCGAGTGAGCTGTTCGCCGTTTTTTTCAATATTTGTGAACCTCGCAGTCGCAAATCCGCAGCTGTCCTTGTCGCTTTGGAAGCTGTCTGCGATAAAATACTCATTTTCACGCTCAACTAAAAGGGCTTCGCCGTCAATAAGCAACCGCTGAATAAAGTCATAAAAAAACTCTTGCTTCGACTGATTGCGGTTCGGCTCGAAGTTAAAAGTAAACCAATCATTGTTTTCCTCTCTTTCTCCGTTACGAAGAATGTTAAACTCATACCTGCTGAACGCCGAGCTTATCGCCCCGATCGCATTATAAAAAGCAAACCGATAGAGTGAGAGTTCGGGGATTTTTTCCTCGGCTATCGCTTCAAATTTAGCCGAGCCGAATTTTTCTTTCAAAAAATCTATAATCTTCAAATATCTCACCTCCTTAACAGAATATCGGCATCATTATCTCGTCGTCTTCATCCGCTTCGGGCAACAAGTCAAGCATTGTCATTCCGGCTACAAAGCACATAAACATATCGGTTTTTCTCGACTTCGGCTCAATTTTTTCAAAAATCTCATTGCCTCGCTTGTCGCCGATAACCTTTTTTGTGTTTGAAACGCACCAACGAAATGCCGGGTTATCTCCGCAAATTAAATTTCCGTTGTCTAAATACGAGCAGATAATCGGAACGCTGCTCATAATGTCCGACGGTCTGACAAGCTTTAGATTTCCGCCCTTGCCGGGCTCAAATCCGAAAGCTTCAAGCCGTTTTTTCATTATCGAATATCGGAAATAGTCAAGACCTGCGCCGACGAAATTAAGATTGTGCTTGAGCTGTTCTTCAGCCGCCCAATCAATAAGCAAGTCGGGCTGAATATCAATTCCGTCAACAAATTCAACCACGCCGAGCTTTTCCCATTGGTCGAGAGGTGCTTTAATGCGGTGCAAATCTCGATTGCCTTTTAGAATAAACATTTTACCGTTGAACTGAATTTTGTCCTCCTGCCTCGTTATGTAACCGACAGCCGCAAAATCTCGGCTCGAAGCGTAGTCAAAGCACAAAACTGCGTCTTTTCCGTCAACTGCCTGTAACGGTGCTTTCGTTTTTTTGATATTCTCATAATCCGTAACGCAAATATCCTTATTCTCTTGCGGTCTGTTCATTCGCTTAGTCATAAAGTCCGAATTGTTTATCGGATCTTTGAGGTACTCTTTATACTCTGTCCTCATCTCGTTGAGCAAATTCGGAAGATAAGGCAAGCTCGGGTTGCTCTTTACCCACATTTCCTCGTTATGAATTTCCTCGTCGCTGTCGAGGCGATACCACATAATCAGCGTGCCGTTGTCCTCAATTACTCCGTTGAGAATTTGTGAAGCGTTCTCTTTGTATTCGTCAAGCGGACCTCCTCGCACATAACCGTCTGTTGATAAGAATGTTCTTCGTGGGTGTGCCTTCTTTCCGAGTCCTGAAGTGCCGACTGCAATCAGTCGGTTGTTCTCAAGCTGATGGATCTCGTCAAAATCAACCTTGCCTTGCCGTCCCGAGTCCTTCGTCTTGTGATTAGAAGTCCTGAACCTGTAACAGCTTCCCGTCTTGATATTTCTGATGACTTCCTTATTCCAAGTGAAGTAGTTTTTGAAGTATTTTGGATTGCCTTCCAAAATATCGTAAATCTCTTGAAATGTTGTCTTAGCCTGATCCTCGGACATTGCGAATGTGTCAATGTGATAATCTTTAATTCCGTTGACGGGTGTCAACAACGCAAAATTCTCAAAAGACAAATAGCCGTTTTTTCCTGCGCCTCTGCCAACGAATAATTGCAAGGTCGGAAACCTCAAAAAGCCGTCAGCACGATATAGACAGTTGTGAAGAGTAAAAGCGCATTTTTCCCATTCGAATAGGTCAAACGGAAAATGCTTTTGCAACTTGAAATATCTGTCCGCCTGTTCGGTGTCGAGAAATACATCCTCTTCCTCAAACACTCGCTTTACAAGCTGTGCGAACAGCTTAATCTCGTTGCAGGTCGGTACTACATCGTTGTCAATCATATCAATATAGTCCGCTATGGGCTTGTAATTACAATTCTTCATCTTCACACTCTCCGCCGGTGCTTTCGCTCGTCGTGAGGTTCATTTCTTTGAGAATAGACAACATTTGTTTTGTGGTATTTTCAAGCTCTTTGATTGCGGGATTTATAACTGACTTCTTTTTGCCGGTTGACATATACTCGTCGTAGCGTATGCCTTTTTCGGCTATATCAAATTCAAGTCGCTTCTTAATTGCCCAAAGCGTGATATAAGTGTCAATCATATCCTGAAAGTGCGGAACGGAAGCCTCAAGAGCTCGAAGCTGATTTTCAAGCGACTCTCTGATGACCGCCTGTCCCTTGCTTATTGACTTTTCCTGCTGCTTCTTTATCGTCTCCGGGCTTTTCGGTCTTGCCACTTCAATCCCACCTTTCTTTGAATTTTGTCTTTTTTAATTCTTCGGGGTGCGCCGCCTTGTGGCACTCCTCACAAAGAGCCTCCATATTGCTTTCCGTGAGTGCAAGCTCGGGATATTCCCGCAAGTGCTTAATGTGATGAAGCACCGTCGCCTTACGGTAATATCCTTTCTTCCAGCATTCCTCGCACTGATATTTCTTTTTCCGCATTTGCTCGTTGCGGAATTTTTTCCACGTGTAAGTTTTGTAAAATTCTCTGATGTCCGAGAATTGTAAAATGTAATCTCTGATATTCATTTTTTCTCTCACTATATGGCAAAAGCACCTATCAGGGGGTTAGGTGCTTTTACAAATAAGGGAGTAAACAGGGTAAGGGGGTTTTTCTTCCCCTAACACAATAATAGCGGAAAAGGAGTGGCACTTTTTCCCCTACTTTTCCGCTTCGCTTTGATTATTATTTTTTTATTCGACTGAGCATTAAAAACGCTCGCTTTCTAAAGGTGTATGCCTGATTTTTTCCGCAGGGCATTTTTTCAATACTTTCATTTACGGTTAAATTCCGAAGCAGTGGCTGATATAAACCTATCTGACCGCCGATTGCAAGCTGTACTGCTGCGTGAATTGCCTTGACATCCTTTTCAATCCTCTTGAATTCTTCTCTCTGCTCGTCAGTCAATTCTTCCTTGTCCGCAAGCTCGTTAAGACGCTTTATCTTGTCCGGGTACGACAAGCAAAAGTATTTGAGTTCAAGTGCTTCATATTTCGATATGCCGTAATCGGTCATATCAATTTCGTGAAATTTTCTCATACATCTCCCTCTATCGTGTCCCGAATGTGTCTTACGACATATTCAAGCTCCGTCAACATTTCCTCGTCTTTTTTGATTATCGGTGTAATTATCGCAATCAGGCACATTCCACGCTTGACGTAAATGATTCCGCTTCGCAAGAACAGCTCTACATCCACTGGCAAAGGCGATAAATACTTAGGATTGAGCAACGCTACCCTTCCGCCGAAGCCCAAAAGCGGTATAATCTCCGTTCCGCTTTTAAGCCTTAAAGTCATTTTATCCATAGGCTCGTCCTTATCCGCTTCGTTTATATCCTTTGTGTCGAGCGAATCTATGTATCTGATGGGTGTCGTGTCCCTTTTGTTCTCGGGAATGTCAAGAATTGAATACAATCCCGCTTCGCTTATGCCGTCAAGCTCTGGCGTAAAATACATTGCCGACCGTGTACCGATCCACGGACCGTCCGAGGTCGGATAAACAACTATGTTTTCTTCCTTTTTGCAAAGCTCTGCTATTTTTTTAATCTTCATTTTTTACCTCCTTATTCTCCGAAGAGCAAAAGACAAGCGACAAACACAACAAATTCAATTATCGCCGTCAAGCCTTTAATCGTTATGCATACCGTTACCGCTGTTGCCAATACCCCGACAACGCAGCAAATCAAACACTTAACCTTTCTGCTCATTTCTCTTTTTCCTTTCCCCGTAGCTGCAGAAATCTTTACCTTTTGTTGCGCCTCGGTGAAAACAACATCCGCCGAGGTCTTTTCTCGGTGGAGCGCAAATACCGACGCCTTTGCATTTTGGATTTTTAGCTGCGTCCCAATACTTGCACTCTTTGCACCTAACAATCTCTATGCCGGGTGCGTTGTTGATAAGCAGTAAATAACCTTGCTTGTCATACTCGTAAGGCGTTTTCGTTTCCTTCTCAAGCCTTTCCATTTTTTTAACCGCTTTCAACAAAACCTTGCGTTCTATGTATTTACTCATTTTTTCACTTCTTTTCGTAATAGTTTTAATCAAGTTTCGTCTATATTGAGAATTTCATTTTATACCTCCGCTTAGACGGTCAAAACCTTTGACGCATCTGTAAAGATTTTTGCAAAGCCCGAAATCTCGGTAATTGCCGCACGTTCAAGCTGACGGTCAATGAGTTTATCGTACTCGGTTGTAATACCGCCTGCCTGTACCATTTCAAGCGCATAGTTCTTATCAAGACCGATAATCTTGCCCGAAGCTACGGCAGAGCTTTTAAGAAGCTTTGCGCCGAGAGGTGTAACAACCTTGCCCGTGCCGTGGAAATTAAGACCTGCGACAGCGTCCTTCATCTCAGGAAGAACAAGGATTTTAGCCGCAACATCAGGAGAAACAATCATTGTGTTAAGTGAGTACGGATCAAAACCGTTCCAGAAATTAACAAGGTCCTGATATGTAATCTCGCCTACCTTTGCAACAGCCGTTGCTTTTGCGGCATTATCATTACCGTCGCCGTCTGTGATTACGGTAACTGCGTCATTGAGCTGAGTTGTAGCGATATATGCGCCTATCTGTTTGAGCATAACCGTAAACAAATCAAGTCTTTGGAAGCGCAGAGCCTCATAGGAAGCGACGAGCACTCTGCCTCTCTTTTTAAGTTTTACAAGATTTGACTGCACATTCACGCTTGTTTCGGGAATGACAGCACCCTCCGCAACATCCTTGAGCTCCTTTTCAGCCTTTGTCGGAACAGAAGCGATAGTTCTGTAATCCATACCGTTAATCTGTGTCTTTGCGGCAACGATAAGCGGAAGAATATCAGCCTCCTCCTTACCCTTTTTAACGGCTCTTGCCACGTATTCGGGGAAAAGTGCCGCAGAATCGGTGGTTTTGAAGAACTTTTCGATTGTGTCGCTGCCTGCACCGCTTACCTTGATGTCAAAACGCTTAAGCTGTCTTTCAAATGCGTCAAGACCGTCAAGGGAGGTTCCCTTGTAATTTTCGGAGGGGTCAACGCTTTCGAGTTCTGCAGTAAAGCCCTTGCCTGTTGAATAAAGTCCCTTATCAAGTTTAATGTTTTCATAAATTGCCATAAATACACTTCCTTTCTTTTAATTAAAATCTGAACTGTGAGTTTTCATATTACTGCCATTTCCTCGATACTCATATTTTTAATTCGCTCATAGTTTGTCATACTTAGTTACCTCGTTCCCCCAGACATCCCAGCCCGGTGTTGTATTTCTTGCAAACAATTCAATTTTCGGAACATTTCCCATCAGCTTTACAATACGGTCTCTCGCTTCCTGGGGCTTTTTACTGTGCTCCTCTATGTGAGAGATTATGACCTGATGCACACTTGCGAATACACGCTTTGGATGTCCCTTTGTGGCAAGAATGCAGATTTCGGCGTTTGCTCTTGTCCAGTAGCCCATGCCAGTGAAAAGATTATCGTTCTTGCGGTTTTGCTTGATCCACACGAACGCCACGGTTTTATAGGAAAATCCCCATGCTGTCAACACTTCGAGCGCTTCACATAGGCACGGAAACGTACTCCAGAGAAACAGAGCGCAGTCCTTAGTTGCCAGATTACCAACCGGAAGCGCCTTGATGTCTTCAATGCACATCGTCGGATAGTGGCTTTCCGCTGACCGTCCCTGTCCTTTCTTAGAATATGTCCGATAAGCCCACGGTGGATCTGCGTATATAACGCTGTATTTTTTATTTGGAAAAGGTATCACTCTTTCACCTCCTCTACATAACACCAGCTCTGTGGTGCTTTTGACAACTTAAATGCGTTCTTGTAACTCTCATAAGAAGAGCGAGCACCTCCGTTTCCGTTATAAATTCCGTAAAGCCAATCGTCATACGACAACATACCGACCTTGTAGAATTCGCCTATATCTTTCGGCTCATCATAAAGCACGAGGTCGGAAATGTGCCAGGCGTACACTTCCCCGCCGTTCGCATACTTCTCAATATCGCTATATGACAGCTGACACCGAGAGAGAAAGACTTCGTCAAGCTTTTTGATTGTTAGGTTTTGGTCAACGATATTCAGCTCAATTCTTTCATTGTCATAGCCGCAACGTGCAATTCTTGTTATTTCGTTGCAAACAAATTCTCCGATAACCTTGCCCAAGAACTTTTGCATGAAAGGTTGATATTCTTTCGGAATGCAATTAAAAGACTGTTTGTCTTTGGTACAATATATCTTTCCAATCTTATTCCATTCATCATCTTTGGGGCAAGTCTTTCTAACCTCAACGGTTTTTTCTTTAGCTATATTCCACCCCATTGTTTTGGCTATAATTAGAAACACCCAATAAGGCTTAATGCTTATAATTACGCTTTTCATTCTCTTTCATCCTTTCCAATGCTTTCTCTGCTTCTTCACGAGTAAGAAAAACTGAATTGTTTAACGCTTGTTCATCAAAAGCAACATTTTCGGTATCATATACAATTTTTTGTATTGTGCTTTGGTATATTCTTTCCCCGTCGGTCTGATAGACAACAGTGCCCACTATGCACGGCAAATGCTCCCGTTCGGTACGGTTGGCGAAATCTTCGCAGCCCTCAACAAACATTGTGTTAAATTCATCCTCGTAAAAATCGCATTTGTTCTCTTCATTTACAAGCTCGCAGCATTCAAGCTCATCCGCACCCGAATACGCCAAGCACACTCGGTAATGAATACATTTTTTACATTCCATTTTTTGCTCCTTTGTTAAAATACTTGAACGCCACGCAAGGATTTGCGTTATGTCGGCGTTTCAAATGATATGACCTGCTTTTTTATTTCTTCACAAAAATTTGCAATCTTGAGAAGCAGTTTTCGCAAATGTCCAATCTCCGTGCCTTGAAGTAAAATTTTCTTTCACTCGTATAAAATTTTTCAATTTTCTTAAATTTATATCTTCTTTTAGCTTTTTTTATTTCTCTTCCGCACACATCACAAAAAACACCGCTTTTTTTACTCATATTTCATTGCCCCCAAGTCTATCTTTCCGCTATCTCTTGATTTGTTTTTGTAGCCGAGAATTCCGCTTCGTAATATTGTCATAACGCCTGAAACCAATCCTTGAGGTTGTCCGCAATTTCCTTAAAGGAGTCGAAAGCCTCCGTTTTGCTATTCAAGACGACATCAAGCCGCTTTTCGCCGATTTCTTCCGTATTTTCAATTCCGAGCAATTCAAAAATCTTTATCTTAAAGCTTAAAAGCTCCATTTTATAACCCCTCCACTTCAATAGCCGTAAATCCTTGCTTCTTCTCGTCAACATCTGCCTGTAACTCAAGCGTTATTACCTTGAAGCTATCGTCAGCAAGGATTTGAGCCTTTACAAGTCCGTCAAGAATAAATTTGCCCGAATAATTATCCGGGTCTCGCCGGCGATTGTCCTTGAAAAAATAGTGCAATATCACTTTCGCCTTGTCGAGAGCCTTCGGAGGCTTCGGGCGGCAAAAAATGTTGATGTAGCCCGCCCACTGCCTCTTTTCAGCTTGATATTCAATATTTTCCGCTTGCCCGCCGTTGCCTATGTACTTGTTATTGCTCGGAGGGACAAGCGGAATTTTATATTCGTACCGCATCAATCGCACCTGCTTACGATGGCACCGCAGAGCTTCTTGACTGCACCCTTGAATTTTTCGGCTTGTTCTACCGGCATTGAGGAGATAACGCCCATAAGCGCATTGAATTCCGCTTGAATCGACGAAATGTAAACTTTCGCCTCAGCTGATGCGCTGTCCGACAAGGCAAGCTGCTTTTCAAGCTCCTGTGCTCTGCTCTGTGCCGCTTCGATTTGAGAATTCAAAGCGTTAATTTTTTCTTTCACGGCATTTTCAGCCGATTTTTCGCCGTCGGAAAACGCTTTTTTCTTTTCCGCTTCGGCTTTATTCAAAATTTTGCTTTTGATTTTCTCTTCGAGCGCCTTTGTGTCAGGCACTTCGGCTTTTTTACTTTCCTCAAGGTCATTCTCAAGCTTTTCGACGAGGGCGTGCTTCTCGTCTAACTGCTTTTTCAGATCCTCAATTTTACTCTCAAGCTCCGAACCGTCAGCACTCTCGCTCTCTTTTTTCTTCAATTCTTCGATTTCAGCATTGAGAATTGAAATTTGCTCGCCTTGATTTTTGTTTTCCTCAACGAGCTTTTTAAGCTCTGCGACCGTCATATCGTCAGCCTGTCCGCTTTCGAGCATTTCTGCTCTGTCCTCGGCGTTCATCTGAGCGATAAGGCTCAATTTTGTAATTCCGAGCGTTGCATTCGACTGCAAAACCGTGTCGCCGAGCTTCTCATACGTTGAAATGTAAGTGTAAGCCTGTCTCGCTTTAATGCCGACAAGATTTTCCGTGTACTCGCTGAATTCGGCGCAGCCGAGCTCCTCATAAAGCCGCCTGTCTCGCATAATTTTGAGATCTCGGCACATTGCAACCATACTGTTAGCAGCAAGTTCCGCATTAAGCATTATGTTTTGGTGCAGCTTGACCGCCTCTGCTTGCGCTTCACTCATTTCGCCGTGAATGTTAATAAGTTCTTTCATATTTTTTACTCCTTTATGCTACTTTTTTCTTGCTTGTTTTTTTATTCTTTCTGCGTTTAACATTTTTCAGCCATTTGTCGATAAACGCTTGTTCCTCGTCGCTTGGATCTCTGTTTTTTTTGCCGTGCGCCTGAATAACAGTAAGACTTTTTTCGTCAAGCTCGATTGTGACAAGGGCTTCCTCGGTGTTTTCGACATTTCGCATAAACAAAATCGTTGTTTTACCCTTGATATGCCTCTCTGCATATCCTCCGACGCAATGACTGAGAGCTCTGCCCTCAAGTACAATTTCTGTTGCCCCCTTAGGAATAACAACACAATACTTTCCGTCGCCATATTCATATGCTTTTTGAAGTTTTTTATATCGCTTTGCATACAAATTATTCTTATCATTCAATGCATCTTGTTCTTCTCTCAATTTTTTGGCTTGGCTTTTTTTCTCGTTTTCAAACCTTACTTGTTCTCTGACTGCAACCGCTTCGTCGTGTGCTGTCTTCAATTTCTTCGGGAACAAAACATTGTGAACACTCAAGTCATATCCGCAAGCTTCCGCTGCTTCAACATAATCAAGCCACGTTGACACTCTATATGTTTTTAATCGCTCGGAAGCGTCAACCTTTTTGCCGTTCTCTAACTTGTTCAAGAAGTTCAGCATTGTTTTTATTTGAATTTTATACTTTCGCATTTTCTTTGAGAGAGCCTCAAAGTAATATCCGCCTGTTTTTTTAAGCTCTACATATTCTTCAACGCTTATCTTTTTATTTACAGCTTTCATCTGTAAATAAAAATAGACATCCCCACGGGTGCAAACATCATTTCCTTTTAACTCTTTGATTTCGCTTTTTGACAGCTTCTTAAAAAACTTGTATGGCGTCGTTGCCTGCCAATCATATAACGTCGCTGCTTCGTTCTCTTTATTGATCATCTGAAAAACGAAATCGTCAAAGCCTTGCTTTTCGAGAAATTCCAAGCTTTTATACCTCGCAAAAAGGGAAATGATTTTACAGTATGGAATTTCGCTATAGCCACCTGTGTAACGCTCCCACAGCTCTTTATATTTTGACATGTCAAAATATTTCAGAAATGTGTTTTCAAATTTTTCTGTGCCGACAAGCCAATAACCTTTGTTGCGTGAGAAATTATAAACAAGGTTTTTGTTATACGGTTCTTTGATTTTTGTTTCATCCCACATATCCGAATACCAATCTCTTTTGAATATCCGTTGTTGATTTGGCGTAAGGTAATAGATTGCATTAACCTCATGTCTCGGCAAAATGTCATATTTCACGTTTTTAATAAGTCCTTTTTCCGCTTCGTAATGAGGAGATTCAAGATAGCCCTTTGTATTGTAGGTGTAAATTAGGTAAACCTCGTTTTCCGATCTGCGCTTTACAAAAACCGTTCTTGAATAATCCCAGAGGCGACTACAGCTTTTCACAACTCCGATTTGCTTTTTTTGTGCCGTAACACCGCACTTCGGGCATTTCACGAATTTATTGTGCGTCGCGGACAAAAACTCTCTGTCCTCGGGTGTCATTGTCCTTTGAAGCTCTGACACAGTAAAATGCTCTCTGCAGCAGCTACAGATACAATGCTGTGCCCTGCCTTTTTTATCGTTTTTATAAAAAATATAAGGCTCAAAAGAACGGTTGATAACATCAACATCTTCATCCGTGATAGCAGGCGCATTTTTTATAATCGTCGCCATTTTTTTTAGTTCCCGCATTTTCGCACCTCAATCAAAAAGCTCGTCAAAGCTCAAATCAATTACCGTGCCTTTTCCCTTGACCGAACCGCAGAGGTCGATTGTCATTTTCATTTCAACCGTCGCCCCGGGGAAATAAAACTCCACTGCCCGGCGATAAACCGCAATGTCGGATATTGAGTTTTTACAATCCTTGACCGCATATTCGCAGGCTTCTGATAAGGTCTTGTCGCTTTGAACGATAGATTGAGCGAACTCGTTATCCTGCCCGCAAAAAACAATCAGCGTTTCCGCAGTCTCCTTTGCAACGGCTTTCGCCTTAGATGAAGCCTTACCCGCTTCGTTTAACTCCCGAAGCTCCTTCTCAATCTTGTCAATAGCCTCGATCGTATAATTTTTGAATACTCCCATTTTTTTACTCCTTTTCGCACGCACTTTTGAAGCTTTGCGTGCATTTTTTTATTTTGTACTTGATTTTTTTAATTTTCACGCACACTTTTTATTTTCTGTGTGCATTTTTTCTTTCGCCCCGCTCTTTATCCGGTGCGTTTTTTTAGCTCGGCTCAAATCAACGCCTTTTGCTCGCTCTTCCTCTCGGGTAATTCACTCGGAAGAGTTCTGACTCAAGGAACACAATAAGATTTCTACCTGCTCTGCAGATAATCTATAAATTTAGCTAATGCCACAAACAAAACAATTCCGATAAATGCGTCAATAACCACAACTAAAAGCGTTAAACATATTGCACAGATAAAAGCCATCACACTTTCTCCTTTCTCTCGTTCAACTTTTTTTCGAGTTCAGTTTCCCCACAAATTCCTCACGGACAGACGAAAACTTAACCGCTTCGGCGTGATTTTCCGCTGTTGCCGTGCCATTTTCAGCGTTTAACCCCTGATTTTTTTCTTACTTTTCGCCTCACTTTCTCCCCGGCTAAATATTCCACCGTCAGCCTCGCCGCAGGACAGCAGTAACATCCCCGCACGTCAACCGAATAGCAACTGCATATCAACCGCCTCTCGATTTCACACCGCCTTTTTCGGCTGCACGAACGAGTAAAAATTTTTCCTATTATAGATTTTTAATAAAATGAAAACTTTTCATAAGACGGATTTTTCAATTTCAGCTTGTCCGCTTCGTCAACGGCAAAACAAGCCTTAAATCAAATCTGCCAAAGCAAAAAGCACATATCGCCTTTAGCTCTATTAAATTCAGCCTTGACATTTTCTCAACTTTTTGCCTTGCTTTTCTCTTCGCTTTTCGCTTCCGTTTCCCTCAAAAGCAGTTTTTTCTCACGTGCGACCTTTCCCCTTTTGTCGTAAGGGGCTTCGGTTGACACCGCTTTTTTATTTTGAAAAAATTTTACCCCGGGGGTATAAACGATCGCCGAGCTCGCCTTGATGGCGAAGCAAAGTAAATTCTTCCGTTATAATCCTCGTCATAAATATAGTCAAGCTTTGCCGACTTCTTGCATAATCGTACAGTCATATATCTTTCGCCGAATTCCACATTATCTTTTCTGACGGCTTCGACAAAAAAATAATCTTTATATCTCGTCTCAAAAATTTCTCGGCTTTCAAATTCATTCCACAGCTCGCCAAAAACTCTTGCGGACACCCGGCGTTCTCTCGGTGGGCTCGGACGCTTGAGGTTACGAGAGCACGAATAAGCCTTGTAAGTGCATCGCACGTTGTCTTCGTCGCCCGATGCTGCGGACTTAACTATGTAATGTGCCAAGCCTAATATTCCACGCTCGGAGAACTGCAGCTGACGACAGTTACATATTCCCATTCCCCAACACTTCTCCACAGCTTCTCTCGGAATTCCACCGGATATAATCATATGGTGGTGCAGCTTGCCGGAGCGTACACCCTGTTCAAGCACAGAGATATGCTTCAACTCATTAACGCCGTACTTCTTGTATAACCGCCTCAATCGCAAAATAAAATTCCTGCGGTCTTTCAAAGCCGTCTCTACATCCGGCGGACGAAATGCGTCGGCATAGGTCGGATGTATCGCATAGTCATTCCGAGTGAAGTTCTCGTGAATTAGCATATATAACTCACGCTCACGGTTGACCTGATTCAAATGCGCTTGCGCTTCTGTCGTCGGTTTACTTTTTCTGCCACGCCCTCGCCGAGGGGGGAGTCTGTATGGAAGAAAGTCAACTTCAAGATAATCGCCTGCGTAATGTTGCAATTCCTTAATCATACGCCGCCGTCCTTTGCATCCGAGTTAACATCGTTTATAACACGCAGCTCCGACTCAAAAACGGAATTATAAAGCGCCGTCGTCAAGTACGCTTTAATGAATTTGATTTTATAGCTTACAGCGCAGACATTGTCCGCAACAAACCTCAATTCCGTGCTTCCCACCTGCTCAAACACTTCTTGCACCTTTGACGCTTTCAGCGTTTGCCTTCCGATTTTCACATCTGCATTTCCGTCCTTGCGGAATACCTCCGTCATAATCTTGCACATCTGCTCATACAGCCGAGCGTTGTACGGATCTTCCGCAACTGCTTCCTCAACCTCGCACTTCCTCATCACGGCTTGGAGCTGCGAGTCAAAGGACAAGACAAGACTTGACCCTGACTGCACCACAGCCTCTTTGTTTCTTTCCATCCTGCTCACTCCTCCTGTGTGCGTTAACATAAGAGAACATACAAGCCCTAAAACGGCAACCGCCGTTTTAATTTTTCCTTTTACTTATATAATGGTATGTTCTGTTATTTATTTTTGCTTTTCGGTTCAAAGGTGCGGCAATGTTCTTCGTCGCCTTTGAGATCTCGAATATGTCCTGTGTGTTCAAGACAATCGCAGATATAATGCTTGTCCCACAACTTAACCCTGTGAGCGCACTTCTTACATATCGGTTGATGATCACACGGGTATTTGTTTCGCCCGACACGTGGCTTGATTTTGTATTTTTCGGTGCACTTAGGGCACACCGCCGTTCCGTTACTTTCGGCAATTTCAAAATTCTTGCCACAGATTAAGCAAACCCTTTCGCCTCGGTAGCTCGGCACTTCGCCGGTTACTTTTCCGTTTCGCTGTTTACCCATCACAAAACACCTTTCATCGATTCCGCTTCGATTATTTCCGACTCAAACTTCAAGCCTGCGCCACGAACAACCTCAAGCGCTCTGCTAAACTCAAACAGCAATCGGTCATAAGCCCTCTCTGTCTTCTTTTGCTTGTCGCAAGCGAGAATGTAGTTCTTTGTGAGGGTAGACAACGCTTCCCTCAACTCGACAATCTCCTTTGCTTGCGCCACAATGATTTTTTCCTTATCCATTTTTTACTCCTTCCTTGCAGTCAACTGCAAAATTGCTTTCGAACCTCAAGACAATTCTTGAGAGCTTTACCTATTTTTTCATTTGCCTTTGTGGCGAATTCCGACTTTTCCGCTTCGGTATATTCATCAAAAGGCTTGTAGTCCCCGTCAGGACCGTTAAGCGAGAGCATCGCAACCACTTTAATATTATTTTGTTTTGCCATATCCTCACTCCCTAAAATTCGTAAATATCCGAAGTAATAATCGCCTTCGGCTTGCAATCCTTGTAGTATTTTTTGACATCATTCTCCCAATCGGCTTCCGTGTAATAGTCGGAGCAGTTTACAAATCCGTCGGTCCTGTCGGGGAAATACACTCTAAAGAGCGAAACCGCTTGCCTTATGTTTTCAGCTTTAACGATTAAATAGCTGTTATTGAACGGTAATTTATCCGAGCTTCCGAATGTAAAGAAATATCTGTTCTTCTTCATTTTTTCGCCCTTTCTTAACCTTGTAAATATATGTTGACATTTCAATAATTTAGATTTAATAATCTTGCAGGACTCCTAATTTCCTTTTGGAGATTTGTAGTTCCCTAATTTTTTACTTTTTTTATGCCCGCTTTTATTCTTATGCAAATACGCTTTGTCCTTATTTCCTCGGGACAAGGTAAACACAGGTGTCGTCCTCACACTCGAGAATGTCATATTTAACAGCTTTGCATTTCCGCTTCGATTTCAACCTTTTGCGGATTGCTTTGCGAACAGCAACCTCAAATTTGATGATTTCTTTTTCGTGGATGTAGCCATAAATAAGCAACAAAACAACGGCTAATTCAAGAATGGTTTTAACTGCTATTGACATTTGTCCTCTTCCTTTCCGGCTATGTTAAAATAAGCTGCTCGGCTTTGTGATTTGAGACTTTGAATAGAAGAGTTCTATCTCCCTTTGATGTGTGAAGAACCACTTCTCCTTTTTCAACAATTCTTCCTCGCCACCAATATTTAGGAAGTTCGTGTTTTCTGTAATCATCCAAACAACTTTGGATTTCGGCTTTAGTCAGCTTATGCTCATCGAGAAAGTCAATGTCGCAATTTCCGACAGTAAACATTTCAATTACTCCTTTCTACTTTTGATTGTGCGAGGCAAGCAACCGAGGAATTCTGCACAACCTTTTATAATATCCATGCTTAAGCTCCTAATCGTCAAACGCTTCTTTTCGGCATACCGACTTTGGAAACCAACCTCTTATCGCACCGACGCTTGTCTCGAACAGCAGCAAATACGCATTTGCCGTTTCGCTTATGACAATCGGTCTTGTGCATTTCATCGAATCCGCTTCGACGTAGCTGTAATTTTTATCAATGAACCAATCTTGAATTTTCATTGTTTTGTCTCCCTTCGGTCAAAACATTCTTTTTTACAAACAGCTTTCGGAAACCAGCCTTTAATCATTCCGAATTCAGTTTTGAAAACAAGAAAATATGCCTTTTGTGTTTCTTTACTTATAATCGGCTCGGTAAGCGAAATCGCATATCTCTCACCTTGCGAGTAATTTTTCTTTAAGAACCAATCTTGAATTTTCATAAGGTCTCTCCTCTTAACAAAACTCAATTCTAAATTGTTTACATATAGTAAACAATTTAGACAAAAAAATATTCGTCCTTCTCGTCAGAAATTTTTAGTATGTTGCTAAGAATTGAAATTTCTGAAGCCTTAAACTCGGTTTTATTATTAAGCTTATAACTAAGTGCGGCTGAAGAAATCCCTAATTCATCAGCGATTACTTCTCGTTGTAACCCTAACTCTACTATTCTCCCTTTTAATCTATTTGAAGCTACCATATTGACATCTCCTTTCTGTTTCCCGTTTGTCAACATCTACATATTAGCACACCGTTTACTCGATGTCAACAATTTATTTAATTTTTTTCAAAAAAGTTGACAAGTAGGAAATAATGATATATATTATTCTTGTTTGGAGGTGATGTTATGAGTGAAACCATGTACGAGCGCATTCGGCGCATAAGATTAGAACAAGGACTAACGCAAGAAGAGCTTGCGTTAAAATGCGGATATAATACGCGTTCTACAATAGCGCGCATTGAAAGCGGAGATAGAAACCTTGTTGCTTCTAAAATATCAACCATTGCGAAGGCTCTCAATGTTACTCCCTCCTACTTAATGGACGGAAAAACAGAAACTGATAAAGAAAAATCCTCCTCGGAACTATCCGAAGAGGAAAAGGGCCTGCTTGAGCTCTTCAGGGAGCTTCCCGAAGACAAGCAGGATATGGCGCTTGAGATGCTGAGGGCCGCTCTGCACAAAAAGTAAAAATCTCAATCGCCTTTTGCAGAGCGTACTCTCTGTCAGGATAAGACCGTATCAACTCAATCATTTCCGTCTCTTTTTCTGTCATGTGTACGCTCCTTTCCGAACATTTGTTCTAATACTCTACTAAAGAATAGCACAACTTAAAACTCTTGTCAATAGTTCCGAGTACCAATAATGGCACTCAGTTTACAAATGTAAGATTTATTACAAACAGAGTAAGAGGAAAAATATGGATTTTGAAAATGCAAATAAAAATGTTCTGATTTCAAGGCTAACCGAAGAGGAAACAAAAATGCTTAAGCTTTTTAACGCTCTTTCTGAAGATAAGCAAAAACAAGCGCTTGAATTGATAAATAACGCGCTTTATGCGGATTTTTCTAAAGAACAGCAAAATGTACCCTAAATAATCATTTTATACTTATTTGTTAAATTATATGTTGCCATTTTTATCTGTGTATGGTATTTTATAATTACATAATTATTAAACTTTTTTTACTTTGAAAGGGGTACAAAAAAATGAAATGTGTAAAATGCGGGACAGAATTCGACTCAAAATTCTGTCCTAAATGCGGTGCTCAAGCTCCGCAAAAAAATTCATGTCCTAAATGTGATACCGTTACCGATGCGGAATTTTGCCCAAATTGCGGTACCCAGATAGCCGCTTCGGCGCAAGCTACGGCAAAGGCAGGCAAAAAATATAACCTTTTTACCTCGCTCTCTCTTGTCTTTGCGATGCTAACATTTTTCATCCTTTTAATTTTTGCTTTCAGCGAAAGCAACGCAGTATTCGATACCGTTTCAATTTTGTCGGGAATAGCGACACCATTTGCAATACTACCTATTTTCAATTATACATTAGTTGGAAAAAACAGAGCTGTTTCAATCGTTTTTTCTGTGCTTTCAATGCTTTCCGTCGCTTTTTTGAGTTTTCTTTCAATAAAGCTTGTGGTCGGACTGTTCACAGCCCTTTTGAGCATAATATTTTCTATATTAGCTATTGTTAATTCAAAAAACCTTACCGCTTCAATTTCAAAAACGAGAAATGTTTTAGGAATTATTCTTGTAATCCTCTTACTCTCTCAAATTCCTTTTGGATTTCTTGATAACAAAGCTCGCAAGGATTCTTATTTGAAAAAATACGGATATATCGATTGTGACAGAATCGTTTATATGCAGCAACATGACACTTTCAATCTTGACGAATTCACAAATGATTATAAAGAGTATATTCCTACTGAAGAAGAGCTAAAAGCTTCCGAAGAATTAGGACTTACTTCAAACACCACTATCTACCGAAAAGATGATTCTTTGGACAGCGGAGCAACTCGCTCACAACAGTTCGACATCGGCAAAAGCAACGTCGTTGAAGGCTACGCTGTTCATTACACCATTCCTGTAGGAGATCCCCTTATCTTTACTGTCCTTGAACAGTTTAACACATACTGTAATGATAATTTTGGTGAAGATGTTGTTTTTAAGGACACGGTGTGCGGAAAAAAATATACTGCCTCAGAGCTAAGCTCGTTAAAAAATGCAGATCATCTTATTAGTGCATATATATTTGACGACGATTTGTCTGTGGGAACTTATGTTAGTTTTATAGATAACGCAGTATGCATTTCGATTATGTACTCAATAAAATAGAATAAAAAAATCCTGCAATCGTCTGCCAACGGTTGCAGGATATAAATGGTAAGGTGTTAAATAATAGATAATTCACACGTCCTTAACCTCTGTTATTTTACCACCTTTCCGGGCAAATGTCAAAAGAAAGGTGTTTTTTTTATGCCACAAAATACAAATTATGGAAATCTCTCTCATTCCGACAGCACAAAGCGAGCCGCAGCATATATCCGTGTATCGACCGACGATCAGCTTGAGCTGTCGCCCGATAGTCAGCTCAAGGAGATCCGTGCTTTTGCGGACCGAAACGGCTATACGATTGATGATGAATATATCTTCCACGACGACGGCATTTCGGGCACTTCGGCTAAACGCCGCCCTGCGTTTATGGAAATGATTGCGACGGCGAAAAAGAAGCCGAAGCCGTTTGATGCAATTATCGTTTGGAAGTTCAGCCGCTTCGCTCGTTCAAGAGAAGACTCTATCGTGTTCAAGTCAATGTTGAAGAAGCTCGGCATCAGCGTTATTTCCGTTTCAGAGCCGATTACCGACGATAAGATGTCAATAATAGTCGAGGGCTTAATCGAGTCAATGGACGAATACTACTCCGCTAACTTGTCGGAAGAAGTCAAGCGAGGAATGCTTGAAAAATTCTCACGCAAGCAGGCAATGTCCGCAGCTCCCTACGGCTACCGCCTTGAAGATAAGAAATATGTTCCCGAACCTGCCGAAGCCGAAATCATAAAAGAAGTATTTACCCGCTTCGTAGGCGGCGAAACCGTGTGGGGAATATCGAAGGACTTAAAAGCGAGGGGCATAAAAACAAAGCGAGGCAATATCACCGAGCCTCGCACAATCCACTATTACCTTGACAACCCTGTTTATATCGGCTCAATTAGATATACGCTTGACGGTGGAGGAAGCCGTCAGCGATACCTTGACGGCAACTTTATGCTTCAGGAAGATTGTCACGAACCTATCATAAGTAAGGAGCTTTGGAACGAGGCGCAAAAACTGATTAAAAAGAACCGGGAAATATACGGAAAATCCACAAAGCCCGTGTCTTATCACGAATACGCTTTGAAAGGGATAGTCAAATGCGCTTCCTGCGAGCACAACTTGACATATTGTTCAAGCAAGGACGCACCCCGAGTGCAATGCCCTATGTATCAACACAACAAATGCGACACTTCATCAAGCGTAAGACTTGACCTCTTAAATGAAGCACTGCTGTTGCACCTGCAGGAAGCGCTCAAAGATAAAAACTTAAATATTGATATTTCGGCGGACACCTCCACAAAAAGCTCACGGGAAATTCAGCTTGAAGCGGAAATCAAGAGAGAAACCGCACGCCTTGCACGAATGAAAGAAGCATATCTCAATGGAGTCGATACTATCGAAGAATATAAGGAGAATAAATCGGCGCAGACGAAAATTATTTCACGGCTTGAAAAAGAATTGAAAAAGTTAAAATCTCCGCCGTCAGATAAAGAAAAACAGGAAAAAATCAAACAAGTAAAAACCAAAATCAAAACCGCCATAGATGCCTTGCAGTCAACTGCAATTTCCGAGACTGAGAAAAACGCACTATTAAAAACCTTCATATCCAAAGCCCTTTACGACTCCAAAACAAAAACCCTCACCGTCTATTATTACGCCCAATAATCATTACGAATAACAATACGGCGGTCCCGACGGCGAATTAGGTGCGTCGCTTAAGTATCTTTCGCAGAGATTTTCAATGCCGTATGCGGAGCTCAAAGGCTTGCTTACCGACATCGGAACGGAGGAATTGGGACACCTTGAAATGATAGGTGCGATAGTTTATCAGCTTACGAGAAATCTCTCGATAGACGAGATAAAGAAAAGCGGCTTTGACAAATACTTTGTTGACCACACAACAGGCATTTATCCCGTGGCGGCAAGCGGTGCGCCGTTTACGGCTACTGTGCTTCAGTCAAAGGGCGACACGATAACGGATTTGCACGAGGATTTGGCGGCTGAGCAAAAGGCAAGAACGACCTATGACAATATTCTGCGACTTGTTGACGACCCCGATGTAAGAGAGCCAATTAAGTTCCTGCGTGAAAGAGAAGTAGTACACTATCAGCGTTTCGGTGAGGGCTTGCGACTTGCAACGGATAAGCTCAATGAAAAGAATTTCTATGCGTTCAACCCGAGCTTTGACAAAAAATGTAACAGAAAATAGCACTAAAAAATACGGCACACTCCGAAAAGAGTATGCCGTATTGCTTTATTTTGATTATTTAAGTGCGATTGCCTTTTTAACATTTTCAGCGATATTTTTAGCGTCAAGACCGTAGATGTGCAAAAGCTCAACCGCAGGGCCTGATTTACCGAATACGTCATTTACGCCGACACGAACAACGGGTACGGGTACGGTTTCGCAGACAACCTCCGTAACCGCAGAACCGAGACCGCCGATAATGTTATGCTCCTCGGCAGTAACGATAACGCCCGTTTTCTTTGCGGAGTCAATGATTATATCTCTGTCGATAGGCTTAATTGTAGCCATATTGACAACTCTTGCGGAAATGCCCTCTGCCTTGAGGCTTTCGGCAGCCATCAAAGCTTCGTTTACCATAAGACCCGAAGCGATAATTGTAGCGTCTGTACCCTCAACAAGTACATTGCCCTTACCGATTTCGAATTTGTAGCTTTCGTCAAATACTCTCGGCACTGCAAGGCGACCGAAACGCATATAAACAGGACCGTCGTGCTCAACGGCAGCCAAAACGCAAGCTCTTGCTTCGATGTCATCGGCGGGGTTCAAAATAACCATACCGGGAATTGTTCTCATAAGTGCAATATCCTCACAGCACTGGTGGCTTGCGCCGTCCTCGCCGACAGAAATGCCTGCATGAGTTGCACCAATTTTAACGTTCAGGTGCGGATAGCCGATTGAGTTCCTTATCTGCTCAAACGCTCTGCCTGCCGCAAACATAGCGAAGGAAGAAGCAAAAACGGTATGACCTGTTGCCGCAAGTCCTGCCGCAACGCCCATAAGGTTAGCCTCTGCGATACCTACGTCAAAGAATTTATCGGGATGAGCGCTTTTGAACATACCTGTTTTTGTTGCTGCTGCGAGATCGGCGTCAAGAACAATGATTTTGTCGTTTTTATCGCCCAATTCAACAAGTGTTTTACCGTAAGCGTCACGGGTTGCACATTTAATTACATCTGCCATAATTAAGCCTCCAATTCTGCGAGAGCCGCTTTAAGCTCAGTCATCGCCTGTTCGTATTCTTCGGTGTTCGGAGCTTTTCCGTGCCAGCCTACTGCGTTTTCCATATACGAAACGCCCTTGCCCTTAATTGTTTTCATAACAATACAGGTCGGCACGCCCTTTGTTGCCCTTGCATTTTCAAGTGCAGACTCGATAGCGTCAAAATCGTGTCCGTCAATCTCAACGACATTCCACTTGAAAGCCTTGAATTTGTCGGCAATCGGATAAGGAGAGTTTACCTCTTCAACCGTGCCGTCGATTTGAAGTCCGTTGTAGTCAACAACCGCAACAAGATTGTCAAGACCACGGTTAGCGGCAAACATTGCAGCCTCCCAGACCTCGCCCTCTTCGATTTCGCCGTCGCCGAGGACTGTATAAACACGGAAGTCCTTCTTGTCGAGCTTTGCGCCGAGTGCCATACCGACAGCAGCTGAAATTCCCTGACCGAGAGAGCCTGTGCTCATATCAACGCCGGGGATTTTGTTCATATTGGGGTGTCCCTGAAGATAAGAATCTGATTTTCTGAGAGTCTTTAAGTCTTCAACGGGGAAAAATCCCTTGAGTGCGAGCGTTGCATAAAGAGCAGGCGCAGCATGTCCCTTTGAAAGAACAAATCTGTCTCTGTCCTCCATATGCGGATTTGAGGCGTCAATGCGCATTTCTCCGTTGTAGAGATAAGCGAGCAAATCACAAATTGAAAGCGAACCGCCAGGATGTCCCGCCTTGGCATTGTAAACGCCCTCAATAACGCCTATGCGTGCCTTTGCAGCAAAAATCTGCAATTCTTTCTTCTTCATAGCGTCCATAATCAGTTCTCCTTATATGTGTACATTATATAATTGAGCAAATCTCCGACGGCTCCCTTGTTGCAATGGCAAGCCTCGAATTTTGCTATTTCGTGCATTTCTTTAGGTGCCTGACCGCAGCAAGCAGGCAATCCGACGGTTTTGAGCATATCGAAATCGTTGAAATAGTCTCCGATTGCGGCGGTATGCTCTTTTTTTATTCCGAACATATCTGCGATTTTCATAATCGCCGTACCCTTATGCACGCCCTGCTCCACCATTTCAAATGAGGCTATTGACGACGACATAAGGTTTACGCTTGTATCCGTTGCACCGTAAAGGTACTTTTTGACTGAGCTTATAAGCGTCGGCATACCGAGAAAGATTACCTTTCCCCAATCGTCGGGCGGAACCTCGTCTGCCTTTTTGAAGCGCTTATGAGGCAAATCGTCCGATATAAGCATAGCTTCGGCAAAAATATGCGAATTTACGGCATATCCCTCTCTGCTTGTGAGAATATAAGCCTCCAGCATGGGAAATTTTTTCATAGCTGACTTAAAAAGCTCGTATCCCATAGGATTTATCGGCGTAAAGTCAAGAATTTTATCGTTCATAACATCATATATGCCTGCGCCGTTAAGTATGACTGCGGGCGTACCGGCAATCATCGGAAGCGACTCATAGGGTTTGCGGATTGAGCTGACATTTCTGCCCGAGGCAAGAGTAAATCTGCCCTTTTTTTCAACCACGAACTCGTTTATGGCGTCATAATTGCGTTTTGGCAAGCGTCTCAATTTATTGTTGAGCGTGCCGTCAATATCGGACACCACAAGCCAATCGGAAAAATCTGTTTTTATCTGTTTCTCTGCCAAATTTTACAACCCTTTCATAAACCGAGTGAAATACTCGGGAAGCTCTGAAGAGAACTCAACATATTCGCCGCTTCTCGGATGAACAAACCCGATAAGTCCTGCGTGCAGGCATTGACCGCAAAGCCTTTGCTCGGCGGCGTTCCTCGGTTTGCCGTAAACGTCATCGCCTGCAAGCGGATGCCCGAGATATGCCATATGAACTCTGATTTGGTGAGTTCTGCCCGTTTCAAGCCTTAATCTCAAATAGTCATAGCCGTTGAGCTGTTCCAAAACTTTATAATGAGTGACCGCATTTTTCGAGTTTTTGTCGGTTACGGTCATTTTCTTTCTGTCGTTTGTGCTTCTGCCGATAGGAGCTACAACCGTGCCCTCATCCTGCTTCAGATGACCTATGCAAACGGCACGGTACTCCCTTGTGAAGCTGTGTTCTTTTATCTGCTCGGCAAGACCCTTATGCGCAAAATCATTCTTTGCGACAATTAAAAGCCCCGATGTGTTTTTGTCAATTCTGTGGACAATGCCCGGTCGCAAAACGCCGTTAATTCCCGAAAGACTGTCCTTACAATGATACATAAGAGCGTTTACAAGCGTGTTTTCATAGTTGCCGGGTGCAGGATGAACGACCATACCCTTAGGCTTATTGACAACAAGCAAATCTTCGTCCTCAAAGACTATATCAAGCGGAATATTCTGCGGCTCAACCGTCAATGCTACGGGCTCGAGCGGAAGATATTCCACCCTATCCTCTGTTTTCAGCTTATAATTTTTAGAAACAGGTTTTCCGTTTACGCTTACATTTCCCGACTCAATCGCCCTTTGAATATAGCTTCGTGAGGTTGAGGGAAATATAAAGGATAAATATTTATCTATTCTCTCGCCGTCGCTTTCAACATCGGCAATTATACTGATACTGTTCATATTATTTCTTTGCCTTATCGGTTTTTGAGTCCTTGATAATATCGTACAGCAGGTAGATTATGACGATAAACGCACCGACCGTTACAAGTATATCCGCAAAATTGAAAACAGCGAATTTTATAAACAGCGGGTCGATATAGTCGATGACAAATTCCCTGCCGACCCTGTCGATAAGGTTTGCGCCGCCGCCCGAAATTATAAGGGTCAGTCCCCAGTAGACAACCTTTGAGTGAATTCTTCCAGATAATAAATAAATAAGTCCGACAATCAGCACAAGCGCCGTAAAAACGCTCAACACCCTTGTATATCCACTGAACGAGCCGAATGCCGCCCCCGTGTTTTCTACATATGTCAGACTTAATACTTTATCAATTACCGTAATTGAACCGATGGGCTCAAGATGCTTCAAGACCGCAAATTTTATAAGCTGATCGATAGCTATTAAAAATGCTATAATAATTATTGTGATTGCCTGAAGCATCGTGCCACCTCTGAATTATTTCTTCTTAAAGAATTTTTTGAATGAAATTGCGCCGTCATCATCTTCGTCGCCCGTTTCATCCTCAACCTCGTCAACAGACTCATAATCGTCTGCGTCTGCGGTGATTTCGCTGTCGTCATCATCGTCAAAATCAAGTTCGTCTATATTGAGTGAAAAGCCGCCGTTATCCTCGGAAGCGTCGGAGGAAATATCCTCAAATTCATCCTCGGGCTCATCCTCAAATGCAGTCTCGTCAAGAACGAAAGCCTCTTCCTCGTCTGCTTCGTCCGCATCATCAAGGATATTCTCAATATCGGTAAGCTCAAAGGTATCATCTTCGGCTTCTGTTTCCTCAACAGAGTCCTCATCTGCTTCTTCGACAACATCTTCTGCCTGTTCTTCTTCGACTGTTTCCTCAACGGGTTCAGCAGCTTCTGCAACCTCTTCAACCTCAACGGGTTCTTCGACAGGTGTTTCGGCAACTTCTTGTGCTGCTTCAGGCTCAATGTCCTGTGCTTCTTCCGTTTCCTCGGAATATGTAGGAAGTCTGTCAAGCAAAGTCAAATGCTCCTTATACATATCCATCATTTTGGTACGGAAAGCGGCAACCTCTTTTTTAAGCATTTCAAGAACAAGGTTTTCTTGAGTTACCTTGCGGTTAATTCCGCCGATAATCTCATCCGCCTGCTTGTTTGCCTCGTGGATTTTAGTGTCTGCCGTTCTTTGAGCGTTGTCAAGAATTTTCTCCGCTTTTTGAGAAGCATCGGAAATCATATCCTCTGCCTGCTGTGAAGCCTCGGAAAGCTGTTTTTCGGAAGTCTCTTTTGCATCCGAAACAATTTGGTCTGCTAACTTCTGTGCCGAAAGCAAAGCCTGACGCAAGCTGTCCTCGTCCTTCTTATACTCTTCAACCTTATTGGCAAGAATACTCATTTTCTTAATGATGTTAGCGTTCTCACGGAACATCTGGTCATAGGAAGCGTGAATTTCATTGAGAAATTCGTCAACCTCCTCTGCCTTGTATGAGCTTTTGCCCGTGGTGTGAAATTCTTTTGATTTAATCTGATCCGGTGTAAGCATTATTTGTTATCCCCACTTCTGACTGAAATTATATTATTTATCAAAAACATAGCCGTTGTTACCAAGCTCGCTCAAAAGATCTCCGTTTACATCAACATTGAACGGAGTGATCATAAACGTATCGCTTGCAACCTGTCGCATTGTAGCCTTGTTCGCATAGGTAACGCCGCTTAAAAAGTCAAGGACTCTCCTTGCGGTTTCACCGTTTACGGATTCAAGGTTTAATATAACGGTCTTTTTCTGATTGAGATTGTCCGCAACACCTCTCGCCTCTTCCATTGACTTCGGCTTTGTGAGAACAACCTGTAATTTTGCGGTTGTATTTATGCTGACAACCTTGTTGTGATCGCTCTTTGCTTCACGGTTGCCTCTCTGTGAAAAACGAGGAACAGGCTCGTAATCTTCCTCCTCGGGCTCTTCAACTTCTTCATAGCCCTCAGAGTCGGGAACATCATAATACTCGTCTTCCGAAACTTTAAGAATGTTGCTCAACTTATCCTTCAAACTCATTTCTGTATCCTCCTGCTTTAGTATATTCTCGGTCCAAATATCTTTGAACCTATTCTTACATGATTAGATCCGCTGAGTATTGCCGGAACATAATCCGATGACATACCCATAGACAGAGTTTTCATATATACATTATCTATTTTTTTCGAGTCAATGTCAACATACATATTGTATATATTCTCAAAAAATTTACAAAGTTCTGTGGTTTTTTCACAAATCGGCGGAATTGTCATCAATCCGCAAATGCGAATTCCCTCAATTTGGGCAATTTCGCAAAGACTTTCGTCAACCGCTTCGGGCATAAATCCCGTTTTTGACTCTTCCCTGCCGATATTGACTTCTAACAAAACATCGGTCACAAGTCCTTTTTTGACGGACTGCTTTCCGATTTCCTTTGCAACCTTGAGTGAATCGACCGACTCAATCATATCAACCTCGCCGACAATCTGCGATACCTTATTGGTCTGCAAGTGTCCGATAAGATTTTTGCGAACTCCGTCAAGCTTCAGGTTCGGCTTTTTACGAAGCAGCTCCTGCACTTTGTTTTCGCCGATAAGCGTAATTCCCGAGTCAAGAGCGTGATTTATATACATTTCGTCAACGGTCTTTGTAACCGCCATAAAATCAATGTCCTCGGGCCTTCTTCCGCTTTTGACAGCCGCTTCGGCAATTTCCTCTCGGATATGCTTGAGGTTTGACTCAATATCAGAATACTTTTGTTCAATCAAGGATTTTTCCATCATAAAGGTCAGTTCCTTCCACAATTATATTATCATAAAGCTCAACAAATCCGTTTTCGTTGTTGGGATTGTTGCATATTGACATTTCGCTGTCCGAATAATCAATATTTATTTTCTTAAATTTAACGATATTTCCGTTCAAAACGAAAACACCCTTTTGACCGTCAACCTCTCGGATTGCCTTATTAGGCACTTGGAAGCCCGTATGCTCATCAAAGGTAATTCTGATTTGCTCCGTGCGCAGGCTTGCGTATTGAGTGCTCATCAAATTACATTTCAAAATAACGCCCGTCTTACCGTCTGCGGTATCGCAAATTGCGGCAACCACGGCATTTATAGGCTCCGCCGTGGTCATTGTAAACTCAACTTTAGCCTTACTTCCGATTGAAAGTTTAACTGCGTCTTCATAATTTACAACGCACAAAAGATACCAATTAAAGCCGTCAACAAGCTTTCCCATATAATTATCCGCATTGCCCTTTTGGGTTTTTGACGTGTCAAACAAATCAGAAATCTGCGAAGTGGTCATGGACATTACACTTTTATAATCAACCGTGCTTTCGTAACCGTCCGCAACGCTGATATAATACCCCGGGTGCGGTGCTTTAATAGTATTATATCCTATATTTGCACTTTGAAGCTGTGCTAATTTTGCGTTTAACTCGCCAAGTCTTGCGCTTGGGTCAATAACCGTGCCTGTCGAAAGCTGACGAGAAGTTATTGCGTCTCTGATATTGTTTTCGTAGGTTTCATAAGAACTGATATTTCCCTTGCTTATGGCAACAGAATACGCTTCACACGCCGAATAAATACGCTCGTCAAGCGGTGTAATATCGGCTGTCTGTACACCGACCTTGTTCTGCAAGGAGGAAAAATATTCAATCTCATCTTTGACGACTTCCATCTCATTATAAGCCTTTGCCGCATCATCGCTTGTGAAAACAACCGCAACGTCGTCTTGACTTGCAACCCTTTTTCCGTCATCGACAAGCGGTACAAGTGTTCCCGTAACGCTCGCCTCTATCGGATACTCGTCCCTTACGACAAATGCGTCCGTTACCGCCGTAGAAGCTACGGTTTTGTTCAGGGCAACCTGCGTTTTAACGGGCTGATAGTTGATTTTGAACACCTGATACAAAAAGAAGATTATAAAGATAACTCCCGCAACGATATAAACTGCGTTCATTTTCTTTTTGTCGTCCTTGAACTGCAATATGTTATTCTTTTTTTCAGGCATCAAATCACCTTCTTTATATAATCAAATACTTTTTCATAAAAGCTGTCGCCCGTTTCCTCGTCGGGATAAAACCATTTTATATTTTCGTTTCGTCTAAACCAAGTGAGCTGTCTTTTTGCATAGTGACGTGTTCCGATTTTAAGGTTTTCCAAAGCCTGCTCAAGTGAAATTTCACCGTCAAAATAAGGCTTTAACTCCTTGTAGCCGATAGCCTGAGAGGCGGTGGATTTTTTCGGCAAAGCGTAGTAGCTTTTTGCTTCCTCGACAAGTCCGTTTTCAACCATAAGGTCAACACGTCTGTTTATTCTGTCATAGAGAATGTCTCTGTTTTTGTAATTTATACCGATAAAGCAGCAGTTGTATTTTGTCGGCTCAAGCCTTGACTGTGCAACCGCTTCGGTAGGCGTTTTACCCGTAAGGGTGTATATTTCAAAAGCTCTGATAATACGCTTTTCATTGTTCGGATGAAGCTTTGCGGCGTATTCGGGGTCAATTTTCGCAAGCCTTTCAAGCATTTTTTCGGCACCGACGGATTTTAATTCGTCATTGAGTTTTTTTCTCAACTTTTCGTCGCTGTCCGCTTCGGAAAACTTTATATTATTTACAAAGCTGTCAACATAAAGTCCCGTTCCGCCTGCCAAGACGGGCAATTTACCACGGGACAATATATCTTCGCAACAACTTTCGGCATCACTTACAAACTGTGCGACGCTGTACTGTAAAGTAACGTCCAAAAAGTCAATTAAATGGTGCGGTATGCCCTGCATTTCAGAAACGGTAGGCTTTGCCGTGGCAATGCTCATACCTTTATATATCTGCATTGAATCCGCCGAGATAATCTCGCCGTTAAATTTCTTTGCACATTCGACCGCAAGCGCAGTTTTACCCGACGCCGTAGGTCCTACGATAACAAGTAAGGAGGGTTTCTGCATAATTCACACCCTTCCGAACTGCTTATCAAGCTCATATTTTGTAAGCTCAATCAAAACAGGTCTGCCGTGAGGACAATATCTGACACTCTCATCGGACAAAAGCTGTTTTGTGAACTCAATAAGCTCATAATCGGTCTGCTTGTTCCCTGCCTTTATCGCCGCTCGGCAAGCTATTGAATGATATACCCAATCAAGCTGTTCGGGTAAAATATCTCTTTTATGCTGTGTAAGATAGCCTGCAATCTCGGTTATAAGCTGTGTTACGTCCTCGTTTTCAAGGTTTAAAGGACAAGCCCTGACAATAACCGCACCGTCACCGAAATCATCAATTTCAAAGCCTGCGCCTCGTATCATTTCGAGATTTTCCGTAACAGCAACATATTCTTCCTTTGAAAGCACGACGGTACAGGGCTTTAGCATCAGCTGACTGCCGTTTGAACCGTTGTCTTTTTTCAGTTTGTTATAAAGCATACGCTCATGTGCGGCGTGCTTGTCGATTACCGCAAGCTTTCCGTTGTATTCGGCAAAAATATACGTCTTGAAAGCCTCGCCGAGATACTTAAACGAAACCTCACTGTCCACGCCTTTTTTAATATCCTTGTTCGGATTTTCGGAATATACCGTTTCGTCATCATCATCGTCGTCAAAGGGATTATTGAATGCCTCTGCGGTTTTTACGGACAGGTCAATTTCGTCCTCATAGTTATATTTTTTGTATGTGACACGCTCGGGGGTATTCAGCTGAATTCGGCTCGGGATATTTTCTTCTGTATTTATAACGGGACTGCTCGAAAAAACAGGCAGTTTATCGGTTGTAGCTTCTGAATTCAAAGAATACAAATCGGTCTGCTCCGCCTCGGGTATAGGCGGCTGCAAAATGTCCGAAACAGGCTTACTTTTAAGCTGTGCCTGTGGGCGTGAGGCGTCATTTGAAATGGCATTTTTTGCGGCATAGTACACAAGTTCAAAAATTGCTTTTTCGTTTGAAAAACGCACCTCGGTTTTTGCCGGATGCACATTGACGTCAAGCAACTCGGGTATCATCTCGATAAAAAGCACACACGCAGGATATTTGCCGACCATAATTGAATTTTTATATGCTTCGTTGAGCGCCGCACTTGCGGTTTTGCTCTTTATATACCTGTTATTTGCAAAGAAAAGCTGCATTGAGCCTGAGCCTCTTGCATAAAAAGGTTTTGAGACAAAGCCCTTGATTTTCATACCGTTAAGCTCATAAGATACGGGTATCATTGACTCGGAAAACTCGTCACCGTACACGGAATAAATTGCGTTTTTAAGCTCGCCCGTTCCGTCGGTGCAAAGAGTCTGCCTGCCGTCCTTTATAAATCTAATGCTTATCTCGGGATGAGAAAGTGCGATTTTATCGACAATACCGGCAACCGCCATAGCCTCCGACTTGTCGGATTTTAAGAATTTCATTCTCGCAGGGGTATTGTAGAAAAGCTCCCTTATGATTATTGTCGTACCGTTCGGACAGCCTGCGTCATCAAGCGACACCTGTTCTCCGCCGAAAATTTCCATTCTCGTACCGATTTCTTCGTCACGGGTTTTTGTAATTATCTCTGTTTTTGAAACCGCCGCAACCGACGACAACGCCTCGCCCCTGAAGCCGAGGGTCATAATCGCATCCAAATCCTGCGCCGAGGAAATTTTACTTGTGGCATGGCTTACGAAAGCAAGCGGAACATCATCCCTTGCAATTCCGCAACCGTTATCTGTTATTCTGATATAACGAATACCGCCGTTTTGAATTTCAACGGTTATATCGGTAGCACCTGCGTCGATTGAGTTTTCAAGCAACTCCTTAACAACAGATGCCGGTCTTTCGACAACCTCGCCTGCGGCTATAAGTTCCCAAATATTTTTAGGCAATTTATTTATTTTTCCCATAACCGCACCTCCGTTGCGAATTTATTTTAATTAAGACTGCTTTGCCTTTGCCGATATTTCATATAGCTTCGACATAGCCTCAATCGGTGTGAGCGTATTGACATCAAGTGCCTTTAATTCGTCGATTATCTCGCTTTCTGCGGTTGAGCCGAAGCTTACCTGCATATCTTCGCCTGCTTCCTTACGGACAGCATTTGTCATAACAGGCGCAACGCCGTTTTCCTCAAGCGATTTCAAAATGACCTTAGCACGCTTAACAACAGTATCGGGAACGCCTGCAAGCCTCGCAACGTCGATACCGTAGCTGCCGTCGGCACCGCCTCTTACGATACGGCGAAGGAAGATTATATCCTCTCCACGCTTTTTGACGGCAATATTGAAATTCTTAACGCCGTCCATCTCGTTTTCAAGCTCGGTCAGCTCGTGATAATGCGTTGCAAAGAGCGTTTTTGCACCCAGATGCTTTTTATCCGCCGTATATTCAAGCACCGCCTTTGCAATGCTCATTCCGTCATAGGTAGAAGTGCCTCTGCCTATTTCGTCAAGGATAATAAGGCTCTTTGAAGTAGCGTTGTCGAGAATTTCCGCAACCTCGCTCATCTCGACCATAAATGTTGACTGCCCCGAAGCCAAATCGTCCGAAGCGCCGACACGGGTAAACACGGAATCAACAAGTCCAATCGAAGCATAGGAAGCGGGCACAAATGAGCCCATCTGCGCCATCATAACGATAATTGCAACCTGCCTCATATATGTAGATTTACCTGCCATATTCGGACCTGTGATAATCGCCGTTCTGTTCTTATCGCAATCAAGCTCCGTATCATTGGGAACAAACGGCGTGTCCTTGAGCATTTTTTCAATTACCGGATGTCTGCCGTCTTTAATGATAATTGTCTGCGAATCGTTTATATCGGGTCTTGTGTAATTGTTTGAAATTGCAACATTTGCAAGTGAACAAAGGGTGTCAAGCGTGGCAATCGCCTTTGAGGTACGGCTTGTACGCTCATACTGTTCGCCGATTTTCTTACGCACCGAGCAGAATATTTCATATTCAAGGCTGACAATTCTCTCCTGTGCGCCGAGCACCTTTGTTTCAAGTTCTTTCAATTCCTGCGTGATATATCTCTCGCAGTTTGAAAGGGTTTGTTTTCTTATGTATGTGTCGGGTACGATTTCTTTATACGCATTCGGGACTTCAAAGTAATAGCCAAACACTCTGTTGTAGCCGATTTTCAGCTTTTTAATTCCCGTTTCGTCCTGCTCTTTGGTTTCAAGGTCTGTCAGGAACGACTTTCCGCCCTTAACGATTTTGCGAAGCTCGTCAAGCTCGGCATTGAAATTGTCGTTTATCATTCCGCCCTCACGAACGGAAAACGGTGCGTCCTCGCTTATCGCCTGCGAAACGAGTGTGTAGACGTCCTCAAGCACGTCAATATCGTTGTAAATATCCTTTAGCAGTAATGACTTTGAGTCCTTCAAAAGCTCCTTGATTTTAGGAAGCGGTGCAAGAGTTGCTTTAAGCGATAAAAGCTCCTTTGCGTTTGCGGTGTTATAAAGCACCCTTGTCATAAGGCGTTCCATATCGTAAATATCAACCATCAGCGATACAAAATCATTGCGTTTTTTTGTGCTCTCGCAAAGCTCCGCCACGGCATTATGTCTCTTTGAAATTGCGGCGCAATCGTAAAGCGGACATTCAAGCCAACTTCTGATAAGTCGCTTACCCATAGCGGTTTTGGTTTTATCGAGCACCCACAAAAGCGAGCCTTTCTTTTCACGGTCACGCATAGTTTCGGTTATTTCAAGGTTTCGCCTTGTAGAAATGCCGATTTTCATATACTTTGCGTCGGAATAGTAATTTATTTCTTTTATGTTGTTAAGGTCGGTTTTCTGTGCCTCATAAAGATAGGAAAGAGCCGCACCGAGCGCACAAACCGCACTCTGCTTTCCGTCAAGTCCGAGAGCTTCGAGCGACGGCTTATTAAAATGGGAAAGCACGGTTTTTTCCGCTTTTTCAAAATTAAAACTGTCAGGTGACAAGACCTCAACGGTCGCCTCCGTCTTTTTGGAAATAAATGCCGACAATCTTTTGAGTGCCGCCGCCTCTTTGTTAATCAAAATTTCCGTGGGCATAAATCTCGCCATTTCGTCAACAGCTTTTTCGTCGCAGCTTTCGGAAAAAGAGGTAAGATAAACACTGCCCGTCGATACGTCCGCAAAGCAAATACCCATACTGTCAAAAACTTGGCACAATACGGCAAGATAGTTATTCTTCGTTTCATCGAGCATACTGCTCTCAATTACCGTTCCTGCCGAAATAACTCTTATTACATCTCTTTTGACGATACCCTTTGCGGTTTTCGGATCTTCCGTCTGCTCACATATAGCAACCTTGTAGCCTTTGGAAACAAGCCTTGCTATATATGAATCGGCGCTGTGAAATGGAACGCCGCACATAGGTGCACGCTCCTGCTGACCGCAATCACGTCCCGTCAATACAAGCTCAAGCTCTTTTGAGGCGGTTTTTGCGTCCTCAAAGAACATTTCATAGAAATCTCCGAGACGGAAAAACAGAATTGTGTCCGGATAATTTTTCTTTATTTCAAAGTACTGTTTCATCATTGGTGATAATTCTGCCATTTTTCCGCCTCAAAATTTCAATAGTTTAGTTTAGTAAAAATTAGTGACAACCGCCGCAAGAGGAGCATTCTCCGCCGCATTCGTGGTCGTGAGCGTGTGCGTGGGGGTCGCAGGTTTCGGGATCCTCACCGTTTACGCAAAGTGCAAGGATACCTGTGAGATAGTTCATCATCTCATCAACAGCCTGTCTTGCCTCTTCAAAAGCCTTCATATTTTCGTTTACGATTACCTGCTCATAAAGACCCTGAAATTCCTTGCTGTACTGTTCAAGCTTTTTCTCATCGGGTGTTTCCTGAGAAGCCTCGTGCTGATATGACATCTGAAGAAGCTTAATCTTGCCCATAAGCTCGTTGAGTGCAGTATCCTCTTCGTTCTTTTTCATAGCCTCTTGAAAATCAAGATAAACCTTGTCCTGCTGAATTGCAGCGCCAAGCTGACGTGCGAGTTTTTCGAGTTCCATAATGTTCTCCTTAAATAAAATATTTTAATATCAACTAACCCAAAAGGGATAATTTATTGTGCCAATTCGCCTCTTAAAATCCAGTTGAGGCTTTCCGTTACCTTAACACGGCAGAAATCGCCGATAAGGCTTTCGTCGCCCGGAAATTCGATTATTATATTTCCGTCTGTTCTGCCCGAAAGGTAGTTTTCCTTGTTTTTAGACTTGCCCTCGACAAGTACACGGTAGGTTTTACCGTCCATTTCGGCAGTTCGCCTTGCGGCAATTTCCTCTTGAACGTCGCAAAGTTCTTTAAACCACTTGCCTTTTTCCTCTCGGGATACCGGATCGGGAAGCTCTGCCGCCCTTGTGCCTGTCCGCCTTGAATAAATAAAGGTGAACAGCGAAGTAAATTCAACCTCCTTTATAAGCGAAACGGTATCGAGGAATTCCTCGTAGGTTTCGCCCGGGAAGCCGACGATAACATCACTTGTAAGCGAAATATCGGGCATTTTTTCCTTTGCATAATTGACAAGCTCAAGATATTTTGCCCTGTCATAATGCCTGTTCATTGCCTTTAACACCCTGTCGTTGCCTGACTGGAACGGAAGATGCAGATGCTTTGCAACCTTGTCACATTCCGCCATCGCGTCGATAAGCTCTTTCGTGCAATCCTTGGGGTGCGAGGTCATAAACCTCAATGTGAAATCGCCCGGCAAGGCGTTTATCTCTCTTAAAAGACCTGCAAAGTTCATTGAGCTTACATTGTTCTTGCCGTATGAGTTTACATTCTGACCTAAAAGCGTAATATCCTTATAGCCTTGCGCTATAATCTGCTTTGCTTCTTCGATTATAAACTCGGGCTCACGGCTTCTCTCCCTGCCTCTGACATAAGGTACGATACAGTAGGTGCAGAAATTGTCACAGCCGTACATTATCGGAAGCCAAGCCTTAATTCCTCTGTCCCTGTAAACGGGGACATTCTCCGCTATATCGCCCTTTTTGTCGGGGGCGCAAACAACTCTTTTTGAGCCTTGAAGCGTGTTATATAAAAGCTCGGGCAACATATAAACTGCGTGTGTGCCGAAAACCAAATCAACATAAGGGTAGCTTTTGTAAATCTTATCTCTGATATGCTGTTGCTGCATCATACAGCCGCACAGAGCAATTACAAGGTCGTGATTTTCCTCCTTGTACTTTTTGAGTATTCCGACATTGCCGAAAACCCTGTCCTCTGCGTGCTCACGGACGGCGCAGGTGTTATAAAGCACCAAATCCGCTTCGGAAAGTTCTTCGGTAAAGCCGTAACCCATCTCCTTTAGCATACCCATTATTCGTTCGCTGTCGGAAACGTTTCCCTGACAGCCGTAAGTGTGGATATAAGCCTTTGGCGTTCTGTCATAATACTTTGCGCCGAGTATTGATTTTACCTTTTGTGCATACTCATTTTGAGCTTGCAGCTGTTCTTCTGATATATTCTGAATTTTTGCCAAAACATCTTCTCCTGTTAAGAAATATAGGTTGAATTGAGGAATGAAAGCACGTCGTTATAAACTCTGTCCTTATCGTCTTCGTTAAGTATCTCGTGACGGTCGGTCGGATAAAGAATAACCGTCGGCTCCTTGCCTGCAAGCGTAAGATTATCGGAAACCGAAATAACGCCCTTGCCGTTGAGTCCTATCGGGTCATGAGCACCCGAAATAATCAATATCGGGAGTCCGTTCGGAACAAGTGATGCCCACTGTCTGCTCGAAGCCTCGTTTGCGAGTGCAAAGAGATCTCTGTAACCGCCTATCGTGAATGTAAAGCCGCAAAGTGGGTCGTTTTTGTAATTTTCTCTGTTTTGAACGTTAGTGCTCAGCCAAGCAAGTCCGTCCTCCGTTTTCTCGGAAACGGTAAGGTTTGTAGCCTTGCTGAAAAGTTCACCGAGAGCCTCAACACGCTTACTCGGGCCGTATTTCTCACAAAGGGAGTCAACTATCGGCTGAAGCATAGCGGCAGCTGACGGAAGCTCGCCCGTACCGCAGTAAATTGCACCGTTAAGCTCATATCCGAAATGAGCCGTATAGACCCTTGCACAGAAGGAGCCCATGCTGTGACCGAAAAGAAAATACGGAATATCGGGGTATCTCTTTTTCATAATTTTTGTAAGAATGTGCATATCGTCAACAATTCTCTTATCGCCGTCTTTTTCGGCAAAGAAGCCAAACTCGGACGGGTCATTTACGGACTTGCCGTGACCTAAATGGTCATTTCCGCAAACAACGAAGCCGTTTGACGCCAAAAACCTTGCAAAATCGTCATAGCGGTCAATGTGCTCCGCCATACCGTGAGCAAGCTGAACAACACCTATAGGCGTAAGCTTATCGTCGCTCCAAATAAGCGTTCTTATCTTGTGAATTTTGTCCGAAGAGTTGAAATAAGCTTCCGTTTTTACAACAGCCATAGCAGTACCTCCAATATAAATTTACATACATTTGTTATTATACTATAAATAAGCTGTTTTGTCATCAGTTTTTGACAATATAAAAAATGTTTTTTCCAAAGTTCTCAAAGCGGCGTATTTTGTTGTTATTTTTGATAAAAAAAGCTCGAAGCAGATGGAAAATACCGTCTTTTTATCGATTGAAAATTCTTGAAAATGTATCAAAACAGTGCTAAAATTAAATAAATTTTATAAAGGAGACGATACCATGACATACGAGCAGACAGTTTCAAAGGTTAGGGCTAAATATTCTGACGTAGACGCTTCCTCAATTGAAGGTACTCAGGCTATACAGATAAATCTTTCAGGCAAGAACACCGAGGGTATTTTCTACATAGAGGTTAAGGACGGCAAGGTTAATGTTGAGCCTTACGATTATCACGACAAATGGGCAGAGGTTACGGTTAACCCCACAAATCTTTTCAAAATTCTTGACGGCAAGCTCAACCCCGTAATCGCATACACAACGGGTAAGGTCAGCATTTCCGGAGACGTTGATACGGTTCTTCGTTTTGTAAACCTCGCAAAATCGGTAAAATAATTTGAATCGGCAGAAATTTTAGGGCATCTGAAAATACAGATGCCTTATTTTTTAATTTTACTCTTTATTTTTTGAAAAACGTGTACTATAATTGCGTTAACAACCTTTTGGAGATGATGAAGCAATGGAAAATAAACCCGTTACAGCGATAATTGTCGGCGCAGGACACAGAGCCTTTGTCTATTCAAAGCTTGCGCTCACAGACCCCGACAAGCTTAAAATCGTAGGTGTTGCCGACCCCGATAAAATAAGGCAGAAAAAAGCAATGGAAATGTTCGGCTTTCCCGAAGAAAACTGCTTTAATTCGGCTTCAGAGCTTGCAAAAGCACCGAAGCTTGCCGACGCAATAATCAACGGAACAATGGACGAACAGCACGTCGAAACGTCAATTCCGCTTCTTGAAAAAGGCTATGATATGCTCCTTGAAAAGCCGTTTGCGACAAATGAAAAAGAGATGAGAACACTCGTTGACTGCGTTAAGAAAAACGGCAACAAGGTTATGATTTGTCACGTGCTTCGCTACACCCCGTTCTATCTTTCAATCAAGGAGAGAATTGCGAAAGGCGAAATCGGCGATATAATCAATATTCAGACCTGCGAACACGTAAGCTATCATCATCTTTCAACCTCTTATGTAAGAGGAAAATGGGCAAACTCAGACAAATGTCATACTTCCATGCTTCTTGCAAAATGCTGTCACGATATAGATTTGATGATGTGGATGATGGCGAAAACGAAGCCTGTCAGCATTTCAAGCTTCGGGTCAAAATTCCAATTCAAGCCCGAAAATGCGCCCGAAAACGCAGGTACAAAATGTCTTGTCGATTGCCCGTTGGTTGACACCTGCCGCTACTCTGCAAAGCGTCTTTACCTTGACCAGCCCGAGCGTTGGGCGTTCTATATTTGGGATAAATTAGAGGGCATTGAAAATCCGACGGATGAGGACAGAATAAATCTTTTGAAGGGCGACTCGGAATACGGACGTTGCATTTACAAATGCGATAACAACGTTGTTGACCACCAATCCGTGCTTGTCAATTTCGCAAGCGGTGCAACGGGTACGCACAATATGGTCGGCGGCTCGTCGAAGCCTCAAAGAAGAATTCATATCATAGGCACGCTCGGCGAAATATACGGCGATTTTGAAGAATCGAAGTTTTATGTTTCAAAGATACACCCGACAAAGACCGACGAAAAGATTGTTGAAGAGGTTGATTTGAGAGTCGGCGGAGATATGGTCGGCGCATACGGCGGTCACGGCGGCGGCGATGAAAAGCTGGCGGCAGATTTCGTCGAATATTTGCGTGGCGGAAAGCCGTCGCTTGCCTGCACTTCGATTTTTGACTCCGTTGCAGGTCATCTCTGCGTTTATCTTGCCGATAAATCCCGTGAGGAAAACGGTATGCCACAAAAAGTTGAATTGTAAAAAGCAATAATATATTTATCCCCGACAGTGCAAATTGTCGGGGATTGTTTACAAATAAACGAAAATATGGTATCTTAAAGGCAGATTGTATAAGGGGGATATAAAATGATCTTTATAAGCTTCGATAAACTTATAGAAATACTTTCACAAGGGCGGAACGGATTTTGACTGCTTAATTTCGTCGCAGCCCGACTCGGTTGCCATCAGTCTTACTTATGAGTTTTGATAAGACAGTAAAAGATTAAAGGGCACCTTTTTTGAGGTGTCCTTTTTCGTTGGATTATTATTGATTTATGTTTGTTTGTGGCTTAAATCACATTAAAATACACCTACAACCGTAGGGACAACCCTTGCGGTTGTCCATTGGTTTGATTTTGTATGTAATTTGCAACCGCCGAGAAAATTAACGAATATATAACTGTTATCGGCTGTAATTAAAATTGAATTGCACATCACATCGTAGGGACGAACTGTGTTCGCCCATTTTTAATTGCTATGAATTGGCAGGCGACCGCAGGTCGCCCCTACGGTTGTAGGTGGATTTCAATGCCATTTTAGCCGTAAATGTGATTATATATCAAATTTCCTGCGGACAGGGGCAAGCCCTGTCCCTACGGTAACATATGTTTTCTAATTTGATGAAACACAGGCTCCCTCGTCAGAGGGAGCCTTAATTCAACCAATCATTCAATTTGATTGTAACCGATAGCCGTCATACGTCCGCAAATTTCCTCGGCGGCAGCAAGCCACCGCCCTACAACATTGGATGTTAAATTCACATTCACGAGCAGCCGATAACAGTTATTTTTTCAAAAAATGCGCTGCGACAGCGGCAGCGGTCAAAATGCCGATACCTATTCCCACTTTTTTGACAACAGGTATTACCGATTCGACGCTCGGGGGTGCATAGGAATAGATAAGATACTTCACTTTATTGTGAATATCCTTTACGCTTTTTATATCCTTGTACATTGTGGTATAGGTCGAAAATGTGTTTAGATTATTTTCATCTAAATCAATTATGCGCACGCCTCTTTGAAGCTTCGGACCGTAAACATTGAAGCCGCAACCCTGCGTATAACCCATTATTAAGCCGTTGTATTCGCCGACAAAGCTATTGTTATGGTCGTGTCCGCAGAACGCCGCTATAACGTCTCCCTTTTCACGCAAGGCGTCAAATTCGCCTGTATTCTCGCCCGGGGTCGCAGGTGTTTCGTAAGTAAAATCGCAATTTCCTTTGATTAGACAATTTTCATCTATCCAATAATATTTGCCTGCGTGCTCACGGAAGCCCTGTGCGTGAGGCTTACGGCTTTTCGGAACTTCCTTGAAAAGCTCCCACATTTCGCACATAGGTATATGCTGAAAAACCAACGATTTTACATAGTCGCCGTGCTTCTCTTTAAGCTCGTCCCTTGTTTTCCGATACCATTCGATTTGACCCTTTGTAACTGCGGCGCATCTTCCGTCGGGTGTTGAGGAAAGCGAGTCGATAAGGTAGATATTGAAAATGTCCTTTTCGCCCTTGCTGTCCTTGATAAGCAGGTTGTGGTTTGCAACGCCCTCAAGGCTTTCGTCTCCCCTCTCCGCAACGCAGTTTGGGTAGCTTTTATAAAGTGCAAGCTGTTTTTCCTTTGAGATACCGAACGCCTGTGCATCATGATTTCCAAAGCAGAATGTAAACGGAATATTCCTATCGACAACAGGCTTTAAGAAGTTGTCAAAAGCCTTTTTAAAGTTTTCCTCCCGGTTGCCGAGCGACAGCGTAAAGCCGTAGCCCTTTATCTGATCGCCCGTAAAGACAACCAAATCAGGCTTATCCTTATCCAATGCCGCTTCTATAAGCGCAATCGTGTCCTTTGATGTTATCTGCGTATCCTGAATATCGGCAATCTGCATTATGCGGAATTTGCCGTCCGGTCTGAATTTAAGTTCCATAGTTGCACCTCTTTCAATGCTTATTTTATCATATTTTTTCGATATTGCAATAAAAAATCAGCCGTTCAAGGAGTTTGAACGGCTGAAAATTTATGAATATTGATTATTTAAGGTTAGCTTTAAGAGTTTCGAGGTCTGCAACAAGCTCTGCGGGAACCTTACCGTCGAACTTTCCGAAGAATTCCTCAATGCCCTTAGCCTCTTCTCTCCAAAGATCCTTATCAACGTCAAGGATTTTTTCAAGAGATTCCTCGGTTACGTCCTCAATGCCGTTAAGGTTGATGTCCTTAGCATAGGGAAGATAGCCGATAGCTGTTTCCTGAGCGTCAACCTCATTGTCGCAACGCTTGAGAATCCACTCAAGAACACGAAGGTTGTCGCCGAAGCCGGGCCACATAAAGTTGCCTTCGTCGTCTTTTCTGAACCAGTTAACATTGAAAATCTTGGGAGCCTTATCGGGATCAAGAGTCTTACCGATGTCAATCCAATGCTGCCAATAGTCAGCCATATGATAGCCGCAGAACGGAAGCATAGCCATAGGATCACGACGAACAACGCCTACTGCACCTGCAGCTGCTGCCGTTGTCTCGGAAGCCATTGTTGCGCCAACGAATACACCGTGGTTCCAATCTCTTGACTGATATACCAACGGAGCGAGCTTAGCACGTCTGCCGCCGAATACGAATGCCGAAATCGGAACTCCCTGCGGATTTTCAAATTCAGATGAAAGGCACGGGCAGTTCTCTGTCGGAGCTGTAAATCTTGAGTTCGGATGAGCAAGCTTGTTTCCCTCAGCGATATACTCGGGACCGTTAACCTTCTTGCCTGTCCACTCCTCTGCGTTAACAGGAGGATTCTTGTCAAGGCTCTCCCACCAAACGGTGTTGTTGTCAAGATTTCTTGCAACGTTGGTAAAGATTGTGCCTTTCTTTGTAGCGGCAAGAGCGTTCGGGTTTGATTTTTCGTTAGTACCGGGAGCAACTCCGAAGAAGCCGTTCTCGGGGTTGATAGCATAAAGTCTGCCGTCAGGACCCTTACGAATCCAAGAAATATCGTCGCCTACGCACCAAACCTTATAGCCCTTCTTTCTGTATTCCTCGGGCGGAATAAGCATAGCAAGGTTTGTTTTACCGCAAGCTGACGGGAATGCAGCGCAAATGTATTTAACTTCGCCCTGCGGATTTTCGATACCGAGAATAAGCATATGCTCAGCCTGCCAGCCTTCGTTCTTACCCTGATAAGAAGCAATACGCAATGCGAAGCACTTTTTACCGAGAAGTACGTTTCCGCCGTAAGCAGAGTTTACTGAAATGATTGTGTTGTCCTCGGGGAACTGGCAAATCCATCTCTTTTCGGGGTCAACGTCGCATTTGCAGTGGAGACCTCTTACCCAATCATTGCTTTCGCTGCCGAAAGCGTCCATAACCTTCTTGCCTACACGGGTCATAATAGCCATATTAAGAACAACGTAGATTGAGTCTGTAAGCTCGATACCTACCTTTGAGAAAGGTGAGCCGACAGGTCCCATTGAATAAGGGATAACATACATTGTTCTGCCCTTGTATGAATCACGGGCAATGTCGTAAAGCATTTCATAAGCCTTTGACGGCTCCATCCAATGGTTTGTAGGACCTGCATCCTCTTCCTTCTTTGAGCAGATAAGAGTTCTGTCCTCTACACGAGCAACGTCGTTGGGTTTTGTTCTGTGGTAATAACAGCCGGGAAGAAGATCCTCGTTAAGCTTAATCATTTCTCCGCTTTCGCAAGCTTCCTTACGAAGTGCTTCGAGCTGTTCTTCGCTGCCGTCGATCCAAACGATTTGAGCAGGATTGACAAGCTTAACCTTTTCGTCAATCCAATCAAGGATACTCTTGTTAGTTGTGAGTGCTGACATAGTAATTTCTCCTTTTTGAAATTCGGATTTGCCGATTTTTCAAACGACTTTTCCGAAATTATTTAACTAATTTAAATGGTTGAATTAAACAAATACCAAATTCCGCCATTATGAGCATTATTATAATGCATTTGAGTTTATTTTGCAATAAAAAAATGATAAAATTTTGTCAATATAATGAATAATTTGTTAATAATCCGCTTCGGTAATATTCATAGTCGCATATGCGTTGAGCGACATATCGGCTCTCTTGCCCGAAATAAACTCATAATAGCCCTGCGAAGCAACCATAGCCGCATTATCTCCGCACAGGGAAAGCTCGGGATAATATATCTTCCAGCCGTGCTTTTTCGCCGTTTCGTCCATTCTTCTGCGAAGCACCGAGTTTGCCGAAACGCCGCCTGCCAAAACTAATTTATTTGTATCGACATTCTGCATCGCCTTTTCGGTATTATCAATAAGTGAGGTTACAACGGCGTTTATAAACGAAGCACCCAAATTCTCCCTTACGATAGTCTCCCCTTTTTGCTCTGCGTTATGTACCGTATTTATTACAGAGGTTTTAAGTCCCGAAAAACTGAAATCGAGAGGACTTGCATCAACACGGGGCTTTGGAAACGAATACGCCTTATCGTCGCCGTTTTGTGATATTTTATCGAGATTTACGCCGCCGGGATAAGGCAAGCCCATTGTCCTTGCAGCCTTATCAAGAGCCTCGCCTGCCGCATCATCTCTCGTTCTGCCGATAATTTCAAAATCCGTATAGCCGTCCACCTTGACAAGCAGAGTATTTCCGCCGGAAACCACAAGGCACATAAACGGAGGCTCAAGCTCGGGATGTGTGATATAGTTCGAGGCAATATGCGAACGCAAATGATGAACAGGAACAAGCGGAACGCCCGAGGAAAGCGAAAGTCCCTTTGCGTAATTAACGCCGACAAGCAGCGCACCTATAAGTCCCGGTGCATATGTAACGGCGATTGCGTCAATATCGGATATTTTAAGCTGTGCCTTTTCAAGCGCCTCGTTCACGACGTAGCTTATTGACTCCGTATGAAGTCTTGAGGCTATTTCGGGAACTACTCCTCCAAATATTTTATGCTTTTCGATTTGAGTTGACACAACATTTGAAAGTATTTTTCTGCCGTCCTCGACAACCGCAGCGGCAGTTTCGTCACATGAGCTTTCAATTCCGAGAATTCTCATTTAAGCACCTCTTTTTAAGTCTCTGAAAAATCTACAATATTATACCAAAAACGCAGAGAAAATTCAACGCAAACAAGATTTTTATTGTCAAAATCTACAAAAATAAAATAGCCGTTTTTAGCAAACCACCGAAATTATAATAGACTCCAAGCTTTTTTATAAAATGCATCTTGAATTTTCCGTAATGCGTGTTATTATAAAGTTAAAATATTAAAAAATAATTTTTCAGGAGAAGCAAAGATGAATGAGTACATTGAAAATGTAATTAAGACCGTCGAGAGACGAGATAACGCAAAACCTGAGTATATCCAGTGCGTTAAAGAGGTTTTTCGTTCTCTTGAAAAGGTAATTGAAGAGCACCCCGAGTATATTGAGGACGATCTTCTTACGAGAATGGTTGAGCCCGACAGACTGATTACCTTCCGTGTTGCGTGGGTTGATGACAAGGGCAAAACGCAAATCAACCGTGGATACCGTGTTCAGTTTAACTCAAGCATAGGTCCTTATAAGGGCGGACTTCGTTTCCATCCGAGCGTAAATTCAAGTATTATGTATTTCCTCGGCTTTGAGCAGACCTTCAAGAACTCGCTTACGGGACTTCCTATGGGCGGTGCAAAGGGTGGCTCGGACTTTGACCCGAGAGGCAAGAGCAAGCAAGAGGTTATGCGCTTCTGTCAGGCGTTTATGACAGAGCTTTACAGACATATCGGACCGAATATTGACGTCCCCGCAGGCGATATCGGCGTAGGAGCTCGTGAAATCGGCTTCCTGTTCGGTCAGTATAAGAGAATTACAGACGCATTTGAAAACGGCGTTATTACAGGCAAGGGTCTTGCTTACGGCGGCTCGCTTATTCGTCCCGAGGCTACGGGCTACGGCGCAATTTACTATACCTGTGAGGTTTTCAAGCACGAAAACGATACAATTAAGGGTAAAACCTTTGCGGTTTCAGGCTTCGGTAACGTTGCTTGGGGTGCTTGCAAGAAAATTGCACAGCTCGGCGGTAAGGCTGTTACAATCAGCGGACCCGACGGCTATGTTTATGACCCCGACGGCATTGTAACAGAGGAAAAGCTCAATTATCTTCTTGAAATGCGTTCCTCGGGCAGAGACAGATGTCAGGATTATGCTGACAAGTTCGGCGTGCAGTTCTTCCCCGGAGAAAAGCCGTGGGGCGTCAAGGCTGATGTTGCTCTCCCCTGCGCTACGCAGAATGAGGTTGACCTTGAATGTGCAAAGAAGATTGTTGCAAACGGCACGAAATACTATATTGAGGTCGCAAATATGCCGACAACGGAAGATGCCTTCGACTACTTGAGAAGTGTTGACAGCGTAATATTCGCTCCGTCAAAGGCTGTTAACGCAGGCGGCGTTTGCGTTTCGGGTCTTGAGATGAGCCAGAACAGTCAGCGTCTCTCATGGACTGCGGAAGAGGTTGACGAGAAGCTTCATCACGCTATGATTGAAATCCATCAGCATTCCGTCAACGCTGCCGAGAAATACGGCTTGGGTTATGACCTCGTTTCAGGTGCGAATATCGCAGGCTTTGAAAAGGTTGCGGAAGCAATGATGGCACAGGGTATTTATTAAAAAGAAAATAAACGATTAAACCGACATTTTGAGAAATCAAAATGTCGGTTTTTTATGTGGTTAAAAAAGTTAAAATAAATACAAAAAAAGAGTTATACAATCGTATAACTCCAAAAGTGCTTACACCCTAAAAACTGAACAAAGGAGAAAGGGATAAGAAGAAGAAGAAAAAACTGAGAAATAAACAAAGATTAGAACCTGTTCTTGATAAAGAACTGTGGTCAAGCCCTCGACCTATTAGTATTGCTTAGCTGAACGTGTCACCACGCTTACACACGCAACCTATCAACCTCATAGTCTTTGAGGGGTCTTACTAGCTTATGCTATGGGATATCTTATCTTAGAGATGGCTTCACGCTTAGATGCTTTCAGCGTTTATCCAAACCGCACATAGTTACTCGGCCGTGCCATTGGCATGACAACCGATGCGCCAGCGGTGCGTCCATCCCGGTCCTCTCGTACTAGGGACAGCGCTCTTCAAATATCCTACGCCCACGACAGATAGGGACCGAACTGTCTCGCGACGTTCTGAACCCAGCTCGCGTACCACTTTAATCGGCGAACAGCCGAACCCTT